>CEAC01040843.1_pt1 | contig 329221 bp, 296 predicted proteins | sample 557411 | NCBI WGS metagenome assembly CEAC01 (sample SAMEA3182094, study PRJEB8094) | gut metagenome | biome: human; feature: gut; material: Stool; isolation source: human stools | place: Canada | collected 2012-02-21
CGCGTAGCTCAACTGAATAGAGTAGCTGACTACGGATCAGCCGGTTACAGGTTTGAATCCTGTCGCGGTCACAAGTTTTCATAATTTTTTAAAGGGTCGCGTAGCTCAACTGAATAGAGTAGCTGACTACGGATCAGCCGGTTACAGGTTTGAATCCTGTCGCGATCACAAAGAACCTCCGCAAGTTTTCTTGCGGAGGTTCTTTGTTTTTACAGCAATGGCATATAGTTGATGTTCTCCCCTTGTATGGCACTGGCGCGTGTTCTCTATAATGAAACAAACTGTTTCCCTTAACTAAACACTTTGTTTCATTATGGAGAACACTTTGTTTCCCTTGACAGAACACTTTGTTCCATCATATAAAAACAAAGTGTTTTTCTCTGCTGAAACAAAGTGTTCAGTGTTGTGAACTAATAGATTAGCTGAAATAATAGTCTTGTCTTGATTGAGCTAGAGATGTCTTTTTCTCGATTTAACCAGATGTCTTTTTGCTTTATAACGTAATCAGTAGACTGTTTTGGGATTATTGTACTGATAAATATAGTCACATAGGAAAAAAAGAAGGAGTTAATTCCGTGTTTCCACAAAATTAACTCCTTGCATATCTGATATTAATATGTTGTATACTGGAAATTAATATCCTATAGAGGCGGTATAAGGCCTTAGCATTTGATGTTCAATTCATCCAGAATCTTGCGCATGGCTTCGAAAGTAGTGATTCTGGTTGGCACCAATGGCAGGCGGAGCTTGTTCTCAATCATTCCCATTACATTCAGCATGGCTTTTACTCCGGCAGGGTTGCCGTCTACAAACAGAAGCTTGAATAATTCGGCAAATTTGTGGTGAATGGTCAATGCATTGGCATAGTCCCCTTGCAGTGCCAGACGTACCATACGGCTGAACTCACGTGGGAACGCGTTTCCGATGACCGAGATAATGCCGACGGCCCCCAGGGTAATCAGAGGGAAGGTGATGCCGTCATCGCCCGAAATAACGTCGAAATTGGCCGGTTTGTTTTTGATGATGTCGTCCATCTGCGTGATGTCGCCCGAAGCTTCTTTGACGGCTATCACATTCTTGAAATCACGTGCAATGCGCAGGGTTGTTTCTGCCTTCATGTTCACGCCGGTACGACCGGGGACATTATAAAGCACAATCGGCAAATCCGTTGCTTCAGAAATGGCCTTATAATGCTGATATATACCTTCTTGCGATGGCTTGTTGTAATATGGAACGACGGATAGAATGGCATCTACTCCGGTGAAATCGTCATTTTTCAGTGTTTCCACTATGGCCCGGGTGTTGTTTCCACCTACGCCCAGCAGGATAGGAATTCTTCCGTTCACTCGCTCGATGACCATTTTCTTGATTTTCTTTTTCTCTTCTTCAGTCAGAGTCGGAGTTTCTGCCGTGGTGCCGAGCACACATAAAAAGTCGGTATTGTTTTGAAGTTGATAGTCTACCAAACGCATCAACGCATCGTAATCAACGCTTTCATCCTCTTTAAATGGAGTAATCAGCGCTACCCCCATTCCTTTCAATCTTGTCTGTATCATGAGTATTATAAAGTAATCTCTAATTAAATGACTCGCAAAAGTACGAATTTTTTCGATTTACCCTACAAATATAAGCCATAAAAAAGCTTTTTGTGGAAATTTGTTAGGATAGCAATGCCAAAAACTCATCTTCGCTCATAATCTTTACTCCCAGTTTCTGCGCTTTCTCCAGTTTGGCAGGTCCCATATTTTCTCCGGCCAGGATAAAGCTGGTTTTGGAGGAGATACTGCCGACGTTTTTCCCACCGTTCTTTTCAATCATCTCTTTGTATTCGTCCCGTGAGTGGTGGGTGAATACGCCGCTGATGACAATGGACTGGCCCGCCAGTTTGTCGGTGTATCCGCTGAGGTCTTCTTCCGTCCGGTGGAGTTGCAGACCGTTCGATTTCAGCCGTTCCACCAGCTCTCTGTTGGCAGGATTGGAGAAGTAGGTTATAATGCTCTGCGCTATTTTTTCACCGATTTCATCGATGTTTTTCAGCTTTTCGAGGTCTGCGTTTTCCAGTTCTTCGATGTCCGTAAAGGACTTGGCTATTTTCTTGGCAACCGTTTCTCCCACGAAGCGTATGCCCAGTGCAAAGAGCACTCTTTCGAATGGCACTTCTTTACTTGCCGCAATACCGTTGACTATGTTTTCTGCCGATTTTTCGCCCATCCGTTCCAGGTTCTTGATGTCATCGGTTTTGAGCTGGTATAAATCTGCAGTATCCTTTATCAGCCCCAATCGGTAGAACATATCTACTGTTTCAGGTCCCAGTCCGTCTATATTCATGGCTTTGCGGCTGATGAAATGCTCTATTTTCCCTTTAATCTGCGGAGGACAAGCGGTTTCATTGGGGCAATAGTGGGCTGCTTCTCCTTCAAAACGTATCAGTTTGCTGCCGCATTCGGGACAATGGGTGATAAACTTCACTTTTTCACCGATAAGCATACTGCGGGCATCCTTATCGACACCGGTTATTTTGGGGATGATTTCACCGCCTTTTTCCACATACACCATGTCGCCTATATGCAGGTCCAGCCCCTCGATAATATCTGCATTGTGCAGGGAGGCACGTTTCACAATGGTGCCGGACAGTTGTACGGGGTCCAGATTGGCAACCGGAGTGACTGCGCCGGTACGTCCTACTTGGTAGGTAACCCTATTCAAGCGTGTCAGTGCACGTTCTGCCTGGAATTTGTATGCGATGGCCCACCGGGGGGACTTGGCTGTGAATCCCAAATTCTTTTGTTGTCTCAAGCTGTTGACTTTTAGTACAATACCATCAGTAGCTACCGGAAGGTTCTTACGCTCCGTGTCCCAATAATTGATGTATTCGAAGACTTCCTCCAGGCTGTGGGCTTTTCTGGTGTGCTCTGATGTTTTAAATCCCCAGCTGGCGGCGGCTTGCAGATTCTCGTAATGGCCGTCGCAGGGCAATTCCTCTCCCAATAGATAGTAGAGATAAGCATCCAGCTTTCTGGATGCTACGATGGCGGAATTCTGCAACTTCAAGGTACCGGAAGCAGCGTTGCGCGGATTGGCGAAAAGCGGTTCCTCACGTGCTTCCTTTTCCCGGTTCAGTTCTTCGAAAACCACCCAGGGCATCAGGATTTCCCCTCTGATTTCGAATGATTTAGGATAATCCCCATGGAGGACCAGTGGAATCGTTCGGATTGTCTTTACATTGTCCGTCACGTCATCGCCCTTTTCGCCGTCGCCACGGGTGACGGCACGCACCAGTTTGCCATCCTCGTAAGTCAGCGAGATGGAAGTACCGTCATACTTCAGCTCGCAGCAGATTTCAAAATCCTCATTCAACGCTTTCTTTACCCGTTCGTAAAAGTCGGTCACTTCGTTTTCGGAATAGGTGTTTCCCAATGAAAGCATGGGATATTTGTGTGCCACTTGTGTAAAGTTCTTATTCAAATCACTCCCTACACGCATCGTGGGCGAATTATCATCTTGGTATTCAGGATGTTCTTTCTCTAAGTCTTGTAGCTCGCGCATCAGGTCGTCAAACTCCTTGTCGGATATTTCAGGAGCATTCAGCACATAATAATTGTAGTTGTGCTGGTGTAATTCCGCACGGAGCTGGTCTATTTTTTCTTTTACAGTCATAGGGTTTTCGGATTGTTTGAACGCAAAAATACGGGTTTCTCCCCGAATATTTGTACTTTTGCAGCTTGAAATAGCTAAAATAAAGTTATATGCGCATTGACATTATCACAGTTTTGCCGGAGATGATTGAGGGATTCTTTAACTGCTCCATTATGAAACGTGCTCAAAATAAAGGGCTTGCAGAGATACATATCCATAATCTTCGTGATTATACGGAAGATAAGTACCGTCGTGTAGACGATTATCCGTTTGGCGGCTTTGCCGGAATGGTCATGAAGATAGAGCCGATAGAGCGGTGTATCAACGCCTTGAAGGCCGAGCGGGATTACGACGAGGTTATCTTTACGACCCCCGATGGTGAGCAGTTCAATCAGCCGATGGCAAATACTCTTTCCCTTGCCCAGAATCTCATCATTCTCTGCGGGCATTTCAAAGGGATAGATTACCGGATTCGCGAGCATCTCATCACCAAGGAAATCAGTATCGGCGACTATGTGTTGACTGGCGGAGAACTGGCGGCGGCTGTCATGGCAGATGCCATCGTCCGTATCATTCCGGGAGTGATTTCCGATGAGCAGTCTGCACTTTCAGATTCTTTTCAGGACAATCTGCTGGCCGCACCGGTCTATACACGTCCCGCTGATTACAATGGATGGAAGGTTCCGGATATTTTACTCTCCGGACATGAGGCCAAGATTAAGGAATGGGAGCTGCAACAGTCGTTGGAAAGGACCCGTAGATTGCGTCCGGATTTGTTGGTAGAGTAAGTTTACTGATGTAAATAAAAAGAAAAAGGACATTCGTCAATGAATGTCCTTTTTTATGAATATATATTGCGAATGGCAATCTCTTGTTATTCTTTATACCTCGAGTGCACCGATAATATCCTTTATAGACTGATAACCGTGTCTGTCAAGATAGTCATTTATTCCTTCTACCACTTTCACTGTAACCGCCGGATCAATGAAGTTTGCCGTACCAATCTGGATGGCAGAGGCACCTGCAAGCATGAATTCCACAGCATCTTTCCAGTTCATGATACCTCCCAAGCCTATGACGGGGATTTTTACCGCTTTGGCTACTTGCCATACCATACGTAAGGCAATGGGTTTCACGGCCGCACCGGACATGCCACCGGTTACAGTGGAGAGTATCGGACGCCTGCGTTCCGCGTCTATAGCCATTCCCAGCAGGGTATTGATGAGGGAAACACTGTCTGCACCGCCATTTTCGGCTGCGCGGGCTATTTCAGTGATGTCGGTAACGTTCGGGGAGAGCTTTACGATAAGTGTCTTTTTGTAAACTGAGCGCACGGCTTTCACCACTTCTTCGGCGCCCTTGGCGGTAACACCGAATGCCATTCCTCCTTGCTTCACGTTGGGGCAAGAGATGTTCAATTCTATGGCAGGAATTTTGTCAAGTTCATTAATGATTGCGGCTGTTTCGGCATAGTCTTCGATGGCAGAACCCGAAACATTCACAATCATGTTGGTCTGAATGTCCTTGATGCGGGGATAGATGTGTTCAACAAAGTAATGAACACCCTTATTTTGCAGTCCCACAGCGTTTAACATACCCGAAGGAGTCTCTGCCATGCGCGGATATGGATTGCCTTCACGTTTGTGAAGAGTGGTTCCCTTTACAATAATACCGCCTATTCGCGATAGTTCGATGAAATCGGCGAATTCTTCACCATATCCGAATGTTCCGGATGCAGTCATCACCGGATTATTCATTTGTAATTCACCAATATTTACACTTAAATCTGCCATAATAGTTTGTTTATATTAAAAACCGGACCTTCTTTACATACGCACAAATGACCTTCCGTGGTATTTTCTGCACAGCATAGACAAGCGCCTATGCCACACGCCATCATATTTTCCAAAGATACTTCGCAACTGATGCCTTTACTTTTGGCATACTTTGCTACTGCCATCATCATCGGTTTGGGGCCGCAAGTATATATCTGCTCAAAGCACACCTTATTTAATATGGAGTGTTGTGTTACGTATCCCTTCTCTCCGTGGCTGCCATCTTCGGTGGTGGTATACACCTCGCCATAGGCGGCAAATTGTTCCAATTGAAGCAAATCTTTGTCACTTCTGGCACCCAGCAGGAATGTTGGCTTGCAACCTTTCTTGGCGAGCTGTTCGCCTAAATATAACATAGGAGCTGTACCTACACCTCCACCTACCAATAAGAGCTTGTCTGAGGCTTTTTCAGGCATTGTGAAGCAGTTTCCCAGCGGAAGCACTACATTGATTATATCGCCTGCTTTTGCTTCTCCTAATCGCTTGGTTCCGTCGCCTACAAGTTGGATTAAGAACCATACTTCGTTCCGTTGTCTATCTACATAATTGATGGAGATGGGGCGGCGCAAAAAAGTGGTAGGCGAGCCGTCCACGCGAATCTCTGCAAATTGTCCCGGAAGCATTTCCGGAAGTGGGGACGGAGAAGTCAGCTTCAACAACACATAGTTGGCATGCAAGCGGAGGTTCTCTGTCACTGTCAGATCTAAAATATACTTTTTCATATCTATAAAGAGGGATGTTTTTCTTTCGGGTGCAAAGATAGTGTAAACCGAGTGCAGAATAAAATGAACCCGTTTCTTTTTTATGCCGGGGCGTTAGTCTATTTCCATTCTCATTCCTTAATTTTCCGGTTTGAAAGTCTCGTAGGTATTGTCATCAAAGAAAATTCTTATTTCTGTGATTTTTCTGGGAGGTCTTTCTTTGTAGATAATCTCTTGTTTTACAATCTCTTTAGGCGATTTTAGGGCTGTCTCTAATGCAATTTCCTTGCGATTTTTAGATTCTTCCGGCCCGTTGGACAGATTTTCCGGATTCTCGGCGAATAAAGGATAGTCGAATCCATCGTTTTCGGGTGAATCCGGATTATTACTCATATTACCTTTTCCGGTAAGCAGCCACTCCAAGTTTATGTCGTTGTATCGTTGATGCAATCGGAGAATGACTTCCGTACTTGGATATTTGTTACGCGGACCCAAGATGTGAGAAATGGTGGCTTGGGCCACGCCGATACTCTCGGCAAAAGCTCCTGCTGTCAGTTTCTCCCGGTCCATAACCATTTTGAACCTGTCTTTTATACTCATGGTTTATGTGTTATTACAATTGTACATGTTATTTATTGGATTACAAAAGTAAAAAAACGACATCACAAAAGCAAATTAAAAATGTAATATTTTAAAGTTTACAAATGAAATGCTGTTATTACAATATTCATCATTACAAATGCTATAATACAAATTACGAGTAAAATAGGTATTTATCGTAAGTTTAATAAAATAATATATTTATCTAGTTATTAGCATATTATATGGTTATTTTTTGATGGTAAATGCTGTATTACATTTGTTTGTCGCTCATTTTATATAATATATAATTTAATAATTTGATTAATCGTCGTATGTAATTGATATATACATATTTATTGCTTATAATTATATGGGTTAACCCCTACTCTATTATTTTTGTAAACCATCAGTTTGCGATATTAAATATTACTTATTACATTTGTGTTTTTCAAGTGTAATATTACATATGTTATAATACACCCGTCATATAGATATTTATGTAATGTATTAAATTCACAATAGTCAATTATCCTAGTTGTGTATTACAACTATTGTACTCTTGAAAAGTGTAACAGATTTCATATATGACGATTTAAAGCTGAATTGCTCCATCTCTTCTTTTTACTAAAGGAGAAAAGATGTGACATAAATAAGAAAATAAGATGCTTTATTTATTTTCTAGTCTTCAAGACTTAAATCCTTGCTTTATTTCTGTATAATTGGTCGATTCGTTATAAAAACACGATTCTCAGAGCTTATAAATGAACGTAATTTGCTGTAAATATGATTATTATCTCCTATTTTACTGTCTATGCTAAGGACCGAAATAGAAAAAAGGGGGATAAATCCCCCTAAAAATGACATAATGATATTAAATCAGTCTGTTTTATGCTTTTTCCCCTTTTATGGAAAAGGATGCTGTATGGAAGTTAATGTAGAATCTTAAAGACCAATTCCCGGAGGATATCTCCATCGCTTAGGGAGGAATTTCCTACTCCTTTGGATTTGGCATCTGCATATCGAATTTCTCCGATTATCTGCATGGTCTTTACTCCGCTGTAACGGCGCATGGCACTTAGGTATTCGCGCGACTGCCAGGGAGTCTTTAATCCTATGAAACTGGCAATACCCTGCTCCGTCTTTTCGGGTGCATAATAAGCCAACATCAAGTTGGAGAAGAAGCCGAAAAGTAAAGATAAAGTCATCTGGATAGGGTTTGTTTTCGGATTTTCTTCAAAATATTTTATTATTTTATTGGCCTTTAGTATGTCTTTTTCTACAATGGCACTGCGAAGTTCAAAGTTATTATAATCCTTACTGATTCCGATGTTACGTTCTATCTGTTCGGGGGTGACGCGTGTCTGACCTTTTGGAAGAGTTATAATCAGTTTTTCCAGTTCTCCTGTAAGGCGGCTGAGGTCCGTACCTACGAAATCGGCAAGCATGGAGGTGGCTTTAGGATCCAAGTCTACACCTTTGCGCTTCATGTATGAGGTGATGAATGCCGGTAACTGGGCATCCTTCACCTTCTTGGATTCGAATAGAACTCCCACCTTCTCTATTTCGGCCGCCAGCTTCTTTCTTCTGTCCAGCACCCCATGTTTGTGGCATAGAACAAGAATGGTGGAGTTCAACGGTTTTTGCAGGTAGTATGAAAGCTCCTCCATGTTGCGGATGGCCTGCGCTTCCTTTACGACTACGACCTGGCGTTCGGACATCATCGGATAGCGCTTGGCCGCATTGATGACAGTGGCTATATCGACATCTGCACCATAGACTACGGTCAGGTTGAATTCCTTTTCGGTGTCAGTGAGAACGTTGTCTACAATATAGTCGGAGATGAGGTCTATGTAATACGATTCCTCGCCCATGAGATAGTAGACGGGGCGGTATTGCTTGGCTCTCAACTCTTTTAGAATATCATCACAGGTTGTTTCTTGTTTTGCCATATAATAAAGTAAGTGCTATACGAGGGGATGTCCCGTAACGGATTACCAGTCGAACTTCAAGTGTTTTACGGTTTTCTTTTCATCAATAATCATGCGCAAGGATGCGATGCCGATTTCAACATGCTCCTTTACATAATTCTGGGTCACCAGATTGTCGCTTTTATCGGTTTTTACACCTTCCGGAATCATCGGTTGGTCTGAAACCAGCAGAAGGGCTCCCGTGGGAATATGATTGGCAAAACCGCAGCTGAATAGGGTTGCTGTTTCCATATCGACAGCCATGGCACGGGTTTTCTTCAGATATTCTTTGAATTCCTCGTCATGTTCCCAAATGCGGCGGTTGGTGGTGTATACGGTACCGGTCCAGTAGTCACGGGCATAATCGCGGATGGCAGAAGAAACGGCACGTTGCAGCATAAATGCCGGGAGTGACGGGACTTCAGGTGGGAAGTAGTCGTTGGAGGTACCCTCGCCACGGATGGCGGCAATGGGAAGGATGAGGTCCCCTATTCTATTTTTCTTGTCTATACCGCCGCACTTACCCAGAAACAGACATGCCTTGGGCCTGATAGCACTCAGCAAGTCCATGATAATGGCGGCATTAGGACTTCCCATACCAAAATTAATGATGGTCATTCCTTCTGCACTGGCAGATATCATGTTGGCATCTTTACCGAGAATGGGAACATTGAACTTTTCTGCGAAAATCTCTACGTACTTGTTGAAGTTGGTCAACAGAATGTACTCTCCAAAATCCTCCAGGTTACGCTTTGTGTAACGGGGCAGCCAATTGGCTACGATTTCTTCTTTTGTTTTCATAAGATTTCATTAAATTTGTGTTCCCAAAAGACGGGAACCATTATTTAACTTACAAATGTAGTAAATGTTATCGTTAAACCTACCAGCATTCGATGCTAAAATTGCCGCAAGGAACGGAAAAAATGTTATTTTCGATATAATCCGTCGTCGTTATGTCGCCTTGACCCCTGAAGAATGGGTGCGGCAGCACTTCGTCCACTTTCTTCTTGCTCACAAGGGGTATCCGCAGGCGCTTATGGCAAATGAGGTGCAGGTACAGCTGAACGGTACAAAGAAACGCTGTGATACAGTGCTCTATCGGCGCGACCTTACCGCCCGGATGATTGTGGAATACAAGGCACCTGAAATAGAAATCACCCAAAAGGTTTTCGACCAGATTACCCGCTACAACATGGTGCTGAAAGTGGATTATCTGATTGTCAGCAACGGGCTTCAGCATTATTGTTGCCGCATAGATTACGAGCACAACAGCTATACTTTTCTGCAGGATATACCCGAGTATCAAAACTTATAGGAGGAGCTACCAATAGCCCCCTTGCCTCTCTCATCTCATCGCATCATATACCATGCGTGATATGCGGGCGATGATGTTCGCATTGTCCTCATCTGTCTCGTATGAGTCCATGACGAAGGCGGCAATGTAGTATTTCCGGCCGTCGGGAAGGATAACGAGGCCGGCATCATTATCTGCAGTTTTCATACCGTCGGCATTGCGGTCGGAAGAGCCGGTCTTGTGTCCTACCACGGTTTTGGCTGGCAACATACCTTTCAGTTTGTTGGCACCGGTTTCAGTATCTATCATGGTCTGCCACAAGAAGTCTTTCAGCTCCTTGTTGGAGAACAACTCTTTTTCATCGGCCGTTCTCAGTAGTCGGGCCATAGCGGAAGGAGTACTCCAGTTGCGGTATACAGCCTCGAAGCTGGAGTGCATGCCGTCTTCTGTTTCCGAGAGGTTGAAGGAGTCGATACTCAACCGGTGGATATAGTCATTGATATGTTTGATGCCTCCTGCATATTCTATCAAGATATCGCAGGCATTGTTGTCGCTTTGGGAAATGCTGTATTGCATCAGTTCCCTAAGCGTAATCGTGAAATCCTGGTCGGGAAACTTCTTCCGCAGGGGGCTGTAGGTATTGGGCAGCATTTGGGATGCCTTTATGGAAACAATGCTGTCCAGACTGATGCTTTGCTTATCCATCTTGTCCAGTACGGCCAGTGCCACATGGAATTTGAATACACTGAGCAAGGGGAAGTGTACATGGTCGTTATACCGGAGCATGTCTCCTTTGTCTGTCCATACGGCTATACCAACGGTGGCTTTCTTGCCATTGAGCAGACTGTCAATCCGGTTTTTAAGTTCAGACATTTGCTGCGCCCGGACGACGGTAGCTATACAAGTGAATAAGGTAAGTATGGCGATGAAATATGCTTTCATAACTTCAATTTCTTTAAGAGGCAATTCGCACGCAAAGATACAACTTTTAGCAGCAAGTTGCTAAAATGAGTTATGGATTATGGGCTATAAGTGTGATAGCTTATAACCATAATCCATAACTTGTAGCTCATCCTCCCTATTGTTTCTTACTGAACTTCTCTTGCAACTTCTGCATCAATTCGTAGAAATTAGGAATATAGACCGTGGCAAGCAAGGTATTCAGTGCCATACCGAACACTACGGCGGCTCCCAGTGCAATACGGCTTCCCGCCCCTGCTCCGGTTGCAAAAAGCAGCGGCATAACCCCGAATACGAATGCAAGCGATGTCATCAGAATAGGTCGCAGGCGGATATGTCCGGCCTGGAATGCCGCATCGCGGATTGAATTGCCTTGTACACGAAAGTCACGTGCAAACTCCACAATCAGAATACCGTTTTTGGCAGACAAGGCGACAAGCAGAATGATTCCAATTTGTGTGTAGATGCTGACCGGAGTCCCCATGACATAGCATCCCAGCATGGCACCGAGCAGTGCAACCGGAAGTCCCATTACGGCAGCTACCGGACTGGTCCAGCTTTCGTATTGTGCGGCGAGTACAAGGAAGGCAACCAGCAGTGCCATGACGAATACGACAGTCGTCGTGGTTCCCGCCTGCGTCTCCTGATAGGCTACCGAAGTCCATTCATAGCCGAACTCGTCTCCGAGATGCTCTTTGATTAGACTTTCCATTTGCCGGATACCCTCTCCCGAACTACTGCCCGGAGCCACATTGCAGGTCACGGCTGCTGTGGAATACATGTTATATCTGTTTATCTGGTCCATGCCTAACTGCTCTTCCACCCGGGTGAAGGAAGAGAAAGGCACCATTTCTCCCGATGCATTGGGAACGCTCAATTTCAGAACATCGTCGATGACACGCTGGGCACGGTCGCCCGCCCCCAATTTCACTTGGTAGATGTGTCCGAACTGTACATAGTCGTTGACGTAGGCCTCCCCCATATAGTAACCCAAGGCGGTGAATACACTGTTCAGCGGGATACCCATCAACTGTACCTTGTCGCGGTCTATATTCAAAAAATATTGCGGTACATTGGCTTGGTACTGGCTGCTGACCGATGCCAGTGCCGGATAATTGCGGTAATGCTCCATCAAGGTCTCTACAGCACGCTGCATCTCGGTGGCGCCGAGGTTGTGGCGGTCTTCCAATTGGAGTTGCAGGCCTCCGGTAGCTCCCAGTCCGGGGATGGCAGGCGGGACCATGGCAAATATCTCTGCTTCCTGGATGCCATATACTTCCATATTGAAGCGCTGTACTACGGCTTCAGCCGTATGTTCCTTTCCCTTGCGTTCATTCCAGTTTTTCAGTACGATGAAGTAAGTGGCCGCATTGCTTTGCTCTCCACCTCCCATCACGGAGAAGCCGGATATGCCGATGTAGTCCTTTATTTCGGGGTAAGAATCGAGAATCTTATTTATCTGCTTTCCTACGGCTTGGGTGCGCTCCAGGCTCGATGCAGGGGGAAGTTGTACCACTGCGAGGAAATAGCCGTCATCTTCTTCCGGAACAAATGTGGACGGCCATTTGACAAACAGCAGGACAGCAATCAATGTGAAAACTGCATATGAAACGATGGAAGCGACAGGGCGTTGGAGCAGGTACTCCACTATCCGGTCGTAGACTCCTTGTGTCTTGTCGTACAGATGGTTGAACCCCTGATATAGGGGATTTTTGGAAGGCCGGGTAGGTTGCAGCATCAAGGCACAGAGTGCCGGAGTAAGGGTCAGTGAGTTGAATCCGCTAAGTACGGTGCTGGCTGCAATGGTCAAGGCAAACTGTTTATACAGTTGTCCTGATATGCCGCTGACGAGTGTTGTCGGGATAAATACGGCAAGCAGCACCAGCACTACCCCGACAATGGGGCCGGTAATCTCTCCCATCGCTTCGGTCACAGCCTGGCGGGAGGTGTAGCGCCCCGTGTCCAGCAGACGCGTGGAGTTCTCCACCACCACAATGGCATCATCTACCACGATGGCCACGGCAAGTATCAGTCCGAATAGTGTCAGCGTATTGATGGAGAAGCCGAACAAGGACATGACGGCCAGTGTGCCGATGAGTGATACCGGAATAGTGATGCAGGGAATGACGACCGCCCGCCAGTTCTGCAGGAACAGGAAGATGACGAGAACTACCAGCAGGGTTGTTTCAAGGAACGTCACCATCACTTCGTCTATGGAAGCATGAATGACATCCGTAGTGTCCAGGGTTACATTGTATTGTATGCCTGCAGGGAAATTTTGCGAGAGTTCCTGCATTTTTGCCTTTACTCCTTTGGAAACGTCCAGCGAGTTGCTGCCAGGTTGCTGATAGATAGCGATGGCAGCGGTGGGTTTCCCGTCCAGTTGGGATACTACGCTGTAAGAGGCCGAGCCCAGGTCGATATGCGCCACGTCGCGCAGACGGAGTATCTTCCCTCCGGTTTCGGTACGCAGGATAATGTTGCCGAACTCTTCGGGTGAGGTAAGGCGCCCTTTTACGGTCAGGCTGTATTGATAGGCATTTTTATTGTCTGTGCCGATGGGTTGCCCTACGTTACCTGCGCTGACCTCCACATTCTGTGATTGGATAGCTTGGTATACATCGGCCGGCGAAAGATAGCGGATGCGCATGGCGGCAGGGTCGAGCCAGATACGCATGGAGTAGTCCCCTGCTCCCATCACATTGACGGCGCCTACACCGGGCACGCGTGTTAACTGGTCTACGAGATTCAGCTTGGCATAGTTGCTGAGGTAAAGTCCGTCGTAGTCTTTGCTGTCCGACGTCATCGTGAGGAACATCACGATGTTCGATGACTGTTTCTGTACAGTGACGCCTTGCACCACAACGGGAGTAGGTAGTGACGACTGGGCCACGCTTACCCGGTTCTGGACCTGCACGGTAGCCATATCAATGTCTGTGCCTACGGCAAAAGTAATGGTAAGAGAGTAAGCGCCCGATGAGCTGGAGTTGGAGGACATGTAAAGCATTCCGTCCACTCCGTTGACTTGCTGCTCGATGGGGATGCCGACGGTTTGTGCCACCGTCTGCGCATTGGCTCCGGGATATACGGCACTGACCTGCACGGTGGGTGGTGTGATGTCCGGATATTGGGCAATGGGCAGGATACCCAGTGTGACCAGTCCTGCTACGACGATGAGCAGCGCCAATACGGTAGCAAAGATAGGACGGTCTATGAAGAATTTTGAAAACATAGGCTTTGGTATTAATCAATTCATATTAGTTGTCGATGGGATGTACTTTCATTCCATCCCTTACCTTCATCAGCGCTTTGGTGACGTAGCGTTCCCGGGGAGTGATGCCTGCCCTTATCTGGCGTAGGCTGTCCCCTATCAGTTGTCCGGTTTCTATATGGCGGTAGCGCACTATATTCGAATCGTTGACTACGTATATGTATTTCCCCAGCTGGTCGGTGCCGATGGAGGCATCCGGCAGCAGGATGGCCTGCTGTTGCTCTCCGTAGGGCAAGATGATGCTGACGTAGAGGCCGCTTTTCAGAAGTCCTTTAGGATTGTCGAGACGGGCGCGGATGTTCAGAGTTCCGGTGTTCAAGTCTACGTTGGGCGAAAGATAATCCAGTTGTGCAGGATAAGTGAGAAGCCCGTCTTTGCCCAGGCTGACGGTTACTTGCCGGGGAATGCTGTCCCCTTGCTGCATCAGCATGGAGAGCCATTGGTTGTCTGCCACGTTGAAGTAGGTGTACAGATGGTCGTCCTTGTAGATGGTTGCCAGTGTGACGGGCTGCACGCTGCCGCCTACATAGCTTCCGGCATCCACCAGGTTACGGCTTACAGTGCCGTCGAAGGGGGCACGGACGGTGCAGTAGCTCAGATTGGTGCGTGCCGTGTTCAGGGCTGCTTCCGCATTGCTCACTGCAGCCTGCGAAGTTGCCACGTTGGATTGTGCTTGTAGCACTTGTATACGGCTTACAGCATCGCTTTTCACGGCTTCCTGCATACGTGTGTAGTTGTTTTGGGCGTATTCCAGGTTGGCGCGGGCAGTGTTGAGTTCTGCTTCTGCCTGCCGCACATTGTCTTGATAGACTGTCGGTTCGATGACAAAAAGTACTTGTCCCTGGCGTACCCGGCTGCCGGGAGCGTAAGCGATGGTCTGTAAGGTTCCGCTGACTCTGCCTACCAGGTCTACGGTCTTTTCAGAAGTCAGGTAGCCCGGATATTCTTTCGTCAGCGTAATGTTCTGCACTGTCGGACGGGCCACGCTTATCTCGGGAACGGGCATCGTTTGTGCCGTTTCTTTCCTTCCCCCGCATCCCGTTGCCAGCAATGGCAGGATGAGCAGGGTGATGTACATTTGATTTTTCATATACGGTTCGGTTTAGTTTATATTCTTATTTCTGATTCATTTCATATCCACCTCCCAATGCCTGGTATAAGGCTATCAGATGCAGCAAGGAGCTGCCTTGTGCCTGCACCAGCTGATTTTCGTATGTCAGGAGTGAGCGTAGTGCGTCCAGTACGTTCTGGAAGGGAGTAAGTCCTTGTTTGTACAAATCGAGGGAGAGTTTCAGAGTTTCTTCTCCCTGGTTGCATACTTCGCGCATGGCAACAATCTGTTGGATGGAGTTGCGATAGGAGTTCATGGCATTATCCGTTTCCTGCACGGCGGTAAGCACTGTCTGGTTGAACTGGTGAATGGATTCATCGAGCTGGGCACGTGCCAGACGGGTGGCATTCACCAGTTTGGTACCGCTGAATAAGGTCCAGCTGATGCTTGGAGCAATTTCAAACGTCATACTGTTCCGTTTAGTCAAGTCCTTCAAGTCATGGGAGGAATAGCCGATGGAACCTTTTAGGAACACTTGCGGCAGCCAGTCACTTTGAGATGCGCCGAGTGTTGCCGCCTGCGCGTTGACTTGGCGTTCGGCTTGCCGTATATCGGGGCGGCGGAGCAGCAGGTCGGCAGGAACACCGATGCCTATGGGTTCCATATAGTCGGGCAGTTTGCTGGGCTTCTCCAATATGGGGCGGATATGCTGGGGGTAAGTACCGAGTAAGATTGCGAGCGTCGTGATGTATTGGTTGATGCCTGCCTCCAGTTGTGGGATGGAGGCTTTGGTACTGTAATATACGGATTTGGCTTGTGAAACGTCCAGTTTGGACACCAGTCCGGTTTTGTAGCGTACTTCGGTAATGTTAAGTACGGCTGCCTGGGTATGGCAATTGTGGGTCACTACACTTAGCTCTTGCTGCAGTTCGCGGAGTCCGATGTAGGCAGAAGCTATCTGGGCACAGAGGGATACCATGACAGAGGTATATTCCTCCTTGCTTGCCATGAAGGTTTCCCGCTGTGCCTTTACCCGTTGGCGGATACTTCCGAATACGTCCAGCTCCCAACTGGCGTTGAGCGAGGCGCTGTATGCACCGGTAATGGATTGCGGAAGTGCGTTGACATTGCCGCTGCTTTGCTGCCGTGCCCATCCTCCGTCCAATGAGATGGAAGGGAAAAAGCTGCCGCGTTCTATCCGCAGATTGGATTTAGCCATATCCATACGGTCCATGGCAGAAAGTACGGAATAGTTTTGAGTGGAGGCTACCGTAATCAATGAATCCAGCATCGGGTCATCGAAGGCTTTCCACCACTTGTCGTCAATGGGTGGTATTTGTCCGCTGAACAGATTGTCATCTCCGGGAATGGCATGGGAGGCGTCCTTTCCCCAGCCTTGTGGGAGTGGTTTCTCAAGATAGCGGTTGGCTTTCTGTGCCATAGCCGCAGGACATAGGCATAATATGAGCAACGCAGTGCTCCAAACTTTTATATTCATAAATAAAGGTTTAGGTGGTTATCTTTTTATGGGATTGATAACAACCTAAACCTTTATTTGTTTATGAGTATTTACTCGGTATACCCGAGTATCTTAGAAGGCATACCCGAAACCCACATTCAAGTAGATGGGATACATGGCAAAGGTAATTGTATTGAAATCTTTCTTGAAAATATCATTCAATCCCCATGTAAGGTCGGCAAATACACTCAGATGTTTGAAGGCACGCCAGTCTACACCAGCTTGCACGCCCCAGGCAAACTTGCGCAAATCATCCGAAAAGTCGTAAGTGGCAATGGCACCGTCGGAGAAGTTTACCTTTTCTCCGGTGGAGTCTCCTTCACGCAAATAGCCTTCATATACATGTCCGGAGAATTCCTCATCCATCAGATATGAGACATATATACCTGCTTTGGCCCGCAATCGTGAGTTGATTTTATATGCACCCAGCACGGGGACGGTGATGTAGGCATTGCGTACTTTAGTTTTTACTCCCCCGGTCCAGTTGCCTTTCAAACGGTTACCGTCATTTCCTATGATTTCCATGCCATAGTTCTTTACTGTCGCTTTAGTAATCATATTTTTGGTTTCCAGTCTTACACCGGTTATTACACCCCATTTTTTTGTTTTGCCCAACCATTTGATGGCATTTCCTTCCAGCATAAAGGCTAAGGTAGGATTATAGGCATCGATACTTCGTATTTCTACGGGTAATGGAAGCGGAGAAGTGCCGCCGATACTGACACCGGCCCTTATTTCATATTCCCAACCGTGTAGAGCGGCGTTTATAAGCGTACGGTTCTGGTTTTCTTGAGCGTATAAGGCAGTCTGCATACATCCCACCAGTACGATAAATGCTAATATTTTCTTTATCATGTTGTATTCCAATTCTATATGATTCTTATTCGTAAATCAGTTCCACTTCGTCTATAAGTAAAGTGCTTCCTGGAGCACCCTCAAAAGTGGCACCATCCTTGCTTGAGGCAAATATGATGCCTATCTTATATTCTCCTTTAGCCAGTCTGGCTTCGTCAATCTTCTTTCCGTACCGTTGGTAGTCGAAAGGTATATCAAAGAATTTCCATTCGTCTCCTTCTGTTTCTTGCGGATTGGAAACTAAAGCAAGAGCCACCATGCTGGAGTGTTCGTAGTTTTGATTCGGCAGATTTCCATCCAGTGTTACATCTGTCCCCTTTCCTGCACTGTCATATTTTACTCCATCATAAAATATTGCATAGATATTGAATATATCTTTTCGGGAGGTATATTCGCCATTTTCATAAAATTGTTCTCCGGCCTTATACTTATAGTATCCAGTCAGTCGTAAAGGTTTATTGTAGAAAGGAGTACCGAAGCGCGTAGCACTAAGCGGATTGGTAATAGCATTCAGCATGTCGAAACTGCCGATAAACAGATTACCGGCGGCGATGGGCATACCTACCATGTTACCTAAGTCGCCAGTGAGGCGTGTTTCCAATTTCACACATTTTCCAGTTTTGCCATTGTCTATTTGGGTAGTAGGATAATCTTCTGTTGCGGCTTCACTCATAGCCCATTTGAATCCCTTATTACCACTTGCCCATGTCAATTCGTTACCGGAATCTTGCTCTTCGTAGAATTCCTGCCATACATTTTGCATGATTCTTACCTTTTCAAAGTGGTATGTGGTCGGAATGTTACTTGCCTTTTGTTCTCTGGCAGTAATGGCGTAGACACGATGCCAGGCCTTGTCTTCCGAAGTGACTGTATATCGTACTGGAGTCGTGAAGTTCTGAACACTCCCACTGGCAGGACTGATGGTAGCTCCCGGAGTCAATTCAAATATGGGGGCCAGACTTGTCATGTCCGTACCTTCTTTCACACTGATCCGTATTGGGTAGGCGTTCTGGCTTTCGTCGTACGACGGGTTCAGATCAATGTATGAATTTGCCAGTACATCTTCTTCAAAAGAGATGCCTGTTATATCAGCTTCAGCATTGGGTGCTTCATCTTTTATGCACGATGCCATCAATATTCCGAAAAGTGAATAGAGTATGAATAATTTGTTTAGTCTCATGCTTTTTAATTTAATTCTATTAATTTTTCAAGCAACAAAACTACTTCTTTTTTCTCTAATAGCAGGTTTTTATGAGCTTATTTAACAAAAAAACGGCAATAGGTGCTTTACTATTGCCGTTTTATATATAGAAAATGTTCTATTTTTAATTATCTGAGCCGATATGTACGATTTTTCTTTTGGCTCTTACTGGCTTTTCCTTTACAACTTCCACTTTCTGTTCGGGAGTTATACCTGCTAATTCCGGGTCAATCATGATACGGCCACAATATTCGCAAACGATAATTTTCTTGCGTGAGCGGATGTCCAATTGTCTCTGGGGCGGAATCTTGTTGAAGCAACCACCGCAAGCATCACGCTGTACGTATACAATACCCAGTCCATTGCGTGAATTCTTACGGATACGTTTGAAGGACTGAAGCAGACGGGGTTCAATCTTTGTTTCCAGTTCTTTGGCTTTGTCTCTCAGCTTCTCTTCCTCTTGTTTGGTCTCGGAGATGATTTCGTCCAGTTCGCTCTTCTTTACGTCGAGGTCTTTTTGTCTTTCTTCCAGAGCAGCAGTGCTTTCTGCTACTTCTTGAGATTTTTCTTCCTCTTGTGCGGCAAATTCCTTGATACGCTTTTCGCAGAGTTCGATTTCCAATGTCTGGAATTCGATTTCCTTGCTTAAGAAGTCATATTCGCGGTTGTTGCGTACGTTGTCCTGCTGGTCTTTATATTTAGCTACAGAAGCCTTTGCGGTTTCAATTTCAACTTTCTTTCCTGCAATGGAGGATTTCAACTCGGCAACTTCTGCCTTGATTCTGTCTATACGGGTACTCAGACCGGCTATTTCGTCTTCCAAGTCCTGTACTTCCAGTGGAAGTTCACCTCTCAACGTCTTGATTTCATCGATTTTGGACAGCATTGTCTGCAATTGGAACAAAGCTTTCAACTTCTGTTCTACGGTTAATTCCTGAGGATCTTTTTTTGCTTCTTTAGCCATTTTACTTACATGTATTTTATGGGGTTTGTATTCACTTTGGTCATCTGAACCTCAAAATGAGGAAACAAATCCCGGATTATTGTATAAAATATTTCTTTCGTATATTGCTCACTTTCATAATGCCCTATTTCAGCCAATAATATATCGGTATCATGTCCGAAATAGTCATGGTATTTTATCTCGCCGGTGATAAAGACATCTGCACGGTTGCGGATGGCAAGCGGCATTAGGAAAGCGCCGGCGCCGCCACATAATGCAACAGTCTGTATTTCCCGCCCGAGGAGTTTGTTATGTCTGAGACACCCTACTTCGAAGGTTTTCTTTATCCGTTTCAGGAATTCAAGTTCTGTCTCCGGTACTTCCAATTCGCCAATGACACCGGCTCCGGCTTGTGGCCATGAGTTTTGCAAGGGATAAATATCATAGACCGGTTCTTCATATGGATGTGCCGCAAGCAGTGCCTTGACAGTTGCCGCTTTTTTGTAGGCGGGTATGATTGTCTCAATACGTACTTCACGTTCGGTATGCAGCTCCCCTATCGCTCCACAGTATGGGGTGGCACCTTCCCGGGCTCGGAATGTCCCCTCGCCTTCCATGTTATAACTGCACAAATCATAGTTGCCGATATTGCCGCATCCAGCGTCGAACAAGGCTTTCCTCACGTCTTCCGCTTGGGCGGTCGGTACAAATGTGGTCAGCTTTACCAGCGCATTTTCCTTGGCTTCCAGGATACGGACATTCTTCAAACCGATTTTCTCGGCAATCTTGAAGTTCACTCCTCCCGGTGCATTATCCAGGTTAGTGTGCGCAGCATAAACAACGATGTCATTCTTGATGGCTTTCAAGATACAACGTTCCACATAATCCCTGCCCGTGATGGATTTATACCCTTTGAAAATGAGAGGGTGATGTGATATAACCACATTATATCCCAATGCAATGGCTTCATCCAGTACAGCTTCAGTAACGTCAAGACACAACAAAGCCCCTGTTGCTTCCGCATCTGTCAATCCGATTTGCAGGCCGGCATTATCAAATCCGTCTTGCAATGGCAGAGGCGCGAACCGTTCAAGGGCGCTTACTAATTCCTTAATTTTCATTGTGAACAGAAAATTTGGTTGCAAATATAGTAAAAAGCAATGGATTGAGAATGTTTTTTATTCTTTTTATAAAATATCAGTAACAAATTTGAGTAATAGACGGTTTTCTTCCAACAAAAACTCTTATCGAAAAATGTTTTATCACGAAAAAGACTATCTTTGCGAGCGATTATTATAAAACTAAATCTATGAAAACTAAAAAACTATTCGGAATTTTATCGCTCTTGATTATAATTGGTGTGACCTCTTGTAACAGTGATACTCCACAAGACAATGTAGAAAACATTAAAATGAAGGTCTCTTCCGAGATTGGCACTTACCAGCCTTGGGGAAGTGATCATTTCATTGATTGTATGTTGGTAAAGGAGGAAGGTAAAAATGAATATGAAGCGTTGGACTTTTTAGGAATTGCCGGGTTTGATTATAGCAAGGGGTATGAATACACCTTATTGGTGAAAAAAACAACTTTGCTCAACCCTCCCGCCGATGCCAGTAATATTGCATACGAACTGGTCGAGGTGTTATCAAAAGTCGGAGTAGAATATGAATATACAATAGAGGTTGATGGACCCAATCCTTTTATTCTTTCTCCTGATGGAGGAAAATATGAGATTCCTTTTGCATGCAAAAGAAAAAAATATGTAGCAGGCGAGTTTACTGAAGAAGAATATGCTCCTTTAAAAGGATTGAGATATAATATGGGGACCAATTATGGAACCTATACAAGCATTATAAAAGATGGTGATACAGTTGGATTATATAAGTTTGTAATCGAGGGTATTGAGCCTTATAATATGGAAGGAACTCCCTGGTGGTATTATGGTATTTATCCTGCTGATGCAGATTTTTTCTCTGAAACAGAGCCGGAACCTATCTACAAACAATTGTTTGAACAACCGCAAACGGAAGGTGAAGAACATTTTATATATCCGATAATATATGCTTCATCGGGTACGTTTGATTAGTTGGACACATTAATCTCCTTTATTATGAAAACATTACTTGTTTTGTTTCTTTTCCTTTTATCGTTATTGTCTTGTCAGGATACGAACCGTTCCGGTAAAGATGTATCTGAGGATATGGAGGAGCCGGTAGATACTACTCCCAAGGCTACGGCTATCTTTTGGGTAGACAAGGATAAAGATTATCAGGCTAAGAAAAAAGACGGTCCTCTTTCTCTACGCACCGTCAAGGCAAGGGTAGAGATTGATTCGCTGGGAAAAGTTAATCTGTTGGCATATACCAAGCCGCAAAGTCAACGCATCAAAAGTTACCTGCAGTATAGGCTTGAAGTATTCCGTGTAAAGAAAGTGATGTTGGACAGCGGCTTTGTGAAACCGGGCGTACAATATGTGCAGCTACGCTATCTCCCCGGAAAACTGGATGCCCATCACCGTTGAAGTTATTTATGCTCCTTTTTTCCCTTCTTCTCTACCATCACCGGCAGTAGCTTGCCGTAGGCATCGAACGACTTGCGGGAAGCCAGAGAGATTGTAATCATCAGTGACAGCATGGAGGCGGTAAAGGTGATGACCATAATCATCATCTGATATTTGATGGCCACATTCGGGCTGCTGCCACCCAATATCTGGCCAATCATGGTTCCCGGAAAAGCAACCAGCCCCATCACGGATATATTGGCAATCAGCGGACTGAAGGATTTGATGATGGCTTGGCGGATGAAAGGTGCCTGTGCTTCCGCTTTTGTAGCACCATTGCCGAGAAGATACCGGTAAAGCTGTTGTTCCCGTTTCAGTCCACTATAATAGGTGTTGAGGGCTATGACGTTACTGGATAGCATGTTGCCCATCAGTATGCCGAAAATAGGGATGAAATACCGGGCGCTGAATACGTTTTCCACTCTCAGTACTATTCCGATAAAGTACAAGCCTACACATACTACACTGCATAAGAAACCTGCAGATATGGGAAGAAGCAGAATCTTCCTCTTCAATTGCGTTCGTGCCAACGCCGTCTGCGATGCTACGAATATCATGACAATTACCCATAGAAAGTTTATCCACGGGTTATCCCATAAGAAGAGGTAGTTCAAGTATATGCCGATGAAGAACAACTGGACAATCATGCGTGCCGTACCTATCACAGTAGCGCGCAACAGTCCGGTCTTGAACTTCCAGATGTAAAACAGCGGTATTAATAATAGCAATAATCCGATGCCCAGGCTGAGGTATGATATATCTATGGTTCCCAATAGTGTGTATGTTATTTCATGATTATATGTCGGTCACATCCGTTGGCGAATCTTTTGTCATGGGATACGGTCAGTATGGCACTTCCATTTTCTGTCTGCCTGCGGAAGAAAGAGAGTACTTTTTCCGCGGAACCGGAGTCGAGAGCGGAAGTCGGTTCATCGACAATGGTCAGTGGTTTGCCAATCATTGAGGCTACGGCTATCATCATCCGTTGGCGTTGGCCTCCGGATATTTCGTTCACCCGTTTGTAATATAACTCTTGTTCCAGACCCAAATCCTCGAAACATGCAAATAAACGGGTTTCAGAAAAGGGTGTACCCCGGTTTGCCTTTAAACCGAAGGGCAATTGTACCATGTCCTTTACCCATTCCAGCGGCAATGCCAGTTCTTGTGGAATCCATGCAGTCTGCTTACGGACAACGTCGACGTTTCCTTTATCCAGCAGAATGCCGTTCAAGACGATGCGTCCTTCTTTTAACGGAGTAAATCCAAGTATGGCATTCAGCAGTGACGACTTTCCGCATCCCGAAGGGCCGGAGATACTGGCTATCTCTCCCCTTTCCAATTGCAGGTTGAAACCCGAGAAAAGTATATCGTTGCCGTAGGCGATACTGGCATTTTCTATTTGCAGCATGGTGTTCCTTTAATCTTTCTGTATCGCAAAGATAGTGCAAAAAAATATTTGTGCTATCTTTGACGCACTAATTAATTCAGGAAAGAAAGACTATGATACAGAATGAACGGGATTGCCGCCACGAACATGTGCTTGACGTGGCAAGGCAAATGCTGACTGCTGCGCGCACGGCACCGAAAGGAAAAGGTATTGATGTGATTGAAGCTGCGCTGGTTACGGGTGAAGACATTAAGAAGCTGTCTGAAAAGATGGTCGCTATGGTTGAAGAGCACGGTATGAAGTTCTTTCTCCGTGATGCGGACAACATTTTGCAGGCTGAATGTATAATTATAATAGGTACGCGCGAGCAGACGCAAGGTTTGAATTGCGGACACTGCGGTTTTCCCACTTGTGCCGGTCGTCCGGAGGGAGTACCTTGTGCTTTGAATACGGTGGATGTAGGGATAGCTGTAGGTTCGGCTTGTGCCATGGCTGCCGATTTGAGGGTGGATACCCGTGTCATGTTTTCTGCCGGACTTGCCGCTCAGCGTTTGGATTGGCTGAAAGGATGCAAGACTGTCTTTGCCATTCCGGTGAGTGCATCCTCCAAGAATCCATTCTTCGACCGGAAACCGAAGGAAGATAAGTGATAATTGACGAGTAGAGGTTTACAATCATAGAGTAGAGGTTTAGAAGTCTGAAGTAGAGGTTTGGCAATTCTAAACCTAAGGTTTATTCTCCCTCTCTCTGCTAACTTAAAAAGTAACGAATTAGAAAAGATAAATAATATGGGATATTTTGTAGGACTGCCGCTGGGTGGTGCCGCAGAGAAGGACTGTCAGGTGCGTTTTGGCAAAAATATGACTTTTCAGGTAGAGACACGTGCTCCCCACTTGCCTGCCGAATGGGCTTTGCAAAGCGGCATACAGCTTACATGGCCCCATGCGGGTACAGACTGGACCTATATGTTGGACGAAGTGCAGGAATGTTTTGTAGCCATTGCCCACGAAATAGCCGCCCGGGAGACATTGCTGATTGTAACCCCAGAACCGGATGAGGTGAAGAAACAGATTCTCGGCAGGGTGAATATGGAAAATGTCCGTTTCCTGAAGTGTGAGACGAATGATACTTGGGCACGCGACCATGGAGCCATCACCCTACTGGATGCTGACGGTGTATCTCTGCTCGACTTTAAGTTCAACGGGTGGGGATTGAAGTTTGCATCCGATAAGGATAATTTGATTACGCGTCGTGCGGTGGAGTCGGAAGTGATGAGAGGAAAGTATGTAAATCGCTTGGGGTTTGTCCTTGAAGGCGGTTCCATCGAAAGTGACGGCATGGGTACGTTGCTCACCACCTCCGAATGCCTGCTTTCGCCTAACCGGAACGGACAGATGAACCGGGTGGAAATTGAGGAATATCTTCGTTCCGTTTTTCACCTGCAACGTGTTCTTTGGCTGGACCACGGTTATTTGGCAGGTGACGATACGGACAGTCATATAGACACGCTGGCCCGTTTCTGCCCTGCCGACACGATAGCCTATGTACAATGCAAGGATGCGGATGATGAGCATTACGAAGAACTGCATCGCATGGAGGAGCAACTGAAGACTTTCCGTACGTTGAAGGGGGAACCTTACCGTTTGCTGGCTTTGCCCATGGCCGATAAGATAGAAGAGGAAGGGGAACGGCTTCCTGCCACTTACGCTAATTTCTTGATTCTGAATGATGCAGTGCTTTACCCCACCTATCGCCAGCCGGAGAATGATGCCCGCGCGGGGGAAGTGTTGCGGGAGGCTTTTCCCGGTTATGAAATTATCGGGATAGATTGCCGTGCTTTGATTAAGCAACACGGCTCTTTGCATTGTGTTACCATGCAATATCCCGTAGGGGTGTTGAAGTAATGTCGATTATACATAGTAAAACAATAAACCATAGAATAAGATGACAAGAAAAATAAAAGTAGGTATTATCCAGCAGGCCAATACCAAGGACCTCAGGACTAATTTAATGAATTTGGCCAAAAGTATAGAGGCATGTGCGGCGCATGGGGCTCAATTGGTTGTTTTGCAGGAGCTGCATAACTCTCTGTATTTCTGTCAGACGGAAAACACGCAGTTGTTCGACTTGGCAGAACCGATTCCCGGTCCTTCTACGGGATTCTATTCAGAGTTGGCTGCTGCCAACGATATTGTGCTGGTCACTTCTCTGTTCGAGAAACGCGCTCCCGGATTGTATCATAACACAGCGGTTGTTTTTGAACGTGACGGCAGCATTGCCGGGAAATACCGGAAGATGCATATTCCTGATGACCCCGCCTATTATGAGAAATTCTATTTTACTCCCGGTGATATAGGCTTCGAACCTATTCAGACATCTTTGGGCAAATTGGGAGTTTTGGTGTGCTGGGACCAATGGTATCCGGAAGCAGCACGTCTGATGGCGCTGAAGGGAGCTGAAATACTGATATATCCTACGGCTATCGGTTGGGAAAGCAGTGATACGGATGATGAAAAGGCGCGTCAGCTCAATGCTTGGATTATCTCCCAGCGTGGACATGCTGTGGCCAACGGCTTGCCGGTGGTTTCAGTGAATCGCGTGGGACATGAGCCGGATCCTTCCATGCAGACCAATGGTATCTTGTTTTGGGGAAATAGTTTTGTGGCCGGACCGCAAGGCGAGTTCCTGGCCCAAGCAGGAAACGAACGGCCGGAAAATATCGTTGTAGAGGTGGACTTGGAACGTTCGGAAAATGTACGCCGTTGGTGGCCTTTCCTGCGCGACCGCAGAATTGATGCCTATGCCGGATTGACAAAACGATTTCTTGACTGATAACGACGGGGATCTCTGGGGGAGAACTAACGGAATGTCACCCGTTTGTTCATTAGGAAATTGACACTTCCGTAGATGAATAATCCCAGGAACTGGGCAAGGTATTCGTTGCAGTCCAGTCCCTCCACCAGCCCTATGAGGAAAAGGAATTGCGCTCCGTAAGCCATTCCGAAAGCTATAGAAAAGAGCAGCACTTGTCGCCAAGTGTTGCTCTTTTTTTCTGTAGGGAATATCCAGTACTTGCACCAGATGAAGTTGTGTATCTGTGCAAGTATATATGCGGTTACATTGGAGAGCATATAGTTGATGTCCAGTTCGTCCATCATTACCCAAACGGTAACAGCCATAATCAAGGCATTCAGCGTGCCGATTACCGCAAAACGAAAAATGCGTGCAGACTCTTTCACTCTCCTACTCTGTACCTGCTTTTACTCTTTCACTTCAACAATCAGATTCAGTTCATCCAGTTGCTTCTGGTCAATAGCCGAAGGTGCATCCAGCATTACATCGCGTCCACTGTTGTTTTTGGGGAATGCAATGCAGTCGCGGATACTGTCGAGACCTGCGAAGATGCTGACCCAACGGTCCAGACCGTATGCCAGACCACCGTGAGGAGGTGCACCATATTTGAAGGCATTCATCAGGAAGCCGAACTGCTCCTGAGCCTTCTCGGGAGTGAATCCGAGAATCTCGAACATTTTGGCCTGCAACTGTGCATCGTGGATACGGATGGAACCTCCACCCACTTCAATACCGTTGCACACCATGTCGTATGCATCTGCACGGACAGCTGCCGGGTCTGTATCCAGCAAAGGAATATCTTCGTCTTTCGGATGGGTGAACGGGTGGTGCATAGCCATCAGGCGGCCTTCTTCATCGCTCCACTCAAACATCGGGAAGTCAACCACCCAAAGGCAGACGAACTTGTTCTTGTCGCGCAATCCCAGTTGGTTACCCATTTCAAGGCGCAACTCGTTCAGTTGCTTGCGGGTCTTCATGGCGTCGTCACCGCTCAGAATCAGAATCAGGTCACCCGGCTTGGCGTTGAAAGCAGCCTTCATTTCCTGCAATACTTCCTGCGCATAGAACTTGTCGACACTTGATTTTACGTTGCCGTCTGCCTCTACGCGCGCGTATACCATACCTTTGGCACCGATTTGCGGTCTTTTCACGAATTCGGTCAGTGCATCCAGTTGTTTGCGTGTATAGTGTGCGGCGCCTTCTGCGCAGATACCGCCGATGTAGGCGGCATTGTCGAATACCGGGAATCCGTGTCCCTTCATGATGTCCATCAGTTCCACGAACTTCATGCCGAAACGGAGGTCGGGCTTGTCGCTGCCGTAATATTTCATGGCGTCTGCCCATGGCATGCGCATGAACGGCTCGTTCATCTCTACGCCACGGATTTCCTTGAACAGATATTTGGCCATGCCTTCGAAGAGGTTGATGACGTCATCCTGCTCCACAAAAGACATTTCGCAGTCAATCTGTGTGAATTCCGGCTGGCGGTCGGCACGCAGGTCTTCGTCACGGAAGCATTTGGCTATCTGGAAGTAACGGTCGAAACCGGAAACCATCAACAACTGTTTCAGTGTCTGCGGGCTTTGAGGTAAGGCATAGAATTGTCCCGGGTTCATGCGTGAAGGAACGACGAAATCGCGTGCACCTTCGGGTGTGGAGCCTACCAGAATCGGAGTTTCCACTTCGATGAATCCCTGGCTGTCCAGGTATTTGCGTACTTCAATTGTCATTTTATGGCGAAGCTCCAGATTGCTGCGTACATTGGCACGGCGCAGGTCTAGATAACGGTACTTCATGCGGATATCGTCGCCACCGTCCGTATTTTCCTCGATGGTGAAGGGAGGGGTCAGCGATGAGTTCAGAACATCCAGTTCCGATACGATGATTTCAATGTCTCCCGTCGGGATATGCTGGTTTTTACTGAAACGTTCGTTTACGGTACCTTTAACCTGGATTACGAATTCACGGCCCAAGCGGTTGGCACGCTCGCAAAGTTCGGCATTCACCTCTTCGTTGAACACTAATTGGGTAATTCCGTAACGGTCGCGGAGGTCAATGAAAGTCATGCCTCCCATCTTACGGCTGCGCTGTACCCAACCTGCCAGCGTCACTTGCTTGTTAACATCGGAGATACGGAGTTCTCCGCAGGTGTGTGATCTATACATCTTTTTATTTACTGTTTGACGATTTACTTATTTACTATTTTGGCTTTGCAAAAATACATAAAACATATTATATGGCGCATCAAAAGGGGAAAGTTATTTTCAGAAACTCCTTTAGTACCTTTTTTACAACATTACATTTTTGTCAGTTTCTTGAATTGCCTTTTGCCTTTATCCAGTATCATCTTGTTTTTATGGGCGATGTCCTCCACAAAAGCATCATTAATTTGTTTCAGTCCGTTGATATAGTCTTGTGCCCGCTGCAAGACATTCGAAGTGTCTTTTTCCGCATCCCGGGGAACAATGACCTGCAGTCCTTTCTTCATAATCTTTACATCTACATTCTTTCCCATCATCATCGGGTCGCCGTCAAAGTGGACTACCCCCGGTTTAGAACGGTGAATACGGAGTGTCTGGCAACGGAACGTCTTAATCCGGCTGTTCTGGTCAATGGTCTTGTTGAAGAGCTGGAAAGAGAGCGACGGTACATCGAGCACAGTGAACGGCTCGAGTATGGTGACGTCCAGCAGTCCGTCGTTCAAGGTGGCTTGTGGGGCAATATACGCATTGTTTCCATATTGCGATGCGTTTCCGCAGGCTATCAGGAACGCCTTGTATCGCAGGGTGCTGCCGTCCATTTCCAGTTCATAGGTTTCCGGACGGTACTTCAGGCTTTCGAGCAGAGTCTTTTCCAGATAAGTGAGTGGTCCTCTCCTTCCCGCCTTGGAGAATTGCAGGCTTACAAATGCGTCGAATCCCACGCCGCAGGTGCAGAAGAAAGGCACATCGTTGATTTTTCCGTAGTCAATGATGTCTATCAGTCCGTCATTGATGATGTCGATGGCCTTTTTCGGCTCCATCGGAATCTGCAGATGGCGGGCAAGTCCGTTGCCGGAACCGCAGGGAATGATGCCCAAAGCGGTTTTTGTATGTACCAGTGAGCGGGCTATCTCATTGATGGTGCCGTCTCCTCCTATGGCGATGACGGCATGTGCATCTTCTTGTGCCTTCTGTGCCGCTATCTCTACGGCATGGCCTGCCCGTTCGGTATAAATCACTTCTTGTGCATACCTTTCCTTATCCAGTTTTTCATCGAGCCACTTCAGTATCTGCTCCTTACTCTGAGTGCCGGATATGGGGTTTATGATGAATGCTATTTTCTTCTTGTTTTCGTTCATGCAAGGGTTGTTGCTATGCAGGTTTTCCAACTGGCAAAAGTAATATAAATATCTGAAAAATTAACCACATAATTCTTTTTAAAATAAGTATAAGTAGTTTTTTTAATGTAAATAGAACATATACCGACATATTTTGCTATCTTTGCCCCCTGTTTTTTAAGACTTGTATTTAATAGAATTAAATATTCATTATATAAAAGATATTTCATGGGTTTACTACAAGACAAATTTGCGAAATACGACCTGCCGCAGCAGTTTATGGCAAAAGGCGTATATCCTTATTTCCGCACAATTAACAGCCATCAGGATACAGAGGTAATGATGGATGGTAAAAAGGTTCTGATGTTCGGCTCTAATGCATATATGGGACTGACATATGACAAGCGTATCATTGATGCCTCGATAGCTGCCACAGAAAAATATGGCACCGGTTGTGCAGGTTCCCGCTTTCTGAACGGAACACTCGATATACATGTTGAACTGGAGAAGGAATTGGCTGAATTCGTAGGAAAAGATGAAGCACTCTGTTTTTCTACCGGATTTACTGTAAACGAAGGTATTATTCCTGCCGTTGTAGGCCGTGGGGATTATATTATTTGTGATGACCGTGACCACGCTTCCATTGTAGATGGCCGCCGTCTTGCATTTGCCACTCAGTTGAAGTACAAGCATAACGATATGGAGGCTTTGGAAAAAGAACTCCAGAAATGCGAACCGGATGCTGTAAAGCTGATTGTTGTGGATGGAGTATTTTCCATGGAAGGTGACTTGGCCAATCTGCCCGAAATTGTCCGCCTGAAGAAGAAATACAATGCCAGCATTTACGTGGACGAAGCTCACGGCTTGGGTGTATTCGGAAAACAAGGCCGTGGTGTGTGCGACCATTTCGGTGTTACCGAAGATGTAGACCTGATTATGGGTACATTCAGCAAGTCATTGGCTTCCATCGGTGGTTTTGTTGCTGGAGACAAGGCGGTAATCAATTGGCTGCGCCACAATGCCCGTTCCTATATATTCCAGGCAAGTAGCACACCTGCTGCTACGGCTGCAGCCCGCGAGGCGCTTCACATCATCAAGTCCGAACCTGAACGCATCCAACGTCTGTGGGACATCACTAACTATGCCTTGAAGAAGTTCCGCGATGCAGGCTTCGAAATCGGTGAGACAGAATCTCCTATCATTCCTCTCTATGTGCGTGATACAGAGAAGACATTTATAGTAACGAAGCTGGCTTTTGACGAAGGTATCTTCATCAACCCCGTTATTCCACCTGCATGTGCTCCACAAGATACACTGGTGCGTGTAGCGTTGATGGCTACCCATACGGTCGAACAAGTGGATTATGCTGTAGAAAAATTGACTAAATGTTTCAAGGAATTGGGTATCATCAAGTAAACTTGATTTAAACAGATATTCGGAAAACCGTTTAATAATGATTAGGCGGTTTTTTTTATAGACAAAGCGAAGTAGGATTAAAATTAAATCGTAAAGTACATGAAAAAGAACTTCTTCATCATTACTGCTGTAGTATGTGGAATGAGTTGTACCACCACTGCCTATGCGCAGTTCAAAATCGGTGGAAAGAAAATCAATGTGAACAAAGTTGTCCAAGCTGGTACAGATGCCGTCAAGGCCATTTCATTGTCCGATGCTGACATTGCAGCGATGAGCAAGGAATATATGGAATGGATGGATACGCACAATCCGCTGACAAAGCCCGATACGGATTACGGCAAGCGCCTGGAGAAGCTGACCGGAAATATCAAGGAAGTGGACGGCTTGAAGGTGAACTTCGGTGTTTATGAAGTAATAGATGTGAATGCCTTTGCGTGCGGTGATGGTAGTGTACGCATCTGTGCCGGACTGATGGACATCATGACGGATGATGAAGTGATGGCAGTTGTCGGCCACGAGATAGGTCACGTCATCCATACGGATTCCAAAGATGCGATGAAGAATGCTTACCTTCGTTCGGCTGTGAAGAATGCTGCCGGTGCGGCAAGTTCTACGGTATCCAAATTGAGTGATTCTGAACTGGGTGCCATGGCCGAGGCATTGGCAGGTGCTCAATACTCCCAGAAGCAGGAGACGGAAGCGGATGATTACGGCTTTGAATTCTGCATCAAGAATAATCTCGATCCGTATGCCATGTACAATGCTTTGAACAAATTGCTTGAACTTTCAGCGGAGGCACCGAAGGAATCCAAGTTCCAGAAGATGTTCTCTTCTCATCCGGATACAGCCAAGCGCGTGGCACGTGCCAAGGAGAAAGCGGATGAATATATGAAGGATAAGAAATAACTATCCGTTGCTTACTATGATGAAGTGGGATCAGAGGTTTCTCTGAATCCCACTTTTTTTGTGCCGAGACTATGATATGGGCTTCTGAGGAAGCTAATGGGATAGTTCGTTAGTTCACAGTGCTGAACACTTTGTTTTAGCTATAGAAAACAAAGTGTTTTCTTATAGGAAACAAACTGTTCTTTTAAGGGAAACGAAGTGTTCTCTTTAATGAAACACACTGTTCGGTTAAGGGAAACACTTTGTTCTGTTTGGTAAAACTTCTTTTATTTACTTATTTGCTTTTAAATTAGAATAATTTTAGTATGTTTGCCACATTATTTATGAAAAACATGACTTTTGTATGAAAAAACAAGACTTCCTCTTTATTTTTGTTCTGGTGATAATATTCCTGCCATTCTTTGTGAGTGAATCCATCTACAATTGGTATAAGTCTTTCAACGCTGCACATGGCATGGTAATGAGTTTCGTTAAATTCGGAATTCTTGCTACACTGGGTGAGATGCTGGGACTTCGTATCAGTGCCGGAGTCTATAACCGAAAAGGATTTGGCGTACTGCCGCGTGCCGTAGTGTGGGGACTGCTGGGAATGGGTATCAATGCGGCCATGATAATCTTCTCCAAAGGTGTGCCGCAATTTATGGAATATATGGGAATGGCAAATGCCGCCGCCATTATAAACGGAGAATTCTGCCTGGACAAATTATGGATAGCCCTCGCCATTTCAGTTGCTATGAATACCATTTTCGCTCCGGTATTCATGACATTCCATAAGATTACGGATACGCATATCCTGGATTGTGGCGGTTCGCCTCGCAGCCTCCTCACTCCTATCCCGATGACCCGCATCATTACGCATCTGAATTGGGATGCACAATGGAATTTTGTCTTCAAGAAAACAATTCCTTTCTTCTGGTATCCGGCACACACCATCACATTCCTCCTGCCGGGAGAAATGCGGGTGCTGTTTGCAGCGATATTGGGTGTGGTGCTCGGGGTATTGCTGGCTATTGCGGCTCGGATGAAATAATCCGGCCTATATATTCTCGAATGATTTCAAGCAAGTCTTGCGGATAAGGTATAAAGAACTTCTCTATCATTTTCGGATACTGAGGTACAAAGGGGTTGGGTATCATTGTGACAAGGGTATCCAATTCTGCCTTCCGTTGCTCTTCAGTCTCTGAGACGGCGTAGCGGATAGTCCACCAGAACAAGAAAGTCTGGTTAAGATACCCTTTGGGGGTGATGACTTGCAGTTGCTTGTAGCGCTCGGACTGTAACATGATTTTAATTCTTTTCTCCTGCTCTTTCTCACTGATGGAACATAGAATGTCATACCATTCATCAAACTCCTGACGCAAGCAGGCGACAAATGCCCATTCGGCAATTCTATATTTGGCAAATTCTGGAATCTTCTTTAGAAGTACGAAGATATGTCCTATATTCAATTCGCCTTTATATAAACCTTTGACTTTTGTATAGTCTTCAATGGAAGTGATTGTGTGTAAAAGGGAGTAATATATTTCCGGACTCATCGGCACATGGTGTTCATCGATGAATTTCAGAGTATTCTGAAGCACCAGTTTTTTGTTTGTTCTGTTGTTGGCCATGCGGCTGATGACATTGTTCCAGTAGATTTGTGTGCGTGCAATGGAAATATGTAAATCATCTTCCATCTCTTTTATACGGCTTTCGGCTTCTTCGAAGGTCATGCCGCGTTCCCGCATTTGATAGCATATGTCCTTCATAATTGGATAATGTTCGACAAATAGGTAGGGTTTGGGAATGACGGCTCCTAACTTTTTCAACATACAATATGAATCGTAATTGATAAAAACCTTTTTATTGATTGCTTGCTCTTGCAGCCGTTGGGCGTTTTCCTTATCATTCTGACGGAGCAATGCCTTCATGCAACAGAAGATAATTCCTCCATCATATACGCCCACGTCCAGCAGACAATACACATATTCCAGAATAGTGCTTTCTTTAATTTTCCACCCTTCCGATGTATAAATGGGAAAAGGCTGCGGAACGTTGTCTTGTGCTCTTCCGGCATAGTATCGCTGGATAAGCATTTGCTTCAATACATCCTTTGGCGCATCCAGGCTTTTCATTATTTCCTCATTTATAATCAGTTGTATTTCTTCCGGAGGAAGTGAATCTTGGGTGTGGTTGGTCAGGTGATAGAGTAAATGTTTATGTGTATAACTGTTCTGTTGTACGGTGTATTTTTCGGACATCCGCTTTATCATGTCCACTTTTTGTTCATAATAGGGATATATGAACCGGTTATTGATAATGATATTCAAGATATTGGCATCAGGATGATTGAGCAGTGACTTGTCCAGCCGGTTCTCGAAGAAATCCCTTGCGACTCCTCCTTCTTCCGGAGTCTTTACCTTATTGAACATTTCGGAGACAACGTAGGGCGAATGATTCAAAATCTGTTGTTCTTCCGGAGTAATACAATCGGGAGTTTCTCCGAACAGTGCCTGATACGCCTCTTCATAATTTGATATTTTCAGAATGAATTGTACGATTGTTCTTATATTTCGAGATTCATCGCCGTTTTGGGGACGATGTCTCTTCATATGTGCCTTGATTTCCTTTAGGGTCATGCGTTGGTATAGGATACCTTGTGTGTGCTGGCTCGGGTAATCCAGTAAAGACTGGTCTGCTTCCAGTAAATGGTATTTATGGAACAGTTCCTCGCATTCCTTAATCCCGCTATAAGTGGAGGTCGTATCCAATAAGTCGTTCAGGTAGATTTCACCCACTTTCAGTTTGGTCTTGTTTTCTTCTTCTTGCTGCTCCAGCCTTTCCATAAAAGTGTTGAAGATTCCTTTGGCCTGCTCAAAATTTTTAGCCTTTTGGAGCATAAAGTTCAATGAGTAGCCATCACAGTTATTCCCCATACGGTTCCATAAATCATAGGCATAAGAGGACGGTATGTTTTCGAGTGCTCCATTCAACACTTCGGTCTTGTTCAGGAACATACTGGTATCCTCTTTTTTGTCGACAGACAGTTCTGTCAGTTCGTTGAAGAATGCAACCAGCTCTTCCGGCTGGCTGAATCTTTTGAAAACTTCCAGCCAGGTGTAGGGAGCAATAAAGTTGAAGAAAAAGACTGCATCGTCGTGGGGAACTACCCCTTTATCATTCTTCTGCAAGAAGTTCTTGATGTCGTGTATGTCAGCCAGAGTCTGTGCTTTATGCATAAGCTGCCTGGCGAAATTACGTATTCTTTTCTCTTTCAGTTCTGTCAGATAAGTCTCATTGTTGCTTTCCTGTCCATGGGCGCTCTCTGCAGAATCGGAGAAGAAATCATCTATGTCGTCATCATCGGCACTTGGGGAAGCTTCGTATATAAAGGAAGCGTTGAGGTATATTTCTTTGGCTTCGTCCATGTCGAGGAACCGTACCAATTCTGTCTGAAATTCAATATACGAGTTTTCTATATACTTGTCTTGCATTTGCCCTTGTTCATTGAGCAAATCCTTGTGTACAATGTCCTTATCTTGTTGTGTCTGCAGTCTGGGTAAGAGCCACCGCAGCACATTCAGTTCTCTCCTATTATATTTTTTTGTTAATTTCCAAATATGGATGGCCTCTGCATTGGTAGGAGCAAAATTGGCTATATTGCCAATATAGGCGTCCACCCAATCAATGGAAACGCCTTCCGGGTTTGTTCCCAGTTCCTTACTTGTATATAGCGTTTGTTCGTTTTTATAAATGCGGCTTACAACATCATTGATGATATACTGTTGGAGTTCGGGGGCATTTACCGAACAGTTTTTCACCCGATGCAGGATCTTGGTTGTATTTTTGAAAAAGTTCGGTCTGTCTTTGTAGTAGATATAGCGGAATATGCCCTTTATGGCTTTCTTTTCAGTTGCCAGTAGGTCATCGGACGGTTCACTGCTATAGTACTGGAAAACCTGGGTTACTATGATGTCTTCAACTTCAAATGTGTCCTTTTCAATGTCCTGATAATAAATCAAATCATCTACTTTGCCTGCCAATTCACAGATGGTGCTTCTGTCGGCCTTTTCGTAACTGTTCTCATAGGTGAATTTGAGGAAATCGAGCAATAGGTCTATTTTATTGCGGCTTCTCTTTTTCCACATCCACAAACATTTTATGGCGTGGCAGAGTTGTCGAAGCATGGATTTCTGCAGGTTGCTTAAATTGCTGTTCTGGAACTGGTTGTTATATCTGGTCTTGATTCTGTCTATGTCGAAAAACAAGGAACCGATAGTCATGCCGGCTTCGGGTCGGAGTTTAAGATAGCCGTATGTCCTGAGCTCGCGGGCATATTCATTTATTTTTTTGAAGGATAAAGGTTTGATGCCCACTTCGACTATGGCCGGAGGAACCATTTCATTGAAAGTAAGCATGGATTTCACTTCCTTGAAGCTATAGCTTGTAGTGGCAATAACCTTGAAGTCCGGATTGCCGATGTGAAGGATTTCCGATAACTTGCGAAGTAATTCTCTGTCAATGGGTATCGGCTTTTCATTCTCTTCTTTCCAAAACAACAGCTGCAAATCGTCCAGTAGAAGAATTTTTTTGCCATGCTGGAATTGGGATACAGAAAGCCGTTCTAACTGTTCTTTGGTCGTATCGGCATTCAAAATGACCACATAATATTCCTGAGGGAGCTTTTTCAGCATTCGGCAAACGGCAATAGTCTTTCCCGAAGTGGATTGACCGGTGACGATGATTGTCTTGTTTGTGCTGTCAAACTCCTCTTTAAGTTTGTTGTCTACTTCCGGACGGATAAAATAGTAGTCCAGGTTGCCTCTGCGACGGTTGGCTTGGCTGTTGGGAATAATTTTATCATACTCCATCTTATGGCAAGAGATTGCGCAAAAGGGATTATTGAGAAAACTTTCACGATCCTTGACCAACGCGTCCCTTAGCTGCTCCAGCGTATTGCACTGCTTCTCATACCGCTCGATAACGGTATCGTCGTCCAGGTGCTTTTGCATGTATTCCGCATAGAAGTCTTTCCATAAAGTAGTGTTTGTCCAGTCTTCCTGGGTGTATTCCAATGTCGGATTCTGATAGAAATAGATATGTTTGTTGGATGCATTTTCGATGGCAACATTAAACTCTCTGATGGTCTTGGAGCGTATCCAGTTTCCGGCGAAGAAGATGATGACGTCACATTGCCTTATCTCTGAATTTATGATTTCCTGCGTATCGCCTTTAGCTAAATCGTTGTCTCCATTTTTTTCGTGCCGGTGCACTACAATATTGAGTTCGCTGTTGTTTCTTTCCGTCAGGACTTTTTCCATTAAATCCCTTTCTTTCTGAAAACTCAGCGAAGAGGCTATAAATACATGGTATGTTTTCATAATATAGTGTTGGTTACTTTCTATGTGTTGTTGTTTACGACTAGCGGAATGCCGGCTGTGATACATCTGTCATACGCTTTTGAGCTTTCCTTCAATTCATCATACGGACGTATATCGGGATGCACAAAGCGTTTCTTTTTGAAGATGTCTCCCATTTCCTTGCTGCCATAGATTAACTCTTCTTCTTCGGCGGTGGGTTTACGGAAGCCAAGCAGCAGCTTCTCCATGTTCCAACGGTTATGTTCGACTTCGGCAAGCAATGTTATCTGGTCGTTGTCCAGTTTCACGTAACCATCCGTAATGCCTATGGAGCGTAGCTTGGGACTAATGGAATATGCACTGTACAAATTGGACCACTGAAGGGATACGGACAGTTTGTTCCATGAGTCTTTCAGCTCATTGTCAGGTGGGCATGATTGAGGCACATTTCCATATTTATTCTTGAAATCGTATATATAATTGATGATTTGTCCCTCCCTCCGGCTTTTTTTGTCCAAGTCGTAACAGTTGTCCAGCATTCCAAAAGGAAAAACATGGGAATATTTATGAATCGCTTCATCTTTCTTTTTACTGTTAAGCATATTGAGCAGTGCACTGGAGGTTTCCTGACGGACAAAAACTGGGATATTTTCATCATATACATCGTCCGGCAGATATAATCCCATTGCCATGCTTTGAGGAGGATAATTGAGGCAGACGGCAATCGTCAATACTTGGCCTGAGTCATGTACCCATTCTTTAATTAGGTTCTGGATGGCAGGAGTTTCCGCACGGCCTTTGATAAATTCGAATTCCACATCCAGAAAGTCTGCATCTTTTCCTTTAAAACGGGTGGGAAGGACAAATCTCTCGTGCCTTTCGTCCTTGCTCATGTCGTAATAATGGGTAGACGATATCTCGAAATAATGGCGGTATCGTCCACAAAAGAAATTCATTTCCCGGTCGGCATTTTCATCAATGAAGGTAATGACACTTTTTATGTTCTTGTCCCGGCAGAAGTTTGGAAAATGCAACAGATGGGCAGCTTCCACTCCTATTGCCACTCCCATACGGCTCATACCGATGATAACAAGATGAACATGCTTTTCGCTTTCATAGGTTATTGCCTCACGGTCGAGAGGAGGATATTCAATACAGTTCTCCCCTTTTCCGTATTGCCGGCTTACCAATATCTTTTTGGCCCAGCCCTCGTAGAAGTTAAAGGGATGGAATTCTATATATTTTCTCCATTCGGCAGACAAATCGGTCAGTTGGAAAGCGGCAAAAGTAGTCTGATATTCGAAAAGAACGGTGAATGGTATGAGGGAACATTTATTGCATCGTTTATGAATGTCAACTATCTTTTTCAGGCAGTCTATGTTCAGTGAGTCATGGTCATGTTCGTTCCTCTCTCCGATAAGGAATACTTCGCGCGCTTTGGTAGTATAGAGTTTTTCCAACTCCTCGATAGAGTCGCGCCGGGCACGCAGCACCACAATTCTTTTTTCATTTTTGGCATCCAGTTCCGTATGGATTTTGCTACGGATTTCTTGTGCCGGTTGGGTACTCTGAATCAGAATATGGCAATTCCCATAATGTGTGTCATCGCAAATTTGCTGGATAAGAGTGGGGACCATGTTGTCAAAACCGATAATGACGATGTGGTTTTGCAAAGGGTAAACGATATCGCCTTCACGATATCGCTCAACTCTGCGTTCCAGCATATTGGAGATTACGGATATCAATAATCCGCAGAACAAAATTAATCCCAGCACTACGACCAATAGAGAGAACCAACGCAGATAAGGTGGTACTTCCACAATATTCCCCGGATCAATGAACAGACAAATCAACTGAAGCAAACGCCCCATAGGTACGTCTTTATCAATACCGGTCCATTCTTCAAGAGACGGCTCAGGAAAGATAAATGCAAAACTTACCAGATATATCAATAAGAAAACAGTTACTATGACTCCGAAAAGCCAAGCAAGCTGCCTCCATCCTTTTCCGGAAAAAGAGCGGTCAAAATGAAGGGCAAAAAGTCTTGTTAGCAGATTCATATTTGTTTTGTCATTAGGCAGTTTCCTTTTTTTCAGTTTCTTGTTTCAATTCTTTTCTGATATTCTCTTTCAGTTTATTGATTTCTTTCTCATCGTTATTGATAATCTCCCGTTTTTCTTTTTCCTGATACAAGGATGCAAGAATGTTTCTTTCTTGTTCCAGATTCAATGAGAATACATCTATTAATCTCTTGATACATAGAAAAAAACAGATGCATACGCTAAGGGAAATGATGGCATGGAGTGTCATCAGGTAGGTCATTCCACGCGATGGAAAGAATTGAATAAGGTTTTGGAATGTAGTGCATGTCACAATCAATGCTGCAACCAGAAAGAGAATGATAAAGGCAGGAATCACGAATTTCCACCAGTGCCGGATAGGATAATACTTGTTCTCACTCGTCCTCATAGTACTATAATAGATATTGGATTATTATTTCTTCTGTATGTCGAATCCCAGTTTCATAATCAGTTTCAGTGTCTGTATGGCTGTTTGCCGGTCGTATTCTCGTTCTGAGTCCGGTAACTCTTCGTATGGTACAAGTCCGGGATGTGTCTTTAATTCATCATTGCGTGTCTCTCCGTATTTCCATCCTTCTTTCACTCTTCCCAAAGCCCATACTTCATGCACATTGCGTGCCATGGCTTCTGTGAGTTCCGTCAAATTATCCGGTAAAGTGATATTTTCTGCGTTCAAAGGGGACGGTGTGTATGTTTTCATTTTCTGTTATTTAAAATGTGGAAGTAAAAAGTTTATTGGTAGCAATATTAGGCATTTCGGACGACAGAAACAAAAAAAAGGAAAGCTATTTCCAAAAAAACATGCAGATTACAATGGAAAAAACATTGCAACCTGCATATAAATCGGGAGAAGCGTGAATTATAAGTTAGCTTCCGTCACTACCTGCCCGTCAAACAGATTGATGATACGTCCGGCAAATCCGGCATCATGTTGTGAGTGTGTCACCATGACAATCGTAGTGCCTTCCTTATTCAGTTCATTCAGTAGTTCCATTACCTCTTTTCCGTTCTTTGAATCGAGGTTACCGGTAGGCTCATCGGCAAGTATCAGTTTAGGGTTTGATACGACTGCACGGGCGATTGCCACGCGTTGCTGTTGTCCGCCGGACAATTGTTGCGGGAAGTGCTTGCTGCGGTGCATGATTGCCATACGCTCCATAGCGGTTTCCACCCGGCGCTTGCGTTCGGTGGCAGGAATGCCCATGTAGAGTAGCGGCAGTTCGATGTTTTCGTATACATTCAGCTCATCAATCAGGTTGAAACTTTGGAATACAAAGCCGATGACTCCTTTACGCAAGTTGGTACGTTGGGCTTCTGTATATTTGGATACTTCCGTCCCATTCAAGTAATATTCTCCGGATGTAGGATTGTCCAACAGACCGAGGATATTCAGTAAAGTGGATTTTCCGCAGCCTGAAGGTCCCATGATAGCAACAAACTCCCCTTCTTTCACTTCAATGTTTACGTCGTTCAAAGCCAGAGTCTGTACTTCCTCGGTCTTGAAAATCTTCTGTAAGTTTACTGTCTTAATCATAATGCTTTGTTTTTATGGGTTATAAATATATTATTTCTTACTCGGATTTGATGCAGTCAATCGGATTTGTTTTGTTCAGCAAATAACTTTGCAGACACACTGTGACGGCAGATATTATCCAGACAATACATAGTGGCAATAGAAAGTCCATAACGGTGAAGGGGGCTTTATAGGCAAACTGTTCATGCCAATGGTGCATGAGCCAATAGACAATGGGGACAGCTAGAATATATGCAAGCAGAATTTGCAGGCAGAATGGTTTATTCAGCAACAGCACGATTTGTCGGGATGTTGCTCCATGAATCTTGCGAATGCTGATTTCGCGGATACGCTGGCGAGTGGCATACCATGAAATGCCGAATAAGCCGAAGCAGGTCAATATCAAGCCAATCAGAGAATAGGCGATAAGGAGTTTGGAGAGAGACAAGACTTTACCATTGCGTTTCATAAAGTCTTGGTGCATGTCTGTGTATTGAAATATCTCCCCTTCATTCATCTTTTCCCATATTTGGGCTATTTGATGTAGTGTTTCTTGTTTATTGCTTTCAATCAGCTTAATCTGCAGATAGTTGGCACCCGACATTCTCTCTGTAGGTGGAAGGTAAAGTATGACCGGGGTAATTTCATTTTCCAATGAACTGAACGGGAAGTCCTCTAATACACCGCCGATGATGTATAAAGAATCGGCAGACTGGTCAAATTCTTTCAAAGGTTTTCCAATGGCATTTATTCCTGCTGGAATCAGCATTCTGACATAGCTTTCGTTGACCAGTGCAGGATAGGCATATTGTTTTTGCAGTTGTTCGGGAGCGTTGCCGGACAAGAGTTTGAACCCCATCGTTTTTACCAGATTGGCATCACTATACAGCATTAATAGGTAGGAACTTTTTTCCGTACCGTCGGCTTGTTTGATGGATAGCTCACGTATCCATGAATTCAATATGGAGCCTTGTGACAGGGCGATGGACTCTATTCCTTGTACATGTTTCTCCAGCTCTTCTTTAAGTATTGTAGCCGGTGCGGCATTGAAATCTCCTATTTCAATCCGATTTTCGTAACAGTAGGCCCGTTCCTTGATGAGATTGATTTGTTCATTGGCAACGAGAGTAGCGAATATCAGCCCTATAGAAATGGAAAACTGAAGAATGACCAGCAAAGCTATGAAACGTTGTTTCTTTTTACCTCCGTAAAGCGTCTTGTATTCGCTGAATGAGAGTTGTGAAAGTCTATGGCTGATATACCAGGCAGGGACAATGGACATAACTAGTACAAAGAGCACTAACAAGGGTAGCATCTGTAGGCTGAAAAAGAAATGTACGTTTAAATGGGATGCAAATAATCCATTGAAAAAAGACAGACAGTCGTTGATGATGAGTAAAGATAATCCGAATGCCAGCAGCACAGTGAGGAATGCATCACCAAACAGTTGGATGCGGATATCCTTCAAGCTGCTTCCCATCAGTTTCTCCACATGTATCATTTTGAGCTGTTGCAATACACGGCTCAGGCTCATGTTGGTATAGTTGCAGCAGGCTATGATAAGTACCAACAAGGCGGCAGCAAGGCTGATATACAATAATTGCACATTACTTTGATTGATATACGGCAGAGGTTGTTGTGTATCGTAGTCCGGTGTAGTAAAGTAGATGTCGGACAGAGGGTCGACGTAATATTGTGTCTTTTCCGGAATCAAAGTGGGAATTTTGTCGTGGTTGATTTTTTCGGTAAACTGTTGGGCATCGGTATTTGGAATTAGTTTCAGAAACGTCATTCCACCCCAAAAGTCTTTGTTATTCCCGGTAATCATGTCGAATTGGAGCAATGATTGTGACCGTGACTTTAATATGGCTGCCACTTCATAACTTTGGGTATCAGTCATGGTTTTTATTTCCAGCAATTCTCCTAATGGATTTTTATCTCCAAACAGTTTATGTGCAAAAGCTTCACTGAGTGCTACTTTGCCCGGTTGTTCCAATACTTGCTTTAAACTACCGGCAATGGGATGATAGTGGAAGAAATGTTGCAAAGTAGTATCGGCAGATATAAAGGTTATATCGTGGTAAATCTCCCCTCCATATTTACAATATTGTGGAACCAGAGAATTGATACGCAGGTAGTCTTCCACTTCTGCATATTTTTCTTTCAGCATAGGGGGAATATTGGCATCAGCATAGGCCACCTTGCTTCCGTCCTGCATCGGATTATCCTGACGCAGACAGAAAATACGGTTCTTGTCCCGATTGCCACTCTCTATATTGTAATCATGTACATAATAGGTGAACAGCAAGTTTGTACATGCTAGCCCTATAGCCAGACTGACTATAGAAATGAAGAAGAAAACTTTGTTTCTCCACCAACTGCGGGTAATTATTTTTAGGATTGTAAGTATGGTCATAATCTTTAGGTAAATATATTTTCTTATTCGTTTTTAATGACTTCTGCCGGATTTGTCCTTGCTATTTTCAGAATACGGAAAATAATAGTCAGAGTAGTAATGACAGCTACGATTATGAAGATTGAAATCCAAAATAGCGGGCCATCATTAAAGAATACGATATACATGTTTTTCCATAACTGCAGTATGGCATAACATAAAGGAAATGCCATTGTTGCCGAGAGTACAAGCTGATAAATATACGTACGGGCAAACAATATGATAATCTGTTTCAATCCTGCACCATTTACTTTACGGATTGCCACTTCCTTTTGTCTGCGTTCCGTATCCAGTGTGATTGCCGAATAGACGCCTAATAAAGTGATTATAAGGCTGACAAATGAGAAGAATAAGATTATCCCTTTCATGTTGTTCTCGATGGCTTGCGCTTGGTGAATGTCTTCCTGCAAGGTCGAAATGTGTAATTGTATACTCGGTGGAAGATTCTCTTCCAGCATTTTCTTAACGAAAGCCTCTACTTCTTCTGCTTTTCCGGGTACACACTTCAAATAGCAATGACCTACATAATATTTGAAATCACAAGGCAGAAAGACGAAGCCCTGGCTCTGATTGTAAGTGTCGGCTACAAAATCGGAACAAATGCCGCATACCGTGTAGCTATCTTGATAATTGTACAAGGTGGTTCCCAGTAAATCCTTCTTTATACGTTCTACCAATTTACGGTCTGCTACCATGTCACTATTTGTCTTCAGGACATGCCCGGAGAGAATGGGGATATTCATAAACTCGAAAAAGTTATTAGGAACATTCATTATATTGACTTCAAGGCTACTTTCCCGGTTATCTTTTTCTGTCTGCATGCTTGTTCCCGAAATACCTTTCAGATAATTAATATCTGTCAGCATTTTATCTTTTATATCCGGATGTTGACTGATGCGCTCTATGAGAGCAAGCTTTTCGTCATTTTTCATAAAACGGTAATCCATAGGAATACTGATGATTTCGGACTTTTCTTTTTCTGTCAGTGTGTTGAACAGTGTGGAACCGGTCTTGTTAGCCTGCAAATATAAAGCGACTGTAAAGACTATGAATAACCAACAGATGAAAAATTGGATACCCAAAAGACAATTTCGTATCTTCTGTTTGTGGCGTTTGGATTTGTTCTTGTAAATACTTGACTGGATGGAGGCATGCTTCATCCTCCATACGGTAAACAAGCAGAGTAATAAGCATAGTAAAATAACGCCTGCCATATATTCTATTGTCTGTATCAATAATAGGTCCCGTTCAATGACTAATGTGAAATCAAATAAAGAGAATGAAAGGTAAGGGGTAAATATTTCTATCAGACAGAAAGTCAATAAGAAGGCTATGAACGAAATGATAATGGCTTGGGTAAAAAGTAACCAAAATAGTTTGTTGCCATTACTTCCATTCACTTTACGAATGCCGAACTCGTGCGAACGGTTCAGATAACTCCCCGTCAAAAAATGAAAAAAGTTGAGTAGACCAGTCAGTAGAATCAAAAGGCCGACAATGAATGTGATTCCGGCAAAGTAAGGGGCAACGGATTTCTCCCGAAAAAGTTTTCCGAAATTCGAGGCTGATACGGTATTTTTCTCATTGAATATTGTGTGCTTCAAGTCCATTGCACGGAAACTTGCTTCAAGTTGCGCGGATGTTTTGCCCGGACGAAGAAGAGCAAAAGTAAGTCCACCGGTCATACTGTCTCGTCCATCGAATTGTATAAGTCCTTCGCTGTCGTTCAAGATTAACATATCAATCTTTTGGAGAAAGCTAAGGCTGGTATTCAATGGAATATCTTCTATTATCGCTTGTATGGTATAGATGGTACCTCCTGTTCGTGGTGTGGTATCAGGTGAAGAGAAAAGCCGTTGTGCTAAGGTCATTCGCTTTCCTATCGGATTCTCTCCGAGACCAAATATTTTGTGTGCCAGAGAGCGTGTCAGTATCACGGCATTGGGAGTTTGCGATGCTACAGCCCATGAACCTTGTAATACTTCCGGGGTGAACACGCTATGGTAGGCTGTATCTACTTCCATAGCATATAAATCTTCGTAAGGCAGTTCTTCCTTGTCGATAGTTTCCACATTGTAGCTACGTGGGCGGGGATAGGCAACAAAAGTAAATGCTTCTACTTCTTGGAATTGCAATTGGCGCAGACTCTCAAACAACGTAGCGGGAGTTCCGGAATAAGGTTCTTCTGCTGGAGTGTATAGGTTTATGTCTGCAATGCGTTCCCAGTGGGTAAAGCACTTGTCGGTAGAATTTATATAGCGGCTGCAATATAGGCAGATACTAAAACAAAGTATACCTACCGACAGTCCGATGATAGAGATGATATTCTGTGCCTTGTACTTTAATAGGTTTCTGAATGCTGTTTTAATATAATGTCTTATCATAATAGTATCATTATTGTATTATTCGCTTTTGATTACTTCCGCCGGATTCTGTCGTGCAGCCTTTTTTACTTGATAAACCAATGTTAATATGGAAATTAATGATATGATGATTGCTGCAATAATGAACAACCAACTGCTGATGTTGGCTTTGTAGGCAAAATCTTTCAGATAAATGGTTATTCCCCAATAAGATATAGAAATGGCAATCAAAAATGACATTGCTAATATGATAATGTATTTTTTGAGTAATAACAATAAAATTTCCTTATGTGTAGCGCCATGTACTTTTCGTATAGCTATTTCCCGGTATCTTTGTTGTATGTCAAATAAGGACAATCCAAACAAAGCTATTGAGGATATTAGAATGGCCATAAAGGCGAAAAAGGAATAGGTAATAGTTATTTGCTTGTCTGACTTATAGAGATTCTCAACTTCCTGTTTTGCAAAAGTATAATTGAAGGCTCCATCAGCATTGTCGTTGTGTAGGTTTTCCAGGAAGGCAACGGCATCTTTTTGATGTCCTGGAGCAATTTTAGCTTGCAAAGGAATTTGTGAAAGATATGTTTCACCGTATATAAAAGCTATAGGAAGAACCGGTTGGGATAAATGTCCGCAATAAAAATCTTCGACGATACCTATAATCTGATAAGGGCTCAAATCCCTACGCGGCCATAAAGGTTGTTGGGGTTCCAGCCGGGCATTGATTGCGCTTTCGAGTCCGAAGAGTTGCATGGCTTTTTGATTGAGAATCAGTTTTGCTTCACCTTCATGGTCGATGTCGGCATCCCATAAACGTCCCTGGGATAAACGGAAGCCATGAAATCTTATTTCTTCTTCTGTTATGGGAATGCAATACAATTGTTTGAAATTGGCTTCTCCGAGCTTACGGAAAAGTACCGGAGATTCTGTGAAATATTCATAAGGGGATAAAGAGTAATTCCATGCCGTGAATAAAGGAGAGGCATTCATTGCAGTGGATATATTTTCTTTGGAGGCTTTGCGCAAGGAGGTCTGTTTCAGATATTCTGCTTCAGTGGTAGGCTGTTTGCGTTCATAGCGTTCAAAATGGACTTTAACGATAGAGTCTGTGTCATAGCCTAAATCTATATGAGTCATTTCATACAGTTGTTTGGCGAAGAACATGGAAACAACTATTAGAATGAATGCCACGATATACTGAATACTCAGATAGAGGTTTCTTACAACAGACGATTTTTCACCACTGCCTATTTTCCGTAATGAATGGATAGGCGTGTTGTATTTGAATTTAAAAAACGGATAGATTGAAGCTGTCAATGGCTGTAAAATCAGGATAGCTATGGTTATTCCTATGTCAAATATACCATTAGGTTGTTGAATGACATCAAAATAGTTATTTAAGGGAAAGACGGAAATCTCGACAAGGAACCAGGCTATAAATAATGATACAAGTGTCAGACATAAATTCTCGATATATAGTTGGGAGAATAGCTGTGCTGAATTGTTTCCAAAAACCTTCTTTAGTCTGAATTCTTTGCTTCGTTTCAATAATACAACCGTATAAAGACTCATAAAATTGAAGATGCCTACAATTAAAATTAGTACAGCAACAAGTGCCAATAGATGTAGCTGTGGTAAATTCCCCCTTTGCAGCATGTCCTGCCAAACATCAATGGCTGGATGAAAATACACTTCACGCATGGGAAGCAGTTGATACCTGAATTCAACATCCGCAGCACGTGGAGATTGCCGGAACGCTGCATGCCGTGCATTTATCTTCGTAAAGGAAGCCCCTTTATGAATTAATGCCATTTTCATCGGGAAACGGAACTCCCAATCCTTCTGCAATGTTTCAGGAACAAGCAAGTCGAAATGAAGCGAGCGTTTCCCTCTGTCTTTGCCGATAACTCCGGTCACCGTAAGAGGGTCACCGGTAGAGTATTCAATGGTTTTGCCGATAGGATTTATGTTCCCGAATAGTTTCTCACTCAGCTCTTCTGTGATAAAGGCGGTTTGTGGAGACGCCGCCCATGATTCGGCTTTTCCATATTTCATGGGAAAATCAGTCACTATTAGAAACAAGCTGTCTACTACAATCGTTTCTACATCAATATGTTTTTCTTCCTTTATGATATAGTCTTTATTGAACCATACGAAAGTGGACATCGCTTCTATGTCTGCATCTTCGAGGGGACCTCCGATAACTGCCGTTTTATTGTTGTCATCTTTGTATTCCTGCACCATGATGCCTATCCGGTCTTTGTTGGGACTATAACAATCTACATCATTTTCCTGCTTCACGTAGCGGAATATAATAATGACACAAGCCAAGCTCAGTGCCAGTCCGATAATATTGATTACCGTATATACTTTAAACCTACTTAATGTTCGGATATATAATAGTATGAGTTTCATATTCGTGTCTTTTATTCGTTTTTCATAATGCTTGCCGGATTGATGTTGGCAGCCTTGCTGATTTGCCTAATAATAGTCAACAAGGAGATGGCAGTTGTTATGGCTACTGCTACGGCAAACAAGTCGAATGTCAAAGGGGCTTTGTGGGCAAAATCCTGCAAATAGAGGGTAATGGCAATCCATGACAAGGGTATGGATAGCAAAGTGGCGACTCCCATGACCGAGAGATACTTTTTAATGAGTAAGGGGTAAATATCCTTTGCTTGCGCACCGTTCACTTTGCGTAAACCTATCTCACGGTAACGTTGCCGAATATCGAACAAGGATATTGACAATAATCCCAATGAAGAGATGAAAATGGCTATTCCGGCAAAGAGCGTATAAATGTTCACCACTTGACGGTCTTCACGATACATCTTTTGGAGTTCATCTTCTATCAGCGTATATTCAAAGTCGGTTCTTCCCGTAGATTCTTCGTATAAGCGGCGCAGGAAATCAATGACTTTGGCTTTATTCTCGTGCTTATACGAGGCTGTAACAGTATAAATTCCGCCTATGCTTGCATCGTGATAATAGATGACAACCGGTTGGATGGATTGTGAAAGGTGCCGAACATTGAAATCCTTTATGACCCCTACTATCTCGCAAGGTGGATTGTAGAAATCCGGTAAGCTGCTTGAGGCGTAGTGTGGTTCTTCAGGTTGCAGCTTGTCTTTGGTGATGTCTTTTATTCCATAGACTCTTTTAGCGGTTTCGTTGATAATTACCTTGAAACTGTTTTTGGTGAACGCTTCATCTATGGAGTCGTTCCATAGGCGCCCCTCTACAAGTTGAAAATCGTATATTGCCATGGAGTGGGTCGTTAAATGTGCAGATAATGCCGGATGGAAACCGTTTTCGGCTCTGTTGAGCGCAAAACTGTCAAAACGGAAGTCGGTGAACAGCAAGTCGTTTCCTCTGCTCCAATGCTCAAACAGAGTGCTTTCACTCATTCGTTTATTGACCAAAGCATTACTTATATATTGTCTTTTTCCTTCATCCAATCCCTCCTCTTTAGTTGTTTTATATAAGCCCAATTTATCGACATACATCCGGCAAGTTATCACATCGTGCGAGCGGAAACCGAGGTCGGCGCAGAGCATATACTCCAACTGCCGTACAAAGAATAGAGAAACGGTTATTATAAAGATGGTTACGACATATTGAAAACACAGTAATATCATGCGTGACCGTGTGGAAAAGCGTGAAGATGCCAGCTCGCGTATGGAGTTGACGGGTCTGCTACATGTGTATTTCAAGAACGGATAAACAGTAGTCAGCAATGGCAATCCTAAAAGTACGATGGCAGAGACCTTCCGGTCAAAGCCGGAGTCTGTTGTGGTAGGTATATAAAGTTCATGGAAAAAGAAAAACCTGGTTATTTCTATTAAAGCCCAGCAAAGGAGTAATGCCAGTCCCGTCAATAAGATGTTCTCGGCATATATTTGCAGGAAAATGTCTGTCCTGCCTGCACCGAACACTTTTTTCACCCCAAACTCTCTTGACCGCTTGGACATGATGACAGTGTAGATGTTGATGAAGTTCAGCAGCCCTATGATACCTACCAGGAAGGCTACTACCATCAATACCCGGACATAGCTTTGGTTGCCATATTGATAGTTCTTGTTTTCTTTTCCGTGGTCTTTATCGTAATATAAATCTTTCAAAGGCAAATACTGATAGCGTACTGTCTCATAAGTACTCCATTTGCTGCGGGGGTGTTCTTTTGAATACTTTTTATTCAGCAGTGCAATGTCTGTATCCGGTGCCATCAGCATGGCGTATATAGGGTCGAAAAAAAGGAATTCATCCAGTTCATCCGACATAAATATATCCGGCATCCATGATGTCTTGGTATCGGGGTCGTCCACCACTCCTATAATAGTGAATTTATTCCCTTTTGTGTTTTTGAAAGTAGCGCCTATGGCATTCTTCCCTCCCAGCTTCTTCTTCCAAAAAGAACGGGTGATGACAACATCCCTCGAGCGGACTATTCTTCCGCTTCCGGCAATCACCCTATATGGAAAGATTTTGAAGAAGGTGCTGTCTACAGAAAAAGCGTTCGCTGCAATTTCTTGTTCACCGAACAGAACGGGCATATCCGATATTTGATAAATCACCGTAAATTGTTCTACGGCAGGATCCTTTTCCAATCCCGACCGGTAGCCTCCCAAGAAGTTCTCACCACTGCTGGTAGAGGTTTTTATCAGGCAAATGCGTTTATATTCGGGAAAGCATTGGTTCACTGTATTTTCTTGGTGGATATATCGGGCTACGGTGAGTACGCAAGCCAAACTGCACGCCAGTCCCAATACATTGATAAGGGTGTATGCTTTGAATTTCAGCAATGCATTGATGGCTAAGATTATTTGTCTCATAGTGCGTAGTTTTATTTCATTATCAATTCTTCCGCCTCGCCAAAGGTATCATATCCCGTTGTAATTACCCAATCTCCGGGCTGCAAACCTTCCGTAATCTCGTATTGTTGCGGATTTTGGCGACCGATGCCAAGCGGCACGCGCACGGCTTTTGTCTTTGCGGCGTTCAGTTTGTAAATCCATTGTCCTCCGGTACTCTGGTAGAAGTTGCCGCGCGGAATGACGAGCGCCTCCTCCGGCTGGCCGAGTTCTATCTGTACCCGGAAGCTTTTGCCTACACGTACGTTGTCGGGCATGTCACCGGTGAAGACGAGGTCTACGTCGAACGTGCGGTCTTTGACTTCGGGAACCACTTTCGTGATGCGCAACGGGTATTTTCTTCCCTGATAATTGATGGTGGCAGGCAATCCGGTGATAATGCGGTCGATGTAGTATTCGCTCAGGGAAGTATGCACTTTATATTGGTCCAGCACCTTGATTTCCGCAATGCTTTCACCGGAAGCGACCTGCTGTCCCGGAGTCACCTTGACAAAACTGAGCTGGCCGGCGACGGGAGCTTTCACCACCAGGTTGCCGAGCCGTTCGCAGGCGCGTTCATACTTCTTCCGTTCCCGTTCGCGGTCGTTCCTGATGAGGTCTTTGCGGATGACGGTGACGGCAGAGTCATGACGGAGGCTTTCCCTTTGAAGATGGGCATTTTTCACTTTATAGTTGTATTCGTCCTCGGAAACTTCGAGCTGCGCCTTGCTCTTGATGCCCATGCGGTACTCCTCCTTGTCAAGGGCAAAACTCTTGCGCAGGCGGTTGAGGTCATAATCGGTCTGCAGGGCTTGTTGTTGCAGGTTCAGGCTTTTCTGCTCCATTTCAATTTCTTTTTCGCGGTAGGTGATAAGCTGCTTTTCCCAGTCGTCGCGCTGGTCTTCGATACTGCGCAGCAGGTCGGGGTTTTCCATGACGAGGATGGTATCTCCTTGCCGGAGCAGGCTCCCCTCCTCTCCTATGATGCGTTCCACGCTTCCGGCTTCACGTGCATTGACCTTGATGGTAAGGATGGGCTGAATCACTCCCTCCACATCTACATATTCCATAAATTTGCCGTTCTTGACTTCGGCTATCTGTATGTTGTCTTGCTCGATACGCAGTTTGCTGGGACCCAGCGAAAGGGTGACTACATAAATCAGGAAGGCAAGGAAGGCAACGCCTCCCGCCAGATAGTAGCGGTAACGGATGTACCAGGGTTTCTTTTCAAGTTTTATATCCATAATGCAATATTTTATATACTCTTTTTTTACTTTTCAGATACCCCCTTCAGAAGTACTTCTGAATAAGGGTTCCGAGTTTTACTAAAACTTTACCGGAGATTTAGTAAATCGTCACCGGAGTTTTAGTAAATCTCCGGCCAGCTTTTACTAAAACTATTCCACGATTCTATTACTGTATAGATTCTTCATTAGTAACCCTTTCCAAGTCTTCTGCCAGTGGCCTCTCTTTTTCAAAGTCATATAGCGTGATGCTTCTCAGTGCATAGTACAAACTCCAATAGTTGTACAAAGCCGTTATATAGCTTCTCCGGGCCGTATCTTTTTCCGTGATGGATACATTGAGGTCGAGTACCGAGGACTTGCCGAGCAGATAGAGTTTTCGGGCTACTTCGGCGCGTCGTTGGGCTGTATGGTCCGTGCGGGCGGCTATGTTTACCCGTTGCGCCTGCAGGTTGAATTGCTTTACGAGTTTCCGTACGTTCAAGTCGAAATCCGTCTTGTCTTGCTCTACCTGCGTGTAGACAAGGTCTCGGTTGGAACGGGCCACGCGTACTTGTCCCCTTCCGCGCCCCCAGTCCAGGATTGGGAGGGTAATGCCCAAGCTGACGTACTGCTGGTCCAGTGGATTCCGGTAGGCATCTTTCAGCTTGTCGGCAGTTTGTGTCAAGCCGAAGCGCAGGTAGATGTCTGCCTTCAGTCCGGCATTGGCCTTGGCGCGCGACACGGCACTCTCGCTTTCCACCTTGCGGCGTAGCATGTTCTGTATCTCCGGACTGTTTTCGTTGGCAAGCATCAGCGCGGCATCCAGGTCGATGTGCAGGTCGGGCACGCGGTTGTCTATTCTCACCTTTATAAGGAGGTCTTCTTGGATGCCGAGGTAGGAACGGAGTTCCTGCATGCAGTTTTCCACTTCGATGCGGGCATTCATGCAGTTGGTTTCTTCGGTCAGTTTGTTGAGTTCGAGCTGCAACATTTCGTTTTCGCTGATGGTGCCGATGTTATATCGTCCTTGCGCATATATATACAAGGTGTCGGCATTGGCGTAGTTGGCGTTGGCTATTTCGTAGTTGCTTTGTGCTTTGGCCAGGTTGAAGAACTTCTCTGTGGCATTGGCGGCAACAAGCTCAAGGGTTTCTACGTAGGTTTTCTTGGCTTCGCGATAACGGATAGGTTCGATGCGCCGGTCCCACTTCAGGCTGTTGTAGCCAAACAAGGACTGGCTGTATCCGATGTTGACGGGTGAAGTCTGCCAGGAATAGGTGTCACTGCTGAAAAGGTCGAGGCGCTGCGCAGCCGTTTCAATGAAAAAGGTTCCTCCGGTCCACGGCACGTTTTGTGTCAGGCTCAGTGTCAGGTCAGTGCTCAGCAGGTTCTGCTCTATGAACTTGACGTTGCCATCGCTTTGGGTCACCTTGTTGATAGCACGGTCCAGATAGGGATTGGAAGTAAGCTTGAGCGTCGGCAGGTAGTTGGCACAGTAGTATTTGTAGTTCCAATAAGCGGAACGGAAGCTATGGCGGGCATTTTGGGCGTCGGGCGACTGCTGGCGGGCCTGCTCGATGGTTTCTTCCAAAGTCAGCTCCAGCGTGTGCTCTTGAGCAACGGCACTCGACATCAGACTGAATGTAATAAGCAATAAAAATATATTCCGGTGCATAGTTGTTTTCTTTACTCTATAAAGTTCAAATTCTATGCCATAAGTATAAGTTGTTGTATTATAAGTGTTTGTTGTGGTTCGAAGCTTTCCAAACGTGTGCAGTTGCGCACAAAAATAGTGCGATAATGCACGCACAACACATGGATATTATACTTATCTTTGCCCGTACAAGAGATGTGGGATTGTGTAGGCCTTGCCTGCACGAAAAGAAAACAGATATGGAGCAGTTTGGTAAAATATTGATTGTAGATGATAACGAGGATGTCCTTTTTGCGCTGAACCTTCTTCTCGAACCCTACGCCGAGAAGATAAAAGTGGCAGTGACTCCCGACCGCATCGAGCATTTTATGACCACTTTCCGTCCGGACATTATTCTGCTGGATATGAATTTCAGCCGTGATGCCATCAGTGGTCAGGAAGGTTTCGACAGCTTGAAGCAGATTCTGAGTATCGACCCGCAAGCAGTGGTCATCTTCATGACTGCCTACGCGGATACGGACAAGGCAGTGCGTGCCATCAAAGCGGGGGCTACGGATTTCATTCCCAAGCCGTGGGAGAAGGAAAAATTGTTGGCGACCCTTTCTTCGGGCATGAAGCTGCGTCGTTCGCGGACCGAGATAAATCTGCTGAAGGAGCAGGTGGAAGTTCTGAGCAATGCCACAGCGGGAGGCTCCGAAGAGGTTATTATCGGTGATTCTCTTGTCATGCAGCAAGTCTTCTCTACAGTGGAGAAGTTGCGCGATACGGATGCCAACATACTTATATTGGGTGAGAATGGAACCGGAAAGGATGTGATTGCCCGCCTGCTGTACCGCAATTCTCCCCGCTATGGAAAGCCGTTTGTCACGATAGACCTCGGCAGTATTCCCGAACAGTTGTTCGAAAGCGAGTTGTTCGGCTACGAGAAAGGCGCCTTCACCGATGCACGGAAAGCGAAAGCTGGACGTATGGAAGTGGCAACCGGCGGTACGCTTTTTCTGGACGAGATAGGTAACCTTTCCCTGCCCATGCAGGCCAAATTGCTGACTGCCATCGAAAAGCGTTGTATCAGTCGTTTGGGAAGTACGCAGGCTACGCCCATTGATGTGCGGCTCATCTGCGCCACCAATGCAGACATCCGTCGGCTGGTGGACGAAGGAGACTTCCGCCAAGACCTGCTGTATCGCATCAACACCATCGAGTTGCATATTCCACCTCTGCGGGAACGCGGAAACGACATCCTCCTGCTGGCAGAGTATTTCCTGCAACGGTATGCCCGCAAATATCAGAAAGAGATGCGCGGGCTGACCCGGGAGGCGAAAAACAAGTTGTTGAAATATGCCTGGCCGGGTAATGTACGTGAGTTGCAGCATACAGTGGAACGTGCTGTCATATTGGGAGACGGTTCTCTGCTTCGTCCGGAGAACTTTATGTTCCAAGCTTCCGTTTCCCGTCAGAAGAAGGAAGAAGAAGTCCTCAACTTGGAGCAATTGGAACGGCAGGCTGTGGAACGTGCCATGCGGCTCAGTGAAGGAAATGTGACCCGTGCCGCCGAATACTTGGGCATTACTCGCTTCGCCTTGTACCGGAAACTTGAAAAACTGGGCTTATGAAACGATATTCATTGATTGTGGCACTGCACATCATCGGCATAGCCTTCCTTTCGGTCGGCGTTTATCTGCTGGTGGATGCCGGACTGTGGTTCAGTGCACTGATGGCTTTTTTGATATTGCTGGCGATTGCCGTTCATCTGTACCGCCTGCAGATGATGCAAGTGCGCATGATGCGCCATCTGGCAGAGAGCCTACGCTATGACGACATGATGCTGTCGTTCCGTTCTCCCTACAAGAACCGGTCTATGGAGGATATGGTGGACGAGCTTTCCGAAGCGATGAGGAATTTCCGTACCCGCGTGCTGGAACGCAATGAGATGGAAGCGTGGCAAAAGCTGATACGTGTGCTGACGCACGAAATAATGAATTCAATCACTCCCATCATCTCCCTCTCCGAAACCTTGAGCGAGCGGGAAATGTCGGAAAAGAACTATCCCGTCATGCGGCAGGGAATGCAGACTATCCACCGCCGTAGTAAGGGGTTGTTGGAGTTTGTGGAGAATTACCGGAAGCTGACAAGACTTCCCGCCCCCGTCCGTCGTCCGGTTGCCGTCCGCGAGCTGTTGCAGGATTTGCAGAAGCTGTTTTCGGAAGAGTATATCCGGATAGAGCTTCCGGAGGCCGACCGCATACTCCAGATAGACCGGACACAGATAGAACAAGTACTGATTAATCTGATTAAAAATGCCAAAGAGGCATGTAGCAGGAAAGAGCATCCCCGGATAGAAGTGAAGATGCTACCCGCCCTCTCGTGGCAATGCCTAATCACTGTCAGTGACAATGGTGAAGGCATTCTGCCGGAAGTGCAAGATAAGATTTTTGTACCGTTCTTCACCACCAAGCCTTCCGGTTCGGGCATCGGGCTCAGTTTATGTAAACAAGTGATGAACCGGCATGGAGGGAATATCACGGTGCAGTCTACTGTGGGAAAAGGGAGTTGCTTTACGCTGCTATTTGGATAAGTGGGAAAGAGGGTATATACAAAAATAAGCTACTGAAAAATCAGTAGCTTATTAATTTCTGTCGGGGTAGCGGGATTCGAACCCACGACCCCCTGCTCCCAAAGCAGGTGCGCTAACCGGACTGCGCTACACCCCGAATACTTTACTTCTGAAAAGCGAGTGCAAAGGTAAAAACAATTCTGATACCAACCAAACATTTAGGCAAGTTTTATGCAATTAAAATTACATTTTCAGATAGAAATCTTTCGTTAAAGCTACATATTCAGGGGTAAACTCATTGTGATTCACCTCAATACAGAGTTTCTCTTCTCTACACTCTTTTGCTTCAAAACCAAAGTTCAGCAATACCCGTCTGCACGGTTTTCCGGGCTTGGTGAAGACTTGCACACGATGCAATGGAAACAACTTATGGTTCCAAGCTGTATCCACAACCGTTTTTTCAGCTTCCGCTGGAATAATGATGCTTACGACTCCTTGCTCTTCAAGCAAAGATGCCGAACGATGAAACAGTAAATCGTAATTCAAATTGCCCGCATGCCGTGCTGTGCACCTTTGTTCGTCAGGACATTTCAACGCATCTATAAAATAGGGAGGATTGGAAACGATGAGGTCAAATCTGTTTTCCGGCTGATAATCTCGGAAATCATGACATATGATCTCTACTCTATCGGCCCATGGAGAGTGAGATACATTTTCTGTGGCTTGTCCGGCTGCAGCCGCATCTATCTCGATTGCAGTAATCCGGGCATGCGGATTCCTTTGCGCTAACTGTAAGGCTATTAATCCGGTACCGGTTCCAACGTCCAGTATACGCTTTGCTTTGTCTGCCGGGGCCCATGCCCCAAGTAGTACACCATCTGTGCCGACCTTCATGGCGCATTTATCATGAAATATGGTAAATTGTTTAAACTTAAAAGATGATTTTGGCATGTTTATCTTCTTTAATTGGGCTCAAAAATAATCAAAGCCTGCATATTTGTCATAAAATTGGCACTGTTTTTGTCTTTTTAAAGGGTGGAGAACGTTTATTTATGAAGAAATAGCTTAACTTTGCAGGCGCTTTATTGGCCTGCCAATATGACATAAACTAAAAAGAAAGAAATGAAGAAAAGAAATTACCTGAGTGATGTCGAAGATAGAAGCGGAAACGCTTTCTCTGTAATTGCTGATTTTGAGGGGAATGAAGAACAATTGATGGACATTGAGGTAGAAGAGGTTTTACCGATATTGCCTCTCCGAAATATGGTATTGTTCCCTGGGGTGTTTATGCCGGTATCTGTAGGAAGAAAATCTTCCCTCAAATTGGTGCGTGAAGCAGAAAAGAAAAATTCTTATATAGCTGTTGTATGCCAAAAGGTGGCTGAAACAGAGACACCTCTGTTTGAGGATTTACATACCATCGGTACAGTTGCCAAGATAGTACGTGTGCTTGAAATGCCAGACCAGACAACTACAGTCATTCTGCAAGGCTCCAAACGTATGGAACTGAAGGAGATTACGGATACGACTCCTTATCTGAAGGGACGGATAGCTACGCTGAATGAAGAACTTCCGGAGAAGAATGACAAGGAATTCCATGCATTGGTAGAGGCGTGTAAAGACTTGACAGTACGCTACATCAAGTCATCCGATATGTTTCCGCAGGATTCGGCATTTGCCATCAAGAACATTACCAATCCAATGTTTTTGGTAGACTTTATCTGTACGAACCTGCCACTCAAGAAAGACGAAAAGATAGAACTGCTCCGTATCGACTCTTTGCGGGCGCGTACCTACCGCCTGCTTGAGATTCTGAATCGTGAAGTGCAGCTTGCCGAAATCAAAGAGTCTATCCAGATGCGTGCACGTGAGGATATAGACCAGCAGCAGCGTGAGTATTTCCTGCAGCAGCAGATTAAAACCATTCAGGATGAGCTGGGTGGCGGCGGTCAAGAGCAGGAAATAGAGGAGATGCGTAAGAAGGCGGAGACCATCAAATGGAATGATGAGGTGAAGGCTACGTTCCTGAAAGAGGTGGATAAGTTGGAACGTACCCATCCCCAGTCTCCCGACTATAGCGTGCAGCTGAACTATCTGCAGACGATGCTTAGTTTACCGTGGGGCATTTATACGACGGATAATCTGAGCCTTGTCAATGCAGAAAAGACACTGAACAAAGACCATTATGGTTTGGAGAAGGTGAAGGAACGCATTCTGGAACATCTTGCTGTATTAAAGCTGAAGGGCGATATGAAGTCCCCCATCATCTGTCTGTATGGCCCTCCGGGTGTGGGAAAAACCTCTTTGGGGCGTTCCATTGCTGCCGCCTTGAAGCGTAAGTATATCCGTATGTCGCTGGGAGGCGTGCATGATGAAGCTGAGATTCGCGGTCATCGTAAAACCTATATCGGTGCCATGCCGGGACGGATTATCAAGAATCTGATAAAGGCAGGCTCCTCCAATCCGGTATTTATTCTGGATGAAATAGACAAGGTGAGTGCCGACCGCCAGGGAGACCCCTCCTCTGCCCTCCTCGAAGTGCTCGACCCGGAACAGAATACTACATTCCATGATAACTTTCTGGATGTGGACTATGATTTGTCCAAAGTGATGTTCATCGCTACTGCCAATAATCTGAATACCATCCCCGGACCGTTGCTGGACCGTATGGAGCTGATTGAGGTAAGCGGCTATATCACGGAAGAAAAGATTGAGATTGCCCGCCGCCATCTGGTTCCGAAGGAATTGGAGGCAAACGGTATGAAAAAGAATGATATCAAGATTCCGAAGAACACACTGGAAGCCATTATAGAGAATTATACCCGTGAGAGCGGCGTGCGCGAACTGGAAAAGAAAATCGGAAAGATACTCCGTAAATCTGCACGCCAATATGCTACGGACGGTTATTTTGCGAAGACCGAAATAAAACCGGGAGACTTGTATGAATTCCTGGGTGCACCCGAATATACCCGGGACAAGTATCAGGGTAATGAGTATGCAGGGGTGGTGACCGGTCTGGCGTGGACTGCCGTAGGTGGTGAAATACTTTTCGTGGAAACCAGCCTGAGCCGTGGCAAGGGTGGACGTTTGACATTGACCGGCAATTTGGGTGATGTAATGAAAGAGTCGGCCATGCTGGCATTGGAATACATCAAGGCGCATGCCTCCCTGCTGAATCTTGACGAAGAGATTTTTGACAACTGGAACATCCATGTCCATGTGCCCGAAGGCGCCATTCCGAAAGACGGTCCGTCTGCCGGTATCACGATGGCTACCTCCCTCGCTTCTGCCCTCACCCAGAAAAAGGTGAAGGCCAATCTTGCCATGACGGGAGAGATAACACTTCGCGGTAAGGTACTTCCGGTAGGAGGCATCAAGGAGAAGATACTGGCTGCCAAGCGTGCCGGTATCAAGGAGATTATCTTGAGTGACGAGAACCGCAAGAATATAGAAGAGATACAGGATATATATCTGAAAGGACTGACTTTCCACTATGTGAAAGATATTAAGGAAGTGTTTGCCATTGCGCTGACTGATGAAAAAGTAGCCGATGCCATCGACTTGTCCGTAAAGAAAGAAAAGACCGAAAAGAAAGAGGAATGACATTCGAGTTACAATATACAGACAGCAAGACCAATGCACGTGCCGGACTGATTACTACTGACCACGGGCAGATTGAGACACCTATCTTTATGCCGGTAGGTACAGTGGGAACAGTGAAAGGCGTGCATCTGCCCGAGCTGAAAGAGGACATAAAGGCGCAGATAATATTGGGTAATACCTATCATCTTTATCTGCGTCCGGGACTGGAAGTGATAGAGAAAGCCGGTGGACTGCATAAGTTCAACGGCTTTGACCGTCCTATGCTGACAGATAGTGGCGGCTTCCAGGTATTTTCGTTGTCCGGTATCCGCAAGTTGCGCGAAGAAGGTGCGGAATTCCGTTCACACATCGATGGTAGCAAGCATATCTTTACACCGGAGAAGGTGATGGATATAGAACGGACTATCGGTGCAGACATCATGATGGCCTTTGATGAATGTCCTCCGGGGGATTCGGACTACGAATATGCCAAAAAATCACTGGGATTGACACATCGCTGGCTAGACCGTTGTATCAAGCGTTTCAACGAAACAGAACCGAAGTACGGTTATCAGCAATCCTTATTTCCCATTGTGCAGGGGTGCGTCTATCGCGACCTCCGCGAGCAGTCGGCAGAGTTTGTTGCCTCTAAAGGTGCTGACGGTAATGCCATTGGCGGTCTGGCTGTGGGCGAGCCTGTAGACAAGATGTACGAGATGATTGAGCTGGTGAACGGTATTCTTCCCAAAGACAAGCCTCGCTATCTGATGGGAGTCGGGACCCCGGTAAACATTCTAGAGGGCATTGAACGCGGTGTCGATATGTTCGACTGTGTGATGCCTACCCGCAACGGACGCAACGGCATGTTGTTTACCAAGGACGGCATCATGAACATGCGCAACAAAAAATGGGAAATGGATTTCTCTCCCATTGAAGCAGACGGTGCCTCCTACGTAGATACCATGTACAGCAAGGCATACTTGCGCCATCTGTTCCATGCACAAGAGCTGCTTGCCATGCAGATAGCATCTATCCACAACTTGGCTTTCTATCTGTGGCTGGCAGGCGAGGCACGTAAGCATATCATTGCAGGCGACTTTGCTACCTGGAAACCGATGATGGTGAAACGCGTATCGACAAGATTATGAGAAAAATGAACTGGAGGATATGGAAGAATATAAAGCTGCCGAGAGGTAAATTCCTGAAGCGGCTGGACTGGTACATTATTAAGAAGTTCCTGGGTACATATGTCTTTGCCATTGCATTGATTATCTCCATTGCGGTGGTGTTCGACTTCAACGAGAAGATGGACCGCTTCATGTCTCATGAAGCGCCGTGGAATGCTATTGTCTTTGATTATTATCTGAACTTCATCCCCTACTTTGCCAATCTGTTCAGTCCGCTGTTCGTGTTTATCGCAGTAATCTTCTTTACTTCCAAACTGGCGGAGAACTCGGAAATTATTGCCATGTTCTCTACGGGAATGAGCTTCAAGCGTATGTTGCGTCCTTATATGGTATCTGCGGCAATCATTGCGGTAGTGACGTTCTGCCTCGGGTCTTATGTCATTCCCAAAGGCAGTGTGACACGTATCAATTTTGAGGACAAGTACTACAAACCCCGTAAGGCGAATACGGCACGGAACATCCAGCTGGAAGTGGATTCGGGGGTAATTGCCTATATCGAACGTTTTGAAGACTACAGTAAGACCGGTTATCGCTTTTCTTTGGACAAGTTCAATGACAAGCAATTGGTCTCCCACCTTACGGCCCGTTCCATTACCTACGACACGACGGCCGTGCATAAATGGAAAATCAAGGATTATATGATTCGCCAGATGGATGGCATGAAGGAGAGTATCACGAAGGGTGACCGCATAGACACTACCCTTTTTATGGAGCCTGCCGACTTCTTGATTATGAAGAACCAGCAGGAGATGTTGACCAGCCCTCAGCTGAGCGAGTACATCAACAGGCAGCGGCAACGCGGCTTTGCCAACATTAAGGAATTTGAGATAGAGTACCACAAACGCATTGCCATGTCGTTTGCCTCCTTTATCCTGACGCTGATTGGAGTGTCTTTGTCTTCCAAGAAAACGAAAGGTGGAATGGGATTGCATTTAGGTATAGGCTTGGCATTGAGTTTCTCTTATATTCTGTTTCAGACCATTGCTTCCACATTTGCCGTGAACGGCAACATGCCTCCGGTCATCGCTGTGTGGATACCGAATATAATGTATGCCTTCATTGCATTCTATCTATATAGGAAAGCGCCGAAATAAGCATTCTAAACCTCTACTTCAGCTTGCTCAAGTTGAGGTTTGGCGTACTAAAGCAGAGGTTTAGGATGTTTGTCTCTGGAAGCCCATTAAAATAAGAAGCCCCTCCCACTCTTGCGTTGTACAAGTGCGGGAGGGGCTTTTTGTTGTATTCATTTTCCTCTTTTGTTCTGTTCCCTTTTTTGCCGGAAAGAGACGTCGGTTTCTAGGGAACACCCTCACTTTCGTCTTACAGGTTTTTTAAGTTGCTGTTGTATGCACCGGGCATCAGCAAGCTTAATTCAAGTAAGCGGAAAGTTCTGCAGCAGAGATGTTTTTGGCAATAATTACACCATTATCATCCAGTAAATAGTTAGTGAATCCGCGGCCTAAGCGATATTTCTTAAAGAGGCCGGAATATTCGCCTTTAGTTTCCACGAAACAAGTGGGCGTAACTATTTGGTCCTTACGGATGGTTTCTTCAAAGATTGACTGATACTCATCGAATGAAACTGAAACCATCTTCACATTGTTGCGGGCAGTAGAGCGAAGCGCATTGCTCAAACTTGCGTTTTGCATCCGGGACTGCGCGTCGTAACTTGCCCAAAAACTGAGCAATACATACTTTCCTTTCAAGTCTGAAAGTTCGGTTTGGGATTGCTCTGCCGACATGGTTTGGATTTTGAAATCCGGGGCCATGTCACCCACATTCAAACCTCCGGTAGGTTTGTCTTTTTCTACAAAAGAAGTCAAGGAACTTATTAGTAATACAACAAAAATCCATTTTGCATATTTCATGCGGCACGGTTTTGGTTAATACTATCCGGGACTGTCCTTCAACAGTGATTTCTTCCCGGAACATCGTCTTGTCAAAGCCTTGAATAGTGATAAATACACTGATAATCAAAGCTTTTAATTGTGAAATCGGGTGCAAAGGTAAGTAATTCCTAAACAAACTTCCAAATAAACAAGCATTTTTCTCACTTTTTAGAGGCATATTTTTATGTTATTTAGCATAAATAGTGGGAATTTTCCTTACTTTTGTAGCCTATTATTCTATCAAAAAGATGACTTATGCAACCATTGAACACTGAACTCATCCTGATACGTATTACGGGTGAAGACCGTCCGGGACTGACAGCTTCCGTGACGGAAATTCTGGCGAAATATGATGCTACCATTCTGGATATTGGCCAGGCAGATATTCACAATACTCTTTCGTTGGGCATTTTGTGCAAGACGGAAGAACAACACTCGGGGTTCATTATGAAGGAACTGCTTTTCAAGGCTTCCTCCCTGGGAGTGACTGTCCGTTTCTACCCCATTACTACCAAAGAGTACGAGGATTGGGTGAATATGCAGGGAAAGAACCGCTATATTCTTACTTTATTGGGGCGTAAGTTGTCTGCCCGTCAAATATCTGCCGTTACCCGTATTCTTGCAGAGCAAGGCATGAATATCGATGCCATCAAGCGCCTTACAGGACGTATCCCGCTGGACGAATGCGAATCGCGTACACGCGCCTGCATCGAATTTTCCGTTCGTGGCACTCCGAAAGACCGTATTGCCATGCAAGAACAGTTAATGAAACTGGCAACCGAACTGGAAATGGATTTCTCTTTCCAGTTGGACAATATGTACCGCCGGATGCGCCGCCTCATTTGTTTCGATATGGACTCTACGCTGATTGAAACAGAAGTAATTGATGAATTGGCCATACGTGCGGGTGTGGGCGACCAGGTGAAGGCCATTACCGAACGCGCCATGCGTGGTGAGATAGATTTCATTGAGAGCTTTCGCGAACGAGTGGCTTTGCTGAAAGGATTGGATGAGTCCGTGATGCAGGAGATTGCAGAAAATCTTCCCATTACGGAAGGTGTGGATCGCCTAATGTATGTTTTGAAGAAATACGGTTACAAGATAGCTATTCTTTCGGGAGGGTTTACCTACTTCGGGCAGTACCTCCAGAAGAAGTACGGTATAGACTATGTGTATGCCAACGAGCTGGAAATAGAGGATGGCAAACTGACCGGCCGCTATCTCGGTGATGTAGTCGACGGTAAGCGTAAGGCAGAGTTGCTGTGTTTGATAGCTCAGGTGGAGAAAGTGGATATTGCGCAGACTATTGCTGTGGGCGACGGTGCCAACGACCTGCCCATGCTGGGAATTGCCGGCCTTGGAATCGCTTTCCACGCAAAGCCCAAAGTAGTTGCCAATGCCAAGCAATCCATCAACACCATCGGCTTAGATGGCGTACTTTACTTTCTGGGATTTAAGGATTCATACATTGATATTCCCCGTTGAAGGCAGATGCTTGAAACAAATTTGCAAGCCCTTGAGATAATTATTGTCCCAAGGGCTTATTTTTTTACTGTAAGAGTCTATTTTATAAGTCTTTTTCCTATCTTTGTACGCAAATTTAAAAGAGATACATGAAGTTTTCAGAACTACATTTAAATGGCAATGTACTGGAGGCACTGGATGCCATGCGCTTTGAAGAGTGCACCCCCATACAAGAAAAATCAATTCCCGTCATACTCGAAGGTCGAGATTTAATAGCAGTGGCACAAACCGGAACGGGAAAAACAGCCGCATATTTGTTGCCTATATTGAACAAGCTTTCAGAGGGCGGACACCCTGCCGATGCCATCAATTGCATTGTCATGGCTCCTACCCGCGAGTTGGCGCAACAGATAGACCAACAGATGGAAGGTTTCTCTTATTTCATGCCGGTTTCCAGCGTGGCCGTGTATGGCGGTAATGACGGAATACTATTCGAGCAGCAGAAAAGAGGGTTGACACTGGGTGCTGATGTCGTTATTGCTACCCCGGGGCGTTTGATAGCCCATCTTAGCCTTGGTTATGTAGATCTTTCCCGTGTCTCTTATTTTATTTTGGATGAAGCAGACCGGATGCTGGATATGGGATTCTATGATGACATTATGCAGATTGTCAAGTTTCTCCCTAAAGAGCGGCAGACCATTATGTTCTCTGCTACCATGCCTGCCAAGATACAACAGTTGGCTGGCAACATTCTGAACAATCCCGCCGAAGTGAAGTTGGCGGTTTCCAAACCAGCGGAAAAGATTGTGCAGGCAGCCTATGTCTGCTACGAGAATCAGAAGCTGGGCATCATCCGTAGCCTCTTTGCAGAGGAGACGCCGGAACGCGTCATCATCTTTGCTTCTTCCAAACTGAAAGTGAAGGAAGTGACCAAAGCCTTGAAGCAGATGAAACTGAACGTTGGTGAAATGCACTCCGATTTAGAGCAGGCACAGCGCGAAGAAGTGATGTACGAATTCAAGGCAGGACGTATCAATATCCTGGTAGCTACAGATATCGTTGCGAGAGGTATTGATATCGATGACATCCGTCTGGTGATAAACTATGACGTTCCCCACGACAGTGAAGATTATGTGCACCGTATCGGACGTACGGCGCGTGCCAATAATGACGGCGTAGCCATCACCTTCGTTTCCGAAAAGGAGCAAGGTAACTTTAAGAATATCGAAAAATTCCTGGATAGGGACATCTATAAAATACCGGTTCCCGAAGAGCTGGGTGAAGCACCCGAATACAAGCCGAGAGCATTTGACGGAGGAGGAAGACGGGGCGGCCATGGAAACGGACGTAAGCCAGGAGGAAACAAGAACGGCCGTAACAACAGTAAAGGTGGAAAGCCCAGAGCCAAACGTCCACAGAATGGCAGCGAGAAGAAATAAACATTGTGGTGAAGAAAAGAAATAGAAAAAGCGGATTTATTCCGCTTTTTCTATGTTCATTGTATTGTCAAAACCAATAATCATATTTACCAAATTGTATACGGAACTTTCGGGTATGCCGAGGGTTGCCTGATAATGGTACCCCTTACTATCCACACCCATGAAATTCATATCGGCAAGAATGGCCTGGTCCAGCATTTCGGTAGGGAATATATCCGCAAACATCTTTTTAGTGATGTCCTGGCCATAAAGCATCTTCTTCCCTTCGTATACACAGATGTGGATTACATTATCATAATACACATTGTCCACACTGATTCCATTTTCAGAATAGGAAGTCTTGAAAACCTTCATCTTTGAGGGGTTGATATATACATATCCCCTATATCTTGTATTCTTGTATGTTACGATACTGTCTTTCTTTATTACTTCCGGAGTAGTAGAAATGACCTCCACTTCTCGACTGGTGAAAACCAAAGAATCTTCTGCATTCTCTGATTTATGCAGTTTGATTACTTCGTCGGCCAGCGAGTGGAACCAGAAGCTGTATTCCGTTTGACGGTCTATCTTATAGGCCACCGGTTCATTGCTGTATATGTAGATTGTATCGTGAACAACCTTGAAAGGTACGGGAGCGCTTTGCGGGTTGGCATAATATACCGTATCCCCTTCGATGCGCATCAACGGCATTTCTGTTTCATCGTTCACCCAGATGCCTTGCAACAGTTGTTTTGCAGTAAGGTCTTCCTTGACGGAAACCTCCCCGTTTTGTCTGTTGCTGCATGATGCCAATGAGACAACAAGTACAATGAGAATCGCACTTCTTTTTATTGTCATAACGTCCCTATTTATTTCTTTTCTTTTTTCTGCAACTTTATTTTCCGATGCAATGATATGTGAAACCTTGTTCTTCCATATCTTTCTTGTCGTAAATGTTACGTCCGTCCAATACCAACGGCTGTTCCATAGTTTTCTTGATGACTGCCCATGAAGGCAGGCGGAATTCTTTCCATTCGGTCACCAGCATCAGTGCATCTGCGTCCAGTGCGGCATCATACATATCTGTCGCATAATAAATACTTTCTCCTATGCGGCGTCGGCATTCGTTCATGGCAGCCGGGTCGTAGGCACGTACTTTACAACCGGCCTTCAGCAACTCGTCAATCAATACCAGAGCCGGGGCTTCACGCATGTCATCTGTTTCGGGTTTAAAGGCCAGCCCCCAAATGGCAATGGTCTTTCCCTCCAAATCATTATTGAAATGCTTCTGCAACTTTTCGAATAAGATACTCTTCTGTTTCTCGTTCACCTCCTCTACTGCATGGAGTACACGCATCTTGTAGCCGCTCAGTTCAGCCGTTTTAATCAGTGCCTTTACATCCTTAGGGAAGCATGAACCGCCGTAACCTATCCCCGGATAGAGGAACTTGCGTCCGATACGGGTATCCGAACCGATACCACTGCGCACCATGTTTACATCCGCTCCCACTAATTCGCACAAATTGGCAATGTCGTTCATGAAGCTGATGCGGGTGGCAAGCATGGAGTTAGCTGCATACTTTGTCATTTCTGCAGAAGGGATGTCCATAAAGATGACACGGAAGTTGTTCAGCAGGAATGGTTTGTAGAGCTTGCTCATTATCTTCTTGGCTCGTTCGGACTCTACTCCCACCACTACACGGTCGGGACTCATAAAATCGTTGATAGCATTACCTTCTTTCAGAAACTCGGGATTCGAAGCGACATCGAAGTCAATGTTCATCCCTCTCTTATCAAGTTCTTCTTGAATGGTAGCCCGCACTTTTCTGGCAGTACCTACGGGAACGGTACTTTTGGTTACCACCAACACATATTTCTGCATATTGCGTCCAATGGTGCGGGCAACTTCCAGCACATAGCTCAAGTCGGCACTTCCATCCTCATCGGGTGGTGTACCTACGGCACTGAATACCACTTCCACCTCATTCAGACAACTCTCCAGAGACGTGGTGAATTGCAGGCGTCCTGCTTTCACATTCCGGCTAACCATTTCTTCCAGTCCATTTTCATAGATAGGAATAACACCCTTTTTCAGTGACTCTATCTTTTCACTGTTCGTGTCTACGCAAATAACGTTGACACCGATTTCCGCAAAGCAGGTTCCGGTTACCAAACCGACGTATCCTGTACCGACAATGGCTATTTTCATATTTTATTCATAATAGACCGCATCCTTGAACGATACGGCATGTCCGTCTTTATCTGATAATAGAAGCTGTTCCGTAGCAACGGGCCATTCAATACCGATGGCTTCGTCGTCAAAACGGATGGATGCCTCGGATTGTGGTGCGTATACGTTGTCTACCTTGTATGTAAAGACAGCTTCATCGCTCAGCACCAGAAAACCGTGGGCAAAACCACGCGGAATGAAGAATTGTCTTTTGTTCTCCTCACTTAGCTCCACACTGACATACTTTCCGAAAGTGGGAGAAGATTTTCTTAAGTCGACAGCCACGTCCAGCACTTTTCCCTTAATGACACGTACCAGTTTGGCCTGGCTGCAATCACCCTTCTGGTAATGAAGACCACGTAATACACCGAAAGAGGATTTGGACTCATTGTCCTGGATGAAGTGAACGTTTCCGACATGTGCACGGAACTCTTCTTCCTTAAATGCTTCCATAAAGTATCCGCGGGCATCATGGAATACTTTCGGCTCAATCAGCCATACGCCGTCAATCTCTGTTTGTATGTAGTTCATTTTCTTAAAATGTTTTATGTACTTTCAGTTGGAATCCAAAATTGTCTCCATATATCTCTCCCATATCCAATGCAAGGGACGCGTTGAAGCACCAGCCCTTCCATTTACGGGGAATATAGTAAAACGATGCAAAAGTAGAAAAATTTTCTAATATATCGGGTATTGGACGATGAGGAGTTCCCCAAGTTCTGTTGTGGGACAATTTTGCCACATATCTCCACTCACTGCTGATGTCGCCGCTCCATCCCAGATGCAGGGCCTTAACGCGATTGTACTTGAAACTCATATCGCCATCCTTATTATAGATAGGCGATGCTATCAACGGATTGGCTATCGCCATACCCCAATGTGCCCATCCTGGGTAGTAACCGTTGTTGTAGTAGTTGTCGGCTCCTCCGGTCTTACCTACTACAGAATTTTGCAAACCGTGCAGTGGACCGCTCATATTGGTAGTCTGGAGATATTCGATAACGATTCCGTTGATGGCTTGTCTATGGTTGGATTTATATTCCACACCCCATAAGCCATCCCAACCGTTGAGTTTGGCCATGGCGGAGAAGTCATCAAAATGATTGTCCAGATAGGCGCTGATGGAGAAATCTTCCTTAGGACGATAAGTCATTTTGATATATTCGCTACCCAGAAAATTGCCTTGGAAAGCCAGATGTTCACCTACCGGTCCGTCCTCACGCCCGTGGCCGGGGAAGAATACGCGTACGTAATCCTTCCATCCGTTGCCCAAGTCTCCCGATTCGGAACCTCCAATCTTGTATCCTCCGAATTGGGTGTCGAGGGTCATTCCGAGTTCCAGTTGCCATTTTCCTTTGGGTATACCGATACGCAGGAACCCTTCTTTATGATGGTATTTGATACTCTTGGTGTACCAGTATTTTTCTCCGACTTGCTCCCGCTGGTATTTGTTATCTGTAAACCATCCGTACGAGATTTCTCCTTTCAGGCCTAAACGGGGTAGCAACTGTACATACTCGGGTATGCCTATCTGTACTTGTGGGATGGGACGCGCATTACCCGACCAGGTCATGCCGCCACTGCTCAGCTCTTGATTCAGCAATGGAGAATTCTGTTCCCGGCTTCCGGCAAAGAATCCAAACCACTTGTAACGGATGTCTACGTAAGCCTGCTGTACAATGAAGGAGGTCGTGCTGAATCCGGCTGCTGCAACCAAATCCAGTGCTTCTTCAAACTTCCATTTTCCAAGTTGGTGTTTGTAGGATATTCCTCCACGTATGTAAGTATTGTTGTCGAGCGAAGTGAGTCCTTGCTGGTTGCTGACCTGCCAAAGAGGAGTATTGTCACCGGTATGCAGGGCTGCTCCATATTCTACGAATGAGGACAGCTGCTGTGCCAGCATCGTGTTCTTTCCTATGAACAAGAAAACCATCAGACAGAAAATAATACGCATAATAGTCTTTTGTTAAGTGTTTAGGTTTGTATACTCTTGCGAGGGCAATTGTCTTTCTATTCTTGACGAGTATAGTTAAACGGTACAAAAGTAGAAATTTTTCCGGTAAAAATTCCTTCTCTTGCCAAAAAACCTTTTTCAAATACATTTTCAATGTGCAATGTTCATAATTTGTTGATAAGAAAAATGCTCTGAAACTAGCGTATATCCGATATTTCCGCTACTTTTGTAGCATGATTGAATTAGCACAGCACATAGAAGTATTGTTATTGGAGAACGATTGTGTCATTGTTCCCGGTTTGGGAGGATTTGTAGCTCATTATACTCCGGCAATGAGAGTAGCGGAAGAGAATGTTTTTCTGCCCCCTACCCGTATTATCGGTTTCAATCCTCAACTGAAGATGAATGACGGCTTACTTGTACAATCCTATATGGCTGTCTATGATACTGATTTTTCTGATGCTACGCGGATTGTAGAAAAAGAAGTGGCGCATATATTCACTGCTCTCCATGAAGAAGGTAAGGTGGATTTGCCCAACATTGGCGAATTGCGTTACTCCATTCATGGTATTTATGACTTTGTTCCCTATGACCACAAGATAACCACTCCTTACTTATATGGGTTGGATAGTTTTGAAATGCAGGAACTGGCGGAACTGAAGAAACCGTACATGGAAAAGACCATCCGTTATTCTGTTCCAGTTGTGCCGGAAGACAAAAAGCGAAGGTTTGAGATTAAATTCAACCGTTCCTATTTGTCGAATGCGGTTGCCATGATTGCAGTGGTTGCCTTGTTTTTCTTTTTGTCTACACCGATAGAGAATACGGAAGTGGTTGAAGGAAATTATGCGCAATTACTTCCGAATGAACTTTTTGAGATGATAGAAAAGGAATCCCTTGCCATTAATCCGATTGTTGTTAGCCGGAAGGCCGACACTCCGAAAGCGTCGGCTCAAAAAAACACGGGGCAGAAGGCAAAGAAAAAGGTGGTTCCGGTTGCCGTAAGAGAGGTTAAGGTGGGCCAAGCTAACGCGCAGAATGCTCCGGTTGTTTCTCAGCCTAAGCAGCAGGCGGCAGAAGTGTCCTCTTCAACATCTGTAACAACAAAGAGTGAAATTCAAAAGACCACAGCAGGGACTGTCGCCCCGTCACTTGTCTCTGCACAGAAATACCACGTCATCATTGCCAGTGTAGGTACTGAGAAGGATGCCGAAGCAATGGCAAAGCAACTGATTGAAAAAGGTTACCCTCATGCAAAAGCAATTGTTGGAGATGGTAAAATGCGTGTCAGCATTGAGTCTTGTGGCACAGAAACAGAAGCATATCAGGCATTGAACAGAGTTCGCCAGAATGAAACGTATAAGAACGCTTGGGTATTAAAGAAGTAGAAAGTAATCTACCCTTGCTTTATTTTTTAATTCTTTAATTTTTAACTATCATGAAGCGTATCCGTTGTCCCAAATGTGAGAATTACTTAACATTCGATGAAACCAAGTATACCGAAGGCCAATCACTGGTCTTTGTATGTGACCAGTGTAAGAAGCAGTTCAGTATCCGTTTAGGTAAATCAAAGATGAAAGCCCCTCAAAAGGAAGAACGTCCGGATGAAGCGGAGTTTAAAGAGGCTTTTGGCAGCATCACGGTCATTGAGAACGTGTTTGGTTTTAAGCAGGTACTTCCATTGCAAGAAGGTGACAATATCATAGGCCGGCGTTGCGTGGGGAATGTTATCGATGTGCCGATTGAGACTTCGGATATGAGTATGGACCGGCGTCACTGTATCATTAATGTAAAGCGTAATAAGCAGGGAGTGTTGATTTATACCTTACGCGATGCTCCCAGCCTGACGGGAACTTTCCTTAATAATGAAATTTTGGGTGACAAAGACCGTATTCGCATTGAGGATGGAGCCATTGTAACTATTGGTGCCACTACTTTTATATTGCGGGCAGCAGAGCAGGAAAGCCTTTAGACAAAAAAGAAAACTGTGACTTAATTATTTCCCATCAAATGTGGTATAAATAAAGCAGACCGTATAAAAACTCCTTTTGTACGGTCTGCTTGTTTAAAATCATAGGAATTAAAGAATACCTTTTACTGTTTCCTGCATGCCTTTTTCTTGGATGGATTTTAAGAAGCAGGTAATCATGTCTGTCAATCCTGGAACGGTATTCAAGTCTCCGTGTTCCCCCCAGATAAGGTCTTTGGCTGCCAATACGCCTTCTGCCACTTTGCGGGTATCCCCCGTTGCCCAAAGGTCTTTCAATAACTGCATGATTTCGGGAGCATCATTCGGGATGATTTCTGTGCCGTCTGCGCGGGTACCTCCTTTGTAGTACGTGATGATGGCAGCCAGTCCCAATACCAGACCTTTCGGCAGTTCTCCTTTACGTTTCAAGTAGGTTTTCAGGCCAGGAAGGTCACGGGTTTGGTATTTAGGGAAAGAGTTCAGCATAATACTGGTTACGGCATGGTCAACAAACGGATTGTTGAAGCGCTCCAATACATCTTCTGCAAACTTTTTCAATTCGTTTTTCGGCAGGTTCAACGTTTCCATCAGCTCGTCAAACATCACTTTATGGATGTATTGTCCGATTATAGGATGCTGGCAGGCATCGCGTACAATATTTACCTCCGACAGATAGGCTACTGGAGACAATACGGTATGAGGTCCATTCAGCAAGGTTACTTTTCTTTCGTGGTAAGGTTCTTCAGAAGGAACAAACAATACATTCAGTCCGGCTTTGTCGGCAGGGAATTCTTCGGCGACTTCTTGCGGAGCCTCGATGACCCATAAATGGAAAATTTCAGCCTGCACTACCAGATTGTCATCGTACTGTATCTTTTCTTTTATAGCGGCAATGTCTTTGCGGGGGAATCCTGGAACGATACGGTCCACCAGTGTTGCATACACACCGCAGGCTTCCTCAAACCAAGCTCTGAACTCATCACCCAATTGCCATAATTCAATGTATTGATAGATTGTCTCCTTCAACTTGTGGCCATTCAGGAAGATGAGTTCGCAAGGGAAGATAATCAGTCCTTTGCTCTTGTCGCCGTTGAATGTCTTGAAGCGGTGATACAACAGCTGTGTCAGTTTGCCCGGATAAGAAGACGCCGGTGTATCTGTCAGCTTACAAGCAGGGTCAAAGGCTATACCTGCTTCCGTCGTGTTGGAAATGACAAAACGCATTTCCGGTTGTTCGGCCAATTTCATGAACTCATCGTTTTGAGTATAGGGGTTTAAGGCACGGCTGATTACATCTATCATAGTCAGACTGTTGATGGTTTCTCCTTTATCCAGACCTTGCAGATTTACATGATAAAGGTCATCCTGGGCATTCAGCATGTCAACCATACCTTTATCGATGGGTTGGACTACTACCACATTGCTGTTAAAATCGGTCTTTTGATTCATGTTATAAATAATCCAATCCACAAATGCGCGAAGGAAATTACCTTCGCCAAACTGGATAATGCGTTCCGGGCGTTGTGCTTTGGGAGCAGTTTCTTTGTTTAATGCTTTCATTTAAAAAATGATTTAAATGGTTGATATGTAATTTTTTGATTATTCAAACTCAAAGTAAAAGTCTATGTTTTCCTTCATCAATATGTCGATGGGCATGTATTTCACTGCAGTGACCGGTCTTTTAAATACCACGTGGTTGCATAAAGTCTTCACGCCACAATAGCCTTGCAGGCCTGGGCGTTGACCGATGAGAAAGGTTACTTCACCGGTTTTCAGGAACTCTGTATTTTTGTGTAAAAGGTCATATCCCACAAGTCCTGCCAGCTTCTGCCCCTTTTCGTGCAGATAATTTGCCACCTGATAAACACGGGAATTAAAAACAGCTCCCAGTACGGCTTGGGGATGTTCTTTAAAAAAAGCATCCAACATCCGTCTGTTGCCGTCAGTATCTTCCTTGTGCAACACAATGTCATGGATAATCAAATCCTTATGTTCCTCGGAAAGGTATTGCATGAACCCCTCGAGGCGGCGTTGCATCTGGATTTCTGCCGGATTGTTTTTCTGATTGTTCAGGAATAACACAAGCTCCTGCCCTTTTTCATAGCTACGCATCAGAATCTTGGCAGCGATGTATCCGCTGGTTTTGGAATCTTGTCCGATATAACACAAGGCATGCGTCTGTTCAATATTGAAGTCTATGAATGCATAGGGAATATCCGCTTCCTCCAAATAAGCAGTGAGTTTTATGGTCTCCTCTCGGAAATTCGGGGCAACAAGTACGGCGTCGGCATTTTCCTCCCGGAGCACAGCACATGCTTCTTTATAGGAGGATTTGTCCGCATGCCGATAGTACAGATAGCTAACTCCAACATTGAACGGCCGTAATTCTTGTGCGGCACGGTCAATTCCCGCTGCTACAGCATACCAATAATCATGTTCTATATAATAAGGTATAATGCAGACAATATGATAGTGCTTTTTAGCCGCCAGCCCGATGGCAAACATATTGGGATGATAATCTATCTCGTCGAGTACTTTCTGGACTTTTTCCCTACTGGAAACGGATACGTCTCCGCGGTTGTGCAGTACGCGGTCTACAGTGCCGGCAGAGACGCCGGACATGCGTGCTATGTCTTTAATGGTATAGTTCTTGTTTTCCATCTTGAGGTATGCTGCCTAAGGCAGTAAAGGTGAGACGTCTGAAGCTTAAATATTATAAATATTCGCCGCAAAGATACGAATTATTTTGTTTCTCCAAGTAAAATTTCTACTTTTGTGTTCGATAACGGTTAATAAAACTAAAAACAATTATACGACCTATTAGCTTTACAATCAATACTATATAGGTGTAATAAATAGAAAGTAATATTTTTAGATACTTAAAACACAAGAAGATGAAAAACTTTATGGACGGAAATTTTCTGTTGCAAACGGAAACATCACAGAAGTTGTACCACGAGCATGCGGCTAAAATGCCGATTATCGACTATCATTGTCACTTGATTCCTCAAATGGTGGCGGAAGACTATCAATTTAAGTCACTGACTGAGATTTGGTTGGGAGGTGACCACTACAAGTGGCGTGCCATGCGTACCAATGGTGTGGACGAACGTTTCTGTACCGGTAAGGATACTACAGATTGGGAAAAGTTTGAGAAGTGGGCCGAAACGGTACCTTATACTTTCCGTAATCCGTTGTATCACTGGACCCACCTTGAATTGAAGACCGCTTTTGGAATCGATAAAATTCTCAATCCTCATACGGCCCGTGAAATTTATGATGAATGTAATGAGAAGCTGAAACAGCCTGAATATTCCGCCCGTGGCATGATGCGCCGTTATCATGTGGAAGTGGTTTGTACTACAGATGATCCTATTGATTCCTTGGAATACCATATCAAGACACGTGAGAGCGGCTTTGAAATCAAGATGTTGCCTACTTGGCGTCCGGATAAGGCAATGGCGGTGGAAGTTCCTGCCGATTTTCGCGCATATGTAGAAAAGTTGGCCGAAGTGAGCGATGTGGCTATTTCCTGCTTTGACGATATGGTTGCTGCCTTGCGTAAGCGTCACGATTTTTTCGCGAAACAAGGATGTAAACTGTCTGACCACGGAATTGAAGAATTCTATGCCGAGGATTATACAGGAGCGGAAGTTAAGGCTATCTTTAACAAGGTATATGGCGGTACTGGATTGACGAAGGAGGAAATTCTGAAATTCAAGTCGGCCATGCTGGTTGTGTTCGGCGAAATGGATTGGGAGAAAGGTTGGACACAACAGTTCCATTATGGTGCTATTCGCAACAACAATAGTAAGATGTTCAAACTGTTAGGTCCTGATACCGGTTTTGATTCCATTGGCGAATTTACTACAGCAAAAGCTATGGCTAAATTTCTCGACCGCTTAAACTCCAATGGTAAGCTGACCAAGACTATTCTTTATAATTTGAATCCATGCGCCAACGAAGTCATTGCTACTATGCTGGGTAACTTCCAGGATGGTACGGTTGCCGGTAAGATTCAATTCGGTTCCGGTTGGTGGTTCCTTGACCAGAAGGATGGTATGGAAAAGCAGATGAATGCCCTTTCTGTACTGGGCTTATTGAGCCGATTTGTTGGTATGCTGACCGATTCCCGTTCCTTCCTCTCCTATCCGCGCCATGAATATTTCCGCCGTACATTGTGTAATCTTGTAGGCCGTGATGTAGAAAATGGTGAAATTCCTATTTCCGAGATGGAACGCGTAAACCAGATGATTGAAGATATCAGCTATTATAACGCTAAGAATTTCTTCCAATTCTAAAAAGCAATAGTAAGCTATAAGTTATGCAGTTTCACCCATAACTTATAGCTTATCTAATATTCCTTTGATACTATCCAATCGTATAAAATTGGGATGTCGTATTTCCCCTTCATGTTGCTCGTATGCCCAAGTCACGTGGTATGGTACATGGGCAGCGTATCCCCCAAGTTCCAATACCGGAAGTATGTCTGATTTTACAGAATTACCTATCATCAGGAGTTTTTCAGGCGGACAGCCCAATGTATCAATCAGCCTCTGGTAATCATCGATTTTCTTGTCACTCATAATTTCGATATGATGGAAATATTCTCGCAGTCCGGAAGCTTCTATTTTTCTTTTCTGGTCGAACAAGTCCCCCTTAGTGGCCAACACCAATTTATATTTCCCATGAAGTGACGATATGGTCTCCTTCACGCCTTCCAGTAGTGTAACCGGTTTCTGCAGAAGCTCTTGTCCCCATCCTATTACTTCTTCTATAAGATGCATATTCCCGTTTCCGTCTGTCACTTTGCAGATGGTTTCAGTCATACTGAGCATTATGCTCTTCAGCCCATAGCCATACATATGCAGATTCTTCATTTCTGTTTCAAAAAACCTTTGTGATATGGATGAAGCAGGCAGATATTGCCTTAAAAGGTTACAGAATTTGTGCTCGAACTCCTGAATATAAAGTTCGCTTTCCCACAGTGTGTCATCAGCGTCAAAAGCTATAAATTCGATTTTATCTTTCATGAATGGTCGTTTTATAAAAGCGTCCAAAGATACGGAGTATTCTATATAAATGAAAAGATAAATAGTGATAAATGGGAAGTTAATATCTTGTCTGCAACTTATTAATATTGTGTTTGCAGAAAATTAATATCTTGCAAACACGATATTAATTTCCTATTTTTGCATTTATTTTTTCATTTAATACATAAATTTTAATCGTACAAAAGGATGATGACATCACCCCAACCCGCTTCCAAAGGCTTCAGCAGAGCTTTTTGGGTAAGCAGTACAGTAGAACTGTTCGAACGCATGGCATATTATGCTGTATTTATTGTTCTTACCATTTATCTTTCCAATATTTTAGGTTTCAATGATTTTGAGTCAAGCATGATTTCCGGTCTGTTTTCGGGAGGGCTCTATTTGTTGCCTATCTTTACGGGCGCATATGCCGATAAGATAGGTTTCCGAAAGTCGATGATTATTGCTTTCTCACTGCTTTCCATCGGGTATTTGGGCTTGGGATTGCTTCCCACCCTACTGGAAACAGCCGGTCTGGTGGAGTATGGCGAGACAACCCGTTTTTCAGGATTGCCGGATAGTAATGACCGCTGGATGATTGTCCCCGTATTGTTTGTTATCATGGTAGGAGGTTCGTTCATCAAGTCTATCATATCGGGATCGGTGGCTAAGGAAACAACAGAGGCTACCCGTGCTCGCGGCTATTCCATCTTCTATATGATGGTGAATATAGGAGCTTTTACCGGAAAAACGGTGGTCGACCCTCTACGGAATGTTATCGGTGAGCAAGCTTATATTTATATCAATTACTTCTCGGCTGCCATGACGGTGCTGGCATTATTGGCTGTCATCTTATTGTATAAATCGGCACATACAGCAGGTGAAGGGAAAAGCATGCGTGAAATTGGGCAAGGTTTTCTGCGTATTATCACTAATTGGCGTTTGTTGATTCTTATCCTCATCGTAACCGGCTTTTGGATGGTGCAGCAACAGCTCTATGCAACTATGCCCAAATATGTCATCCGTATGGCGGGTGAAACAGCCAAACCGGGGTGGATAGCCAATGTAAACCCGTTTGTAGTGGTTTGCTGCGTAAGTTTTATCACCCGGTGGATGGCAAAGCGCACAGCTATTACTTCTATGAATATAGGCATGTTTCTTATTCCGGTATCGGCATTGCTGATGGCATGCGGTAATTTGCTGGGCAACGATATTATTTCCGGCATGAGCAATATTACTTTGATGATGGTGTTTGGTATTGTTGTGCAAGCTTTGGCAGAATGTTTTATCTCACCGCGTTATCTGGAATACTTCTCTTTGCAGGCCCCCAAGGGCGAAGAAGGTATGTACCTCGGTTTCAGTCATCTTCATTCATTCCTCTCTTCTATTTTCGGATTCGGTATTGCGGGGGTGCTTCTGACAAAATATTGTCCTGATCCAGTCTTGTTTGAAACCCGCGAAGCGTGGGAAGCAGCTAGTGTCAATGCACATTATATCTGGTATTATTTCGCTGTTATAGGATTGGTTGCGGCAATAGCATTATTCGTTTTTGCCAAAACTACCGAATTCATCGACAAAAAGAAGAAGGCATAAGGTTTATATATTGCATACTTTTTGTATATTTGCCGTCACTTTTTTTAAAAGCGACGGCTTTTTTGTAATTAAGGAGATTAGGATGAAAGTAAAATTTATAAGCCTTGCCAGTGGAAGCAGCGGCAACTGTTATTATATAGGCACAGAAAAATATGGAATACTCATCGACGCCGGCATTGCAGTACGGACGATAAAAAAAGGACTGAAAGAAGCAGGTATTAGCATGGAAATGATACGTGCGGTATTTGTTACGCACGACCATGCAGATCATATTAAAGCGGTAGGTGGATTGGGTGAGAAACAGAATATTCCTATTTATACAACTGCCCGGATTCATGAGGGTATCAACCGGAGCTATTGCATGACAGAAAAGTTATATTCGTCTGTCCGTTACCTGGAAAAGCAGCAACCCATGCAGTTGGAAGATTTTCATATCGAATCTTTCGAGGTACCTCATGATGGCACGGACAATGTGGGCTATTGCATTGAGATAGGCGGAAAAGTGTTTGCTTTTCTTACAGACCTTGGTGAAATTACTCCTACGGCCGCAGAATATATCAGAAAGGCCAATTATCTGATATTGGAAGCCAACTACGATGAGGAAATGTTACGCATGGGTACCTACCCCCAATACCTGAAAGAACGGATTACCAGCCGCACCGGACACATGAGTAATATTGCTACTGCTGAATTTCTTTCGGAAAATATGACGGAACATTTACAGTATATTTGGCTTTGTCATTTGAGCAAGGACAACAATCATCCTGAATTGGCATATAAAACAGTGGAATGGAAATTAAGGGAAAAAGGAATTATCGTAGGAAAGGATGTACAGTTGTGTGCTTTGAAGCGTACTACTCCTTCTGATTTATACGAGTTTGAATAAAAAATCCCATTTCATCGCAAAAAATACACCGTTTTGTTTGCACGAATAAAATAAAAGGACTACTTTTGCACCCGCAAACAAGAAATAAGGAATGCACTCTTAGCTCAGTTGGTAGAGCAACTGACTCTTAATCAGTGGGTCCAGGGTTCGAATCCCTGAGGGTGTACTTAAAAAAGGAACAACAGTAGTTGTTCCTTTTTTAATTTGTTTTAACAAGAACATGCTTTGTTGGGTATAAGCTCCTCATACGGAATCACTAGTAAATCTATATGGGGATGATACATTATTTTTCGTTAGTCCGCATCATAAATTCTTCAGAAGTTTGTTTTTATACCTTTGCCCTCACCCGCTTTCCGCCTCTTTCGTCACATTCGAAAATATATGTCAGAAAATGAAAGTAGGAAGAAAACTTTTATTTCCTCCTACTCGTATATCTATATTTTGTATATTTGTACACACATCAATGATTTTAAACTAAAAGAAAAACAATATGGATAAAGATTCAAAGCAAGTAGTGGTTCTTCTGACACATCCCAATATAAAAGAGTCGCGAGCTAACAAGGCATTGATGGATGCTATTAGTGACATGGGAGAGGTAGCCATATACAATTTATATGAGATGCGTATGGAAGATGCTTTTAATGCAGAGATATGGAGCACTATCATATCGCATGCATCTGCGCTTGTATTTCAGTTTCCGTTCTATTGGATGTCGGCTCCTTCTTTATTGAAGAGATGGTTGGATGAAGTATTTACTTATCTGGCAAAAACTCCTGCTGTGGCTGGTAAGACATTGATGGTGGTCACTACTGCCGGCTCTGAACATGATGCTTATAGAAGCGGAGGAAGAAATCGTTTTACGGTGGATGAGTTGTTAAGACCTTATCAAGCAAGTGCTGTACATGCCGGAATGGTATGGCAAACTCCTCTTATAGTCTATGGAATGGGGACTTCGGAAGCTAGTAAAAATATAGCAGAAGGGATAAATTGCTATAAGCAAAGAATTGAAGCATTGGTGAAGAAAGACATTTTCAGTGATAATTGGTAATAGTAGGACCATATCGAAATGGAACATTCTTTTTCATTTTTGAATGTTTGTTTTTCTCTTTATCTTTTTCTAAAATACTGATTTTAAGCAATAAATAAAATATTGTATGAGTTGGCATATTTCTTGTGTTAACTCATACATGAAATTTTATATTATATCAAACAGATTACCCGTTAAGGTTACCAAAGAGGATGAAACGTTCGTGTTTTCATGAAGTGAAGGTGGACTGGCTACCGGTTTGGACTCACTTCAGATTTCCTACGAAAAACATTGGATTGGATGGCCTGGAATATGCGTTGACAACGAAGAAAGTAAAAAGGAAATCACTTCTAGATTGGAAGGAATAAATTTTCACCCAGTATTCTTGTCCGAAACACAGATAAAGAATTATTATGAAGGCTATAGTAATAGTACTATTTGGCCATTATGTCACTACTTTTTTGTTTATACGCTATATCGGAACTCTTTCTGGCAATCGTATCAGGAAGTGAACCAGTTGTTCTGCGATGCCATTTGCCGCGTGATACATCCAGGTGACAAGGTGTGGATTCAAGACTATCAGCCAATGCTGCTTCCCGGAATGCTTCGGAAGGTTTACCCGAATTTGAATATCGGATATTTCCATCATATCCCTTTCCCTTCCTATGAACTTTTCCGGATATTACCGGAACGTGCAGAAATCCTGAAAGGATTATTGGATGCTGACTTTATAGCTTACCATACTTATGACTATATGCGGCATTTTATCAGTGCTGTCAAACGGGTACTGCGTATTGACTTTAAACTGGACGAAGCACAACTCGGGAATAGAGTAGTTGAGACCGATGCTCTTCCTATGGGAATCAACTACGGACTGTATCACAATGCTTCTTCCAGACCGGAAGTACGGCGGGCGATAGACCGTACACGGAAATTTTTCGGAAATCATAAGTTGATTCTTTCTGTAGACCGCTTGGATTATAGTAAAGGCATTCTGCACCGTTTATTTCTTTCGTTTTTAATTCCATTGAATGATGATATCTTTCTTTTTTTCTTTATTTTTGCATAAAGAAAATTTCACTATTTCGGCAGTTGTTTTGTACTCATATCGCTGATATAGAATGTTTAGGAACTCAAAATAAAGGATTATCATGTTACGGAAGATTAGACTGACTTTTGCAATGATTTGTTTTGCACTCATCACCTTGCTGTTCCTTGATTTTACGGGAACGTTGCATGGGTGGTTCGGCTGGTTAGCCAAAATCCAGTTTTTGCCGGCTGTATTGGCGCTGAATGTGGGAGTGATATTGTTTCTTGTAATTCTCACTTTGGTATGCGGGCGTATCTATTGTTCTGTGATTTGCCCCTTAGGGGTATTTCAGGATATACTGGCATGGCTGGGCCGGCAACCTAAAAAACGCAGGAAGCTTCCTTACTCTTATTCTCCGGCCTTATCTTGGCTGCGCTATGGCGTATTGGGTGTGTTTATCATTGCTTTGATTGCCGGAATTGGTTCATTGGCTGCTCTACTTGCACCCTATAGTGCATACGGACGTATTGCCAATAATCTTTTTCAACCTATATGGCAATGGGGCAACAATCTGCTTGCTTATCTGGCTGAACGGGCAGACAGTTATGCCTTTTATGAAACGGATGTATGGTTGAAGAGCCTGCCGACTTTTATTATTGCTGCCGCTACTTTGGCTGTGCTTGTTGTTCTGGCCGGACGCAACGGACGAACCTATTGTAATACGATTTGCCCGGTAGGAACGGTCTTGGGCTTCCTTTCACGTTATTCGCTTTTCCGCATCACAATAGATTCGGAAAAGTGCAACCAATGCAGTCTTTGTTCACGCAACTGCAAGGCAGCCTGCATCAACTTTAAGGAGCATCAGATTGATGCAAGCCGGTGTGTGGTTTGCATGAACTGCATTGAGAAGTGCAAGCATGGAGCCATTTCCTACAAGTATCATCCTTTCGGTAAACCTGCTGCGGGCAAGGCAGATTCGGAACAGATAAACGAAACCCGCCGCAGTTTTTTCACAGCAACGGCTCTGGTTGCAGCCACTTCTGTTTTAAAAGCGCAGGAAAAGAAAGTAGACGGAGGACTGGCAGCCATTGAAGATAAGAAGATTCTTGAGCGAAGCACTCCCCTCACTCCTCCCGGCTCATTGAGTGCCCGCAATATGGCGCAACACTGCACGGCCTGCCAGCTCTGTGTGTCGGCATGTCCCAATCAGGTTCTTCGTCCTTCTGCAGACTTAAGGAAATTGATGCAACCGGAAATGTCATACGAACGCGGCTATTGTAGACCGGAATGTACAAAATGTTCGGAGGTATGTCCTGCAGGGGCTATCCGTCCGATAACCAAAGCTGATAAATCATCCGTTCAGATAGGGCATGCCGTGTGGGTAAAGAAAAATTGCATACCACTGACGGATGGTGTGCAGTGTGGCAACTGTGCACGCCATTGTCCGACGGGAGCCATACAAATGGTGCCGAGTATACCTGAAGACAAGGATTCTCCAAAGATTCCGGTAATCAATGTGGAGCGTTGTATCGGCTGCGGGGCATGTGAGAATCTTTGTCCGGCCCGTCCGTTCAGTGCCATCTATGTGGAAGGACATGAAAGACATCGAATTATATAACAAAGTAGAATTTCTATAAGTATGGAAGAACATCATAAAAACAATATGAACCGTCGTGATTTCTTGAAGATAGTGGGAATTACAACCGCCACATCTACTGCTGCCCTCTATGGATGTGGTTCTAAGGAAGGAAGCAGTGAAGGCAGTAAAGTATTGGGCCCCATTCCGACGGATAAAATGACCTATCGTAGTTTTCCTGGTTTGGGGAGTGACAAAGTTTCTATTTTAGGATACGGCTGTATGCGCTGGCCTACCGTTCCTGCTCCGGATGGAAAAGGGGAAATGATAGACCAGGATGCTGTAAACGAACTGGTGGATTATGCCATTGCCCATGGCGTGAATTATTTCGATACGTCTCCGATGTATGTACAAGGATGGAGTGAGAAGTCTACGGGAATAGCTCTGAAACGCCATCCACGCGAATCGTTCTATCTTGCCACCAAACTATCCAATTTTCATCCTGATACCTGGACTCGCGAGGGTTCCATCGCCATGTACCGTAAGTCGTTCGAGGATATGCAGGTGGACTATATAGACTACTATCTGCTACACATGATTGGTGGCGGTGGCATGGAGCAATTCCGCAAACGCTACATAGACAACGGTATGATTGATTTTCTTGTCAAGGAGCGTGAAGCAGGACGCATCCGCCGTTTGGGATGGTCGTTCCACGGAGATATCGAAGTCTATGACTATGCCTTGCAGATGCATGACCGTGGTGAAGTTCATTGGGACTTTGTACAAATACAGTTGAATTATGTGGACTGGAAACATGCTTCGGGCAGCAACTTCAAGGCAGAGTATCTGTATGACGAGCTGGCCAAGCGTAAGATCCCTGCTGTCATTATGGAGCCTCTGCTGGGTGGGCGGCTCTCCAATGTCCCCGACCATATTGTGGCACGGCTGAAGCAGCGCGAACCCGAACGCAGTGTGGCGTCTTGGGCATTCCGTTATGCCGGTTCTCCCCAGGATGTACTGACAGTGCTGAGCGGCATGACTTATATGGAACATTTGCAGGATAACATCCGTACTTACTCTCCATTGGTACCACTCACGGAAGAGGAAACTCAGTATCTGTATGATACGGCAGATTTGATGATGGAGTACCCCACCATACCTTGCAACGACTGCAAGTACTGCATGCCTTGCCCGTATGGAATTGACATTCCTGCCATATTGATACATTACAATAAATGTGTCAATGAAGGAAATGTGCCGGAAAGCAGCCAGGATGAGAATTATCGGAAAGCACGCCGTGCTTTTCTCGTAGGATATGACCGAAGTGTACCCAAACTGAGGCAGGCCGACCATTGTACCGGGTGCAACCAGTGTTCTCCGCATTGCCCGCAAACGATTGATATTCCCAAAGAACTGCATCGTATTGACAAATTTGTAGAACAGTTGAAACAAGAGACTTTATAAAATGGAGAGTATCATTGACATACTGCACAAGGGAGGATACTCTTGTGTTATGAAGAACCGGGAGGAAGTCCGTACTTTCACCCAACGGGGAGTAGCGGATTTGTATGATTTGTACCAGGCAGATTCTGCATTTATGAAGGGGGCTGCCATTGCCGATAAGGTTATAGGGAAAGGTGCCGCTGCTTTGATGGTACTGGGAGGCTTTAAAACGGTCTATGCCGATATAATCAGCACTCCTGCGCTGGCATTGCTGTGCGAAGCAGGAATTGAAACGACTTTTGCCCAAGAGGTTCCCCATATCATTAACCGTGACAAGACCGGCTGGTGCCCGTTGGAGACGGCTTGCATGGAGCTGAATACGGTAGAGGAGATGTATCCGGTGATTCAGAATTTTATATCAAGAATCAGGGCAAAATAGCAACAGCCTGCTCTCTTTCCCTGATTACCTGATGCCTTTCTCTTCCAGCATCTTGAAGTCTTCCTTGAGCATACCGACATCATCCAGTGTGCGGGCTTCATTGTGGTCGTTCAGATAGACTCTGGGTCTTTCGATAAACAGAGCGCTGGTGACAGATAAAGAGTCATTCCGGTATGGGGTCTCCACTCCACCTATTTCCAGCATTGTCTGGAAGAATGAGGCACTGGAAGATACATTCTTCTGCCTATTGGCTTGTGCGGCCTCCAATAACGATGGGTATCTCTGCCGGTAGTTGTCGGACATCCAAATAAAGAATGGCACATGTATCTGATAATAGGAAGGTACCGGTGAAGCATGCAGAAAGAGATGCCGGTTGTCATCGAAAATATCTTCTCCATGGTCTGAAGTGTATATCAGGGCAGAATTGACATGTTGTTCTCGAAGCATATCTATCAGACGAACCAGAAAATTATCCGTGTAGCGGATAGAATTGTCATAGGCATTAATCAGGTTGTCTTTGTATTTCACTTCCGCATCAACGGGCATGTCCGGCAGGAAGAAAGCCTGCTCTGCCGGATAGCGCTCTTTATAATTAAAATGAGAACCGTAAGTGTGGAGAACTATAAATTGCCTGGAAACTCCTTTGCCCAGTTCTTTTGCTACCAGTTTCAACAGTTCGTTATCAGAGGGGTTGTAATTGGAATCCCCCACATCTTCTTTAATGAAATCATACGTGTCGGCTTCTTTGCCGAAGAAGTCTATAAATGAGTGGTTATAGCGCTGGTTCGAGAAAAAGGCGGTCTGGTAACCGGCTTCCTTGAATGCTGTGATAATCCCTTTTTGATAATAGATGGAATCAAAACTGGAAGCACTGACCGGTGACAGCAACATCGGAACACTCTTGTGGGTAGTGTTTGATTCTGTCAGCACATGGCTGAAAGCTGTCAGTCCGCCAATGCCCGACAGTCCCGGGTTAGTCTCCCGTTCGTAGCCGTACAAAGCCCAGTTGCATGCCCGTGAGGTTTCTCCCACCACCATTACATATACTTCCCTTTCATCAGCCTGATGAGTACTTCTAGCATGAAAGGTAAAATCTTTAGAGGTCTTGTGATAATTCCGCGTCTGGGCCGTCCGTTGAAAAGCAAGTGCTATGTTGTAGCATACGTTGGCAGGATACAGTTCGGATTTCGGCTCATACCGGTTATCTGTCAAATAAGCAGTGCCTAAGGATAATATTCCGGCAGACAACACATACAGAGTGCGACGGCGAGCTTGCCGGATGAATGCTTCGGACAGTCTGCGTTTGTGTACAATGGATATGGTTGCCAGAATTAATGCAGGTATATAGAGCACTACCACAATAACGATGGCAGGTATCAGATTGTCCAGCAGTTCCAGCGCCTCGCTCGAATTGGTTGTCACCAGATTCAGAAACATATCCACTGCGATAATGGACTGACCGAAAAGATACAGCAATACAAGCTGGAAGGCTCCGAAGAAGATGAACGGAAATAGCAGCCAGAATGTCCTGCCACAGTTTCTCGACCAAGCCATTACAGCATAATATATAGAAAGGGGTAGCAGGATATTACATATCTTTGCCGTCCATGATATGGGTTCTGTAAAGCATAGCACTACATTGGGCACTATCAGAATGACCAGAAACAGATAGAACAAATGTTCCTGATTGTCGAACCATTTTTTTATGTCTCTAAAAAGCTTCATTGATATTGAATATAAATCCGGTCTGGTGTTTGCCAAAACCTAAATCCAAACGTACGTTTACTCTCTTTTTGAACTCCCAGCGGTAGCCGAAACCATAATTAGGAAGAATATGCCTGGCCTCCAATTCCGAGAAATTCGGGAATATGGTTCCCGCCCCTACCCATACGGCAACTCCATTTCGCTTCCATACATGTTGGCGTAGTTCCAGCTGGGCATCCATTGCACACTTGTCACGGTAGCGCCCCTCATAATAGCCACGCATAGAATAGGAACTTCCCAATGTTGCCATCAGTCCCCAGGGCGGATTTCCGTAGTTCAGCAGAGTATGGAACTGGCCTGCCAACACCCCACCCTTCCACACGGACTGGTAATAGCTGGTCGTCAGTTCCGTATTGCTGAATGCATATTTATTTCCCAAAAAGGCCGGACTGAAGCGCTGGTCTATCCGTAGGTAATATCCTTTATAGGCATTTGTCAGAAAATCGCGTGAATCATACAACAAGGAAAACCCCAAGCTCACGTTGGTGCTACGCGCTTTCATTCCTTTCCATAATTCCGGTTTTTCAAAGTCATGTCCATACACGTAATCAAATGTTGTCATCGGACCGATATAAAAGTTACGTGCCATCCGGAACATGAAGTCCACCTTAACCTGCGCCTGAAAGCGATCGTATTCACTCTCATTGTCATCATTGGCTCCATTGTCATATCCTTGTCCCCAGTAAAGGCTTGGGAAAGAATAGAAATACAGATTGTAGTTCAACCGGTATTTGTCTTGGGGAAACAGATGGTTTCCACGTACTCCCAGCAAATAGAATCCCACTGTGGAGACATCCCCATACAGAGAGACATTGGACGGAGGGAGAATACTATCGTTCCGGTCGGTACGGTAGAGTCCTGCCGCCACCAGTCCGATTCCAAATTTGGTGTCACTGGAATAATGAGGCCCGCCTATAATGCTGAAATCAAATTTCTTGTTTTTCTTTTCTTTGTTGGCATCGTTGAAGTAATTCAAAATTTTTCCGAAAAAACTGCGTTTCTTGGGAAGCGAGTCTATCGGATACGTAGAAATTGAGTCCACAGAGTTTTTTGCTTCTGCAAGGTGTGTTTGTGCATGAACAGCCGTTTCTGTAATCAGCATCAATATTGGTAATATCCATTTTGTCAATTTAGTGTCCATTTACTTGTAGAAAACTTCCGTGGCAAAGTTAGTTTTTATGTTCTTCATTACAACAATGTTACTGTTCTTTTTGTTTCCAATTTTTCTCTTTTAATGTTCATTTCTACATTGCATGTGGGGTTTACTCTTTTTAACTACATCATTTATAGAACTTTCCTCGATTTATACTGTTATTTTAATATTACAAAGAACAACATGATATTGAATTATGAAAACAGCAATGGACATTCCCGATAAAGAGGGACAGAAACGACTGGTAATCGTAGGCGGCGGCTTTGGCGGATTAAAGCTGGCACGAAAATTGAAAAGCAACAAGTTTCAGATAGTTTTACTGGATAAGAATAACCATCACATCTTCCAACCGTTACTCTATCAAGTGGCCACAGCAGGTATTGAACCGAGTGCCATATCATTCCCATACCGAAAAATCTTCAAAAAAAGAGAGCATTTCCATATACGTATTTGTGAAGCACAGCAAGTCTTCCCGGAACACAATCTGCTGGAGACTTCCATCGGCACGCTGGCATACGACTATTTGGTCATTGCCACCGGCTGCAACACAAATTATTTTGGAAACGACGGGCTGGAGAAACAGACCATGGCACTAAAGAATACTTCGGAAGCCTTGTTCAACCGAAACCAGATATTGGATAGTTTTGAACAAGCCCAGAACACCGGTAATAAAGAAGATCGCAGGCGTCTGATGACCTTTGCCATTGTAGGCGGTGGAGCTACGGGAATAGAGTTGGCTGGTGCTTTGGCCGAGATGAGGAAGTTTGTCCTTCCTCAAGACTATCCGGACTTGAATATCAATGAGATGCGTATCATCTTGTTGGATGGCTCTTCCCGGCTCTTGTCTGCTTTTTCAGAAGAGTCTTCCAAAGAAGTGGCCGATTATCTGAAGAAGCGTGATGTGGAAATCAAATTGAACCAACGGGTGATGGGATACGAGAATTATCAATTGGCATTGAATGACGGGACTGCCATCGATACCAAAAATGTATTCTGGGTGGCCGGTGTCAAGGCAAACAGCCTTCAAGGATTGCCTGCCGATGCCTATGGACCGGGAAACCGCTTGAAGGTGGACACTTATAACCGTCTTTCTCAATATCCCAATATTTTCGCTATCGGGGATACGGCCCTTATGATTTCTGAGGAGTATCCCAAAGGACACCCGCAAGTGGTGCAACCAGCCATCCAGCAGGCCCGCAACTTGATAAGGAACTTGCAGCGTGCAGAAACAGGCCTGCCGTTACAGCCGTTTATATATCAAAACAAAGGCTCCATGGCGACCATTGGCCGCAATCATGCCGTAGTCGAGCTTAAGAAACTGCGTTTTGGCGGTTTTCCGGCATGGGCTGTGTGGCTATTCATCCATTTGATGAGTATTGTGGGTGTAAAGAACCGTCTTTTCATCTTCGTAGACTGGATGTGGAGTTACTTTACCTATGACCCGTCTTTACGGATTATCATCAAACCCTTGAAGCGGGAGTAAACTTTTATTGAGTAATATTTGTTATAGTTCATATACGAACTTAAAAACGAATGAATATGTTAAAACAACTTTTATTTCCCGCCAAACCGGACGGAACGGCAACATCTGCTATGCTATTGATTGCAAGAATTGTATTCGGTATATTATTAATGAACCACGGTATCCAGAAGTGGACTAACTTTCAAGAGCTGTCGGCCGTTTTCCCTGACCCGCTGGGTGTAGGCAGTCCGCTGTCTTTAGGACTGGCTATCTTTGGTGAATTGGCATGTTCCATGGCATTCATTATAGGTTTTCTCTATCGTTTGGCTATGATACCAATGGTGTTTACAATGGCTGTTGCCTTTTTTGTAATTCATGGTAATGACCCGTTTGCCACGAAAGAGTTGGCTTTTGTATATCTGGTAGTGTTCATATTGATGTATATCATAGGTCCGGGCAAGTTTGCCGTTGACCGCTGGATAAGAAAAGCTCTTTTCCAAAAGGCTCGTAAATAGACACTTCCGTTTTACTGAAAACAGATTTTAAGCTCAAATAGGATGTATTTTCGTAAAAAATCCTATATTTGCGGATGCTTAAAATAACTCGATGAGCTATAAAGCTAATTAAACACAGTAAAATAAAAAAGAGTGATTATGAAAAAGTTCAATTTGAAGATGGCTGCGACCGTAATGATTTGCGGCTCGTTTCTTTTCAGTTCTTGTATCGGTTCTTTTGGACTGCATAGTAAACTGGTCAGCTGGAATCAAGGTATTGGTACCAAGTTTGTAAACGAACTGGTTTATCTGGCATTCAATATTATCCCGGTATATGGCGTTTGCTATCTGGCCGATGCATTGGTCATCAACTCCATCGAATTCTGGAGTGGTTCAAACCCTATGGCCAGCATTGGTGATGTAAAGAAAGTGAAAGGCGAAAACGGTGACTACCTGGTAGAGACACTTGAAAACGGCTATTCTATCACCAAAGAAGGTGAGACTGCTTCTATGGAACTCATTTACAACAAAGAGTTGAATACTTGGAATGTTGTTGCCGATGGTGTCAGCACAGAATTGCTGCAAATGAACAATGACGGCACTGCACAAATGACCCTTCCGAACGGTGAGGAAATGACAGTGACGCTGGATGCCCAAGGTGTGGCAGCAGCACGTCAGGCGACGATGATTGGCACGTACTACGCTTTTAATTAATGGAAAATGGAAAATTGAAAATGGAAAGTGGCTGGTACATAGATGCCCAATAAGCATTTCTCACTTTCCATTTTCAACTTTCATTAGAACGGATATCCCACAGCAAAGTGGAAAGCAAAATCGCGGCTGAATTTAGGATGAATAATGGGATAACGGTCTTTTTTCTTTTCATAAGCCGGATTGATGGCCTTCATACCTCCGTCGAAACGCAATACAAAGAAATCCAGGTCAAGACGCAATCCCAAACCATATGCCACGGCAATCTGCTTATAGAACTTGTCAAATTTAAACTGACCTCCCGGCTGGTCTTTATAATCCCGTATTGTCCAGATATTCCCGGCATCTACAAAGAGGGCTCCTCTGAATTTCCAGAACAACCGTGTGCGGTATTCAATGCTGGCATCCAGCTTGATGTCTCCCGACTGGTTCATGAAGTTATTATCGCCGGGGAAAGAACCGGGCCCCAAATCACGTACAGACCATCCGCGCACACTGTTGGCGCCGCCGGAGAAGTAGCGCTTCTCAAATGGAAGCATTGTTGCATTGCCGTATGGAATGGCAATACCGGCACCAAAATGAAATGCCAATGAATTGCGGTTGTCAATGACCAGATTCTTGGCAAAGTCAAAATCGCCTTTCAGGTATTGGGCAAAAGGAATGTTCAACAAAGTGTATTCCCCCGATGCATTCTTTTTCATTCCTCCGAGCTTTGCCACAGCATACAACAAGTTACCCGCCGATTCAAAATTGAGGCGGATGGTATAGGAATTTCCGATACCGGAGTTATTCATCAATGCTCTTCCGGCACTGTTGTAGATATAGCTATAGCCGGTGCGGACAATAAAGCGGTCTTCATAATTGTATTTGAGGATGTAGTTCTCGTCTTTCTCCAGATAATCCTCTTTGAATGTCTGGTCTATGCTGGGCATATACAGATAGTTGATGTCCAGCAAATCAATGCGATGCTGCGAACGCTGTTGTTGTACCCCCCATTTGTAGCTCCATCCGGCAGATGCTACAATGCGCGTGAATTCGGGTCTCATCTGGTAGTTATATTGCAATCCGAATTCTGTAGTAGCCCTTATCCTCCGCTTGAAATCGCTGGATACAAAGGGAAACATAAACCGTGGGAAGTTGATGGTTGCTTCCGCACCTAATTCTATGTAGTCTTGATTCAAGGAGCTCTGCAAACCGGACACAGCCTCGTATGCCCCACGTAGCTTGAACATGAATGTTTCGGAACCTTTGAACATGTTGCGGTGCTGAAAAGCCACCGAAGCGGCAGCTCCCAAATCGCCGGCAGAGTTTGTGCCTTCCACCTCAAAAGATACGGACTGATGCTTGCCTCTGGTCAGCATCACATAGGCGTTGAGCTTTGCACTGTCACTCTGTTGCACTTCAAAAAAACGGATATTGGTATATTTCAGGGCTTGCAGGCGTCCGTAGTTGGAGTAGGTACGCTGCACGTTCTGCTCGTTATAGAGAGTTCCCGGAGTGATGCGCAGATTGTTGGTCAGCACTTTGGGGCGCAGATAAAGCTTGTCTTTGTAGTAGATGGGAAAGCCTTTGTAATGCAATGAATCATTCACCTCGATGCTGTTCTGGGTGGATGCCTGCAACACATTATAATCGGTAATGAAACTCACTTTATTGATAGTGTATTGCCGGTGATTCTGCGGCGTATCCTCGTTATGCTGTCTGTATGGAGCCAAATGCAGTGTCAAATCTACCAGATAAGAATTACGGACAGTATCCGCAGTATAGGATATGTACTCTTTATTGAACTTGTAATATCCATTCTGAAGCAGTTTGTTTGTGATGCGCTGGCGTTCTGCATCCAGTACATTGACATCAAAATACATGCCTTCGGATAATAAGGTTACTGCGGAATCCTGCCGCATGTATTCCTTTATTTTACTGTCCTGGATATCATATTTCAAGGTACGAACTTTATAGGGCTTGCCGGTTGTCACTTTATAGACCAACTTCATCTTTTTCTTCTTGACTTGGCGTACCGGTTCCACCAGGGCGCCCATATAGCCCATATTCTGCACAGCCTTAGTGATTTCTTCCCTGGTCCGGTTGGTTTCCTCCTCACTGTATATGACCGGGGCATCACCTAATTTCCTCAATGTACGGTTTATCCAGCGTGTAGAGTCCCGTCCGGACCAGTTGTAGACATACAACTGGGTCTTTATCAGGCTGAACCACTTCGCATTGGGATTCTGGCGGATGTACATGGAGAGATTGGATGGTTTTACTTCCTTATTATCAGTATGTATGCGCACTTCATCCAGCAAATACGAGCCGTCCGGCACATATTTGGTAGAAGAACAGGAAGCCAACAAAAGTACGATAGTAGTAAGTATCGCGTAGCGGAAACCTTTATTCATACCGAGTCATTAATTGCGCATAAACAGCTACAAATATACTTGTATTTTTTTGTTCCCGAAATAAAAAACGCCGGAAGAGTGCAGAGTTTTTGATTATATTGAAATAATCACGTATTTTTGTCAAATGATAACATGTGTGTCCTATGGCATTAAGTAAAAATCGCATTAAATATATCCACTCGTTGGAGCAGAAAAAGAACCGGAAGGCCGACAAGGTATTTCTGGCAGAAGGACCTAAACTCGTAGGGGATTTGTTGGGACATTTTCCTTGTCAGTTCTTGCTGGCAACTTCAGAATGGCTTTCCCGGAACCGCCCTCTCTCCACCGTAACGGATGTCACGGAAGTATCGGAGGAGGAACTTTCGCGTGCCAGCCTGCTGAAAACTCCCCAACAAGTGCTGGCTGTGTTCCGGCAGCCGGATGAGGAGACGGATATTTCCGTCATCAGCCACTCCCTCTGTCTGGCTTTGGATGATGTGCAAGACCCCGGTAACCTGGGAACGATTGTCCGCCTTGCTGATTGGTTCGGGATAGAGCATATTTTCTGTTCGCCCAACACGGTGGATATCTATAATCCCAAAACTGTGCAGGCAACGATGGGAGGTATCGCACGCGTCAGACTGCATTATACTCCCCTACCCGAGTTCATCCGCTCACTGAAGGATATTCCCGTTTACGGCACTTTCCTGGACGGAGAGAATATGTACGGACAACCGCTTTCGAAAAATGGGCTGATTGTGATGGGTAATGAAGGAAATGGCATCGGAAAAGAAGTGGAGGCACTCATCAACCGCAAACTATACATACCGAATTATCCCGCCAGCCGTGAGACCTCGGAGTCATTGAACGTGGCTATTGCCACAGCAGTAGTTTGCGCTGAGTTCCGGCGCCAGGCTGCATTGTAGTAAAATCAAAAGGAAAAAACAACCAGGGAATCAAATAAGGCAATTCTTCCTCGATAACCGGAGGGATTGCCGTCAGTATATTGCAGCACGTATCAAAATGAGGATAGTCTGTTTCCACCTCCGTAAGCAAAGCTATGACTCCCGGTAGCCATTCCGTATTCTCCACCTCTTCTGTCAATGGGAAGATACGTGATACACATTGTCCTTCACCTATCTCCACCACATATTGTTTCAGATAGCCATGCCCGGGAAGAAACAGAAAATGGGAAGCGTAGCGTTTCATGCTTTCGGACGGGGACGTATGGTTCTGGGAGTCGTGGTATTTTCCTGCTCCTGAATTTCCAGAGGTTTCAATTTCTCAGGTTTTCCGATACTGTCTTTGCGAAGGGAGTCTGTCGCCTGCTGAAGGCTGTCCTTTGGGGCAATGACCAAGCTGTCCGTGGCGTGATAGCGCATCAGTGAGATACGGTCTGCCAGCAAAGGCTGTGGAGTCTCCTGCTGCGGATAATAGATGAACCCGCGTATTTCCTTGATTTCTCCTAAAGTATCGGCAAACAAGGTGAGCGTTTCCACACCTGTGTCTTGTACTTTCCGAATGGCACTGATGACACTGTCATTCTTTTCGTAAAGAATCTGCATCGCCATCAACGGAGCATGTATGCTGTCCGGTGCACCGTTGTGGAAACGGAAGCGCACGCTCCAGCGCAGCGTGTCACGGTCGTGGAAATTGGTGTCTGATGGCAACGTAAACGTTATCTTGTTGTCCAGGGGCATACCCGTCAACTGATAGATATGCTGCCATATCCACACGTCGATACTGTCTCCGGGAAGTGATTCTTTCGGCTTGTTGTCACGCAGGGCAATCAAGTGGTTGATACCGTCTCTCTCGGCTTTCAACCGTACATTCACTTTCTCGTAGATTTTGGTAAGTACTTCCGGGTTACGGGCAAACCAGACCATAGAAGAGTCAAAATCGGCCTGAGTAATGCCATATTTCTTGAAAACCGATTCAATGTATAGCACCCGCTTATAACTTTCGTTATACGGCACTTCTTCACCCATAGCTTTGGCTATGTGATAATCATAAAGCACGTTTTCCATCTTGGCATCCGGAAGGACGGTTTCAGGTCTTTTCACCTTACAAGCCGTCAGACTGAACACCAGAAGGACTACGCTACACCATTGAATTCGATTTATTCCTTTCATGATTTCTTTATGGCAGCATGATAGGCATCATTGAAGTCCTTGCCGTAGAACAACAGCAAAGCAATGATACCGCAACTGATTGCTGCATCCGCAAAATTGAATATCGGGCTGAAGAAAATGAAATGTTCTCCACCGACAAACGGCATCCATGCGGGCCAGTTTGTATCAATGATGGGGAAATAGAACATATCCACCACCTTGCCATGGAACCACGGGGCATATCCCCCTCCTTCAGGCATGAAGGAGGCTATCTGCGAATGGGTGCTTTCGTTGAACAGCACGCCATAGAACACACTGTCGACAATGTTTCCCAAGGCTCCCGTCAAGACCAAAGACACACAGATGATAAATCCGGTCTTCATGCCTTGCTTCACGAACTTGTACAGAAACCAGCCAATGACCGTGACTGCAGCAATGCGGAACAAGGTCAGGAACAGTTTGGCGAATATTTCCATACCGAAAGCCATACCACTATTCTCGGTAAAGTATATATAGAACCAATCCGTAATCCGGATACTCTCATGCCAGTACATGTGGGTCTTTATCCAAATCTTGATAATTTGGTCTATAACCAATACCGAAAATATGATAAGGCAGGCTATCCGGCCCTTCGTAAAGAATTTACCCATTTTTATTTCTTGCCGTTGTTTTTAGCTTCGATGCTCAAAGTGGCATGGGGCACTGCACGAAGGCGCTCTGCCGGTATCAGTTTGCCGGTTTCGCGGCAAATGCCATATGTTTTGTTCTCAATGCGCACCAAAGCAGCCTGCAATCCTTGGATGAACTTCAACTGGCGTTGGGCCAGACGTGTGGTTTCTTCCTTGGATAAGGTGTTGGCACCTTCTTCCAGTACTTTGTACGTAGGAGATGTATCGTCGGTGTCATTACCGTCTGCACCCGTCAGGCTGGCCTTTAACAGTTCATAGTCACGTTGTGCCAACTCTAACTTCTCCATAATGATAGCGCGGAATTCTTCCAATTCAGCATCTGAGTATCTAGTCTTTTCTGCCATAACTTTTACGTGTTAATCAGGGTTAGTATTTAATTATTCTTTCACAACGCTCACGTACAGCGAGAAATCGTCGAAGTTCAGTTCTGTACCATTTTCTACGTTGTCTGCCAGCGTCAGTGAAGTTCCTAAAACTTGGTTGCGAATATAGTCATTATATTCATTTACCGCATCATCTGTTTGAGGATTTTTTGATAATGTAATCTTTATTTTATCTGTTATCTCAAAACCGCTCGACTTGCGGATATTCTGAATGCGGTTTACCAGCTCGCGTGCAATACCCTCACGGCGCAGCTCTTCGGTAACGGTAACTTCCAGAGCCACGGTCAGTTTGCCCTCGTTGGCAACCAGCCATCCCGGAATATCCTCACTGAAGATTTCCACATCTGCCGTTTCAATCACGGCTTCTGCACCGTCCAGATTGAACGTATAAGAGCCTTTCTTCTCCAGCTCGGCAATGGCTTCCTGGGACATTTCTGCCACAGCAGCAGCCACGGCTTTCATCTGCTTACCGAATTTCGGTCCCAGCTTCTTGAAGTCGCATTTCACTTTCTTTACCAGTACACCGGCAGCACCGTCCACAAACTGGATTTCTTTCACATTCACCTCGTTCATGATAAGTGCTTTCACAGCCTCGATGTGTGCACGCTGTTCTTCATCCACTACCGGTATCATGATACACTGAAGCGGTTGGCGGACTTTGATGTTCACCTTGCGGCGCAGTGCCAATACCATGGAAGTGACGTCTTGTGCCATCTGCATGCGGACTTCCAATCCCTTGTCTATCATTTCCTCCTTATATTCGGGGAACTTGGCAAGGTGTACGGAAACCACATTGTCGCGTCCCGTAGCTGCAATCAGGTCGGAATAGAGCATATCAGCATAGAACGGAGCGATGGGTGCCATCAGCTTAGCCACGGTTTCGAGGCATGTATAGAGTGTCTGGAATGCAGAGAGCTTGTCCTGCGTCATACCACCGCCCCAGAAACGTTTGCGGTTCAGGCGGACATACCAGTTGGAGAGGTTGTCGTTCACGAATTCGGAAATGAGACGTCCTGCCTTTGTAGGCTCGTATTCATTGTAGCAGGTATCCACGTTCTTCACCAGCGTATTCAGCACGGAGAGAATCCAGCGGTCTATCTCGGGACGTTCCGTCATGGGCACGTCGGCTTCCTTGTATTCAAATTCGTCAACATTGGCATAGAGGGCGAAGAATGAATAGGTGTTATAGAGTGTTCCGAAGAACTTGCGGCGCACCTCTTCCACGCCATCCACGTCGAACTTGAGATTGTCCCACGGAGAGGAGTTGGTAATCATGTACCAGCGCAACGGGTCGGACCCGTATTTCTCGATGGTCGAGAAGGGGTCTACGGCATTGCCCAGACGCTTGGACATCTTGTTACCATTTTTGTCGAGCACCAAGCCGTTGGAAATGACAGCCTTATAAGAAATACTGTCGAACACCATTGTAGCGATGGCGTGCAACGTGAAGAACCAACCGCGTGTCTGGTCCACCCCTTCGGCGATGAAATCGGCAGGATATACCTGGTGGCTATCCAGCAGTTCCTTATTCTCGAACGGATAGTGTATCTGTGCATAAGGCATGGCACCGGAATCGAACCAAACGTCAATCAAGTCCGTTTCGCGTTTCATCGGCTTGCCGTCTTTAGAAACAAGGATGACATCGTCCACGTAAGGACGGTGCAAGTCTATCTTGTCGTAATTCTCTTTGGTATATACACCCGGCTGGAAGCCCTTCTCCTTGTAAGGATTGGACTGCATCAAGCCGGCAGCTACGGATTTCTCTATTTCGTTGTAAAGTTCTTCTACAGACTCGATACACTTTTCCTCGCTATTGTCCTCTGTACGCCAGATGGGCAGCGGAGTACCCCAGTAGCGTGAACGGCTGAGGTTCCAGTCATTCAGGTTTTCCAGCCACTTGCCGAAACGTCCCGTACCGGTGCTTTCCGGCTTCCAGTTGATGGTCTTGTTCAACTCTATCATACGTTCTTTGCAAGCGGTGCTGCGGATAAACCAGCTATCCAGCGGATAGTACAATACGGGTTTGTCCGTACGCCAGCAGTGCGGATAATTGTGTACATGCTTTTCTATCTTGAATGCCTGGCGGGCGGCTTTCATCATCATGCAGAGTTCGATATCCAATGATTCGGCAGCTTGTGCAGCCTGCTCATCATACTTGCCGTCTACAGTGAATTGAGGGTCATAGGCATTCTTTACCCACTTGCCCTGATAGTCTTTGTAAAGGTCTGCATTGACACATGCCTTTACAAACTCCTCGTCCAGTTCGTCAATCAAGAAGAACTTACCGGTGAGGTCTACCATCGGGCGGGTCTCACCCTTCTTGTTTATCATGAACAAGGACGGTATACCTGCAGCGCGTGCCACAAAAGCATCGTCCGCACCAAAGGTCGGGGCAATGTGTACGATACCCGTACCGTCTTCAGTCGTCACATAGTCACCAGAAATTACACGGAAACCTTTGTCGCTGGGAGTCCAGCTACCGTCTTCGGCAACGTCTATCGGTTTCACCCAAGGGATGAGCTGTTCGTACTCCATACCTACCAAATCGGGGCCTTTGTACTCACCTACTATCTTGAAAGGTATCAGCTTATCACCCGGCTTATAATCCTCTAATGCAATGCCTTCCGCTTTTTTGTTGAAGTGAGTGTAGAGCAGTGCTTTTGCCAAGACAACAGTCATCTTCTCACCGCTATATCCGTTGTAAGTCTGTACGGCCACGTAGTCTATCTTGGGACCGACGCAGAGCGCAGTGTTGCTGGGCAACGTCCACGGAGTAGTGGTCCATGCCAGGAAGTAAGGAGTTCCCCACTCTGCCATTTCCGGTTTCGGATGCTTCATCTTGAACTGTGCCACCATGGTCGTGTCTTTTACGTCACGGTAACATCCGGGCTGGTTCAACTCGTGCGAGCTGAGTCCGGTTCCGGCAGCAGGAGAATAAGGTTGTATGGTATACCCTTTATAAAGGAGTCCTTTCTTATAGAGCTGTTTCAGCAGCCACCACAAGGTTTCGATGTAGCGGTTGTCGTAGGTGATATACGGGTCCGTCATGTCCACCCAGTAGCCCATCTTGTGCGTCAGGTCTTCCCATTCCTTGGTGAACTTCATGACGTCCTTGCGGCAGGCAGCATTGTATTCTGCTACGGAAATAGTCTTGCCAATATCCTCTTTCGTAATGCCGAGTGCTTTTTCCACACCCAGTTCCACGGGCAGTCCATGAGTATCCCATCCGGCCTTACGCTTTACTTGGAACCCCTTCATCGTTTTGTAACGGCAGAAAATGTCCTTAATGGAGCGAGCCATTACGTGGTGAATGCCCGGCATACCATTGGCCGAGGGAGGTCCTTCGAAAAATACGAAAGAAGGACAACCTTCACGTTCTGTCATACTCTTGGCGAAAACCTGGTTTTCGTCCCATTTCTTCAACACTTTTCCGTTCACTTCGGAAAGGTCGAGCTTCGAATATTCGGCAAACTTCTTACCCATCTTGATATTTACTATTTGACAATTTACAATTTACGATTGAAGATACTCTTGATAGGCATTTGGTACGTCAAAAGCTACCTTCTCCATTTTAAGGGTGCAAATTTACAAAAAACTTAAATACAAGAGACTTTTTAGGTAGAAAAAGCTGGATAAGTGCAGTAAAATGTTTTATTTAAGGATGAAAAGAGGGATAATAAGAGTGATTAATATCCTTTTAGACATAGAATTCAAAAAATAAAAAGAAAGACTCCTAATATATTCGCACAACTTGAAGAGATTCACTATCTTTGCCATTAGAAGAATGATATTTAGACCAAATATGCAACATAGAATATATAGAACTGCAAAACCTTTTGTAAAATGGGTAGGTGGAAAGACGCAGCTTTTAGGAGATATAGAGCGTACCTTACCATCTGACTTCTCACAGAAAAAAAACGTTATTTATGTAGAACCTTTCGTTGGAGGTGGGGCTGTTTTATTTTGGATATTACAGCAATTTCCCAATATTCAAAAAGCTGTGATTAATGATATAAATCCCCATTTGATAACTACATATAAAGTTATTAAGGAACAACCATATAAATTGATTGAACAATTAAAAGAACTTCAAGAAAAGTATATCCCCTTGGGAGAAGAAGACAGAAAAGAGTATTATTTAAATAAGCGCGACATATATAACGCTTCATCCTTGTCTGAAATAGAGACCGCCGCTTTATTCATTTTTTTAAATAGGACATGCTTCAATGGGTTGTATAGAGTAAATTCTAAAGGAAAATTCAATGTTCCCCATGGAAAATATGCCAATCCTAGAATTTGTGATGAAGATACAATTCTTGCAGATTCTAAGATTTTGCAAAAGGTAGATATTTTGTGTGGGGATTTCGAGAAAACAATAGCTTACGCTTCTCCTGATGCTTTATTCTACTTTGATCCTCCATATAAACCTTTAAGCAAAACTTCTTCTTTCAACTCGTATGCCAAAGATGAGTTTGACGATAATGAACAAATACGGCTACGCGATTTTTGTCACAAGATAGTTCAATATAAAACTAATTTCATCTTAAGTAATTCGGATGTGAAAGGCAAAGACGAAAATGATAATTTCTTTGATGAGATTTATAACGAATACCATATTCAGCGAGTAATGGCTACGCGAATGGTTAATGCCAATCCTGAAAAAAGAGGGAAACTGTCCGAACTTATGATTTCTAATATTAGCATGAATTATAGATAAATTTGTATGGAAAGAGATTTTAAACAATGGCTTGCACTGTTTCGTACAAGTATTGCGAACTACCAATATTATACATACTTTGACAAAGTTTTCTCTAATGTTGATGCTATTAAAGTGGAATTGAATATTATGAATTCTCTTATTGGCAGCAAAAATATAGAAAACGATTTTGATAATTTATTATGTAAATACCCTAGTATTCTAAAGTGTATTCCTATTCTGATAGCAAAGCGTGAAATGGATATAGAAGCTATAGATGAAGAAGGCAGCTTCTGTTATAATTTCAAAAAAATGAACTATAGTGTAGAGCAATATAAAATATTTATGCGCAAAACTGGTATTTTCAACTTGATTGAGAATCGCATTATCGGAAGTCTTGTAGATTATGTTACAGGAATAGAAACTGGGCTTGATTCTAATGGAAGAAAAAATAGAGGTGGACACCTGATGGAGAACCTCGTCGAATCATATATACAGAAGGCTGGGTTTGTAAAAGGTATCACCTACTTCAAAGAAATGTATATTCATGCTATCGAAAAGAAATGGGGTATTGATTTATCTTCAATATCTAACCAAGGTAAGGCAGAGAAACGATTTGATTTTGTCGTAAAAACACCTACCATGGTATATGGTATAGAAACCAATTTTTATGGAAGTAGTGGCTCTAAGCTTAACGAAACAGCAAGAAGTTACAAAACGATAACCTTGGAAACCAAAGACCTAACAGATTTTACATTTGTCTGGTTTACGGATGGAAAAGGATGGAATAGTGCGCGTCGAAATTTGGAAGAAACTTTTGATGTACTTGAACATATATACAATATTAATGATATGGAGAACGGCATTATAAGTAAAATCATGAAATAAATAGAACGATGAAAAACATCTATCAACATAATATAGAACTAGAGCCTATTCGTATAAACAATGCGGATAAAGCTACTTTCTCACAAAAACTTATAGATTTACCATATCGAGGTTATGAAGTCGAAGAACTCTCTGATGGTAGGAAAATCGTTATCACGAAGCCTGGTGGTAAATCTGTATATGGAAGACCTAAAAAAGAAGATTTTTTAGTATTCATCTATAATCCCAATGATAATACACTATGGCAAATATCTCACAAACAAATCTTAGAAGATGTAATAAATAAAGTTCAGGAAAACAAAGATAAAGCAAAAGTATTTCTGACTTTAATGGAAAAAACATATAATGGAGAAGAACCTTCCGATTTTATAAATGAAATAAGAGCTTTAAATTTCGCTTCCGGTGAAACTCCTGAGGCTTTAATAAAAGTATATAAATGGATATGGGGGCAGGAAGATGTCAATTATCCCACTGGAGAAGGTCGGTTAATGTCCTGGAAGGAATATCAAGAGATTATTGCTAAATTATGATTCCTTATTTCAAATCCTCCGACCGTGCCTTTACCCTCCTGCATGGTGACTGCATCGAATTATTAAAGCAATTCAGTTTCAAGTTCGATATGATATTTGCCGATCCTCCTTACTTTCTCAGTAATGGAGGGATAAGTGTGCAAAGTGGGAAGATGGTATGCGTGGATAAAGGGGAATGGGATAAAGGAGGTACTCCTGAATACATAGATTCGTTCAATCGAGCATGGATAAGCGAATGCCAAAATAAACTGAAGGAAAATGGAACAATATGGATTAGCGGTACATATCATAATATTTTTTCAATAGCCAATATCCTGACTGAATTAGGATTTAAGATTTTGAATGTAGTGACATGGGCAAAGACCAATCCGCCACCTAATATTTCATGTCGTTATTTTACACACTCAACAGAGTTCATTATTTGGGCACGCAAGTCTGCTAAAATAACACACTACTATAATTATAGTATCATGAAGCAAATCAACAGCAACAAGCAGATGACGGACGTATGGCAATTACCGGCCATAGCTCGTTGGGAAAAATCATGTGGCAAACATCCTACTCAGAAACCCTTATCTGTATTGTCGCGTATTATTTTGGCATCAACTCGTGGTGGTGCGTGGATTCTCGACCCATTTACAGGCAGCAGCACTACAGGAATTGCAGCCAATCTTTTGGGACGCCGTTTTTTAGGAATTGATAGAGAAGAAGAATATCTAATCCTTAGTAAAAACCGTAAAAAAGAAATAGAACAAATTGCAAAATTTTCTCTATATCATAAAAAGATTAAAGATATTTCTCTTTTGAATAATGCAGAGAGAATGTCAGTACACGAAAAAGAAGTCTCCATTTATGATTTGCCGTTTTAGTTTGAGCGAATCACGTTTCTCAAAATAAGCCAAAATCCACGGGTTCCCTAAGCAAAAACGGCAAAAAACGTAAATTTAGCTCAAACAAGCGACCTGAAAACTACGTTGAAAACAACAAATGAGAGGGCTATTTTGCTGAGTTCAACAAATGGTATGTAGAATTCTGCGAATGCTATTGCCGCAATCAGCAATAAGCGTGCAGAGAACAGCATGGGAAAGAATAATAAAGTATTATATTAAAAGAATTAATAACAGCATCATCAGCGGATAGACTTCAACTGTTGCTGCTGTAACTATAATGCAAGGTGAAATAATTAAGGTAATGATTCACCACTCCGAAACAATCCGATGTCTCATCGAAAGAGAGAAAGTAATACATCAGGTTTTCGGGTTCTTTCTTTTGGGTCAGGATTTCGTCCACATAGGCAAGAAAGGCGTTTTTGATGCTGTTATCGTTGTAGTAGTCTGCCAACTTTGCCAGTTTACGTTCTATGGGTTTGTTATGCTGCAATTGCATGGCAGATTTCGAGCGTTCAGGCTTCACATCTCCGGTCAGTCCCCCATCATTATAGTATTGGCGGCGCTCGTCATAGACTTGGCTCAGCAGTTGATAGATTCGGGCGGCAGCCTCGTGATTTATGGCGGAGGCAGGCTTCAGTTGTTCTTCCTTGCTCTTCTTCTGCATAGTGGCGTGGTAGGCAAAGTAGAGGATGAAGTCACGGAAGAGCGTGGTTTGGGGCATGATGATTTCTACCAGGACATCCACGTCGGCAAGTACACTGAAGTCCACGGAGTAATAGCGGACACGTCCACGGGTGACGGAATTGACCTTTATGTCGGTTTTCAGGAAGCCCAAGGCCGAGAATTGCTTAATGATGACTTCCTGCCGGGTACGGCGGATACGGGTTTCTTCCTCTACACGCGCCTGGGAGTAATGGAAAGGCTTGTATTTAAAAGAAATCTGTTTTACTGTAAGCCAGTCGAACAGAATCAGCTCGTCGGGAGCCAGACGGTAGTTAAGTAATCGCAACACATTGATGCAGAGAGGTATTTCGGGAGCAGAGAGAGCTTTCTTGGCCATTGTTTCTGTTTTTTTAGAATAAAAGTTTTGTAAAGATACGGATAAACTATGGAATTACCATCCGAAATGCCATACTTCATCGTCCCGGATGCCACACTTCAGTAGCTGAAATGCCACACTCCGTTGTCCGAAACCTATGGCATTCCGGACGATGGAGTGTGGCATTTCGGAGAATAAGGTGTGGCATTGGAGGCAACCGAGTGTGGCATTCGGGAAAGTCATCTTTTCATCTTCACCTCGTACAAATCGCCTCTCCGGTCTTTCAGGTTGCGTACACTGCCGTAGGTATGCAGTTCATTCAGCAAGTCCAGATCCACATCCGACACAAGAATCATTTCGGTATTCGGAGTGGCTTCCGCACGCTTGCCGTCTGTGGGGAAAGCGAAGTCGCAGGGAGTGAACACGCCGGACTGGGCATACTGGATGTCCATGTTGTGCACGCGGGGAAGATTGCCTACACTGCCGGCTATCACTACAAAGCACTCGTTTTCGATGGCACGAGCATGGGCGCACACCTTTACGCGGCTGTAAGCATTCTGCGTATCGGTAAGGAAAGGAACAAAGAGTATCTGCATGCCTTGGTCCGCCATGATGCGGCTCAGTTCGGGGAACTCTACATCGTAGCATATCAGCACGCCTATCTTAGCACAGTCCGTATCGAAAGTTTGGATGGACTTGCCTCCGCTCAGTCCCCAGGACTTTATCTCGTCGGGAGTGACATGTATCTTTTCGTACATTTCATAACTTCCGTCACGTCGGCAGAGGAATCCTACGTTGTATAGCAGCCCGTCTTCCTTGATAAGCGGCATACTGCCCGTAATAATGTTGATGTTATAGCTGATGGCGAGCTTGACGAAACGCTCCTTGATTTCCTCGGTATAGGCCGCCAGCCCGCGGATAGCCTGCGACTCGCCCTCGTTGTTGAATTTTGCCATCAACGGTGCGTTGAAGTATTCGGGAAAAAGGACAAAGTCACTCTTGTAGTCGCTCACGGCATCCACAAAAAATTCCACTTGCTCAAAAAGGTCATCCAGTGTCTTGTAGGTACGCATCTGCCATTGTACCAAGCCTACGCGGACAGTGGTTTTGGGGTTTACATAGTCTTGTGTGGGAGCCTGATAGTAGATATTGTCCCATTGCAGCAGGCAGGCGTAGTGCTTGGACTCCTCATCATTGGGAAGGTAGTTGCGCATCACCTTGCGCACGTGGAAGTCGTTAGAGAGCTGAAAGGTCAGCACCGGGTCGAAGATTTCCTTTTGCTTCACCTTATCTATGTACTCCTTGGGGCGGATTTGATCGGCATATTTGTAGTAGTTGGGGATACGTCCGCCAAACATGATTGCCTTCAGGTTCAATGTCTCGCAAAGTTCCTTGCGGTATTCATACATACGGCGTGCCAGACGCAGGCCACGGTATTGGGGATGGATAAAGACTTCGATGCCATAAAGTATGTTGCCTTTCGGATTGTGGGTGTTGAAAGTCTCCTTGCCCGTAACCTGGGCGTAAGTGTGGTCGTTCTTCACATCATCGTAGTTCACTATGATGGAAAGCGCACAGCCCACGATTTTCTCGTCAACCACCGTCACAATCTGCCCCTCGGGGAAGATGCGTATCAGTTTTTCTATTTGTTTGTGCGTCCAGAACACATCGCTTCCGTCTGAATAAACGCGCGTAAACGATTGTGCTAACTGGTCATAATCTTCAATCTGCAGATTACGTATCTGCACCTTATTGATTTTCATTGAATCCATAACTTTCTTGCTATTCCTGATTAAAAACAGTGCAAAGGTACGGTTTATCCTTACATGTTATCTTCCCCTCCGAAGATTTTTCTTTCCCATCTTGAACGGATAAGGGAAAAGATACGGAATTGATAACAAAAAGAGGAGGCATTCATCAGGCCTCCTCTTTCCCGTCTTATATGGACAGTTTCAATGACGGTCTTATCCGTTGTTTCTTCTATTCTTCCACAGCTTGGTCATGTCTTCCAGTGTCTTGCCTTTCGTTTCGGGAACAAGCTTCCAGACAAACAGAGCAGCCACCACACAGATGATTCCGTATAAGCCATAAGCAAACATGTGCCCGAACTTGTCTCCCATATCTCCCAAACTCATATTGTACATAGGTACGAAGGTGGAAGATACAATGAAATTGAATATCCATTGGAAGGCTACGGCAATGGCTACTGCAGCGCCACGGATGGTATTCGGGAAGATTTCAGCAATCAGTACCCAGCAGATGGGGCCCCAGCTGAACATGAACGAAGCACTGTAGACCATGATGCTGACAACAGCCAACATGGGAGGAAGCCCTGCCACAACGTTGCAAAGAGCTACTCCGAAAGCACCTATCGCCATGCCGATAGACCCCGAGATGAGCAGCGGTTTACGTCCCCATTTCTCGACTGTAAAGACAGCCAGCAACGTGAACAGAATATTGATGATACCCATGATGACGGTTTGAACCATCGGGTTGCCCATTCCCATCGTTTCGAAGATACGCGGTGCGAAATAGAGTACGGCGTTGATACCTACCGCTTGCTGGAATACACTCAGCATGATACCGATAAAGATAACCATCCAGCCATAAGTGAAAAGCTTTTCCGTCTTTTCCTCTGCCGTGGCTTTGATTTGAGACAGAATAACCTTTGCCTGAGCCAAGCCGTTGATACGGCTTAACACCTGGAGTGCCTTATCATCCTTGCCACTCATGGCAAGATAGCGTGGCGTTTCGGGAACAAACAGTACGAGCAACGCAAAGACTCCTGCAGGAACAGCCTCACTGACAAACATCAGACGCCATCCTATCTCTGTGGTCCATGCTGCCGCTTCGGGATTCAGAATCTGGTTGACTCCTTCAATGGCCTTTATCACCGGATTTGAATTCTCGCCCAGAATAAGGAAATTCACGAAGTAAACCACCAACTGGCCGAAGATAATGGCAAACTGATTCCATGATACCAGAGTCCCGCGAATGTTGCTCGGCGCAATTTCCGCAATATACATCGGGCAGATGGCCGATGCCAAACCTACGCCGATTCCTCCCAATACACGGTAGAAATTGAATGCCACGAGCAAGGAATAGGAAGGAACACCATAGTCGAAGAAAAGGAATTCCGGGTAGTAGGAGCCCAATGCCGACAGAAAGAACAAGACGCCGGCTATGAAAAGAGAATTCTTACGTCCCAGATTGGATGCGAAGAATCCCGAAAGAGCACTACCGATGATACATCCGATAAGTGCACTGGAAGAGGTAATGCCGTGAATCGTATCTGTGTAGACAAAATCGGAGGCACCCATAAAAAATGCCTGAAGCCCTTTATCGGCACCGGATATGACTGCTGTATCGTAGCCGAAAAGCAAGCCCCCGATGACGGCTACCAGCACAATAGAGAAGAGGTAGAGTTTACTGCCTTTTTCTGTATAATTCATGATATTAATGATTAATGGTTAATGATTAGCGATTAATGATTAGCGATTAATGATTAATATTGAAACACCTCATGCGCAACTTATTAACCACTAATCACTAAACATTGATCATTATTAGCAGTACATATTCACGATTGCCTCATACAATTCCTGCTTGCCGCTGGTCTGTTTCGGCTCACCGTTGGCTTTTGCGTAAGCTACCAAATCCTCCAGCGTCAGTTTGCCATCTTCAAATTCCTTGCCTTTACCACTGTCGAAGGAAGCATAGCGGTCGGCCAGCATCTTCTTGTAAGGAGACTCTTCAAGCAATTTGGCTGCACTTTCCAGTGCACGTGCCATCACGTCCATACCGGCGATGTGGGCAATGAAAATGTCTTCCAGGTCGGTGGAGTTGCGACGGGTCTTGGCATCGAAGTTTGTACCACCATTGCCAAAGCCTCCGTTACGGATGATTTGCATCATTGCCTGGGTCAGTTCGAAGTTGTCAATGGGGAACTGGTCTGTATCCCAGCCGTTCTGGTAGTCACCACGGTTGGCGTCGATGGAGCCGAGCATACCGTTGTCTACGGCTACTGCGAGTTCGTGCTCGAAGGTGTGGCCCGCCAAAGTAGCGTGGTTCACTTCGATGTTCACCTTGAAATCTTTGTCCAGATTGTGAGCCTTCAAGAAGCCGATAACGGTTTCGGTGTCTACATCATACTGGTGTTTTGTAGGTTCCATCGGTTTCGGTTCAATCAAGAAGGTACCTTTGAAGCCGCGGGCACGTGCATAGTCGCGGGCGATGGTCAACATCTGTGCGAGGTGCTCTTTCTCACGCTTCTGGTCTGTATTCAGCAATGACATGTAGCCTTCGCGACCGCCCCAGAATACATAGTTTGAGCCTCCCAGTTCGATAGTAGCGTCGATGGCGTTTTTGATTTGGATGGCGGCACGTGCCACAACATCGAAATCGGGATTGGTGGCTGCACCATTCATGTAGCGGGCATGGCCGAATACGTTGGCAGTACCCCACAACAGTTTGATGCCGGTTTCTGCTTGTTTCTGCTTGGCATACGCTACGATTTCCTTCAAGTTGGCTTCGTATTCTTCAATGGTCTCGGCTTCTTCGCAGAGGTCTACATCGTGGAAGCAGTAGTATTCGATACCCATTTTCTGCATGAATTCAAAGCCGGCGTCCATTTTGTTCTTGGCAGCCTGAACCTTGTCAGCCTCACCGTTCCAGGGGAATTTCTTTGTTCCGCCACCGAATTGGTCACCACCTTCTGCGCAAAGAGTGTGCCACCATGCCATGGCGAACTTCAGCCATTCGCTCATTTTCTTACCCATGATTACTTTATCGGCATCGTAATAACGGAATGCCATCGGGTTCTTGCTCTCTTTACCTTCGAATTTAATCTTTCCTATTCCGGGAAAATACTCTTTTGTTGCCATAAGAATTTAATGTTTTAATGTGAGAATGTGCCAATGACAGACACATTCATCACGGGGTTAATTATTAATTTATTGTTTTAACGTGCTAACGTTTTAATGTGCACATTAGCACATTACCCAGTGTTTCCAGCGCGCATATGCGTCGGCATAAGCCTGGCGGTCTGCCACTTTCGGCTCTATCACCTCGAGCTTCTCAAGCGTGGCAAATGCTTCGTTGTTGTCCTTGTATATGCCCACACCGATTCCGGCGCCTTTGGCGGCACCTACAGACCCGTCGGTATCATACAGTTCGATGACAGCTCCCGTCACACCGGCCAATGTCTCGCGGAACAGCGGGCTGAGGAACATATTAGCCTTGCCTGCATGAATTTTCTGCACGGGAATGCCCATTTGTTCCATGATGTCGATTCCATATTTAAAGGAAAAAACGATACCTTCCTGCGCTGCACGGATGATATGCTGTTTGCCGTGCTGGTTGAAGTTGATGCCATGAATGGAGCAGCCTATTTCCTTGTTCTCCAGCATACGCTCCGCACCGTTTCCAAAGGGCAGGATACTGATACCGGCACTGCCGATGGGAGCTTGCGCCGCCAGCAGATTCATATCGCTGTAGGAGATGCCTTCGGGAGCAACGGTGCGTTTTACCCATGAATTGAGAATGCCCGTACCATTGATGCACAGCAGAACACCCAGACGGGTTTGCCCGGCAGCATGGTTGACGTGTGCAAAGGTGTTGACACGTGACTTGGGGTCGTAGTTCACCTCACCGTTCACGCCGTATACCACGCCGGACGTTCCGGCGGTAGAAGCAATTTCACCCGGATTGAATACATTCAGGGAAAGGGCATTGTTGGGCTGGTCGCCGGCACGGTAAGTGATAGGCGTACCTTCTTTCAGACCCAGCTCTGCGGCTGCAGCAGCATTGACACGTCCCTGCTCGGAGAAAGTCGGTTTGATGTCGGCAATCAGAGAGGAGTCGAATCCATAATAGTCCATCAGAAAGTCGGCAACCCGGTTGTTCTTGAAATCCCAGAACATCCCTTCGGACAAACCGGACACCGTGGTACAGATGGTACCGCTCAACTTCATGGCGATATAGTCGCCCGGCAGCATTATCTTATGAATCTTTTCGTAAACGGAAGGCTCATTCTCCTTAATCCAAGCCAGTTTGGAGGCCGTGAAGTTGCCCGGAGAATTCAGCAGATGTGAAAGGCAAGTCTCCTCTCCCAATGTTTCGAAAGCCTTTTGTCCGTAGGGCACGGCTCTGGAGTCGCACCAGATAATGGCAGGACGCAACACCTGCTGGTTTTTATCTACACATACCAAGCCATGCATCTGATAAGAGATACCGATCGCCTTGATGTCTTCTGCGTTTACTCCGGATTCTGCCAATACCGCTTGTGTGGCCAGTTTCAAGTTTTCCCACCAGTTTCCGGGGTCTTGCTCTGCCCAGCCGGGCTTCACTGCGATAATTTCCGCTTCAGTCTTGGGGAAGAAGGCAGACGATACACACTTGCCGCTTTCCGCATTTACCAGACTCGCTTTTACAGACGAGCTGCCGATGTCATAACCTAATAAATACATTTCTATCAATATTAAAATGAAAGTGATATGAAGAATTTACAATCCGGCTACCGTCGGATTTTATTGTATATCTTTTTGTCGAAACGGTAGTAGCGTGCCGCCCGGTGGGCCACGCCCTGCTGTTTTTCTTCCAGGGGGACGACATACTCCATCAAGGCAATTTTTTTATGGAAATTGCGTACGTCGTACTGCTTGTCATACACCAGTTCGTACAAAGTGCGAAGCTGGGATGCGGTGAACTTACGCGGCAACAAGTCGAACAGTGAAGACGGGTTGAACTCGACGTACTGACGGACATAGGTAATGGCTTCCTTGATAATCAGGTTGTGGTCGAATGCCAGAGCCTTTATATCCGGCATGGCTACCCAACTAGCTTGATAATTGTCCAAATCACGGTTCAATGCGCGGTCTATCTTCACCAGGGAAAGATAGGCTATGGTGACAATACGCTCTACCTTGGACTGCATGGCACGTTCCAGCCAATGTACATCTCTGGGGTCCTTCGTACGGTTTTTTGAGCCGAATGCCTTGAATTGCATCAGATTGACGTTCTTCAGCCCCGTCAATTCATTCAACACCCGTTTGGCAGCTTCATCCAAATCCTCATCCATGTAAATCAAACTTCCGGGAAGCTTCATATCATGAAAGATTTCTCCTTCTTCCTCTCCTGCACGCTTAATCAGCAGAACCTTTAGCTGTTCTCCGTCAAAACCAATCACTACACAGTCCACAGAGATATGATTGTTTGCCAACGGCGTTTTTTGTTCTATGTTTTGCATAATATATCTCGTTAAGCGCTGCAAATATAAATAGGTTTTTCTAATTTGCAATAAAGGAAAAGATTATTTTTATAATGTTATAAAGCATTATTTTTCAACTGAATACATATCTTACTTTATACAATATCATTTTCAGTTGTTATCGTATGGAATACAATATGTAATTTACAAGAATATACAAGAGGTCTAATTGTAGGAAGTACAATAAGGAGAAAGTGTTTCATTTATAAGTATTTCAGCCTCCGGATACCACAGAAGGCCCAAGCATACATATTGTATTTTAGCTTCCCTCCTTAAAGTAAGGGCATTGCACAAAAAACATCCGTTTGTGCGGTGAATATCAGAAAAACCTCTACCTTTGCAGCACTTTTTATTTAAACACTAAAAAACGAGTAAATATGAAAGCATTTGTATTTCCGGGTCAAGGTGCCCAATTCGTTGGCATGGGAAAGGACCTGTACGAAAATTCGGCATTAGCCAAGGAACTTTTTGAGAAAGCAAATGATATCCTCGGGTATCGTATTACTGATATTATGTTCAACGGAACAGATGAAGACCTGCGCCAGACTAAAGTTACCCAACCTGCCGTATTCCTTCATTCCGTTATTTCCGCCCTCTGCATGGGCGATGACTTTAAGCCGGAGATGACCGCCGGTCACTCATTGGGCGAGTTCTCTGCCTTGGTTGCTGCCGGTGCACTGAGCTTTGAAGATGGTCTGAAACTGGTGTATGCCCGTGCCATGGCTATGCAAAAGGCTTGTGAGGCACAGCCCTCCACTATGGCAGCCATTATTGCCCTGCCGGATGAAAAGGTTGAGGAAATCTGCGCTCAAGTAAGTGCTGAAGGTGAAGTTTGCGTGGCAGCCAACTATAACTGCCCGGGACAGATTGTAATTTCCGGTTCCATAGAAGGTATCAACAAGGCTTGCGAACTGATGAAGGCTGCAGGTGCAAAGCGTGCTCTGCCGTTGAAGGTAGGCGGTGCGTTCCACTCTCCGCTGATGAACCCTGCCAAAGTTGAACTGGAAGCAGCCATCAATGCAACAGAAATCCATGCTCCGAAGTGCCCCGTATATCAGAATGTAGACGCTATGCCTCATACTGACCCGGTAGAAATCAAGAAGAACCTGGTGGCTCAGCTGACAGCATCGGTACGTTGGACGCAAACAGTGAAGAACATGGTTGCCGATGGTGCTACGGACTTCACAGAGTGCGGTCCTGGTGCAGTGCTGCAAGGTCTTATCAAGAAGATTGCACCGGAAGCTACGGCTCACGGGATTGCATAATTCCTTAAATAGAATATTTTCAAGGCTGTCTTTCTTCAAATAGACAGCCTTTCTTGTTTTAATAGGCCATTTCCTTTATATTTGCCACTCACAACAAAATGGGATATATGGAAAAGATTACGGAGTTCAGAAATACCTTGGCAGTACCTATTCATAAGTTATCGATAGACTCTCTGGTACAAGAGGTATGCCTCTGCCCCGAGTATTTTGAAGATATATACCGATTGACATACGATGAAAAACAGACGGTGTCATGGCGGGCAATATGGGTATGCGAGAAATTGAGCGAAATCCATCCCGGCTGGTTCATCCTACTGTACGATGAAATCATTCAACGGCTGATAGACTGCACGCACGACGGTTCCAAACGTCTCTTATTATCTATACTGTATAATATTCCCATCCCTACTCCAATCTCCGTCGATTTGCTGAATTACTGCCTGGACCACATGCTATCTCCGCAAGAAAGCATAGGAGTGCAAGCCCTTTCCATCAGAATAGCCTATCTGCTTTGCAGGAAGGAGCCGGAACTGCTGCAGGAATTGCAACTGATACTGGAAAATACAGAGCTTGATTTTTATTCAACTGGAGTCAGAACCACTGTTCGGAATACGCTGAAAAAGATACGTGCCACAAAGGGGCGCGAGTAAACAAAAAGTAATCACTGAAATAAAAAGTACGTTCTTTTGTTTTTTATTTCCGATTTTCCCTTACCTTTGTTGCCGTAAAGACAAAGGGGTGCCCCGACGGGCTGAGATTATACCCTCGAACCTGATGCAGTTAGTACTGCCGTAGGAATTGGATATTTCTTTCTTCACTGAACTTGCCGTAAAGACGCTTCTTTGTATTTACTTCCATTTGTTTTATTTCTTAATGAACAGAAAAATGAAAGTATTGGTCAACAACAAGGAAGTGAAAACCGGCGCCACTACCCTTTCACAACTTATCGAGGAACTTGCCCTACCGATGCAAGGCATTGCCGTGGCCGTAGACAACCGTATTGTACTTCGCACGGAATGGACAAAATGCATCCTGAGGGAATACATGCCCATCATCATTATCAAAGCAGCTTGCGGAGGGTGAGGAAGATGAAGGACGAGAGACTGAAAAACGGAGGAATGCAGTTCATCACGCACTATACGGAACGATATTCGTATCTGGATGCTGCACGCATGGCTCTTGAGGGCGGTTGCCGCTGGGTGCAACTGCGCATGAAAGACACCCCGGTGGAAACGATAGAACCCGTAGCTTTGGAAGTGCAGGCCCTTTGCCGGCAATACGGTGCCACCTTCATCATTGACGACCATGTGGAACTGGCAAAGAAGCTGCATGCCGACGGCGTACATCTTGGAAAGAAAGACATGCCCATAGCCGACGCACGCCGGATTCTGGGCGCGGAGTACATTATAGGCGGCACGGCAAATACCTTTGAGGATGTACTGCAACACTACAAAGCCGGTGCCGACTACATAGGCTGCGGCCCCTTCCGCTACACCACTACCAAGAAGAATCTGAGTCCGATATTGGGACTGGAAGGATATACAGCTATCATCCACCGGATGCAGGAGAAGGATATACACCTTCCGATAGTAGCCATCGGTGGAATAACCATAGCGGATATTCCAGCCGTTATGCAGACGGGGGTAAGCGGGATTGCCCTTTCGGGCACGGTACTGCATGCCGATAGTCCGGCAGATGAAATGAAAAGAATCATTTCTTTAATGGAGAATGAAAAATAAAGAATTAATATATGACGACTGATATGGAAAAATTAGTGATTGCGGAACGTGAGTTCAACTCCCGTCTGTTTTTAGGAACCGGAAAGTTCAATTCCGATGAAGTGATGGAGCAGTCTATCCTGGCATCCGGCACAGAAATGGTGACGGTAGCCATGAAACGCATTGAACTGGACAACAAGGAAGACAATATGCTGGTACACATACAGCATCCCGGTATCCAGCTTCTGCCCAACACCTCCGGCGTGCGCAATGCCGAAGAAGCTGTTTTTGCTGCACAGATGGCGCGTGAAGCTTTCGGCACGAACTGGCTGAAACTGGAGATACACCCCGACCCCCGCTATCTGTTGCCCGATTCTGTAGAGACGCTGAAAGCCACAGAAGAACTGGTCAAGTTAGGATTTGTGGTACTGCCCTATTGCCAGGCCGACCCCACACTGTGCAAGAGGCTGGAAGAAGCCGGTGCCGCCACCGTCATGCCGCTGGGTGCTCCTATCGGTACAAACAAAGGACTGCAGACAAGGGATTTCCTGAGAATAATCATCGAGCAAGCCAATATCCCCGTAGTGGTGGATGCCGGTATCGGTGCCCCGAGCCATGCGGCAGAGGCTATGGAAATGGGCGCTTCGGCTTGCCTGGTGAATACAGCCATTGCAGTGGCGGGCGACCCCGTGACCATGGCGGTAGCGTTCAAGCAGGCTGTAGAGGCAGGACGCATGGCATACGAAGCAGGTCTGGGCATACAGGCAGATAATTTTGTTGCGGAAGCCAGCTCACCGCTGACGGCTTTCTTGAATGAAAAATGATAAAACAGGGAGATTTACGATTAGACGATTTACGATTGAAGTTACTCATGCAATCATAAACCTACCGGTTGAGAGAGGTTGTTTAACAATACAAACTCCAATCGTAAATCGTAAATTGTCTAATCGTAAATCTCTACATAACAAAACCTAAAGAAAAATGAACCAGAAGATAAAATTCCCCCGTTCCGAGAAAGTATATTTGCCGGGCACCTTGTTTCCCGAATTGCGCGTAGCTATGCGCAAGGTGGAGCAAGTGCCCAGTACGAACTTCGTTGATGGAGAAAAGGTACTTACTCCGAATCCGGAAGTGTATGTGTATGATACCAGCGGACCGTTCAGCGACCCTGCCGTCGAAGTGGATTTGAAGAAAGGGCTGCCCCGTCTGCGCGAGCCGTGGATACTGAAACGCGGCGATGTGGAGCAGCTTTCCGAAATAACGTCGGAGTACGGGCGCATGCGCCGCGACGACCGGTCGCTCGACTCTCTGCGCTTTGAGCATATCACCCTGCCCTACCGCGCCCTTCAAGGAAAATGCTGCACACAGATGTACTATGCCAAACAAGGTATCATCACGCCTGAAATGGAGTATGTGGCGATTCGCGAGAACATGAACTGCGCGGAGCTGGGAATAGAGACGCACATCACACCGGAATTTGTACGCCAGGAGATTGCTGCCGGACGCGCCCTGCTTCCTGCCAACATCAACCATCCCGAAGCAGAGCCGATGATTATAGGCCGTAACTTCCTGGTGAAGATAAATACCAATATCGGAAACTCCGCCACCACCTCGGGCATCGAAGAAGAGGTAGAGAAAGCATTGTGGAGCTGCAAATGGGGCGGCGACACGCTGATGGACCTCTCCACGGGCGAGAACATACACGAAACGCGCGAATGGATTATCCGCAACTGTCCCGTTCCCGTGGGCACTGTCCCCATCTACCAGGCATTGGAGAAAGTGAACGGCAAGGTGGAAGACCTCACCTGGGAAATCTACCGCGACACCTTGATTGAACAATGCGAGCAGGGAGTGGACTACTTCACCATCCATGCCGGCATACGCCGCCACAATGTGCATCTGGCCGAGAAAAGGTTGTGTGGCATCGTGAGCCGTGGCGGCAGCATCATGAGCAAATGGTGCCTGGTGCACGACCGCGAGAGTTTCCTTTACGAACACTTTGATGACATTTGCGACATTCTGGCACAGTATGACGTTGCCATCTCTTTGGGAGACGGGCTGCGTCCGGGGTCTACGCACGATGCCAACGATGAAGCGCAGTTTGCAGAACTCGACACGATGGGCGAGCTTGTGCTGCGTGCCTGGGACAAGAATGTGCAGGCTTTCATCGAAGGTCCCGGCCACGTGCCCATGCACAAGATTAAGGAGAATATGGAGCGCCAGATAGAAAAATGCCACGATGCGCCTTTCTATACGCTCGGCCCCATCGTGACGGACATCGCACCGGGATACGACCATATCACGTCCGCCATCGGTGCGGCGCAGATAGGCTGGCTGGGTACGGCGATGCTCTGCTATGTCACTCCCAAAGAGCATCTGGCACTGCCCGATAAGGAGGATGTGCGTGTAGGTGTCATCACCTATAAGATAGCCGCCCATGCCGCCGACCTGGCAAAAGGGCATCCCGGAGCACAAGTGCGTGACAATGCACTGAGCAAAGCACGTTATGAATTCCGCTGGAAAGACCAGTTTGACTTGTCGCTCGACCCGGAACGTGCGTTCAGCTATTTTCATGCAGGGAAGCATGTGGATGGGGAGTATTGCACGATGTGCGGACCGAACTTCTGTGCGATGCGGTTGTCGAGAGAATTAAAAAAGAAATAAATGGGAATTGATAGAGCACTATGTTTTCAGACGAATTAGAACATATATCCTGGGAGGAAACCACGGCACGCATCCATGCCAAGACAGATGCGGATGTACGCCGTGCCCTCTCCAAAGAACATTGTAATGTAGAGGACTTCATGGCCCTCATCTCACCCGCCGCTGCCCCCTATCTGGAGACGATGGCACGATTGAGCAAGAAATACACCGAGGCACGATTCGGGAAAACCATCTCCATGTTCGTGCCTCTTTACATCACGAATTCCTGCACCAACTCTTGCGTGTATTGCGGTTTCCATATCAGCAACCCCATGCCGCGTACCATACTGACGGAAGAAGAAATCGTGAACGAATACAAGGCCATCAAGAAGCTGGCACCTTTCGAGAATTTGCTGTTGGTAACGGGAGAAAATCCGGCCAAAGCAGGCGTGCCCTACATAGCCCGTGCACTGGACCTGGCAAAACCCTACTTCAGCAATCTGAAAATAGAAGTGATGCCCTTAAAAACGGAAGAGTATGCAACGCTGAAAGAACACGGCATGAATGGCGTGATTTGTTTTCAAGAAACCTACCACAAGTCGAATTACAACATCTACCACCCCCGTGGCATGAAGTCCAAATTCGAATGGCGTGTCAATGGTTTCGACCGCATGGGGCAGGCAGGCGTCCATTCCATCGGCATGGGAGTGCTCATCGGTCTGGAGAAAGAATGGCGGACAGACATCACCATGATGGCTTATCACCTGCGCTATCTCCAGAAACATTATTGGCAGACGAAATACAGCGTCAACTTCCCCCGTATGCGTCCTTCGGAGAATGGCGGCTTCCAGCCCAATGTCATCATGAGCGACTGCGAACTGGCACAAGTCACTTTTGCCATGCGTATCTTTGACCATGATGTGGACATCTCCTACTCCACCCGCGAGCCTGCCGATATACGCGACCATATGGCAACACTTGGTGTGACAACCATGAGCGCCGAAAGCAAGACCGAGCCGGGAGGATATTACAGCTATCCGCAAACGCTGGAACAGTTTCATGTCAGCGACGAGCGCAAGGCTGTGGAAGTGGACAAAGCGTTGAAACGCCTGGGGCGCGAACCGGTGTGGAAAGATTGGGATGCGAGTTTTGATTTGAAGGCTTTCAAGAGATGAGTGACCGAATACAGAACCTTAATAACAATGAACAAATGAACCGATATGCCAGACAAACGTCCCTTCCCGAAATAGGCGAAGCCGGACAAGAGAAACTGCGTAATGCCAAGGTGTTGATAGTCGGTGTGGGAGGATTGGGTTCTCCCATTGCCCTCTATCTGGCGGGAGCAGGAGTCGGAACGCTGGGATTGGTGGACGATGACCAGGTCAGCATCAGTAATCTTCAACGTCAGGTTCTGTATGCTGAAGCTGACCTTGGGCAGCCTAAACCTCTATGTGGCGCCCGTAGAGTGCAGGGTTTGAACAGCGATGTAAACGTGGAAGTATACCCCTTCCGTCTGGACAAGAAGAATGCCGGAGAACTGATAAGGAACTACGATATAGTGGTAGACGGATGCGATAACTTCGCTACCCGCTACTTGCTGAATGACGTATGCAACGCTTGGGGCAAGCCCTACGTTTATGGTGCCATTCAAGGCTTTGAAGGCCAAGTGTCCGTCTTCTGCTACGGTGAGGGTGCAAAAAACTATCGTGACCTCTATCCGGATGAAGAAGGGACACTGCTCATGCCATCTCCGGACAAATCGGTTATCGGCGTAACCCCTGCCATTGTGGGTAGCGTAGAAGCCAATGAAGTGTTGAAACTGATTTGCGGCTACGGTGAACCCTTGGCAGGAAAGCTATGGACGATTGATTTAAGAACCATGCAGTCGTATATTCTCTCATTATAGACAAACATCCATAAAGATATGAAACTGATAGTCATTACCACGCCGCAATTCTTTGAAGGAGAAGCAGCGGCAGTTACCTCCTTATTCCAAAACGGTTTGGAAATACTCCATCTGCGCAAGCCGGGAGCTTCGGCAGAAGAGATGGAGTATTTCCTGCGGCAGTTGCCGATGGAATATATGCCGCGCATTGTCACGCATGAGCAATTCCAGCTGGCATCCGTTTTCGGTCTGAAAGGAATTCATCTGAACGGGCGCAATCCGCAGATACCGTTCGGATATAAGGGACACATCAGTTGTTCCTGCCACTCTCTTGAAGAAGTGTTGAAACATAAATCAGATTGTAGCTATGTGTTCCTCAGTCCCATTTATGACAGTATATCCAAAGAAGGCTACTCTTCCGCTTACTCCTGCGATACCTTGAAGAAAGCACAGCAAGCAGGTATCATCGATTCCAACGTCATGGCATTGGGTGGCATCAGCCTGGAGCATCTTCCGGAAATAGCCGTTTTAGGTTTCGGAGGTGCCGTCCTGCTAGGAGACATCTGGCAGCAAGCGAAGGAAGATTTCATCCCCCACTTCCTCCACCTGAAACAGCTCTCCTCCCCCCTTTAATTTTTAATTTCTAATTTTTAATTATTTCATGCTTCCCCCTATTATCCTTTCCATTGCCGGTTCCGACTGTTCGGGCGGTGCAGGCATACAAGCAGACATAAAGACCATTTCCGCTTTGGGAGGTTATGCCGCTTCCGTCATCACGGCTGTTACTGCACAAAACACACTGGGAGTACAATCGGTTTATCCGATACCTGCGGATATGGTTAAGGCACAAATCACCTCTGTTATGGATGATTTAAGGCCGGATGCCGTCAAGATAGGTATGGTACATGATGCCGGTATTGTGACCACCATTGTCGATTGTCTTCAGACTTATACTCCGGAGTGTATAGTCTATGACCCCGTCATGATATCGACCAGCGGACGGCGACTGATGACCGAAGAAACCATACAAGTCATTAAGACGGAACTGTTTCCGCTATGCACCCTCATTACTCCCAACCTGAATGAAGCAAGCCTGCTTTGGGGGCAAACCATTACCGGTACTGTGGAGATGCGACAAGCGGCACAGGAATTATCCTGCAGATACAACACCGCTATTCTCGTCAAAGGCGGACATCTAGAGGATAATGACATGTGCGACGTGCTTTATTGCCGGCAACCTTCTGCCGGGGCTGACATCCTGCCATCCGGATGCATCCTCTATTCCAACCCCAAAATAGAGAGCCGTAACCTGCACGGCACAGGGTGTACCCTTTCCTCTGCCATAGCTACATTTCTTGCCGGTGGCAACAAACTCGATGAAGCGGTCTGCAAGGCTAAAGAGTATATCGGTACTGCGATAAACCGGGGGAAAGACATGAATATAGGGCACGGGAACGGTCCGTTATGGCACTTTCCTTTATCGGAATAAGAGCTCGTCGAAACGCATTATCTGTTTACCTTAAACGCATTATCTGTCAGCCTCCGATACATCATGTGTTTGGCACCAACGGACAATGCGTTTCGACATGTCTGCTTCTTAATAGCGTATGCCCAGAATTTTCTTGGCATCGTCTTTCTTAAACAGTGAATCAATGACGTCTAAAATCGCTTCGTAGTTTTCCGGATCTACGATATTGGGAGCGAATATGTTGAGGACTTTCATCTTGTCGTCATCAAAAGTATATAGTGCCATCAAACTGGCACATTGCACACAGTTCAGACTGTTGTTTCGGGCAACAGTTCTCATCATTTCGATTTGATCATCCTTGAAAGGGCGGGACTTCACTTTTTCATAAAAATGCCGGAAGTCTTCGGGGTGCATCCCCCTGACATAAACCGGAGCTGGAGAATCTATCACTACTTCACTGGGAACAACCGGCAACGTACGTGGCTCTCCGGAGAATGAGTCCATTGCAACGACTCTCCCACCTTCAAAAGTCACGACAATCTGAGTTCGGCTGATATTACTTTTACCGGACAGCACTCTGGAATATTCCCATTCTTCTATATCCCGGTCGAAGCGGCGATACTCTGGAGTTCCCAATATCTTGGTGACCTCCTGCCTGCTCATCCCCTTCTGGATACTGTTCAACACATCTACCTTAGCATCATAAAACAAACTGGAACAACTGCTGAATCCCATCGTCATTACCAGTCCCGCAATAATTAGTCTGATTGTTTTCATCTTATCGAGTTTTTAGTTGCCACAAAGGTAGGCAGAAACATGGATAGACCTCTTATTATCCCCCTATTTGTCAAAAGGGATTTCCCTACTTTTTTTAGCCATATACCTATTAATATGGAAATAATCCGTTATTTTTGCAGATACTATCACTATAAATAGGTAAAAAGCAAAAGTATACTACTCTGATTTGCGTACCTCCCCTACATCCAATCTTTTGGATAAAATGGAACGCTTGCTGAAAAGGGCAGGCATCGAGCAACTTCCTTTGAAAGATAGCTTTGCTGCCATTAAAATCCATTTCGGCGAACCCGGAAACCTGGCATACTTGCGTCCCAATTATGCAGCTCGAATGGCAACCCTGCTCCGCAGCCTGGGAGCCAAACCTTTCTTGACGGACTGCAACACGCTGTATTCCGGTCGTCGTGCCAATGCTGTAGACCACTTGCAAAGTGCGATGGAGAATGGCTTTAACCCTATCTCGGCCCAGTGCCAGGTCATTATCGGCGACGGACTGAAGGGAACGGACTACCGCGAAATCCCTCTGAACGGGGAATATTGTCCGGCACCCAAAATCGGCACAGCGATAGCCGATGCCGATATTGTAATCAGTATGAACCACTTCAAGGGGCACGAACAAGCCGGTTTTGGCGGCGCCTTGAAGAATCTGGGCATGGGATGTGCCAGCGTAGGCGGAAAGCTGGAACTGCATTGCGCCTCGCAACCCAAGATTGATGAAGCAAGCTGCATCGGCTGCAACATCTGCGTGAAGCATTGCGCACACGACGCTGTGCACCTCAATGCCAGCCGCAAGGCAGAAATAGACTACGCCAAATGCGTAGGTTGCGGACAGTGCGTAGCCCTCTGCCAGCACGACGGTGCCGTGATGGGAGCCGAAGATACTTCCGAGCGCCTGAACTACAAGATTGCGGAATATGCCCTCGCTGTCGTTATGGGCAAGCCCCATTTCCACATCAGCTTCATCATGAACGTATCTCCCGAATGCGACTGCTGGAACCACAACGATGCCGCCATCGTGCCCGACCTCGGCATTCTGGCTTCGGCAGACCCGGTTGCACTGGACAAGGCATGTGCAGATATGGTCATCCAAGCCCCGATACTGCACGGTAACAATTGCCTTGCCACGGCACACGAGCACGACGACTTGTGTGGATGCGACAAGTTCCACTTGATGCACCCCGACACGGACTGGCTTGCCGGATTGCGCCATGCCGAGAAAATAGGATTGGGAACCATGGAATATGAATTGGTGAAGATTTGATTAAACCTTTTCAGTTTTAAACAGTCATAATAAAAATAGATTTATCAACTAATGCATAATATTATACAAATGGAAACATCTGCAAAACTTTATTCTTTGCCTTTCGGCAACGTAAAGACCTATCTATTCGCCCTGCTGTTCGTGGCAGGAAACATCGCCTTGCCGCAACTCTGCCATCTGGTCCCAGCAGGCGGTCCGACGTTGCTTCCCATCTATTTCTTTACACTGATAGCTGCTTATAAATATGGTTTCAAGGTAGGTCTGCTGACGGCTCTCTTGTCTCCGGTCATCAATCATCTGCTTTTTGCCATGCCTGCAGCAGCCGTGTTGCCGGCCATACTTATAAAGTCCGGTCTGCTGGCCGGAACCGCCGCTCTTGCTGCACGCTATGCCAAGAATATCTCTTTATTTTATTGGCATTGCTGGGTGTAATCCTCTCCTATCAAATTATCGGTACGGCCTTTGAATGGGCACTGTGCGGTAATTTCTTTTTGGCAGTGCAAGATTTCCGTATGGGCATTCCGGGCATGCTGATTCAGTGGTTTGGAGGATATACACTGCTGAAAGCAATCGCAAAGAAATAAACGTATATTCTCAAACAGTATCCCTTAATCCTAAAACTTTGTTCGCACACTGCGGATACATATCCCCAGTTTGCGGATGTCTATCCCAAGGCTTGGGATAGACATCCGCAAACCATAAACAAAGTTTTTTCTTAACTGATAAAAACTTTTTCCCTAACTAAGAAAAACTTTCTCCTTAATAGAGAAGACTTTTCTCTTAATACTTTGAACTTTTTTCCGCTATTTTCCTTTCTCCCTACAATAAAATCATTAATTTCGTGCCGAACAATATATCATATTTTCAACATGGAAGTAGTAACGAACAACTGGTTCACTAAAAAATATCCAATAGGTTTTGCCTTAAGCGGCGGTTTCATCAAAGGCTTTGCCCATTTGGGTGCCATGCAATCCTTATTGGAACATGACATAAAGCCCAATATACTTTCCGGAGTCAGCGCCGGAGCCTTGGCCGGGGTATTCTACGCCGACGGCAATGAACCGCATAAAGTTCTTGACTACTTTGCCGGGCACAAGTTTCAGGACCTGACCAAACTGGTGATTCCCAAAGTCGGATTGTTTGAATTGGGAGAATTCATCGATTTCCTGAAAAGCAATCTGAAATCCAAGAAACTGGAAGAACTGCAAATCCCTCTGATTATTACAGCTACTGACCTGGACCACGGACGTCTGGTACATTTCCATAAAGGGGACATCGCCGAACGCGTAGCAGCTTCGTGTTGCATGCCGGTATTGTTTGCCCCGGTCAATATAGACGGCACCCATTACGTGGACGGAGGCCTGCTGATGAACCTGCCTGTCTCTACCCTCCGCCGTATATGCGAAAAAGTGATTGCCGTGAATGTCAGCCCTCTGATGGCGACCAAGTATAAAATGAACATTGTGAGCATTGCCTTACGTTCCTATAATTTTATGTTCCGCTCCAACTCTTTTCCTGAACGCGAGAAGGCTGATTTGCTGATAGAACCTTATAACTTGGAAGGATACAGCAATACAGAGCTGGAAAAGGCGGAGGAGATATTCATGCAGGGATATAATACGACCAATGATATATTGGAACGCCTGCTCATTGACAAAGGCAGCATTTGGAAAGAATAAAATAACCATTCTATAACATAGAAAACAAAGAAATGAACGACGAAAACAAATTGATTATTTATCAAGTGTTCACCCGACTATTCGGAAACAACAATAACCACTGCATCAATAATGGCAGCATCACTGAAAATGGATGCGGCAAGATGGCCGACTTTACAGCCAAGGCGTTGGGAGAAATCAAGAAGCTTGGCGCTACACATATCTGGTACACGGGCATCATCGAGCATGCTACGCAAACTGACTACCGCCGTCACAATATCCAACCCGACCATCCGGCCATAGTGAAAGGTAAAGCCGGATCTCCCTATGCCATCAAGGACTACTATGATGTCGACCCGGATCTCGCCAAGGACGTACCGGAGCGTATGAAAGAGTTTGAGAATCTGGTGCAGCGCACTCACCGTAGCGGTCTGAAGGTTATCATAGATTTTGTTCCCAACCACGTAGCCCGTCAATATCACTCGGATGCCCAGCCGGATGGCACTTCACAACTGGGGTCAAACGATGATACCAATTATGCGTTCAGCCCATATAATAACTTCTATTATATCCCGAAATCGGAACTGCATGGCCAATTTGACATGAAAGGTGCAGCCGCCGAACCTTATAGGGAGTTTCCGGCAAAAGCTACCGGAAACAACCGTTTTGATGCTTATCCAAACATCACCGATTGGTACGAAACTATAAAGTTGAATTATGGAGTGGATTACCAGAACGGCGGGACTTGCCATTTCGACCCCATTCCCGACACATGGACCAAGATGCTGGATATCATGCTGTTCTGGGCGGGAAAGAACATAGACGGTTTCCGTTGCGATATGGCCGAGATGGTTCCCGTAGAGTTCTGGGAATGGGCAATTCCGCAGGTCAAGGAACAATATCCCTCCCTGCTGTTTATAGCCGAAGTCTACAACCCGGGAGAATACAAGAATTACTTGTTCCGTGGCAAGTTTGATTATTTATACGACAAAGTAGGACTTTATGATACCTTGCGGGCTGTTACTTGCGGGTATGAATCGGCAACTGCCATCACCCGTTCCTGGCAAAGTCTGGGAGGTATAGAAAAACGCATGCTGAACTTTCTGGAAAACCATGACGAGCAACGTATCGCTTCCGACTTTTTTGCCAGTAACCCACGCAAGGCGATTCCGGCACTCATTGTGTCAGCTTGCATGAACACCAATCCGATGATGATTTATTTCGGTCAGGAGTTTGGTGAGCTGGGCATGGATAGTGAAGGTTTCAGCGGTCGGGACGGACGTACAACCATCTTTGACTATTGGAGTGTAGATACTATCCGCCGTTGGCGCAATGGCGGCAAGTTCGACGGCAAGATGCTGACGGAGGACCAGAAACACCTATACAGCATTTATAAACGGCTACTGACTCTTTGCAATGAAGAAAAGGCCATCTCTCAGGGGGCTTTCTTCGATTTGATGTATGCCAATGTCAACGGATGGCGCTTTAATGAACATAAGCAATATACATTCCTGCGCAAATTTGAGAGAGACCTGCTGCTGTTCGTCGTGAACTTCGACCATATCTCGGCAGACCTTGCCATAAATATTCCTTCTCATGCTTTTGACTTCCTGCAAATACCGCAGATGGACCAGTACAAAGCTACGGAGCTGCTCAGCGGAAAAGAAGAAAACATAAGTCTGCTTCCCTATAAGGCTACTAATGTGGCCGTCGAAGGATATGGAGGAAAGATACTTAAGATAAAGCTATAACGGAATCACAACTCTGGTGATTTATTAGATTTGGCACTGATTATGCAGAACAACACGGATTTCTTAATCGCTTCGTGGTTTTCCGCATAATCAGTGCCAAGTCTTTATTTGTTCTCTTCCATATATTCCTTCAGCCGATATAGCCGCGTGATGGCAGGATTATAAAAATCATCAGGATAATGTGCATCTATGTCACTCAGGTTAGCTTGCACAAAACGTTTCACATCCACTATGTTCTCAGCATCAGACAATGTTACACTTTGAGGGAAAGATGTGCTCTTTGCCCAAGCTATCAGCGCTTTAACGCTATCTTCATCAAATTTATATTCGGCCATATTCTACATATTTTCTTGCAAAGATAGTGCAAACCGGATGCAGAATAAAATGACCCACCCATTTTTTTATGCTAAAGTTATCCTCATCTGCATGAACAAAATTCCAATTTGTTGTGTTATATAAATGTGTTTTTCATAGTATTAGATATAAGATTAATTAAAAGAGACGTACCCGCTTGTGATAAGTAAGTACATCAAAAACAGAAGCGTCTGTTTGATTGATAAATGTGTAAGGAGCATCGGTTTACCAGAGCCGATGCTTTTTTTTACCCTTCTTTGTAGCATGTTAGAAATATTATCCGTAAATTTGGCAGATAATAAGGAAAGAATATGATATGAATATCCCTGTTATATTTCAATTTTTGAAAGAACTGTCTGCAAACAACAATCGTGAATGGTTCAATTCTCACCGGGAACAGTATGAAGTCGCCCGCAGCGAGTTTGAAAACTTGCTTACAGTAATTATCTCCCGTATCTCTTTATTTGATGAAAGCATCCGTGGTATAGAAGCAAAGGACTGTACATACCGTATTTATCGTGATACACGCTTTTCCGAAGATAAAACTCCCTACAAGACACATCTGGGAGGATATATCAATGCGAAAGGAAAGAAATCCGACCATTGTGGCTATTACGTGCATCTGGAACCGGGAAACTGCTTGTTGGCCGGTGGAAGTTATTGTCCTCCCCCGCCCTTGTTAAGAGCTCTGCGACAAGCGGTACACGACAATATAGATGAATTTCGCAGTATAGTGGAAGATCCTGCTTTCAAGCAATACTTTCCCGTCATCGGAGAGAATTTTCTAAAAACAGCTCCAAAAGGATTTCCAAAGGACTATCCCTATCTGAAATACCTTCAGTGTAAAGAGTATACGGTTGCCTGCTGCCAGCCGGACAGCTTCTTTCTTGCTCCAGACTTTTTGGATCGTACAGACGACATCTTCAAGCAGATGAAGCGTTTTTCTGATTTTGTGAATTACACCATAGACGACTTTGAATAATTTACCTATATAACTAACTTAAAACATTTGAATTATGGTTATAGACAGACTTGAAAACATAGAAAAATATACTTTGCTGCATCCTCTGTTTGAGCAGGCCATTGATTTTTTAAAATCACATGACTTGCACTCTTTGGAAATCGGCAAGACCGAACTGAAAGGAAAGGACTTGCTGGTCAACGTGGCGCAGACAAACCCAAAAGAAAAAGAAAATGCCAAACTGGAAACCCATAAAGACTATATTGACATTCAAATACCCTTGTCCGGTACGGAGATAATGGGTTATACCGCCGCCCAAGACTGCCTTCCGGTTGATGCTCCTTACAATGCGGAAAAAGACATCACTTTTTTTGAAGGACTGGCGGAGGACTATATTGCAGTGAAGCCCGGAATGTTTGCTATCTTTTTCCCTCAGGACGGGCATGCTCCGGGTATTACCCCTGACGGTGTAAAAAAAATAATTGTGAAAGTTAAAGCGTAAATTTATCAAATATCCAAAACTCATCCTCTTTATGGAAACATTGAATTTAATCAAGAATGACCCATGGCTGGAACCTTTTGCCGATGCCATCAACGGACGTCATCAACATGCCATAGACAAAGAATCGGAATTGACCAACAAAGGAAAACTAACCTTGTCTGATTTTGCATCCGGATACCTCTATTTCGGCCTGCATCGTACTGACGATGGTTGGGTTTTCCGTGAATGGGCGCCTAACGCAACCCAAATCTTTATGGTCGGAACTTTTAACGATTGGAAAGAAGAAAAAAAATATAGCTTGAAGCGTAAAGCAAACGGTAATTGGGAAATCAAGCTTCCTGCTGATGCCGTGAAACACGGTGACTTGTACAAGCTGATGGTACATTGGGACGGTGGTTGCGGTGAACGCATTCCTGCATGGGCTACACGTGTCGTACAAGACGAACAGACTAAAATATTCAGTGCCCAGGTTTGGGCTCCGGAGAAACCCTATAAAATGAAAAAGCGGGTTTTCAAGCCATCTACAGATCCTTTATTGATATATGAATGCCATATCGGTATGTCTCAGCAGGAGGAAAAGGTCGGTAGCTATAAGGAATTTCAGGAAAAGATTCTTCCACGTATCGCCAAAGAAGGCTACAACTGCATACAGATTATGGCTATCCAGGAACATCCCTATTATGGTAGCTTCGGATACCATGTTTCCAGTTTCTTTGCCGCTTCTTCCCGTTTTGGTACTCCGGAAGAACTGAAGGAGTTGATTGATACAGCCCATAGTATGGGGATTGCCGTTATCATGGATATTGTCCATTCACACGCTGTGAAGAATGAAGTGGAAGGCTTGGGTAACTTTGCCGGTGATCCTAATCAATATTTCTATCCCGGTGGACGTCGGGAACATCCAGCTTGGGATTCACTTTGCTTTGATTACGGCAAGAACGAAGTTATTCACTTCCTGCTGTCTAACTGTAAATTCTGGCTGGAAGAATATCATTTCGACGGCTTCCGCTTTGACGGAGTAACCTCCATGTTATATTATAGTCATGGTTTGGGAGAAGCATTCTGTAATTATGGAGATTACTTCAACGGACATCAAGACGACAATGCCATTTGTTATCTGACACTTGCCAACCGGCTTATCCATCAGGTCAATGCCAAAGCCATCACCATTGCCGAAGAAGTATCGGGAATGCCCGGACTGGCGGCAAAATATGAAGATGGCGGCTACGGATTTGATTACCGTATGGCCATGAATATTCCCGATTATTGGATTAAGACAATCAAGGAGAAAATAGATGAAGACTGGAAGCCATCCAGCATGTTCTGGGAAGTGACCAACCGCCGCAAAGATGAAAAGACCATCTCCTATGCGGAAAGCCATGACCAAGCTTTGGTGGGCGATAAAACCATCATTTTCCGCTTGATTGATGCGGATATGTACTGGCACATGCAGAAAGGAGACGAGAACTATACCGTAAATCGAGGCATTTCTCTCCATAAAATGATACGTTTACTGACTGCGACTACTATCAATGGCGGTTATCTTAACTTTATGGGCAATGAATTCGGACATCCGGAATGGATTGATTTCCCCCGTGAAGGTAACGGTTGGTCTTGTAAATATGCCCGCCGTCAATGGGATTTGGTGGACAACAAGAATCTGGCATATCATTATATGGGTGACTTTGATGCTGCCATGTTGGGAGTTGTAAAAAGCATAAAGAACTTCCAGGCTACTCCGGTCCAAGAAATATGGCATAATGACGGTGACCAGGTATTGGCCTATATGCGCAAGGACTTGATTTTTGTATTCAACTTCAACCCTAAGCAGTCTTTTACTGATTACGGTTTCTTGGTTCCTGCCGGAACTTATGAAGTTATTTTGAATACAGATAATCCAGATTATGGCGGTAATGGTTTGACGGATGATACCATCAAACATTTTACCATTCACGATCCGCTTTATAAAAAAGACAAGAAGGAGTGGCTGAAGCTTTACATACCGGCACGTACAGCTGTTGTACTGAAAAGAACTAAATAATCATTTCATAACATTAAAAAAGAGGCAGATATCAATTCAGATATCTGCCTCTTTTTTATATAGGAGAGTCTTTTATTTCAATTGACTGTCGATGAAGTTCAACATCGTTTTTGCATTATCCATCATCTTCTTTTGAGCTGGTTTGTCTGCAGAGAGCAATGGAATAAGTTTATCCAAATATTCTTTGGCTTCCTTGAATTCAACTTTTGCTTTTTCTACATCTGTTTTCATGGTATTGGCACCCTTACTATAATACAAAGAACCCAGACTGTTAAGTGCATTTACATTATCTGCTTGGATAGCTATGGCTTGTTTAAATGCTTCTTCGGCTGCATCCATCTTTTTGGCTTTCTGCGCCATGATACCTTGATTTACGTAATAAGTGGCATACAATTTAGTCAATGTCTTATTACCGGGATTTGCTTCCAGCCCTTCCTTTAAAGTGGCAACATACTCATCATTTTTCTTCAAATCTTTCAAAGCACCGGCTTTACCTATATAAGCATTTGCCAGGTTATACTTTTTCTGTACAGCAATATCAAAATACTTCAAAGCTTCGGCAGGTTTCTTTATCTTATCGGCACAAACGCCACAGTTATATGCAATTACGGAATCTTGGTTGTTTGTTTGTGTCAGATAAGTACTAAATTTTGTGTAAGCTTCCTGGTAATTTTTAGCTTCAAGAGCAGCCTTACCATCGTTGACCAACTGGGCAGGGTCAGCATTCTGCGCAAAGAAATTCGTAGCTGCACAACATAGTGCAATAGATAAGATTAATTTTTTCATATGCTTTAATTCATTTAAAAGTTGATTCCCAAAGTTAGTTTACAATGGTATAGAAGCAAAACCTTTTTACTTTTTTTGAGGTTTTTAGCATAGTCGTAACAAGTGTTATTTTACGTAAAAGCAAATATCCGGATATGTGTGTTGGGTTTTGTCACATATGTTACACTTATACTTAGAATATCATATTATCTTTGCCACAAAAAAAGATTATGGAACAATTACATGCACATGAAGTCCTTCACATGATGGAAGGTAATAGTTATACTGAGTTATCATTGAGAGAAGCCATTATCCAAAAATTCGGCGAGCAGCAGCGTTTTTTCACCTGCTCTGCCGACAATATGGATGTAGATACCCTGATAGAATTTCTTAAAAGAAAAGGAAAATTTATACCCGCCAATGGTGGATTTACAGTGGACATGACTAAAGTTTGCAATCACTGATGAGGAATATTAATTCCTTCTTCTGTTAAATTGAATATTATTTATGTTAATAGTTAACGGAAATAATATTCTACTAAACCATGTTATAATATCCGCTGATTACCCGCTAAAATTTGGATATCTCCTGCAAGTACGTATCTTTGTACTGTGTTTTTCATAGTATTAGATTTAAGGTTAATAAAAAAGATTGGCTGTCTGGGATAGATAGCCTTTTTTTATGTCTAAATGTCATCTTTCCCCTTTTTAGTTATAGTTTTATTCTATCTTTGTAGGTCAGATAATCCACGCAGCATTAATAGAATAAACTGAATATGGGAAAACGCTTTATTTTTATCTTGATGGCATGCTCATTATTGAGTATAGCTACTGTTGTGCATGCACAGCATATTGACAAGCAAACATATACTTTTGCCATCAAAAAGGCTGATACTCTGAAACTGGACAAGTATGTAATGATTGATCAAATACAAGGGACACAATCAAAGCCCGTCATTCTTTTTGCATTTGGGGGAGGTTTCAAAGGCGGGAGAAGAGATAATCCCGATTACATTTCTTATTTTCATTTTTTGGCACGAGCCGGCTATGTGGTAGTATCAACAGATTACCGTACCCAATTAAAGGATATAGATAAATCGGAGTATTCGGACTTGCAAGGATTCTCTTCTGCCCTGCAACAAGCAATCACTTGTGCTGTAGAAGATTTTGGTGATGCTACAAATTATATAATTGAGCATAGTGTAGAATGGCAAATAAATCCTGCACAAATTATAGCTTGCGGTTCAAGTGCAGGTGCGATAACTGCCCTTCAAGCAGAGTATGAGATTTGCAATCAAACGGCTTTTGCGGACAGATTACCTGCCAATTTCAATTATGCAGGGGTCATTTCCTTTTCTGGAGCAATCTGTGCCAATGGTATTCCAAAATGGATAATGTCCCCTTGTCCTCTTATGTTGTTCCATGGTGATGCCGACAGCACGGTTCCTTTTACTAAGGCAGTAGTAGAAGAGGAAATGGGGCTATGGGGCTCAAACTTTATCTGTATGCAACTGAAAGAAAAAGAGACAGCATACTATTTCTATATAGCGGAAGGTATAGGACATTCCCTATCCTATTCTCCTATGAAGGATAATCGTCATGACATCCTGAGCTTCCTAAACCGGTTGGTACTTGGTAAAGAAAAACGTTGCATTACGACTGTAGAGAAGAATCCGGAAATATCTAGATATAAGAGTGATTTTACAATAGAAGATTATATCCGTGAAAATATGCGTTAATTCCTATCTTTATATCCTTTCCAGAGTTTTTGTTTCTCCACCAATCAATTATCTTTGCACATTATTATTCCATAAAAACAAATCTTTAATTCTATAAATTATGTTGGTACGTATTATCAGTATGGTCATAGCCGGAGTTATTATAGTATATCTAGTCCGTTGGATTGATAATTTTTTCTCCAGGTATCGCAAATAAATCTTGCCTGCAATGTAAACCAAATACTCCAATTTGTTTCCCATTACAACCTATGCTGACAAAATGCGGACATTTTCTAATTCTAAAACAAGAAAACCGCAAAAGCTTTTTTTAGCCATTTGCGGTTTTTTCCTTGTGATTCCGTTGCGATTCGGAATATAAAATACTATAAAACCAATACATATAACATTATATTAAAAATCAGAGTAATATAAAAATATTATATTGCATGCCATTGCATTATGTTGTGCAATATTTGAACTGAGTTGTGCAATTTATGTATATTTGCACAACCGATATAACAGAGAATATATGACTACAGTAAAAGCATTTATAAGAACTGGGAAGAAAGATAAAGAGGTAAATGTCAGATTTCGATTATCTGATGGACGCAATGTACAGTTATTCCACAAATCAGATATTATGGTCTCTCCTACTCTTTGGGATGCCAAGACTGAAAAATATAAGGCTAAAAGTATTATAAAGTTAGACATAAGAACATCATTTAACACATCTATTGAAGAACGGAAGAATCTAATTTTATCCATTTATGGGAGCAACAAAGAATTAACCAGTGAAAAACTGGAAATCTTAATAGACCAGCACTTACATCCTGAAAAATATAACATCAGCAGTGAAGAGGAATCCATGTGTAGTATGTTCCAACGCTATGTTGACGGATGGCTAAATGCAGGTGTAATAGGTCCCGGCAGAAAGAAACATTACGATGTAGTGATAAGGGAACTGACTCGATTCCTCATTATCAATGGCATTGACGGGTTGCCGGTCAATGAATTCAATAAGGAACATATTCTAAATTTTCGTGATTTTCTACGCAAAGAATACACTCTGGTTGAAAAATTTCCAGAACTGTACGCAGAAATGAATAAGCGGAATATACCATCAAAGGAAAGAAGCCAGAATACAATTGCTGAGAAACTATTATTATTACAAGCATTTATGGTGGAGCTTGAAAGTAATGATGTTATTCCCGTATCTCCTTTCCGCAAGATAGGAAAAGAAAAAGAGTCCATTATGAAGCAACAATATGACGAGCCTTTCTTTCTCACCAAAACAGAATTCAATGAAGTTGTCCACAAAGAATGTCCCGAAACATTGCAGCGAGTAAAAGATGTATTCGTTGTTCAATGTTGTTTCGGTTGCCGTATAGGTGATTTCAGACGATTCACTTTTGATAATATCAGCATTGAAGAAGGAATACCTTACATTCATTATTTACCTCAGAAAACACACAAGGATGGACTTATACGCACTGAGATAAAAACTCCCATCATTCGTATTGCTTATGATATTATTATGAAGTATAAAGGTAGGCTACCAAGCAATGCTTTGTTACCCTATTATCCTGATGGCAATGGTGAAACCGGGTACAATTATCAAATAAAAAAACTACTTGAATACTGTGAGATTAGCCGGAAAGTGGCAATGTTTAGTGCGGCATTGGAAACAAATGAGTACAAATCCATATATGAGATTGCAAGCAGTAAACTTGCCCGTAAAACTCATGTAGATTTAATGAATAAAGTTCAGATAGATAAATACGCAGCAGGACTTCATGCAAAAGGCAGTGGAGCCGTAGACAGATATACTGGATTAGGTATAAAAGAACGTTTTATTTTAATGTGTGCGGCTTTTGGCTGTAACCAGTATGAAGTTGACAATGATTTATCTGTAATGGAATAGGCTCACTTAGTATCTCATATTGATACTCTGTTATTTGACACCATCCCCGTAGTTGAGCAGCTACGGGGATTTTTTACTGAAAAAGAAGCGATTCATTCAACTGTCCTTTCCACAATCTCCATCACTACATGGCTTGACTCCAACCAGAGCCAATACCACAGCCAAAGCATAATCCCACCCAACCAAACAAAAGCCACATCAATATAGTACAAATTTAATATCCTGCTAACCAATACACATAAGAGTTCTCCGCAAAGCACATAGGCAGCAACCATAGTAACAAGCTGGTCATTGGCAACAGTTATCAAAACCAGAATGCCTATAACGGGAAGAAGGGAAATACAATCAATTAGAAGTTGTTGTTTGTCATTCATAATACAATAGGGATTAGAATACAAATATAAACATTATTTTGTATAAAACAACCCTCTATAATAGGAATTTCTGACAAAAAAGAAACGAACTATTATTACAATATAAACAAAAAGAGCGACTATTCAGCCGCCCCTTTCGCATTAACGAGATAGACATAAAAGTATCTCAAATCATCTCTGTAGATGGATGCCGAACCACTACAGAGTTTCCATTCATTCTACAGTTTCTCCTTTTTCATTCAGAAGTACCGTCACTTCTTCAGTGGATTGATTTTCCTTGGTGATGGTCAACACAACCTTATAAATCTTACCGGTTTCTTTCTCGGAAATGAAAGCCTCCTTTATTACAGCCCCCTCATAGTCCTTAGCCAAGACATTCATAACTGCCTGAGGCAAGTCTTTTACTTCCACTTTTGTGAACTCATCCTGAGGATTTTGCTGAGTTTGCTCTACAGACTGTGTTCCAGAAACCACGTAAGCAAATGCTACTGAACTGCCTAATCCCATAACCATTGCTAATGCTACCAATACTTTTTTCATAATCGTAAGTTTTAAGTAAATAAATATAGTTTTTGTATTAACTATAGGACAAACGATATGCCATGATGTACATCAGTACATAATACATTATACATCAGCATATTATAAAAACAAGAAGGAATAATTATGTGTGGAAATATGTGGAACTGAGTACCACACATGGGGAATAATTACACAATATGGATTACTTAATTCCTGGGAAATGGAACAAGGCAGCTGAATAAGCTGCCCCTTCTATAAAACAGTCAACAAACAGACATTCACTAATCAAATGACATAAACATAAGCATAAATAACCCGGCTAAAGCCATAGCAAATGCAATTACCATATAAATTACTTTTTTCATAACTAATAATTTGGTTAAACACATATTTCCATCGCACGTTCAACAACGTACTCTTATCTCCGACAAAACCTCAGCCGCATAAAAGCTGAGGTCCAGCATGTTCCTTTCAATATCTACAATCAATTAGAGCACACAATGTTGGAACATTCTGTAAATCCAGTATAAAGAAACTGCAATGGCTGAAAGAAGGACTATACTAACACTATACACCGGATTCTACTATAAAGACAAATGTGTTTCTGAAATTCCCTACGTGATTTGAGGGAATTTTTATAAAAGAAAAGGCACGCAAACGAAAAAGCCCCGACATGTCATATACAAGGTATGAATTGTTACTGAAATATGAACAAAGGAAAAGGCAACTTATTGGGCTACCTTTCCTTTTATATAATCTATTCCCTCATTCCCCATACCTTTTTTCCAGATATTATATGTAATATATGATAAATAATCACAGTTTTCATTTATAATATTTTTATCAATACTGAACTCATTACATCTTAAAGCCTCACTGGATTTGCAATGCCTTTCAATACCTTTTTTCTTATACAAACAACATATCCTCTCGCTCGTATAATAATTCGTTTTATAATATTTACATAAGAAACAATTTCTCACATTTTCATAATTTTTATAGGCAATTACCCAACCAAAAGTCAAAGGATCTATAGTACGATTAGTATAATAATCGAATGTAATCTCAAATATAGCAGATGAATATCGATGGGTATATTCATTACAACTAATACGCTTATATAAACCTTTCATTGATTCTAATAATACGAATTTATTGAGTTGCATCCCACATGTTCTAGTAATCCCATCTTTACGCCTAAAATTATAAAACATTGTTGTTTCATCTTCTGAAATTATTCCATTTCTTATAATATCGTCTAATTCATATTCGGAGCTTAGAGCAACTTCAATAATACGCATCCCAGATTCTATCTTCTCCTTCTCACATTGATGTGAAACTAAAATCTCAATAAAAATAGGCTCATGTCTATTTTCAGAATCAGAAAGAAGTAAATCAGCCCGGAAACCTTTATATGTTTTTTCTCGAGTGATTACATTGTAATAATTCTTTAAGTTAAAAGATCGGCTCGATTTTTTCTCACAATAAGAAGTATAGTCATCATGATTCCATAGACAATGTTCAAAATTAGAGCATCTATCTTTTGTTCTAAAAGAGATATTTAATGCACTATCTGAATTAAACCACTCTTCAATTCTTTTCTTGGCAAGAGCATGAAGATAAGTTTCGTAGCTACAGTTTTGCGGTCTTATCTTATGAGCATAATGCTTTACTTTAATAGAACCTTCTTTTACAACCATTTCTCCTTTGCAATGAGGACATCGATATTCTATTCCTTTCTGAGCATTTCCAATACCAATGCAATTTTCATTCTTATCAAGAGCATACGTATATTTGAGTTCTGCCATATTAAAGAATCATGCTTTATTCAACAAAAGTCATATTCATTTTTATCTTTGAAAAATGGAATTATCAGTCGTCTGCACGTTGGCTAATAAGAATTCTTCTAAAGCGGCACATTCAAAAGCCGAATCAAATGGAACCGCAATAGCTGCAATATATTTAGGTGACGTGCTCCAATAAGGGCTTCTAACCCGGCATTTCCCTTCACCATCATAACAAAAATAACTTCCAAGCCTTCTGCCAATGGCAACGGATGATTTACCTATATATAGCACATTGTCCTTATCGTCCATAATCAAATAGACTCCAGGCCTATCGGCATATGGGTAGCATTGGGGCCAGCAGTTTTCCATATTCTCTTTCCCAGGAAACAAATCATACTTGTTACTAACTGAAAAACGTGTAAGACTTGGGTGACGATACTTCTCTTCGTATAATCTCACTAATTTTAAAACCTCATCTAATTTTGCCATTCTTGGTTACTCTGTTTTTTAAATCATCGAATCCCTTTTGCCAAAAACACATATCTACAACTTTCATTGATGGATAGTGGTAGTGAAGTTTTTCAGAAATATATCTTTGGCATTGCTGTATTGTATCTTTATTGCTCTGAGAACAATCAATTATCCGCTTTAATAATTCTTCGTCAAACTGCTTGCCTTGACAATGAAATGCCCGCTTAAACAAGTCATCCAATGCAGGAACACAGCCAATGGTTCCCAACATGATTTTAGTAATCAGAGTATCTGTCGCAGCAAGGTTTAAGGATGAAGTCTTATTTTCCGGTTTATAATATGTGATTTTACTGTAGTAATCTTTGAGCGCATTGTACAACTTCATTATTTGAGAAACATCATCCATTGTAAACCATTCTTTTCGTAGGGAATGAAATTTCCTTATTATGTTTACGGCATCCATATGAATCGTATAATCTTTCCAAAGTATTCCACAACTACCTCTATACATTCCCCAACTCGCTAAATAAAAAGCAAGGTGAAGAGATAAATAGTCTACTGAATCTAAATTACCGAATGCCGTATAGCAATATTCCCATGATTTAAAGCGATGATTTGAGTCTTGAACCATATTACTCAAATATTTTTCAACGCTACTTTTTTCTATGTCTAAAATAGGAAATGTCATTTCTATATAGTTAATTGTTTGACTCAATAAATTCCTTCAACCGATACAATCTATCAATGGCCGGATTGTAGAAAGCATCCGGATAGTGCTGCTTAATATCGCAGATATTCGCATTAACATACATAGAGGTGTCAAAAATATGTTCTGCCTCACTTAGCATCACCTCCTTGGGTAACTGGGTTGTTTGTGCCCATTCGATTATTGCCTTGACGGATTCCTCGTCATAGGAATATTTACTTTCTTCTGCCATAATTGCTATTTATGTTTTTATGAATTAGCCTGCACAAATATAGATAATTGAAGCCAATTACAAATGATATAGAAGCCGAAGTTATAGGAAATATTGAGGCTTTGCATTAATTTTGTCACTACTTATAATTTTTTACACCATATGAGCCCAAAGAATGTATATGAATTAATCCAGGAAAGACTGGAAGTGATTTTTAAAGAGTTCGACAATATATACATTTCCTTTTCAGGTGGAAAGGATAGCGGAGTGTTGCTGAACCTATGTCTGGACTATATGCGTAGGAACCGGCTGAAGCGCAGGATTGGAGTGTTCCACATGGACTATGAGATACAGTACAGTATGACCATTGACTATGTGGACCGGGTATTGGAGGCAAACAAGGACATGCTGGACGTGTACCGTGTCTGCGTGCCTTTCCGTGTAACGACCTGTACCTCCATGTACCAGAACTACTGGCGTCCCTGGGACGAAGCAAAAAAGGAAGCATGGGTCAGAGAAATGCCGGAGGGCGCAATGACTGTAGACGATTTCCCTTTCTATAACCGCAGGATGTGGGACTATGAATTTCAGACAGAGTTTTCCCGTTGGCTCCATCAACGGAAAGCTGCACGGCGTACCTGCTGTCTGGTGGGCATACGTACCCAAGAAAGCTACAACCGTTGGCGCACAATCTATCGAGGTGTGAAAGAGCAATATAAGGATTACCAATGGAGCACGAAAATCGGTGAGGGTGTGTATAACCTATACCCACTGTTCGACTGGAAAACGGAGGATATATGGATTGCCAACGGCAAATTCCGATGGGATTACAATAAACTATACGACCTCTACTACCAAGCCGGGGTAAGCCTTGACCGGCAACGGGTGGCAAGTCCATTCATCAGTGAGGCCATTGAGAGCCTTGCCTTGTATAAAGTCATTGACCCCAATACTTGGGGACGGATGATAGGACGTGTAAACGGAGTCGGCTTTGCCGGACTTTACGGCAATACCCGTGCGGCAGGAAGGAGAGCGATACGTCTGCCGGATGGATATACCTGGAAGTCATTCATGGAATTCCTGCTTTCGACCCTGCCGGAACATACCAGGAGAAGATACCAGGCCAAGCTGGAAACCAGTATCAAATTTTGGAAGGAAAAGGGTGGAGTTCTCAGTGATGAAGTCATACAGAAGCTGAAAGACCGCAATATCCCCATCCAGGTAGGTGACAGCACCAACTATAGGACAGACAAGAAACCAGTACGAATGGACTACCTGGATGACATTGACATAGAAGAGTTCCGAGAAATTCCCACCTATAAGCGTATGTGTATATGTATCCTGCGTAACGACCATACCTGCAAGTATATGGGGTTCGCCCTAACCAAGGAGGAGAATGAAATGAAGAGCAATGCCTTGAAAAAATACAAGGATATTTTATAAATACTGCATTGTACAGTAAACATATAAAACTGCCCCGACTTTCGCAAGCCAGAGCAGTCCAATTTATAAATTTAAAGTCTTATGATGAAGATTGTCTGTTGCGCCAATGTTTTACTATCAGCATAACGACAATCAAAACGGTTACACAAACACAAGCAAAACCAATTTGTTTAAGCAAGGTGGATTCTTTTTTTTCTTTTATAGTTTCTGACCGTTTTTCCTCACGGGTATTGGAAATGGTTCTTTTATCAGCCTTGACACTCGTAGTATCGGCTACTACCGTCTGTCTATCCTCCTTCTTATTGAAATCACCTTCTACATGACCGTCAGCCAATAACGGAGATTTCCCGGTCAGGCTGTCGGGCGGTTTTCTTGTATCATAGATACGGAAATCAATCACATAGTTACCATTAGCGGTAATGAGTTCGCTCAAAGAGGTACTTGCCCCATGTACGATATCGACCGATTCACTCGTGCTGTCCTTTCTGATTACTTCTGCATCGGACTTGACAGTTTTATGAGAGCTGCCACATGATAACAATAGGAACAGACACATGAAAGGAGCCAGCAATATATGCCGGCTTACCCAGTTCATAACCTTAGCCAACATAGGCAATGTCATTTATACGGTTCATCCAGCCTCTCTTGAATTTATTGTTAGCCGGACGTTTCCTGCATATATCCTCAATGAAGTCGAACCGTGCAATCTTAATCATGTCGAACAACTCACGCGGGTTCCTGGCATTCACCGCAGCAAGTGTCTTAGGTCCAACAATGCCATCTACAGAAACACCAAGCAAGCGTTGAGGTATCTTTATTCCGTGTGCACCGGATGCCCACACCCAATCGACAAGGATATTAGCAACTGATTGCGATTTAATATCGTCAGCTTTCCATCTGTCCCAATAATGCGGCTTGAGCACCCGGTTAACGACATCCTCACGGGTAAGCAAACGCAGGTCATCCACGTCTATATCACCGTCACCGTCCTTGTCATAGCCGCATGATTTCCACGTGCCGATAGTCACACCCATATTCGTAGCCCCTCCCAAATCGTCAGGGTCATTTACAAAACCGCCTTCCCACTTTAGGATAAACGGCGCTAATTTATACACATTCGCCATTCTTATTTTCCTCCTTGATTTTTGGTTTTACATAAAAATACAATATATTTGCAAACGCCTTTGTTTAAACTTTAAGTTGTGTAGTATTAAGGGAAAGGGAGCCGTTGTGAAACACCTTCCTTTTTCATAATTTGACCTCCCTGAACTCCGGAAGGATGTACTGGATATTCACCGCCGCCTCATGCAATACTTTGTGAAGTTCGTCCTCACCCATCCCGGTATCATCAGTAAACTCACAAAAGATATTGCCAACCCAATCCTGGGAGGAATTGAGCCTCTTGATGGCAACACTGCGGCATCCGTTCGTCGAGAGTAATGATTTGACAACCCTATCCTTGACCTGGCTGTCAATATCCGAATAGAACATGAAAAGATTCTCCGCAAGGCTTTTCGCAAATACCGCCACCTCACTCATGGGAAGCGACTGGATATTCTCACGCATACCGGCAATGCCCTTACGCTTCACCTCGAACTGTATACTAAGGAACGCCACATGTCCCAAAGGATGAGGTTGGACGATATACACCCGGTCCGCTTTCGTTTCATAAAGAACCCTCCAAAGCTCACCGAACACCCTGGCCGAGTTCTCACTCCTACGGTAACTTTTCCTTTCCTCTTCTTTCTTGAAGTACTCCACTTTTAAATCCGTCATCTTGTTCTTAGTGTACTGGTTGTAGGCGAAATAGGCAGCCGCCAAAGTTCCGAGGGCGCTGACCATGTTTGCAATGTCTATTTCCATTTGTTTTTTTTAATATTAAAGGTTATATTTGCAACGTTTCATAAACAAATTTTATATAGCAGATTGTAATACGTCTTGCCTGCGACTGGTCGGACGTATTTTTCTTGTATCCTGCATATCTCGATAAAAATGAGTATCTTTGTTTCTCATAAACAATTTTTTAATTCGACTGTGTCCTGGTTTGTTCGTGAGAGCAAACCGGATGCGAAGCTTTATAAATCTGCGCAGGGAGTAAACTTCATACCGCAACATCATACTTCTCTCTAATTCCCTGCAAAAATTCCGTTCTACCGTGAGGTAGGACGGTTTTTTATATGAATGCCCCGTGTACGAAAAAAGCAAGGCATCATCAAATACACCAACATTCTACAATCACTGCCCCCAACCATTTATTTCATCCTTGTTTATATAAACATTAAAAACTATATTTGTACCGTTTTTTGAAAACTTATCTAATTTATAAAGTCCAATTACACCCTGCTTGTGACGAGTAGGGTGTAATATTTAGTAACCAACCATACAAACGTCCGACATTGTACAAATGTACATCAGACGAAATCAAACAAGTTGTTGAATTACAATTTTCCACTGACATCCCGTGACAGTAAAAGTAATTGCTTCCACAACCTTGAAAAAGGACATAAAAAAAGAGCTCGATGACAACATAAGTCGCCACTAAGCTCTTGGTATTTATATACATTTCTACAAGCAAATATAGGAATTTATATTTGAAATCCGATTACTTATTGCATCCTTTTTAAATGTTCATCCAATGTTTTAGGATTGCATTTAAGCTTACGGCAAATAGCAGCTTTACTATAGCCATAGTCAAGCATAGTTTGAATGAGTTTTTCCTTACCCGTCAGCTTGTAATGCGAGTTATGCCCACCCTTATGCCGCCCTAATTTCTGTCCTTCGGCAACACGCCTGGCAAGACCTTCTTTGGTCCGTTGCGAAATCAAATCACGCTCAATCTGAGCTGACAGACCAAAAGCGAAGGCAAGTATCTGAGACTGTATATTGTTACCCAACTCATACTTCTCCTTTACAGTTAGAACAGTGATTTTTTTTTGCATGAGAGTGTTTAGAATGCTCATCACTTCCATCAGACGACGCCCAAGACGACTAATTTCAGAGCAAATAAGGGTATCACCCTTTTTAAGTTTTTTCAGCAAAGCGCCAAGCTTCCGTTCTTTTGCAGACTTGGTACCGGATATGGTTTCCGACACCCATTTGTCTATTTGCAGTTCTCTTACCTTACAAAATTTCTCTATCTCGAATTTCTGATTCTCAACCGTTTGCTTATCTGTTGAAACACGAATGTATGCGTAAATCATTTTTGTGGTGAAGATAACTTTAATCATTAGCCTTACCAAAACAGAATTCAATCGCCCCTTAAATGTATTAAGTATGGCAGAGAAGCAAGATATTAGGGAAGACCAGATGAATCTAGTCAGTGGCGTAGACTATGTGAGAGGGCTGAGAGGCAATGACAGCGTGCTGATTGCTCTTAATAATCTGTTTGCTAATTATGGAATTGTCAGGGAGAATAAAAGATTTGATGCTGGAGAAGAAAAGGAAATCAACTTTAAAAATGGCGGTATAGTAATAATAAGAGTTAGCAGCCATAGCCATTCTATAGGAATGGCAGTCATAAATAGTGATTTAAGTGCTAATGTTCTGTCCGAATTACCAAACGGAAACTTTGGCGGCAAAGTAGAGGGTAAAATATGTATATATAGAAAAGAAAGTAATGGAAATCTGTATATATACAATGGAGCAGCAATTGCACATAACATAAATGCATGTTTTATTTCAGTTACCTAAATGTTTATTTTGCTTATTGTTTATATAGAATAAATTGACACCGTTATTTCCAAGCATGCTTCTTGCCCCTTAAATGTAAGAATATGGCAGATAAGCAAGATATTAGAGAGAATGCGATGAGTGGTGGAACACCTACAAGATTACGTGGACTGGCGGCAAACGGCAACAGTATATCACCAACATTGGAAGAGGTAATGAACGCAATGGGAATATATACCTATAGCTTTACATTGGCGGCAAAAGAGGAAAAAGACCTTGGCGACTTGGGGTACGGTATGTATTTGCTTGCATCCCCCAACAATGCAGCAACTGCTATATTTGCTTTTGGTTCCTATTCAAAAGGTTTTGTGTCAGATGCAGGTTCAAATTTTTACTGTGATTATACAGATGGGACTAAAGGTGTTGCTTTCGGTCGAAAAACGACAAATGGTAGCTTTTTTATCAAAAACAACAGAAGCACTGAAACATACATAGTTTTAAAAAGGATTGGTACCTTATGATAGTGGTTCTGCAAGCCATGTGGATTTTCATTCTGGTTATGCCCGTTCCGGCCATCTCGGTCAGAACGGGCAGAATACTTCTTGTCAATGCAGTCCATTCATGGGGTAGACTGCATAAAACCTAAACACTTAACTGGAATAATTGGCGGCATTACCCACCAAAAGCATCCGATCTTCACAGACCGAGAATACTTTCATTATTCCAAAGAATAAAATAGTATTAGTTAAGTAGTATATCGGCTAACTATACAAAGTTACAGTATTTAGTCGGAAACAGCAACCATCTAAGTAAAAACATCCCGATACTTCACAGACCGGGATGCAATGCCAAACAAAGAGAGTTTCCGAATGAAAATCAATATGAACAAAATGTCTTTAAACCTTAATGCAACTAATACCTATTGTCTAACCATAACAACTACAAGTTACTGATAACTTTTAAGACATAAACCATAGTACAAAATTGATACCAGAATGATTGCGCAACAATATTGCATTCATTTTCATTAATATAAGGCAAAATCCTCTTTTAACAATACTGTGGAATATTGTGGAGTGCTCCACGGTATTGTGGAATAATTCCACAGTTTTAAGTAAGAGTTACTGACTTCCATTCGCTCCAATTCCCATTCCAGCATCGTCTTACATACATTCCTATCATATTTTCTGGGACAGCTATTTGATACAAAAACACTCCTTCTGTTATATATTTTGCTCTATGATTTGAGTATATGCCAAAAATAGTATCTGATGAAATGGGTGGATGATTAATAGTATCAGCGTTAAACATGCCAGAAATTCCATAATCTGTTTCGTTATTCAAATCTGCAGCATATCCTTTACCGAAAGTTTCTGCCACCTCTTGAATTGTCGGTGATATACTGTTGCCGTTTGCCGCCAGTCCACGCAGCCGTGCCGGAGTTCCACCACTCATCGTATTTTCTCTAATATCTTGCTTCTCTGCCATAATCTCACACATTTAAGGGGCAAGAAGCATGCTTGGAAATAACGGTGTCAATTTATTCTATATAAACAATAAGCAAAATAAACATTTAGGTAACTGAAATAAAACATGCATTTATGTTATGTGCAATTGCTGCTCCATTGTATATATACAGATTTCCATTACTTTCTTTTCTATATATACATATTTTACCCTCTACTTTGCCGCCAAAGTTTCCGTTTGGTAATTCGGACAGAACATTAGCACTTAAATCACTATTTATGACTGCCATTCCTATAGAATGGCTATGGCTGCTAACTCTTATTATTACTATACCGCCATTTTTAAAGTTGATTTCCTTTTCTTCTCCAGCATCAAATCTTTTATTCTCCCTGACAATTCCATAATTAGCAAACAGATTATTAAGAGCAATCAGCACGCTGTCATTGCCTCTCAGCCCTCTCACATAGTCTACGCCACTGACTAGATTCATCTGGTCTTCCCTAATATCTTGCTTCTCTGCCATACTTAATACATTTAAGGGGCATAATTTCCGGATGGAAATATTACCCGATTTAACATTTTAATAATTAACTCGTTTTGTAAATTATAAATCAAATTTTTCCGTAATATCTGAAGAACTCAAAAGGAGTTCTCACATCCAGATAACCGTCTACCTCTTCGTTAGCTTCCGCTTCCATCTCAAACGCGGAATTGCCGTAAGCCTTATCACCTACATTTATCCAACACCGGTTACGGCATAAGTGATAAACGTATGAAATCGCATACTCCAACCCATACTGAAGGTAGAACCACAACGGGCAAAGTAGATATACCCATAAGTTGAATCCGGTAAACAGCATGATTACCGTCAGCAGCACAGCCGAAGCAATCATACATTCTTCCCATTGGCGCACATGAATCGCCTCATGGTTAAGTGTACTCTGCTTCATCTCCTCCTTGCTTTTCTTGGTGAAGACGAAGCATCCCAATGTGATGGTGCTGTAACCCTGCCACAGCAGCCATTTCGCTAACTTGCTTTCATAAAAAACTTTCATACATCTTTCCATTTATATTAGTTTGTTAATTAACCGGGTTTTCGTAATCATGGTCACCCAAATCAGCATACGAATACGAAATGCCATTTTTATTGGTTGAAATCCAGACTCCTCCCAATGATATGAATTCATAAACACCAGGCTCTGTGATATGAGCTTTATTGCAATAATGGTATTGACCGTCAACCAACTCCATATCATTAAATCCGTCCGATGTCACAACTGACACATAGCCATATGTGCTCCCTGAAGAATTATTATATATGATCAAGGATATTTTCATACCCACACATTGGGCAGAGCTGGGAAGCATGTATTCACTTTGGCCTATTCTACTGGGACGCCCATTGCCAAAATCCGAACCAAAATTGGGGTTCAGGTAAAAGTAGCCTTCATTGGAACTAAACCCATGTATCTTTATGAATGCCGCTGTCGCTGTAATTTTTCCTTGAACATTGACTTCTCCAGTCTCACCATCAATGCTACAAGTGACATTTCCATTCTTATCCCTTGCCAATACGTTCTGTACCACCAAATCATCCACAAGGATTTCATCAGCACGTATTTTTCTCGCTAAAGCCATATCCATAGCTACAAACATAAACTGCTGTGCCGCCTCCCAATTCGCATCACCGTCTATCGAGGTGGGTGCGACAGTGACCGACGTACCGTAAGCCCGTACCCGAAACGGAATGGTTCGATTGTTGAATGTGGCCAGTACGATGTCATGGTAATCTTCATTCCAGACATATGTGTTGCCTTTGGCGAAAAAACCTCTCGGACGCGGCTCGCTGGCGTCTCGTCCGCTTGCTCCGTCATAGCTGACACCCACTGATATCTCCGCAATGAAACTGTCATTCCATGCCGAAGCGTCAGCCTGGCTCTGGTAACAGCGGACTGAAAACGTTGAATACCCTGCAGAAGCGTTGACCGTAATCTCGGAAGCCCTCGAAGGCCCTGCGATGGCGCTCCATATCCCGTTGCTGTACCCCCGTGCGGTCAGATATCCGTCCGGATAAGTCAATGTGGCGCTACCAAGCGTCCGCTTGGCATAGACGCGGAAAGCTGAAGGAACAAGCGAACCGGCATTGCTCACCCGTATATTGCTGCATGTACTGATGAGATAGACCATGCCGCCGTCTGATGTCAGTTGTTCCCATTCGTCGGTGTTCACTTCTTCGGTAATAATATAACCGTAGGACTTGCCGCCGTTCTGGGTCTGAGTGATTCGCCTCCCGTCATGAGTTGTCTGAGTCCATAGAGGTGGATTCGAAGTGTCAACCTTTGAGAGCCAGGAGCGACTCCCCATCGTACAGATGGTGAGCTTTTTGTATGGAGTATTAGCCGTGCGCCACTCACCGCCAGCCTTGACGGATTCGCCGTCACCGCCAGGTTTTCCTGGATTACCGTCGTTGCCGTCCACAACCATGGGTATAGTTTCCCGGTCCACGACCTGCCCACCCACGTAGAACACGAACTGCAGCTGCGTCGTGAAGTTCTTCGGGGAAATGGCCGTGCCGTTCTGTATCTCGACCTCCGAACCACCGTCCTTACTGTATTTCAGCACACCGTCAGTCGTGATGGAAGTGGTACCGCCTACAGACTTGGTGCGTGTGCATGACACGCTTGCCACACTGTAGGTACCATCCTTCCGCTTGCTTACTGAAGATACGGAAGGCACCAGCCTATAGAGTATCGCATCACTGCCCGGATTACCGGCACGTACACCGGCAATGGTGAACACCAGCTCACGGCTTATATCCGTATCCTGTACCGTAGCCGTAACGGTTATCCTGACCTCTGAGCGTGCAGGCATCGAAATGCCGGAAGCCACGGTAAACGCTATCACACCCGTATTGACATTGTAGCTTTCCGTGACACCGGCAGGCGTCACGCATGAGATGGACTTGAGCTGTAGCTTCTTCGTACCATACCACATGCCGACGGTTGTATTGAGCACGGATTGCGAAACAGTCTTTCCCTCGTATGTCAACGCCACACTCTCCATCTCATTGTCGAAATCGGCTACAATGGCCGACTCACCGTCAAAGCCCCATTTGGCCCAGATGGCGGCCGGACTGAACGCGCTCCATACACCGTCCTTCTTAGTTCGGCAGCAAGCCCACTCGTATGGCAGGCTCTCGCTCACCCCAATCGGGTCATCATGCCAGCCGGACGGCACATAGTCATCCACCTGTGATGTGGCAGGGGTTGCCGGAGCGATATTTTCCGCAGTATGCTTAAAAATCCATTCATAATCCCTACCGTCACGCCCGTCCTGGCCGTTCTCCACCAGCAGCTCATACTCAGCGGTATTCAAGTCCCCGGTAATGGTATAACCGTAGGACTTGCCGCCGTTCTGGGTCTGCAGGATACGGCGCCCCTCATTGGTCGTCTGAGTCCACATCGGAGGATTGTCGGTACCATCAGGAGCGACACATAAAAACACACGTCCGGCCATCTTGGTAATACCCATGTAAGGTATATGCTTTCCGGTTTCCCATTCACCGCAATTGGTAATGCTTGTACCGTCTGCACCCTTGCTGCCAGTCACACAGATGGCGTTCGTTGTGGTGGAAGTATCGTCAGTGAAGACTATCCTTGTCCGGGTCCAGATATACCAGCCGTTTTTCCACGCCGGAGAGTCTGTCTGCCACTCGCCTCCGGTTGTGGTGGCCGATGAAGAGGAAAGGTAGTATTCCTCCGTGATGGACTTGATGCCCTTGCCGTCAGCTCCCTGCCCACCACTGATACAAGCCGCTTGGGTGTACTTGACTTCGTCATCAGAATAGACAATCTTCGTCCGGGACCAGATATACTTGCCGGCTTCCCATTCAGGGGAGGTAGTCTGCCAACCGTCCACCGGGGCAATGACATTCGACACCGATATCGCGTATTCCACATTGGTAGACTTGATACCCTTGCCGCTTTCTCCCTTGGCCGCATATTTCAACCAATCAGCATTGCCGTCTGCCGGTTCTGTAGACGTGCCTTTCTCATTGACACATATCCAGGAGCTGCCGTTATGCGTCACCTCATCGTAATAGGCATACTTCTCACCCTTTTTCCACGTCCCCTTGAATAGCGGCACCCGGAAAGCCTCGCCGGTGATGTCATCCACCTGGAATATCTTGCCGGACATGATGACGTGGCGAAAAACTGCCGAGTAGTTGTCAGCCGGAATGCCATGTACGGTACGGCCTTTCTTCTTGCCAATCCACGACATCTCTTGTGCAGGCTCGACATCCCATGTATTAGCGTGGTCGAAGAAAGTAATACAGTTGTTGCCGTTAACCGTATCAATCAGGATGTACGTCTGCCTATCCTCATCTGTAAAGTTACCCGTCTGGGCAAGTACCATAGATTCCCCAGGCTTCCAGTCAGTACCTGGCTTCGGCGTCATGACGAATGTCTTGGCAGTGTAATCGGCGGAAGTCACCCGGAACTTCATCTCCTCGAACCCCTGCAACTTGCCTTCAGGTGACTTGGTGACGAAGTAGGTGGTCAGAATGTCATCGACAAACTGGCTCAGTCCATCGGCATCCGTCAAATCGGGTGTAATCGTATAGCTACCGTCACCGTTGTCGCTCCATTCCTTGACCGTACATCCACCTCCGGGAGAGGCGCACATCCTGCCTTTGAAATAGGTCACACGGTTATAGGCAATCTCCGGAACAAACACACGTTTGCGGAATATGCCCTCTTCCATTTCAAGGATGCCATTCTTGTCGATGCACCCTCCGGAAATACCAGTGATGAACTCGCCGAACTTGACCCAATCTCCGAAGGTTATGGGGAAGGGAGTGCCGTCAGCCTGGTCTTTTCGAAGGAACATAGCCAAGGAACGCAAAGCCGAAAACACGTTATTATCCGTGGCCGGTGTAGAGTCATTCCTTCTTATCACATACACGCCACTACTACCGCTGCCCGTATAGGTCTGTCCCTTCAGAGTAAGGCTCTCAACCTTCTCCTCCAGCTCCCCAATACGGGAATAGGCAGCGGTTTCCCCGACAGTATATATAGGGGAATCATAAGGCAGGTCAAGATTGAATTCAAATCCGATAATCCTTGACTGCCTTCCGTTCTCGAAATAGGCCTTGTTGATAAGGTTGACCTTTTGACCGATGCTGTAGAGGTTGTGAATGCCGTCCTCACTGTATGCGACATCCGACATCATCTTACAGTTATATGTAGAAGGGTCTATCTTAGACTTGGCAACGTACTTATCGGCTTTGTCCTTTAATTCCAACTGTGCTTCTGCTACCAGCCCCATTTCAGTTATCTTCATGGAATTCCAGCCTGATAAGATGTAAGTATCACCATTTTCGGGGATAAGCGCTCCATCTGGAAGCGGTCTGCCGTAGTCCTCATTCCTGACTATCTCCCAAAGCTGTGCCTCAGGGTTCCAGCCACCATTCCCCAGTTTCTCCGGCTTTCCCTCAGGGTCGAATGTCACAGCGAATTCCATACCATTCAACTTGCCGGATTGGAAAGTGATTTTCAATTCCTTGCCGGGAAGGATATAGTCCTTTGAGAAGGTAATGCCAGTATCCTTGAAGCGGTAGGCATTCCACTTCTTTTCAGTGGTAGTCCCGTCGGCATTTTCTATTTTGTCAGTGTATTCCTTGATGGTAATGTCCGACATCGTGCCGACCCTTCGGGGATAGACATCATCGAAGATAACCACTTGTTCAATGGCTTCCTCGGTGGTCATATCGGGATAAGCGTCTATATACGGAGTTCCTTCGGGCAACATTAAGCGTTTTTGCACCACGCCGTTCAGCACTACAGTCTCATCAACGGGGCGGTAGTCAGATGGGATATTCTTTGTTGAGCCGAAAGCATAGATACGGGTGGCGTAGGTGGACCGGGATTCTGATCGTGGCATTTCCTGCACGTTTTTCCCAATCTCGAAATCCACCGCATCGCCAGACTCACAACGTCCGAAATGGATGATGTTTTCAGTCACCCAGCATTCGCAATCCCATTTCTTTGCCATAGAGAAGCAGGCGTCAAGGATGTTGATGTTGTCATAAGTCATCAGTAGCGCCTTATTCTCTACAGTGCTGTCAATGGAGAAAACAAAATCTTGTCCTTTGTATTTGTAACCAAGAGCTTTTAAATTTCTAAGGACTATACCGGCTTGAACATCAAGTGAAGCGGTGAGATTCCAGGACGCTTCCTGCCCGGCCACTTCGGGGGTATATTTAAAGATTTTGTTTTTCCATTTCCAGTAGTGGGCGTCAAGCTGCAACTCATAGTCGTAGCCTGCGTTATCGGTGTTGAATACCGGCTTCTGCAAGTCGCACACCTCGAACAGCCCGAAGTCGCACTCCACGTATGAACCAAGTTTGAAGAATATAGGACTCTCCAAGGAGAACTTTAACGTGATGTAGTCCTCCTTCATAAGAGTAAACTTACGCTTGCAGCCTTCATTGGGAAGGGTAGTAAGCAGGATAGCACCGGATATGTCTTTGATGTCGATTTGTTCCACGTCTTCAAAGTTCGGAGATAAAAAAAAGAGTGCCCAATTTTGAGCACTCATATACGCAACAATCTCTCTATTGTTGGAATTTAATTTCTGTTTGCCGGATTCGGTTCGTTGAACTTGGCTGAAATTTTTCCGAAAGTTCGGTCTAAACTCTGTGCGTAAGTGACACTCTTGCCAGTATAAATAAGATGGTAAACTTCGCTACTATTAGCCGGAACTTGAATATCAATCTTGCCTTTATAAAGCTCATCGAAGAAAGCTTTTTTCTTTAATTGATAATCGGACTGGGAATTTCCTTCAATTGTAAAAGAAAGTGTTATTTCCCTCTCATCGACTTTAGGATTATTGATTATCACACGTTTTCCATGTTCTAACCGGGACTTATTCTCTATAAATTCTTTCATGGGTGATGATGCACCAAGTACATCAAGAAAGCCCTCTCCTATTCTTACCCCCCATGTTGTGTAGGCGTCTTGGGTATTTATCAATAAATCTGACATAGTTTATAATTTAGATGTATTGTTTTTCACTTCTGCCATATCTTTCTGAATTTGAATGATTGGTTTTACAATAGCTCCTGTATTTTCCGAAATCTGTACTAATTCAAGATAAGATTGTGCTATCAAATCTCGCGTATCATCAGCGATATTCCTTGTTTCCGTATTTATGGAAAGTAGAGCATCAGCTTTTACTGTTAGTAAATTAAGCGATTGAGATTGAATGATATTTTGATTCTTTATCTCTTCTCCTGCTATCTGCAGAGCAGTAAACCTACCGCTTAATTCTCCTGCATCTTCATGTGTCATTTCAGTACCGAACCCTCTGGAAGTTGAAGACTGGGATGTTGATTCTTGCGAAATCTTGTCATATCCGGTGGCTGCGGCAAGCTCGTCACGAAGCTTCATCGCTTCTTCAATGTAACCCATATACTCGCTGTTCAATGCATTTCTTTCGGATTCCGTCAAAGAACCATCCTCCATACCCTTTGCAAACTTCTCATACCACTTCTTTAGCTTGTCCTGATAAAGTGTTCCTATCTGCTCGGAGAGCATAGCTTGCATGAAGTATTCCGAAATGTCTTCGGCTGCATCTTTGGACGATGCTTTCATGTCCATAAGGGTATCTATGAAATTACTGTACACACCATCGAATGTAGTCTGTGTAAGCTGCTCGTTTATCTGATTATGGATTTCCTCAATACGTTCCTCCCCCTCGATAATCTTATCAAGATAATCTCTCACATCGCCATCTAATTTAGCCCAAAAAGTAGGCGCTTCTGACTTTAGTTTCTCCAACTGTTCAGTAGTCAGGTCAAACAATCCCGTCATGCGTCCGGTACCTATAAAATCCTTGGCGTCTTTGACAGACATGTCGAGCGCTCTGGCGATGTCCTGCCAGTCGCTTGACGAGGTGTTCTTTGCCATGCGCTTGCCAATGGAATGAGAACCGGCAGACGCACCGGAGTTTAATCGTTCACGCCCAAGTATTCTGTACGCCTCAATGCTTTTGTTGACAAGTTCAAGAGCCTCTTTGCCTACCTTGTCCGCTTCTGCTCCGTAGGATGTGTTGATGTACTCCAGCTTCTTGTCTATCAGCTCATCCCATATCTCATTGAGTTTGTTATATTCCTCGACCATCTCGTTATAGTGGGAATAATCGGCACCGAACATCCCATCCAACGCAGACACTACAGCGGAAATTCCAGAAACTGCACTCATTGCGCCTCCGACAATATCACCCGACATGATTTGCCCGACCCCGGATGCCGTTTGTCCTAAGCCGCCAAGCGCATCAATGGCGCTTGTTATCTTACTGTCGTCAAATCCGAATATGTCGGCGATACTTGAGCCGAACTCATTCAATGCAGGGGCAAAAGACGTCACAGCATTTCCTATATCGGTGATTCCTTGACCGGTTTTCTTGGAATCGTTGCCGCCCTTTTTTATGGCTTCTATCCCTTTCTCCAAGTCAGAGACGAAAGCCTGCCACGGTGATTTGCCTTTCAGCTCATCCTTTAGCCCTCTGATTGCATCTGTTACGTCCTTTATGGAGATTTCACCCTTTTCTATCTTTTCAATGTCCTTATCAGTGAATCCGAGCGCTTTCAATTCATCAAGTGTAACATTCGTTCCGTCACTTTCCTTTGTACCAGACATGTACTTGACAAGTGTTTCATACTTATCAATGATGGACTGAATAGCGGAAACCGATTTGTTACTCGCATCCTCGAATAAGTCAGCCATAGAACGGGTCGTTTTGCCGTACTGTTCATCGAGGTCATTAAGCTGTTGCCGTTTTTCCTCTTCAAGTATACCCTCGTCACCTGCATTCGACGCTTCCTTTATTGCTTGGTCGTATTTATCTATGATGGCTTTCCTTTTCTGCTGGTAGTTACCGAATTTTACAAGATACTCATTCCATGAGGCCTCCTGCTCACGTATTTCGTCACTATATTGTCGTTTTCTCGTATTTCCTATTATGGAATCAAAAACAGATGTATCAACGGAAATTGAAGATGAAGAGAAAGACTTCTTCACATAGTCCTTTGTCTGTTTAGCTTTTAAATCCTCCTGAGCATCGAATATCTCCTTCTGATTTTGTATATAGGCACGTATATAGTCCTCCTTCTGGCGCTCTAAAGCTTGTATTTCTTTCTTATTCATAAGTTCACGTTGCGCCTGCTCCTTCTCGTAACCATCCTGCAAGTTGTCAATGCGAGACTGCTCTAATTGATTATCCAAGTCCTGCTGCTGGCGCTGGCGTTCAAAGGTCTGTTTACGCTCAAGCTCGGTAATACGGTGCAGTTGGTCGGTGTAGGCATTTATGTCCTTTACGCCAGAAATATTACCATTATCTGCAACAAAAGCACGTACATCAATAGAATCTATCAAAGCATTATTAGCATCCTTCAAGGCATCTACAACCTTTTTGTTTTCTTGTAAAGCTTTGGTTCTTCGGTTGAATTCAGCCGCTTCTATAGTTAATGCTTGTGTTACTATAGTAGTTCCAATGGGGGTATAACCGGATGTTGCTGTCCCATTTTGCGTGCTTTCCCTATGTCTGTTCGTCCAATTCGTATCAGCATTTATGGCTTTCTGCAATTGATATATTTTATTGTAGTTCTCTTCTATTATCTTCATTGCCGCTCTTGCTTGTGCAGCTTTCAAAAGGTTTTCTGTTAGAGATTTATATGCAGAAGCGGCATTACCTGCCAAAATAGCCTCATTAGATAAATTACCAAAATAAGAAGGGTATTTTTTTTGTAGCTCATCTGCTGCTTTATTCCTTTCTTCTAAAGACCTCTTATGATTTTGGGTGGCCTTATACAAAGCATCCAATTCTACACGTTCTCTTGCAGAATTTCTTGCACCTTCTGACGTTATTTTACTTAGATTCTGTTGATAAGAGACTACATCTCGTAAGGCATCCTTAACTTTAAATAAACCAGCAACCCAATCCACTACTTTATCACCGTACAAAGTAAGCAACGTAATTCCCACGGTCAATGCAGACTGCCAGCTAAACAAAGAAGATATAACTTGCTTCCACACCGGAGTAGCTGCCTGCCCCGACTTCTTCAATAGCTCATACTCTGTTCTCGCTCGTTTAATTTCATCTGCTAAAATTGGAAGATTATTCGATATAGCAGAAAAAAAGACTTTAGGACCATAAGCCAAAGAAGGAAGCTCACGCCCAACTTGCTGGATAGACATACTTAGTCCATTCCATTGCTTTCCATAATTACCAACATTCCTTTGATGATTTCCGATTGTAGCATCAAGTTCCTTTATTTTTGCATCCGTTTGCTGAATAGACGCAAGCAGTTCTTTACCAAGAGGGGAATTACGCTCTTCCTCTGTCAGTTCGCGATAGGCTATTCTCATTCTTGATAAAGACTGGGATAACCCGTTCATGGAAGTGGCGGCTACATTATCAAGTTTGGCATTATTATTCAACGCTTGTCTCACCTCTGACAAAGCGGTTTTATGCGTCAATAATGAATTGTTTAACTGTTCAAGCCGCTTTTGTTGGGCAGAAGATAAAGAAGATGATTCCCCTTGTGATTTATTGATTTTCTTAATTTCAGCATTAATCAGACGGATAGCATTCATTTCCTCTACCATTCGTTTGATATTGGCATCCCTTGTTCCAAGAATATCGTTAATCTCGGTTCTCAAATCATCATAAGCCTTTGCTTGTGCTTGAATGCTTGCTGTTTCAGCCGTATTAGTCTGTGTATTTGCATCACCTATCTGTGTAGGAGCACTAACGACTTTAGATACTTTCTCCTGCGCTTGAACAATCTTTTCAGTAGCTTTATTGATTCGACTGACCGAAAGCATTATTTTCCCTTCTGTTGCCGCAATTTTATCCACCAACGCATCATATTGCCCAATCAAAGAGGTAAGCTGCGATTGCAATCCCTTTGCAATATCAATATCCACTGTGATATTAATACCCATCAATACTTTCTTTACATTCTCTATCTCGTTCTTTAGTTTACGCAACTTCTGAACGTCATCGTCTACATTTGATATAATTCCTGCCATATTATAGTTTTTTTTCTATTTGCCTACCTGCATACAAGATGCCATTAGTCATAATAACTTCAAATCCTTTACTTTCGACATAGCTTGCATAAGGCTGACCGTTAGCCAAATAAAGCCCATCCTTTGATTTTTCGGAATAAATCAGAAGATTCTCTGTATTTCTTACCGCTTCGGAATGAGAACCGTCTGATTCCACCCACATATCTACTATTTTCCCATTACGGACAACACACCCCCCATTTGCATTATTCAAGTTACCAGTCCTATTTTCATAAGTCTTGTTAATCTTTGCATTTCGGGTGGCGTCTCTCCCTATTTGAGAAAGAGTATTATAATACTTATCATCTACACTTTCAAGCAATTCATCTAATCCTGATGTATCTCCTCTAAACTCCATTATTTTTCATTTGTGCTAAGTTCGACAAACACAAGTTATCCAGCAATATTTCAAATATTTAATATGCGACAACGGAATAATTGTCGTGAAATAATTGGGAGTGATTGATTTTTGAGATATTTTTGCAAACACTTAAGTTAATAAATGTACTGTCATGAAAAATACACTACTTCTGATATTGCTAATATTTGCTTTTTCAAGTTGCAATAAGTCATATAAATATGTGGAAACGGTTAAAGAAAAGTCATTATTCAGCAACTCTTACAATGAGAAGGAGGAGGAACCTAAAACGATAAGCTCAAAGAATGATTCCCTTGCGTATTTAGAAGCATATCAAAAATTTTGCATTTCTCAAAAAGTTTATAAAGATATGACTAATCAAGGAATAGAGTTTGTTAATATCCCAATAAAGTTCTCACTGTACAACTCAAACGGTGAAAAAGTAAATCCATATATAAACCAATCAACCCTTGACAATATAAAAAATAATGTTATGTCTTTAGATGATAACATTGGAAAAACAATATCGGACATAAAAAAAGAAAAACAAAATCCTATTGATTCTATAACAGTAAAAAAAATATCCTCTTTATTTACATTTAACAAGGACGAATTTGACCCATGTGAACTAACATGGATTAAACCAAAATCTGCTCCCCAATATACCAACCAGAATGGAATATATTGTTATTTTATGAAAGATATTGATGGGGTATCAAACTTTAGACTCAGAATACAATATTATTCTGACGATTGGTTATTCATTCGCAAATATCAATTTTCTATTGACAATAAAGCTTATGAATTTATCCCCAATAATGTAGAAACTGATTCAGGTAATGGAGGATATATATGGGAATGGTGTGATGAAAATATCCATTCCAATAATGACATTGAATTAATAAAGGCACTTTCTAATGCTAAAACTGCAAAAATAAAATTTATTGGAAGGCAATATCACGATATAAAAACCATATCACAAAAACAGATTAAAGGAATAAAAGATGCCTTAAACTTATATCTCGCAATGGGAGGGAGTTTGTAATATTCATATTAAGCGCACCCCAACCTAATGAGGTGCGCATTATTATTTAAGCAGCATCTTTACCTAAGAACTTTTCTACGAAGTAAATTTGCCCCTTACCAGTCACTTTGGTAGTAGTAGTGACCAATACAGAGCCGTCCGGCTTGGTGATGGTGGTTTTCTTCAATTCAAAAAGCCCCAATTTCATAGCTTTCTGCGTTGGCTGATTGTAGTAGTCGCCCTTTTGGCAAAGATAACCATTCTCGCGCATCCAGTTAAACAAACGGTTCTGACCGATATTCACTCCATTTTGTTGCAGTATCTTTGCTAATTCTGCAACCAAGCAAGAACGTTGAGAAGTTGAAACGGCATCGGCAAAAAGGACTTTAGGTGCATCTTTCTGAATCTTCTGTTCGGCTTCGATACGCTTCTGTTTTTCTTCTTTCAAGTTGGTTGCAAGCTGAATCAGAAAATCGGGTGAGGTCAAAGCTTTTTCAAGTGTATCGCTGGTCATGTATGCACCATGTTTGCGGATTGAGGGCAAAACTTCGCTTGTAACCCATTTGCGAAACGGTTTTGCTTTTTCGCTATCACTTCTTATGACAACATCATACAAACCGCTTTCAGTAACAAATGTCGCTTGTTGTGTTCTACCTAAATTATCTTTTATGGGGTGCGTTTGACGCACATCATCATCTAAACGACTGGCACACCTTGAAGTATCTTTTATGCCAATCACAGCGCAAACGTCTGCCAAACAAAACAACGGTTCTTCATTCTCATTCATAGCAATTCTCACTTTTCCGAACTGCTCATTTTGGAAAATCTGAATATTATTCATACTTTTACACAGTTTAAAAAATTAGACCCCACCAAAGGACGCTCCTAACTTCATCCGATGGTGGGGTTTATACTTTACAGCCGTTAGGATAACTGCGTTGTTTCTGTTTGCAAACTTATTATATAATCGTGTAAGAGAGAGATTTTTATTTTACCATAACACGACAATCGTTTCATTGTCGTGAAGTTTTGGTGGTGGTCTCGTTTTCATATGTTTCATACTTATTTAGTCAATACATTGTCTATCAATCCACGAAGTTCTTTCAGTTCTTCTTCGGTCAACCCATACACATTACCCAATGCAGAGGGCTTTTCAATCTTTAAGCCGTACTTTACCCCCCCCCCGTTGCTTCTCTTTGGGTAAAACGGCAATAGCAAATCGTTTACTCATTTCTTGCTGTTTTAATTAATGACTATGTTCTCAGATTCTCATTGAATAGCCTTAAAGGCGGTGGTCTTGCTTTGAGGTTCATAACTATGGAATTTATAAGGCAGCCCCTAAAGTCGTGCGAAGACTGCCTTTGGATAATCGTGTTATTTATATACTCGGATATATCCTGAATCCCTCTACCAGCTTCCCCTCAAAATCAGAAATCAACTTGCGTATCTGCTTGTTTTGATTGTCAGCATTTATATAGTGACCTGCCAAATAATAACCCTCTACATAAGCATTGCCTATTTGGGAGAAGATATTACGCAATCTTTCTTGAAATGGAAGTTTGTCACAGTCAAAGACACCTGCCATTATTTCGCCATAAGCACCATATCCAAACCCTTTTTCATCTCTCATTCTTTTCGCTGTTTCTTTCAACCGTTTATTGAAACGGTTCAGTTCGGACTTTAATATCTTTTCGGCATACTTGGTGCAATCATTCTTGCGAAGCATTTCTTCCATTTCGTTGAAGGCGCTAATATACGCTTCTTTGAATTGTGCAGCCACCCTGCCAGTGAATCCCATAGCCAAAAAGGTGAACCCATCACGGGTTAAATAGTACATGGGTCTTTTTTCACCTTTTTTATCGACATATTCAACGGGCGCAAAATTGCGCTGGTTAAATAACTCACTACAATCCAATGATTTAATAGCTCTCAATACATCTTTGTGTGCTTTACCAAAATACTCGGCAACTACCAATGAGGAAGTTACTGCCTTACCTTCTCTCACTTCAATCAAATCAACTTCATACGAGGAAGAATTGTTCCTTTTAATAATCTCTGTTTGCATGTTCATTATATTTATGTGTTAGTACTATAAGTTCTACTTTAATCACCCACATAGTGAGCACCGAAATGCCCGTAACTATACGGATTGTAATACGCTGATTGAGGTATTGACAAATCATCATAAGAGCTACGCTCTGCCGATACAGTACCACCACATGAGGCATTTACCGATTTTATATATTCTCTGTCTTTCTTTGCCATTGCCTCATTGGTAAGAGCCAGTTCTGACTTAGCCATCATCCAAGCGAATTTCAAACAGTCAGAGAAAGACTTGTTGCCAGCATGACGTTTATAACATCTATGGGCTGACTTCATAATTTGAGATAAGTTGTAGCGTTTCATATATCTATCGTTTTATAACCACGATGCAAATGTAAACCGTTCGCTTTAAATAAGCAAACAAAATAGTAATATTTCGCTTTACATTAACTCAATTTAAGAATAGCTATCGCTTTACGTATTTAAAAGTATGTATATTTGCACAAAATATAATTTAGAATAGTTATGGCTTTACGAATAAAAGAAGTTATAAAAGAGCAAGGAACAACTGTTCAAGAGCTTGCTGATAAGATGGGAATATCCAGAGTGGGATTAAGTCAACACATAAATGGCAATCCTTCAGTAGAAGTATTAGAACGAATAGCATCTGCTTTGAATGTTCAAGTTTCAGACCTATTTGAAAAATCTTCCGATGAAGTTATAGGAGCTGTCCGAATTGGAGATAGCACTCACGTTATCAATAGTAAGGATGATATCAAGAAGTTAGCGGAAAAATTGTAATATGCGCGAACATCCACTAGTTTTTTATTGTTTATCTGCAAAAAGAAGAATCCCTTTAGGTACAAAACCATTATAAATGACTACATTTGTAACTAGTTACTCTTTAGAATAAATAGTAACTCTAATTAATTGATACATATGGCACATTTAATTGTAAAGAATTTCGGAGCTATAAAATCCGCAGAAATAGAAATAAAGAAGTACAATTTTTTTATTGGGCATACTTCAAGCGGAAAAAGTACTATTGCAAAACTTCTTGCAATATTTAACAACTCTGTTTTTTGGGCTATCAAGGAAGGAGATTTCAAGGGATTCTTTAAGTTGTTGGAAAAATATAATATTAATTTTGATTTTAAACCTTCTACTATCATTAAGTATAGCAATGATAAATATTACTGGGAAATAGGAGAGAATAAATTCCATAGCAATTATAAAGATGCTGACCTCATGGAGATGGCTAGCACATCTGAATCCTATGATTTCATATTGAAATTTATAGAGAAAAAAGAGAGTGAATCATCGTTAAAAGATTTAATAGATGCTTTAAAAAACTCTGTAAAAGACAGTAAGCTAAAGAAGGATGATACATTTTTCCCACTCTTCATTAAACCACTTTTAATGAGTATCATTTATGAAGAGTGTATTCCTGTATACATACCTGCCGAAAGGTTGTTAATTTCAACATTTTCTAATAGCATATTCTCTTTACTACAAGCAGGAGCCAGTATTCCTGATTGTATAAAGGATTTTGGGAGTTTATATGAAAAAGCTAGAACACAATATAAAAATATTGATATCGACATACTAAATATTCAAGTTTCGTTTAATAATAATGGCGATACTATATATTTAACAAATGAGCATAAGGAATTAAAATTATCCCAAGCTTCAAGTGGTATTCAATCAATCATTCCCCTATGGACTGTATTTAACCAGTACGTTGAGAGTAAGAAAAAACAAATGTTAGTGATAGAAGAACCTGAATTAAATTTATTCCCTTCTACTCAACATTTCTTAATTGATTGGATTATAAAAAAAATGAGAAAATCAAATGGAAGTATTGTTATTACAACACATAGCCCTTATGTATTATCAGTAGTAGATAATTTAATTTTAGCAAGGGAAATATTAAATAAAAGTAATAACAAAAGGAAAATCCAATCTCAAATAAAGGCACTTATCCCGTCAATGGCTTTAATTGACTTCCATGAAGTGTCATCATACTTTTTCCATTCTGATGGGATTGTTAAAGATATACTAAATACTGAATTAAAATCCGTAGGTGCAGAGTATATTGATGAAGCCTCCAATGAGTTAGGATATATTTTTGATGAACTTTGTAATATTGAAAGAAATGAGCTGTAAGTGTTTTGATAAAAAGCCCGGTTTTTCAGAAACAGCCCCTTTTGATGAACGATACGAACAATCGAAATGCAGGTGTAACTCACGTTTTACCGTTAGCGAGAACAGAAGTAAATTCACAATAGGCTCAAAAGATTTAACCAAGGTGGACAAGGTGAAAATTGATGGCTATTTTGACCGTTCGTCAGAACATAGGAAATGTGACTATTTGTTTGTGTACACATCAGACCCTAAACAGATTTATATCTTTGTAGAATTAAAAGGCACTGACATTTCGCACGCTGTGACACAAATAGGTAATACGGTAAATTTGTTCTATGACCAAGGCTACCTGAAAGGGAAACAAGTTGTAGGTGCTATTGTCAGTTCTCGCCATCCGTCAAATGACGGTACATATCGTAAAGCAAAACAAATCTTAGAAAGGTCTCTTTCATCAAAAATAAAGGGCTTTCGAATAGAAAAGAAAAATAAAGAAATGACATACGATCCTACTCAGGATAAAGTTGTTTAGTAAAAGCCGGATTTCTCCGGCTTCTAATTTAACCGCTAATATTACCCATATAAGCCCTGCGAGACACCTGCTTATCCCAATCAGCACCACTTTTATTGATATTACCAATGTATTTTCCTGCAATCCTATTTACAAGATTGTTCGGGTCACCCAAATTACTACCATAGCGACGGCTTGCAATTCTGTTTACTTGTCTGATAATATCCCAACCTGATTTAGTTCTTCTTTTGACTCAACTGTCCTCCTAAATTTAAATGTTAAACAAATATACGAAATTCTCTGATAATTTCGCCATATCTATTTCTTTTTCCTACGATTAGCCAATTCCTTACCACTGATTCTATTCACCTTCTGACCACCATATACTGCGTGTAATTTATCCCGTTGCATCATCAGCAGATTCCGATAAGGGATAATCTCAAACACTTCTGTATAACTCAGATGCAGCGTGTCAATCAAATGGGCTATCTGCCCGAAGAACGTTGTGTTTCCTACTGTTTCGGTCTTGCTGCCAGCATCGACACGTTCTTCATCGAGCTGACACACTGAAAAGCCGATATATCCATCATGGAGAAACATACCTCCAGCGCAGTCCTGATTTCTTCAAAAGTGCCACCTTCCAATTGCTTTGCAAAATCCTCGTTTCCGCAGATGAAGCATGAGACACCTTTCAGCATATCTTCGGTAGCTTCGGGAAGCTCTTCGATAGCTTCGATGATATTGTTTCCATCCATGCCGATATTGGAAAAGTGACGGATAGCGCGACAGATAGTCTTAATAGTGGGCGGTTTGATGGTATAAATCATACCTCCTATTTCCACGTTTTTGAAATCCAACCCTAACAAGGCATCGGATACCGCTTTTGCTGCTTGATTCATAACTCTAAAATTAAAAAGGCGGTGAGCAACCACCCACCGCCATCTGAAAACAATCCTTTTACTGAAAAATTATCAACCTTCCGGCACTACAATTTCCGATTCGTCAAACCACTTTTCGGAAGCCAATCCATCTACACCTGTGGAAAGGGGAACGGCCGAAACAGCCAATCCGACAGCCTTATCGGTATTAGAGCCACGGGCATTGATAGCCGCTTTCGGAAACACAACATAAACTCCGTCTTTGGTTTTACCAATCACACATTTATGAATAGGCTTATACTTGCCTCTTTCCCAATTCTTTTCTGTGGCTTTACCACCTTGTAAATCAGCCTTTGTAGCATAATCATACTCACCAATGGTGAAGTTGATTTTCACCTCACCCGGTTCAGACGTTTCCCGGTAGTACTCACCAGTCAAAGCGTTTTTGTAACGAGTTACACTTGCCTCTGCTTCTTCGTATTGATACGTGTCACCATGCACATTCTTGACCCGCTTCGTTGCTGCGTTTTTCAAGATGGTGGCTACTTCTGCGCCTGTTAATCCGGCAGCTGGAGTAGTAACCGTTTTAATCGGTTCTGCATAATACAGTTCGTCAATTTCTACTGCTGTAATCATATCATTTTACATTTAATACATTAAACAAAATTCTCACATTCACATAATGACACTTCAAAGCTGTGTCCGCTTCTGTACCGATAGAATCAATAGAGTAACGATATGTCATACCATCATAGGTGCTTACTACATCATCAAACAGCTTGCCAGCCTTTCTTTCAAGTTCGTTAAGCCGGATTGTGTTCGCTTCATTCTCGCTTAAATTGGGTACACATAGATTCACTTCTGCGAAAGATTTCTTCCAATAAGTTCCCGTCTGTTGTTTCTTCGTGTGGATGACAATCCTTTCGGACTTCAATTCACCCGTCAGCGTTTCTCCTGCTGGTACTATGTCTATTCCGAAAATCTTGCAGTCCCGGTAGAGGATGTTTCCTATGTCGGTGGTTACTATCATACTATCAAATATTGGACGTTTTCGTCATATTCGAGAAATACGTGACAAACCAAATCTCCAAGTTGAACCGTTCCGGCAAATCTTTTTCCAGCCAAATCTGCATCTGATACGTGTTGCCCCGTTCCGTACATATAAATATCCACAAAGCACAATTCTTTCTGATATTCATCTACGATAGCCCACAAGCAAACAGTACCTCGTTGTACTTGAACAGACAATATCCTCGCCCCGATAGGCAGACATAGTTTTGAATGGTCTGCAACAATCAATTCATACTTGAATATTCTTTTCATTTTTCAAATTCTTCTTTTAATCGTTTCTCCGCATATAAAGCAGCACTACTCAAAACATCATACCCTTTAGATTCTACGAATGAAGCGTATTCCGCTTCGTTTTTCAGCGTCAAACCGTCTTTATCGACATCGTAATCATTGGACGTTCTCAAAGTGAGTGTATGGTCTTGATAATCGCCATTTTCCTCTGCGTACTTCACGGCTTCATCGCCTACATCAATCATCTTCTTTTCGACCTCCCATTCTCCTTCATCGAAAAAGGAGTCGACATCTGAGAAATCGAAATCTACATCCATAATTCCGAGTAGTTAAAGTAGTTTGTACTCTTTATCGTGTAGACTTCGCCTTGACCTCTTACGCCATCACCATCCATGCAACGTACTTCATCACCAGCCTTGACAGTAATTCTCTTCTCACACACCACATGATAATTCGGACGATACACAGAGCCGTTATCAGATGAAAACTCTTTGGTAGTGTTATCATCACAACGGCACTTGCATACCTCCTGCCAGTATTCACCACCTGTTCCAGGAATAGGTCTGCCAAACTCATCCTTATCCATCGGGGTGATAACTTTTACCTGCAATATGTGTGGAGCGAATATCATAAAAAAGTCACTTTAGGTTTGTTACTCAGTTCGTCTTTCAAGCCGTACTGCTTACACAGCCATGAGTACAATTTCATTAGGCTATCAACATAATTAGACCAAGACACAGAAAATCCGCTTTCGCTGACCGAAGATGGATTTTGTATCATCCACGGAATTTGCTTGGCACAAGCGACCTCTAATCTTGCCCTATTTTCCTCGGCAAAAGGTTCTTCGCCATCCAATCCCGTTCTTGAAAGTATATTTTCAACTACAAGATTAGACGGGGGATTCTTATCAAATACGCTTAATACAAACTCCTTGTTACTCATGACTGTTATCAATCAATATGGTGTAATCAGTTTACTATATGCGGTATAGCTATAATGCGTGCAATACTTTGATTTATAGATGTATCTGAACGGGCATTTGGGAACATTAATTCGTATCCCTTGAATAGCCGCTTCCTCTTTCATCGAACACATCATAGCCGGGTTATTTGCAACCAAGAATATAGTCTGTGGCATGGTTAGTACAACACAATCAGCCGGAGCCGTTTCCAAAGTGATAGACTGAATATCCGGCAAACCGGCATTAACCGATGGATTCACATATTCACACTTGGGAGATTCCACACTTGATGCCTGCACGCTCAACGAGACCAAAGACATCATCAAAAAACCACACATGGCAAAAATAAAATTCTTCATTTCTTTTCTGATTTATAAAATTAGACAATGGAAGGGTAGAAGCAATACCCTATCCTTTTACTCGATACCTAATGCTTCTTTCAGTTTGGCTGTTGATTCTTCATCCAGTTCTGAAACCTTAGACAAAAGAGTTTCCTCTTTCATATTGCCGGAAGCCTGCGCACCGATAGACTTCAAAGCGTCAACCAAAGCCTTCTTCTCAAACTCCTTTTCAAAGAGGGAAATTTTCACCTCTTTCTTTTCTTCAGGGGCTTTCACTTCGGGATTTTTTGCCTCAATCCGTTCAGCAAGTCTGCGGCTTTCCATATCCAGCACACGGGCTTCCTCACCGACTTCAATCACTTCACCGGGAGTGTAATACTTTCCGGTGAACTTGTCGCGGAAAACTGATATAACCTTTACTTTCATATCCTACCCCCTTATGCTGATTGGATGGATGCAATTTCGCTCAAATCGAAATTGGTAATCAAATCTGGATTGGAAATCTGCGGAATCCACTCTGCCGTATATTCCATGTAGCGACCGTTTTTGTCACGGTAGTTGGAGATAAGCATCTGCCCCTCTGACGGGATATAAGTACGTCCTTGTACTGGGTCTGTCGCTTCATACGGGGTATGATGGCGCATATAACCAATGTTGTCAGAAGGTAACAGAGTAATACGGTTATCCGCGTAAATCTGCACATTCTTTCCCGTCTGGTCTTTCACGTAGTCCTCCTTGATTTCGATGCGAGGCAGACCGATGCCGGTGAACACTTCGGAAGCCAAAGAAGAGGAAACCAATCCCGTACTCAACTTCATTTCGTTGCTGCCGAGAATCATCTTGTACTGCTCACCAAATTCAGAAGAGCCAAGCACATTCTTGTTGAAAGATGCACGAGTCATAACCATCTTGGCATAAACGCCATAGTCCGGTGCCAAGGAATGAAGTTTCTCTCTCAAATAAGAGATAAACATATTCTTTCCGTCCACAACCACATCTCCACTTTTCGGCTTGATAAAATTGAACGGAAGGGTAATCTCCAGCAGTTTATTATTGGTCTGACCGGAAGTGATTGCAGCGTCTTTGTTGTAAACGGTGGCTTCACCAAGCATCAACAGCGCACCGACAATAATATCCATACGCTTGTGGGCGGCAAGGGTAATCTGACGGTAGTCGTCTGCCAGGAAGTTTACAATCTCTTCCATTGCAGCCTTTTGGTCGGCTGGCTTAGCGGCATTGAACTTGTCAATCAAATCCTGCAATTCAGAAAGACGGTCAATAGACATCTGATAAGCATCACCCAAATAGGCAATCTCACCATATCCGGAACCGATGTTCCGACGTTCACGGATGGGTTTCTCTCCAAAACGCGAATTGATGGAGCCGGCCATAACTCCGGTTACAGAACCGATATAATCCTTGAACACACGAGTAGTCACTCTGCGGAAAGTAAGATACTGCTGCCAATAGATTGTGTCCTTGCGTGTCTGGTTCACACGTCTGATGATAGCGGAAACAATGTTCGCATCATCGAATAATGTTTGAATCGTTAAAAACATATCCTACCTCCTTACTCGTTAAATTCAAACCATCCCTTCATGTTGGCTTTATCGTTCTCGGAGAACGGCATAACCAATTTTGAGGGTTCAATTTCTGCGGCTGTACGAAGCAATGAAACCAATGTGATTCCGTCCTCAACCTTTGTACGGTTAAACAGAGCCGAATTAGCCACATACTTTTGCTTTAAACCATCAACTGCAACCGCATTGAATAATACAGCATCTTTGGCGATATTCTCACCAAAAGCAGCCTTGATTGTCAAGACATCATAATTTGCATTTGTCTTGTCGATAGCCGAAACTTCCGCGCCTTTCGTACCGCTTCCGAGAAACATGCCAACGTATGCAAGGGAGTTCTTTTCTACCTTGATAGATAACGCCGTGTCACCGGTTGCGTATGCTTCTACTACTCTCACATTGATTACCGTGTATGCGAACTTATTTTTCAAGTCCGCACAAATCGGTGTAAATCCGGGAAGAAAACTTCCCACTACCAGGTTCTGCGTGTCGAGTTTGAACGGGCCACGTCTACGAATACCGGTCTGGACATCGTAGCGTTCCTCTTGCTCAACGGGCGGAACCAAGTCATACTTAAATCCTGCTGACATAATTAATTCTTGTTTTGTTCAACAATAGTTTTCGTTCCCTCATCAATCATCTTGGCGATAGATTCAGATTCTTTCTCAATCTTCGCTTCCGCTGATTCGGGAGGGGTTACGCCTTTGAAGCCGTCATTTGCGAACTCCTGCTTCAAGTCCTTGAAGTATGCGTCCAAGTCCTCATCGTCCTTAATGGCGCATCGTTTGGCGTAGTTTTCGGGAATACCATACTCCTTTGCCTTTGCCAAAATCTGCTGGCTACGTGTTGCTTGAGCCTTTTCCGCTTCAAACTGTGTTAGCTTGTCGGAAAGGCTCTTGTTGGAATCAATTAAAGCTTGCGCCCATGCAGGCACATCGTCTTTATTCTCTTCCGTTTTGGTAGTAGTGGTAGTCTCGATTGGCTTACCGTCTTTAAGGTTATGCCTCTTTTCGTAGTTGGAAACTGCGGTCTTGGAAGCATCCCCGGCACGGAAATCACCATAGGAATTAAGCACGTCCGAGAAGCTGATACCCTCAACAATGGAGTTTACCTTTGTCTCGTCCGTTACACCCTCTGCCTTCTTAGTGGCAATTCGGGTTAAGATAGCAGTGTCCACCCCAGTAAACTTCTGTTGCAGCCCTGCCAAGATTTGTTCTAAGATTGTCATACCGTATGAATTTGATTTATAAATTTCTACGGTAAATTTCGTTATTTATAAAGAAGGTGAAAAATTATCAGATAGGTGATACACGACAATGAAACGATTGTCGTAAAATGATATAAAAAAGGCGTGAAACCAATGGAATCACGCCTTCAAAATTATTACTATTTACTTCTTTACAGCTTTCAGCTTAATCATTTCATTATACCCATAAGGAGTTAAAGTCCAATATACATTTGTATCTTTTATCCCCCTTTTCTTTTCACTTTTAGCTATCAAACCTAATGATGAAAATTGAATTAATATGGTATAAAAATCCTCACTTAGAAGTTCTACAAAAGATTTATAATTAAAACGATAATCACGAAAACATAATTCTCTTAATGCTTGGTTTATGCCAAATTCTGTTGCTTCATTTATCATCATTGGAGCTAAATAAGCAAATAATTTATTCCATGTAGTATTTAACTCCACACCTTGTTCATGCGAAGAAATGAAATGCAAACAAACAGAATCTTCTCCTTGTTTTAACATTTCACTTCCCACTGGAGGAGTTACTTTTATTTCCTCTATTTGCTTAATCAACTCTGCATTTTCTTTCCTAAGAGCCAAAATTTCTTTATTTGCATCTGCACTCGATACTTCATTTGCCTTTACCCATCCTACACGAGGATTGGTTTTGATCAAAGAATTTAAACTTAACACGACTTGAGAAGCTAGTCCGTCAGCGTTATCCCAAAGTTTGCATAGTTTCTTTTTGACTTCAGATTTGAAACTCTCTAATTTCTCTTTGCATTTGGGATTTGATTCGATTTTTATGCCTGGCAATATTCCTGGATTCTTATGTACAAACGAAATCACCGGAACTCCTTGTTCAATTGCATATTCAAACTCTTTTTGCGTATAGCTTTTCCCTGATTCTTCCTCTATTGATCCATAACGTCCAGCAACAATCAAAACATAATAGTCACACTCACGTATAAGACTTTTAATAACCTCCCATTGTGATGAATCCGAAGCATTAAAATACTCCATTCCTACAGGAAAGCAATTCATTTGCAAAAGTGCCTCCATTACTTTTTTTCGCTCTTCCTGTAAGTCCTCATACGTTGAACTAACAAATACTTGATATTTCTTTTCCATAGTAACCTTATCGTAGATTTAGAGTTTACACTCCCAACACTATATTAGCATCAATATTTAGCTTCCGGCTTATCTCACGAGCAACTTTTAAAGTAGGTTCACATTTACCGGATATATAATCACTTAACCGTGATGGGCTGACACCAACCAACTTTGCAAGTGATTTTTGATTAAGCCCCATTTCGTACATACGAAGTTTAAGAACATCCACAAGTGTTGGTTCTCCCAATGCAAAATGTTCTTCGGAATAATCAGCAACCAAATTAGAAAGAAGCTCCAATTCTATGCTATTTGGGTCATTCAAAGGAGTATCATCTTTCACTAATGGAAGAAGTTCCTCTACTCTTTTCACCGCCCATTCATATTGGGCTTGATTTTCTATCTTTGTCATAATCCTAAATATTAGCGCAATCTATTCTATCATATTCTTTATGAGTACCAATAAAGCGAATATACACAAACTGAATAGTGAATTTAATCACTACTACCAAACGATAGTTGTTGCCTTTGATGTTGAAAACATAGTGTTGATTACCTACATTATCAACGCTATTAAACGTTTTCTTAATATCGGCAAAACAGGTCCACTTACTTCTTTTCACAATGGTAGTCCATTCTTGCAAAGCGACCTTTGAATCGGGATGGTTCTCTGCATATTCTTTTAATGCTTGTTCGGTAAATATTCTCATTGGTTACTCAATTATCGTGTGACAAAAATACATATATAATTCTATAATTCAAAATTATATTCTAATATTTACAATTTAAAGAGCAAAAAAATAGCGGCAACTCCAAAGAGTCACCACTAATTATTCTATTTCTCTTGTTACAAAATTATAAATCCCGTAATTTTTCCGGCTAAGAAGCGTTTTTCTGTTCCTTATTTCCGATTTGCTCATTCTTTGCCCCTTGTTCCTCCTTGATTTCTGCAAGCTCCTCTTCTACCCTATCAGCATTCCCGGCAAACATGATTCCCTCACGCGTTGACCAGATGCCACCACTGACAGCGGAAACGGCAGTAGTCACCTTATCATTCAAATCATCAATCATATATGGAACCAGTTCTGTTTCTATGTCAATGGTTTGCGATGCCTTGCTAAACTCGGTTGGATTGATAGAGCCTAAAGCGGAAACAATGAAATTTACTCTCCGCTGCAAGAACTCACCGATAACCTCACCGTGATTTTCTACCGCCATATGTGCACCCATGAACATAAAGCGGAAAGCGGTTCCTGATGCTTTGCCTACCCCCTTCAACGTCTCAAAGGATATTCTTGGAGTGTTTGACATATCATAAGCCATATTGGTGAGTGTTTCTGCTTCAAAACGTACCGTATCCGGAACTTGGTTCCACGTCAGATACTGGGCATCCGCACCTTCACCTGTAAGTTTGACCATTCTATCCTTAACCTTACCCATGAAACCCTCCACGTCACCGATAAGTTTCAATAAAGGGAAGAAATGATAATCGATGCAATCTGCATAATTGGATAATAATTTCTCCAACCGAACCCGAAAAGCCTTTATCTTTTTGCAATAAGGTTCAGGACGGTAGGCATAGAGAACCGGTAATTTGGGGAATCCATGAGCAAAAGGAGTTCTTTCTTCATATCCTTTAGATAAATCCCATTGATAAACCATTTTGTCCGTAATAGCCATAAAACAGGTGACCTCCGAATCATCCATGAGCTTCTTTTTATACTCACGTGAGAAAGCAATCATTTTACCTTCATCGTTAAAGAACGGGTATAGTTTATCACCTCTGAATGGAGACCATAACACGCTTTTCAGTTTCTTGGTGGGCTTGACCTTGCCTCCGAATGTAGTCTTTACTTTTTTCCAGAACTTCGCCCAAAACGAATCATCATCGGTAACATACCAATATTCTGCCGCTTCTTGTTCGGAGAGCCAGGCACGGACAACCTTCTTGTTCTGATATTTGATTTTATTAGACTTGAATACAGCCTTTACTGCATCCAGCAGCTTCTTTTCATCATCATCAGTTGGAGTGCAATCCATAGACGGTTCTGTGCCAACTGTGAAAGCAGTTTGAATGTTCACTATATCCTGTTCCAATGGAATGGAGATACGGTTCACTGGTTCTGTTTTATACTTTGCTTCGATTTCATAAGTCTTACCAGTTTTTTCATCGAAGTGCTTCTCAGCTTCTTTTCCAAGAACCTTTCTGTCCGGATACTTCTTTTTGTCAACCATAATTTCATGGCGTTCCGGATTCCAATCGTCCCAAAGTTTACAACAGTCGGGAAGTTCAGTCTTCCTACCTTTCTTCAGGTAGTTTATCTTCTGCCCGATGTCAGGGAGTGCTAATATTTCTTCTAAATTCAATGGCATAGTTTATATTTTTAATGCGTGAATATTCCTGTTAAATCTTTCGGCTTCTGAATCTTACCAAGAAGCTCACCCAATACATAGTAACGTACAGCATCTATTCCGTGATTATCATGGTCTTCCGGTTCGTTGATATAGTTCCCGTCCTTATCCTTTGCCCAAACATACTTTCTGAACTCGCTTTGCAAGTTGTACGAGCGTTTGGTTATATAAATCTCCATATCTTTCATTTTGTCAATTCCGGCATTGATAGAGCCTGCACCTTTCTCTACGGCATATATCTTGATTCCTCCGTTGTGTATCTCTTGAATCAAACGTGGGTCTGCGCTGTCGGCAATGACTTTCAATCCCCACGGGCGAAGAGTCTTGATGATGTCAGAAGAAAGCAATCCAGTACGGTAATCCACTTCATCCAAGTAAAGGGCGTTATCAACGATACCACAACGAATGGAAGCAGACGGGTCATGCGTATAACCGAAGTCTTGCCCGAAAGCAATTTTCTTTGCCCAAGCCGGGAACTCGTCAACAATTCCCCACTTCTTGAACACAGCACCTTCTGCAACGTCAGCCCAGCGACCGATAACCACATGAGCATACTTTTCAGGATTACTCACCTTCATATCTTCCACCTCTTTCAGGAACTCAGGAGAAAGGTTATCCAAGTTATCAAAATACGTAGTATGGATATGGAGCACATTCGGATGAGTGGAAATCTGAACCTGCACACCATCAATCTCTACCAGCTTGTGAGTTTTCTCAATGTATTTCTTGTAGATGAAGTGATTGGAATCGCATGGGTTCATTATAATGATAATCCGGTTCTGAATACCCTTCTTGCGAATGGAGAGCATTATTTTATCGAACTCATCTTCGCTTGTCCACTCTTCCGCTTCATCGCAGACGAAAGTCGTAATGCCTTGAATGGATTTCAGTTTTGCTGTCTGGTTCCCGGAAGAAGTCTTGATACCCCGGAACATGATACGGCTCTTAGTCATCTTATTGACTATATCCGTCTTTGTGGTCTTGAAATATTTCGTGGTACCGTCCAAATCTATCTTCTCCATCATTTCGGGAATGATAGACATACCGGCAGAAACCATAGTGTAACGGGTGTAAAGAATCTGATGAACTATCTTCTCTACGGGAGTCATTTCAAAAGTCAACCGCTCAATAAAGGTAGAAGCATTGAAAGACTTTCCGCTACCACGCCCACCGGTGATAAGAATTATAAATTTTTCCTTATCCTCATATAATGGATGGTAAATTTCTTGAGGTACTATCATTTCAGCTTGTCTTTAATCCAGGAATCAATGTTGATGCCATGCTCTATGTCTGTTGGAATATCAGCATCTTCATTCGATGCAACTGGGGCACGCCCGAACAGTCTGTCTTCCATTCCATCCAATACATCGGTCATTCCTTTTGCCGCATTTCGTTTCAATCCTCGAGCAAGGATGAGTACCCACATAGGGGTGTCTTCCTTGCCAATTATCTTATCAATCTCTTGCGGAGTACACTGGAGTAAATACATCTTCACTTCATTCCATTCCTCACGAGACACGTTATAGGCTTTTTTGGCGATGGTATATAGTTTGGGCTTCCTGCCACGATTCTCTGGCTGGTTCGTGCTTGAAAAGCGGTTTCCTTTGCCCTTTATGTGTTCGTATTCTCCTGCCATAACGCTTGATTAACGCTCGATTTTACACTTTTTATCATTTTTTGCTGTTTCTATTTTTATTTGTACCTTTGCACTCGTAGGATGCACGGGTCGGAGTAAGGGTGGCCCCCGTCTGATGATGTTGTACGACATTGCTCTCCCTGGTAAACACGCTCGTACTACCGCGCGTGTTTTTATTTGTTATGTTTATACCTATGTATATAGCCATTATCGGATACTATTATAATTCTTTTGAACCTATATCTATGGCCATCCTCATATAAACCAATTCCTTTTTCAACTGACTGCCGTGTGAAAACTCCTCCCTTTGAATAAATCAATGCAACATCCGCTCTTTTTGTTCTTGCATGGTCAAGAGCGTTCCTGATTGTATTCGCTCCATCCTTTGTTGGTGTCCTTTGCTCGAAAGAAGCTGAGAAGATACGTCCGTCAGGTGTCCTTACCTGCCCACTTTCATTCTTCAGCACTACCTTATACCCCTTGTCCGCAAGTATACGTGCCGCTTCCAGCTCTTCGGACTTGTGGCGTGCTGGGCTCTTCTCTATTGCGACATACCCGCCACCTTTCCCAATTTCCACGCTGGAGTACCGCCCACTGGCTCGCATTGCTTCAACTTCTGCTTGCCGTTTACGGTATGTTGAAGTACCTTGCTGGTATGTGCGAACACCCCCGGAAGTTTTAGCCATGCTTTAATCCCCCACAAACTTGCTTCCGAAACGCCCCCTCTTGTTATTTGTGTAGAAAGCTGATTCCGGTATGTTCAAATCATCATACGAACTTCTTCGGGCTTGCTGTGTGTTTCCTCCAAGCTTTCTTATACTGTCAAGGTAAGCCTTGTTTCCGGAAGCTTTGTAGTCAGTACTGTCAACCCTACCTCCAAGCGATTTCCAAGCCATCTTCATACTTTCGGTAAAAGACATCTTACCTCCATAGAGCTTATAGAGTTTGTGCGCCATAGACATAACTTTTGAACTTCCAAGACGGGAAGTACCTGTGCTCCTTACTCCTCCTGCTGTCTTAGCCATAACTATCTCCTTTTACGTCTCCTATTTGTTGAACTTCCTGTATATCCACCACGTCCTGCTCTGAACTCACGCTTATCTTTTACTTCAAATTCACGTGCCAAATCACGATTGTAAATATCATACTCGGTGCCATGCTTTGTGTCTCGGTCTATTGCTGCCGTGGTGGCAAATCCTGACTTCGCCGGACTGTCAAACCGTTCAGCCACCCTGTCAATCCATTTCTCGGCTTGCGATTGAGTCCTGAAATTCTTTTGCAGCCACCTTGTGTTACCATTCCTGTTTGTCACTGACACTGATGCTTGAAAGTTGCCGCCACTGGTGCCACCTCTAACTCCTCCTGCTGTTTTAGCCATTATTACCTCCTTTCTTGGTTTTCTTCACCCTGTTTGCCATAAACTGCTCCACATACATCACACTGTTCTGCACGCAAAGCTCCTTTATCTTCTCACCGCCACCGTAAACTATCATATTGGGAATATCTTTCCCTGATATTTCACGGGCAATTTGTATTTCAATCTTCAAGTATTCCTGTCTATCGGAATAGCCGCGTGTTGCAAAAGCATTGTAACCTTCTGGGATACCCATGCGGTTGTACTTGTAGAATTTCTTCGCCACATTGAGGTCGGCATATACCTTTACGCCGCACTCCTGGAAGTAGCGGGCAATCCAACGTTTCTTGTATATCTGCTGCAATCCATATGCTACAGGTGTCGTATCGAACAATGACAGGTTAGGTTCAACAACAGCAGAACATCCACTGTTCAGAACAACCGTAGGGTCTTTCCATATCGCTTCAAAGCGGTAATCCTCCACGTAGAAATGATAAGTTTGGATGTCTTTCCTCAACCTCGTGTCAGCTCCCCATGCGGAGAACGGCAGCAGCAAACCGGGTGCAGGTTGCTCATCCAAACGCAGGTTCGGTATGTCGAAATCGTTGTTGCTCTCATATATCCTGTCGCCCAGCATCATGGCAAAGAAGTCGGCATCTTCTTGTTGGCAATCCTTTTCTTCCGCTTCTTGCTTCGGTGCAAGTTTATTTCTATCTTTATCTTCCTGCCATACGTCAAATCCCCAATCATTCAATTCTTCGCTGTCCCATTCGTTCGCAAGCAATCCCCAATCGTTTTCACCAAAAGGATTATTATCTTGGATAATCATTTGACAAAGTTTTTCTACCGGTGTATCTTCAGGTAATATGCAACAAGGCACTTTTGTCCATTTTAGCTTTTTATATGCTTGTAAACGCATATTCCCGCCAATAACGACATATTCCCCTTTATATGGATAGACAAGTAAATCTCTCGCTTCGGTCATTTCCGGCAATTCCTTGATTGATTTGCACAGTTTTCTAAACTTCGCATCCTTGATAAGTCGAGGATTACGAGGAAGCCCTTCTATCTGTCCATCGTTATGAATAACTTTTGATATGTCAAGTTTGGCTCTTTGCATAAAAAATACCTTTGAACTACTATTATTCATTCAAAGGTACTACCACAACCAAAGATAACGAAATATCTTCAATCGTTATACACAACAATCAGGCTATTGTTGTGAACTAAGCCATTTGTCCCGTCTTTCTCTGCACTGCTCTAAGGTAGGTGCACAACAAGAAAACAACTCACCGCTTTCAGTACGGTAGTCGTACTGGTACATTCTCACTCTCTTTCTGCCTAACTTCGTTGTGTAGGTAGTGTAATTCTCTTTACCGGACTGGCATACGCTGCAACCGTTTACATTTATTGAGTTCATAATTCAAGTAATTGTTTCGTTTTATCCACGTCTACAAAACTCGTCCACCCTGCTTTATGTAGTTTTATAGCTGCCTCTCTGATTGTGATTTTGCCACTCTTGACACTTTCTTTCAAAGATTCTAATACATTCTTCATTCTTAATTCATTTTTACGTTCAATTTTTCTTCACTTGTATAAGCCACTACAAGCCCAGTTTCATCATGTTGTATGGTGATGTACTTTTCACCCCTCTCTATAGTAGAGAAGTCATAAGGGGTTGCCATCTTACCCAATACCTTGCCCAGTTGCTTCATCAATGGGGCTTCGGGGCTGATAACTAAAACTAAATCTGCTTTCATAATCGTGTATATTGTGGTAGCCCGAAAGCTACCGGATTAAACTTCAGTCAATCTGCCATACGTTTCTTTGCCGCGTTGTTTTGACGCCTTGCAAACTCTTTGGCTAATTCATAATCTGCGAAATAATTGATACGATTACCTGTTTCAGTGTTTACTACCCCATAAACCTTGCAACCACACTCAATTGATTCGCGAACTACATATTTACTCTGCTGGTTCATATTCTTATAGGTTATGCAGGGCTTTCGCCCTGCTGATTAATTATTTAATACCGTAATCTCTTTGTTGCCTATCTCTGTATCTACATTCAGAACCTCGTACTTTTGAGCCTTGTAGTTATAAACAACTTCACAGGTATTGAAGCCTCTGCCATCTTCTCTTTGGTCATAAACAGTATTTATATGCTGATACATTTTATTGCCTAACATGAAGTTTATCTTACCTGATGTACAGAAGTAGAATGCTACTGCATACTTCAATGTTTTCTTTTCATCAATCTTCTTTGTTGCCATGATCGTATATTTAAGCGTTAATACCAATTGTGTTTCTCATAAAGTCACTTGCTTGCTCTACTGACATACCCAGCTTCTTTTGAATCAAAATGAGCATACAGCTTACTTGTTCTTTTGTGTTCAAATTGCCTTGTACAAACTCTGACATGATGAACTTCTCTATTGTTCTTTGTTTAATTACTGATGCTGCCATAATCGTATATCTTTTAATTGTTATTACTTCTTGTTTGATGATGCAAATGTATGGGTTTATAATTACACTTCAAATAGAATAAAGATAAAAATGTAGCTGTTTAATAAACATTAGCAAAAACACAATTGTAAGGGTATACAATTACATATTTATTAATAAATCAATCTTCTTGATGCAATAAACAGCTACTTTTATTGCATTATTGATTTTATCATATTATATTTGTTCCGTTTATTATAATATACATTTGAAATGGATATAAAAAGCATCATTAAAGAAAAGGGCTACACCATTCAGGATGTAGCAAAAAAGATGGGTGTAAATAGAGTAACTCTTACTCTTACCTTACAAGGAAATCCCACCTACAAAAAGTTGAAAGAGATAGCCGACGCCATTGATTGCAATATAGTTGACTTCTTCCGAGACGAAACAAATAACTCTTCCACTTGTAAAGGAGAAGATAGTGAACTCACCGCCCTTATCCAGTATAAAGAAAACTTCTACAAAGCCGATACGATAGAGGAGCTAAAGAAAATTGTGGCTGAGATTGAAGAAAAACAGTAAATCACTTGTTCTGCAACTGTAAAATAGTTACATTTGCATAAACCATTAAATTATGGGTACAAAAGAGAAGTTGATAGAACGCTTTAAAAGCCAGCCAAAAGATTTTAATTGGGATGAGCTTGTACGCTTGTTCTCCATTTTCGGATATAAGATAGATAACAAAGGAAAAACAAGTGGGTCACGTGTCATTTTCGCAAAAGGGGAAAGCTCGTACACTGCGCATAAGCCACATCCAGGAAGTATCGTAAAAGGGTATGTAATGAAACAAGTATTTGAATTTCTGACTAAAAATAAATTAATATGAAAACATTGACTTACAAAGGTTACATAGGAAGTATTGAGATAAGCGATGAAGATAATTGCCTATTTGGAAAAGTCCTTGATTTGCCAAAAGATACAATGATTTCGTATGAAGGTGAAACTGTATCTGAATTGAAAGAGGATTTTAAAGGAGCTGTGGATGATTATATAGCATATTGTAAGGAAGCCGGAATTACACCGCGTAAAAGTTATTCTGGTTCCCTGAACATACGAATTTCCCCAGAGGTACATAGCAAAATTGCCATTCTCGCCCAACAGGCTGGAATATCAATAAACGCTTTTATTAAATCAGCCGTAGAAAAGCAAGTTGCAACTATGTTATAAACAACCATGGATAAAAAAGAACTCTTTATTTGTGAATGCAACAGCATCGAACATCAGATTGTGATGTCATATTTTGAGGATGAAAAGGAAGTATATTGCAACGTACACTTAAAACCCGAAAGAAATGTACTCAAACGAATTATCCATGCTGTTAAGTACATATTTGGTCATCGAAGTGCATATGGAGATTTTGACGAATTTATTTTCAATCCTAAAGATGCAGATAGGTTGCAAAGTGTTGTTGACCATTTGAGAACAGAAAAGCCGGAGCACTAAACTCCGGCTCATTAATTGATTAGCCCTTTGATTCTTAACCGATTTACGATTTCGGTGTAAAGATACTCTATATCCCCACTGAAATCCCCATAGTTCTGATACAAAAACACGACATCCGCACAGTTGTCGGAAATGGTACATTCTGATTGAACACCAAGAACCCTTGCTAATTCAGGTCGTAACCCTGCTGTCATTTTTCCACCGGCAAGCGAGCTTGGAGAAAACAGATACAGGATAATGAAAATGAACTTCTTCCGCTGGGTTACACTGTCAATATTCGGTGGACATCCTCTCTCATTCAGCAACTCAACGAATATCTTGTAGATTTCATGGATAAGGCTTTTGTCTTTCAAAATTGGGGCGGTCAAGGCGTTTTCTTCCTCTGAAAGTTCTGATTTCTCAATACGAATCTTTTTAAGACGAATGATTTTATTAAAATCCAGCTCCATAACACGATTATTTTAAAAGTAAATAGTATATTTGCATCATAATCGTGTGAGGAGCTGATTCATGGTCGTGCGTGGGTTGGCTCTTTCTTTTATTTTACAGAGTTATTCTTTTCCTGAATAATCTGATTTTGCTCGTTCACCTCCCTACCCCATATCATAGCGGAATAGATGGCTTTTGCATACAAAAAGAGTTCCTCACGACTGGTAAGGAACTCAACTCGAAAGGCTGCGCATTTCGCATCAGTCCAGACATTTTTATTTCTATCCATTGGCTATTTGTTAATTTTATAAATCTATTACGTTAATGGTTAACATATATATCCACTTGCTAAACCATGTTATAAGATGGCTGAACAAAGGCTCATAATTTGCATAACTTCCACAAATCCGTACCTTTGCAATGTGTTTTTCATAGTATTAGATTAAGGTTAATAAAAAAGATTGGCTGTCTGGGAAGATAGCCTTTTTTTGTAACCATTGGCAATATCTTTTCTTTATCAATCACCTGGTCGTTCATACCGTTTCTTCAATTGTTTCAAGACTATTTCCATGCCGTTATCAAGCCCTTTCTTATACCCGGCTACATTCTCCCCTATATTGTAAACCAAACAGCCTGCAACAATAAGGACTACTCCTAAAGCTCTATGCCAATAAGGAAGTGATATGCTGAACGGCGAAAATGTCAATCGGAAATGCCCGATGAACAATACTGCGATGATGAATATCGCAATAAAGAAAATGAGGTCTGTTTTCATATCTATTCCTTATATTAAATTGGGGTTATCGTAAATATTACCTGCAATCTCATATCTATGCCTAAATTTATCCGAAAAATGAAAAGTGAAATACGTTACATTTTCTTTATCAAGCGTAAAGTCGTGCAAGACGAATCTACAATCGTAAAACTCAACTATTTGCGGTCGAATTATTTCCGGTCTATTTTCCAAATGAGCATGTCCCGCCATGTCGGAATAAAAAGTGAAATTTATAATATCGCCTTCATAAATTTCTTTCCCGTTTTTATCACGCAGTCCGGTGAACTGCCCAACGGTTTCAGCCCATACGTCGTAACAGCAGCCGTCTTCCGGAGAATATATTCTCGCCTTGTCCGTAAAGATAAGTCCGTTTTCGTCCCTTCCGGCAGTATAGAAAAAAGAGAGAAATCCATATACCCATTTCCCCGTATCAGTGCTTTTATTGTAGGACACAACTTTCATCTTGGATGAATCGAACAAATCCCCCTCTATTTTCTTTCCCGGACTGATGTTGAACGTGTAACTAAAGTCCTTATGCACATTCAAGGTCTTCCACGGGTATTCCGGAAAATCTATTATTCTCAGGTCCATTCTCACTCCTCTGTTTTAAGTTCAATCCTTTCTGCCCGTTCCCACCAGGAGCGCTTGTTGTGCTCTTCAATCAAACCTTCCAGCAGTATACGCTTGTATCCCGTCCACGTTGAATATAAGGTCTTTCCCGTCAAAGACCACCTCTTTCTTGTTTTTAAATTCTGCATCCATGGTTATTCTCTTTTCAGTTTCTTAAAAAATTTCATCGGCGACACTAAGGAACCCGACGAAATGTCTTTGAAAATTTCACTATCATCATTCACACCCAATGCAAGACAATACTCCTGCGGATTAACTTTTGCCAATTCACGGAGCTTCTTTTCCCTATCTACACCAGCATAAAGAATCCCGGTATATTCCAAAGTAATAGAGCCGTGCATGTCTTTCATATCTGATAGCTTTAATATTTTCCCTCTTGACATTATTCAATCTCCTTTCTCCTTAATCCGTTCCAGTACATCCTTGTTGGCTTCGAGTATCTCATCGAAAGATTGAATAGGTCTCCAATGAGTGACATATCCAGTCTTGATGTAGGGGTATATCCATTTATTCACTTCTCGCATTGCCATTTCTTCAATACTACCATCAGCATATTTCACTTGACACATGCCTTTTGCTTGTTTGTTTGGTATTGCATCCTCTACGCTTATCCAAGGTGCTTGCTTTGCCTGCCATTCGACACCTTTTCTGAACATGTTTAGCATTGCTTGTTGCTGATATGCAAACTCACCTTTAACCACTATTGCATAGCTTGACATAAGCTCTTGCCATGCAGCTTCTTCTACCGTCTGTTTCATATCAATGACTTTTAATTTTCTTGTATTTACCACACTTCTTGCAGAAGTAGTGACGTACGGTGTACCAACTGCTATCGCCCCAATCATCAACAACTTCTACTTTCCTTTCAAATAAGAATTCCCACTCATGGCAGCAGAACCATTTCTTTATTATAGCATCAATTAGGCGTTTCATAAACAATTGTTCTCCTTTACAATTCTACCATCATCTTTCAAGGTGTATATATCCCCTTTATACGCCAAAGCGCAACACCATTGGGGGCATACTTCAAATACTGATGCAACTTGTATCTATATGGTTATTTCAGCATCTTTTTTCTTATTCTTCGTTTCATTTCCTTTTTGATTTAACCTTAATAGGATTACTCTTTGTCCCCGTACCGAACCACTCCAAACGGTAGCCATGTATCCGGAGCCAATACTTAAAAGCAGGAATATTCATATTTTTCATACGCATTTCGATTAAAAGCCCGGTTAGCAATTACATCCTTTTCTTGGATGGTTACAAAATGTTCCGAAAGTTTTTTCTTCACATCATCCATGCAAATGCAATCAGGAAAAATCACTTCGGGGAATTTTACTGTTGTCGGTAATTTGAATATTATTTCATCCGGCAAATAATCTTTTAAATCTGTCATTTCTTATTGTTTATTCGTTTAATCATTTTCTTGCAACGCCTGCATAAATCTTGAGCGGGGGAAGTCTTAGGCGCATACTTCTCTATTCTTTCAGAACATTGCCTAAGAAGACGCTCTATCGTTTGAATATCGGTTTTGCACAGTTCCATTCATTCAAAATCATCAATGACCACCGGATGAAGCAGTTTATGGCTCCATTCAGGAAGCTGCATGTCGATAATACCACGGGCACCTTCTTCTGCCTTGGCATCATAGCCGGGAAACCATTTCTTTTCAAAGCAATCTTTAACAATCGAAAGAGCGTAGTGATACTTATATTTCCCATTTGCCAAATCATCGGGAGACCAGAAGAGAACGGCTACATCATAAGGCTCTACCGTCTGCAACATAATCATTATAGTTACATTGAATTTTCGCCCGGTAATACTGCTCATTACTTCCTGATACATACCTTCTGAGAGCTCGTACTTGAGTTTGGCACAATCGTAGTAGAACTTACCAAGGTCATCGGCACGTGTGGTCTTAAAAGAGATTACGGCATTCACACCGATATTCTCTTCTATATTGAAATAATCCGGTCGAACCCTTACATCAAGTTGGGTTTCCTTGTCTCGTCCATAAAAAGAAACTTCCGAACAAGCACCTTTTAAAAGCTGCTGTATGATACCACCACCATACCAGTAGTAGTTCCTTTTCAGAGCATTAATAATCATGCTCATTTCTTCGCTGATGAAAGAATACCCCAAATCAATGCAGGTTTGTCTCAATCTATCCCGGTATTCTTTTAAAACATTGAAATTCCAATTAACGGAAGGAATATCATCTTCAACCTCTTTCACATAGCCTGCTTCTTTCGCTAATAGTTCATTATAATACCGAATCATAGCTAACACCCCTTCTTTGGACGCCTGATTACAATTAGGCTCTACTTTTACAAGTTCAAATAGACGTGGTTCCAGAAATGCCATGTGGGCAAAGGTTCCTAATTGAAAGTGAGGCTTCTCTTTCTCCTCAAAAACCCGTTCCCAATCATAATAGAAAGAGCGCGGTGTTTTAAGAGCATTTTTCAAATTAGAGGAAGAAATATACTTACTTTGAAGATACATTTCCATAGGGTCACGTTTTACACTTCCATTAACACTCAATTCCATCAGGTCAATATTGACAGGAGGCTCATTACAGTTCAAGGCGATAAAATCCAAAACAGTTTCTTTGGTAGGATAATCTTCCGGATTATAGGCAGAGGGGTTAAGTTCTTCCCCCTCTGAAAAATCATCAATATTAAAATCCTCCATCATCCGGCAACAGGTAGGTTAAGACGAAGAGGTCTTACAGACCAATTGTCAGACTGAAAATTATTGGTCTTATTCTTTTTCTTACCCATGTAGGTAATTTTAAGAGGCATACCACTTTTGAGAGAACCGTTTTCTAAATATTGTTCCAGAATACCAACCAACCTACGGGAACCGTTTGTCACTGTCTGAACAGTACCGTTTACTGTCTTTTCAAGAAATGTGGCACAATCCAAATCAATCAGTTCGTCCGGATTAGTTGCACTCAAGACCTTTTGTGGTTTGATTTCCACAAAAAACATTTTCTTGAACTCACCAGCATGTTCAGGCGTCCAGTAGTTGCCACACAAATCTATTGGCAACTCCTGCGCATCTTCCAAAGAAGGAAGTTCATTCTTACTTAAATCCGCTGTTTGGATTTCAAATGCAGAATCTCTTAATACTAAATCTTTCTCATTACTCATAATAGTAAAATTTAAAGGGTTAATTATTCTCTTTCTGTAGAATAGCATCTACATCACTTTTTCGGTACAATCTCTTACCTCCTATTTCCAACCTGCATAAATATCCAATTTTATGCCATCTCCATAAGGTTGACTTATCGGTATGTAGAATCTGACTTGCCTCTTTAATGGTTAAGTAGTCCTCTTCCGGTCTGATGAAAGAGTCTCTAATACTTCTCACAGTCTTTTTTACAAGATGTTCTGCGAACTCTTTCAAATCAGTGGACTTTATTGTCAAAGTAACATTGGCACCACTATTTAAAATATCCTCCATGTTCATTCTCTTACCCTTTCTATATGTTCAATTCTAAATCTTCGTAACCTCCTCATATCACCTTGTTCGTGGTAAAGTGACAAAGAAAATATACACAGTAAGCAACATGCGACGGACACACGGACTATAGGCGAAAAATCCATCGTGAGCCTCACACCGGCTATCCGTTCATAAAGCATTGTTGCAAGTTCTCTCCCATTCCGTACATGCAATATTTCAAAAGCCTTTTGCAATTGGTTATTAATCGTGCTAACCGCCCGGCATTTAAAATTGGCGATTTCCTTTTTCTCATACCCTTGTGCATACATCCGTGCTGTAATCTCGCATTCAGGGGTGAGTTCTGTGAATACCCGTTCCATAATCGTGTGAGTTAGATGACTATGACTCCCTTTTTACAACGACAATACCTTTTTTCGGATAAGACTTTGAAGTCCATTTTTTACCCTCAAGAAGATGCTTGGCATTTAGAAGTGATACGTTGTTGCGGATTGTCTCAAGTGAAGATATAGGCAGCTCTATCGTGGCTCCTCTCTTCATGTTTCTCATTTTCTCTTTACTTTCTACTTTTTCCATAAATGTTATATTAGAATGATTGGTGGGCGTTGACGGACTCGAACCGCCAGTCTCCTCCAATGAGGTGTGTTAACCATTACACCGAACGCCCCAATAAGAAAGGTGCGCTATCTTCACAGACGGTACACCCAGTACAAACACAAAATAAAACACGACAAAACAGTTTATACTAACACTTTTCATGTAACTCCATGCCGGTTATCACTGCAAGTATAACAGACAAAATAAACATTGCAGATGTCAACACGATTCCCGTCATGTACAAAGGGCCATCCTTTATTATGGAATTACATAATATCATTGTCATACAAAGCAGTACAAGCAACGAAAAAGAGAACATAATTATCTTCATAACATCGTCATTGCAACCAGTTCATCACTATAGAATTCTACAAAATCGTGCTTTCCGAACTCTACCATTACTTTATCCCCATTGATGGCGCAAATCGCCCCAATCTTGCTTTCCCATCCGGGATGTTTACACTTAACCGGCATACCTATATATGGCATACGTGATTTATACATACTTTTTCCCATAATCGTGTGATTTTAAATTTTACCGCCCGTACAAGGATGAGGTAAAGCGGTGCGCACTTCGCTTTGCCCGTGGCTTTTAGTACGATAGTAGCACTAACCTTTGCTGCGGTTGTGTACCCTACCCGATTCTCGCTATCGGATGTCAGTCTTTAGCTGTCAATAGGGCTATATTGTCGATGTGCGTGTCGGCCGCCTAATCCGTCATTACTTACACCTCAAAGACTATGGTTACACATCTATTAATTGTTAAACATTGCACAGCTCGCAAGCCCCAACTTGCTTATGTGCGTTCGTTATCTTTGGTTGGCAAAAACGGCTTATGAATTACACCGTAATTGCTTTCACAGACTTATCAAAGAACCAATCAATAGTACCCTACCCGATTCTCGCTATCGGATGCCAGTCTTTAGCTGTCAATAGGGCTGTCGTGCGTGATATAATCGTGTGATTAATCATCGTAAAAGAACTTCTCGCCCGGCTTTCTGAAAAGCCTATAACTTGCATACAAGCAGCCTAATACTATCAATGCCTCTATCATACTGCTATTCTATCAAGTTGAAACTCTATGTAATCAATCTCTTCTTGAATAACCTCTAAGGCTTCTTCTTTGGTATCGGTATTACAGAAAGTACAAGCCTCTGTGTCAGACATCTTATCAACTCTATCAAGGTCCATATAAGCCTTATCCAAAGCCTTTTCAAGCCCGTAGGCTTCTATACTGTCACATACTCTATAGTTTCTCATATCAGGCGATTTTTAAAAGGTTAGCTTTCTTAAAGCATCTGAACTCTTGGCGTTCAGTATCATAGTAAGTTTGAACGGTGTCGTTCTTCTTTCTGTTGTCAGTACCAGCAATGGCAGGCATCAACTTTTCATTTAGTGTACCGTAGGCTTCTCTCACAGAACCGTCCACCTTTTGAAAGTAGAATTTCACAATCTTGCTTTTCATCTGCAATTTCAATTTCATGTTAGCCCAAGCGCACTTTAATGCTTCTGACATCGTGAAACCGTTCTTGCGAACGAACTGCCATGCAAGGCTCATAACTTCATGTAAAAAACTCTTCGTGCTCATAATCGTGTGATTTAATATGTTTATACTATTTGTATCATCAATCATTTAGTTTATCTTTGCTACGTGATTGAATGATGATGCAAAGATACACATATTTGTGTATGTCGCAAATAATATATAAACATATATGTGTATATAAACATTGTTTAACTATTGAGGTGATTTATACCTTATTATAATATGAAGAAAGAAAATATAAACTATGTATCGTGGATAGCACTTGTATTGAGTACTATTGCTATATTACTATGGTTATGCAAATACGAGCCTGTGACATGGACTCTATTCGATTCTATGATTGCTTTTCTTTCTTTCGTTGTAGGCTCATTAGCAGTGATGGTTGGGTATAACATTTTTGGGTTAAAAAACGACCTAAAAAATGAGATAGAAGAAAAATTGCAGGATATAAGCGACCATCATGTAATTCATACAGCAAAAACTATGATGTACATAGAAATGAGATTACTTCACATGGCTGTCGAATTAAACAATATAGCAGATATAAGGCAATCTATTTACATGATGATTGACACCACAGAAAAGACTAAAAATAAAGAAGATATAGATTATATTATTAACCAGTTGAAAGGACTTGAATCAAAATATGGAAATGAATTGTTTGACAATACATTCAAAAATAAACTAAAGATTAGATTCGGAAGAATTGGTTCTTTCTCTGATAACGCGCTCATCTTCCTCCATAATCTTGAAGTATGATTCTTTTGCGTTGTCAATGAGGTTGTTTGATTCTTCAAAAGGGTCTTTTATTTCTTTGAAATACTTTTTTCTCATAGAAATAGCTCTGATAAGGAATTTAATTATATTCATATCTGAAAGCTAAAGCGACCAACTCCAAAGTTGCGGTTTGAAGTTTAGTCGCCTATATAGTCCCTTAACGGGAACAGTTAAACTTATTAGTCAAAATCACCCGCAACTTGATTTTGATGCAAATATACACATTGTTGTTTACATGAAAACAGAAGGTGAAAGAATTTCTGATATTATTTCTCATTTCTGCGAATCAAAAGCTGATTTTGCAAGGAAAATGGAGGAAAGACCACAAACAATAAGTAATTGGGTGTCTCGTGGTGCTGGTAAAAATGTGCTAAACAAAATATTATCAAAATTCCCAGATGTAAATGCAAACTGGCTTCTTACCGGGGAAGGAGATATGTTGTCTCGAAAACTATATGAATACACAAAAGAAAAAACAGATGTTTTAATGGAGCCAAGCCTTGACGACACTAAACAGCCAAAAATCAATTACACAAAAGGAGTGCCATATTACAATGTGGATTTTATCGGTGGATTTGATTTAGTTCTGAACGACCAAACTGTAAACCCAGAATATTTGATAGATTTTCAAAAATACAATAATGCGGATTGCTGGTGCAATGTTACAGGTCATTCTATGGAACCAGAAATTAATCACGGAGATATAATAGCTTTGAAGAAGATTGAAGATAAATCCTTTCTTCCGCTCGGAGAAGTGTATGCAATCGTTACAAAAAACGATATGCGCACTATAAAAAGGCTGGGAGCGGGAAAAACAGATGATTTTTACACCCTTATTCCTTCAAACAAGTCGCCGGAATATTCCCCCCAACAACTTCCAGTAAAAATGATTAGGACTATATTTCAAGTATTGGGAGCAGTGAAGAGATTTTAGTTAGAGAACTCAATTAATATCAATATAATGAAAAAATATCTATTTATATTAGCATTTTCCATTGCTTGTATAGGTTGTGAAAATCAAAACGCAAACATACAGAAATGTTACACAATGCTTAGTGAAGCAGAACAAGCCCAAGAAACTATCGAAACAATCCCATGTGGTATAAGATTTGGCATGACAAAAGATGAGATAAACAGTCATCTCGAAAAGTTAAGTTTAAATCCCGATTCTACAAACGTTAGCAAAAAGGATGATTTCTATTATTATACATTCAAATTCCCAACTGGATATTACAAAGCATTGATTCTTCCAGCCCTCCCTATGAATGGAAAAATACATAATGTTTCATTTATATTTAGAAATAGCATGGTTTCTTTGCCAGAATCAAGAGATGAAAGTTTACTAAAAGACTTAAAACTGGAATTTGGTGATTTGATTTCAAGTAGTTGCGTAATAGGAGATAAGGAACATTTACACAAGAAATACACATGTTGGGCAAAGGATAATTTAGCCATCTATTTTAATAATGACTCGTTTTTTTGTGGGTTAACATTCGCAAATGCCCCAATAGACAAAACAGCGCATACGCTAAAATTTTCCCAAGAAATTACATCATCAGTAAATAGCCAAATCAAGAATAAAGAAAATTCAAAATCTGAAAACCAAGTCACGGGTGCGGATAAGTACATTGAAACAATTACCGGATTTACATGCGTAAAGGCAACAGTTACGGATAATGGTTTTCTTATTATAGCGATTGATGCCACATCAGAAAGCGGATATGATTTCCTTGCTTCGCAATTTCTTGATGAAGCGAAGAAAGAAGGAGTTTCTGGATTAAAGGGTGTAATGATTGTAGATTCCAAGAATTGCCAATTCCAGAAAGGGGCTGTCGTTGGAAAAAGAATAGGAAAAGCATTTAATAAATAAATAGACTATGATTGACTTTCTAACCATCATACTCCTAATATTCGGAGTACTGCAAATCATCCTCTTCTTCAAGGTATGGGGAATGACGAATGACATCAAAGAGATAAGGAACAAGTACCTTAAAGACGAGGACGAGAAACGAAGACAAAAAGCAGAATACGACCCAACTCCCAAAATCAGCGGTGGGGTTAAAACAACAATATAGCCGGAATTATTCCCCGGCTTTTTCTTTCCCTATTCGCAAGTTGTGCAAATGTTGTGCAGATAGCATAAAAAGAAAATGCTAACAAGTTGTCAATGAACCTATTAGCATTTTTCCTTGTGATTCCGTTGCGATTCGAACGCAAGACCCACGCCTTAGAAGGGCGTTGCTCTATCCAGCTGAGCTACGGAACCAGCCTTAATTGCGGTGCAAAGGTACGCTTTTTTACGAATATTGCAAATTTTTGTATCACCTTTTTTCGTTACCTATGTATAAAAGGCTCATTTGCTACATAAAAAGTAATGATTAGTTACCTTTACAAACAAGATACACGGTATTTATATACAGATGTATTAAAACATTTTGCAAATTATCAATGTTACTAATTATAAAAAGTAAAAATATGGAGGAATATTCAAGTAGGAAAAGTAGCATTGACCCGAAAATGAATGAAAGAGTAATAACAACTAAATTTTAAAGAGATGGAATGGGAAAATCAGTTGATACAGGAATTGCAATGGTCAAATAAAATCAGCAATAAGGCGAGTAAGGAATTGGTAGCCCAGGAGATTGCCGGACTGGCCAAAGACGGTGATGTCATAGGAGCAGGCTCCGGCTCTACCGTTTATCTCACTTTGTTTGCATTAGCTCAACGAGTTAAACAAGAATCTTTGCATATAGAAATCATTCCGGCATCTGCCGAAATTTCGATGACATGTATACAGCTTGGCCTGCCGCAAACTACTCTGTGGAATAAGCGTCCGGATTGGACATTCGACGGTGCAGACGAAGTGGATCCGCATAATAACCTCATCAAAGGACGTGGTGGAGCCATGTTTAAGGAGAAGCTCCTAATTAAAAGCAGTGGTAAGACTTACATCATTGTCGATGAGAGCAAGCTTGTCAGCAAACTGGGGAGCAAATACCCCATACCGGTAGAAGTATTTCCACATGCTCTCTCCCATGTGGAAAACGAGATACGCTTATTGGGAGCTTCAAAAATCAGCCTACGTCTTGCAGAAAGAAAAGACGGTCCGGTATTTACCGAAAACGGTAATTTCATTCTTGACATTCATCTCAGCAACATTGTTCCTGATTTGGAACAGAAACTGAAAGCCATTACCGGGGTTATCGAAAACGGGCTGTTCATCGGTTATGATATTACAGTCCTAATGGCAAACCGCTGATGTACCAAAGTACAAATAAGGCAGTCCATGCCAATAGAATGACTAAAGAATATCTCCAAGTATACTTCAGCAGTGAACCATAAGTGGATTGCCTATCATATTGCTGCATATAGGTCAAGACAAGTGGCATGTAGAACATAAAAGGTGTTATGGCATTTGTTGCACTGTCACCTATACGGAACGCACATTGGGTCATATCCGGCGAAATGCCCATACTTGCCAATACCGGAACAAAAATGAAAGACATGAAAGCCCATTTAGCTGTGGCAGATACCATAAAGAGATTGACCAGCGCCGTAAAAAGAATGAAGAGAATCAATATCCATAAACTACTCAAAGAGGCGGAGGACAGCAGATTAGCGCCTAAAATGGCAATGCACTTGTCCAAGTGGGAATATTCAAAACAAGCAAACATCTGTGAGGCAAAGAAAGCTATCACAAAATAAACGCCCAGCAGTTTCATCGGCTGCGTAAGTCCTTCTATCACATCACCGTCCGTACGGTATCGGCCGGAGGCAAAACCATAGACCATCCCCATCAAACCTATTCCAAACGAAAGCAAAAACAGAATACCAACTATAAACGGAGAACGAATCAACCCACCATTGACACTCCGCAATATCCCCCATGAAGAGAATGTAGCCCACAGAATAATGGCAATATACAGCAAGCCTGCAAATACAGCTCCCAACATAGCTCTCCGTTCCTTGCGGGACAATTGTTTGTAGCCATTAAAATGAATATCCCCTGCATACACTCCCAAGTGCGGCAACAAGCTCCTGCGGGTAATATGATAAATGATGAATGCAAGCAGGAACGTGGAAACGAAGAGAAAATAATAATTGCACAACGGTCCAGTCTGCCCCGGAGCAATATTCATCCTATCAGCTGCTTCTTGCGTTACAGAGGCAATCATGGGGTCTAATGTACTCAAAAACACATTAGCGCTATAGCCACAAGAGACTGAAACATAAGCTGTAATTATACCTCCAATGGGGTGCAGACCGACGGACTGGAACAAAGTTGCAGCTATCGGCAACAGAATGATATATCCTGCATCTCCCACTATATTGGACAACAGTCCTAAGACAATGACCAGCAGAATAATGCGCCAAGAATCACGTGGACGTCGTACCCCCCTTCGAATACATGCATCGATGAAACCCGAATGCTGTGCCACCCCTATTCCGAACATAGCCACAATCACCAGCCCTAACGGAGCGAATCCCGTAAAATTGGTTATGACATGGCGCAGCAGCCAGCGTATGCCCTCCGGACTCAGCAGGCTCTGCACCCGTATTTCTTCTCCAGTCTGCGGTTGCAGCACGCTCAGACCATAGACATCGAATATCCATGAAAGGAGGATGACTGCCAGCGTCAGCAGGAAGAACATCGTAGCGGGATGTGGCATTCGGAGTTTACTCATCGTCGGCTTCCAGATTGTCTATATTCAAGATTCGAAGTTCCAATGCACGCACCACCAGACGAGTGGCATTCACCCCCACCCGTTCACTAGGCGGGAAAAGACGGCCGACCAAGTCATTCTGCCGTTTCTCCAGCGACTTGACTCCAAAAGGCATTCCCCTAAGATTGGCAATCATTTCTTTGGTATAGCCCAGTGCCAAATGACGGAGGAAACGCTCGTCATACTCATCAATATCATAGCTTATGATTGCTTCCTGACGTTTTGCATCATTCAGGACAGATTTCTTGAAGCGTTCCACTATCTTCTCCAGTATCGGATAGTTAAAGACCAGCTTCTTGCCGTCCATCACTGCCTGCACATCGGTTTTGGTCAGCAACTCTCCGGTTTTCAGGATAATGCCGTCGGCACCGGCTTCAAGTACGTCCACCCATAACTTCTCATTCAATATTTCTCCCGTGAATATCAGCACATGTACTCCCGGATAACGCTTGAAGATATTCCGGCAGATGTCCACCCCGATTGTGGTCGAACCTCCCAGTCCCAAGTCCAGCAGAACAAGATCCGGCACGCCGGCTTCAATCAATGTCCAGAACTCCTGCTCAGTCATAGCAGTACCTATTACCTCCGCATTGGGAATTTCATGGCGGAAAATCTCTTCCGTCCCTTTCAGCTCCAACTTGACATCTTCAACGATGATTACTTTAAATTTTTTGTCTTCCATATTTCATTTTTTCGGTAGCGTAAAATATATTGTAAAACCTCCTTCCTTTCCCGGTTCGGCATTGATACGGCATCCCCGGCGTCCGGCAAACTCGTCATGGTCGCGGATAATCTGCTTGCACACCAGATATTCCGTACCATACAGTTCTCCTTTCTCACCGGCCGTCATGCGGGACAAGTCGGGATAGAACAATTGGTTCAATTCTTCACGGGTCTTTTCCCTGCGCATATCTGTAAACAGAAAACGTATAAATTCCCCATCTTCCCGGGCCGACAGACAGACAGCTCCATCCAGAGTTACGGAGCAAGCCTCGTCTATCAGGTTTTCAAGCAGGAAACGCAACTGGTTCCAGTCACCGGTAATCCGTCCTTCCAACAGTTGTATCTTAAAATCAATATGCGCCTTGTTTCCCTTATACACTTTGCGGAAATATTTCCCGGCAGTAGCCATAAGTTCCGGCACAGATATTGTCGCACGCCTGAAAGTCACCTCTTCCAACTGGCGGGAAGCGCATGAACTGAGTGTCGTAAAGATACCTTTGTAATACTCTATCAATTCGCTGATGGCAACCACCGTTTCCCGCTCCTCCGCTTCTGTCTGTTTGCCGGACCGCAGTTTCCCTATCAGCTGCTTTATCTTGTTCGGATAATAAATCGTTTCATGCTTGATGGTCGAAAGACAATTATCCAGCACCATGTTCTGTACATGCAGCAAACTGTCTTCCCAGGAAGCTCGCCGGGCTTCATCTTGAGCCACTTCGATGTCCCGGTATTTCGTAGCCAACTTAACCACTGCATTGAAGATTACAATGGAGACATAACGGGCTATCAGTTCCAAAAGCAAATGGTCGGTCTCCTGCTCCGTACCTTCCCTGCGTTCCAGACACAGCACACCTATGCAACGACACATATTTCCCGCATCCACAACAAGCGGCAATGTTTGTATACCCTTTTCCGATATGTACTCTTGCTGCTCAAAGCAATTCTCCATATATTTCCTCCAGATAGGCAACTCGTCCACGGCGGTATCTTCCACTGGATTGGAAGTGTATTCCAGCTTATGTGTAGTCTCGTTGTATACAGCTATGCTTAACCGGTCGATACTCAAAAGTTCGTTCACTGCATCAAAAGCGGAACCTACAATCTGCCGCGGGATTTCCTTCAATGTATCCTCCTCACGCTGCAACATTTCCTCCGTATCCGAAACCGGCAACAAGGAGGCATTGAACACCTTTCCATTAATTTCCAGTACTTGCTCCAGATTCCAGCGGTTCACCAGACGCTTACGGAAATAGAGTATGTAATATCCCGACAGTAATACGAACAGCAAAACCACCGCCAGCAAAATGCCCACCATCTTGTTGTTGGTGGAACGCTCCAGCTGCCGGCAATATTCTTCCAAGGATTGGTCTTCTCCCAACAGTTTGTATAAGGTAGTGTAGGCAGCATTATTATAACTATAGTCATCCCATTGCTTCAATGCAAGAAATGAGACTGCCGCTTCATTCCTGATATCCAGAATTACATGGAAATCCGAATTGAACATCTGGTTCCACCAATCCAGTTCCGCAGGCGCCCCGTCTCCCGTCAGCGTCATATAGCGATGTATAGGATGGGCGTATTGCTTGTAATGTTCGTTCAGGCAATACATTGCCGAATCTATGTATTGTAAAGCCAGTTCGTATTCTCCGTCTACATTGCAGTAATAAGCTTCATTGGCATAATCGGAGGCTTCGTCCAGCAAAGCTTCGTATTCATTCTGTGCAAGCAGTGCCAAAGAATCCGGTAACACCTCTCCGGAAGCAGGCTGTTCCACAGCATGCCGGCAGGATGACATGCACAAAGACAACACGACGAGCAACACCGACACGGACTTACGGATACCGGCAGGCAGACGGAAATAAAAACGGCTGCCTTTTCCCAGCCCGCTCTCCACATTGAACAGACAGACCTTGAACAAATCATTCGTCTTGCGATATTTTTCAATGATGCCCTTACAGTTCATCAGTCCAAAGCCACTTCCTTTGTTCTTCCTCAATTCCTCCTTGTCGGGAGCGTCACTCATACCGATGGCTTTCGAGTCATATACTTTTTCTCCCACGATGCAGGCTACATCTTCCGGTGACAATCCACAACCATTATCCTCTACCGAGATTTCCACGTAATCCTCCTCCTGCCGTGCATATACTTTCACCATACCGCCCTGAGGGGTATATTTACGGGCATTCTCTGCCAGTGTATTTATCATAAACAATGTAAGGGCTTTGTCTGCCTTCACCCGGATATCCGTAGGCTGCACCTCCAACGACTGTCTCTTCATCTCGAATGTACGGCTTCCTTTCCTGAGCAGCTCGAAAAGTTCATTCAATTCGAACGTCTCTATGTTCAGGCTAAGGCTTCCTTGCTTCATCTTTATCCAAAGGGCAAGAATATCATTGTATTCGTTGATGGTAGTAACCAACTCGTCGATATACTGGTATTTCTCCTCCTTTATCCGTTCCTCTTTGATGAATCCTTTTTGAGTCAGTTTCTGCACTTCGTTGATGATACGGTCTATGTACGGATGAATCCCGTTTACAATAGCCATACATGCTTTCTTTATCAGATTTTGCCGTTTGTTCCCCGCGATGTGCTGCTCGTAAATGTAGCGTTGCTTTTCCAGTCTGCGGCGCTCATCCCCAAGGGAGATGGACGTCATGCCGTTGTCGATTGCCCATTGGATATAGGGGGTTATCACCCGTACCATCGCCTGCTCATCCTTGCTCATCCGACGCGGGAACACTAATTGCCCGTTGTCTATGCGGATGTCCTTCACTCCAAACAGCTTTTCCAATTCCGGGCAGACAGCCGTCCGGATAGAGTCGATGATTTCCTCCTCAGTCTGTGCATCTGCCGGAATGGATGCCGTTATCTTCTGACAGATATCCAGCATCAGCTGCAGACGGCGGAGATGCACTCTGTTCCGGTCTTTGGAACGCTTGTTGAAAAACCAGAAAAAGAGGGATACAAGCACGAAGCCCACAATGACCAGTGACAACACGACGTTGAGCTGCCCCGCCTCCTTTTCCAATGCTTGATAGCGGCTTTCCAGCTCTTTATCCTGGCGTGTATCTTCAAGGATATCCAGGTAAATATTGCGGTTATAGTCTGATTTTTCTTTCATCCCGAGTCCTGCATACGAAACGCTCAACTGTTCACGAATACGTGAAATCCACTCGGGCACGGTTTTCAGTTTCTGCTCCATCCATGCCTTCTCCGCACAAATCGTATCTCGACGGTCAAATGCTTTCAGCCAGTCCAAACTATCGTGGCAGTCATAGAAAAGGCGGTGATGGTCATTTACACATTCCAGAGCAAGTTTTAGCGTGTCAAGAGCTTCTGTATAGTGACTGTGGGCATTCAGGTATTTGCCGATAGATACATATGCACCTGCTATCTGATACAAATCCTTGTATTGGCTGAATTTTTGCAATGCCAACTGCCCCAGACGCATGGGAAGCAGCGAATCTACCGGTACTCCAAAACGTGTCAAGGCATGGGAGCGGCGGTCTTGAAAAAATGCGTAATTATCCGGTGAAGCCATCAAGTTGGCAAGTCCCTGCACTCCATTGCCCTCAAAGTAAAGATAGCCCTTGCGCGAAGCCAACTGCCATGCGGTATAGAGCTCATCAAATTCTCTCAGTCTTCGCTCATCCGGTGTCTCACCCTCGCATAAGGCAGCAGAACCTTTGATGTAGTGATAATACAACAGCTGATTGGTATCTGCCAGCAACTCTTGTTTTTTAGTAACTTCATTAATAGAGGCTACAGCTTCCGGACGCTGTTGCAAATAATAATAATACACAGCAGATACAATATAAAATTCCGAACGGGCATAATTCAAACGCATTTGCTCGTGTTGGTCCACAAACAGATTGTCATCCTCCGCTATTCTTTTCATACGGTGCAAGGCACTATTGCGATAATCGTAGAACTCCTTGTTCAACGCCGTCCGCTGATAAATCTTCATCAAACCGATGTCGGCAATAAGGAGTTCCAGTTCATTCTTGGTCAGATTATAGACATCCATATGAAACTTTTCGGCCTGCTCAAAATCCATGCGCATAAAAGCACAAAAGCCCAGATTATTGGATGCTTCCGCTTTTCCTTGTTTATAGAGGCTGACTTCACGGTAGGCCCTTGATGCCGCATGGCAGGATGAATCCAGGTTTTTATAACGAAAAGCATAAGCCACCTGGTTTAGAGAGTCGATAAGGCGTACTTCCTTCATGGGTGCCGTTCCCACACACGAAACCATTGTTGTACAAAGGCACAACAACCCCGCAAACCATATAAAAGAAAGTCGTTTCATAAAGCAAAGCTACGAATAAATCCGGGAAAGAAAAATAATTTTTATACAATAACTCTTGTTTTATGTAACGGGAAATTCCTACCTTTGCATGCAAATTAACAAATAGGTAACATCTATTACACAAATGAGCGAAAAAGCACCCTTTATGGTATTCTCCGGAACAAATTCGAGATACCTTGCAGAGAAAATCTGCGCTAGCCTTGATTGCCCTCTGGGAAAGATGAACATCACCCATTTTGCAGATGGTGAGTTTGCAGTCTCTTATGAGGAATCTATCCGTGGCTCGCATGTATTCCTGGTTCAATCAACCTTCCCTAATTCTGACAACTTGATGGAACTTCTGCTGATGGTTGATGCTGCTAAAAGAGCATCGGCAAAAAGCGTTGTAGCCGTTATCCCTTACTTCGGTTGGGCACGTCAGGACAGAAAAGACAAACCCCGTGTTTCCATCGGCGCCAAGCTGGTGGCCGACCTGCTCTCTGTTGCAGGTATCGACCGTCTGATTACGATGGACCTTCATGCAGACCAGATTCAAGGTTTCTTCAATATTCCGGTGGATCATTTGTATGCATCAGCAGTATTCCTCCCCTATATTGAATCCTTGAAACTGGAAGACTTGGTAATCGCCACCCCGGATGTCGGCGGTTCAAAACGCGCCAGCACATTCTCCAAATACCTCGGTGTACCCCTGGTATTGTGCAACAAGACACGCGAAAAAGCAAACGTGGTTGCCACCATGCAAATCATCGGTGATGTAAAAGACAAGAATGTAGTATTGGTAGACGATATTGTAGATACAGCAGGAACCATTACCAAGGCTGCCAACATCATGCTGGAAGCAGGAGCCAAATCTGTCCGTGCCATTGCCAGCCACTGCGTAATGTCCGACCCTGCTTCTTTCCGTGTACAAGAATCCGCACTAACGGAAATGGTATTTACTGATAGTATCCCCTACTCTAAAAAATGTGACAAGGTTAAACAGTTGAGCATTGCCGATATGTTCGCCGAAACCATCAAGCGGGTGATGAACAATGAATCAATCAGTTCACAATACATTATCTAACCGCGGAGCGGTTAGAAATTAAAAATTAAAGGCTGCGCGGTTCTGAAGTGAACATTGCGCAGCCTTTAATTTTTAATTTCTAATTTTTAATTCTAATTCTCCAGCCTTCCCATCTTGTAGGTTCCTTTTCGTATCACCTTTCCGTTCTTGTCTGTTTCTACAAACGGACCGTGTTTCTTGCCTTGTTTGAAGAAGCCTTCATAACGGTTTCCGTTCTTGTCCTCCTGGATACCGCTACCTTCTTCCATACCGTTCACAAAACCGCCTTTATATTTGGTTCCATCGGTCTGAATCAGGGTACCTTGGCCGTTGAACTTATTGTCTTTCCATTCACCTTCGTAAGAGTCACCTACATTCCATTTGTAAGTACCGTATCCGTCACGTTGGTTATCTTTCCAATTACCTTCGTAAACGGCGCCGCTTGCCCACGTAAATGTGCCGTGGCCTTCCTGCTTTCCATCCTTGAAGCTGCCCACATACTTGTTGCCGCTGGCATGGTAATAAATGCCCTCTCCGGTACGTTCACCTTGAACATAAGAACCTTCGTAACGGTCGCCGGTATGGAAAAAGTAAATACCTTTGCCATGCTGCATGTCGTCCTTCCAGTCACCTACATATTTGTCGCCGTTGGCATATTCAAAAGTTCCTTTACCGTCCCGGACATCATTTTTCCACTCCCCGTCATATTTGGAACCGTCATTCCAGGTCAGTGTTCCTTTGCCGTCTTTCTTGTCATTCTTCCACGAGCCTACATACTTGGAACCGTTCTTCCAGGTATACGTTCCTTGGCCTTCGCGTTTATCATTCACCCAGTCGCCCTCATAAATATCACCATTGTAATAGTACATGGTTCCTTTACCGTGCTGGTAATCCTGAAACCACATGCCGTCATAACGGTTGTTATTCATAAAATAGTAGATACCCCTGCCATGCTGCTGGTCTTGAAACCATTGCCCCTCATACTTTTCACCGTCGGGAAACATATATGTACCGTAGCCTTCACGCTTGCCCTTCACATACTCACCCTCGTAGACGTCGCCGTTCTTGAAAACGGTCTTCCCCTTTCCATTGGGCTTGCGGCCTTTTATTTCACCGGTATAGACGGCCCCGTTATCTTTGAACGTATAGGTACCTATCTTTATCTCCGAAGAGAATGTACTTTTCACTTTATCGAAAAAGCCGCTTTTTTTTTCCTGGGCAGTGGCTCCACCTTGGCATAAGAAAGCCAGAATGAGTGCAGTATATAGATATTTCATTAATTGATAATTGATAGTTGATAATTGACAAAGGTAGGATTTATCCGGTAAAATGATGCGATAACTCCCGCTTTTTATGACATTTTTTTGCCGCACACTATTTCTTTTAATTTCTCTTTGCATAAATGCCGCCCTGCAAGTTCACGGATTTCTTGTGGAGTAACCTCCTTGACAGCATCCAGTGCTTCGGCAAAGTAGGTATCCTGCAAGCCCGATACCTGCACAAAAATCCAGGCATCTGCCAACGAGAATGCAGATTCATAACTACGGCACATGTCTCCCAACATATAGTTCTTCACCATGGAAAGCTCTCCATCGGAAGCCAGCTCGTTCTGAAGGCGGTCTATTTCATGATAAACCTCACCGATAAGAGGCTCCACAAATTCGTTGGCGGCTTCGGCACTGACCGCCAACACTCCCTGCCCCGGATAGGGCATGATGGCTGCGGAGATACCGTATGTGTATCCTTTATCTTCCCGGATATTGGACATCAGGCGACTGCCAAAATAACCCCCGAACAGTGTGACCAGTACGCGGGCCTTCAAGTAGTCCGGATGATTACGGTCCAGGGAAAGCATGCCCATACGGACGGCACTTTGCAGGGCGTCCGGACGTTCGATGAAGATACGTTTTCCGGAGGTGGTAACCGGATGGAATTCTGTCTTCTCCGGTTTGCGGAAATCCGTACCGAAAGCCTCGCAGCCAAACAAGGACTCTATCCTGTGGATGCAATCACCGGTTACCTTACCCGAGAGATAGATGCTGCAATTATTGGAATGATAGTAACGGTCATAAAACTCGCGTAGCACCGCAGGAGTGATGCGCCGATAATCCTCTTCCTGCACCAGACGTCCACCGGGATGCTGCCCGCCGTACAGAGCCTTCACCAATCCGCGGTGCGCCAGAAAGTCCACCTTGGAAGAGTTGACAAGAAACTGCTGGATATTGTTGTCTACAATCACTCCCAGCTCTTTCTCAGGAAATACCGGCTCTTTGACGATAGACTCCAATATGTCAAGCGTTTGGGGAAGGTATTTATTCAGAGAATAAAGGGTGACATAGGCATACTCGGATGCACTGGACAATTCCAGCCAGGCTCCGTAATAGTCCAGCTTTTCCGCTATCTGGGCGGCATCGTAGCGTCGGGTTCCCTCGCGAAGCATGCGGTTCGTAAACAACGCCTGCAAGGGCTGTTTCTGTTGCCATCGGCCGCCTGCCATGAGGAGATCGATACGTGTCACTTCATTGTCACCGGCATTGAGCACACTCAATGGCACGCCATTAGGCAACTTGATACGTTCCGGTCTTTGCACTGCCAGTTGTTCCGGTTCAAGAATCCGGGGTTGGTCACTTCGGTTCAGCATGGGCTTTCTAGTTTACAACCCGTGGCTTTTAAGAAATTCTTCTGCCCGTTCCAAATCCTGAGGAGTATCTATGCCGATAGTTTCCACATCCGTGACACCTACCTTGATGGTATATCCGTTTTCCAGCCAACGAAGCTGTTCCAATGATTCGGCAATCTCGAGGGATGACTGCGGAAGGGCGGTTATCTCTTTCAGTACCTCTACGCGATAGGCATAAAGGCCGATATGCTTATAATATGTATGATTCTCCAGCCAGTCTTCCTTCGCCGCATTGCGCTGGTAGGGAATGATGGAACGGCTAAAATAGAGGGCATTCCTGTTTTTGTTGAGCACAACCTTCGGAGAGTTCACATTTTCCAGTGCCTCGAAACCATTATCTACCGTAAAGGGTTTCACCAGAGTGGCTATCTGGGTGGCCGGATCGTCGAAACATGCTTTGACGGCTTGTAACTGCGAAGGCTGGATGAAAGGCTCATCCCCCTGGATATTCACCACGACATCAAACTGTCCTCCTATTTTTGTACAAGCTTCCTGACAGCGGTCGGTGCCGCTTTTATGTTCGGTGGAAGTCATTACCACCTTTCCTCCGAATGCTTTTACTGCGGCTTCAATACGCTCATCGTCCGTAGCCACGTATGCATCGTCCAAGATTCCTGCCACTTGCTCGTATACTCGCTGTATCACGGTTTTTCCACCTAACACCGCCAATGGTTTGGCTGGAAAACGCGTAGATGCGTAACGGGCAGGTATGATTCCTAAAAATTTCATTTTCAATCTTCGTTTTTTAAAATGAGAGTGTGTCCGAAAGTGTTCATATACTATCGACCCATCTCCTTATATTCTTTATTAATTATAACAGTTGTTTCAATCCTCGCAGGATATAATCACGTTTCAAATCTTTTGGCTTATAGACAGTCCCGTCACAAGACAACAAGTCTATATCCAGCCGTACAATTTCCTGCTCCTTCTCCTCGGGCTTCCTTCCGGCTTCCCGTTCGATGGCTTTCAGGCAGGCGGTGACTTCCTCTACCGGATTATCGGAAGCAAAGCATGCCACCTGATTGGAGAACAGATTCGGACGGTGAAAGAACAAAGGTACCGTCTCCTCCTCTTCCGAGAAACGTATTCCCGAAAAAAGTTCCGTCAAGCGTCTGCGAGCCAGTTCCATGTTCTCCCTCCGCTGCTCGTTGCTCCCAATACTAATCGTATAATCCATTTTTTTAAGGTGAAAGGGGAAAAGGTGAAAATTGAAAGTTTACCTTTCCACTTTCAATTTTCACCTTTCAACTAATTAAACAGTTCGTCGAGTCCCTCTATCGGTTCTTCTATATGGGTGTCTCCTTCCAGATTCACATCATCCTTGCACGGGTCATAGCCTTCGGGCAACTGGAATGTTTCATTTTCATCATATCCCAGAGATTTGTCACCGAGCACTTTCACCATGTATTTGGTCCAGATAGGCAATGCCATGGAAGCACCTTGTCCGTGAAGCATCGTATCGAAGTGGATGTCGCGGTCCTCACCGCCCACCCAGCAACCGGACACAAGCGAAGGCGTGAAGCCCATAAACCAGCCGTCGGCATTGTAGTTCGTCGTTCCGGTCTTGCCGCCCATGTCGGCTTTCACACCTAGACGGCGCACACGGCCTCCGGTACCTTCGTTGACAACGGCACGCAGCATGACCAGCATCTTGTAAGCGCTGGATACGCTGATGACTTCCTGCATTTCGGGAGCAAAGGTCACCAGCACGTTTCCATCATTGTCCTCGATGCGGGTCACGAACAGCGGAGCTACCCGGATACCCTTGTTGGGGAATGCGGTATAGGCACTTACCATCTCGCCGACGGAAATCTCGCACGGGCCCAGACAGAGTGAAACGGAAGGTACTATATCACGGTTGCGGACACCGAAAGTATGTATAAGACGTTTCAGATTATAGGGATTCAGCTTGCTCATGAGATAGGCCGTAATCCAGTTGTCCGAGTTTGCCAGCCCCCACTTCACAGTCACCATGTCACCAATCAGCTTTTTGTTGGCATTACGCGGCGTCCACGGTTTTCCGTTTTCATCAATCAGCGTGTATTCCACGTGGCGCACTTCGTCGCAGGGAGAAAAACCGTTCTCCATAGCCAATGTATAAAGGAAAGGCTTGATGGTAGAACCTACCTGGCGGCGTCCCACCATGGCCATATCGTACTGGAAGTAATGGTAGTTCGGTCCGCCTACGTATGCCTTGACATGTCCGCTGCGCGGGTCCATGGACATGAAACCGGCACGAAGGAAGAACTTGTAGTAACGGATGGAATCCATCGGGGTCATAATGGTGTCTTTCTCCCCTTCCCAACTGAATACGGACATCTCCTCCGGGGTATCGAAGGCTTTCTTTATTTCAGCTTCGGTGGCTCCGGCTTTCTTCATAATGCGGTAGCGGTCGGACAACCTCATGGCACGTCCCAGAATCTCGTCCACCTGCTCCTGGGTCAGACGGAAGGTGTAGGGAGCTTTCTTGGCCCCTTTCTTTTCCTTGAAGAAGTAACCTTGCAGTTCCTTCAGATGCTCTGTCACGGCATCCTCGGCATACTGCTGCATACGCGAGTCGAGCGTGGTATAGATTTTCAGCCCGTCGGTGTAGAGGTTGTATTTGGTACCGTCTTTCTTGGTGTTCTTTTCGCACCATCCAAAGAGCGGGTTGTTCTCCCAGTCGAGTGAATCCTCGTAGTATTTCTGCATCTGCCAACCGCGGTAGTTGGCCTTGTCGGGCTTCTTGGCGGTGAGCACGCCGCGCAGGTATTCGCGGAAATAAGTGGCCAACCCTTCCTTGTGGTCCACACGGTTGTACTTCAGTTTCAGAGGCAACGCCTGGAGGGAGTCGCGCTCGGCTTCCGTAATATATCCCGCTTTCCGCATCTGGTCGAGCACCACATTGCGCCGTCCGCGGGAACGTTCATTGTAGCGCACCGGATTATAGAGAGACGGATTCTTGCACATGCCCACCAACGTAGCCGCTTCCTCAATCTTCAAATCTTTCGGTTCGCAACCGAAGTAGGTAAAGGCAGCAGTCTTGATGCCTACCGCATTGTTCAGGAAATCGAACTTGTTGAGATACATGGTGAGGATTTCCTCTTTTGTATAGTAACGTTCCAGCTTTACGGCAATCACCCATTCGATAGGCTTCTGGAACAGACGTTCCATCACATTGTCGGCACTGGGGGAATAAAGCTGCTTGGAAAGCTGCTGGGTGATGGTACTGCCACCGCCGGCATTCTTCTGCATCAGGATACCGCGCTTCACTACGGCACGCGTCAGGGCGTAGGCGTCAATGCCCGAATGTTCGGCAAAACGTACATCTTCCGTAGCTATCAAGGCGTTAATGATATTGGGCGACAAATCATTGTATCCCACAAACACGCGGTTTTCCTTACTATAGGAATAAGTACCCAATACTTTTCCGTCCTCGGAAAAGACTTCTGTGGCAAATTTGTAATTCGGATTTTCCAGGTCTTCCACCGGAGGCATATAGCCTATCCAGCCCTTGGCTATGGAAAAGAATATAAAGACACACACCAGCGAAATCAGTGCGATGAAAATCCATAGGATTTTGACGACTTTCCTTATCATGTTTCAGTTGCTAAAATCAAAGTTCAATAATAGGGCAAAGGTACGGAAATATATTGGATGTGCCTATGCTTTTTATATCTTTTTCAGGATAAGATTTCCGGCATCCACAAAAAAACGCCCGTTTATTTTAATGGAAACTCTCAGTGAAATGCAAAACGATTGCAAAACAATTAGAAAACTTGAAGAAAAAATCGGAAAGGAAAAATACATCGTAATGAACTATAATACAGATTGGAACAATAAAAACTTGCCCTCGCGCGCGTAAGAGGAGATAAGATAATAAGAGAAGAGAAAAAAACGACGTTGTCGTTAAAAAGAACGACGGCGACGGCGTAAAGAGATACCACACTTCACTGTCCGGAATGCCACACTTCGACAAGGCAAACGCCGCACTTGACTAAGGCAAATGCCACACTTGAACATTCGCGAAATGCGGCATTTACTTTGTCGAAGTGTGGCATTCCGGATGATGAAGTGTGGCATTCCGGACAACAAGCCACACGGTTAAAAAAACAGCCCATATTTCGCAAAAAACTTCCCCGCATATTTCCGTAGCCCGCATATTTTCCGTAACTTTACACTCTCGAAAAGTATAAATGAATTCAACGATATGGAAAACAGAAGTTTAGTCACCATTGCCGAGCATAGCCGGGAAAAAATCCTCTATATGCTCGAGATGGCGAAAGAGTTTGAAGCCCATCCCAACCGGCATATATTGGACGGGAAAGTAGTTGCCACCTTATTTTTCGAGCCTTCCACCCGTACACGCCTCAGTTTCGAGACTGCCGCCAACCGGCTTGGAGCACGTGTCATCGGGTTCAGTGACCCCAAAGCCACCAGCTCATCCAAGGGCGAGACGCTGAAAGACACCATCAAGATGGTGAGCAACTATGCCGACATCATCGTGATGCGCCACCACCTCGAAGGGGCCGCACGCTATGCCAGTGAAGTCACCACCGTGCCTATTGTGAATGCCGGAGACGGTGCCAACCAGCATCCCTCACAAACCATGCTCGACCTCTACTCCATCTACAAGACGCAAGGCACGCTGGAGAATCTGAATATCTTCCTGGTCGGCGACTTGAAGTATGGCCGTACCGTCCACTCCCTGCTGATGGCCATGCGCCACTTCAACCCCACTTTCCACTTCATCGCTCCCGACGAGTTGCGGATGCCCGAAGAATACAAAATTTACTGCCGCGAGCACAACATCAAGTACGTGGAACATACGGACTTTACGGAAGAAATCATTGCTGATGCCGACATCCTCTACATGACCCGTGTGCAGCGCGAGCGCTTCACCGACCTTATGGAGTACGAGCGGGTGAAGAATGTCTACATCCTGCGCAACAAGATGCTGGAACATACCCGTCCCAACCTGCGCATCCTGCATCCGTTGCCCCGTGTCAACGAAATAGCCTATGATGTGGACGACAATCCCAAGGCATACTATTTCCAGCAGGCACAAAACGGACTGTATGCCCGTGAAGCTATTCTGTGCGATGTACTGGGCATCACGCTGGATGAGGTGAAAAAGAGTAAAGGAGTAATTCAGTAGAATCGTCTAATAACAAATATTTTAAGATGTTAAGCGAAAAGAAACAAGAATTGCAGGTTGCTGCTCTGGAAAACGGCACTGTAATAGACCATATACCCTCCGAGAGACTGTTTACCGTAGTCTCCCTGCTCGGACTGGAACACATGAGCAACAATATCACTATCGGCTTCAACCTCAAGAGCAAGAAGCTGGGCACGAAAGGTATCATCAAGATTGCCGACAAGTTCTTCTGCGACGAAGAGATAAACCGTATCGCCGTGGTGGCTCCCAATGTAAAACTGAACATTATCCGCGACTACGAAGTGGTGGAGAAACGCGAAGTCCGCCTGCCCGAAGAGCTGCGCGGAATCGTGAAATGCGCCAACCCGAAGTGCATCACGAACAATGAGCCTATGCCTACGTTGTTTCATGTCGTGGATAAGGACAATTGCGTCATCAAATGCCACTACTGCGAAAAGGAGCAGACCAGAGAAGATATTGAGATTCTATGAAAGAAGACTGGAAACCCGGAACAATGATTTATCCGCTGCCCGCCGTACTGGTGAGCTGCGGAAGCACTCCGGAGGAATATAACATTCTGACTATCGCATGGACGGGGACGATTTGTACGAACCCGCCCATGTGCTACATCTCCGTACGCCCCGAACGCCACTCCTACGACATCATCAAGCGGAATATGGAATTCGTCATCAACCTCACCACGAAAGATATGGCACGGGCCACGGACTGGTGTGGCGTACGCTCCGGAAAGGACTACAACAAATTCGAGGAAATGCATCTGACACCGGGGAAAAGCACCGTAGTCAGCGCGCCTCTCATCGAGGAATCACCGCTTTGCATAGAATGCCGGGTAAAGGAGATTATGGCTCTCGGTTCGCACGACATGTTTATAGCGGATGTGGTAAATGTACGTGCCGATACCCGTAATCTGAACCCTGAAACCGGCAAACTGGAACTGGCGGAAACGAATCCCTTGGTCTATGTGCACGGCGGATATTATGAGCTGGGAGAAAAGATAGGCAAATTCGGATGGTCAGTAGAGAAAAAGAAGTAATAATGCGATAAAGGTTTTAAGAGATGGAGTTGCGACGAATCTTGATGGGCTTATATCTGTTGGCCTTCCCCGCCATGATGTGGGGACAGACTCCGGTTGTGCCCGGTACTGCCGACGAAGAGCATTCCGGACACCGCAAGGAAACTCCGGTCAATTTCGGTTTCAAAGGCGGTTTCACCTCTTCCTTGTTCCTTGTATCCCAGTTCAGCGTCAACGGAGTGCCCATCGACGAAGTGCAGAACAATTACAAGATAGGATATTTCGGCTCCCTTTTCATGCGGATAAACTTCGACCGCCATTTCCTGCAACCGGAAATATCCTACAACATCAACCGGTGCAACATCACCTTCGAGAAACCTCTGCCCGAAGACGCCGCATCAGGAGCCCGGCTGGAGGAAGCCTCCATTACATCGTCCATCCACAGTATAGACATCCCCGTCATCTACGGATACAACTTCATCAAGGAGGGGCCGTACAGCCTTGCCGTCTTTGGAGGACCCAAAGTGCGCTATATATGGGACAGGAAAAGTGACATCGACTTCGAGAATTTCGACCAGGTGAATATCCGTGAAAGGCTGCGTCCGCTCAATCTCAGTTTCACCGTCGGCGTATCCGTCACCATCTCACGCGTCTTTTTCGACTTCCGTTACGACATGGGGCTGCATAACATCTCCAAGAGCGTGACATACGATATTCCGGCCGACAACAACGCCGCAGACGAAAATACGAAAAACGAAATACGTTTTCACCGCAGGGACAATGTGCTGAGTTTTTCTTTCGGAGTGTTCTTTTGACAGTAAATTTCTTCCTTTTCTTTCAATTTATTCATTTATTTCCCGTAAATTTGTGCGCTTAACAAGAGAACACAGATTTATCAAACTTATCTAATAAGCAGAATGAAAAGAGATGATTTAATTTTCGAACTTATCGAAAAAGAACACCAACGTCAGCTCAAAGGCATTGAACTGATTGCATCAGAGAACTTTGTAAGTGACCAGGTTATGCAGGCAATGGGCTCCTGCCTCACCAACAAGTATGCTGAAGGATACCCCGGCAAGCGTTACTATGGTGGTTGTGAGGTAGTAGACCAGAGTGAGCAGATTGCCATCGACCGCTTGAAACAGATTTTCGGCGCAGAATGGGCCAACGTACAGCCGCACTCCGGTGCACAAGCCAATGCAGCCGTATTCCTCGCCGTGCTCAATCCGGGCGACAAATTCATGGGACTGAACCTTGCACACGGCGGTCACCTCTCCCATGGCTCACTGGTCAACACTTCCGGTATTATCTATACTCCCTGCGAATACAATCTGAACCAGGAAACCGGACGTGTGGACTATGACCAGATGGAAGAAGTTGCCCTGCGCGAGAAACCCAAAATGATTATCGGCGGCGGTTCTGCTTATTCCCGCGAATGGGACTACAAGCGCATGCGCGAAATCGCGGACAAGATAGGTGCCATCCTAATGATTGACATGGCTCATCCTGCCGGACTGATTGCAGCCGGTGAACTGGATAACCCCGTGAAATATGCCCACATCGTGACCTCTACTACTCACAAGACTCTGCGTGGTCCTCGTGGTGGCGTTATCATGATGGGTAAGGACTTCCCCAATCCCTGGGGCAAGAAAACTCCGAAGGGAGAAATCAAGATGATGTCCCAGTTGCTGGATTCAGCCGTATTCCCCGGTATCCAAGGTGGTCCGCTGGAACATGTCATCGCAGCCAAAGCCGTTGCCTTCGGCGAAATCCTGCAACCGGAATGGAAAGAATATGCCAAGCAGGTGAAGAAAAACGCCGCTGTCTTGGCACAAGCCTTGATAGACCGTGGCTTCACCATCGTTTCCGGCGGTACGGACAACCACTCCATGCTGGTGGACCTGCGCAGCAAATATCCCGATTTGACCGGTAAGGTTGCCGAGAAGGCGTTGGTGTCTGCCGACATCACCGTAAACAAGAACATGGTTCCGTTTGACAGCCGCTCGGCTTTCCAGACTTCCGGTATCCGTCTGGGTACTCCTGCCATCACAACCCGTGGTGCCAAGGAAGACCTGATGCTCGAAATTGCCGAGATGATTGAAACCGTTCTGTCCAACGTAGACAACGAACAAGTCATCGCAGAGGTACGTGCACGCGTCAATGCGAAGATGAAAGAATACCCGCTGTTTGCTTATTAATAAGCAAACAGAATTAAAAATTAAGAATTAAAAATTAAAGGCTGCGCAATGTTCGCTTTGAACTGCGCAGCCTTTAATTTTTAATTCTTAATTTTTAATTCTAAACGCGCTCCGCGCGTTTAGCTCAGCCCTTCTATATTTCCGTCCACAATATCAATGTGTTCGGCTTGTGGTTTCTTGGGTAATCCCGGCATACGGAGAATTTCACCGGCGATGGCTACAATCATTTCCGCACCGTTATTGACCACAATATCCTTGATGTGGAACTCAAAGTTGTTGACTGCACCGTATATCTTCGGGTCGGCAGAGAAGGAGTACTGCGTCTTGGCAATACAGACGGGGTAATGGCTGATACCCATCTGCTCTATCAGTTTGATAACTTTGCGGGAGTGGAGACTGTAAGTCACTACGCTTGCCCCGTAGAGGTTGCAGGCTACCTTTTCTATTTTACGTTCCACGCAATCGCTCTCTTCGTAGGTGAAGGTCAGCGGTTCGGATGGTTTGTTCTCGATAGTATCTACTACCAGATTGGCAAGGTCAACGGCTCCCTCTCCTCCTTTGGCAAAGGCGTTGTTCACGGCAAAACCTACCTCAAGCTTTTCTTCGCAATGGCGGCGGATAGCTTCCACCTCCTCGTCCGTATCACTGGCAAAACGGTTGAATGCCACGATGACCTGCTGGCCGAATGAACGCAAATTGCGTACATGCTTGTCCAGATTGCCGAAGCCCTCTTTCAGTCCTTCCATATTGGGTTCCTTGATGCGGTCCAGACTGACACCGCCATGCATCTTCAGTCCTTGTGCGGTAGCAACGATTATCGTCAGCTTGGGCTGTAGGCCGCTCTTGCGGCACTTGATGTTGTAGAACTTCTCCGCACCCAGGTCAGCCCCGAAACCGGCTTCCGTCACTACATAATCGCCGAATGTCATGGCCATTTTTGTGGCAAGAATGGAGTTGCAACCATGGGCAATATTTGCGAACGGTCCTCCATGAACAAAAGCAGCAGAGCCTTCGGTAGTCTGTACCAAGTTGGGGTTGATAGCATCTTTCAACAGTACGGTAATGGCACCGGCTACTCCTAACTCCTTCACTGTGAAAGGAGTACCATCGAAACGGAATCCCAGAATAATATTTTCGATACGGCGACGGAGGTCATCGAGGTCCGTTGCCAGACAGAGAATAGCCATAATTTCGGAAGCCGGGGTAATATCGAAGCCCGACTCCTCAGTAATGCCGTTGGTGCTCGGTCCCAATCCGGTGACAATGCTCCGCAAGGAACGGTCGTTCACATCAAGTACGCGCCGCCAGATGATTTCTTTCAGTCCGAAGCCGTCTGCCTGATGCTGGTACAAGTAATTGTCGAGCAAAGCGGAAATCATGTTGTGTGCGGAGGTAATGGCGTGAAAGTCGCCCGTAAAGTGCAGGTTTATCTTCTCCATGGGAAGCACCTGGGCATATCCTCCGCCGGCAGCACCGCCTTTCATGCCGAAGCAAGGACCTAACGAGGGTTCGCGTAAAGCCACAATCGCTTTCTTGCCAATCTTGTTCAGCCCCAATGCCAGCCCGATGGACACGGTTGTTTTACCGATACCCGCTTTCGTAGCCGTGATAGCCGTCACCAGTATCAGATTGCTCTTCTTCACTTTCTCTTCATCAATCAGATGCGTAGGAATCTTGGCTATGTAACGGCCATAGTTCTCTACTTCGTCACGCGGGATATCCACACTTTCAGCCACCTGCTTTATCTTCTTCAGCTCTATGCTGCGGGCTATTTCAATGTCCGATTTCATACAGAGTCTTTTCTTTAAATAACAACTTTAATGTTTTGAAAGTTGCAAAAGTACGAAAGATGTGGCAAAGTACAAAAGAATACCGTATTTTCACCTGACCACCTGCATCTTCTATCTATTTGAACCGCGACGTATCCACTGCCTCCCGTTGCTTCTCCTTATATCCACCGAATTTATAAGTAAACGATACGCCGAATTCGCGGAAGCATGAGTAATGATTCGTCACATTCTGCGTCTTGAAACGGATGCGGGGAGAAATCTGTCCCGTCTCAAAAATATCGTTGCAGTAGAGGTTGAGGATGGCTTTGTTCTTAGCGAAGCCGTAGCGCAGGGCAATATTCACATTGCCCGACGTGGGCAGGTCGTAAATGCCTTGAATGGCTTTGCTATGCACAAATCCGGCCACCGTCAGCTTCAAATCGGGCTTGGTGGAGAGAGTAAAAGTATTGTTCATCTGGGCAATGCCATAGCATTGCTTTCTGTCGAAAGGAATATCCCAGAAATCACCATCCTTTTCGCGGTGCCACAAGCCGATAAGGGTAAGGCGCGAATTCAACCAGTTCTTCACCTTAAACGGGATAGAGGCTTGTATGCCTGCTTGTTGCTGATAATCGAAATTGAGTGTCTTATAGATTTCAACCAGACGTTCGGAAGATTGGTAGAGCGTCTGTACGGAGTAGTCCTTGGTATGATTGAACCAAGCGCTGAAGATGTATTTGCTCTTCAAAATATAGGTCATTTTAAGTTCATACTCTTGCGCCGGTTTCAACAGCGGATTACCATGCAGTTCGGAATATCCGCCGCCGATGTAAGAGACGGCATCCTGCACGGCCCAGTAATCGGGATAGTCCTTGTCGCTACTCAGGGAGAACTGAAGGATATGTCCCGGTGCCGGCATATAGTTCAAGTTGACAATGGGATACCAGTCCCACTGGTCCCAGACGGGAGTCTTGTAATGCTCCACAGCCAGAGAAGCGTCCAAAGCAAGTTTGTCGCCGAAACTCTTGCTGAAACCTGCATAGATATTCCAAGTTTGCTCGCGGCGGCGGGACTTCATATTGCTCAAGGCATCCGATGAGGTCAGTTGTCCGCCGGTTTCGGGGTCATAATAATATTGGTAGCTGTTGTCGATGCTGGTAGTATAGATGGCTCCGTAATTCAAATCCCAACCTTTTCCCAGACTGTGCTCCTGGGCCAGAAAGAATTTCCAGCGGTTGATGCGCTGACAGTCTTCCGTGTAGAAATCGAGTTCCTCATCCTGCATACGGCTATGCAGTAGTTGGTTGGACGGAGAGCGGTAGTAGGTCAGTTCGGCACCGGCTTTGAGGCCGAAAGGGGTACGATAGTCCAGACGGCCGTTGTGCAGCCAGTCGGTGCTATTGCTATGAGTTGTGGACACCTGCGTGCCCGTCACGCCCTTCCAGTTGTGGGAGGTGGAATAGCCACCGTTATAGACGAAACTCAGCTGATGGTTCTTGGCGATATTATAGTCCGCCCCTACCCTGAAATTATGGGTATGGCTGCGGCCACGGCCCACCTCATCTGTTGTCATGGGGTGAACCGAGCCGTCCGCCAGGGTGTGCACAGCCTCTTTGTCGGTAGTAGAGTAGCTCCGGCCATGGCTGTGCGAGTAAAGAAAATCTGCTGAGAATTTATTTTTGCTGAAGAGCAGGCTGGCGCGTTCCTCAAAGCCTTCGTTATGCTTCTGGCGATACTTGGCATAGAGTTCGCCTTGCCAGGAGCCGGGGCCGCCTACCGATTGTTTCAAGGTGATATTGATAAGTGCGCCACGCACCTGGTAGCGTGCAGGGGCGTTGTACATCACTTCCGCCTTCTCTATGCGGCTGGCAGGGATGCTGCGCAGCAAAGAATAGAGCTGCTCTGTGCTGAGGGTGGTTACTTTGCCGTCCAGGATAACGGTGACTCCCTGGCCTGCCAACTGCAGCCCGCCATTCATCTCGATGACGCCGGGAAGCTCTTTCACGGCATCGTAGGCATTGTCTACGGGGAGGTTCCGGATAAGGCGGGGCAGGTCGTACACCAGCTTGCCTTGCGCTGCCTTTACGATGGGGCGTTCACCGGTAATCATCACTTCCGGCAAGGTCTGATAAAGGCTGTCCAGACGGGCCTCGGTCGTAATAAGGCTGTCGGCGCTGAGGATGCGGTTGTCGTCCGCACCGGAGGTGGTTGCAGTGCCGTTGTTCTCTTGTGCCGAAAGGCTGATGCTCAAAGCACAGCATACAATAGGGAGTAAATAGAATCGTTTCATGTTCTTCTTTTTATTTATGTTTATATTCTTCTTCTGCAAATCTTCGTCTGCAAAGTACGGCAGAATCAGCAGAAACTTGTGTTATCAGCGGCTTACCAAGTGTTATCCAGTGTTATCGGGAGTGTTATTTAGTCTTATCGGATGATAGGGTTCACAATATTAATCTTACCTTTGTATGTATAAAAGTAACCGGAAACAAACATGAAACTGCCATTCAAATATATTGCCATACTTGTCATCGTCTCCCTGGCCGGCATCTTCGCCTACCAAGCCTACTGGCTGACGGGGCTCTACCATACCATGCACAGTGAAATGGAAAGGGACATCACCGAAGCCATGCGCATGAGCGACTATAACGAAATGATGATACGCGTGGATAAAATGAAGCAGGACGACATAAACCACGGTGAAGTCAGCGTATCAGCCGGATACAGCGATGACGGAAAATCATTTGTCCGTAGCAGTACCACCATCTCCCGTGAAGATTCTTTGGACAACACCACCCTGCACGAAACCTTCATGCCCAAAGGAGACAGTGTTTACGTGACCCACCCGAACGATTCAACCCGCGTGGAAGTCAGTGTCAGGAAGAACGTTCCTTTGCTCACCAAAGAGGACAGTGTGCTTTTCATCGACCAGCACAGAGAAACGGATAAAGTCCGTTGGATGTCTGCCGATTCTGCCCGAGAGCGTCTGGAAGAAGCAGTCAAGGACTCAGACAGCTCTCCCCAATCCGCATTGAGTGCCAAAGGGGGACTGGATGTGATTTTGCGCGACCAAAACAGTATGCTGGAACTCGCCACCTACCTCCAGCGCGGACTGCATTCGGGACTGGACATCATTTCCGACCCCGACGTAGTGCTTTATGACAGCCTGCTGACTTCATTCCTGCACGACCGTAACATCAATCTTCCCCATAGGCTGCTACATCTTCACAAAGGCAGCAAATGGGACTCTACCATTCTCTATATAGATACATTGGTAAACATCGGTACCCCCGGCTATGTGCCTACCTCAAAAGCCGTGGAATATAATTATTCTTTCGACATCAATACAAATCAAAGCTACCGTCTCATCATGGAACCGGCCGGCATGTTGGTCTTGCGACAGATGTCGGGCATTCTCACCACATCATTCGTTATTCTGATCGTACTCGCTTTCTCCTTCTGGTTCCTGATACGCACCATCCTGAAACAGAAGACACTGGAAGAGATGAAGAGCGATTTCACCAACAACATCACCCACGAACTGAAAACCCCCATCGCCGTAGCATATGCCGCCAACGACGCTCTGCTCAACTTCAACCAAGCGGAGGAAAAGGCCCAACGCGACAAATACCTGCGTATCTGCCAGGAACAGCTTCAGCGCCTCAGTGGACTGGTTGAACAGATACTTTCCATGAGTATGGAACGCCGCAGGACTTTCCGCCTGCACCCGGAGGAGTTTGCAATACGTGATATTCTGGAAACGCTCATCGAACAACACAAGCTGAAAGCGGAAAGCTCCGTCCACATATCGGTGGACATCGAACCGGAAGATTTGAGCGTACTTGCCGACCGTACGCATTTCAGCAACATCATCAGCAACCTGATAGACAACGCCATCAAATATTCGCACGGAGAAGCCGAAGTGGCCATCCATTGCCGCAAGGTAACCGTCGAAGGGCAGAATGAACAGACCGAAATCTCCGTCAGCGACCACGGTATCGGTATTGCTCCCGAGAAGCAGAAGCACATCTTCGACAAATTCTACCGCGTACCCACGGGTAATCTGCACGATGTGAAAGGCTATGGGCTGGGATTGTTCTATGTGAAGACCATGATAGAGAAGCATGGTGGCAGCGTATCGGTAAAGAGTGAGTTGGGAAAAGGAAGTACCTTTACGATAAGGATATAATAACATTATTTGTTAGGGTACTTTACATTACTTGTTAAGGAGCTTTACATTACTTGTAACAAAAGCGACAATTATGGAAAAGATAACCGTACTTCTGGTTGAGGACGAACAGACCCTCGCCATGATTATCAAGGACACATTGGAAGGGCAGAACTTCATCATCCACACCGCAGCAGACGGTGAAGAGGGATTGCGCAAGTTCTTCGACCTCCGTCCCGACGTGCTGGTGGCAGACGTGATGATGCCCCGCATGGACGGCTTTGAAATGGTGCGCCGCATCCGGCAGACCGACAAACAGACCCCGGTACTGTTCCTTACCGCCCGCTCCACCATCAACGATGTGGTGGAAGGGTTTGAGCTGGGTGCCAACGACTACCTGAAAAAGCCTTTCGGAATGCAGGAACTCATTATCCGCATAAAGGCCCTGGTAGGCAAAGCTTTCTCCTTTACAGAGGAAAAGCCCAAAGAAACTACCGTTTTTGAAATCGGTGACTACCGTTTCAATTCCGTCACTCAACGACTTGCTTTTGCAGGCACCCCGACTTCACCTAACGCGGATACGGAAGTGGAACTCTCCCACCGCGAGTCCGAGATACTGAAACGTCTTTGCGAGAACCGTAACCAGGTGGTCAACACCCAGAATGTATTGCTCGACCTCTGGGGAGACGACAGCTTCTTCAACTCCCGCAGCCTGCATGTGTTCATCACCAAACTGCGGCATAAACTGGCCGGAGACGAGCGCATCCGTATCGTCAATGTGCGGGGAATAGGATATAAACTAATAGTGAACTAAACTAAAACTAAACTACTATTTATGAGAAAGTTATTATTCATTACTTTTATCTGTTCCTCACTCTGCGCCTATGCACAGAGCGAGATTCCGGAAGACACAATAAAGAACCGGCCTCCCGTAAAGAAAGAGCAGATTCCCTTTTCTCCAAAAGAGAACAAGCGTACGGGCCTTGATGAAAGCCAGCCCCAACAAAGTCTGCAAGGCGAACAGCAGGAAGAGATAAATCTCCATCTCCCTCCCTCCGACTATGTGGAGCCCCTGCCCTGGACGGACATGAAGAAGATACACTTTCAGAAAAACATCTTTGAATGGGACTTCCAGCGTTTCGCCGATTTCCTGCTCTCGCCGGAAGTCGTACTGACGATGTACGGCAGCCATAACACCTATCCTGCAATGGGCTCCATCATGCAGGCTGGCGCAGGAGTTACTTATTACAGTCCCGACGGACATTGGGAATTGAGCGGAGGGGTATATGCCGCCCATTATTCCATCTCCCAACCTTCATCCATTACCGGTGCCCAATATGCCAAAAGGGATGCCCCCCGAGGTACTCAATGGGACATAGGCTACAATGCCTCCGTATCCTACCGCATCAATCCCTACATGCGCCTGCATGCCTTCGGCCAGTATTCGGGCTACGGGAGAAGCAACTCCTTTCATGGATATATGAACCCGATGTATCCGCAAAGCGGTTATGGCATGGTACTGGAACTGAAAGTGACGGACTGGCTCGACCTCAACGGAGGTCTGGAACGAAGCTACGACCCCACCAAAATGAAATGGGTGACTTCGCCCGTCTTCGCCCCTACCATTCGTATAAAGAAATAGAAATAATACAAAGATATTTCCGGAAATAGAGGGAAACGAGTATCTTTGTTCAGTCCACCCCTATGCGGTGGACAGCAACTGAAATTGTGAACAAAGAACTATGAAACGAATCTTCTTCTGCATCATCATTTTACTTGCAGGCATGTCATCCGTCAGCGCACAGAGCGAGATGCCTGCCGATACGGTACGTACTGCAGTACATGGCGAAGCGTCTCCCGAAGGCATGTCTCCGTCTGAAAAGGAGCTTCTGCCGGACGTGAAGAATTACGACGGCTTCCTGCTGGATATGGGGCTGATGAATCTGTCCACCCCCACTCTTCCCAAATTCACTTTGGAGATACCGGATGCCAGCAAAGACTATAGCCGCATCTTCCAGTTGAACCCGAACGTGACTTATTCACAAGGTCTTTCGAACATATTCTCACTCAGCAACTCCCGGTATTTCAGTTCGAATCCCTTCGGACTGACGGGCTTCTGGGGCTCTACCGACAACCTGCAAATGGGAAGTTTCACTTTGAAGAACGGCATGCGCATCCATACGTACGGCGAATATGACAAGGACGGCTGGAAAGTGCCCAACCCTTCCGCACTGCCTTGGGAAAAGAACAATTTCAAAGGGGCGTTCGAGCTGAAATCAGCCAACGGAGCCTTTGGCATACGCATCGAGGTACAGCAGGGCAGACACGTGCCCTATTGATGCCCATCACTTAACAACAGAATCAATGACAAGAAAGAAAATACTGGTGATAGGCGCCAACGGTTTTACCGGCAGACGCATCCTGGATGATTTGTCCCGCAACGTGTCTTATCAGACAACGGGCTGTTCCCTGCACGACGACATCTGTCCCCATTCGGGCGACTATCGCTTTATCCGTACGGATATATGCAACCGCCAGGCGGTGGAAAAGCTTTTCCAGGAAGTACAGCCGGATGTTGTAATCAATACCTCCGCCCTCTCCGTCCCCGATTACTGCGAAACGCACCATGCAGAAGCGGATGCCGTCAACATTACTGCCGTGGAGCATCTGGCAGAATGCTGTGAGGCGGGAGGCAGCCGTTTTATCCATCTTTCCACCGACTTCGTTTTCGGTGGTGATACGGACCGACCCTATACGGAGGAGGATATTCCCGCTCCCGTTAATTATTACGGCTACACCAAACTGGAAGGTGAGAAACGTATCGCCGCCGTTTGCAGGGATTATGCCATCGTGCGTGTAGTGGTAGTGTACGGTGCCGCCCTGCCCGGACAGCATGGCAATGTGCTCCAACTGGTGGCAAACAGATTAAGGAACAATGAGGAAGTGTTCGTCGTATCCGACCAATGGCGTACGCCCACCTTCGTGGGAGACGTGTCGCAAGGAGTGGAGAAGCTGATAAGTCATCCGCAAAACGGTATCTATCATCTCTGTGGCAGCGAGTGCCTGACCATTGCAGACATCGCTTATCGGGTAGCGGACGTATTGGGGCTGAATCGCTCGCTCATCCGTCCCGTCACTACGAAGGAGATGAATGAAAAGACGCCACGTCCCCGTTTCAGCGGGCTGAGTATAGAAAAGGCAAGCCGGGAACTGGGGTATCAGCCGCGCACGCTGGAAGAAGGAATAAAGCAGATGTTCGGATGGTAAATAATGCAGGTGCGGATGGCAGCAGATTCGACTACAGCAACTCCGGCTCTGCCAGTCCTTTCTCTTTGCGATACACACGTACCATCTCCAGAATCACATCTCCATATTTCTCCACCCCTTTTTTTCCGAAATACGGAATGCGTACAAGCATGGCCTTATCCGAAGGAAGCAGATTGCTGATGCCTAGAATTGCCTTCTGCTGAATGACGGTGTATACGGGCAGCCCTAATGCGGAAGCTTCTGCATTGCGCCATGCTACCAAGCGGTTGTAAAGTTCCGGATGCAACACATCCGTGGGTACTTCAACAGCCGCAGCATCGCGTTTCCGCTCACGCGGACATTTCTCTTTATCAGCCTGCTTACTGCTTCCCTGCCCTTCTTTGGCAGAAGCACTTCTCCCTTTGCCTTTACCCTTCTGCGAAGCCGAATCATCAATGGAAAGCAGTGCTTTCTGCTTCAAGTATCCTGCCATATGGAAACCATTCTCCAGCACATAATCCAGCAAATCAGTCTTCATGTCAAACACTTCCTCCAGTTCCTCCATGGCATCCCGGAGCTTCTTCTTCAACTCTTTATTATCAGAAGTTACCGTACTCGCCATCACCGCATCCAGCGGTTGCAACTGCTCTTGAAAATAAGTGGCGGCAGCGTGTATGCGCCCCTGCAAAGTCGGGTCGGCTGCATAGTCCTGCGCAGTATCAATCAGGCGAGTATACTGGATACTGAACTTCTGGGCTACTTTCGTCACTTTGTCGTGAAAACGTTCCATTTCCTCCTTACAGGCTGCGAGTTGCTTGGGAAAGAGCTTGTACAAGTGTTCGTCTATCAGCCGCACATACCGCCGCAAAGCCTGCTCCATGGGCTGGAAATCGAACAAGCCCGACAGCAGTTCCAGGAAATAGGTCTGCTGCAAGGAACGGAAGCGTTTCTCGTCCGGCTCGTTTCTCCGTGCCTCCATCGTGAAGGTATCTACTGCATGGTCACTGATAACGGCCTTTGCAGAAAGCGGGGCACTGAGCACCACTCCCTCCAATGTCTTGCAGCGGCTCAGAGCCACATAGGTCTGCCCATGCGCAAAGGAGGCACTGGCATCAATCACGGCACGTTCAAACGTCAGTCCCTGGCTTTTGTGAATGGTAATCGCCCACGCCAGCTTCAGCGGATATTGCCGGAATGTTCCTTCAATATCTTCTGTAATCTCCTTGGTTTCCTCATCAAGCACGTATTTGGCATTCGTCCACTCTTCCTCCTGAAGTAAGAAGGTAGCGTCGCTTCCCTTACTGCGCACTTCAATTCCATCTGCCGACACGGCTGTCACCTCTCCAATCATGCCATTGTAGTAACGGTGCTCACCGGAGGTGTCGTTCTTCACAAACATTACCTGGGCACCGCGTTTCAGTTCCAGTACTTCATCCGTGGGATAGGAATATTCGGGAAACTTTCCGTCAATCTTGGCACGAAAGGCATACGAGCGTCCCGGAAGTTGTTCCAGCTCATGGTCATTAATCCGTTGGGCCTGATAATTGTGGGTCACCAGGCGGATGTATCCTTCTTCTTTATCTGGTACGAAATTGGGAATATACCGGCGGTTCAAGGCTTCCAGCACTTGCCCGTCACAACGGTTTTCGCGAATGCGGTTCAGTAATTCAAGAAAAGTCCCATCGTTCTGCCGATAGACTTTCTTTAGTTCTATGGTGCAATATTCCGTCTGCTTCAAGGCCTGGCTGGAGAAGAAATAAGGCGTGTCATAGTATTTGCGCAGCATCTGCCACTCATCGTCTTTCACTACGGGAGACAGCTGCTGTAAGTCGCCAATCATCAGCAGTTGCACGCCGCCAAAGGGTTTGTTCCGGTCGCGGAACCGCCTCAAGACGGCATCCACCGAATCGAGCAAGTCGGCACGGACCATACTGATTTCATCGATGACCAATAAATCTATGCTGCGTATAATGTTAATTTTCTCTTTCCCGTAACGAAAACGGTAGGTTGCCTTGCCATCTGCGCTGAATGAGCTTTCGGGCACATAAGGAGCGAAAGGTACTTGGAAAAAGGAGTGGATGGTGACACCGCCTGCATTGATAGCGGCAATTCCCGTCGGTGCAAGTACAATCATCCGTTTCGGACTCTCTGCCCTCAGTTTTCGCAGGAAAGTTGTCTTACCGGTACCTGCCTTGCCGGTCAAAAAAAGATGAGTGCCTGTGTTTTCAATGAATTGCCATGCAAGCGCTATTTCGGGATTATTCTCCATTGATATGTTTATTATTCAACCAATCCGCTCTCTCTCAGAATGATACGGATTTCATCAGTAGCCATATATGATAATAGGACAAAGATAACGCTTATTTCGTTATCCTTGTCCTATTATTCCATTTATTTGTACCCATCCTGAGAAAGCCCTTTACGGGGCAATCCGGACTATTTCAAGCTACCGCCGATAATATCGAGCAGCTCATTCGTAATGGCCTGCTGACGGCTCTTGTTATACTGTTTCGTCAAATCTTGAATCAACTCGTTGGCATTATCTGTCGCCGTCTGCATGGCTAGCATACGGGCAGCATGTTCCGAAGTATTGGAATCGAGAAGCACGGTAAATATCTTCTGACTCAACACTTTTGGCAGAAGTTCCGCTATCAGTTCGCCGACGGAAGGTTCCACAATGTAATCATTATTAAAACTGCGGGCATCCTCCGGTACATCTTCTGCCGCCTCCTGCGCTACTTGCGTCAGGTCAATGGGCAGATAATTCTCGCGGAGCAGCACCTGCGAACCCATCGATTTGAAGTGATGGTAAATCAGCTCCACATGGTCAATCTGCTTTTCCACAAACTCATGCATCAACTTCTCTGCCAGCTCATACGCTTCAACGTACGAAGGCTTGTCTGCCATCACCTGGTAGCTGCCTTGCGGCACATATCCCATTTTCTTGACGGCTTCCTCCATCTTTCTCCCAACGGGATATATCAGAATATTCTCCTTGCCCAGCGACTGGTAATCTTCCAAAGCCCGTTCCAGCATCTTCGCCACATTCGAGTTGAATGCACCGCACAAGGAACTATTGGACGAAAACGCCACAACCGCTACTCTCGTCACGGGTCTTTTCTCGGTATAGGGCGACTCGAAGGAAGCATCCGTACGCAGAAAGTTCGTCAGAATCTCATTCAGCTTCCGTTGATAAGGCAGCATATTCTCAATCCGCCCCTGCGCCTTATGCAGTTTGGCAGATGCCACCATCTTCATAGCCGATGTTATCTGGCGTGTACTCTTGACGGAGCTTATTCTATTTTTTACCTCTTTCAGTGAAGACATATATCTATTTACGATTTAATTATTTACGATTTACGATTGAGGTAACTTCTGCCTGCGTCCGATTTACAACTTACCATATAGAGTAACTCCAATCGTAAATCGTAAATCGTCCAATCGTAAATCACATGAATTGCCTTGCAACCGCCTCTGCCGTCTCCTCAATCTTCTTGCAGACATCGTCATTGATGGCACCCGTCTTTAAAACGTCGAGTACCTCCATGCGATAGTTCATCTCAAGAGACTCAAGGAAGTTGCGTTCAAACTCGCTGACCTTGTCCAAAGGAACATTCCTCAACAAGCCGTGCGTGCCGCAATAAAGAATGGCAATCTGCTTTTCTACCGGCATCGGGCTGTATTGGGGCTGTACCAGCAGGCGTGTATTCTTCTGTCCCTTGTCGATGGTCAATGCCGTCACGGGGTCCATATCGCCACTGAACTTGGTAAACGCTTCCAGCTCCCGGTACTGTGCCTGGTCAATCTTTAATGTACCTGCCACCTTCTTCATAGCCTTGACTTGGGCATTACCACCCACACGGCTCACAGAGATACCCACGTCAATGGCCGGACGGTTACCCTGGTTGAAGAGGTTCGTATCAAGGAATATCTGCCCGTCAGTGATTGAAATCACATTCGTTGGGATATAGGCGGACACGTCTCCTGCCTGAGTTTCGATAATGGGCAATGCAGTCAGCGAACCGCCACCTTTCACCTTGCCTTTCAGACTGTCCGGCAGGTCGTTCATCTCGCGTGCCACTTCCTCCTGGCTGATAATCTTCGCCGCACGTTCCAACAAACGGGAGTGCAGATAGAAGATATCACCCGGATAGGCCTCACGTCCTGACGGACGGCGCAGAATCAGAGACACTTCACGATAGGCCACCGCCTGCTTGGACAAGTCGTCATAGACCACCAGCGCATGACGGCCGGTATCACGGAAATACTCTCCGATGGCAGCCCCTGCAAAGGGAGCGTAATACTGCAATGCAGCCGGGTCTCCCGCCGTAGCAGCCACCACAATGGTATAGTCCATCGCACCGTACTGGTGCAGGGTATTCACAATAGAAGCTACGGTAGAACCTTTCTGGCCAATGGCTACATAAATGCAATATACCGGATCGCCAGCATCAAAATTGGCACGCTGGTTGATGATGGTATCGATGGCAATGGCCGTCTTACCGGTCTGTCGGTCACCGATAATCAGCTCACGCTGTCCACGGCCGATAGGTATCATGGCATCCACAGCCTTCAGACCGGTCTGTAGCGGCTGATTCACCGGCTGACGGAAGATAACTCCCGGCGCCTTGCGTTCCAGCGGCATTTCATAAAGTTCTCCGCCTATCAGTCCTTTGCCATCGAGCGGCGCACCCAGAGGGTCTATTACACGGCCCAGCATACCCTCTCCCACCATGATGGAAGCAATACGCTTGGTACGCTTTACAATGAAGCCTTCCTTGATTTTATCCGTAGGGCCAAGCAACACAGCACCCACATTATCCTCTTCGAGGTTCATCACAATGGCCTTGATGCCGTTGTCGAACTCCAACAACTCGTTGGCTTCGGCATTGCGCAACCCATAGATACGGGCTACACCGTCACTGACTTGCAGTACCGTGCCAATCTCGTCCAACTGTACGCGGGTGTCAATCCCTTCCAGTTGCTTGCGGAGAATATCGGAGACTTCGCTTACTTTTATATTTTCAGACAACATCTTAGTATTTACTATTTTACAATTTACTATTTACTATTTGAAAGAACCCGAATCATATACTGTTTGACCTCTACAACTTACGCATCACAAGACTATTAAATAAGTAAATTGTAAATTGTCAAATCGTAAATCACACGATTCTTCTATTCTTATCAATGAACTGCTGTTTCACTTTCTTAAGCTGCGTAGCAATACTGGCATCCAGACGGAAGTCGTTGATGTCGAAGATAAAACCACCTTCAATGGAGGGATCCACTTCAGTCTGCAGCTCCATGCTGGCATGCAGCAGGGAGGAAGCACTGTCATGGATGCGCTCCCGCACTTCCTGGCTGACGGGAACGGCTGTTATCAGCTTTCCTACACCGATATGCTTGTCTTTCCGGTACAAATCCAGAAAACTCAGGCAGATGTACTGGAGAAAGTTTTCCCGCCGGTTCTTCAACACCAGGGTCATGAAACGCGCAAACTCACGGCCCACAGGAGCATCCCCCACAGCAGCGGTACAGATAAGTGTTAACTTCTCACGTATCGTCAGGATGGGGTTTTCCAATGCCATGCGCAAATCGGGATGTTTCCTGAAGCTACGGTCGAGCATACAAAACTCCTTGTACAGAGTATCTTCTGCCCCCATGCTCTTGGCATATTCCATCAATGCTTTCGCATAACGCATCGAAACGATTCCTATATCCATTTCTTTGAGAATTAATTGTTTTTACTTGCGGCCAGCACTTCATCCAACATCCGGTCTATCATCTCCATCTGCTCATGTTTCTCGTCCAGATTCTTGCGGATAATTTTCTCGGCTATATCTACGGACAAGACTGCCACCTGGCGGCGAATATCGCGGATGGCCTCTTCCTTCTCTTGCTGTATCTGCTTTTTAACTTCGTCCAGCTCCTTCTGCGCGGCGGCTTCCGCCTGCTTGCGTGCTTCGACGATAATCTTGTCACGCTCATGCATCGCCTCCCGCAGAATACGTCCTTGTTCTTTGTTGGCAGCAGCAATCAACGCTTCACTCTCCTCTTTCAGTTTGGAGAGCTGGGCATTTGCTTCGCGTGCCACTTCCAAAGACTGGTCGATGTAGGTCTTGCGACCTTCCACCATCTTGGTGATAACGGGAAAACCGTACTTGGCAAGCACCACAAACACCACACCGAATGAAAGGAGCATCCAGAACAGCAGACCACTATCGGGTAATAACAATGACATAATTTTATTTGCTATTTGACAATTTACGATTTACAATTTGGCTGCGCGGTGATGCTGCACGGACAAATTGTAAATGGTAAATGGTAGATTGTACATTATAAAAAGAATACCAATAAACACACAACTACTGCCAACAAAGCAACACCTTCAATCAAGGCAGCGGCAATAATCATGTTCATACGGATATCTCCGGATGCTTCCGGCTGGCGGGCAATGGCCTCCATAGCAGAACCGCCGATTTTACCAATACCTACACCAGCACCAATAACAGCCAAACCAGCACCAATGGCTGCACCCAGTTTACTAACTCCCACACCTGCCGCAGCAGCTTGCAATAATACAGATAGTAACATAACTTTCAGTTTTTAAATGGTTATTTTTATTAATATTTATATTCCCAATAATCGTATCACTTCACCGCCTTCTCCTTATGCTCTTCCTGCGCCAGACCGATGAACACGGCTGACAGCATGGTGAACACATATGCCTGGATAAAGGCAACCAACAACTCAAGTGCATTCATAAAGATATTGAACAACACCGATGCCACGGTCAGCGTTCCGTTCAAAGCAGGTCCCATACTGGCCGAGATGAATATTAGGCAGGTAAGCACCAGCATTGCCATGTGCCCTGCCAGCATATTGGCAAAAAGACGTATCATCAAAGCAAACGGTTTGGTGAAAATACCGAAGAACTCGATAAACGGCATCATGGGGACCGGTACCTTCAGCCACCAGGGCACATCCGGCCAAAAGATATCTTTCCAATAAGTCTTGGTTCCAAAGATATTCACGGCCAAGAAAGTACAGATGGCCAATACCATCGTAATGGCTATATTTCCCGTCACGTTGGCCCCTCCGGGAAAGAAAGGAATCAGCCCCATAATGTTGTTGATGAAAATAAAGAAGAAGGCCGTCAGCAAGTAAGGTGCGAATTTACGGTACTTCGGACCGACACAGCTCTTTATAATATCATCGTTCACCATCATGATAAACATCTCCATAAACCCGATGAAACCACCGGGAGCGGCACTTCCCTGCGGGTGCTTGCGATACCAGTGCGCCACACTCAAAATGATGAGAAGCAGCAATGCGCTGTTGATGAGCAAAGCCAGTGTCACCTTCGTGATGGAGATGTCCAACGGGCGTATTTCGTTTCCGGTGGCATCATACTCCACCAGCTTGCCTTCGTACTTGCTTCCTGCGGGAGCGATGGAAAAGCCTTCATAACTTCCACCGTTCTCCTCCAGACGTGAGGATAGAAAGGCATGCCATCCGGTGGTAGAGCTATGCACTATTACCGGCAAAGGAATCGTAACGTGAGTTTCGCCCCACGTCGTGATGTGCCATTCGTAAGAATCGCCGATATGCCCGAAGACAATCTCCTTCACGTCCACCGTATTCTCGGCCCGCACCGTGGCGGGTAGCAACATGCCCAGTGCCAGCAGAATTACAGTCAGTATGTTACGCAATCTTTTCATTGTTACTTTTCTTTTTCAGTTTCCGATTCGCCTCAAAAGTGAAGAAGAACCAGGAATCATAAATCAAATATATCAGATAGTTGGCTATAAACGTCAACAAAAACGCCCTGGCTTCCTCACGTACTGCAACGCAATAAACCAGCATCACAATCATGGAGACCAGCATTCTCATCACACGCATCAGCAGATAAATCTGCAACATTCGTCCTGGCATCCGGTGACGGCAGCTTTCGGTCATATTAATCATGAATACTCCGAAAACAAAGAAGAAAAGCGGAATCAGCGGATAACCGCCGAAATAGTGATGCGGATTTATCGAAAAATACGCCCAACCGCCTACAATTCCTATCAATACCGTCAAGAGCGCTGTATGCAATAAGTAGTTTCTCTTAGTAATAGTCACGCCAACAACCTCTATTTTTTAATTTTTAATTTTTTAATAGCCTATTGCTGTTCTATACAGACGGCAACCCTTCCGTTACTCATCTCCACGAATCCGCTTTGAATATCCAACTCATGTTCCTCACCGTCCGTTGCGTAAATCAATTTCCCCGTTCCCAACGATGATACAATCGGTGCATGCTGCGGCAGGATAGAAAAAGAGCCCATAGTGCCCGGCAATGTAACACTTTCCACTTCCCCGTTGAAGAGTTCCTTCTCCGGTGAAACAATATTCAAATGCAACTTTTTCATCATCAAAGCTCCCAGACTTTTAATTTTTAATCGTTTTTCCCCCTGCCTGCTCCAGTAGTTTCTTACCCTTCTCAATGGCTTCTTCAATGGTTCCCACATTCAAGAAAGCAGGTTCGGGCAGGTAGTCCACCTCCCCGTCAAGAATCATCTTGAAGCCTTTGATAGTGTCCTCAATGGAAACCATTGTACCTGGGACACCCGTAAACTGCTCGGCAACGGCAAACGGCTGTGAAAGGAAACGCTGCACACGACGTGCACGGTTCACCAACGTACGGTCGGCATCAGAGAGTTCCTCCATACCAAGGATGGAGATAATGTCTTGCAATTCCTTGTTGCGCTGCAATATTTGTTTTACACGTTGTGCCACTTCGTAGTGTTCTACCCCCACGATGTGTGGGTCGAGAATGCGTGAAGTAGATTCCAACGGGTCCACAGCAGGATAAATACCAAGTTCAGTAATCTTACGACTCAACACCGTGGTGGCATCGAGGTGGGTAAACGTTGTGGCAGGTGCCGGGTCCGTCAAGTCATCGGCAGGCACATATACAGCCTGCACGGAAGTGATGGAGCCGTTTCTTGTAGAGGTAATACGCTCCTGCATGGCACCCATTTCCGTTGCCAGTGTCGGCTGATAGCCTACGGCAGAAGGCATACGGCCCAGCAAGGCCGAAACCTCGGAACCGGCTTGGGTGAAACGGAAGATATTATCAATGAAGAACAGAATGTCACGCGGACCGTCCGTCTCCGCTCCCATGTCACGGAAGGACTCGGCCACCGTCAACCCAGACAATGCCACGGACTGACGCGCACCGGGAGGTTCGTTCATCTGACCGAATATCAAAGACACTTGTGATTTGGCCACTTCGTCATAATCTACTTTGGACAAATCCCAATGGCCTTCCTCCATACCTTTCTTGAATTCTTCTCCGTAACGGATAACGCCGGATTCAATCATTTCTCTCAGCAGGTCGTTGCCTTCACGTGTACGTTCTCCTACACCGGCAAACACAGAGAAGCCGTGCTGCTTCTTCGCAATATTGTTAATGAGCTCTTGGATAAGCACCGTCTTGCCTACACCGGCGCCACCAAACAGACCGATTTTACCGCCCTTGCTATATGGTTCCAGCAAGTCGATAACCTTGATGCCTGTATAAAGCACCTCTTGTACGGTAGTCAAATCTTCAAACTTAGGGGGGTCGCGATGGATGGGATAAGCACCTGTACGGTCCAACTCCTTCATGCCGTCGATAGAGTCGCCCACTACGTTCATCAGGCGGCCTTTGATTTGTGTACCTATCGGCATGGTGATGGGGCCTCCCAGCGGATGCACTGTCATTCCTCTCTGCAGGCCGTCCGTACTGTCCATAGCAACAGTACGCACCGTGTTTTCACCAATGTGCTGCTGTACCTCTACAATCAGTCTTTTGCCGTTCGACCTTTTTATTTCCAGTGCGTCGTGAATACTCGGCAACATCATTTCTGCCTCCGTTCCTTCGAAATAGACGTCTACTACAGGCCCGATTACCTGTGAGATATGTCCGACAATCTGTGACATAAGCAATCTTTTTATTCTATATTTCCTTAATTATTTTTCCCAATACTAAGTTGTAAGTCGCGTGTATCCTCATTAACAAGTCAGCCAAGTCGCGTCTTTCATCAGCTATGTACTCGTACCTATTAACGTTTGTCAGCTATGGTTTGTTCATCCCAATAGTTACATAAACAACAACGCAAATGTATAAACAATTTGCATGTAGTTGTTACCGTGTATAGCATTTTTTGAACAAAAAAGACTATTTTGAACGATTAATACTACAATTGGAACAAATTGTTACAGACATGATAACGTCAGTTAACAATTAGCAAGAAAAAGGAATTGCCCACCCATCTTATGAAAAAACACTGAATTGACAACAGAGGTTCTGTATATAATATACAAAAAATAAGCCTTGTCTCTCGACAAGGCTTATTCACAACACAAACACAAAATAAAACACGACAAAACTACTATGCAATCTTACCTGTCTATGCCGGGGAGGCATACGTACTAGTTACGGATATTCACATATACATAAACAGCTTCAGGCTGATTTGCACATTATAAACAAATGCGGGGAGGCATTTGTTTATTGCCTATTTGTTAAAAAACACAAATTCAAAGTTTGTCATTGAATACCTCTTTCACGAAGCTTCAACTGCCATTTCCATGCAGAAAGTAAAGTATCTTCAATACTTGTTTTTGCCTTCCAACCCAGTTCATTGTTTGCCAATTCCGGGTTTGCCCATACCTTCTCAATATCACCGGCACGCCGCCCTACTATCTGATAGTTCAGTTTTACACCGGTAGCCTTTTCGAAAGCATTAATCAGTTCCAATACGGAAAGTCCACGACCTGTACCGATATTGAATACTTCCACTTTTTCCTTCTGCTTGTTCTCCAAGATACGGCGGATAGCCACTACGTGTGCTTTGGCCAAATCGACTACATTGATGAAGTCGCGGATACAAGAACCGTCGGGAGTATCATAATCGTCACCAAACACGCTCAGTTTCTCACGGATGCCGATAGCGGTCTGGGTAAGATAAGGAATCAAGTTCTGCGGTACACCGTTAGGCAACTCTCCCAGCAATGCTGTGGGGTGTGCACCTATCGGGTTGAAGTAACGCAACAAGATGGCGTTTATCGGAGCACCGGAAGCAACCGTATCACGTACAATCTCTTCATTGATTTGCTTCGTGTTTCCATACGGAGACTCAGCTTTCTTAATAGGTGCCTTTTCCGTTACCGGAAGTTCGTCCGGCTGGCCGTAAACTGTGCAGGAAGAAGAGAATACGATACCTTCCACTCCATGCTTCGGCATCAATTCCAGCAGGTTTATCAGTGAAACCAGGTTATTACGATAGTAAAGCAATGGTTTCTGGACAGATTCACCCACAGCCTTGCTGGCCGCAAAGTGAATGATGGCTTTAATGCCTTTATATTTGGTAAACACAGCGTCAAGACCGGCATAATCCAAGCAATCCAATTCCTCGAATGCAGGGCGGATGCCCGATACCTTCTCTATGTTATCTACAACATCTGCGCTGGAGTTTGACAAATTATCAATAATAACAACTTCATAACCTGCGTTTTGAAGTTCCACCACCGTGTGAGAACCAATATAACCGGTTCCACCCGTAACTAAGATTTTCCCTTTCATATTAAATATAGATAATTTAGCTTTTAGGTTATCAATACGCCACAAATGTAAGGAAATAAATTAATAAAAACAGAAAAAGGGGGATAAATTTTAGTTTATCCCCCTTCCACTTTATTTCCGTTTTTTCTTCTTTAAATCTTCACAACCCCCGAAAAGCCCATGAATGCCATTGCCAGCAGTCCGGCAGTAATCAAAGCTATCGGAGTACCCTGCATACCTTTCGGTACACTAACCAGGCTCATTTGCTCGCGCAGGCCTGCAAACAGTGTCAGTGCCAAGCCGAAACCAAGTGCCGTGGAGAATGCATAAACCACTCCCGTCAGCAAATCATAATCTTTTTGGATAACAAGGATAGCCACACCGAGAATACAGCAGTTGGTAGTAATCAACGGCAGGAACACGCCCAAGGCCTGATACAGAGAAGGAGAAACTTTCTTCAGGATAATCTCTACCATCTGCACCAATGCGGCAATCACCAGGATAAAGGTAATAGTCTGCAAATAGCCCAAATCAAAAGCGTCGAGCACATACTTCTGAATAAGGAATGTCACGATAGTGGCGATGGTGAGCACGAATGCCACCGCTGCCGACATGCCCAATGCAGTCTCCACTTTCTTGGAAACTCCCAAGAACGGGCAAATTCCCAAGAATTGCGACAATACGATGTTGTTTACAAAGATTGCCGAGATAAATATCAATATATATTCCATAATCATTAAATTAAGAATTAAAAACTAAAAATTAAAAGCCCGGCAGCCTACCGCCGATACGTTCTCAATTTTTTCATTTTTAATTTTTCATTATTAATTCTTCTTCATACTGTTGATTAAAGCAATGAGATAGCCCAATGCGATGAATGCACCCGGAGCAAGGACAAATACCAACATGCCGTATTCTTCAGGAAGGATACTCAAGTTGAATATCTTGCCGGTTCCCAGGAACTCACGCACGGCACCCAGTAATGTCAGTGCAATGGTAAAGCCCAAGCCCATGCCCAGACCGTCGAACAAGGAAGCCACCGGATTGTTTTTGGCAGCAAATGCCTCGGCACGTCCCAATACGATACAGTTTACAACAATCAGCGGAATGAACAAGCCCAGCGTGGCGTACAATGCAGGAACGTAGGCTTGCATTATCATCTGCAACAGTGTCACAAATGATGCTATGACTACAATGAATGAAGGGATACGCACCATATCGGGAATCAGATTCTTGATGGCAGAAATCACCACATTGGAACATATCAGCACGAACATTGTAGCCAGTCCCATACCCATACCGTTAATGGCAGAGGAAGTGGTACCCAGTGTAGGACACATACCCAGCAGGAGTACAAACGTAGGATTCTCTTTGATAATCCCGTTCATCATAACTTTAAAATTATTCATATCTTCTACTCCTTTCTCATTTAGCGCTGAGTGTATCCACAGCTTCGGGAGCTGCGGAATCAGCAGGTTGTTCAACATTCTTTTGAGTAGCGCCGGTAGTGCCGTCGGCAGTTTCCTGACCGGCATAGGCAGCATAAGCCGCATTCACTGCATTCAAAAAAGCACGTGAGGTGATGGTAGACGCTGTAATGGCATCTACTTTACCACCGTCCTTGCTCACTGTCAATGCAGCTTCACCCGGATTCATGCCGGTGATGTCACCTTTATTGCCTTTCTTGAACCAGTCGGCAGCCTTGGAACCCAACCCCGGAGTTTCCACATGCGACAACAAGGAGTAGTCGATGATTTTGCCTTCAGCATCGAAACCGACCAACACTTTCAGCTCACCGCCAAAACCCATGGCAACAGCTTCCACAGCAGCTCCGATATATTCTCCGCCTTTGGTGGCAGGATATACAGAATACTGTACTCCGTTTACTTCCTGCATCTTCTTCTCGGCGATGGGGTCATTGTCGAAGCCCGGAACCACCGCACTTACGGCATCGCTCAAGGTCTTTGCATTGGCCTGCGCAATGGGCTCCTTCGTCAATTCGTTTACATAAGCCAGCAACGCTACGGAGATTGCGGTAACGCCCGTAAGTACCAGCAACATATTCTTCAAGGATGATTCTAACTTTTTCATTTCTTCTTCGCTACCTCCCCAAAGCGTTTAGGTTTAACATAGGTGTTGATGAGCGGAGTGAACGCATTCATAATCAGAATGGCAAACGACATACCCTCCGGATATGCACCGAACAGACGGATGATGACAGTCAGTAGGCCGATGCAAACACCATAAATCAGCATACCTTTGTGGCTCATCGGAGAAGTCACGTAGTCCGTAGCCATAAAGACAGCACCCAGCATCAGACCACCGGACAACAACTGTACGACCGGGGATACATAAAGTTCCGGATTGACCAGATACATGATACCGGAGAACACGAATACCGTCACCAGAATAGATACCGGAATGTGCCAGGTGATGATTTTCTTCCACAACATGTAGAACAAACCAAGCAGCAGCGCCAAAGCACTCACCTCACCGAGACATCCTCCATTATTACCTATCAGAAGGTCGAAAGCTCCCGGAAGGTCGCTCAGGGACATGCCCGGAGCACCATTGATGACACCTTTCATAATAGCCAGCGGCGTAGCAGCCGTCGTGGCATCCGTATAGGCTGTCAACTGGCCTACAGCCGGCCATGTCGTCATCTGCACGGGGAATGAAAGCAACAGGAATACACGTCCTGCCAGTGCAGGGTTAAAGGGATTGCAACCCAAACCTCCGAAGGACATCTTGCCTACCCCGATGGCAAACAAGGCACCAAGGATGATAATCCAGATGGGCAGGTTGGAAGGCAGGTTAAAGGCCAGCAACACACCGGTAATGATGGCAGAGCCGTCGGTGATGGTTGTGGTCTCTTTTTTCATGAGGAATTTGCCGATGGCCCATTCAAAGAACAAGCAGGCTGCTACGGAAGTGGCCGTAACAATCAGCGCACCCAGTCCGAAAAAGTAAAGCGAAACAAGGAATGCCGGAATCAATGCGATAAGCACACCGTACATATTCTTCTTCACGCTGTCACCGCCGTGAACGTGGGGCGAAAGGGATACGATTAATTTATTCATACTTCGTTATTTTTTAGCTTGACGTGCACGGATCATCGCTCCTACCTTACCCTTACCCAAGCGGATATAATCCAGCATCGGACGGTTGGAAGGACAAGTGAACTGGCATGAACCGCATTCTATACACGACATAATGTCTTCTTTCTCTACTCTTTCAAAATCTCCGTGGGCCGAAACGGTAGCCAGCAGATACGGCTCCAACCCCATCGGGCAGGCTCCCACGCACTTGGCACAACGGATACAAGGCTGTACTTCGCCGCGCTTGGCTTCCTTCTCGTTCATAATCAGAATACCGGAGCTTCCTTTGGCTGTCGGTACATCCGTATTTACCAGAGCTTTACCCATCATCGGGCCACCGCCGATAATCTTACCCGTATCTTCGGGCAGACCGCCGCAAGCTTCAATCAGCTGCTTCATCGGCGTACCGATACGTGCCAGGAAATTGGACGGCTTTGCCAACGACTTACCAGTCACGGTAATGACACGCTCAAACAGAGGTTTGTTCTTCTGTACGGCCTGGTAAACGGCAAATGCGGTACCCACATTCTGCACCACAGCTCCCGTGGAGATAGGCAGCGCACCGGCTGCAACCTGGCGACTGATGACTGCATCAATCAACTGCTTTTCACCACCCTGCGGATATTGTACCTTCAAGGGTACCACCTCGATGCCTGCATAGCTGGAAGCGACTTTCGTCATCAGCTGGATGGCATCGGGCTTGTTGTTCTCAATGCCGATGAATGCCTTGTTCACCTTTACCGCCTTCATCAGAATGGATACACCTACCATAATTTCTTCCGCATGTTCCAGCATCAGCTGATGGTCGGCAGTCAGATACGGTTCGCACTCTACGGCGTTGATGATGACACACTCTGCCTTGAATGCAGGAGGAGGACACAACTTGACCTGCGTAGGGAAGCATGCACCGCCCAGACCTACGATACCGGCATCAGCGATTTTCTTCACGATTTCCTCGGAGGTCAGACTGCATTCCTTCACCAACGTTTCGGAACGGTCAATGGATTCTTCCCATTCATCCCCTTCTACGTCAATGAATATAGCAGGCTTGGCGTAACCGCTGGCATCGACAATCGTGTCAATCTTAGCGACTTTCCCGCTGACAGACGAATGAATGGCTGCTGATACAAAACCGCCGGGCTCGGCAATCTTTGTACCCACTTTCACAACATCACCTTTGGCAACGATAGGCTTGGCAGGAGCACCGATGTGCTGTCCCAGCAAGATAGCGGCCTTGGCCGGAATCTCTGCCTTGATGATAGGCTGATGTGCTGAAAGTTTATTTTCGTGTGGATGGACTCCACCAATTGAAAATGTCTTCAACATACAATTCTGTATTTTTAGTCGTTTATTTACTTTATTAATTCATACCTCAACTTGGGAAGTCTAAACCTCTGCTTTAGGAGTCTCAACCTCAGCTTTAGGAACTGCAACCTTTACTTGGGGAGCTGTATCGTCAGCCTTCGGTTTGCGCGGCGGGAAGTTGAGGGCAATGATTGTGTTTTGCGGACAAGCTTCCTCGCACTTGCGACAGGATTTACACTTATTGGGGTCAATGTAAGCCAGATTGTTTTCCAGCGTGATAGCCTCGAACGGACAAACCTTCACACACTTGCCGCAACCGATACATGCCACGGTACAAGCCTTGCGTGCTACGGCCCCCTTGTCCTTGTTTACACACTGTACGTAAATACGACGTGATTTCTTGCCTTGAGGACGGATTTCAATAATAGATTTCGGACAAGCCTTGGCACAAGCTCCACAAGCCGTACACTTTTCCTCATCCACTTCGGGAAGTCCGGTCTCCGGATTCATGTGGATAGCATCGAACTGGCAGGCAGCCACACAGTCGCCGCATCCCAGACAGCCATAACTACAACCCGTTTCACCACCATAGAGAGAAGCCGCAATGGCACAACTCTTGGCGCCATCGTATTGGTTCACACGAGGACGGTTGGCACAAGTTCCATTACATCTCACCACCGCAACCATAGGTTCGGCAGCAGCGGCATCCAAGCCCAGAATCTCGGCAATCTTTGTCATGACGGGCTGTCCACCCACCGGACAAAGTTTACCATCCAGCGAACCTGCCTTTACGCAAGCATCTGCAAATCCGCTACAACCGGGGTAACCACATCCACCGCAATTTGCCTGGGGAAGCACCTCTGCTACCTGGGCAATCCGCGGATCTTCATACACGGCGAATTTCTTGGAAGCCACGTAAAGAATAGCGGCCGATACCAGCGCTATAACTCCCAATGAAATCACTGCAATCAGAATTACATTCATAAATTAGTTGTTTATTAATTATTTGTTTTATTATTAGTTAGTTCATCGGTCGTACGGAGAATGAGAACTTCTTACCCATCCGCGACTTGTTCAGCCACAATATATAATAATAAGGTATAAGAAGTGCCAGCGAACAAAGTGCAGAACGCAGCTCGTCATTCCAGATAGCCATAAAGACAAACAGTGAAATTATCAGAATAAGGAAAGGAAATATAAAGGCAAACAGAACTGCCATCACTCCCATTGAAAGTTCGCCCGTCACCCATACACGGTCACCGGGCTGGTAGGATGCGGCATTGGCATCGGCCACATCGACAAGTTTCTCTTTCGTATCCGCAGAGGTACAATGCCCCTTGACACTACACGAAGCGCACGCTGAAGTCTGGATGATTCTCACTTGGAGATGAGAACCGTTTATGTTTTCCACAATACCTTGATGTTTTATAGTATTCGCCATTTTGCAAAGTGTGCATTACAAATCACGGCAAATTTACGCATTATTTGTGAACTGCAAACCTTTCCTATGCATTTTCTGTGTTCGTAAACGTGCTTTTTCTATGTTTTTATGTTTTTTCACCTGCCACAGACTACAAAAAGACAAAAAACAGACGGTCTGTCAAGGAAAAACAGACCGTCTGACTAACCAAAACAGATAATCTGTTCACTCCGAACAGACCATTTGTTTATTTACCATTTATAATTGATACCGAAACTGAGCAATTCTTTTACCTGAAAATAGCTGTCCCCTTCCGTCGGCTTGGCACTGTCGTCATAGCGGGCGTGCACATAGAGCTTGGTGGAAAGATAGCGGTTCAGCACAAAGTTCACCGTGTTTTCCCATTCAATACGTGTCCACTCATAACTGGTCTGGAAGTCCAAGCGGGAATCCAGCGTGATGGAAGGAATGATGGTCCATGAAAGTGTAGGCTGTATCTGCGAACCGAAGTTATGCTTCACGCATTTGCCCTCATCAAGACCGAAACTCACTTCATTCACCCCCTTATTTCCTACATAGCGCAGCATGTACGTCAGCGGAGCCATGAAAACGGACAAGCTGAATTTCTGCTTCTTCAACTTGTAGTCCATACCGATACTGCTCGACCAGTCCGCCGGAGCAAAGAAAGCCGAAACCAGCTCTTCACTGTTGGCCTTGTAGCCATTGCAGAACTGGGTCTTAAACTCAGTCGTGATGGTATAATACCACTTGGACGCAGCCTGAATACCCAGTTTACTGTACAGCCGGAGTTGGTCGGTACTTACCAGATAGTTATGAAACTCGTCGGAAGGTGCGGAGCTGAAGCCCAGCTTGGCATCGAGCAGATTTTCCCACTGCACCTTTTCACGGTCATTATAGTTGGCAAACAGTTGCAGGTTGGCAAGCACGGCGTTAGTGCTCTCACCTCCCTTGTACCAGTTGTCGGAGATATAGTTCTGGGTAATCTGCAATGAACCGTTTCCACCCGTCACCCACCAGTTGGGCTTGTGGATAATCACGTCGGCTTCCTCCTTCACTCCCACCATATTCTCTTGTGCAAACAGTTTCACGACGGACGGCTTGGAAGAAGCCTCCTTCTCTATATTATCCTTGAATATCTTCCCTTTCATCACCTCCTTCTCGGTCATTACAACCAGATTGGGACAATTCACATACGTGTTCAGCAACGTACGGTCCACCAGTTTGTTGGCTCGGTCCTTTGAGGTGAAACTCAGTGTGTCGAACGGCAACATCTCGCGCGTCAGGGCAGGCACCGTATCAGGCACCTGGAAATGCCAGTCCACCTTGGAAAGGCGTCTCATGGGGGCATAATAATAGGTAAGGGGAAGGAACAACCTATAGTAGTTCGGATTGGAAGGTATATAACGCTCCGGAGTCGTGGGGTCATTCAAATAATCCAGCACTCCGATATACCTTTCATATAATATGGAAACAGTATCCAGCCTGTACCCCATACCTTCCGGTTTCAATTTCAGAATCATGTATTCTTTCATTATATCCGGCAAGGTGTCGGCTTTGGCAGTTGTTTCCTGTCCACTGTTCTTCGAGGCGGTATCCAGCGTATTCTGTGCCATCACCGACGAAGAAATCATCGTAGCAATTAACCAAAATGCAATGTGTCTATTCTTCATAATGCCCTAAAGTCTATGTTTCGAGCGCAAATTTAGCTTAAAATGTTTAGAAAACATAGAAAAGCCATAAGAAAAAGGCAAGAAGGACTTTCTTCGATGAAATCGTATTTTTTAATAATTGTTTCATCGAAACTTTCTCTACTTCCTCTTTTTTTTATAATTTTGCGCTTTTTAAGTTCTACGTGTACTGACGGGAGCAGTGCGCACCCTGAACGACAAGCCGTATAGGCTCTTGGCATTAGATTAAACAATTAATAAAATAATATAGTTGTGGGAGAAACAAAGTATATTTTCGTCACCGGTGGTGTTGCCTCTTCATTAGGTAAAGGTATCATCTCATCCTCCATCGGTAAATTGCTGCAAGCAAGAGGTTACAAGGTAACCATCCAGAAGTTTGACCCGTACATCAACATCGACCCGGGTACACTGAACCCTTATGAACACGGCGAATGCTACGTTACCGTGGATGGCCACGAAGCCGACCTCGATTTGGGCCATTACGAACGCTTCCTGGGCATCCAGACCACCAAGGCCAACAATATCACGACCGGACGCATCTACAAAAGCGTCATCGACAAAGAGCGCCGGGGTGACTATCTGGGAAAGACAATTCAGGTTATTCCCCATATTACAGACGAAATCAAGCGTAATGTAAAACTGCTGGGAAACAAATACAAATTCGACTTTGTTATTACCGAGATTGGCGGTACAGTGGGTGACATCGAGTCTCTGCCCTATCTGGAAAGCATCCGTCAGCTGAAGTGGGAACTGGGAAAAGACGCCTTGTGCGTACACCTTACTTATGTCCCCTACCTGGCAGCTGCCGGTGAGCTGAAGACCAAGCCCACCCAGCACTCCGTAAAGGAACTGCAAAGTGCCGGTATCCAACCCGATGTCCTCGTACTGCGTACGGAACATGAGTTGAGTACCACCCTGCGCAAGAAAGTGGCTCTGTTCTGCAATGTGGACGAAAATGCCGTGGTGCAGAGCATCGACGCGCCTACCATCTACGAGGTGCCCATCTTGATGCAGCGCCAGGGACTGGACGTTACCATTTTGAAGAAAATGGGACTTCCCGTCGGCGACACTCCGGGACTGGGACCGTGGCGCGCTTTCCTCGAACGCCGTCACAAAGCCGAAGAGACTGCCCCGCTGCACATCGCATTGGTGGGCAAATATGACTTGCAGGATGCCTACAAGTCCATCCGCGAGGCCCTTTCACAAGCAGGAACCTACAATGACCGCAAGGTATCGGTAGACTTCGTGAACAGTGAAAAGCTGACTGACGAGAATGTGGCAGAAGCCCTGAAAGGCATGGCAGGCGTACTTATCGGTCCAGGCTTCGGCGAACGCGGTGTTGCCGGCAAGTTCGTAGCCATCAAATATGCGCGTACGCACGACATCCCCACCTTCGGTATCTGTCTGGGTATGCAGTGTATCGCCATCGAATTTGCCCGTAACGTACTGGGTTATGCCGATGCCAACTCACGCGAGATGGACGAAAAGACACCACACAATGTCATCGACATCATGGAAGAGCAGAAGTCCATCACCAATATGGGTGGAACCATGCGTCTGGGTGCCTACGAATGTGTTCTGCAGAAAGGCAGCAAGGCATACGAGGCATATGGTACCGAGCATATCCAGGAACGTCATCGCCACCGCTATGAATTCAACAACAGCTTCAAGGAGGCCTACGAAGCAGCAGGTATGAAGTGTGTGGGTATAAACCCCGAATCGGATCTGGTAGAAATTGTCGAAATACCCGCATTGAAGTGGTTTGTCGGTACCCAGTTCCATCCCGAATACAGCAGTACGGTATTGCATCCGCACCCGCTGTTCGTAGCATTCGTGAAGGCCGCCATCGAAAATGAAAACGAAAAGAAATAATTTGTAATAAGTAATTTGTAATCAACAAAGAATGGATAAAAATACCATCACAGGTCTTGTTCTGATAGCGATATTGTTAGTAGGTTTCAGCTTTCTGAGCCGTCCCAGCCAGGAGCAGTTGGAAGCACAGCAACGTTACTACGACTCCATAGCCCAGGTGCAACAGCGCGAAGCCGACTTGAAAGCCAAGGCGGAAGCAGCCCTGGCCAACGAAAGCGGAGCGGAAGCAAGCGTTGACTCCACTGCCCTCTTCTTCGACGCCCGTCAAGGAACCAACTCGCAGGTAACCATCCAGAACAACCTGGCAGAAATAACCGTAGATACAAAAGGCGGACGCATAGCTTCGGCCACGCTGAAGGAATACATGGGACAAGACAAGACGACTCCCGTCACACTGTTCAGCGGCAACGACGCTTCCATGAATTTCCTCTTTTACAACAAGAAAGAGACTATCCAGACGGAAGACTATTATTTCACCGCAGTAAACCGTACGGACAGTACCGTCACCATGCGTTTGTCGGCAGACAGCAACAGCTATATCGACTTTACATATCGCATGCACAATGACACATACCTGATAGACTTTACTATCCAGGCAGTCAATATGGAAGGTAAGCTGGCGGCTACCAACAATTATGTGGACATCGAGTGGTCACAACGTGCCCGTCAGATAGAGAAGGGTTACACCTACGAGAACCGTCTGGCTGAACTGACTTACAAAATCACCGGAGAGGGTACCGATTATCTGTCCGCCAACAAGAACGACGAAAAGGAAGTTCCGGAACGCCTGGACTGGATTGCTTTCAAGAACCAATTCTTCTCTTCAGTATTTTTGGCAGATGCCGACTTTGAAAAGACCAAACTGAGTTCCAAGATGGAGACTCAAGGCAGCGGCTACATTAAGGACTATTCTGCGGAGATGAGCACGAAGTTCGACCCTGCCGGCAAGGAACCTACCCAGCTGTTCTTCTACTTCGGCCCCAATCACTACAAGACTCTGACCGCACTCGACAAGGGGCGTGACGAGAAGTGGGAGCTGAACCGTCTGGTCTATCTGGGCTGGCCGCTCATCCGCTGGATAAACAAATGGTTCACCATCAACATCTTCGACTGGTTGTCCAGTTGGGGGTTGAGCATGGGTATCGTACTGTTGTTTATGACGTTAATCGTAAAAGCTGTAGTATTCCCCGCAACGTGGAAAACCTACATGTCATCCGCCAAGATGCGCGTACTGAAACCGAAAATCGACGAGATAAACAAGAAGTACCCCAAGCAGGAAGATGCCATGAAGAAGCAGCAGGAAGTGATGGGCCTCTACAGCCAGTACGGAGTCAGTCCGATGGGCGGATGTCTGCCGATGCTGATACAGTTCCCTATCTTGATGGCCTTGTTCATGTTCGTGCCGAGTGCCATTGAACTCCGCCAGCAGAGCTTCTTGTGGGCAGACGACCTTTCCACTTACGATGCGTTCATCAACTTCCCGTTCCATATCCCGTTCCTGGGAAGCCACCTCAGCTTGTTCTGCCTGCTGATGACGGTTACCAACATATTGAACACGAAGTACATGATGCAGCAACAGGATACGGGTGCCAATCCGCAGATGGCTGCCATGAAGTGGATGTCATACCTGATGCCTATCATGTTCCTCTTCATATTGAACGACTATCCTTCGGGATTGAACTATTACTACTTCATCTCTACGTTAATCAGTGTGGTAACAACGCTCATCATGCGCAAGACAACCAATGAGGAAGCCCTTCTTGCTCAGTTGGAAGCCAACAAGAAAGACCCGAAGAAGATGAAGAAAACCGGTTTCGCCGCCCGTCTGGAAGCCATGCAGAAACAGCAGGAACAGATGATGAAAGAGAGACAGAACAAAAAGTAGTAAGACTACCGTTCAAGATATTCTTTTGCAGAAAGCCGGACAATGACATTTGCCCGGCTTTCTTATCCTTACACCAACGAAAAAATTCACAGACTCTAAATTATGCAGACTAAATACACCTACAAACAGATCTGGCTTATAGCCTACCCCATCCTAATCAGCCTCCTTATGGAGCAACTGATAGGTATGACGGACACTGCCTTCCTCGGGCGTGTGGGCGAAGTCGAACTGGGAGCATCTGCCATCGCCGGTGTCTTCTACATGGTCATCTTCATGGTTGCCTTCGGTTTCAGCATCGGGGCACAGATACTCATTGCCCGGCGCAACGGCGAACGGCAGTATAAGGAAATCGGTGACTTGTTCTATCAGGGCATCTATTTCCAAGTCGGAATGGCGGCAGTCATGTTCCTGCTATCCTATTGCTTCTCACCGATTATCCTGAAACGCATCGTCGCTTCGGAACATATCTACGAAGCAGCCACCAGCTACCTGCATTGGCGTGTATTCGGTGCCTTCTTCTCGTTCAGCGCAGTCATGTTCCGTGCCTTTTTCTTGGGAACCACCCAGACCAAGACACTGACACTGAACTCCATCGTCATGGTGTTGAGCAATGTCGTATTCAACTATATCCTGATTTTCGGTAAATTCGGTTTCCCAGCGCTCGGCATTGCCGGAGCCGCCATCGGCTCCTCACTGGCCGAGCTGGTTTCGCTGTTATTCTTCATCCTCTATACCCGCAGCCGCATCGACTGCCGCAAGTACGGGCTGGATCGTATTCCTAAGTTCCGGCTGGACGTATTGAAACGGATGCTGAACGTCTCTTTCTGGACCATGATACAGAATTTCTTCTCCCTCTCCACCTGGTTCCTTTTCTTCCTTTATGTGGAGCATTTGGGAGAGCGCTCGCTGGCAGTGACCAACATTGTCCGCAACGTGTCCGGCATACTGTTCATGGTACTCATGGCGTTTGCCTCTACCTGCGGGTCACTGGTCAGCAATCTCATCGGTGCAGGCCACTCCGATTGCGTGGCAGGCACCATCCGGCAGCACGTACGCATAGCCTACGTCTTCGTACTTCCGCTGGCATTGCTTTTCGCGGTGTTCCCCAAGCTGATTCTGGGAATTTATACCGACATACCCGACCTGCAGGACGCTGCCGTACATTCGCTCTGGGTGATGTGCTCCACCTATCTGTTCCTGGTTCCTGCCAATGTCTATTTCCAGGCAGTTTCCGGAACCGGCAACACGCGTACGGCATGGGGGTTGGAGATGGCTACGCTGGTCATCTACACAGCCTATATCACCTACATTATTCTGATTCTGCAACTCGACGTGGCCATCTGCTGGACCTCGGAAATGGTTTATTCCAGCTTTATTCTCATTTTCTGCTGGCTATATATCAAACGTGGAAATTGGCAAGGAAGGAAAATTTAGTATCTTTGCATTAAAATAACTGAAACAAAAAGCATATATGAAACAAGTAAATCTACTACTTATGTCAGCAGCCATGACATTGGCCTCTTGCGGAGGCACAAAAGATGCCGGACAGCAGCAGGACGCAGCAACGCTCATCCAGCGGTCGGACATCAAGATTGAAGGAAAGCGTATGACACCCGAGGCACTCTGGGCGATGGGACGCATCGGCAGTGTGGCCGTATCCCCCGACGAAAAGCAAATTGCCTACACGGTATCCTATTACAGCGTGCCCCAGAACAAGAGTAACAGCGAAGTCTTCGTCATGAATGCCGACGGTAGTGACAATACCCAGATAACGCATGACGCCTGGCAAGAAGGACAGCCCACATGGTTCAAGGACGGCAAGAAGCTTGCCTTCCTTTGCAACGAAAGCGGCAGCAGCCAGGTATGGGAAATGAATCCCGACGGCAGCGGACGCAAGCAGCTGACCCAATACGAGGGAGACATCGAAGGGTTCTCTTTCTCGCCCGACGGCAAGAAACTCCTTTTCATTGCCCAGGTAAAGACCGTGAAGAGTACGGCAGACAAACATCCGGACCTTCCTAAAGCCACCGGCATCATCGTTACCGACCTGATGTACAAGCATTGGGACGAATGGGTGACTACTGCTCCCCATCCATTCGTTGCCGATTTCGACGGCAATGCCATCAGCAATGTCACTGATATTCTTGAGGGAGAGCCATACGAAAGCCCGATGAAGCCCTGGGGCGGTATCGAGCAGCTGGCATGGAGCCCGTCTTCTGATAAGGTGGCCTATACATGCCGTAAGAAAACCGGACTGGCGTATGCCATTTCCACCAACTCCGACATTTATATCTACGACCTTGCCTCCAAGGAAACCAAAAACATCACGGAAGAAAACAAGGGATATGATACGAATCCCCAATACTCTCCCGACGGCAAATACATCGCCTGGCAGAGCATGGAGCGTGACGGCTACGAAGCCGACTTGAACCGCTTGTTTATCATGAACCTCGAGACCGGCGAGAAACGTTTTGTAAGCAAAGCTTTCGAATCGAACGTGGACGCCTTCTTGTGGAACAAAGATTCCCAGAGCATCTACTTCATCGGTGTATGGCATGGCGAGACACAGATTTACAACATCGACCTTGCCGGAAACGACAAGCTTACCCAGCTCACCGACGGCATGTACGACTATGCTTCGCTTGCCCTTTGCGGAGACAAGATTATCGCCAAACGCCATTCCATGAGCATGGGCGACGAAATCTATGCCGTAAACAGTGCACGTAACGGCGACGCTTTTGCAGAAGCAGTGCAACTGACCACAGAAAACAAGCAGATTTACGACCAGCTGGAAATGGGTAAAGTGGAAGCCCGCTGGATGAAGACCACCGACGGCAAGCAGATGCTGACCTGGGTGATTTATCCTCCGCAGTTCGACCCTAACAAGAAGTACCCCACCCTCCTCTTCTGTGAAGGCGGTCCTCAGAGTCCCGTCAGCCAGTTCTGGAGCTACCGTTGGAATTTCCAGATTATGGCGGCAAACGACTATATCATCGTAGCTCCCAACCGTCGTGGTCTTCCGGGCTTCGGTGTAGAGTGGAACGAAGCCATCAGCGGTGATTATGGCGGCCAGTGCATGAAGGACTACTTCACTGCCATTGACGAAATGGCCAAGGAACCTTTCGTCGACAAAGACCGCCTGGGTTGCGTAGGCGCCAGCTTCGGAGGCTTCTCCGTATATTGGCTTGCCGGACACCATGACAAACGCTTCAAGGCATTCATCGCACACGACGGTATCTTCAACATGGAAATGCAATATCTGGAAACGGAAGAGAAATGGTTTGCCAACTGGGATATGGGCGGTGCTTATTGGGAAAAGAACAACGCTACGGCACAACGCACTTTTGCCAACTCCCCGCATCTCTTCGTCGACAAATGGGACACCCCTATCCTCTGCATCCACGGAGAGAAGGACTTCCGCATTCTTGCCAACCAGGCAATGGCCGCCTTCGATGCAGCCGTGATGCGTGGCGTTCCTGCCGAACTGCTTATCTATCCGGACGAAAACCACTGGGTACTGAAACCTCAGAATGGCGTGCTGTGGCAACGTACCTTCTTTGAATGGCTGGACAAATGGCTGAAGCCGGCTAAGTAAAGCCTCTCAAAAACGATAAAAACAAATAATCCCGGATTCTTGACAAAGAGTCCGGGATTATTTGTTTTTATTGTACACCGCCCGATTCATTTTTTATGACTATAATTTGGGCAGTTCAAATAAAGTCAATACATTTGCTTTATGCACACTCCGAAGAAGTGTAAACAATATGTCCTAATATAACCCGATAAAAGATGAATGAAAATTGGCCTGAGATTGTGGAAACACTGATACCGTATTTTGAAACAAATTCGGTAGAAGGTGACTACCAGCGGGAAATAGAGAACTGCCTGAAATTTCTTGGATGGAAGAAGACCAATGGAACAATGGTATCCCAATATACATTACCGATAGGCAATAGCAACTCCATACGCCCGGACATTGTACTTTGGCGAAAGAACGAGCATGACACACAATCCCCCGTACTCCCTATTGAAATAAAGCGTCCGTCTAATATACGAAATGAAAGACAAGAAAATCAACTGATGTCGTATATGCGCCAGTTGAAACTTAATGTCGGATTATATATAGGAGAAAAGATACAACTTTACTATGACATTCCCAATGATGGAGAGAATCCCATTTGTGTATTTACAGCGGAAATTAAAAAAGAAGATACAAATGGTTCCATCATCTGTGACTTATTGAGCTACGACAAATTCAATCTGGAAAAAATAGAAACATTCTGTAATGAGCAATATAAAAAAATCCAAGCGCGTAATAATCTGCATAGGAGGGTGTCAGAATTCTTATCCGAAGGCAATGGGGTAAAGAATATGATTTCGTTGCTCAAAGACAAGTTTACAGCTGAAGGATTTGAGGAATCCGCCATTAATGAAGAATTTGCCAATCTTACGCTTACAATACATTACGAAAATAAGAGCATTCTCCCTTCATTACAGCTTAAAAAGGGGCAAACATCTAAGAACTCACAAAACGGTCATAAAGAAAGTGATTCCAAAGACCATACAAAATTCTCATTGGATGGAATCAACTTCTATGTCAAAAGACGTTTTGTATTGGAAGTAGTCAAGCACTATATCAAAGACCATCCCAACATAAACTATGTTGAACTGGAAAAAGTCTTTCCATCCAATTTGCACAGTAAAGCATTAGGTGTAATACGTACTTTGATAGAAGTCCAAGAGAAAATCAAATCTCATCCCGATTTAAAGAAACGCTACTTTCTTAAGCCTGATGAAGTTATTTTATTGGCAGACGGAACAAAAATTGTTGTCAACAACCAGTGGGGAACATTATTTCCAAGATTTCTTGAAGCAGCAAAGAAACTGTACCAAGTAACCAATGATACGGAAAGCAATACTCCAATATCCCGATTAAAGATTACTTTTGGTAATGGGAAAGTAATTCAAGAAACACAAGCAGCCGAGACTTTCCGGCAATTTGTGATGACAGTAGGTGTAGAACAAGTGCAATCTTTAAATATCAAGGTATGCAAGATTCCCTTGATATCAAACACACTTCATGAGAAATACCAGCGCGCTCAAAAACCATTAGGCAACGGACGGTTTCTTATGACCTGCAGCAATACAAAAACAAAGAAGCGTGATATCGAGCGTATTGCCAAAGCTTTGGGTATTCAGGTGACCGCGGAAATTGTATAATGGAGACAGTAATTCAAGAGACATGTCTTGAAAAATACTTTTTCATGAAGAGTACGTATATTGCGCTCAACAGTAAGATACACCCTATCAAGAAGATATAGCCATACTGTTGGTAATAAATATATCCTACTATTATAAAAGTCTGTATTGTCATATAGGCCAGAGAGACTATGACATGAGGAATCTTCAGTTCATTCGCCATAATCTGATACAGATGCTTGCGATGCGGTAGCCCGATATTCTCATGAAGCATCAGGCGGTGAATGATAGTCAATACACTATCCACACCGTAAACGGATAAAAGGACTATCCAGCTGAAATCTTCCGTTTCAATGATGAGCCTGCCTATCAGGAAAAGAAGGATGAAGGCAATGCTCACCGAACCCACATCACCGGCAAAGCATTTGGCACGCTTGCGGAAATTGAAGAAACAAAAGACAAGAACAGAACAGATAACGGTATAGATGAAATCCGCTTCCACAAAAGTAACCACCTCCTTATTGACATAAGCCAACGCAGCAAGAATAACCAGAGAGTAACCGCCGGTTATGCCGTTAATCCCATCCATAAAATTGTAGGCATTGATGATGCCCGTACAGACTATCAAGGCTATGACTATCCACCACCAGGACAAGGAGAACAGCCCCCACTGATAAAACATCATAGCCATAGCAGAGAAATGAAAAAGCAGCCTTGTCATCTGTCCGGTGGATTTTATATCGTCCACGAAGCTGATGAACGTCACCAGTGTCAAGGCAAGCAGGAACCAGGGATATTCAAAGTCACTCGTCAGGAAATAGGCCAACGCTCCGAAATAGAAAATAATCCCACCACCGCGTAAAGTCACTTTCGTATGGGAACTCCGCTCATTGGGCTTGTCGATGATATTGCACCTATCAGCTATTCTAAAATAAAAAAGTTCTGCTAAAAACAGCAGAACCAGTATAAGCAGATAATACATAACAGTATTTTCCTCTTTAATTTTTAATTCTTAATTGTTTACTTTTATATTTGAGAACGATTTTATCGTTCTCACTATCCCCTCCTCTGCCCTCACCGGCATTCTGTCAATACCCAGGGCAGCCTTTATCTTCGCATTACTCACCACATAATTCTCTGTCAACTTGCGCAGACGCTCTTCATTCAAAGGCAAATGGAGCAGAGTCCCAAAACGGGCACAGAACTCCATCAGTCCTCTGTTTATCTTCCAGATATGCGGTTTACGGTCCAAAGCCCGACACATCAAAGCTATCAGCTCATTTGTGGACAAGGCTTCGTCATCTCCCATGTGGTAGATACCACTCGCCACCTCCTTGGTCAACAGCCCTTTCACCACATAGCAGAGATTGTCTATCGAAGTAAAAGACCTTCTGTTCTCAAAAGCCCCCAAAGGCCAGGGAACACCTTTTTTCACCACATTATAAAGAAGATTCAGATTGCCTTTGTTGCCGGAACCATGAATCATGCAGGGACGCAGGATATAAACCTGCTTGTCATCATAAGGATTAGCTTTCAATTTCCCATTCTCAACCTTCAACTTGTCAAGGATGTAATTCTCGGCAGCTATCTTACTTTCCCCATAAGGCCCTACCGGAGCAGGCACCACATCTTCAGTCAGCATATCACCCACCACACTGTCGGCAGCAGCTTTTACCGAACTGAAGAATACGAACTTCTTCGCAGACGATTCCAGAAAGAAATCAAATATCTTTTGAGTCAATCCCGTATTAATATCAAAATAGGATTGGGCTGCGGACCGGTTTTTCGTATCATGGGCTTTACCAGCCAGATGAATAATGGCATCGAATTCAGGAAGATTCCGCATCGGAAAAGAAGCCGGTTCGATATCCTTCCAGAAAAAAGTCTTTACCACCCCCTCCTTTTCAGGAGCGACAATATCCAGCCCGTAAAGGCTATGACGTTCCTTTAGGGCAACAACGAGATTGGAACCCACAAAGCCGTGGATTCCAGTGACGAGTATGTTCATTGAAATATGCTAAAAAATATACTGACCGGAAACGTGATTATTGGTTATGTATTTAATAAAATAAGTATCTCCAATGACAGAGAAGAAAATATACCACGTCGTATTAGAATTACGTTGATAAGTGATGTAATACATATCCTTACCATAACGCTCAAAAAAAGCGGGCGCTTTCTTTTTTAATTTAGAATGAATGTTCTGTTGAATATCAGCTATCAGTTCTTCCACATAAGAAATAGCAAAAGGATAAGTACCCAAATACTCCTTCTCAACAAGTATTTTTATAAGCCCATACAAATCCTCCTCTACTTCGGGAGCGAATACGACTCTCATCCAAACAAAGCCTTTATACGAGGGCAAAGTCTATCCAATAATTCTTCACCGGAAATAGCATGCCTAATGTCATCACGTCCTTCCGTAACGATATTCGGATTATTCTCATTACCCGTATATACAACTACCGGTTCACCAACATTCGGCACCATCGGTTCTTGTTCCTTATATGGCTTGTTCTTCTTCATGAATCCAATCTTTCTACAAAGATACCCGGGAATATCAAGATATCCTAATAATTGATTGATAAATATCAAAAGTTTGCCTGACAACCTTATCTATAGAAAATTCTTCTTCCGCCAACAGACGAGAGTTCCTTCCAAACTCCTTCCTCTTCGCATCATCTTCTATCAATAGGCCGATGGCATCAGCCAACGCCCTACTGTCCTTGGCAGGAACCAAATAACCATTATATCCGGATTTCACGCATTCACGGCAACCCGGTACATCGGTTGTTACAATAGGACGCCCTACCGCACATGCTTCAATCAAGGATTTGGGCAAACCTTCCCGATAGGAAGGCAGTACAACGATATCGCTATCCGTATATATAGGAAACATTTGAGCCTGATATCCTATCCATTCAATATAATCATCGACAAGAAGAGACCTTAGCTTTTCTTCCCCCAAAACAGCCAGATTTTCTTTGTCGCAATCACCTGCCAATATGAATTTTACTTTTCCAATAAATCGCTTTTGAAGTAATTTGGCTGCATCAATGAACTCCATCACCCCCTTATCCAACAATATCCTTGCAGGAAAGAGTACCTTTAATTGAGTCTTGCCAGGAGCTTGGGAAAAAACAAATTCATTCAAATCTACTCCCGAGCCCTTTATCAGAAAAATATGGGACGAGGGAACCAGATTGAAGCCTTTGATCATCCCCACATCATCCGGATTCTGAAGAATAAAGGAAAAAGACTTACTTTTGAATGCAATGCGGATCAAAGTCCTTATCAACTTCTGCAAAATCCCATTCCTGCCGTTCGTAAAGTTATACCCCAATCCACTTATTGCATTCACAACATGATGTTGCCCTGACAGCTTAGCTGCAACAGAACCTAACAATGCAGCCTTTAAAGTAACATGATGAATTATATTAGGTCTATACTTTTTGTAGTTTGTATATAACTGAAAAATACATTTCAATTCATGCAAAGGATTACTTCCGGAACGGTCAAAAGGAATATCGATAAAGCGAATCCCTTTCCCTTGTAAAAACTGTTTTCTTCCGGTATCCCGTGACAATAAATAAACTTCATATCCCTGCTGAATAGCATTCAGGGCAATAGGCAAACGATGGGAAATAAAGAACCAATCAACATTGGTAACAAAGAAAAGCTTTTTCATTTTATCATAATCTGCCGTCAACGGATTCTTTGGGCAAGAAACCTTTAACATCAAACACAACAGACCGTGTCTTCGACAAACTTTCGATATCTATTCCCGTAAACAGTTGATGGGCAACCGCCAACACAACCGAATCAAACTTTTCTTCAGGAAGTTCATTGATCACTTCAATTCCATATTCATGCTTTACGATATCCGGATTTGCCCACGGATCATAAACGGTTATATTCAGATTGTATCCCATCAAAGCCTCATAAATATCTATCACTTTCGTATTACGTACATCCGGACAATTCTCCTTGAAAGTAAAACCGAGTATCAGTATATTAGAGTTCAAAACCTGAATTCCTTTTTTCAGCATCAGTTTTATCACTTGACCAGCCACATACTCTCCCATACCATCATTCATACGACGACCGGCCAATATGATTTCAGGATTATAGCCATAACTCTGTGCACACTGGGCCAGATAATAAGGGTCTACGCCAATGCAGTGTCCTCCAACCAGCCCCGGCTTGAAGGGAAGAAAATTCCATTTGGTACTTGCAGCCTCCAACACATCCTGAGTATCAATCCCCATACGCGTGAATATCTTGGAAAGCTCATTGACAAAGGCTATATTGATATCACGTTGCGAATTCTCAATGACTTTGGCTGCCTCCGCCACCTTCATCGTGGGAGCCAAATGTGTCCCGGCAGATATAACAGAAGCATACACTTCGTTCACTTTCTTACCAATTTCAGGAGTTGAACCTGAAGTCACTTTCTTTATCTTCTCGACTGTGTGTAGCTTGTCACCCGGATTGATGCGTTCGGGGGAATAACCTGCAAAGAAATCCGTATTGAATTTCAAACCGGATATTTTTTCCACTACCGGAATACATTCATCCTCAGTCACACCCGGATATACTGTAGATTCATACACTACAATATCACCTTTGGAAATCACTTTCCCTACAGTGGTACTTGCACTATACAGAGGAGTCAAGTCCGGATTATGGTTATGATCCACAGGGGTAGGAACTGCCACAATATAAAAGTTGCAATCACGAATGTCTTCAATGTCAGCCGTGCACTTGAAGCCATTGGCAATGGCAGACTGTAGCAATTCGTCCGAAACTTCAAGGGTAGCATCGTGTCCTGCCATCAATGCATCCACACGAGATTTATTCATGTCAAAACCAACAGTTTTGTATTTGGTAGAGAACAAACGAGCCAAAGGAAGCCCTACGTAACCGAGACCGATTACGGCGATTTTTACTATATCCATAAGATTTTCAGTATTTATTAGAAAGTTTAGTTTATTAGCTAATAGAAAGGGAAAAAGAATGAATGAATCAGATATTATGCCAATACCATTTGACAGCTTCTTTCAGACCGTCGCGCATGCTGTATTCCGGAATATAACCAAGAAGTTTTCTAGCCTTATCAATGCAAGCCAAAGAATGAGGTATATCACCCTGCCGATTCGGGCCATGAAGAATCTCCACATCAGCTATTTTCGGATCAAACTCACTCAAATATTCCTTCAAATAATTCACCAGCTGATTCAATGTAGTCCTTTCTCCAAAAGCGGTATTATAAACCTGATTGACTGCATCCGGATTGGTGGTTGTCATGGCAAGCATATTCATCTGGATTACATTGTCAATGTAAGTAAAATCACGGCTGTATTCACCATCACCGTTAATCATGGGACTCTCGTGTGCCATCAATTTCTTCACAAATAAGGGGATAACAGCAGCATAAGCACCAAATGGGTCCTGACGACGTCCGAATACGTTAAAATAGCGTAAGCCGATACATTCCATTCCATAAGTACGTGCAAATACATCCGCATAAAGCTCGTTCACATATTTGGTTACAGCATAAGGAGATAACGGTCTACCAATCACATCTTCCACTTTGGGAAGAGACTGGCTATCTCCATAAGTGGATGAACTTGCCGCATACATAAAGCGTTTCACTCCTGCATCACGGGCAGCAATCAACATATTCAGGAAGCCACTAATATTAACTGCATTAGTAGTGGCAGGGTCTTTGATGGAACGGGGTACAGAACCCAATGCTGCCTCATGCAGAATATAATTGACTCCTACCACTGCCTTCTGGCAATCAGAGAAATTACGGATGTCACCTACGATCAGTTTAAATGTATCAGGATATTGATTCAATAACGGAAGAAGATTCTCAATCTTCCCTGTTGCGAAGTTGTCCAAACATACAACTTCATAATTATGGGCAAGTAAATACTCGCAAAGGTTAGAGCCGATAAAGCCGGCTCCTCCGGTAACTAATACTTTCATTATATAAACTTTAAGTTATAATTATCATCTAATCATTATATATATTCTCCTTATATTCAATCTTTTTACTCAAATCGTTCTTTTTCATATTTTTACCACACTTATGAAAGATATTATTCACTATACGCCCTGAAATACCATCAATTTTATCATTGAAGAATATTCCAAATTTGCCGAAATTTGTTATTGAGCAATTAGAAATTATGATATTATTATGTTTATTCTCAGAAGTAGATTCCACTTTTATCCCCACAAAATCATTGTTCTTATTACAACATATAATCTTACATTTATCGATTAAAACATCTTCTGTAGAGTATCTATATGTAAGCCATCCATAGCTGTCAGTCAATATATCACAATCTTTCACCTGCATATTTTTCAGTCCAAAAGCTCGAATATTCCCTCTGTCGAACACACTATTATTAACAAATATATTATTAACAATATATTTCCCTTCTCTATTTTTACTTCTTCCAGCAACCAATAAACCATTTCCTGCATTATTGCTGAAAAAGCAATTGTTTATCCTTATATTTTCACACGCGTAATAACAGTTTTCATACGCTGAAATATTTATATCATTAGGTTCAATATCTAAACCGGCTTGAGGTGGCGTACCATTTGTATTTATAAATTTACATCCTAAAAAATCAACGTGATTAGCTCTAGTAATGGAACTTCCCTGACGATGATTGTCACTAAAAATACAATTTATAACACTTATATAAGAAGGTGAGTGATCTATATTAGACTCAAGGTAAACATTGCCTATATATAATCCGTCGCCACGATTAAAACCGGATTGCAGATTAGACAATATGATATTACTTCCATATCGGATGCATATTCCATGACATTGCTCCGTTTTTATATCTGACTCTAGTTTATTACCAATTATTGTAAAATTCTTCAACTGAATATTTGATGTTCCAGCCCATTTCCCCCTACTATCTCCAATAGCCATAAAGCAATCTGCCTTCAACGATGTATTCCATTTAAAAACACTATTTCCTCCATCAATAATCATATCAGAATGTAACTGAAAATTAGCATGTTTAAAGTAGTAAACACCACAGTTAAAGAGTAAATTATCAAACAACAATATGTTATTCATCTGCTGGCTATTATCACTTCCACTGATAAATCGTCCTGAAGAATCGACAATACAATCACTTTTGAAGTCAAACCATATAGAATAGGCTGTATCAGCTTTCCAACTTCCTTTTAACAAAATATTATCCGAAAAAACAACATTTTGTTGAGCCATTACTTTTGTTCCATTGCCAATAAGCGTACCATTTTCGATTCGTCCACTATCTACAAAACACAAGACTGCACCTTCAGGAATGACAACGTTTTGAGACATAAGATTTATATTGGATTTAATTACATATTTCGCATATGATAAATTAAACTGCTTCTGAATAGGCTGTATACTATTTGTCACGAAAACGATATTAGCTTGACTATATATAGGTAAAATAAAGAAAAGTAATATTAATGAGTAAAACTTCATACTTTCATTGGTATATACCGAAAAACAATATTTTTACATTCATAAAAAGTAATTACTTACACCTATATTAAAACAAATATCTTTTTTTAAATTTAAGATAAGTACCTAAAAATTTAGCAGATAAATTATACCCTAGAAAAATGTACATAAGTCTTACTTTTTTAGTTTTCCTATCTGTTGCATATTTTAACACATATGACATCTTTCTTACTTCCTGAAGCAAAAAGTCACGACAATCTGTTTCAGCTAAAAATATAATTCCTAAAACGACAATAAACTGATAGGCACAATACCCCAACAACATTTTTTTTATCTGGAAATCCTGACATTCCTCAGATATCATAGGAATCCATTTTTTTATAATATTAAGTAAGTCCAACACATTTTTCTCTCTAATAGAGTTGGTTATTGATCCACTTCTTCTTCGATACGCATAAAAAGGAAGATTAATAGCATAAAAGTTATCGGCATGAAGAGTTAAAGAAAAATTCCAATCAATATCCTCTGAATAAATGCCTTTTTCAAACCAAATATTATTATCTATCAAAATCTTTCTTCGAACGAGTTTATTACATGCACTAGGAATAAAAAGCCCATTGGGTATAAGATATGAAAGAACATCTGACTTTTCACAGCCATTTATCTTATTAAGATTAAACTGGGGAAAGTATCTTATATGCTGGGATATGTTTTCTTCAAATGTAAATCTTCTAAAGAAAACAACATCAACTTCTGAATATTTATTCAGTAGAGAATAAAGAGAAAATAACGCATCACAATCGTTCCAATAATCATCACTATCAAGAAATACTACATATTCACCCGATGAGAATTTTAAGCCCCAATTTCGTGCATCAGATAATCCGCCATTGGCCTTATGAATAACTTTAATACGCTTATCCTTTGATGCATATTGTTCACATATAGTAGGAGAATTATCTGTAGAACCGTCATTGACAAGTATTAATTCAAAATTTTTATAAGATTGAATCAATATACTATTTATACACTCACTAATAAAGGGTTCTACGTTATATACTGGAACAATTATGCTAATTAAATACTCATTATTCATTTGGAGAGATAGTTAAAACATGAAATTAAAAAAAGATTCACCTATATTTTCCATAGAATATTTACTTCTATCTGACACTGCATTCATCTCAAATCTCGTTCTCAATTCTTCACTTTCCATCAACATTTTCAATTTAGTGGCATATTCTTCTACTTTTCCTAAAGGAACTAAAAAACCATTTTCGTCATCACGAATGATATCTTCTGGTCCCGCTGGGCAATTATAGGAAATACTCGCTGTAGGAAACAAAACAGCCTCACCTAAAGCATTGGGAAATCCTTCGGAGGTCGAAACGAAAGCAAAAATCTTACTTTGAGCCAAATACCGATCTACATCTTTGACTACTCCTACAAACTCCACATAACTCGAGATACCTTTCTGTGACACATAATCCATACACTCTTTCCTACATGGTCCATCACCTACAAATATTAGTTTCCAACTACCATCGTTTACTAAAGTAAAAATATCTATTAATTCACGTTGATTTTTTGACTTTATAAAACGCCCAACATTTACTATATAATTTTTCTTTTCAATGGATACATAATCGTTTTCAAAGATTGTTATTGGATTAGGAATGACCACTATGTTAGGGTGTTTAGTTAACCCATGAACTTTTTGTCTAGCCAAATTTGTTTGGCAAATTATTCCTTCTGCCTTTTGATAAAGAACTTTTTTCAAAAGTTGCCTTAAAAAAGATAATTTTATAAATGGGTTATTTCTATCTGCAACATATATTTTTATTCCCAACCCTATTGTAGAAAGTAAAGTAGCAATATTTGTTTCCACCCCCATACTTAAGACACAATCCGGACGCAACTCTTTAATTTTATGACGTAGATAAAAAAATTGTTTTATAATCCGAACATGCTTGTTTATTGCTAATATATCAAAATTAGGATAAATTACTTCGACTTTATCTGATAATGAATAAAAGCACTGAGTATTAAATAATGTAACAATAGTTACTTGCACTTCTTTTTTTTCAACAAAATATGTAGCAAGTCTTGTCAAAACTCTTTCCAATCCTCCTGCTGACAAATAATTTGTAACTAAGCAAACTCTATGTTTCATAATTACTATATTTAATCATAAATTTATCATTGAATAATAATCCTGAAGAGATTCCCTATCCGGATTTTTCGTTTTATCCAATATTGAACTATATGGATACCAGTGTACATACTTCCTCATATTCTTGCCAGTCAAATCTGACATATCACTAAAGTAGTATCTGCCATTCCACAAAAGAACCATCGAAAGTATACATGTCAGCAATATATATCTAGTGCCAAATACAAAGCGATTGCTTTTCCATAGCTCAACTACGAAATCGCTTAAGAAAATAATACCAATGAGGCATAAATAATTAAAAAAACGGCTGATGAAAGGAAAGCAAATCACCAATATGCCAAGCAAAAGAAATATGGGATAGAAATCATAAAACCGAGATCTCATACGTAATATCCGGTTTTCTATCTGCATCAATACACAAGGAAAAAGAATGTAACCCAAAAAAGCAATCAGAATGCCCATAAAATTCAGATTTTCTGATACTTCCGTATAATTAACCAACTTTATAAATATAATTGGAGGGACTCCTAAAGAAAAAGCCGCAGCAATGATAAAGTCTATATTTATAATGATTCCTGCAACAACTACAAACAGCCAGAAAATGCGTCTTAGCGTAATCCTTATACCGTATATTAAAGGAAAAACAAACGATATCGCAGCACCATAGTGGAAAAGGAATGCTATAATTGCCAATAAATAATAAGCAACGTATTTTTTATTCTGCAAGAATTTCACACTGACCAAAAAGACAGAAACGGCCAATGCTTCTCTCGCTATTTCCATATTTACCAAAACATACAAAAATAGGAAATAAAGAAAAACTGCTGTAAACTTATTTTTCGTATTAGAAGAGATGAACCAAAAAACAACCGAATTTATTATAATTGAATGAACTATCTGAAAAAAAATAAAATCGTTTATAGTTGATTTTATTAAAGCCACGAAAAAAATAAATAAAGGCTCCCATCTATATGAAAAATAATCAGCTAAGGATAGGTCGGACAAATAAACCTGCTCCTCTTCAAAAAAATCCTGATAAGCAAAAGTATCCGCTCCTATTCGATATCTAAACCCAGAAACTACTACCAACAGCAAGTAAATGAAATAATATCCTAAATTATAACCTCTCTTATGACCTAAAAAGTCATAAGAAAAAGACAAAAAAAACAATAACAGTAAAATTGGTATATACGGCATTCTAACTCAGATACAGTTTTACCTTTTTATAATTCATGTACATTTCTATTCCATAAAAAGCAACTGCCAATATTAATATGATATATCGAGTCATAGGAGTCATATTGCAATTCATTACAGACATAGAAATGCTCAATGCAGGCAATATCAATATTACAAAATAAAATTTACTAAAAGGAATATAATACAGTTTATTAGACACAATCCAACTAATTACAACCAATATCAGATATGTTAATATCATCGAATAAATCACTCCTTCTATTCCCCAAAATACAATAAACAGGTACATACTTACCACATTAACAATCAAAGACACAAAATAATTATAAGATACATACTTTGTTTTCTCCGTATATTTAGGTCCGATATCAATTACTTCTTTTATTATTGTCAAAGCAAAATATAGCGACAAACTGCCAATATATTTATATGAATAAAAAAAATCCGGACCTGCAACTATACTAACAATATCTTCAGATAACAATGACAATACCGATACTAATAAAAACAAGAAACAAGAAACTAAAGGCATGAACTTCGCAAAAAGCAACCGGTGGTTTTCCTTTGCAAACTGTTGATACATAAAAGGAAGCCAAGCCATCATAAAAGCTGTTCCCAAGATTTGCACGCCAGAGGCCAACTTTAAAGAAAAAGAATACAAGCCTATTATTGATGTTGTTAAAAAAAACACCATAAAGAGCCGATTGGAATAAACCATCATCACACTTCCCACACGAGCAGGAAACTGAGGCAAAGCATAACTAAAGCTCATCATGAGATTTTTCCATGAGAAAGAAAAAAGCAAATATTGCTTTATATTAGTATACAATACGATAGAAGTCAATACGAGTGTCAATAACTGACATATCAAAACCCATTCCAAGCCTCCATCCATGAAAACAACAAAAACGAATACGGATAACAATAGCAATACGACTTTCAATATTACTTGGTAAGTAAAAAGTAAGTTCTTTTTTTCATACCGAAGTATAATCAAGCCAAGCATTGAAAAGTTTATAAAAGGCAACTGGATTGCAGACAATATAACTAATAAATAATAAGCAGAGCTGGAAAAAAGCAAACTGGAAATATAATATGACAACAAGCATATTATAATTGAGAAAAAAAACGATAATGAAATGACCGTAATTAATATGCTGAACAAAAAGATTTTTTTATCATCCCCCTCCCATTTGTAATAGTATCGTTGAAGCGATGTTTCCAATTGCAGCAACGCAAATACAGATACTATCCCCATAAGTACCTGACATAAATCAATCATTCCATATTCGGTAGTTGTAAATAAACGAGTATAAATGGGCAGCAAAATGAAAGCCAATATTTTCTCAATGCTCGTTGCAACACCAAATGAAAAAAAAGACTTTAGGAACTCTCTCATTTTCTAGTCTCTCAAATACTATTCTGCTTCAAAAAATCTAAAAATCTTTTAGGGGAAACAATCATAGAATCAACACATTGTGATTTGTCTAGAGCTTCCTTTATAAAATCCACATCTATATCCTCAAGAGTAGAAAAATAGGAAAACTGCTTGTCATTGAAATATTCCTTTGCTTTTATGAAAGCATTATTTGTCAGCAACTTTTTCTTGTAAGCAATTGCTTCTGCTGCTCTTAAAGATGACCCGGACTGTGATGTATCCATCAAAATTTCCAAAATACACTTTGTCTGGACAATTTTAGATACAATAACTTCGTATGGCAACTTATGCTTAGAATCAACAATATTAAAATCACATTTTATCCCACAACTTTCCAGCCGATTCCGAAGTTGTTCTATTATCGCCCTTCGACCTTTATCCAAACCACAAAAAAAGATATCCGATTCATTTTCCTCCTTAATCGAAACATTCAATACGGAACAAACCTGATTGTAAAATTGAAAATTATGTTCAACTGCATCTATTTCATTAAAAGTTATAATCATGTCAAACTTTTCCCGATTATTTTCCACAAACCGCAACTGTTTCTCATTGACTCGGGAAGACAATGTATTTGTAAACATGTAGAACAATTTTGAATGCGGATATTTTTTTTTCAAATATTCCAAAAAAGGAAGGTGAGTAGAACAAACATTCTGTTCGTATATAATAAAATACACTTGTTCATATCCATGTATGGTTTGTAAAGGATATAAATATCTATATATAAACTCAGGAACCATATTCTCCCATCCATATCTTGTCATAAAAAATAGAATATTATATAATATTTTTTGCCTGACTGATAAATCATTGGGAGCAAAATACAAAACATCTTTATTATATAGGATATCATTATTTACAACTTTCATGTAATCTGAATATCCCCAAAAAACATATTTAATTCTCATTATAATACAATAAGCGCTAACTTCCTTCTCCTATCTCCTCCACCAGCGACGCATGCACAAACGTCGTCGCCACCGCCATCACCCCCTCGATGTTCACCACCACCCTCCTATCATGGCGCACACGCACAAACACCCCTTCCACTCCTTCGAAGATGCCGCCGGTGATGCGTACCCGGGTTCCTTGGGAGAGGTTCAGCTCGGTGGGTTCAAGATAGAGCACAGCCTGGTCGTAGGTGCCAGACACGGCGATGAAGCTGCGCATCTGTGAGTCCGGGATGACGATGGGCTGGTGGGTTTCGCGGTCCATGATATAACGGATGGGGATGTTCATGCCCGGTTTGTTCTTTATTTCGTCCATACGCTCACGGGTGGAGCGGACGAAGACCAGGTTATGGACCGCAGGAACAAGCTTGCGCAAGCGGCGCTCTTTCCTCACGACATACTCATAGCGCATGGGAATATAGTTTTCAATGCCCTCTGCATCCAGGTATTCCTTGAAAAAAAGCTCTCGGCTATAGGTGACACGCACTGCATACCAGTGCATTTCTGCATTCTCGTTCACAAAAAAATATGATTGGGGGACACCGGAGTAGCGAAGTACCTCCCGGTCAAGTAATGTAATGCGGTTACTTTAAATAGACTATGTGCATTCATTTTATTTCAAGACCCTCCACCATCTCGGAAGGAAGGCGACGAAATAGTTATATTCAAGCCATCTTGCGATAAGCAGTCATAAACGAAACGTTTATAATAAAAAAAATGTTTTATGACACGCTCCGTTTAATGAACGCAAAGGTAATGTCAAGAAATGAAAGTACAAAATATTCTGATTGATAAAATGATAATCTTTTTTAATGCAGGTATCATCGCACTATATATCAAATAATTACGTTCATTAGGTAAGATACACGCGCACGCGCGTCATTTCTTATTTTTTTAAAGAAAGAGTGTGTTACATATATAACCATAGGTTCCGGTACCTCACCCTATACATACAGACTACACACACGCTTCACTACTTCACAGGGATACCACAGAATTTCGTAACTATTCAGCAGATGATGCTTTATGATAATTTTTCAGACGCTGATAACACAGATGACACGGATTATTTAATTTCACGTCCTCAGAAGCGTTGCATCAGGTAAGAAAAACATAAAATCTGCGTTATCTGTAATTGTACAGACTCCTTTTTTGTTAATTTTGCAACCGATTTACTAACTTAATATAAAATTATATTTTCAAATTGTAATTATGAGAACAAAAAAACGCCAATTAGCGTGATGCAAATCAAAGGGAGGGATTACCAAGTGCTGTACACCAAAGAGAGCAAAGAGGTGCAAGTGGCCCTCGACCTGCTTTCTATGGTAGAACACAAGTCGTTAACCGTGGAATACAAGGAGCGGAAGGCTTTCCTGACACCCTTCATCCCACTGCTGATAAATCCCCAAAAGGAACACGGACTGAAGGGTGTAAGCCCCTTCGCCAAGCTGCTGCATCTACTTGTAAACTTTATGGACGCGGACGGAAGCGGCAATACGCTGAACCCCGATTGCATTGAGGATGAGATATATAAGCTCTTCAATGAGCTATATCCCAAGGAGTAAAACGGACCAAGGAATTCAAATTGTAAAAAAACGGCTGTCCCACTGCGGATGGCCGTTTTTGCTTCCTAAGGAAATAAACGGCATCTTTGCGCCGCCAATAAGGCAAACTTAATACAAGTAGAATGGAAAACATTCCAGTGACCACCTACCGTGGTTTCAGCGCCGTCAGCGGGGAGACAACCTTCACGCAGGACATGGCTGACATAAAAAACGGCAAGCATGCCAAGTTAATCATCAAAATCGCCAGCCTCGTGGCGCAGGGAAAGGTGGAGGAAGCCAACCACGTCAAGAAGCAGCTTCCCTTCAGGACCCTCACGGCCAACTACCGGGAAAGAAGGCTCGCACCGAGCATCACCCGCTACAACCCCGTCATCACGCTCGACATCGACGACCTGGAAGAAGGACAGTTGGAGCAGACCCGGACCCTCATCAACGAAGACCCGCACACCCTGGGCAGTTTCCTCTCCCCCAAAAGGCACGGCTACAAGCTGTTCGTCTTCATGCAGACGGAATACACCCGGCGTCTGTATGACCGTCTCCGGCAGGGCGAGGTGACCTACGCCACGCTCGAGGAGATACACCTGAAGCTGTACAGCGCCGCCAAAGAGCACTACGAGGCCCTTCTCGGAGTAGAGGTGGACGGAAGCGGAAAGGACATCTCGCGAGGATACTTCATGTCCTTCGACCCGCATGCCTATATCAATGCCGCACTGCTGGAACAGATTTCCCCGTTGCCGGCACGCATCATCCCGCCTGCGAAGAAGGAGAACAGCCCAAAGAAGACGCCCGTCGAAACGGTACACCCCCTCCCCGCCTCCTCTGCCGCCACGCCGCAGGACGCAAAGCCTTGGGAGAAGCTGATATTCTCCCAAGCCGTGACCGCCGTGAAGCGCACCACCAGGTTCCGGGCAGGCAACCGCGACAACTTCCTCTTCGCCCTGGGCAACAAATGCTACAGCAAGGGCCTGGACGAGCAGACAGCCATCAGACTGGCGAAAAACGAGTTCGGACAAGAGTATCCCGACGTGGAATCTCCCCTGCACAATGCCTACATCTATACCGACAAGACCAGCGAAGCCGCTACAAAGAAGGAAGAGAAAAAGCCCGTCATCAACCAAGTGATGAGCTTTCTGGAAGAGCACTACGGCATCCGCAGGAACCTCATCCTGGACCGCCTCGAATTCATGCCCTATGCCCTGTCGGCAGATGCCGGAAAAGGTTACCGCCCCATGCGCGGAAAGGACTACAACACCATGTTCGTAGACCTGCAGATGGCCGGCATCTCCTGCTACCAGAATTTCCTCAGAGCCGTGATAGACTCCAACTACGCCAAGGAGTTCAACCCCTACACCGACTATCTGTACGCGCTTCCCCCCTGGGACGGGACGGACTACATCGCCCAACTTGCCGACACCCTGACGACCGAGAACCGGGAGCTATGGCAGAAGGGCTTCAAACGGTGGATAGTGGGCCTGGTGGCCTGCGCACTGAGCGACGAGGACATGAACCAGCTCGTCATCATCCTCTACAGCGAGCAGGGAAAGGGAAAGAGCAGCTGGATTCGGCGCCTGCTGCCGCCCGAGTGGAAAGAGTACTTCTACAACGGCATAATAGACCCGAGCAACAAGGACGATGCCCGCCTGCTCGCCACGCGAATCATCATCAACATGGAGGAGTTCGAAGGCGTGAAGCCCGGCGAGCTGGCAGCATTGAAGCGAATCATCGCGCAGGACAACGTGACGCAGCGCAAGGCCTACGACATCGAAGCCTTCACCCTGCCCCGCCACTGCTCCTTCATCGCGAGCACCAACAACCGGCAGTGCCTGCAGGACATCGGCGGAAACCGGCGTTTCCTCCCCATCACCATCACCGGCATAGACTACCACACCCCGGTGAACCATCCCGGTATCTACGCCCAGGCGCTCGCCCTGCTGAAAGGCGGATTCAGATACTGGTACGAGGGCGAGGAGATAGAACAGTTGAACAAGCACAACGAACGGCACCGCATGAAAGACCCCGTGGAGGAGAACCTCTTCGTCTTCTTCCGCAAACCGCTGCCCGAGGACCTGCAGACAAAGTGGCTCCCTGCCAGCGTCATACTGACCAAGCTCAGCATATTCGGGAAGGTGCAGGTGAACCCGCACACCCAGCTGGTACTGGTGCAGGCACTGGAAAAGTACGGATTCGGTACACGGACCAACGAGCAGGAGACGACCGAATATGAGGTAGTGGACATCCAGCTATATCAGTAACCGGTATTCGAGGAGAAGAGAGAAGCCCCGTAACATATATTGTTGTGCATGACAACATATATTGTTACGGGGCTTTACATATATTGGCGTTTTCTTTACACGGCTTCCCTATTTCCGGCCGGCATCCTGTCAGGGTTCTCCCAGATACTTCACCAGCACTTTCACTTCCAGCGGAGTGAAGGTGCGCCGGTATTTGTTGTAGCCCACCTTCTCCAGCTCACCCTTCAGTGCCTTGTTGTGGCGTATCCATGCCGCCAGGGTATAGATGGCATTGCTGATGCAGTAAGTCGGGTTGTAGAGCATGGCAAGCTCCTCCTTCGAATAGGCGTGGATGCGGAACGGACGAAGGTCTTCCTCCTCCTCTTCCCTCTTTTCTTTTTCTGTTTTCATTCTTTATGTTATTGGTTGATTATTACACCATAAAGATACTGAATATCAGTGATATGACCAAGCATATACAGACATAAACGGGCATCGGACGAAGAACTTTTCCTGAACAGAAAGGAAACGGGAAAGAGACGGCGTAACCCGAAGAAAGCCATGAGCAGAAAAAGCCGGAGAAGTACTTTTGCAGCACCCCTCTTCCCCCCCTAAAGGAGAAAGAGAAGAGTATTGCAATACGGGACTTTAATTTCTAATTGTTAATTGTTAATTTTTAATTATTTAATTGTTTATGGGAGTACCATTCAAGAAAATTGCGAGGAAAGATCCTCGAAAGGCAGATGCGGTGGCAAAGTTCTACCCGCAGCTGGTGACACTGGGCGACAATGCGACGCTGGACGACATTGCGTATGTGATGAAAGAGAAGAGTTCGCTGACACTGGGAGACATCCAGAGTGTATTGACCAATTTTGTGGAGGCCATGATAACAACCCTCTACAGCGGCCAGTCAGTGAATATCAAGAACTTCGGCGTATTCAGCCTGTCGGCGCGTACGGCAGGCGTACTGGATGTAAAGGAGTGCACCGCCAAGAACATCAAAGCGGTGAAAATCAATTTCCGGCCTTCCAGCACCGTAAGACCGGACATCGCCGCCACGCGTGCCGGGCAGAAGATTGACTTCTACGACCTGGAGGCATTGGTGAACAAGGGAGACGGTGAAGGAGGAAGCTCCGGCGGCGGTTCCGGCTCGGGAGACGGAGGCGGTTCGGACGGAGACCAGGGCGAAAATCCGTTGGGATAAGTATGACTGATTTTACTACCGATTCGTATGTTCAACTTTTAAAACGTATATAGCATGAAAAAAAGTATCTGGGATAAAATTCTGAAAGTCGTAATTGCAGTAGCCTCTGCCATCTTAGGGGCATTGGGAGCCAATGCGATGAACGTGAACATTTAAGTCGCCGGAAAGAAAGGACGGCAGGAAGAGGAAACCCCGAAAAAGGTTTCCTCTTTCTCTTCCCTCTCTATACAGCGCAGGATACGCCAGTCGCAGCTACGCACCCAATAGCGGAAAGCCATGTTCGGGTGGAAATGCTCCGAGAAGTCCAGCAGACGTTCCAAATCAAACTCCTCGGAGATGACACCGGCACCGCTACGGAATGCATCGTAGGCGTTACAGTCCTGCTCGATATGCGCCGGAACCATCAGCAAAGGCTTGCCCAGATACATCGCCTCGCAGACCGACTCGAAGCCGGCAGTGGTGGCATAGGCCTTGCAGCCTGCCATGTAGCGCAGGAACTTGACGTCATCGAGCTGATGGAAACTCAAGGTGTCGTCCACACGGCACACCTCGGCTTCGTCCTGCTTGTCCCAGAAGAAGTGGAGGGGTATTTCCGGATGGGCACTGTGCCAGTGGAGGATATTCTCGCCAAAACCGGAGTTTACCATGTATCCGTGGAGATAATCCCCTTCCGTACCTTCGCACGACAGCACCTCCCTCCGCAGCAATGGCGGAACCACGCGGACATACGCTTCTTCGTCATCCTCCATCTCGCGGAAGGAAAGGGCGAGCTTTTCGCGGGCACCTATGCACGTGAGGCGGGTGAAAAGGCGGAGCAGCCACAGATGGAAGCCGTTCTTACCGGGAAACTCGAAATCGCGGTGCAGGAACAGGTACTGGTGCCCGACGCTTATTTGAGGAACGGAAGGACGGAAGAAGAGATAGGTCATCCCCGTAAGCAGTTCGTAGAAGTTGATGACCAGTTCGGCACCACTCTCCTCGATGCGGCGGTGTATATAGTGCATGCTTTTCAGATAGACGGGCAGACGGGTGAGATTATAGGCCACACTACGCGCAAGACTTGCCCGCTTGTTGGCAGGCGTAGGCAGGAAATTGGGACTGAGAAAACGTTTCACCGGAGCTTGGATGCTGCGGTTGAAGAAACCGGGCAGACAGCGCGAATTGCTTTTGCCCACCAACACTTCCACTACCTCGTGACCGTTGCGGCGCAGCAGCTCTTCCATTGTTATGGCTTGGGTCAGATGCCCGCGGCCTTCTCCTTGAACGATAAAAAGGACTTTCATTGGGACGACTTGATGATTTACAAATTAATGTTGAAACACATGCAGCACATGACGTTGCATTTAGTTGATGCAAATATCGCACCTCCGTGTTACGGCAGAATGTGAAGAATGTGACAATTCGGTTATAAATGACAAAAGTCACACCGGCATCGCGCAGACATGACTTCAAGAGAATTTATGGAATAAATACGTAAAAAGGATAATTCGGTCGGCATATGATGCCGGAATATCAGACAAATTCCTCGACCATATACATATCACTGACAAAGTCGTCAACAATCTGTTCCAGGTTTTCGCAGGCTTCGTCAGGCGTTTCACCGTAGGCGCTGCACAACACATTATTCATAAAATAAGCGTAAAAACCACCGCTGGCTGCCGCCTCTACGGTATAGTCATTTCTGTTCAGTTTCATATTCGGGCCTCCTTTCTTTTTTTACGCTGCAAAAATGAGGGAAAGTTGTTACGAGAAGATGTGAAGGAGGTTACAAAAGTATGTAGATTGGTTGGCTTTGATGCAGTGGAAAATAAATGGATTGAATATTAGGAGTTTTCATTTATTCAGTTTACCTTTGATTAAAAATAAAAGCAATGGGTAAAATTAAACCATATAAAGAGCAGGACTCTTCCAAACAAACGGCACAAGAACCGATGATGGCAACTTATCATCAATCAGCCATACCGATGGACGACTTTATCAACAGTATTCCCCGAGATGCTTTGGCTGAAGCCCTTCTATTTGCCTTAGAAGAGAATAAAGCAGGACACTGTATATCAAACTCCCAAATAGAGAGTATGATAAATGAACGCATGGGATGGAAATAGTCTGGTCTAAGTTGGCTTATGAGCACTTTTTAGAGATACTTATTTATGTAGAGAATAATTTTGGCATGTTGACGGCACAGAAAACACGTCAAAAGATACAAGACAAAGTAAATCTTTTAGCAAAACATCCGTATATAGGAATTATAGACAGTGATTTTTCTACTCTATTTAACAACATTACTGTCCGTCATTTAAAACTTTCCCCTAACGTGATATATTATTTGATTGATGAGAATAGGATTGTCATTGCAGCAATGCTTCATTCAAAACAATCTCCGGAAACTGTACGTAAAACAATCTCAGAATTTCTGAAGCAATATAAATAGCTGTTCATCAATTCATGATGAGAGATAACTCTATAAATTTAAAACCGAGAGGACGTATCAAGATATACAATCACCCCGGATTACGCGGATTAACGCAGATAAAAGTTTCTGATTATCAGAACTCCTAAAATCATCTGTGTTAATCCGCGTAATCCGGGGTGGGTATTATTAATAGGAACGTGCGAAAATCACGCGGCAGGCAGAAGGCTTGCCGGTAACCATACACTTGCCCGGTTCCTTGTCACCCGGAACAAATGAATCGAAAGGAATACAACGGATGGTTGCTTTGGTCTCTTCCTTGATTTTCTCTTCGGTTTCGGTAGTCCCGTCCCAATGAGCCAGAATGAAGCCGCCTTCTTCAATCTTTTCCTTGAATTCCTCGTAGCTGTCCACGCTGGTGATGCGGCTGTTACGGTAATCGAGCGCTTTCTTGTAGACATTAGCCTGAATGTCCTCGAGCAAATCCTTCACGTACTCTTCGATACCCTCGCAGGAACGCGTCTCCTTCTCCAGTGTATCGCGACGCATGATTTCCATTGTATTGTTCTCCAGGTCGCGGCCACCCATCACCAGACGAACGGGAACACCCTTCACCTCATAGTCGGCAAACTTGAAGCCCGGACGTTTGTTGTCGGCATTGTCGTACTTCACAGAAATACCCATTGACTTCAGCTTGGCAACAATGCCTGCCACTTTCTCGTCAATCTTAGCCAGCATCTCCGCATTCTTGTAGATAGGTACGATGACTACTTGTATCGGAGCCAGGTGCGGAGGAAGTACCAGACCGTTGTCATCGGAATGCGTCATGATAAGCGCTCCCATCAGACGGGTGGAAACACCCCAGGAGGTAGCCCAAACATACTCCAGCTTGTTCTCCTTATTGACGAACTGTACATCGAACGCCTTGGCGAAGTTCTGTCCCAAGAAGTGGGAAGTACCGCTCTGCAAAGCCTTTCCGTCCTGCATCATCGCTTCGATGGTGTAGGTGTTGAGGGCACCGGCAAAACGCTCGTTGGCAGACTTCACGCCCTTTACCACGGGCACCGCCATGTATTTTTCGGCAAACTCGGCATATACATTCAGCATCTTTACCGCTTCCTCTTCGGCTTCCTCGCGGGTAGCATGTGCCGTGTGTCCTTCCTGCCAGAGGAATTCGGCGGTACGGAGGAACAGACGGGTACGCATTTCCCAACGGAACACGTTTGCCCACTGGTTGCACAAGATAGGCAGGTCGCGGTATGAATTGATCCAGTTCTTGTAGGTGTTCCAGATGATGGTTTCGGAAGTGGGGCGGATAATCAGCTCTTCTTCCAGTTTTGCAGCAGGGTCCACCACCACACCGCCGCCATTCGGATCGTTCTTCAAACGATAGTGCGTCACGACGGCACACTCTTTGGCAAAGCCTTCCACATGTTCCGCTTCACGGCTGAGGAATGATTTCGGAATAAGCAAGGGGAAATAAGCGTTGACGTGTCCCGTTTCCTTGAACATATCGTCCAACTGACGTTGCATCTTCTCCCAGATAGCGTATCCGTAGGGCTTGATCACCATACAGCCGCGTACAGCCGATTGTTCTGCCAAATCGGCTTTTACCACCAACTCGTTGTACCACTGAGAATAGTTCTCACTACGTTTGGTAAGGTCTTTCAATTCTACTGCCATTCTATTTCGTTTTTTAAAGTTTTCGTTGATTTCTCTAAACAGTCGGCAAAAGTACAAATTTTAAAGGAAATTTATTTGAAAAACAAATAGTATTTTTAATAGAACCGAAAACACACTATAAAAAGAGATAAAATCCGTAGGGAAAAACTCGCAGGATATTTCTTTTATATGACTACCAAAATCCGAATGTCCTGCATATTCGTCTTTTTTTGAATTATGCCATATAGAAAAGCTTGTTTTTTGCATTATAATGCACTATCTTTGTAATACAATATAATACAGATAATGATATGGAAGCAGTAGTAAGAAAACAAACCTCATTCCGTCTGCGTGAAGACCTGTTGCAGATCTTGCAGGAACATGCCAAGAAAGCAAACAGAAGCCTGAACAACTTTGTAGAGAGCACTTTGATGAATGCGATGTATTCAGAGCCTAATGAAGAAACGACCGCAGCCATCAATGAAGCACGCTCCGGGAAATATGCCGGGACAATAGACACTACGGACTTTGATTCATTCATGAAATCCGTCAACGAAATAGAATGAAAAAAATCCGTTACAGTACAAAGGCTAAGAAAGATTTGAAGAAATACCGCAACGACCTTCAGCTAATGAAAGCCTTATATGATGTATTGGAAAAGTTGGCGAACGGCACCATCCTTCCCAAAGAATACAAAGCGCATGTACTTATAGGGAAGTATAAGGATTGCATGGAATGCCATATAAAAAGTAACTTCCTTTTGATATGGATAGACACGGAACACGATGTGATAGAAATTGTCAGAATCGGGAGTCATTCTGAATTGTTTTGAAAAACGACAAAGGAGCTACGATAAAAAGTAGCTCCTTTTTTCAGATGGAGCGGCAAGCGAGACTCGAACTCGTGACCCTCAGCTTGGGAAGCTGATGCTCTACCAACTGAGCTACTGCCGCATAAACATTTCCAAGGTCATGCCTTAAAAACGGTGGCAAAGTTAATAAATTACTTCCTAAAAAAACAAACGTTTCGTCAAATATTTCTTATTTTTGCTCGGGAAAACAAAGATATTCTTTCAAAATACAGACTAAATACCAATGAAACGAATCATACTCATCACCGGAGGAGCACGTTCCGGCAAAAGCACCTATGCGGAAAAGCTGGCACTCGAGCTCTCTCCCACTCCCGTTTATCTTGCCACAGCACGCATCTGGGACGAAGAATTCCGCCAGAGGGTAATCCGGCATCAGGAACGCCGAGGGCCGGAATGGACAAACATCGAAGAGGAGAAAGAACTCAGCCGCCACCGGCTGGAGGGGCGGGTCGTCCTGATAGACTGCATCACCCTGTGGTGTACCAACTTTTTCTTCGACCTGCATTCAGATACCGACCGGGCACTTGCCGCTGCCAAGGCGGAATTCGACTGCTTCACGGCACAAGACGCAACCTTCATCTTTGTAACCAATGAAATAGGTATGGGAGGAGCTTCCGAGAACGAACTGCAACGAAAGTTCACGGACATGCAAGGCTGGATGAACCAATATGTAGCCGCCCGTGCCGACGAAGTGATACTGATGGTATCCGGCATCCCACTTACCGTAAAAAACACTCATTCATAAAACAACAAACAATTAAAATTCAACAGACTGATGAAAACATTTCATATCACCCGTCCGGACGAGTCAATCCGTCCCGCATTGATTGACAAAATCAACAACCTGACCAAACCCAAAGGTTCATTGGGCATTTTAGAAGAACTGGCACTCCAAATCGGACTCATACAACAGACATTATCCCCCGCCTTGAAACATCCGCAAAACATTATCTTCGCCGCCGACCACGGCATTGTAGAAGAAGGTGTCAGTCTGTCTCCAAAGGAAATCACCTGGCAGCAAATCAGCAACTTCCTTCATGGAGGGGCAGGTGTCAATTTCCTCTGCCGGCAGCACGGCTTTACCCTGAAAATAGTAGATGCAGGAGTAGACTACGACCTCCCCTACGAGAAAGGCATCATCAATATGAAAGTGCGCAAAAGTACCAGAAATTATCTGCACGAGGCAGCCATGACGGAAGAGGAAATGGAGATGTGCCTGGAACGGGGTGCCGAGGTGGTGCGCCAATGCCATGAAGAAGGCAGCAATGTCCTCAGCTTCGGTGAAATGGGTATCGGAAACACCTCTTCATCCTCCCTGTGGATGACCTGCTTTACCAGTATTCCTCTGGAACAATGTGTCGGCGCAGGCAGCGGACTCGACAGCGCGGGCATCCGCCACAAATACGAAGTGCTGAAACAGTCTATGGAGAATTACAAAGGCGACGGCTCTCCCCGGGACATCATCCGCTACTTTGGCGGACTGGAAATGGTAATGGCCATAGGCGCCATGCTGCAAGCTGCCGAGCTGAGGATGATTATCCTTGTTGACGGATTCATCATGACCAACTGCCTGCTTGCCGCCGCCAGGCTCTACCCGGAAGTGACGGATTACGCCATCTTCGGACACTGCGGAGACGAGTCGGGCCACAAACTGGTGCTCGACGCCCTGCATGCCCGTCCGCTGCTGAATCTGGGGCTGCGTTTGGGAGAAGGAACAGGGGCCATCTGTGCATATCCCATTGTCGACTCGGCCGTGCGGATGCTCAATGAAATGGATAACTTTGCACATGCCTCCATCACTAAATACTTTTAACATGAACAATGTCTTGGCTGCATTCATAATGCTCACCCGACTGCCCTTCTGGAAAATCAAGGAAGTGCCGGCAGAGTGTTTCAAGCATGTGGTTCCCTATTGGCCGCTTGTAGGCTGGCTGACGGGAGGCGTGATGGCAGCAGTGCTGTGGCTTGCCGGACAGATTATGCCGGTGTCATTGGCATGGATTCTTGCCCTCATCGCACGCCTGCTTGTCACCGGTTGCCTGCACGAAGACGGACTGGCGGACTTTTTCGACGGCTTTGGTGGCGGCACCACCCGAGAACGGACTCTTGCCATCATGAAGGATTCCCACATCGGAAGCTACGGTGTCATCGGATTGATATGCTATTTCCTGCTGTTGCTCCAACTTCATCACCTGCCACTGGGACTTCTCTGCATCCTTGTGCTCAGCGGTGACTGCTGGTCCAAGTTCTGTGCCTCCCAGATTGTCAACTACCTGCCCTATGCCCGGAAAGAGGAAGACAGCAAAAGCAAAACCGTCTACAACCGCATGAGTCGGCACGAGTTACTGGCCGGATTTCTTTGCGGCCTGCTTCCTTTCGTACTGCTGCTGCCTATAAAACTGTGGATTGCCACCCTCTTCCCACTGCTCACCTTCTTCCTGCTCTACCGATTGATGAAGCGACGCCTGCAAGGATATACGGGGGACTGCTGCGGGGCCACTTTCCTGCTATGCGAACTGTCCTTCTACTTGGGAAGCCTTATCCTAATTATAAATTAAAACCAAAAATTAAAGATGGAAGTAATACTCATTCGACACACTTCGGTAGATGTTCCTCCGGGCGTATGCTACGGACAGACCGATGTTCCCCTGAAACCCACGTTTGAAGCGGAAGCCGCCGTGACAGCAGAAAACCTGAAGGCATACCTTCCGTTCGACCACGTCTACACCAGTCCCCTGACCCGCTGCGTGCGCCTCGCCACCTATTGCGGCTATCCCGATGCAGAACGGGACAAACGGATTATGGAAATCAATTTTGGTGACTGGGAGATGAAGCCGTTCGAGCAGAATGAAGACCCACGCTTGCAGGAATGGTATGCCGACTACATGAACGTGGCAGCTACCGGTGGAGAGTCCTTTGCCATGCAATACCGACGTGTCGGCCAGTTTCTGGACGAGTTGAGGAAGAAGCCCTATACACGCGTTGCCATCTTCGCACATGGCGGCGTACTCATCTGCGCGCAACTCTATGCCGGAATCCTCAAAGCCGAAGAAGCCTTCGACGCATTGACGCCCTACGGCGGCATCGTCCGCATCAATCTCGACAAGGAATAGTGAACGAAATAGTAGGGCCTTCCTCCGCTTCGGTTTGCACCTTGTAGATACCTCCAAAATAATGAATAAAATGGGCATTGATTTCATGGCGAATCAAGCTCGTTTTATTCTCAAAATGTACCTTTGCAAACGGGGCGTTGACCACATCGAAATAGAGGGCCGACCTAGTGCGGTCCCGTCTGATGCGGATAATCGCCTCATAACGGGAAGTGTCATTCTCTGACGGAGTCAGCAGGCTGAAAAGCAATGTATCGAACCACTTCCGGTCCGTCCTTGCAAGCTGTTCCTTGAGGTCGGTCTGCAGGCTGACAGACACGGTGCTCTCCTCACGGCCGTTCACTTTATCCAGCACCTCACTGCACAACCGAATAATGTCACACTCCTCGTCCTCATACTGAATCTTGCCGGACTCCAGGCGGGACAACTCCAGAATGCTGTTGACATAATTCAGCAGGCTCTCCGCATTGGTCTGAATCATCTGTCCGTACTCCCTCTTAGTCTCCTTATCCAGCTCCTCTTTCCCGGTCAGCAATTCGGCAAAGCCCACCACCACACTCAGCGGGGTACGTATATCATGGCTGATTTCCGATTTCAGACGTTCCTTCGCGATGTTGTCCGTCTCTGCCTGCAAAGCGGCTTCAGCCGTCTTCTTCTCTACGACAGCAATCTTTCCGGAGACATAGCGCGTATACAGATAGAAAAGCAGCATCAGCAGCAGACAGACGCCCAGGAGTATAAATCCTATACGGTAATTCATGTCCTGAATCTTCTGCTTCTCCAACAACAGCTCGTCAATGTGGTAAATCTCCTTCACCTGCTTCAACTGGTTGGCCGAGAAGGCATTGTTCAGCGAATCCTGCTTGCGTATGAGGTAGCGCCGGGTCTCGATGGCCCCGTCAATGTCCCCCTTGTCATATTGCGTACTCGCCTTGTAGTTTATCAAAGTGGCAAAGGTGGAGACGTAGTTGTTCAGTACCGTAGGGGTCACCTCGTCTATCAATGCGATGCTTTTGTCATACTCATCGGTCTTGGCATAATATTGAAGCTGTATCAACTGGACATTCAGCCAGAAGACGGGATCTACATGCGGTTCAAGCAGTTTCTTTACTTTCTCGATATGCTCGTGCGCCACTGTAAAGTTCTTCCGGTTCATGTAGTGCAGGATATACTTCACTTCGCAGTCAATCTCGAAATTGCTCCAGTTCTTCCTTGTCTCGGGTTCTTTGGAAATAACCGTCTGCAACGTCATGTCCATTTCATGCAAATAGGGCAGCTTCAGGCTGTCTTTACCGCCATTGCCGTATACCTGGGCAATACGCGACAGTATATCCACTTTCAGGCTGGTCTTTGTCTGGGGAGAGAAATTCCGGTAAGCCTCCAAGAAAGCGTCCAGTGCCTCATTCGGGCGGCTGGACACTCCGTAGGCACACCCCAGACTGTTATACGCCGCTATCATCCCGTTATTGCTATGGCGGAGTTTTGATTCCTCCAACGTCTCCTTAGCCACATACACCGCTTTCTCTATCTGTCTCTTGGAAGCCAGGGCGCGGCTGATGGCAGCCTTCTGCTCCAGATAATAATCGTAAGTGCCTACCTGGGAGACAAAATCCTTCAGCACATCCACCCAATACGACAGACTGTCCGGGTCGTGTTTCTTGTCATAACATGCCGCCAGATAGTAAGCGCCCATATTCTCATAGAAAGCGTTCTTCTGCCGCCGCGCCTCCTCGTACAGACGGGTGGAAAAAGTCATGTTATAGGGAGCATACTGGTGCTTGTAGGCCATGTCACGGAGATACGTCAGCCGGACAAGGGTGGCCGGCAGGGTATCGGCAACCTTCAGGATGCTGTCCTGATACCGGACAGCCCCCGTGTCTTCTGCCAGCAGCGGACAGATATATCCGCAAAACAAAACATGGATGAGAATCAGTATTCGTTTCATTGCGCCGTTCCTCCGTGTAATGCGGGATTATACTTCAAAGGATGCGTAAAACAGAAACGCGCGCCACGGGTGTACCCACTGTCCACCCACAGCTTGCCGTTCATATATTTCACAATCAGTTGGCAGATGGAAAGACCCAGTCCGCTTCCCTGCACAAAATCATTCAGCTTTTCAAAGCGTTCAAAAATCAAGTGCTGCTTTTCCGGTGGAATGCCACATCCGGTATCCGTCACGGAGAAAAGTGCCGTACCGGCATCAGCCATCTTCAGTTCCAGCACGATGGAGCCTTGTTCCGTAAACTTGGCGGCATTCACCAGCAGGTTTATCAAGACTTGGCGGAGGCGCGCATCGTCCGTATCCAGCATCAGGACGGACAAATCCGTGTCAAAACGCATTTCAACCTCCAGCTTGCGCGAGGCCATCACGGTCTCCACGACCTCATTACACAACTTCACGGCATCATGCGTGCGGATGTTGAAGGTTATATTGTCATTCTCGAAATCCGAGAAATCCAGAATGTCATTGATAAGTTTCAGCAACTGAAAGGAATTCACCTTGATAATTTCGGAGAACTCCCGGCGCGATTCGTCATCGAACAACTCGTCCTCATCCGTCAGTACCGCCGAGAATCCGACAATGGCATTCAGCGGCGTACGTACCTCATGGCTCATGTTCGAAAGAAACATATTCTTCCGTTGTATGGCTTGCACCGCTTTCTCCTTCATCGCCTCCTGCCGCATCTGGGAACGCTTCAAACGGAATATCTTCTTCCAGCCCAGCACCAGGAGGAATATCAGAAACAGTACGGACACAATGATGCCTGCCAGATAGAAACGCATGGATACAATGCGGTCGCGTTCGTTCTGGTAGGCCAGTTGATCGGCCTGGAAACGGGTACAGAGCCGGTCTATCTCCTTGGGATAGTTCTTCTCGAACGAAGTCTTGATATACGAAAAGACCTTGCCGTACTGTCCGTAGGCTTCTTCCTTGTTCCCCATCTTCACCAGTAAATCCGCCTTTTCGAGCAGAGCTTCCTTGTAGATATTATGGTTTATCCGGGCATATTCGGTTTGAAGGAAATCATTGTAGGCGGTCAAGGCTGCCTCATGCGCTCCGGTGGCCACCAGATAACGGGCATCTATAATCAGAAGGTATTGCCGTATCTCCGGAATCAGTTGCGCTTCAAGCTGGCCTATCTGTGCCAAACAATGGCTGGCGGCCTTCAAGTCACCCTTGAATAATTGGCAGGAAGCATTGGAGATGTGACGCATGGCCAGCTCCAGCGGAGAAAGCCGGTCTTCCGGATAGAGGTTCAGACGTGCAAGATAACGCGAGGCACCGTTTACATTCCGTATGCGCAGGTTATAATCTATCAGTTCCACCAGTAGCATGCGGATATGCACATCCTCCCCGTCCATCCCATCCAGCAGTCTCAAAGACTCTTCGTAAGCGGCACCGGCTTCCCGAAGCCTGCCGGTATAGCTGTACACCTCTCCCATGGCATTCAGCGCCAGGGCATTGCCGAAGGGGTAGGCAAGCGCGCGGGCTTTGGAGTACATCTGGTCGCTCTGGGCAATGGCCATACGGATTTCTCCACGGAAAAGGGAGGATTTTATAAGTATCCTTTCCAGTTCGAAATAGGTGTAATAGCGCTGGGATTCATCCAATTGGGACAAAAGGCCGTCGGCATTCAGCGAGTCACACTCCTCCCGGGTCAGATAGTCGAAACCGAGGCTGTTGTGAAAAGTGGAGATGACCTCATGGACTATACTTTCCTTTTCTTTAGTCCAAGAATCCGCTTTATCTGTTGTCGATGCAATTATTGTGCTCCCGAACCAAATAAAGAAAAGGAATATATATAGTTGCTTTATCCTCATTTATAAGACTTTGTCTGCTTTAAAAGTTACATTTTTTAATGCAACGCGGTCTTGCAAAGATATTATATCTTTTTGGAACGGACAAAGAATCAGTTAAAATAACAACATTTTAAAAACAAAAGGAAGCCAAGGTCGATGTCACTATTACGGCAACCACCATCCACCACTCCACACGCCGGTTGATGCGGACAGCCACACGCATATCTTCTGTCTTCAGAGGCCGTTCATTAGAACCGATATAAGGTTTCCATACCTCCTCGCCGAAATAGTTGTGCGGACCTCCGAAACGGCAGTCCAGAATACCGGCAAGGGCGGCTTCCGGATAACCGGAATTGGGACTGGCATGCTGGCTGCCATATCTGCCCACAAAAGCAAACAAGGAAAGGCGACCGGAAACCAGTACCATCAGAAAGGCTGTCAGACGGGCGGGAATATAATTGGCAACATCATCCAAACGGGCAGCAAAACAGCCGAACCGACGATAGCGTTCATTCTTGTAGCCGACCATGGAATCCAGCGTGTTCACCATCTTATAGGCAAGCATGCCCGGAACTCCCAACAGCAGATACCAGAACAAGGGGGCAACTACCCCGTCACTCAAATTCTCTGCCAAAGTCTCCAATGCCGCGGTTCTCACCTCCTGCGCCGAGAGTGCAGACGTATCACGCCCTACGATACGTGCCACTTGCATCCTCCCTTCCTCCAAGGAACGGTCCACCGCCTTGAACACCATACGCACCTCGCGAACCAGCGTAGTGCCCGCCAAGCAATAGAATATCAGCAATATTTGCACCGTCAGAAGCATGCCCGGAGAAAAGAGTGCCGCCAAGCGGAGCAACAAAAGCGTAATGACATATACCCCCAAGACAAGAGACACCGCCACAAACGCACCTTTCAGGAAACACGAATCGCCCCGGTTCAACCGGTGCTCACAGAAAGAAATGGCTTTGCCGAAAGCCACAACCGGATGGGGCAGCCACGCCGGGTCGCCCAGCCAATGGTCGAGCAGCCAGGCAGTGAGAAGCGGCAGGTTCAAGTTGAAGGCGACACCCAAAAGTATAAGTACATCTTCTTCCATCGGTTATTCCTCCTCAAGCCATTGTCCTATTGCTTTTACAAGCCTGTCATTCTCCTCCCGGCTCTGGGCGGCTATACGGAAGAAATGCTCATTCAGTCCGTCGAAGTTGGAGGCGTCCCGAATCAAGATACCATGCTCCCCTGCCAGATAGTCTTTCAAAGCGGAAGCCCTACCCATACGGAGGCACACCAGCATGAAATGGGTTTCGGTGGCCCATACCTCCAGTCCTCCCAATGCCTCGAGCGCACTGCGCAGGCGGGCAGCCTCTTGCAAGTAAGACGCCACATCCAGCGGATTGGGAACATCATGTTCCAGCAGATGGAGCCCTGCCTCAATGGCAAGCTGGTTGACCGACCAGGGCATACGGTTGGTACGCAGACGGTGCAGCAGGTGGGGGGCGCCGGTGACATATCCCAGTCGCAGACCGGGAACGGCATAACGCTTGGTCATGGAGTGCAGCAGCAAGACGTTGGGAAACTCCGCAGCCTCGGCAGCAGAGAAAAGCGGACGCAAGGTGAAAAACTCGTAGGACTGGTCGATGACGAAACAGACCTGCGGATTATGACTGATAAGTGTTGCCAGATATTCCTTCTCCACAACCGTTCCGGTAGGGTTATTGGGATTGCACAGCCACAGCATGCGCACCTCTTCCGGCAAGCGATACCCCTCGCTCTCCGCAGGAAGCCGGTAGAGGGAAGTGACCCGATGGCCGTGCATGCGGCAGGCATCGGCATATTCACTGAAAGTGGGCTGCACAATGGCGGTGTTTGTCCCGCGGAAAGTCTGTGCGGTAAGATAGATGGCTTCGGTAGCTCCGTTCGTCACGCACACTGCCTCGGCAGGAAGACGGTGGCGGCGGGCAAGGCAGGCCTCAAGCGTGTAAGGCTCCGGTTCGGGATAGTTGCCGATGCCGTCAATCCGGGCACACAGATGCGCCTTCAAGGCAGAGAGGTCTACCCTGTTGTAAACGTTCGAGCTGAAGTTTGCCGTAATGGGACGGCTGTATTTATAGGAATCGTCTCCGTGTCCTTCAATCATGGTTCTTTGTCAATATTTGGTAGATAAGCGGCAGGTTGACGTGGCGGCGCACGTGCTCGGCAAGCCTATCGTATTGTTCTTCTTTGAATGTATGGTAATCGAAAGCGCCGGCATTCCCGGACAGTTTGTCTGCAAAAGGCGCAAGCAGGAAATCTATGAATTCCGGATTGTCGAGAATGCCATGAATATAGGTCCCCATGCAGGTGGAGTCCACGTAGTAACCGTCGGTAGAGCCGTTCTCCAAAAGATTTAGGGGAGAATCGGGGGCGCCTTCCACGGGGGTAGTCACTCCCATATGGATTTCATAGCCCTGCATTAATGGAGAACGGAGAGTGGAAGATGGAGAATGGGGATTGCACAGACCAAACTTCACCTGGCGGGTCACCTTCTCTCCCGACATGCGGGTACTGATGGGCAACAGTCCCAGTCCGGGCAGGCGTTCGATGTCTCCTTCCACATGCTCAGGGTCGAGCACCTCCTGCCCCATCATTTGATAGCCACCGCAGATGCCCATCACGGTGGCACCTTCACGGTGGGCACGGGTGATGGCAGCCGCCACACCGTTACGGCGCAATTCGTAAAGGTCATCAAGTGTGCTCTTGGAGCCGGGCAGCAGGATGACGTCGGCCTTTGCCAGCTCATCCACATTGTTAGTATAGAAGAGATGTACGCGTGGGTCACGTTCCAGGACATTAAAATCGGTGAAGTTACTGAGGTGGCGCAGCAGAATGACGGCGATGTTCACCTTTCCCTTCTCGGCACGGACAGACTTTGCGGCAAGCGCCACGGAGTCTTCTTCTTCAATGTAGATATCACGGTAGTAAGGCACCACCCCGACAACGGGAATGCCGCAAAGCTCCTCCAGCATCGTAATGCCCGACTCGAAGAGACGTATATCCCCCCGGAACTTGTTGATAAGAATTCCTTTAATGCGTTCCCGCTCATGGGGACGAAGCAACATCAGCGAACCATAGACACTGGCAAACACACCGCCACGGTCAATGTCGCCCACAAGAATTACATCGGCTCCGGCATACAGGGCCATCGGCAGATTGACAAGGTCGGTATCCCGCAGATTGATTTCGGAGATGCTTCCCGCGCCTTCCAGCACAACGGGATTATAGCGAGCGGCAAGGCGGTCGTAGGCAGCACAAACCTCCCGGCGCAGTTCGTCGCGTCCTTCCTTGCGGAAATAATCATAAGCATTGCGGTTGCCGATAGGACGCCCGTTAAGAACAACCTGCGAGGTATGGTCCGACTGTGGTTTCAGCAGCAGCGGATTCATGTCCGTGTGGCAAGGCACTCCGGCGGCTTCTGCTTGCACAGCCTGGGCACGGCCTATCTCCAGCCCTTCGGGAGTGGCAAATGAATTTAGCGCCATATTCTGTGCCTTGAACGGTGCGGGCTGATAGCCGTCCTGCTTGAAGATGCGGCAGAAGGCGGCAGCAATGATGCTCTTTCCCACATCACTACCCGTCCCGGCAAACATAATCGGATGAAGTTTCTCCATAAATTCCATTTTAGCGAATGCAAAGATAGTGCAAATCCGAATATCTCTCCCATTCATAAGCCATATCTTCGGAAACTATTCGTTATATTTGTAACGTTCTATTCAAAAAGATGACTACTGAACAATTCCCACCTCCTCTTGTTTAGAGAAACAAGAACCCCTAAACCGAACGAACTTATGAATAATCTATTATGCCGGAGATTCTTTCCGGCTGCTGCCTGCGTACTGCTTGCCATCGGTGGAGTGGCCGCACAAACCTCCCTTCCCCTTAGCTTCGGTGATGCCCTAAGGCAGATGCAAAACGGCAACCGCAGCCTGAAAATAGCCGACAAGGGAATTGAAGCCGCCCGTGCGGAACGTGACAAACTGAATGCCCTCTGGTACCCCTCCCTGCAAGGTGCCGGTACGTTCGTGCATCTTTCCGAAAAGATAGAGGTAAAACAGCCCCTTTCCCAGTTCACCGACCCGGCAAAGGACTTTGTGCACAACATCGTGCCGGACGACCAATTCATCAGCAGCATACTCGACCAGATAGGCTCCCATACCCTTGCCTTTCCACTGGCTCCACGCAACCTGACTTCCGTCGGCCTGACCGCCGAATGGGTCGTATTCTCCGGCGGCAAGCGCATCCGGGCCTCGAAGATAGGCAACACCATGATAGACATTGCCCGCGAAAACCGGGGACAGACCGATGCCACGCAACGCACCCTGCTGGCAGAAAGCTACTTCGGGCTGAAACTTGCGCAAGAGGTAGTACGCGTGCGGCAGGAGACTTACAACAGTCTGCAACGCCATTACCAGAATGCCCTTAAACTGGAAGCTGCCGGCATGATAGACAAGGCAGGCCGGCTCTTTGCCCAAGTGAATATGGATGAAGCTGCCCGTTCACTGGAGGCTGCCCGGAAGGAGGCCTCCGTCGTGCAAAGTGCCCTGCGCACCCTGCTCAACCTGCAAGACACATGCAGCATCCATCCTACTTCGGAGCTTTTCATCAACGACCAACTGCCCGCCAAAGAGGAGTTCCTGCAAGCCATGCGGGTGGAGAACTACACCGTGAACCAACTGCAACTGCAGTCACAGATTGCCCGCCAGCAGCTCCGCATCGACCAGAGCGGCTACCTGCCGGACATCGCCGTATTCGGCAAGCAGACCCTCTATGCCCACGGCATACAGAGCAACCTCGTCCCCCGCACCATCGTAGGCGTGGGCTTCACCTGGAACCTGTTCGACGGACTGGCGCGTGAGAAGCGCATCCGCCAGTCGAAGATAGCCCAGCAGACCCTTGCCCTGGGACAAGAAAAAGCCAAAGAAGACCTGAGCGTAGGCATCGACAAGCTCTACACCCAACTGCAAAAGGCACAAGACAACGTACGCGCCTTGAATACCACCATCGAGCTGAGCGAAGAGCTGGTGCGAATCCGCAAGAAATCCTTTGCCGAAGGCATGGCAACCAGTACCGAGGTCGTAGATGCGGAAACGATGCTGGCAACCGTCCGCGTGGCGCGTCTGGCAGCCTACTACGAATATGATGTGGCACTGATGAACCTGCTGGCTATCTGCGGAACGCCGGAACGGTTCGAGAAATATTTCGAGACAACTTATTAAAACCTACCCTTTATGAAAATCAATAATAAAAGCATCAGCATTGCATTCGTCATTATCCTGGCTGCAACGGTCATCATTTCACTTGCCGGCATGTTACTCATGAGCCGGCAGCCCCTGGTCCTGCAAGGACAAGTGGAAGCAACGGAAATACGTATCAGCGGAAAGCTACCCGGACGTGTGGACTCCTTCCTCGTACAAGAGGGCGACTGGGTGAAGGCAGGCGATACGCTTGTCGTCATCAACAGCCCCACCATCGAAGCCAAATACCGCCAGGTGAATGCCCTGGAGCAGGTGGCCCAGGAGCAGAACAAGAAGATAGACGCCGGTACCCGCCGCCAGATTGTGGCCACCGCCCGGCAACTCTGGAACAAGACGCAGAGCGACCTTGCCCTCGCCAAGACCACTTACCAGCGCATTGTAACGCTTTATAAGGACAGTGTCGTCACCTCCCAGCGGCGTGACGAGGTGGAAGCCATGTACAAAGCCGCCCAAGCCGCCGAACGTGCCGCCTACGAGCAATACCAGATGGCCGTAGACGGAGCGCAGAGCGAGGACCGCGCCTCGGCCCGCAGCCTGGTGGAAGCGGCGCGAAGCACCGTCGATGAAGTCTCCTCCCTCCTCGTCGACTCCCGCCTGACTGCTCCCGAAGACGGCCAGATAGCCACCATCTTCCCAAAACGCGGAGAGCTGGTGGCCCCCGGCACTCCCATCATGAGCCTTGTCGTGATGGACGATGCACACGTGGTACTGAACATACGCGAGGACCTGATGCCGCAGTTCAAGATGGGAGGCACTTTCCGTGCCGATGTCCCCGCCATCGACGGCAAGGACATTGAATTCCGCATCTATTACATCAGTCCGCTGGGCAGCTTCGCCACCTGGAAATCCACCAAACAGACGGGCAGCTATGACATGCAGACGTTCGAGATACACGCACGTCCCACACAGCAGGTAGAGGGATTAAGACCGGGGATGTCCGTACTCTTAAAAATGAAGAATGAAAAATGAAAGATAAAGAATTTGGCTGCGCAATGAAAGCGCTCCGCATGGTTATCCGTCGCGAATGGCACCGCATGACCTCCCGCCGTCTATACCTCGGCGTCTGCGTCGTGCTACCCTTGCTCTGTCTGTTCTTCATGGCCACCATCTTTGGAAACGGACAGATGGAGAACATTCCCGTGGGTATCGTCGACCTGGACAACACTGCCACTTCGCGCAATATCTCCCGGCGCATCTCTGCCGCCCCCACCTTCCGTGTGACGGAGCACTTCACCGACGAAGCCGACGCCCGCCGGGCATTGCAACAGAAGGACATATACGGCTACCTCGTCATCCCGCCCCGCTTCGAACAGAAGGCGGTGACGGGAACTGGCGCAACGCTCACCTATTATTACCACTATGCCCTTCTTTCGGTAGGCAGCGAGCTGATGGCGGCGTTCGAGAATACGCTTGCCCCCGTGGCGCTCTCGCCCATCGTGATGCAGGCCGAAGCTCTGGGAGTCAGCGGAGAACAGATACAGACCTTTCTGCTCCCCGTAGAAGCCAGTACCCATCCCCTCTACAATCCGGACATGGACTACTCCATCTACCTGAGCCAGCCTTTCTTTTTCGTACTGTTCCAGATACTCATCCTGCTCACCACCGTCTACTCCATAGGCAGCGAACTGAAATTCGGCAGCGTCGGCGAATGGCTGGAGACGGCACGAGGCAATATCCTCACTGCCGTAGCAGGGAAACTGCTGCCCTATACCCTCATCTTCTCGTCCATCGGTATCCTGGCAAACTATGTACTGTTCGGCCCGCTACATATCCCCTTCGCTGGCAGTCTGTGGCTGATGAATGCAGTGACCGTGCTCTTCATCATCGCTACCCAGGCATTGGCGGTCTTTATCTATTCTGTCTTTCCCAAGATTGCCTATATCATCAGTGTAGTATCCATGGTGGGGTCGTTGGGGGCTACGCTGTCCGGAGTCACGTTTCCCGTTACAGCCATGTATGCGCCCGTGCATGCGGCCTCCTACCTCTTCCCCGTGCGGCACTTCACGGAGGCGGCACAAGCCATGATTTACTTCGATGCAGGGTTTGCCTACTTCTGGCAGTCGGTAGCTACACTCTTCATCTTCCTATTGGCAGCACTGCTGATACTGCCATTGCTGAAATGGTGGATAAAAAAAGAGATAAGGGAAGAAGCAATCTCCGCCTCCCCATCACCTTGCCCACCTACCGCATTGTCAACAGCTTCCGTCATCCGCCACGAGTGGCATGCCATCGCCACCAATCCCGCCATCCTGCTCGTGCTGGCAGGCGGTATCTTCCTCTACGGACTGCTCTACAACTACATGTACGCCCCCAACCTGGTGCGCAAGGCTCCCGTCGCAGTGGTAGACCTCTCCCACTCCACCCTCAGCCGCGAATACATCCGACTGCTCGACGCCACTCCCCAGACCGCCGTCTACGGCCAGACACCCAACATCCTCGAAGCCCGCCAATGGATGAAGCAGGGCGACGTGGCAGGCATCCTTTACCTGCCTGCCGACTTCGAGGCACGTGTAGCACGGGGCGAGACTTCGGTCTTCGTACTCTATGCCGCCACGGACGCTTTCCTCAACTTCAAAGGACTGCAAGAATCCAGTGCGCGCGTCATGCTTGCCGTGAACGATGCCCACCGCATGGAGGGCACCGTATTCCTACCTCCGCAAGGACTGCTGGCAGTGGCTTCGTCCGCTCCCGTCAGCGTGTCCGGCACGGCGCTCTACAACTATACAGAGGGCTACGGTTCCTATCTGATTCCCGCCGTCCTAATTGTCATCATCTTCCAGACGATGCTGATGGTGATTGCCATGCTGACGGGCGAGGAAGCGGAAGCCCGAAGAAAAGGAATACGGCTGATGCGTGCCGACTCATTGAAGGATACATTACGGATTGTCGGAGGCAGGACCTTCGTATACTTCATGCTCTACGTGGTGTTTTCCCTATTCCTGCTGGGACTGTTGCCGCACCTGTTCAGCATCCCACACATCGGCAGCGGAGGAGACATCGTCACAATGATGATACCCTTCCTGCTGGGCACGAGTTTCCTTGCCCTGGCCGTCTCCCGCTGGTTTACAGACTCCGAAGCGCCGTTGCTGATGATAGCCTTCTTCTCTGTGGGCTATATCTTCCTTTCGGGCGTGTCCTATCCGCTGGAGCTGATGCCGTGGTATTGGCAGACAGCCCACTATCTGTTTCCGGCAGGTCCTGCCGTACTTGCTTTTGTAAAACTGAATTCAATGGGTGGAACGCTGGCCGACGTATGGCCGCAGATGTTGACGATGTGGATACAAGTATTGGTCTATGGAACTTTGGCGCTCTGCACTACACGCCACCTCTACGGAAAAGGAAAAGTGAAGGCATAAAAAAAGGCTATCTATCCCAGACAGCCAATCTTTTGTTAACCTTAAATCTAATACTATGAAAAACACATTGCAAATATACGGACTCCTCCGAATTCTCCAAAATTTCAGCTCATAACGGTCTTATTTATAACATGGTTTAATAGGAATATGCCGTTGTTAACAGATAGAGGCTGGTCAAATAAGAAATTTTCACTATCTTCATCCCCAAAATCGAACATCATAACTAAAGAATATTTTGCCATGATTCATACCATACTCGATACAGACCTTTACAAATTCACCACCTCGTATGCCTACATCAAATTGTTTCCCTATGCCATGGGCACTTTCAGCTTCAAGGACAGAGACGACACCGCCTATACGGACACGTTTCTGAAGGAACTGCAAAAGGCGGTGGACAGCCTGGCACAGACCGTACTTACTGCCGAAGAGCTGGAATACATGACCCGCCACTGCCGTTTCCTGCCGAGGGTCTATTGGGAGTGGCTCTCCTCCTTCCGCTTCCAGCCGGAGAAGGTAAGCATCCATCTGGACGAGGACCGGCACCTGAACATTGAAATCACGGACTATCTGTACAAGGCCACCCTTTACGAAGTCCCCCTGCTTTCCATCGTATCCGAAATAAAGAACCGTTCTTTGGGAAACGTGGCCGACATGGACGGCATACTCTGCAAACTGTCCGAAAAGGTGGCACTCTCCAACCGACACCAGCTGTATTTTTCGGAGTTCGGCACCCGGAGACGCTTCTCGTTTGAGGTACAGGACAAAGTCATAGACCGTCTGAAGGAAGCCGCCGAATACTGTACCGGGACTTCCAACTGCCACTTCGCCATGAAATACGGCATGAAGCCTATGGGGACGCATCCGCATGAATGGTTCATGTTCCACGGCGCACAGTTCGGCTACAAACACGCCAACTACATGGCCTTGGAAAACTGGGTGAACGTGTACGACGGTGACTTGGGCATCGCACTGTCCGATACCTATACCTCCGGCATTTTCTTAAGTAACCTGAGCCGCAAGCAGGCCAAACTATTCGACGGTGTACGCTGCGACTCCGGCGATGAATTCGATTTCACCGACAAGCTCGTTGCCCGCTACCGCGAACTGGGTATCGACCCTACCACTAAAACCATCGTCTTCAGCAATGCGCTCGATTTTGGCAAGGCACTCGACATCCAGGAGCATTGCAGGGGCAAAATCCGCTGCTCCTTCGGCATCGGCACCAATCTGACGAATGATACCGGATTCAAGCCCTCCAACATCGTAATGAAACTGACGCAATGCAAGATGAACGTCAACCAGGAATGGCGCGAATGCGTGAAGCTGTCCGACGATGCAGGAAAGCATATCGGCAGCGAAGCGGAAGTACGGGCATGTCTGTATGATTTAAGGCTCGGACAGCAAATAGAACCCCTATGCTGAAAACAGCTTCCCGGCGGTTAGCGATAAGTGCTTACTGTCTTTTCCTTTTGTAGGCAAACTCTTGCCATTTCTCCTCCGGCCAGTCCTGCCGCTGCATCTCCATGCGGGCCATGACGAAGAACAAGTCCGAAAGGCGGTTGATGAAGCGCAGAATATCCTCGTTCACGGGGTCTTGGCGATGGAGTGTCCACAAACGGCGTTCGGCACGGCGGGCCACGGTACGGGCAAACTGCAGTTGGGCTGATATGGGAGTGCCACCAGGCAAAAGGAAGTAGCCGTTGTCCGTCAGCAGGACGGTCATGGCATCCATCTCCTGCTCACAGCGCAGCGTGAGCTCTGCGGCAGAAAGCGGATTAGGGTTCACCACTCCCGAGGGAGTGGCCACATGGCTCATCACCACCATCAGTTCCCGCTGGACAGCATGCAGCAACTCCTGCCAGGCATCTTTTGCCGCCAGCATGGAGCGCACGATACCAATCACGGCATTCAATTCATCAAGACATCCGTTTGCCTCGATACGGATATCGTCTTTCGGCACGCGCATGCCACCATGAATACCTGTTGTTCCTTTGTCTCCAGTTTTGGTATAGACTCTTTTCATTCTCTATTTGATAAGGAACTGTGCCCACTGCGGGATTTCCTCTACATATTGTTTGAAGAGGGTCCCGTTTACAGTGCGGAACAATAATCGAGGAATTTGATTTTCTATTGAATTATCGTAGACATATACCCTATCAACCAAGGATATTGCTTTGCCTATATTCAATAACGATTTATAATAACGGGAAATAATTTTGGAAATGGGAACTTCATGCCCTCCATTCAAATAGCGCTGTGTAATACGCCGTACATTTATCTCAGGATTATTTGTACAGACAAAAAAAATGCGAATAAAAAATCCTGCTTTTTTTGCTTCTTCAACAAATGCAAGTTTTTCGTCTGAGGAAAAGACTGTTTCAAATACAAAATCTTGCCTTTTCCTTAAACACTCATAACGCATTTTAGTCGCCAATTCTGCTGCCTTCAATACTGCAACGGGAGAATTCCAATCACCATATTGTTCTTGCGCTATATTATCAGGATTAATGTAAAGGCTATTTTCTGCCCATTCATTATGAAGCAGTTGCACTGTCGTAGAAGTTTTACCCGAACCATTCGGACCAGCTACTATACAAAGTGTCGGATTTTTTTCGTTCATCACATGGATATATCACTTACATTTTTAGCTCTATATGCTTTCAATTTTTCTCTCACCTCTTGCATTCTCCGCTCCAATTCTCTTTTTGCCTTGCGAGAACTTTCACGGGCCGCAACAGCCACTTGTTCCATCAAAGCATGCAGTTGTTCATCAGTAGGGTCTTCCAAAGAAGACAAGCGATAAGTATTCAGTTTCATAATCATAATATATTTAAATGAAAACAAAGATACTCCACTATTTCGAGAACACAAACGAAATTACATAAAATATCAATGCGCTATCCGGACTTTTTCATAATGAATTCAAACTTAGATTAGGACTATTTTTAATCAAGGAATGATTAAAATGCAAAAAACGGCCGGACATGCCATGCAGAAGTCTTATTATATCCTTGTAAGCAAACCCTTTCCCACTTATATAAGGGATCATCAATATGCCAGAGAAGCATCCAGCTTCTATCTTTATCATATTGAGAACTGCAACTGAAACCAAGTCTGTAGTTCACGTTAAACTGCGGTAACGATTTACCAACTTTGGATAACTGTCCTTCTAATTTATCTAACGTTTCCTGTCCCCACTTTTCATCTTGTAAACCATTACCGGTATTGTGTTGGAAGTTTTCCGGAGATCTTCCACAAATATTCACCAACATATCAAACCATTGCCCTATACTTGGCAGAAACCACGGACTGCGTTCAATCCCATCCGGTACCTTATTGCTGTTATTGTAAGTTTTCACCAGATAAAAAGCACGACAGTCGCTTACAAAAGATGCATCACCCTCATGATTTGCCAGCATCTGTAAAGTTTCAGAGTAGCCATTCATGTTATTCTTGATTCTACTAAAATCATGCTTTGACTTTACATCAGCTATTGATATTGTGTCAATACCCACTTCGATTAAATCCACCGGTCCCCAATTCCCTTCTTTCAAACTATCCAACATCATCACATAGGCATGATTCCATCCCTTTTCATTGCACTTCTTGTCTGTCATCCTTTTCGGATCGCAAGTAATTACCATTCCGATAGCATTTTTATAATCATAGATTTTCCCATCTTCTTCCAACATTCCATTTCCTGGATGTACCTCTATTCTTCTATCGATTTCGTTCTGAAAGATAAAATCCCCGGGATAAAGCTTTCTTTCTATACTTCCTTTACCGGGTACGGGACTGATAACTTTCAGAGTATAGCATTTTCCAGAAACAAGAGTGATGGAGCTGCCCGAATAATTTATCTTTATATTCGTATCATCTCTTCCATTGGTAGTCGTATAGTTTCCGGTAACCCGTGCATTTGCTTGTGGCGGAACAATGGCACAATATTTCAAAGAATCTATCTGATATGGAGTAATACCATTCAGACTCACATTAATAGCTACCGAGTCTGTTCCTAAAACCCTCGATTCCATATGGTAAACAAAGCCTGCCTTTTCAGGAGCAAAACAACCTACGTATACTTGCGGTTGCAACACAAGCAATGCAAACTGGTGTTGAAACTGCAAGCTCAAGATTATTCCGGAAGAATTGTCAATAGCAGGTACGCCGGTGGCAATCAACAAGTCGCTGACAATATGCTTTTCTGTTGTGGACTGGTCTTTCGAAGGTTGCAGTTTTTCATTCCCGGTCAGTGAGGCAATAGCTCCGTCCATACCCTTTGAGACATCTATTGTGATATTCCTCCTATATGGATAGTATGCGACATAACTCACTCCATCATACCAATAAAGTGTACCATTTCCCACCGGATTCCAACTGCCGCTTGACCTATTGTAAACCAATTTGGCATTATCAATATCATCCATTATAGCACCGTCCTTTATGGCAAAAACACCAATCGAATCACCATCGACAAACTCCATTTTAAGATGTTCATCCTTTACAGAGGTACGTGTAGAGGACTTTCCTGCATGGGATAACTCTTCAAAATCAGCTACTATAGCCCGGATTGTAAAGGGGACTCCCTCACAGCCCGTAGACCTTTTCTCTATCGCAAAGATACAAACAAATTTGGAATATAAATATGCAGAAATACCGGGACTTTTCAAGCAAAACATGAAAGGAAAAAGAAGGAAAGTCCAGCAGATTCAAAAGATGTTTTACAAGATTAGGCTCCACCGAACAAAGACATCACATCCATCTCGCCCCAATACAGATGTGTATAGCTGGCAATCAGGTTCTTATAACGAAAAATGGGAGTAGCGACCTTCTCTCCTCTGGCATTGAAAACCTGCACTATCGAGGGAGTAAGACTGTACGCACCACTTTCTTTTCCACCAGCTTCGGGCACAGCAAGCTGCGTATAATGGAATTCGTGTCCTTTAAGCCGCCATCCGTTATAGTCGAACCGACGGTATCCCAATGTCAGTTTCCTGCGTTTACGCTCGTTCGTGATGCTGAAAGGTAATACTCCCACCATCTCATTTCCGACATTGCTTACACTGTTCCCGGTGCTTCTTCCGTCTGTATCACTGCCTCCCCCGTCCGTATCCCCATCAGAAAGAACGGACTGCGAAAGATATATCATCCCCCCGCATTCTGCCAGCGTCCTGCCACCAGCCTCTATATAGCTGCGGATAGACTCCCTGGCAAGCCTTGCCCCGGCAAGTTCCTCCAGACGGTTCTCGGGATAGCCGCCGGGCAGATAGAGCAAATCCGTCTCTTGCGGAATAGCCCGGTCCTGCTCCGGATTGAAGAAAGTGACCGTGCCCATACAGCGCAGAATATCCAGATGCTCCGCATAGAGGAAGGAAAAGGACTCTTCGTTGCGCGCTACCGAGATATGCAGCTTCCCCGGCTCTGATAGTACCGACTTCTCCTCCACAGCCGCCGCAGGCAATGGAAGCCCGATTGTCGAGAGTAGCAGTTCCCAGTCCACATGTTCCTCCAGCAAGCCTGCCAGCATGTCCAGCCCCTCCGTCTCCTTAGAACGGCTGAAATCCAGCCCCAGATGGCGTGACTCCTGCTCCAGTTCCTTCCGTTTGGGCAGATAGCCCAGACAAGTCACGTTCAAGTCTTCACAGACCTCCTGCAGCATCCGGTAGTGGTGGGGTGAGCCGACACGATTGAAGATAACTCCCGCAATACGTATATCCGGACGGAAATTGATGAACCCCGACAACAAAGGAGCCATGGAATAGGCAGCCGACTTGGCATCGACCACCAGCACCACAGGAATACCCAAGAGCCGTGCCACTTCTGCCGACGAGCCCCGGTCGCGGTCGTACCCGTCGTACATCCCCATCATCCCCTCGACCACGGCAACATCAGCATCTGCCGAATAGCGTGCATACAGACTGCGGACATGCTCCGGAGATGCCATGAAAGTATCCAGATTGATGGAAGGACGGCCACATACCGCCTCGTGATACTTAGTATCTATATAATCGGGACCGCACTTGAAAGGCTGCACCTTCAGACCTTTCTTCACAAACAATGCCATCAGTCCACGACTGACGGTGGTCTTTCCACTGCCCGATGTAGGGGCGGCTATGAGAAACTGAGGAATGGAATCCATTATGAAGCTATCAAATTAAATATTTTCCTCCTGCAAAGGTAAGCATATCTCCGACAAAAGTTTTATCTTAGCTGCGAAAATAAAACATACCACCATGATAACCGAAGAACTTAAGAAACTCTACATCGCACATACCGGACACGAACCGGAACAGATTGACGAACTCCCCTCCTCCGGCTCCAACCGCCGTTACTTCCGCCTCATCGGAAGTCCTACACTTATCGGCGTCAGCGGAGAGTCTGTGGAGGAGAACCGCGCCTTCCTCTACATGGCAGAACATTTCCGCCAGAAAGGACTGCCCGTACCGCAAGTGTTCATCCGCTCCGAAGATGATATCTATTATCTGCAAGAAGACCTGGGCGACTCGCTCCTATTCAATGCCATCGAGAAAGGCCGCAAGACCAGCGTATTCGGTGAGGAAGAGAAACAGTTGCTGCGCAAGACCATCCGTCTGCTGCCCGCCGTACAGTTTGCCGGAGCCGACGGCATGGACTTCTCCTACTGCTACCCGCAGGCAGAGTTCAATAGCCGCAGCATTCTGTGGGACTTGAACTACTTTAAATACTGCTTCCTCAAGGCTACGGGAATGGACTTCCAGGAAGACCGGCTGGAAGATGACTTCCAGAAGATGGCAGACGTGTTGCTCCGTAGCAGCTCCGCCACCTTCATGTACCGCGACTTCCAGAGCCGTAACGTTATGATAAAGGACAACGAGCCGTGGCTCATCGACTTCCAGGGCGGACGCAAAGGTCCGGTCTACTACGACGTTGCCTCCTTCTTGTGGCAGGCCAAAGCAAACTATCCCGACAGCCTGCGCCAAGAGTTGCTGAAGGAATACATCGACGCCCTGCGCAAGTACCAGCCCGTGGACGAGGCTTATTTCTATGCCCAGCTTCGCCACTTCGTATTGTTCCGCACCATGCAGGTGCTGGGTGCCTATGGTTTCCGCGGTTACTTCGAGAAGAAGCCCCACTTCATACAAAGTGTCCCCTTCGCCATCGAGAACCTTCGCCAACTGCTCCAAGAACCTTATCCAGAATATCCCTACCTCTGCCGGATTCTGCGCGAACTTACCGAGCTGAAACAGTTTACAGACGACCTGCAAAAGCGTCGCCTCGTGGTGAAAGTCACCAGCTTTGCCTACAAAAAAGGTATCCCCGAAGATTCCACGGGCAACGGAGGAGGTTTCGTCTTTGACTGCCGCGCTGTGAACAACCCCGGCAAGTACGAGCGTTACAAACCCTTCACGGGACTGGACGAACCCGTTATCCGCTTCCTGGAAGACGACGGCGAGATAGCCGTATTCCTGGAGCATGCCTACGCCCTTGTCGACGCTTCCGTGAAGCGCTACATGGAACGCGGCTTCACCAATCTGTCTGTCTGCTTCGGCTGCACCGGCGGACAGCACCGCTCCGTGTACTCGGCACAACACTTGGCGGAACATCTGCACAAGAAGTTCGGCGTACAAGTGAACCTGATACATAGAGAACAGAATATTGAACAGACGTTTAAGGCCAAAGTTTAATGTGCTAATGTGAGAATATGCCAATATGAAAGCCATGATTTTCGCCGCCGGCCTGGGCATCCGGTTGCGCCCCTTGACGGACAACATGCCCAAGGCCCTCGTTCCCGTAGCAGGAAAGCCCATGCTGGAACGGGTGATACTGCGGTTGAAGGAAGCAGGATTCAACGAGATAACGGTCAATATCCACCACTTCGGGGAGCAGATTATCGACTTCCTCCGTGCCCACGACAACTTCGGCACGGAGATTCACATCAGCGACGAACGCGGCATGCTGCTCGACACCGGAGGAGGCATCAAAAAGGCACGCCCCTTTCTGGACGGGCAAGAACCTTTCCTGGTGCACAACGCGGATATTCTGACGGACATTGACCTTGCAGGTCTCTACCGCCACCATCTGGAGAGCGATGCGGAGTCTACCCTGCTTGTGAGCGAGCGCAAGACTTCCCGCTATCTCCTTTTTGACGACGACTACCACCTGCACGGCTGGATAAACAAGTCCACCGGAGAGGTGAAACCGGCAGGCTTCGACTACCGGGAAACGAAGTACCGGGAACTCGCCTTCGGAGGTATCCACATCATCTCCCCCTCCCTCTTCCACCTGATGGACGATGGGCAGTGGAACGGCAAGTTCTCCATCATTCCTTTCTACTTGTCCGCCTGCACAAAGGTGCACATACAAGGCTATCCGCTGCAAGGATTCCGCTGGTTCGACATCGGCAAACCGGAGACACTGGCACAAGCGGAGGAATACTACAAACAAAAATAACAAGTAATGTAAAGCAGCCTAACATTACTTGTTAGCTCCCTTTACATTACTTGTTATCAAATCAACCTATGTACCATAGATTATCTATGGTGAAACTACGCCAACGCCAGTATCAGCAACTGAGCCGTCAGCACCCGCAGGAACATAGCCAGCGGATAGACTGTGGCGTATCCCACCGCAGGGGCATCGCAGGATGTCAAGTCCGAGGAATAGGCCAATGCAGGCGGATTGGTGTTAGCTCCGGACAGCACACCTATCAGCGTATAGTAGTTCAGCTTCCAGAAATAGCGCCCCATGAATCCTGTCACCAGCAACGGAACGACCGTGATGATGGCACCGTATCCAATCCACACGTAGCCGCCTTCGTAGATAATGGTATCGATGAATCCCTTTCCTGCACCCAACCCCACGCAGGCCAGGAACAAGGCGATACCGATTTCGCGTATCATCAGATTGGCACTCATCGTCGTGTAGGTTATCAGCTTATATTGAGGCCCGAAACGGCTGATGAGGATGGAAACCACCAACGGTCCACCGGCCAGTCCCAGTTTCACGGGTTGGGGAATGCCGGGGAACATGAACGGCAGACTGCCCAAGATACATCCCAGGGCAATACCCAGGAAGATAGGAATCAAGTTGGGATGGTTGAGACGCTTCAGCGAGTTACCCAGCACCTTCTCCGCATGACTCACGGCAAGCTCACTGCCTACAATCGTCACACGGTCTCCCATCTGCAACTGCAAGTGGGGAGTTGCCACCAGATCCACGCCCGAACGGTTGATACGGGTGATGCAGGCACCGAAGTTGTTACGTATCTTGAGCTGAGACAGAGACTTGCCGTTCAGTTCCGGCTTGGTGATGAGGATGCGGCGTGAAATCAAGTTCTTGTCCTCCCGTTCCCACTCCACCGAAATTTTTCTTCCGAAGAAGGCAACAATGGCCTCCACATCTTTCGGGTTGGCAATGAACAGAATTTCATCCTGCATGTGTAGCACCGTATCGGCATTCGCCAGTTCTGTTTCCTGACTGCCGGTGTGCCGGATGCGGGAGATGACAAACGCACGGTTCAACAATGGTTTCACATCTCTGATCCGCTTGCCGTCTATTGCCTCATTGCGTATCTCTACCGATATGGGACGCACGGTCAGCTCCTGCAGATGACCCAGCCCGTGCTCGGCATCCTCCTCTTCTTTTTGGGTGTTAATCCGCATGAAAATCTTCAAGGCTAGCAGCGCCAGGATGCAGCCCACCACACCCAGCGGATAGGCAACGGCATATCCGAGTGCGATTTCCGGAGCATCCACCCCGTTGAGGTCACTGTTTGCCTGCTGGGCAGCACCCAGACCGGGGGTATTGGTCACGGCTCCGGACAAGATACCCACCATCGTAGTAATGGGAATTCCGGTGGCAAAGTGCAATACAATGGTGATAACCACGCTGAGGAAGACGGAAAGCATTGCTACCATGTTCAGCGTAAGTCCACCCTTCTTGAAAGCGGAGAAGAATCCCGGTCCTACTTGCAGACCGATGGAATAGACAAACAGTATCAAGCCGAACTCCTTCAGGAAGTGCAGCAGATGTTCGTCGAGGTTCATGTCGAAATGTCCGAAGACAATGCCCACAAACAAAATCCAGGTGACACCCAGCGAGATACCCGCCACTTTCAACTTGCCCAGCATGATACCGAAGGTGATGACCAGGGACAGAATTAGGACAGAGTGTGCCACTCCTCCGCCCCAAAGGTTGGGATAACCCTCAAAGAGGTTTCTTAATAGTTCCATAGTTTCTATCTTTAGTTTTTACTTTTCAGCCTTATTGTTTAATTCTTAATTCTCTATTTAAAAAGTGTATCCCCACAGAAATCACTTCTCCGGGGATACGCATTTCACACATAAAAAATAACTACTATTATAAAGGCATGTTGCCGTGCTTTTTCGGTGGATTGCTCTGATTCTTGTTGTGCGCCATCTCCAATGCCTGCACTAGCTTGTAGCGGGTATCGCGCGGCATGATGACCTCGTCTATGAGGCCACGCTCGGCAGCGCGGTAAGGGTTGGAGAACTTGCTTTCGTACTCCTTGATAATCTCCTGCTTCTCTTCGGCAGAGGACTTACGGTAGAGGATGTTCACCGCACCCTCGGCACCCATCACGGCGATTTCCGCCTGCGGATAAGCCAGGTTCACGTCGGCACCCGTCGGTTTGCTGGACATCACGATGTAGGCGCCGCCGTATGCCTTGCGGGTAATCAGCGTTATCTTGGGCACGGTGGCCTCGGCATAGGCATAGACAATCTTGGCGCCGTGGCGGATGATGCCGTTGTGCTCCTGCATCGTTCCGGGCAAGAAGCCGGGAACATCTTCGAAGGTTATCAGCGGGATGTTGAAGCAGTCGCAGAAACGAATGAAACGTGCCGCCTTGTCGCTGGCATCAATATCGAGCACACCCGCCAAATAGGCAGGTTGGTTTGCCACGATACCTACCGAACGCCCGTTCAGACGACCGAAACCGATAACGACGTTCTTGGCAAAGTGAGGCATCACTTCGAAGAAGTACTGGTTGTCCAGCACCGGTTCTATAATATCCTTGATGTCATAGGGCATGTTCGGGTCCTCAGGAATGACGGTCTGAAGCGCCTCTACCCGGCGATGGATATCGTCGGAGCAGGGAGTGAAGGGAGCATCCTCCATATTGTTGGACGGCAGGAAGCTCAGCAGCTCGCGGATGCTCATCAGTGTCTCCTCCTCCGTATTGCACATGAAGTGGGTAACGCCGCTCTTGCTGCTATGCGTATAGGCACCGCCCAGTTCCTCCTTGTCCACCTCCTCGTGGGTCACGGTCTTTACCACGTCCGGACCGGTGATGAACATGTGGCTCTGCTCCTTTACCATGAAGATAAAGTCGGTGAGCGCCGGAGAGTAGCATGCCCCACCGGCACACGGACCCAGAATGGCGGATATCTGCGGAATGACACCCGACGCAATGGTGTTCTGATAGAAGATGGAGGCATAGCCTGCCAAGCTGTTCACACCTTCCTGGATGCGTGCGCCGCCCGAATCGTTGAGGGCAATGACGGGAGCACCGTTCTTCAGGGCAAGCTGCTGCACCTTTACAATCTTTGCGGCATTCGTCTCGCTGAGCGAACCGCCATGCGCCGTGAAGTCGTAGGCATAGACAAATACAAGGCGGCCGTCTATCTTTCCGTAACCGGACACCATGCCGTCTCCGGCAATCTGTTTCTTCTCCATGCCGAAGTTGGTGCAACGGTGGTTCACGAACTTGTCCAGCTCATTGAACGAGCCTTTGTCCAGCAGCATGTCAATACGTTCGCGGGCAGTCATGCGGCCGGAGGCGTGTTGTTTCTCTATCTTGTCTACGCCCCCACCCAGCGAGGCACGTTTATCCAGTTCCTCAAACTGGCGGTATATTTCTTCTCTGTTCATATTTGCATTTACAATTTAGTGATTTATAATATACGGACTGAATGCGACTCGGGATTATTCCTCCTTTATCAACTCCAATTCAATCAATACTTGGTTGGCATTTACCGGTTCGCCCTCGCCCACGAGGATGTTGCGGACGATGCAGTCGGCATTTACCTTATAGTTACTCTGCATCTTCATGGCTTCCAGCACCACGGCAATGTCTCCGGCAGCCAGTCGGTCGCCCACCTTGACGGGGATGCTCACTACCTTGCCCGGCATCGGCGCCAGAATCTTGTCGCCCTGCTTCTCGTCGGCTCCTTTCTTCATGTGCAGATACTTGGCTTGCGTGTCCACGATGTCCACATGAAAGGAACGCTGGAGCATGCTGATGTCATAACTCTTGCCGCCCTCGCCGCGCACAAGGCCTGCGTTGAACGAGTTTCCGTTGTGCAGGATGGAGCAACTTCCGTTCTCTGCCATCACAATGTCCACTTCGTAGGGCTTTCCGTCAATGGTAAGTTGTACCTTATTCCCTTCCTTACCCACCAGGGTAATGTCTGCGATACGGTCTCCTATATGTATTTCCATTATTAATTATTAATTATCCATTATCAATTATCCATTATCAATTATCCATTCCTTAAATCCTGAGCACTCCCTTCTGCAAGCCAAATTCCCTCCAACGGCTGATGGGGCGGGCATCGGGTAGCTGTGCCGAAACATTCTCCTCCAGATTAACCAGATAGTCCATATAGGCAGCTATCATGGCTATGTTCTCCAACTCTTCGTTGGCAGTGTTGGTGCGTACCAGCATGCGGGCGTTCTTCTCGATAAAGAGGGTGTTGTACTCTCCCTTCACAAAGTCGGGCACGTGCATGATGCGCTTCAGATAGGCAAGGTTGGTCTTTACGCCCGTAATCTTGTACTCGTAGAGCACACGGCGCATACGCTCGATGGCATACTGGCGGGTGGTTGCCCATACGATGAGCTTACCTATCATAGGGTCGTAGTAGATGGGAATCTCATAGCCGTCGTACACATAGCTGTCTATACGCACACCGATTCCGTTCGGCTCCGTCAGTTGCTTGATGACACCGGGAGACGGCATGAAGTTGTTTTCCGTATCTTCGGCACAGATGCGGCACTCTATAGCATGGCCGCGCTGGAACAGTTCCTCCTGCTTGAGGTGCAGCACCTCGTCGTTAGCAATGCGGATTTGCTCTTTCACCAGGTCCACGCCTACCACTTCTTCCGTGATGGGGTGCTCTACTTGCAAGCGCGTATTCATTTCGAGGAAGTAGAACCGACGGTTCTTGTCTACCAGAAACTCGATGGTACCTGCACCGGAGTAGTTCACTGCCTTGGCTGCGGCAACCGCCTTCTCTCCCATCTCCCGGCGCAATTCCGGCGTAAGGAAGGGTGACGGGCTTTCTTCTACCACCTTCTGATTGCGACGCTGCACGGAGCATTCGCGGTCGAAGAGGTGGATGACGTTGCCGTGGTTGTCGCCCAATATCTGGAACTCGATGTGGTGGGGTTCTTCCACGAACTTTTCCAGATAGACCGTGTCGTCTCCAAAGGAGGACATGGACTCGGAGCGTGCCGTGTTGTAGGCTTCCACCACTTCGCTCTCGTTATGGATAAGGCGCATACCTTTACCACCGCCACCCATAGACGCCTTCAGCATCACGGGATAACCTATCTCGTTGCAGATGCGCACGGCTTCTTCGGCACTCTGCAAAGGTTGTTCCGTTCCGGGAACCACGGGTACGCCTGCCGCAATCATTCGCTTGCGGGCAGCTATCTTGTCGCCCATCGCCTCCATCGTCTCGGCGGCGGGACCGATAAAGATAATCCCTTCCTCCTTGCAACGGCGTGCAAACTCCGAGTTCTCCGACAAAAAGCCGTAACCCGGATGGATGGCATCGGCACCGCATCGCTTTGCCGTGGCAATCACTTTTTCAATATTCAGATAACTCTCTTTTGCCACGGCCGGTCCTATCGGATAAGCCTCATCGGCATATGCCACATGATGAGAGGTGCGGTCGGCCTCGGAGAAGACCGCAACCGTAAGCAGTCCCATCTCCCGGCACGAACGCATGACGCGCAAGGCAATCTCACCTCTGTTGGCAATCAATACTTTCTTAATCATTTTACTTTTTCTTTAATATATAAAGGATATATATAGTCACACCACAATGCGGACATACCTTTAACAAAGGCATTCCATTTCTTGTTTAAATGTTCAACTAATATCTTCGTACTGTCTTCCTAACCCACGAGCAAAGGCAGCCTTTAATGAATGGCAGGTCTTCTGACTGACTCCTAATCCTGAAGCCTTCCCGATATTTCAATGCATATCAGTGGCAAGGGTGTTTTTCATGATATAAACGGAGCTTCACAGCAGCGGGACTGTCCGGGATTTACACCCGATTCCCTTTTAATCCAGATGATGGAAACATGCATCCGGAACCAATTCGCGGGCAAAGATAACAAAAATTATCAGGAGTATTCGCAAACCTAATAGTTTTTGTTATCTTTGTCCCAGTTTTGGTTTCACCTCTCCCGGTTCTGTTGGAGATGAGTGATGAAAAAGGGAATCAGGTGCAAATCCTGAACAGACCCGCTGCTGTAAGTCCTTCCAAAATCTTTGAATATTCTACAAGCCACTGTCCGCCCGGCGGATGGGAAGGCATTCAAAGAGGGATAAGTCAGAAGACCTGCCAAGACAACATAGTTTTAGTGCTTTCGGGGAATAAAGCAACAAAACATTGAGTCGAGGCATTCTTTATCCATATAAAGGAATCTTTCTCTTTGTTCATTTTTCCTTGAGGGCAAGTTACGAACGCTTATAAGGAACTGAAATGAGATTCATCACAGGACTGCTATTTACATTTATCTGCCTACTGCCTGCAGGTAGTATGGCACAGAATAAGGTCACCTTATCCGGAAAAGTCATAGACCAGCACGGGACACCGATAGCCCAAGCCACCATCGCTGTGGAAAACACCACCTCCGGCACCTATACGGACGACCGGGGGAAGTATTCACTGCAAGTCGCTCCGGGCAAACACACCTTCGTCGTCTCCTTCCTGGGCTACCAAACCGTGAAACAATCCCTCGACATCCGGCAGGATAAAAAACAGAATTTCACATTGCAGGAAAGCGCCGTGGCATTGAATTCTGTCGAAGTATACGGAAAGACCCAAACGCAGAAAGTGAAGGAAGGGGCCTTTGCTGTCAATGCACTCGACATCAAACCGATAGTAAACTCACTAAATAACCTCAACGACCTGGTGAACCGTACAACGGGCATCAAGGTGAGAGAGGAAGGCGGGGTTGGCTCGGACTTCGACCTCTCCATCAACGGCTTGTCCGGAAATTCAATCCGCTACTTTCTGGACGGAATGCCACTGGACACCAAAGGAAGCGGTGTTTCCCTCGCCAACTTACCCATTAACATCATAGACCGGATTGAGATATACAAAGGAGTAGTCCCTGCCAGCTTGGGAACAGATGCACTGGGCGGTGCCATCAATATCATTACAAAGCAGGAGAAGAAGAATTATCTGGATGTATCTTACGGCATCGGCTCCTTCCATACACACAAGACGGACCTGAACACCCAGTTCGTAGAAAAGGGAACCGGACTAATAGTCCGGCCAACCGTTGGCATCAACTACTCCAAAAACGATTATAGAATGAAGAATGTGCAGATGCGCGACGAAAGCGGAGACAATTTCATATATGGCAATCCCAAGCGTTTTCATGACGGCTACTTCTCGCTACTGGCACAGGTGGAAGCCGGATTTGTCAACAAATCCTGGGCTGATGCCTTCTTTGTTTCCGCCTCCTATTCAAAAACAGACAAGGAACTGCAGACGGGGTCTGTCCAAAACAAAGTATACGGAATGGCAGAAAGGAATTCCGATTCCTGGAACATCTCTGCCCGCTATCAGAAGTACAACTTCATCCTGAAGAACATGCAACTGAATGCCTCCCTCTCCCACACCTGGGACCATTCCTTGACCGTGGACACTGCCTATCGGAAGTACTATTGGGATGGAGGATACATCGTGAGCCAGCGCAACGAGATTATGGGCAAAGAACCATCCATGCGCCACTACAAGCGTCCGCTCACCATTATGCGCACCAACCTGGACTATCAGCTGAATACCCATCACAGCTTTAATCTGAACTACCATTTGAGCCGTACCGGAAACGACCGCTTCGATGACCTTGATACCAGCTTCGAGCCGTCAAAAGATGTGGTTACCAAACATATCCTGGGACTCTCCTACAACCAGTCTCTGTTGGATGGCAAGATGGAAAACGTATTCTTCATAAAAGACTACATCAACCATCCCAATATCCGGCAGACCGACCAATCCAGCGTGACCGGCTCGAAGGATGTGCAAGGTTCCACCACCAAGAACTACTTGGGCTACGGTGCTGGACTTCGATACACCATCGTAGAACCTTTATCCATCAAAGTATCCTACGAACATAGTGTGAGACTACCCATTGCCCGCGAGCTGTTGGGAAACGGTACCACCATCTATGCCAACGTGGCACTGAAACCGGAAAACAGTAACAACTTCAATGCTTCTCTATTCGGCACATGGCACCCGGGCAATGGACATACATTCTATTACGAGATGAGCGGATTTTTCCGCAAGGTAAACAACTACATTCAGACCAGCATTGCCGAGAAAGAAGGCACGATGCAATATACCAACGTCCCTGCCGTCCACGTGAAAGGTGTGGAAGGGGAAATACGCTACGACTGGCAAGGCAGACTGCAGCTCTCCACCAACGTCAGTTACCAAGACACCCGCGACCAGCAGAAGTACAAGGGCGACGGAAAACCCTCCGCCACCTACAACAACCGTGTGCCCAACCGTCCCTGGCTCTTTGGCAGTGTAGAAGCATACTATACCTTCCGCAACATCGCCCTGCCCGAAAGCAGACTGCGCCTGGGTTGTACCTATCAGTGGGTGCACTGGTACTTTTTGACCTGGGAAGCTTACGGCTCGTATGACAACAAGGCACGCATTCCCGCCCAGCACATCTGTAATGCCGACATCACTTACTCATGGAGACGCGGACGCTATAATCTGGCTTTGGAGTGTACCAACTTCCTCGACAAGACAGCCTATGACAACTACAAGCTGCAGAAGCCCGGACGTGCTTTTTTTGCTAAATTCAGACTATTCATTAACTAATCATTTAATAATTCATTCAAAATGAGAAAATTCAAATTTACACTGATTGCCTTTATGGCTGCCATGATGGCACTGTCATTCACAGCGTGTTCCGATGATGACCCGGAACCTAATCCTAATCCGGACCCGGAAGTCAATGAGGATAACTATCACTTCGACCTATTTGTAACCGTAGACAAGCACGGCGGGATGAGTAGCAAGAATACCACTATCGTCCATAGCGTCAACTCATTGGCCGCAGAGCAGGGTGTCATCACTGTGAAAAGAGAAGGTTCGGAACTGGGAGATTACTCCATGGAGACTATCTCTAAAGGAAAATATTACTACCAGATTCCCGCAACCAATGACCGTTTCGTGAAATATCAAATCAAGAACAATGCTGTTCAGGTAATTGCAGAACGTCCCTTCAAGACCAACAGCTATAAGGTGCGTGCCTACACACATGCCTGGATTGACGACAATACACTCATCATCATGTCTACCAATGGCGGGAAAGACCAAGTGATTTATACAAAGCTGAACGCAAAAGACCTGACAATCCTCGATGAAGGTACTCTGAACATACCTGATCCTACCAACTGGACCAAGCTGACAAGCTCCGGTATCCTTACCTACCGCAAATCGGACAATAGATTGTACTACTTCTATTATTGGAAAGAAAAAGCCGGTCTGACAATTGCAAGCGAACAAGAGCCTAATTTCCACACAGCCATCATCAATCCGGTAACTATGGAAGTAGAAAAAGACATCAAATCTCCCGTTGAAGGTGAAATGGCAGGAAGTGCCTATGGAGAGCTGATGCAAAACTGCGTGATGTATGACGAAGCAGACAACCTCTACCTGGCTTGTTTCCATGAAGAGGCAAGTGGTATTGAAAAGGGGATGCTACTACGCATTAAGGTAGGCGCAACAGAATTTGACACTTCCTACAACGGTTATCAAAATGCAGACGGTAAGTTGATGACAGTTCAGTATTTAGGAAACAACAAAGCTTTGGTCTATGCTCGCAATGACAAAGCTCCTATCAGCGATAAAGCAGCTGCTGCAGGAATCAAAAAGCCTACAGCTATCGATGCATTCTCACACTACTATACCGTCATCGACCTTGCCACCGGAACCAAGACACGCTTAAGCTATGATGGCAAGGAAATCGGTTACAGCGGCGGTCGCTTCTCACAGCGTTCTGTCATCTTCAACAACAAAGCATACATTGGTGTAAACACTGAAGAAGATGCCAACGCCGTTATCTACATCTATGACATCAAGACCGGTAATGTAGAGAAAGGAGCCGAAGTGGACGGACGCTTCTACTTCGATATGATACGTGTCATAGAGAACGATTAAAACAAGCATCAGTATTTATGAAGAATTTGTTTGTCTTTTTATTCCTTTGTAATTTCCTCCTCCTCTGCCATGCGCACGGGGGAGGCAATTACGAGCACAGCGATATGCTTGCAAGTATGAAACCCGGTGACAAGGCCGCCCTGCTCATGGTGCACTTCGGCACTACGCATGACGATACCCGTGCCCTCACCATTGATGCCATCAACGCCAAGGCACAAGCTGCCTTCCCGGAGTTGAAGTTCCAAGAAGCCTATACGTCGCGCATCATTATCCGCCGCTTGAAAGAGCGCGGCACCACGAAGCTGACTCCACTGGATGCCATGCTGAAACTGCGCAGCGAAGGTTACACACACCTCATCGTGCAGAGCACCAACATCATTGACGGAGTAGAAATGGAATCACTCCTCCGGGATGTGGAAAGCGCACTGCCCTTCTTCAAGGAAATACGCGTAGGTACTCCCCTGCTCTACTCTATAGAAGATGCAGAGAAGGTGGCAGATATTCTGGGCAACCGCTACAACGTCCCGGCACAAGGCAAAAAGGCTGCCAAAGAAAACTTCGTGCTTGTGGGCCACGGCACTTATACTCCTGCCACTGCCATCTACAGTCAGATGGACTATATGCTGAAAGCAGGCGGACTGACCAATTTCCATGTGGGCACCATCGAAGGTTATCCTACCTTTGACACCATGCTGGCACAACTGAAAGCCGGGAAAGCCAAACGTGTGACCCTCATCCCCTTCATGTTTGTTGCCGGAGACCATGCCAAAAACGACATTGCCGGAGAGTGGAAGGAGATGCTCGAGAAAGAAGGCTTCACCGTCAGTGCACAACTGGAAGGACTGGGACAAATTCCGGAAATTCAAGAAATATTCATTGACCATATCCGTTTCGGACTGAAGCACCGCATGCTGGACATCATGACGAAGAAGGCGGCCTATGCTGCCGGAAAAGACACAGAATAATATACCCATTAGTGGGTATTTAGTGTTCTTGAATCATCTTGTACTTTTGCAGGAAAAAAGCGAACGACAATGAATGTTATCACCAAACTGATGTACTCTATTCATAGGATACTGGGCACTTTGCTCTGTATCCTATTTCTCATGTGGTTCCTCTCCGCCTTCGTGATGATGTACCACCGCTTTCCCCGTGTCAGCGCCAAAGAGAAAATGCAAAAGCTGGATATGCTCTCCCAAACCGGAGACTCACTTCCGGACATCTCCTCCGTCACAGCCCGCCTGCCCCGTGGCGTAAAGGTCAGGTCTACGATACTGAACCTCAATGCCGGACACCCCGAGTTCAGCTTTAGTACCACAAAAGGCACGCTTCATTTCCTTGCCGATTCCACCATCTCACGACCCTCTCTGGACAGCGAACACCTGCACCGGACAGCAGCTTTGTGGTGTTCTTCTCCCATTACCCGTATCGACACCCTCCACTCTCTGGACCAATGGATTCCCTTCGCTGAACTGAAAAAGGAAATGCCCATTTATAAAATATACTTTGCCGACGATGCCGGGACACAGCTCTATCTGAGTTCACAAAACGGTGAGGCCTTGCAGTTCTCCAACAGAAGCGAACGCTTCTGGGCATGGCTGGGTGCCATTCCCCACTGGGTATACTTCACCTGGCTGCGGCAGGACACCGTCCTTTGGACTAAGACCGTCATCTGGCTCACAGCTCTGGGTTGTCTCATGGTCATTGCCGGCATTTGGGTAACTGTGGATGTATGGCGTAAGACGCACCGAAGCCGCCATCCCAAGTTCTCCCCCTACCGAAAAAGATGGTATCACTGGCACTACGTCAGCGGAATCTTTTTCGGCATCTTCGTACTGACCTTCACCTTCAGCGGCATGATGTCTCTGGCAGACATTCCCGAATGGATTCATAAACCGGCACTGAAGAAAGGCAGCGCCACACGCACGCTCCATGCCCGTGCCCCACAACCGGAGGATTACCCCTTGGACTACCGCCGTGTCATAGCTGCCTATCCCCAAGCTTTGCAGATAGAGTGGCGCAACTTCCGCGAACATCCCTACTACATCGTAAAAGATAGAAAAAACGAGTATTACATCGATGCCGCCGACAGCCTGCCGCGTCCGTTACAACTCTCCGAAGAAGAAATCCTGAAAGGCGTGGAAAGCATTTATACCTCCCAGCGTGATTCTTCACAACATATCCCCGGCATACGTATCTCCCGGCTCGAACATTTCGAGACCTACTATCGCGACATGAGCAATATGTATCGCGGACGACCCCAGCTTCCCGTCTGGAAGATAACGGTGGACGACCCGGACCGGAGCGTCTATTACATTCACCCGGAAACGGGAATCATCCGCCATGTAGACACCTCCTCCCGCTGGAAATACTGGAGCTATACAGCCCTGCACCGCATGCGTCTGCCCGGTCTGAACTCCAATGCCACCCTGCGCAAGACTGTGCTTTGGGTATTGCTGCTTGGAGGTACAGCCGTTTGCATCACGGGTGTGGCGTTAAGTGTGAATTATATAAGAAGAAAATGTTGTAAAAGACAAAAACGCTATTAACGAGAATAAACTTGTATGAATAAGAAAAGACTTGGAATATTCCTCGGCAGCATAGCCCTATTGATTGTCTGCAGCTTTGCGGCCTATCAGTACTGGCTTGCTCCTACACGTATACTTATTATCAACGCAACCCTGGCACAAGCTGCCGACATTGCCCTGAACAATGACTGCGCCCGGATAGAAGTCACCTGCATAAAAAAAGAAGAGGTGAAGGACCTTTCCGGCTATGATGCCATCGTGATGTACAGCAGAGGGCTATACCTTGACGACGGCCAGATTGCCGAAGTGGAACGGGTGGGTGCCAGCGGAGTACCAGTCTTTACGAATACGTTACGAAATTTCACCCTCTCCCTCAATCACAATGTTACCAATGAACAACAGCATACGCTACGGGAGTATCTCAAGAACGGCAACAAGCACAACTACCGGAATGCCTTACTCTACCTGCGCCACATCGCCACTCCCCACCGGTGGGGACACCAGGATTACGAGCCTCCCATCCCATTGCTGGAGAACATGTTCTACCACCGCGAATACGGCCGCTACTTCAGTACTCCGCAAGAGGTGACCGCCTATCTGAAAGAAAAAAATCTCTACCATGAGGACGGACGCAACCTTGCCCTGATTTCCGGACTCAACTTTCCGATGGAAGGAAACCGTGCCCACGTAGATTCCCTCATCACGTGCTTGACACAAGCAGGCTTCAATGTCTATCCTTTCACAGCCGGAGGTCAACCGCGTGCCGATATGATACGTACCCTCCATCCCGATGCAGTAGTCTACCTGCCTATGGGACGGCTGGGCAATGACTCACTCATCAACTGGCTGCACCAGGAAAACATTCCTTTATTCATGCCCTTCCCGCTGATTCAGCCCCACGAGGAATGGCTGGACCCGGATACCCCCGTCAGCGGTGGCACACTGACCGCCCGTGTAGTGGTGCCTGAGATAGATGGAGGCATGCTACCCCTCTGCATCGCTACCCAAAACGAAAACAAACAAGGATACTATCTGTACACCGCTGAAAATGAACGGATAGATGCCGTAGTGGACCATATTACCAAGTACATGTCCTTGAGAGACATGTCCAACAAAGAAAAGCGCGTTGCTATCTGTTACTTCAAGACTCCGGGAAAAGACGCCCTGCTGGCAAGCGGTATGGAAGTGATTCCTTCACTCTATAACTTCTTGAAACGCCTGCGTTCGGAAGGGTACGACGTCAGTGGACTGCCTGCTACTGTAGAGGAGTTCGGCAAGCGGATACATCGTGACGGTGCCGTCATGGGTTCGTATGCCAAAGGAGCACAAGAACAGTTTTTGAAAACGGCACACCCGATATGGCTTTCTACCGAGCAATACGAACAATGGGCACACGAAGTACTCCTTCCCGAGAAATATCAGGAAGTGACAGACAGATATGGAGATGCGCCCGGCAATCTGCTGGTAACAGAGGACAGTATTGCCATTGCCTGCCTGCAATTCGGCAATATCCTACTCTTCCCCCAGCCCCGCCCGGCATTGGGAGATGATGAGTTCAAACTGGTGCATGGAATGCCGGTAGCGCCGCCCCACAGCTACCTGGCTCCTTATCTGTATATGCAAAAAGGATTCAAGGCAGATGCAGTGATTCACTTCGGCACCCACGGCAACTTGGAATACACGCCCGGAAAGAATGTGGCACAGTCGCAGGCCGACTGGTCGGATGTACTGATTGGTAACCTCCCCCACTTCTATTTCTATACCACCGGAAACGTAGGCGAGGGTATCATTGCCAAACGCCGGACACATGCCGTACTGGTCACCCATCTCACTCCGCCCTACGTGGAGAGCGGTATGCGCCAACGCTATTCGGCCTTGCTCGAAGATATTCACAAAGTGCTGGACGAAGGTACCGAAAAACACCGAACCCTAGGAATAAGTATCAAAAAAGAAGCCATGCGTCTGGGACTGCATCGCGACCTCAACCTCGACTCCATCTCCAGTGACCCCTACACAACCAAGGAGTTGGAACGTCTGGATGCCTTCACCGAAGAGATAGCCAACGAAAAGATACTGGGTGCGTACTACACCATGAACGAGCCTTATTCTGACCGCGACCTGCTGACTACCACTCTCGCCGTCGCTGCCGACCCGCTGGCATACGAAACGGCCCGCAAGGACCGTGATAAAGGTAAAATCACCACAGAACAGTTGCAAGACTTCACCTATATAGCCCACCACTACTTGCCTGCCGCCAGGAAAAGGCTGACCGCCTTACTCCAGAATCCACCCAAGGATACTGCATCTGTAGCACCGGAGCTTCGCCCCGCCCTACTCTATCGCGAACAGTTGCTTGCCTCCCCCGTCAACGAACAGAATGCCATGGTGCGTGCACTCAGCGGAGGAACCGTATTCCCTGCGCCGGGAGGTGACCCCGTACTGAACCCGAACGTTCTGCCCACCGGACGCAACATGTACAGCATCAACGCCGAGAATACTCCCAACCCAAGGGCTTGGGAAGATGGAAAGCGATTGGCAGAAGCGACTTTAAAACAGTACATCAGCAAGCACGGCGAATATCCCCGGAAAGTAAGCTATACCTTCTGGGCAGGCGAATTCATCAATACGGAAGGAGCTACGCTGGCCCAGGTATTCTGGATGCTGGGAGTAGAACCCGTACGCGACGCCCAAGGCAGAGTGGTTGACCTGAAACTGGTGCCCAGTGAAGAACTGGGGCGTCCGCGCATCAATGTGCTGGTACAAGTGTCCGGACAGCTACGCGACATAGCCGGTTCCCGCTTGAAGTTACTGACCGATGCTATACGTCTGACATCGGAAGCCGGAGATGAGACCTATCCCAACTATGTGGCATCGGGTACACTGTTGCAGGAAAAATTACTGGTAGAAAAGGGAACTTCCCCCAAACGTGCCCGTGAAATGTCTGTGATGCGTGTATTCGGACCGGTCAACAGCGGATACAGTACCGGTATGATGGCCTATACCGAGCACAGCGGCTCGTGGGAAAGCGAAAAGGAGATAGCCGAAGGATACCTCAACAATATGGGTGCCTCTTATGGGGACGACGAAAATTGGGGAGACGTCCAGGAAGGTTTGTTTGCCTCGGCACTGTCCGAAACGGATGTTGTCATCCAGCCCCGTCAAAGTAACACATGGGGCCCCATCTCCCTGGATCATGTATACGAATTTACGGGTGGACTCTCGCTCACCGTCAAAACCGTGACCAGCAAGGAACCGGATGCCTATATGGCAGACTACCGCAACCGGACCAACCGCCGCATGCAGGATGCCAAAGAGGCCATTGCCGTAGAGACACGTTCCACCATCTTGAACCCTACCTTTATACAAGAGCGGATGAAAGGCGGGGAAGGTTCGGCGCAGATGTTCGGCGAAATCTTCCGCAACATCTTCGGCTGGCACGTCATGCGTCCGTCGGCCATGGACAAAGAACTGTTCAATGACTTGTATAGAATGTATATAAAGGATGAGAATAAGCTGGGCATTCACGAGTACTTCCTCCGCGTCAATCCCGCCGCATTCCAGGCTATGACAGCCGTCATGCTGGAAAGCGCCCGCAAAGGTTACTGGAAAGCATCTGATGAGCAACTGAAAACCACTGCTTCCCTGCATGCACAAATCACACGCGAAAAAGGTGCCGCTTGTACCGAATTCGTTTGCGACAATGACAAGCTACAGTCGTTCGTTGCCGACCAGTTGGATAATAGCGAGAAGCAGACCTATACCCAGAACATGAAGGAGGTACACGAAGCATCCGCAACCGATGGCAAGGATGTCGTACTGAAAGAACACAAACTGACTTCCGAACAAACGGTACGTAAGAACAGGGTGAACGGAGTGGTTGCAGGCAGTCTTGTCGTCATCACCTTCATCGGACTGGTCGTACTGTTGAAGAAAAGAAAAAAAGAATAAATAGAAACAGAGTATTATGGAATACGTCATTCATCTGTTAGCCCTATTCATCGCCCTCAATTTTCTATTAAAGGTGGGGTTCTATCCACGCTGGGGAATGTGGACGGTTGCCGCAGGCTGTGCCTTTTTTGCGTGGCTGGTGACTCCATGGATGACGGAACAGTCCAAGACCGTGGTGGCAGCTTTCTTTGCCTCCCGTCCACAGATGTTGAACTTGTCGGTATGTGTCACTCTGGAAGCCGCCATAATGATAACTTTCTGTTTCGACTGTTTCGCAAAAATGCGTACCCGCAACACGGCCTTCAAACAAGCGGTCACCCTCTTCCTGAAGTTATACCCCGGCATACTGATAGGCGGAGTAATATGCTATGTCCTGGCACTGCTGCTTTTCACTTTTCCCGGAATAGATTTCGGCAGTCTCTCATGGATAGCAGCCGGTGTTACTTTCTTTGCAGTCGGTGCCGGTAGCCATTTGCTGCGATATGCTATCGGTGACAAGCCGCTGCGCTTGGAAGTATTGTTCATTGTCAATATTTTCATTGTTATATTGAGCATCATTGCCACGGGCTATTGAAACGAATTAAAGAATTAAAAACTAAAAAGATATATGGAAACAATCTCAAACACACTGTTCTGGATTTCGAACGGGCTGCTGGTTCCCGTCATAGTCCTGCTGCTGCTATTCTTTCTACGTGCCATTCTCCTTGCGGGAGGTTTCTTCGGGGAATTCTATCAACGGATGAAATTACAGAAGCAATTCGCTGAAACACTGGAGAACATTACCCCAGAGAATATAGACGGACTGCTGCAGCAACTCCCATCGGCAGGCAACTCCCCTCTCCTCCGCAGCATGTCCAAATTGTCCGCACACCGGGATGACGACGCCTACTGCGAACACCTGCTTGCCAATTATGAAGTGGAAGCCGAGAAGGAGTTGGGACGTTCGCGTACTTTCATCAAGCTGGGTCCTATGTTGGGACTGATGGGTACCCTCATCCCGATGGGTCCCGCACTGGTGGGGCTGGCACAAGGAGACATCTCCTCCATGGCCTACAATATGCAGGTGGCTTTTGCCACTACAGTGGTAGGTTTGGTCATTGCTGCTGTCGGCATCATTACCCTGCAAGTGAAACAACGCTGGTATGCCCGCGAAATGAACGACTTGGAATATCTGTACAAAGTGATAAGCCGCCAAACGGCCGAAAAGGAATAACGGACTAACGATACGAAAACTATGAAGAGTAAGAGAAACAGATTACTGCACAGCGATTCGGACTCCGACCCCATGGGTACGGTAGCCAATCTTTTTGACGTAGCGATGGTCTTTGCCGTAGCCTTGATGGTGGCTCTCGTCTCCCGCTTCAATATGACGGAGATGTTTTCCAAAGAAGACTTCACCATGGTGAAGAATCCCGGAAAGGAAAATATGGAAATCATTACCAAAGAAGGGCAGGAAATCAAGAAATACACTCCCAGCGAAGACCCAAAGACCTCCGGTAAAAGAGGAAAGAAAGTGGGAGTTGCCTATCAGCTTGAAAATGGAGAGATTATCTATGTGCCGGAATAAGGGAATACAGTACCTATTAATAGCTATTTGGCCATCGCAGTATAACAACTATTAAGTATTTCACCCTCCGATAATGGTATGTACATTTGCAGCGTTATATAAAATAAAACAATATATGATAAAGCAAAGACTTCTCACAGCTCTCCTTATGGGAGGAATCATCGCCACCGGTGCCTATGCACAAGCAGAAAAAGGTGACAGCGACGATATGACCAAGAAAACTCACGAGTTGAACCCGGTCGTAGTAACGGGTACGGGTACACATCAGCGACTGAAGAACACTCCGTCTCCGGTATCGGTTATCACTGCCAACGAGATAAAGCGTGCCGGTATCACCGACTTCCAGCAGGCCTTGACCATGATGGTACCCTCGCTCTCCTTCCGTCCGAACGCAATGGGGTCCTATCTGATGATGAACGGACTCTCCAACAAGCACGTGCTGATATTGGTCAACGGACGCAAGGTCACGGGAGACATTACCGGTAACATCGACCTCAACCAAATAGACATGACCCGCGTCAAACGCATCGAGGTACTGAACGGAGCCGCTTCTTCCCTTTATGGTTCGGATGCCATCGGCGGTGTAATCAATATCATTACCAACGAGCCTAAAGATGTGGTAGCCTTCAGCAGCAATAGCAGCTATACGAGAAAGAATCAATTCTCCCAAGGCTTGAATCTGGACATCGCCCAAGGAAAAATAGGGTCCTATACTTCCTATAAATACGACCACTCCGACGGTTGGCAAAACAGCCATCTGACAGAAGATGGAGAAGACATCATCGAAACGATTGCCCCGCTCTCCCTGGGCTACAGCTCGAATAACTTTTCGCAGAAGTTTACCTATGATGCTACGGACCAGCTTTCCTTCTATGCCAACGGTGGATACTATAACCGCGGACTCGAACGTCCGGTAGAACGCGAAGACATCACCGGCGGAAGCAAGTACAACACTACCTACGAAGGTTACAACTGGGGGGCAGGCGCCAAATACAAACTGAGTAAACGCAACGTTATCCAGTTCGACTATTCAGGAAACAATTACGCATCACGCTACAAATACCTGATAGAAAACAGCGGATACCTGCCCGGAGAGTATGCGCTTACCAAGCTTCAGAAATTCCATGATGCCGAGTTGAAAGGTATCTTCGGTTTTACAACCAACAGCACTACGGTGTTCGGTGTGGACTATCGCCGTGAAGTGCTCCGCCGTCCCGACTCTGATTTGGACAAAAGTGTCTATACGACATCAGCCTACGGCCAGCATGAAGTGAAGCTATGGAACCATCTGACCGGTGTTGTGGGTGTACGCTACGACCATCACGAACAGACGGGTGGACGCTTCACCCCCAAAGTGGCAGCCATGTACAACATAGGCAACTTCAATGTACGTGCCACCTATGCTGCCGGATTCCGCGCTCCGGGAATCGACGAGCTCTACTACCACATGTTCAAGAAGACAATGGGTACACGAGCCACCATCTCATTGGGTGACGAGAACCTCGACCCCGAACGCAGCAACTATTACTCCATCAACATGGAATACCGCACCAACCGTTTCAGTGCTTCCGTCACTGGTTACCTGAACTATGTAAAGAACATGGTAACTTCCAAATCCACTAAATTCGATGACCTACCGGAAGCAGAGCAGAACCAGTTGCGTGAAGAGTTCCCCGAAATCGGTGACCTTTCATCCACGAAAAACCTAAGTGTCAAGAACTACTTCAATTTCGAGAAAGCTACCGTCAAAGGCTTTGAAGTGAACTTGAACGGCAATCTGTTCCCGGGCTTCACCCTGGCCGGAAACTATACCTACGCCTATGGACGCGGTCTGAACGAAGGAGGCGAATGGCAAAACATCGAACGCAGCATACGCCATACAGCCACCATCACCGGAAACTATACACACAGCTGGAGCGACTATACCTTGAACCTCAACTTGAACGGTCGTCTGCAAAGCAAAGTCTATTATCCGGGTGACGCGGACGGCAATGCTCCGGGCTACGGCATCTGGAACCTCAATACCCGCCATACCTTCGACGGCTTCCGCAACTTTGTCATCGAACCGGGCATCGGCATAGACAATATCTTCAACAAGAAGGACAACCGCCCGCTGAACAAGAACTTCACCTTGTATTCCCCGGGACGTTCGGTAGTAGTCAGCCTGGCACTCAGACTAAAATAATTTCTCCATAACGCTTTTAGAAACAACAACAATTATGAAACATTTTTTCATCACTCTCTATTTACTCGGCATCAGCCTCTTCTCCTCCGCACAACAAGAGGAGAAGGCGGCTCTGCTCATCACCCATTATGGCAGTTCGGACCCTCAGACACGTGCCTTGACGCTCGACGTCGTGACCCGTGAGGCACAAGAAGCCTTTCCGCAGTTTACAGTGCGCGAAGCATACATCTCGCCGATTGTACGAAAAAGACTTGCCAAGGAGGGTGTGTACAAAGACAGCCCTACGGATGCACTGCTGAAACTTCGCGCCGAAGGCTACCAGACCATCTACGTCCAGAGCACCACCTTGATAGAAGGCAGTGAGATGACCTCCGTCCGCAGGGATGCAGACAAGCTCCGTCCCTTCTTCAAGGAGATAAAAGTGGGAAATCCCCTGCTCTACTCCGTCGAAGACTGCGAGAAGGTAATCGGTATACTGACCGCCGAACAGCCGGAAAAGAAAGAAGACATTGTCTATGTGGGGCACGGCAACCAGCTACCCAGCACGGCTACTTACGCCATGCTCGACTTCATGATGAAAGCCCATGGACTGAAGAACTTCCACGTCAGCACCATTGAAGGATATCCTACCCTGGACGCAACCCTGCTGCAACTGAAAGAGACACGCCCCAAGAGCGTGACATTGGTTCCGTTGCTGTTGGTATGCGGCAACCATACCAAGGAAGACATTGCCGGCGTGTGGAAGACGGAACTTGAAAAGCAAGGCTATCAAGTGAATGTACGCATGCAGGGACTGGGCGAAAACAAAGCCATCCGCCAGCTCTATATGGAACACATCAAAGCCATGCTAAAAGATTGATAACCAGCAAGCGTAAAAGGGTTACACCTTTTACATACCAAGGCTACACCCTTTGCTCCGGATGGCTACACCATTCCGGACAAAGGGTGTAGCTCTTTTCAATGTACACAGATTACGGACATTTGTAACCATATTACGGATTCCTCCTCCTGCAATATGGAACTTTCCGGATTATTCTCTACATTTGTACAAAACTAACAGGAACGTTTATGGAAGAAGTAATCAAGCTCAATGCTGTAGACCAATACAACAAGATGTTCGGTCTCGAAACCCTGCATCCGCTGGTCAGCGTAGTCGATTTGTCCGAAGCCACCGGATATCCCAGGCATTTCACCTTGAACTATGGCGTATACGCCCTTTTCCTCAAAAACACCAAATGCGGAGACATACGCTATGGAAAACAGTATTACGATTACCAGGAAGGCACGGTAACCAGCTTCGCCCCGGGCCAGGTGACCGAGGTCAACATGCTGGAAGGTATGCAGCCCAGCGCCTCCGGCCTGCTGTTCCACCCCGACTTGATAAAAGGCACCTCGCTGGGACAGGGAATAAAGCAGTATTCCTTCTTTTCCTATTCCTCTACCGAGGCACTGCATTTGTCCGAAGACGAGAAAGAAATCTTCCTCGACTGTCTGAAGAAGATTAAGATGGAAATCCAACGCCCCATCGACAAGCACAGCAAGGGTCTGATTGCGCGCAACATCGAGCTACTGTTGGACTACTGCATGCGTTTCTACGAACGCCAGTTCATCACCCGCTCGGCAGCCAACAAAGACATCCTGATGAAATTTGAAGCACTGATAGATGACTATTTCCAGAGCGACAAACCGCAGACCGAAGGACTGCCTTCCGTGAAATACTTCGCAGACAAAGTGTTCCTCTCCTCCAACTATTTCGGAGATTTGGTGAAGAAGGAAACCGGAAAGACGGCGCAGGAATATATCCAGAACAAAATCATCGACCTGGCCAAAGAAATGATTATAGGAAGCGGGAAGACGGTCAGCCAGATTGCCTATGAGCTGGGATACCAGTATTCGCAGCACTTCAACCGCGTGTTCAAGAAGAACGTAGGCTATACTCCGAGCGAATACCGGCACTTACAGGTTTAGACAATAAGGATTCACCACAGATTACGCGGATTAACACAGAGTTTTTTCGGTTTCATCAAATATAAGTTCTATCTTTGTATGCCAATAGAACATATGGATATGAAACACCCCAAAATAATTGTTGCCGGCATCGGACCGGGCAATGAATCGGATATAACTCCCGCCGTAATTTCCGCTTTGCAAGAATCAGATGTAGTGGTGGGATATAAGTATTATTTCCAGTTTGTAACCCCTTATCTCCACCCCTCAACAACATGCATAGATACCGGCATGAAGCGTGAGCGCGCCCGTGCCGAGCAGGCTTTCGAGCTGGCAGAGCAGGGAAAGACGGTCTGCGTCATCAGTTCCGGGGATGCGGGCATCTATGGTATGACGCCGCTTGTCTACGAGATGAAGCGGGAAAGGAACAGCGACGTGGAAATCGTTTCGCTGCCGGGCATCAGCGCTTTCCAAAAGGCAGCCTCACTGCTGGGAGCTCCCGTAGGACATGACTTCTGTGTCATCTCCCTTTCAGACCTGATGACTCCCTGGGAGCGTATTGAAAGGCGTATCATCGCAGCCGCTGCCGCCGACTTCGTGACGGCAGTCTACAACCCCAAAAGTGAAGGACGCTACTGGCAGCTTTACCGCTTGAAAGAACTCTTTCTGCAGGAAGGACGCTCACCGGAAACGCCCGTGGGATATGTACGCCAGGCAGGACGCCCGGAACAAGCGGTACACATCACCACGCTGGGAGATTTCAATCCCGAAGAGGTGGATATGTTTACAGTCGTATTGATAGGCAACTCACAGTCCTACGAATGGAACGGAGCCTTCATCACTCCGCGCGGCTATTACCGGGACACGAATACCGAAGCCACGGGCATCGGGCAAGACATCATGATTCGTAGTTTCCGTACCATCGAAAAGGAACTGAAGAACAAGCATATTCCCCTCGACCATAAATGGGCTTTACTCCATGCCATACATACCACCGCCGATTTTGAAATGGAGCATCTGCTGCATACGGACGAAGGTGCCGTGGCTTCCTTGTATCAAGCCATCGAGAAAGGCGGAATCAAGACGATTGTCACAGACGTCACGATGGCAGCCAGCGGTATCCGCAAAGGAGCTTTGCAGCGGCTGGGCATAGAGGTGAAATGTTACCTCGGCGACCCGCGCACGGCGACGATGGCTGCAGAGAAAGGCATCACCCGTACCCAGGCAGGCATTCGCCTGGCTGTGGAGGAGCATCCCGATGCTTTCTTTGTATTCGGCAATGCACCTACGGCACTTATGGAACTCTGCGACCTGATACGTAAGGGCAAGGCACATCCGGCGGGCATTGTTGCCGCACCGGTAGGCTTTGTGCATGTGCAAGAGTCCAAACACATGGTGAAACCCTTTACGGAAATACCCAAGATTATCGTAGAAGGACGTAAGGGAGGCAGCAACTTGGCTGCCACGCTGGTGAACTCCGTGCTGTGCTACAACGATGCGGAGCAGTTGCGCCCGGGCAGGGATGTGTAAGTGAAAAGAGACATTCCATAACATTACTTGTTACGACCGATAACATTACTTGTTATGCCCCCTTACATTACTTGATATTTTCATAAGATTACTCATTGAATGAAACACAGATTTATAATCATAGGAATGGATGACAACCGTTCCCCCTTCTTTCCGCCGGAAGCACTGGCACAGATACGGAAGGGGAAGTTCTTCTCCGGCGGCATACGGCATAAGGAGATTGTCGGTCCTCTGCTGCCTGCCGGGGCCGAATGGATTTCCATCACCGTACCGCTGGAGCGTGTCTTTTCCCGTTATGAAGAAATATTTACCCGCTTCGAAGAGACGGCTACGGACGACTCCATCATTGTATTCGCGTCCGGCGACCCGTTATTCTTCGGTTTTGCCAATACCATAAAGCGTAAGCTTCCCGAGGCAGACATTCTGCTCTATCCCGCTTTCAATTCCTTGCAGACATTGGCACACCGCCTCGTCATGCCGTATGACGACATGCGCACCGTCTCCCTGACAGGACGCCCGTGGCAGGAGTTCGACCGTGCCCTCATAGAGCATGCACCCAAAATAGGCATCCTCACCGACCGCGAACATACCCCGGTCACCATTGCCGCCCGCATGCTGGAATACGGGTACTCCCACTACACACTATACATCGGCGAGCATCTCGGCAATCCCGAAAAGGAACGCATACGCCGGATGACACCCCAGGAAGCAGTTGCCGGTGACTTCGAACATCCCAACTGCCTGCTGCTGGACAGCCATCCCGGACAATGCCGCACAAACTCCCTGCACGGCAACGTACAAGCCCCGGACCTTCCAGTCCGTCCTTTCGGCATTCCCGATGAAGAGTTTGCCCATCTTGACGGACGCGCCCGCATGATAACCAAGGCTCCCATCCGCCTGCTCACCCTGCAGGCATTGGAACTGAACCGCCGCCGCGTCTTCTGGGACATCGGTTTCTGTACCGGTTCCGTCTCCATCGAAGCCCGCCTGCAATTTCCTCATCTCGCCGTCATCTCCTTCGAGATACGCCCCGAAGGAAAGGAGCTGATGGATACCAACTCCCGCCGCTTCGGCGCACCGGGCATTACGGCGGTAACCGGAGATTTCCTGCACACCGATCTCACTCCCTTTGCCCGCCCCGATGCCGTCTTCATCGGTGGACACGGCGGACATCTGGAGGAAATGATAGAGAAAGTGAAACAAGTGCTGCACCCCGAAGGCTGCATCGTCTTCAACTCCGTATCGGCAGAAAGCAAGGAGGCGTTCTGCCGAGGAATCGAGCGGAACGGAATGGTGCTCCACCCTTCCACCCATATCGCCTTGAACGAATATAACCCCATTGAAATTATGAAAGCCACGCTTTCTTAAACATACCCATTATGAAAACAGCTATTATTCTAATCTCCGAAGCCGGTTTGAGCATAGCCCAATCACTGCTCAACGAACTTCCCGACTCCGAAATCTTCACCCTCAGGCACGAAGAGGGATGCACACATATAGAATCCGCCGGCAAATTCACAGCGGAAAACTTCAACCGCTATGATGCCTTTGTCTTCATTGGCGCCATGGGAATCTGTGTCCGCACCATCGCTCCTTGCGTGAAGAACAAATATACCGACCCTGCCGTGGTTTGCGTGGACAGTACCGGTAAATTTGCCATCTCCGTACTTTCCGGACACATCGGAGGAGCCAACGAACTGACCCACCAGGTAGCGAATATCCTCGGGGCCGAACCGGTAGTCACCACGCAAAGCGACTGCACCGGCCTATGGGGACTCGATACCCTGCCCCAACGTTTCGGGTGGTTTCCGGTCATCAACGCCGAGCCCTCCACCCTCCTGTTGGCAGAACTTGCCAAGACGCCCGAAGAGAAAAAAAGAGTATGCATGAACGAGCATATCAGCCTCTTCGTTTCCGGCAAGCCCACCGCCCTGCTGCTCACGGTGCGCAATGAAGGTACGGACTGGATGGAGGCGCACCTGCCGCCTCATGTAGAAGTATTCTACCGGGTGCAGGACATTAGACCTTCACGCTTCAAACTGATTCTGTGCGTATCTCCCCAAGTCCCCAACTTCCCGGAAATGCCTATGATATGCTACGTGCCCTGTGTCGTACACCTCGGCATCGGCCTTGCCCGGCTGGCAGGTCCCGTACGGAAAGTGGAGAAAGAGATTATGAACACGCTGAAGGAATACGGTATCATGCCCCAAAGCATCGCCTCCATCTCCACGATTAAAGCCAAAAGTGACGAACCGGTAGTGAAAGCGCTCCAAAAGAAGTTCCCGGTCTACTTCTATACAGCCGAGGAACTGGCAGAGATAGAGGTGCCCCATCCCAGTAAAACCGTCATGAAGCACATGGGTACCCCCAGCGTCAGCGAAGCCGCCGCCTTGCTGAGTGCAAACAACTCCCGGCTGCTGGTGCCCAAGAAGAAAGGAGAGAACTATACCGTGGCCGCCGCCCTCGACATAAGAACTGTGCGCCAGGGCCACATCGAAATAGTGGGTGCCGGCCCGGGCGACCCGGACCTGGTTTCCGTACGCGGACGCCAAATGCTGGAACGCGCCGACCTCATTCTGTATGCCGGCAGTCTCGTTCCCAGGGAGCTGACTCTCTGTGCCAAGGCCGGTGCTACCGTACTCAGCTCCGCTTCCATGGATTTGGAGGAACAATTTGAAGTGATGAAGAAGTTCTATGACAAGGGAAAATTCATCGTACGCCTGCATACGGGTGACCCTTGTATCTATGGTGCCATTCAGGAACAGATGAACTACTTTGACCAGCACGGTATGAGCTACCACATCACCCCCGGCATATCCTCCTTCCAGGCGGCGGCAGCTGCCTTGAAGTCGCAGTTCACCATTCCGGAAAAAGTGCAAAGCATCATCCTAACACGCGGCGAAGGACGCACGCCCATGCCCGAACGCGAAAAGCTACATCTCATGGCACGCTCACAAAGTACCATGTGCATCTTCCTTAGTGCAAGCATTGCGGAGCAGGTGCAGGAAGAACTGTTGCAGGAGTATCCGGAAACTACCCCCGTAGCTGTCTGCTACCACTTGACATGGAAAGACGAACAAATATTCAGGGGGGAACTCAAAGACCTTGCCAGAATAGTGAAGGAAAATAACCTCACCTTGACAACCATGATTGTCGTAGGCGAAGCCATCGGCAACCGTGAAGGTCTGTCACGGCTCTATGCACACGAGTTCAAGCATCTGTACCGGAAATAAATCAACGATTAATCACCCATAACCATTCAAACATGATATTAATATTTGGCGGAACCACCGAAGGACGCATAGCCATCCAAACCCTTGAAGAAGCCGGAAAAACTTTCTACTACTCTACCAAAGGGGATGAGCAGGACGTGCTTCTGCATAATGGCATCCGCCTGCAAGGCGCGATGGATGCAATAGAAATAGAAACATTCTGTGCACAGCATCACATAAAGCTGCTGATAGACGCCGCGCACCCCTTTGCCACACAGCTGCATGAGACTCTGGAACAAGTCTCCGTGAAATCGAATATCCCCGTCCTCCGTTTCGAGCGTATCTTCCCGGAACGCGATGAGGAACACATCATCTGGTGCAGGGATTATGACGATGCCATCGAGAAGATACAGAAAGAAAAGATTTTCATCTTACTTGCACTGACCGGCGTACAGACCATAGGTAAGCTGAAGCCTTTGTGGCAGAACGCCTGCTGTTACTTCCGCATCCTCGACCGCGACAGCTCGCGCAAGCTCGCCCGGGAACAGGGCTTCTCCGAGAAGAACCTCTACTACTACACACCCGGAGAAGACGAGCAAGTCCTGATGAAACAGCTTCATCCCGAAGCCATCCTCCTCAAAGAAAGCGGGATATCCGGCGGATTCTGCGAGAAGGTGGAAGCTGCCCAGCAACTGGGTATACGCATCTTTGCCATCTGCCGCCCCAAGACATCCGGCAAGTTTATCTGTGTAAACGGTGAGCACGGTCTGCGCCGCATAGTCGAGAAACATTTACCCGACTTCTTCCCCCTGCGCAGCGGACTGACCACCGGAACATGTGCCGCCGCTGCCGCCGTAGCCGCCACCTGGGATGTATTCAATATCTACTTCAAAAAGCGTCCTACGGAATTTCCGGTAGTTCTTCCCAACGGAGAAACCATCCAGGTTCCCGTAGAGCCTCAGCACCATATTCCCCACTCCGACCTTCTGGAAAACGGTGACGGCATGTTCGAGACAAGCGCTACCGTCATCAAGGATGCCGGCGACGACCCGGACATCACCAACGGGATGAAAGTTGTGGCCAATATAGCCATACCTTTCCGCATAGACGACCCGCTGCCGGAAGACACTCCCCAGGACGACTACAACATCATCGTCTGCGGCGGCGAAGGCGTAGGTGTCATCACCATGCCCGGTCTGGGACTTGAGCTCGGTAGCTCTGCCATCAACGACACCCCACGCGAAATGATAAAGAAGAACGTCAAGCTATGGCTTGAACGCCTCCATATTGCCAAACAGCCCAATCCTATTCTCATTACCATCTCCATCCCCGGTGGAGAAGAAATAGCCAAACGCACCTTCAATCCCCGCCTCGGTATCGAAGGAGGCATTTCCATTATCGGGACCTCCGGCATCGTGAAGCCATTCTCCTCGGAAGCCTTCGTCAATTCCATCCGGAAGTCCATGGAAGTGGCAAAGGCAACCCGGAGCCCTCGTATCGTCATCAGCTCCGGTGCAAAGAGCGAACGTTTCATAAAGGCGTATTATCCCGACCTCCCCGCCCAGGCTTTCGTGCACTATGGCAACTTTATCGGCGAAACCTTGAAAATAGCAGCCGAAGAGCAAGTACCGCACGTCACCCTCGGCGTGATGATGGGAAAGGCCGTGAAACTGGCCGAAGGCAATCTGGATACCCACAGCAAGAAAGTGACCATGAACAAGGTATTCATCCAAGACCTGGCATGCCAGACGGGATGCAGCGAAGAAACACTTGCCGCCATCGGACAGATGAACCTGGCGCGCGAACTCTGGGACATCATTCCCGAAGAGCTGCTGGAAAAGTTTGGCAAGGCACTGATTGAGCTCTGTCACCGGCACTGTGACCCCTTGCTGCCCAACGGCGAATTAACAGTATTACTCATAACCGAAAACGGAAAAATTTACTCATGAAGAAGAAGATAATCATTACCGTCTGTATGGCAATGACCGTACTGACCGGCTTGGCACAAAGCCCGCTGTCCTTTCATGCAAAAGCAGGAATCGGTACCTCCCATTTTCATGGAAAACACTCCAGCAGTGACACCCAAATAGCTTACAAAGCTGGTGTCGGTACAGTATATGTCCTCAACAAGACCTGGGTGCTGCAATCCGCATTGGAATTCGTGTCCATCGGCGGTAAAGACGAGATAAGCCACATCGGCAAGGCCAAAATGCATGAACTGTATCTGCAAATCCCCCTCATGATAGCGGCCCGCCTCCATCTGGGCAAGGATTATCATGCCTCGCTGAGCGTCGGCCCTTATGCGGCCATAGGCGTGGCAGGCAAGACCTCCGGCGAGACCTACGATTATAGCAGCAGTAGTATGCAGGGAGGATACCAGTTCAAGATAGACACTTTCGGCAGTATGGTAGACGGGAAAATGGGTAACAACCGTTTCGATGCAGGTATTGCCCTGGGACTTACTTTTGAATACAGAAGATTCATCATCGGTGCAGAGACACAAGTGGGACTGGTAAAAGTCAATGAGCAGATAAACCAGATGATAGGTCATTCGGAAGAAAGAGGATATTTCCCCAAGAACTTCGCCGCATTCTTCACGCTGGGGTACCGGTTCTGGTAAGGGAACATTTTGCCATACAGAGTTGTTTAGTATACAAACAGATACTCAACAATATAAACTGAATAATATGGCAAAAAGAATTCCTATCCTGCTGGCAGCAATGACAGCCCTCACCTTCGCCCCTCAAACAGCAGAGGCATGTACCGGTATCACCCTGACGGCCAAAGACAATGCGCACGTCGTAGCTCGCACCATCGAATGGGGAGGCAGTGAGCTGAACAGCCAGTACGTCATCGTACCGCGCGGTTATTCGCAACAATCACTGACACCCGGAGGCAGTCTGTCCGGCATGGAGTTCACCTCACGCTATGGCTACGTAGGCCTGGCAGTGGAGCAAAAGGAGTTCGTGGCCGAAGGTCTGAATGAAGCCGGGCTCTCCGCCGGGCTGTTCTACTTTCCCGGATATGGCAAATATGAGGAGTACGACCCCACACGAAAAGCGTCGAGCATAGCCGATTTACAATTGGTATCATGGCTGTTGGGAAGCTTTTCTACTGTGGACGAGGTAAAGGAGGCTATTGAAAATGTAACGGTCATAGCCATTGACCCACGCGCCTCCACCGTACATTGGCGGATTGCAGACAAGACCGGCCGCCAACTGGTATTGGAGTTCATCGACGGACAGCCCCGTTTCTATGAAAACAAACTGGGAGTATTGACAAACTCCCCCGGCTTTGACTGGCAGATGACCAACTTAAACAATTATGTGAACCTCTACCCGGGCAGTGCCGAAAGCAAATCGCTGGGCAATGTGACTATAGCCCCTTTCGGTTCGGGAAGCGGCTTTTTGGGAATTCCGGGAGATGTGACTCCCCCTTCCCGCTTTATCCGTGCCGCTTTCTACCAGACTTCTACACCACCACAGAATACCGCACAGGAAACCGTTCTCCAATGTTTTCAGATACTGAATAACTTTGATATACCCGTAGGCATCGAGTTTCCCCTCGGCCAGGTTCCTGCCAATATTCCAAGTGCCACCCAATGGACATCGGCCACAGATATGACAAACGGTATCATCTACTATCGCACCATGTACAACAGTACAATCAGAAGCATTGATTTGAGACAGATAGACTTCGGGCGCATCGAGTACCATGCAGCTCCCCTCGATAAAGTGAAGCGGCAACCGATAGCTCCCGTGAAAATTGAATAGGGACGCAGAAACTTCAAGATTGCCGCTGTTGCAGTTGTTCCGCCTCCTTCCTCTTCATCTCCGCCAGCACCCCGCAGGTCAATGGAATGGCGAGGAAGAAGGTCAGCATGTCCGACGCCGCCTGGCACATCTCCACCCCTTTCAGTCCTAAGAAATAAGGAAGAATGAAGATGAGGGGGATGAAGAACAGCCCTTGACGGGCAGAGGAAAGTATCGTAGCGCGTACGGGCTTGCGGATAGTCTGCAGCATCATGTTGCTGACCACAATCCATGCACCCAACGGATAGGTGATGAACTGCCAGCGCAATGCTGCCGCACCGGTAGCTACAACAGCAGGGTCTCCCTTGCGGAAGATGGAGACAATCTCCTCGGCATATCCCATACCTGCCACCGCACAAACCAGCAAAAAGAAAAAGCCTACCTTCACACAGAACCAGAATCCTTGGCGCACTCTGGCATACAGCCCGGCACCATAATTGAATCCGCATACCGGTTGGAAGCCTTGCCCGAAACCAATTAGGAAAGCATTGATAAACATAGAGATACGCGTCACAATGGACATCCCTGCAATAGCTGCGTCACCATATGCACCGGCCGCCACGTTCAGCAAAATGGTTGCCACGCTTGCCAGTCCCTGCCGGGTGAGTGACGGAGTTCCACCCCCAATAATTTCCTTGATGAAAGCCAGTGTAGGCGTAAAGTTTCTGTAACGTATACGTATATTTCCTCCTCTGCGCCCCATATATAGCAAAAGGATGAAACTACATATCTGGCTGACTACTGTGGCAAGTGCGGCACCGGATATGCCCATATCGCATACAAAAATCAGGATAGGGTCGAGCACCACGTTGATGACCGCCCCACTCACAATCCCCACCATGGCATACGCCGCATTACCTTGAAAACGTATTTGGTTATTCAGCACCAATGAGGCGGTCATAAAAGGAGTACCCAGCAGAATGATTCCCAAATAGCGCTCCGTATACGGAAGAATAGTAGGCGTCGACCCCAAAGCAAGGGAAAGCGGTGTAAGGAACAGCAATCCCAGCACAGCCAGAGCCGCTCCGATAAACAAGGCAAAAAAGAAGCCGGTGGATGCCATCTTCTCGGCACTCTCCGTTTCCTGCGCCCCCAACTTACGGGAGATGTAGTTCCCCGAACCATGACCGAAGAAGAATCCCACAGCCTGGATAATGGACATCACAGAAAACACGATACCTACGGCAGCCGTAGACTGGGTATTTATTTTACCCACAAAATAGGTATCTGCCATGTTGTAGAAGGACGTCACCAGCATGCTGATGATGGTCGGCACAGCCAATGACGTAATCAGCCGGGGGACCGGAGTCGTCGTTAAGTGGACATAATTATCCTTTGCAGAATGGTGCATCATAGGGAATGGAATGACAAGACTATTTGCAGCAATTTCTCAATGGAGTACACTGTTACCGGCTCCTTGCCCGGTCGATGGAATACGAAGCTGCCGTCTCCCTTCAAATCTCCGGTTTCGATATAAATCTCCGATTCAACATTCCGGTTTGCCAGAATCCCGTTTCTCTGGAGTGCCTTGCGCACCATGGCATACTTCTGCCCGTGGCCCGCCAAGCGTATCTGGGAGGTATATTCATTGGCTACCCTGAACAGTCCCGTTTCCAAATCAAAGGCAATACCCTTACGGGCAAAGAAGTTGCTCAGGCTGCCGTTCAACGAAAGGTCCTCGGGCGTACCGATAGTTACGCCGTTCACCTTGTCCATCAGCCATATTTTGTCCGCTATCTGCAGGGCCAGTTCCAGGTCGTGAGTAGAAAGGAAAATCGTCTTGTCCGTTTGCCGGCTGAGCTGGTGAAGCAGTTGCATCATCTCTACTTTACTGGGAAAATCAAGGAAAGCTGTCGGTTCATCCAGATAGATGACGGGAGTTTCCTGGGCGAGCGCCTTGGCTATCATCACCTTCTGCCGTTCACCGTCACTCAGCGTATGCACCATGCGGTGTGCCAGATGGGGAATGCCTACCAGGGCGATGGATTTGTCCACCACAATCTTGTCCTCTTTCGAAAGGGTTCCCCAGAAACCGGTGTAGGGGCTACGCCCCAGACCTATCAGTTCTACGACGGACATATTGCGTATATCGCACTTCTCCGTCAGCACCACGCTGATGACGCGCGAAAGCTGCTTGTCGGTATAGTCCCCTATCTCTTTTCCTTCAATAAATATGTTTCCTCCAAGTTTCGGCTGGAAGGCGGACAGCGTACGGAGCAACGTGGACTTCCCCACTCCATTGGCTCCCAACAGGCAAGTCAGCTCACCACTGTTAATTCCGGCGCAAATGCCGTCTGCCACCACTTTCACATCCCCCTTACCGGGGTAACCGATGGAAAGATTCTCTATATGTATGGTTTCCTTATTCATTCAATTCTCCTTTCCGTTTTCTAAAAAGTACAGAAGCCACTACCGGCGCACCTACCAGTGCCGTCACCGAGTTGACCGGCAAAGCTCCCTCGAAGCCGGGCATACGGGCTATCAGATTGCAGACCAATGCCAGGGAAGCGCCTACCAGCAATGTGGCAGGCATCAGTACCCGATGGTCCGAAGAGTGGAAGATGGCACGGCACAGATGGGGAACCGCCAATCCGATAAACATAATCGGACCGCAATAGGCCGTTACAATAGCCACCAGCACGCCGGAGCATGAGATAACCAGCAGGCGTGCCCGCTTGATGTTCAGTCCCAGATTGCGTGCATAGCCATCGCCCAGCAGCAACAGATTCATCGTCTTTATCAGCAGGAAGGACAACGGAAGCAGCACAGCCATGATGCAGACAAACAGCACCATCTGGTCGCCCGAAACACGGGCAAAGCTACCCAATCCCCAAATGACATATGCACGTATATCTTCCTCCACACTGAAATATTTCAATACGCCGATGACGGCACTTGCCACATAGCCTATCATCACACCGATTATCAGCAGCGTCACGTTGCCCTTCACCTTCTGGGAGACATAGACAATGAGCGCCATCACAGCCAGCGCACCGATAATGGCGGCAACCGACAAGGCAACCTCGCCCATATACCCCAAACGGCTCAATGCCACACCGCCCATCGCCCCGGACAGTAATACCACACAAGCCACACCCAGGCTGGCACCTGAACTGATGCCCAATACCGAAGGCCCTGCCAGCGGATTGCGGAACACCGTCTGCATCTGCAGACCGCTGACTGACAGCCCTGCTCCCGCCACCAATGCCGTCAACGCTTGGGGCACGCGGGACTTCCAGATAATATTCTGCCAAATAACGGATTCATCCGTATTTCCCCACAATATGTTCCACACGGAGCGCAGAGGAATGTGAACCGACCCCAAAAGCAGGTTCAGCAGGAAAAAAAGAAAGATAGATGCCAGTGTCAGCAACATCAACGGAAGTACGGGTCTTTTTATCATTTCAGCAGTTCGTAGTAAGTCGGTTTATAGTCAGGCAACAAATCGGGATGGAAAGCATGTATCAAGTCTTCCAATACAATTTCGGGCTGCATGGGCATACTTTCGTAGAAGGGTTTCTCACGCATGTTGCAGTATACCACTCCCTTCTCACGAAACGCACGGAAGTCGGCATAACGCGGGTCGAGGGACTTCAAGGCATCATACGTGAATGTCCCGTCATAGCTGTTGACAATGCGCCAATAGTCGGCACTCTCCGCCTGGCTATATACGGTTTCAAAATCCAGCGTGACACCTCCCGAACGGGGATCGTCTTTCAAGAAATAATCCGCACCGGCATCACGGAACAGTTCGGCAAGAAAGCTCTTTCCTCCCACTGCATACCAGTTGCCACCCCGTATCTCGCCGCTGAATACCATCGGACGCTTCTTCACGTTGGCAGCCAGCTCCTTCAATTCGTTATAGCGCTTCTCTATCGCAGCAAACTTTTCATTCGCCTCCACTTCCTGGCCTATAAACATGCCGATGAATTTTATCCATTCAGCCTGCCCCAACGGGGTCATCTCCTTATATCCCAAATGGGGAACCAGTGGAATACCGATTTCCCGCATGGCATCATATCCGCCCCGCTTGAAAGGAGAGATAAAGATAACATCCGGATTCATGCTCATTATCACTTCATTATCAAAGTTCCCTTCGATACCAATCTTCACGGTCTCGCCGGACTTCAAACGTTCGTTCATCTCCTTGTTGAAGAGATGGCGCGTACTGGTGATGCCCACCACATAATCGCAGGCATCCAGACGGATGAAGTTGGAAAGTTGCAGGGATGTCATACACATAACGTGCTCTACCGGCGTTTCAATCACCGTATAGTCGCTCGGTATACCGACAGGCTTTATGCCTTTCGGTACCAGCGCATAGTGGAAAGTGCTGCTGCTTTCTTTTTGAGGGTCGTGTATATCCACCAGACGGACATGGTGCGGAAGATATTTCACCGTATAGCCTTTGGCATAGCACGGTACAATGGTAGCTGCCGTGTCTGTCGTAACCGGAGAATAGCCCGTTTCGGAAGAAGATTCGGTAGTAGTCTGTCTTGATTTTAAGCCGCAAGAGGTTACGCATAAAATGCACAGCAGTGCAATGCCTATGGCAGATATCCGGGTCATGACTATTGGGGTTTATAGAATTCGGGCACAATATTCGTCATTTTTGGGGAAATACGCAAATGCTCTTCCCGCAAATTGGTGGATATTGTGCCTAAATAATCTTTAAAAGCCCATCAAGTCATTCAGCGCTTCGCTCATGCTGGGATGTGTAAAGACAAAATCACGGAGGAAGGTATATTCCTGCCCGGTCTTCATGGCCATTGCCACCAGGTTGATGACCTCGCTCGATTCCGGACCAAACAGCGTACATCCCACTATCTTGTCCGTATCGGCGTCCACCACCACCTTGAACAATCCGTTCGTATCGCCCAAAGTCCTGGCACGCGGAACAGCGGCTACCGGCAGTTTGTTGACCTTTATATTCAATCCTTTCTTGCGTGCTTCCGCTTCGCTCAGCCCGATGCGTGAAAGCGGCGGGTCGATGAATACCGAATAGCTCACCGGGTCACGGTCGGACACCTTGCGTTCTCCTGCCCCGAAAAGGTCTTCGCGCAGAATGCGGTAATCATCCAAAGAAATGTAGGTAAACTGCAAACCGCCCTTTACATCACCGATAGCATGTATCTTGGGGTTGGTAGTCTGCAAATAGTCGTCCACCACAATAGCACCGCGCTCATTCACCTCTACACCTG
>CEAC01036295.1_pt1 | contig 148196 bp, 138 predicted proteins | sample 557411 | NCBI WGS metagenome assembly CEAC01 (sample SAMEA3182094, study PRJEB8094) | gut metagenome | biome: human; feature: gut; material: Stool; isolation source: human stools | place: Canada | collected 2012-02-21
CAACGCAGAAGCCCACGCCAGTATATGCAATCGGTGCGTCCGGCGGTATTTCTCACGAAATACCGTGCCGAAAGCAAGATAATTACATATCCACGGGCATCTACCGTTGCTTGGGCCTTGACTACGATTTGAAATTTTGCGAGAATTTCCAATGGTCAAGAATCAGCGCGGATAAACGCTTTCTTATGTATGTTTCACACATCCCGCTCCGCTTAACCCTCAACCTAAGGATCAGGATAACCCTCTCCCTACTGGCGTGGCCTGCATGGCAGTCTGTGTCTGCAAAGATAGTGACAATTCTTGATAATTGATGCAAATATGTTGAAAAACATCATAACGTCACAGATGATGTTTGGGACATCGCTCTGTGACGTGTGTATTTTGTATGTTCAGGCCGTAAGGCGGCGAGGGGTTATTTGGTGACGGTGATGTCGAGGGGGAGCGCCGAGGTGGCGGTGAGGGTCAGGGTGCGGGTGGCGGCGTCGTAGGTCTGCTTGACTTTGGCGGTGCCGGTCACTTTGGCGGGACGGTCGACGTTGTGGAGCACAAAGGTGATGGTGCGCTTGGCGGGCATTCCGTCGTAACTGCCGGTGGGGGCGGCGACCTTCAGGGTTGTGGCCCGCGCGGTGTTGTCGGCGGTGATGTCGATTAGCGCATAGTTGCCCTTCGCGAGCGAGGAGCGCGAGGTACGGTCATCCTCGTAGAGGGTGAAGGTGGTCTTGCCGCAGTCGGGTGTGGGATAGTAGTCGATGGTGTAGCGGGCGGGATTGTAGTCGCCGGTGTTCTCCATCTTGTAGTCGGATTTGGGGAGCAGGGCGCCGGCGCGTGCGAAGAGCGGGAGCACCTCGAGGGGTGCGGCCACTGTGGCGGTGGTGCCGCCGGCATAGACGTTGGCGGGATTGTTGATGTCGACCCACCGGCCCGAGGGGAAGACGACGCTACGTTCGGTGGTGCCGGGGGTGAGCACGGGAGCCGCCATCACGTCGCGTCCCCAGAGATACTGGTCAGTGATTGAGTCGAGAGCCGCAGGATCGGCGTCGTAGTAGCCGAGAGGACGTACAAGCGGGAGGCTGAAACGTGCGTTTTCCGATGCGAGGGTGTAGTTGTAGGGGAGCCAGCGATAGCGTTCGCGGATCAGCGGGAGCAATATTTGCTCCTGCTCGGGATAGTCGTAGGGATTGGCAAACTGCTGGGCATGGGTGCGCAGCACCGGCGAGAACAGGCCCAGCTGGCACCAGCGCACATAGAGTTCGGGGTTGTAGGGATGCTCCGGATCCACGGCGAAACCGCCCACGTCATGTCCCATATAGCCAAGGCCCGACAGACCGGCGTTGAGCATGATCTTGATCTGGGGCTGCAGACCGCCCCACGAACGGCTCACGTCGGTCGACCAGGGGAACACTGAGTAGCGCTGCAGACCGGCGGTGCCGCCGCGCATCATGGTCATCAGACGTGTTTCGGGATATTCCTCCTCGAAAAGGTTCTTGATGATGCTGCTCCAGTCGTTGCCGTAGAGGTTGTGATAGAGGCGGCCGGTGAGGCCGTTGGCGTGATGCATCCCGGCGGGGTGGCATTCGGGTTCGCCCAGGTCGCCCCACCAGCCGGTGACGCCCTCGTCGGTGAGCTGACGGTAACGCTCGCGGAGCCATTTGCGGGTGTCGGGGTTCGACATGTCGAGCATGCCCCCCTCGCCTACCCATATGGTCACATCCTTGGTGCCGCCCACCGAGTCTTTGCCCAGCATGCCGCGCTGCGACAGGAAATTATAGTTGTCGATGCCGCGGCCGTTCTTGAGCACGAAAGGCTGGGAGATGATTATCATGTTCACGCCCTTCTTTTTCAGATCGGCAAGCATCTTCTTGTGGTCGGGCCACTGCTCGGGATCCCATGCCAGACGCCCCATATCCTGCTCTTTCCCATACCAGTAGAGGTCGAGCACCATGCCGTCGAGGGGATAGCCGCGGGTTTTCAGCGTGTCGGCCACGCCGAGGGTCTCGCGCTGGTCATGATAGCCGTATTTCGACGATATATAGCCCAGCGACCAGAACGGAGGCAGTTCCTGGCGGCCCGTGAGGCGTCCCAGCTGATCGGCCAGACCGGGCATAGTGCCATCCTCCGACGCAAAGAAGTAATATGATACACTTCCGGGAGCCTCGGTGGTGTAGGTGACAGGGTTGTCGACAGTCATGTCGGCAGCTGCATAGTCATCCATCAGCACGCCATAGCCGTCGGGCGAGATCAGCAGCGGCATGGTGATATTCATCTGGTTCAGCCGCTTCTCGCCGGCCTGATAGCCATAGTTCTGGGTGTTGTACATCCCCAGATCCTGTCCCTTGAGGTTATAGCTGTAGCCGCGTTCGCCGCCGCCATAGAAAGCGCGAGTGTCGCCCACGGGATAGAGCACTATCTGCTGTTTGCCGTCGGCAGTGACGGTGCGGGCACCGCTGTCAAAGAGTCCGGCTTTGCCTCCGGCGGTGAGGGTCACCGCTCCGGTAGCTTTGTCGAGAGTGGCTATAACTCCTGAGGGCGAAGTGATCACGGCAGCCGAACCGCTGTCGGCCACGTTGCCTGTGAACTGCCCCTCACGGGCCACCACCGTGCGCGAAGCCGCAGGCTCTTTGCCGGGGAGGAAATTGTCAACGCGGTAAATAGAATTCGAAAGAGCCGTGACCTGCACGGTGCGCCCGTCGGGACCCACTTTTTCGGCCCGCACACTGTTGGCGGGAGCCGTGTCGGCTGCTAAAACTGCAACCGAAGCCGAAAGGCTCATCGCGGCCACTGTGGCCGCCAATATCCGGTATGTCATATTAGGTATGTAGATTAATGTAAGAAAAATCTCTGAATCACGTATCAGGCCTCGAGGCTGCTGATGCGGGCAATATATTTGCCGATGATGTCAAATTCCAGGTTCACGCGGTCGCCCACGGCGATGCGGCAGAAATTGGTGTGCTCCATGGTGTAAGGGATGATGGCCACGCGGAACGACGACACCTCGGAGTCACACACCGTGAGGCTCACGCCATTGACCGTTACCGACCCCTTCTCGACCGTCACATACCCCTTGCGCACAAGCTCGGGCGACACATCATAGTCAAACCGGAAATAACACGACCCGTCGAGCTGCTCCAGAGCGGTGCACACCGCCGTGCAGTCAACATGCCCCTGCACGATATGACCGTCAAGACGGCCGTTCATAACCATGCAGCGCTCCACATTCACCAGATCGCCCACCCGGAGCGAACCGAGATTGGAACGGCGCAGAGTCTCCTCGATAGCCGTGACCGTGTAGACGCCGTCGCCGATGGAAACCACAGTCAGACACACACCATTGTGCGCCACCGACTGATCAATCCGCAGTTCGTCGACAAACGAACACGCCAATGTCAGATGCACGTTGCCACCCTCGCGGCGAATCTCCATCACGCGGGCAGCCTCTTCAACAATTCCTGAAAACATATTCTGAAAATTAGAATCAAAACAATAACGCCGCCATCCCCGACAACCATCAGGAACCGCAACATGCACGGCGCAGAAAGGCAGCTGCCCACAAAATTAGCGAAAAAATCCGAAAAAACTCCCCGAAAACTTTTCAAATAAAGAAAAACTTCGTAACTTTGTCCCCGCAAACAACCCGCAGAGCAGTCCACACCCCTGCAGCCGCCGGAAACGGCCCCCTACAGGACAACTGCCGACGCAAAGACCGACAAAAGGAAAGATGCCGGAGCGGTCGATCGGGACGGTCTCGAAAACCGTTGTACCCTTACGGGTACCCAGGGTTCGAATCCCTGTCTTTCCGCAAATTAGCTTGATTACCAAGCATTTGCAAAATCTACACCCAATATTACACCCAGAAATGGCAGTAATATTGGGTGTTTTGTTGACATCAAATGATACGATGTTCTGACAACTTAGTGGTGCCGGATTATTTAATGCCATTTAACATCACGTAATCCTCGTGAGACTTTGCTCGCCTCAAAAAAATCATCGCTATGTTTGGATATATCAAATATTGTTTGTAATTTTGCGAACAACAAATAAAAATGATATGGCAAAATTAGAGATAACACCCGAACAGGAGCGTCTTGCGAGGTTTGCAAAAGCGATGGGGCATCCCACGCGGATAGCGATTCTCAATTTTCTCGCTCAGAGAAACGAATGTTTCTTTGGAGATATACATGAGGTGCTTCCGATTGCGAAAGCCACAGTATCGCAGCATCTGAGCGAGTTGAAGGAGGCCGGTCTGATACAAGGCACCATCGAGCCGCCAAAAGTAAAGTATTGCATCAACGTAGAGAACTGGAAACTTGCCCGGCAACTGTTTTCACAGATGCTTGACGACTGCTGTCCCTCAAAAAAGAATAGCTGCTGCTCGTAAGCACTATTTTTTACTTTCGATGTTCGTAATTCGGCAAATAACAATCTAAATTAAATGATAATCACATGAAAAAGTTACTGATGTTTTTCGCCCTTATGATAGGGCTGGTGTCGTGCGGAAGCGGGGATAATACCGCCGCTGCGAAATCTCCTAAAAAGGATAGAGTGGAAGTGATATATTTCCACGGCAAACAACGCTGTGCCACCTGCATGGCTATCGAGAAAAACGCTAAAGAGGTAATAAATACTCTCTTTGCAAACGAGATGAAAAACGGCACTGTCGTATTCAAGACCGTGGATATATCTACCCCGGAGGGAGAAAAAATCGCCGACAAATACGAAGTTACATGGTCTTCTCTCTTTGTCAACAAATGGAAAGACGGTAAGGAGAGCCGTAACAACCTCACTGAGTTTGGCTTCGGGAACGCCCGTAAAAATCCTGACGGCTTCAAGAAAGGTCTTGCAGACAAAATCCGCCAATCATTGAAATAATGGACTGGTTACAGACTTTACTTGACAATAGCACTGCTCCGGCTCTGACCGCGTTCCTTCTCGGATTGCTCACTGCTATCTCACCGTGTCCGCTTGCCACCAACATAGCTGCAATAGGCTACATCAGCAAGGATATAGAGAACCGCAGACGTATTTTCCGTAATGGTGTCCTTTACACTTTAGGACGAGTTGTCTCATATACCATCCTTGGCGTCATCCTTATCTCTATTCTGAAAGAGGGTGCAAGCGTGTTCGGGATACAAAAGGCAATAGGGAAATGGGGCGAGCTGCTGATTGGGCCGCTGTTGCTGCTTATCGGGCTTTTCATGCTGTTCGCGCATAAGCTCAATCTGCCTCAGTTCGGCTTCGGCGGCAACGGTGAAGGTCTTGCCCGAAAAGGGGGATGGGGAGCATTGCTGCTCGGTGTTCTGTTCGCGATGGCTTTCTGCCCTACAAGCGGAGTGCTGTACTTCGGTATGCTGATACCGATGTCGGTAACGGCAAGCGCAGGCTGGCTTCTGCCGGTTCTGTTCGCAATAGCCACCGCACTTCCCGTGCTTGCCGTAGCTTGGATTCTCGCTTTCAGCGTTGAAAAGGTCGGTGAGTTCTACGGCAAACTACGCAATGTTCAGAAATGGCTCAACATTATTGTCGGGCTTTTGTTTATAGGTGTCGGCGCGTACTATTGCGTTATAATGTTCTTCTAAAAATTTTATAAACAATATTCGTCGAAAGGCGAAAGACAAACGATAAGACAAATGGGAAATAACAAAGAAACAAAAAAAGGATTCTGGGCTAATCTCTTCTCTTCAAAGCCCAAATGCTCGTGTGGCAACAATATCATCGTCGAAGATGATGACAAACCGCAGACCTCTTGCGGATGTGATTCCGAGACTTCTTCTTCCTGCTGCACTGCTACTGCCGGAGAGGAAGCCAAAGAGGTTCTCGTGCTGGGTCCCGGCTGTTCCAAATGCAAGGAAACATACAGGGTAGTCGAGCGCGTAATCGTAGAAAACCATCTTGATATTAAGCTATCCAAAATCGAGGATATAGCCGAGATGATGAGCTACAACATTATGACGACACCGGCGGTGGTCGTTGACGGGACGGTAAAAATCAAGGGACACGTTCCGACAGCTGACGAAGTGAAGAAAGCACTCGGAATATAATCTGAACACAACATGGATTGTTATGAACACAAGAAAGGATGTTAAATTTCTGATATGGACTGTTGTCATATTTCTGACAGCGTTCTTCATGCCCGTCAACAGCGAAACCCTGTTGACGGCGATACACTCCACACTTGATCTTGCCAAGTGGTATGCCCGTGAGCATATCGTACTCTGTCTTCTCCCTGCGTTTTTCATAGCCGGTGTGATTGCTGTGTTCGTAAGTCAAGGAGCGGTGTTAAAATATTTCGGTGCAAATGCAAAGAAATGGGTGTCATATACCGTGGCTTCAGTATCGGGAGGCATCCTTGCCGTGTGTTCATGCACTATTATCCCGTTGTTCACCAGCATTTACAAACGTGGAGCGGGTCTTGGCCCGGCAATAGCGTTTCTATATTCCGGTCCGGCCATCAGCATACTCTCGATAATCCTCACAGCCCGTATACTCGGACTTGAGATGGGACTTGCCCGTGTTATCGGTGCCGTTACGTTTGCTGTGGTAATCGGTCTTGTGATGTCGTTCATCTTCCGTAAAGAAGAACGGGATAAAGAGGCATCACAGATGAATATCGTACCACCGCCGGAGAAACGCCCGCTTTGGCAGACCGCTGTGTTCTTCTTTACTCTCGTGGCAATCCTTGTGTTCGCCAACTGGGGCGCACCGGCGGCAATCGACCGAGGAGTATGGGCTGCGATCTACAACGCCAAATGGTGGATTACATCGGCTCTCGCCATAGGGCTTTGCGTGATACTGGTAAAAATTCTCCATCTGAAAGCCCGTTGGATTATCCTCGGTGCTATCGCGGTGGCAGTGTCAGCCTTCCTTGCCAACGTTTTTATTCCCGACGCGAAACTGGCACCGCTCGTGCCTATGATTGTATCGGTAGCCGTACTTGCCATCGTGCTGCTGTGCGACAAGAACGATGACGAGAACCGCGAATGGGCGTTGTCATCGTGGGGATTCGCCAAACTGATACTTCCATTGCTTGCAGTGGGTGTATTGACCGCAGGTTTTCTGCTCGGTTCGACGCATGACGGCATGGAGTTGCCCGGCATCATCCCCAACAGCTGGGTTGAATGGGCTGTCGGCGGAAACTCGTTGCTCTCGAATTTCTTCGCAAGTTTCACCGGAGCGTTCATGTATTTTGCCACACTTACCGAAGTACCAATCATTCAGGGATTGCTTGCATCGGGCATGGGCAAGGGCCCTGCTCTCGCCCTGTTGCTTGCCGGACCCTCGCTGTCCCTTCCCAATATGCTTGTCATCCGCAGCGTTATGGGTACGAAAAAGACAGTGATATATGTCGCTTTGGTAATCGTTATGGCCACAATTTCAGGCTGGGTATATGGCTATTTCTTCTAAAATAGAATAAACATGAAAATTCTGATATTATGCACCGGTAACAGTTGCCGTAGTCAGATGGCACACGGATTTCTTCAGTCGTTCAGCTCTGATATTGACGTTTTTTCAGCCGGAACCAGACCTGCTGAAAAGGTAAATCCCAAGGCTGTTGAAGTTATGAAAGAGGCGGGAATTGACATCTCTGACCATAAACCTCACAACGTAGCCGAATATATCAACGAGCCGTGGGATTATGTGATAACAGTATGCGGAGGTGCCAACGAAAGCTGCCCTGTGTTTGTAGGCAACGTGGAGCATCGCCTTCATATCGGTTTTGACGACCCTTCCGATGCAATCGGTTCAGACGAGTTTGTTATGGCTGAATTTCGCAGAGTGCGCGATGAGATAAAAAATAAGTTTGAACAATTCTATAATGACAATTTGAAATGAATGATAAAAGAGGCATAGGATTCTTTGAGCGTTACCTCTCCGTCTGGGTAGCCCTATGTATTATTGTCGGAATTGCGGTCGGGCAATTGCTGCCGATTATACCTGAAACACTTGGAAAATGGGAATACGCCAATGTGTCAATACCGATAGCTGTACTGATATGGCTGATGATCTACCCCATGATGCTGAAAGTGGATTTCCAAAGTGTTAAAAATGCAGGGAAACGACCTAAAGGAATACTTATTACCGGTATCACTAACTGGCTTATCAAGCCGTTTACGATGTTCGGTATCGCATGGCTTTTCTTTTTCGTTATATTCAAGACCCTTATTCCGACATCACTTGCAGACCAATATCTTGCAGGAGCTGTTCTTCTCGGAGCGGCCCCCTGTACGGCAATGGTATTCGTTTGGAGCTATCTTTCAAAGGGAGATGCTGCATATACACTTGTTCAGGTTGCTGTCAATGACCTCATAATTCTGGTTGCTTTTGTTCCGATAGTAGGTTTTCTCCTTGGCATAGGAGGTGTAGCTATTCCGTGGGCGACACTGATATTGTCGGTCGTGTTGTTTGTTGTTATTCCGCTGATTGCCGGAATGATAACGAGAATAATTGTAGTGCGTCGTCATGGGATAGATTATTTTAATAATGTGTTTGTCAATAAGTTCAATAAGTGGACGATAATTGGATTATTGCTTACACTTATTATCCTGTTCTCATTTCAGGGTAAAACCCTTCTATCCAATCCTTTCCATATAGTGCTGATTGCGGTTCCGTTGATATTGCAGACTATATTGATATTTTTTATCGCCTACGGGTGGGCCAAGGCTTGGAAACTTCCTCATAATGTCGCAGCTCCTGCCGGAATGATAGGAGCAAGCAATTTCTTCGAGCTGTCAGTTGCTGTGGCAATCTCACTGTTCGGATTACAGTCCGGAGCTGCTCTTGCGACAGTTGTCGGTGTATTGGTGGAGGTGCCTGTAATGCTGACATTGGTAAAAATAGCGAACAATACACGAAAATATTTCAAAAACAATTGATATGAACACATTACTTGATACGCTGTGGTATTTCTGCTATATCACGGTGGAACTTATTGTGCTGTTTATTGCCATTACAGCACTCGTTGAGATTATTCTGATGTATATCCCGCAGGATAAAATCAGCAAAAAAATCGAAAAGGCAGGTTTCTTCGGAAATGTGATGGCTGCCGGATTCGGTGCGCTCACACCATTCTGCGCTTGTTCCACAATACCAATGACGGTAGGATTCCTTAATGCCGGAGTGCCATTTGGAGCCACAATGTCTTTTTTGATTGCCTCCCCACTGCTTAACCCCATCATCATCGCTATGCTTGGCGCACTCGTTGGCATCAAGGCTATGCTTGTATATGTAGCAATTGCTTTTATTTGCTCCGTATTCTTCGGATGGGGACTGCAAAAGGTGGATGCTCAAAAGTGGATGAAAAATGTACGGTTGAAAAAATCGTCATGTGGTTGCGGTGAGGCAGACATGGTTGATACAAAGCTATTGCCGTGGGGTCGGAAACTCTCTATTGCTTTTCGCTCGGCATGGAACAGTCTGCGCCCTATCATTTGGTATTTGCTCATCGGTGTTGCCCTCGGAGCTGTCATCTATGGTTATATGCCGTCTGACTTTGTATTGAAGATTGCCGGTCCTCAGAACCCATTTGCGGTTCCGGTTGCCGCCATTCTCGGAGTTCCTCTATACATCAGGGCTGAGACTGCAATACCTATCGGTGTGGCATTGATGGGCAAAGGCATGAGTATCGGAGCTGTGATAGCACTCGTTATCGGTGGTGCAGGCATGGCAATTCCGGAAATGTCGATGCTTGCAAGTATCTTCAAAAAGAAACTTGTCGCCATGATTGTCGCTGTAATATTCCTGACGGCTGTAATCTCAGGGTATCTGTTTAATATTCTCCTGTAATCCTATATAATTAACTGAATATTTTCAGTAGTATTCATCCGACTCCAAACTTCCTTATCGCCGTCCTTTGAACTTCGTTTTTTGGAATTTGTTCTTGTCGTTATCGTTCCAAGGCAAATCGGAAGAGGAACCGCCTGCGCCGGTGCCGACATGCGGTGTCGGGATTCCTCCGGCTGCGGTCTGGAGTGCTATGGCGAGGAGGCTGTGTTGGGATTCATCAACCTGCTTCCACGGCTCAAACAGCTCGTTGACCAATTCATGAAGAGTAATCGCGCCACTGTCGTATTTGTTAAGAAGATTCTGAGGAAGATTATAAGAGGTGTTCTTGAACTCGTTGCCATGAAACATCGTCGTGATTGACAGACTGGGATACATACGGTTGGGAATCCAGCCGCTTACAAGCTCCGCTCCTGATGACAGACGGTATCGTTCGGGATATGCCAAGCGGTGCAGCTCCTTAGCCCGGTTTTGTTCGGCTTTGTAACGTGCCTCCCATTCAGCAATTCGTTTGGTCGCCGCGTCGATTTCCTTTTGATAAGAGTTGCGTTCACGAAGCGAGTTGGCTTTCAGATCATCGTACCGCTTCTGCATATCGGCGAGCTGCTTCTGTAATCCGGCAATCTGTTTGTCCTTATCAGAAACTTCCTTCTCCAGTTTCGGTAGTTCACCGGTTCCGAGCCATGACAGGATACGGTTCTTACCGTCCTTAGCTTCCTTCTTGACCTTATCCTTTTCGACTGCAAGTTTCTCAATCTCGGCAGTCAGGCTTTCAATATCAGCCTGCAATTCGAGTGCCTGCTGACGGTTGTACTGCTGTTGGGTCTGATGTCTCGCACCACTCGCAACGACACCACGCTTCAATCCGAATTCGGCCATCGTCTGTGCGTATGTATCCTGATATTGCCGGAGCTTACCGCGTGTCATCAACTCATTGGCGCACAGCCTCGGTGCCGGAGCTTTCTCCTTATACTTCACTTCGCCCTCACGCTCCCGGCGCTTGCGAGGAGACGATACAACAGGCACCACAGTCGCATGGAGATGGGGAGTCTTTTCGTCCATGTGAAGCACACATGACACAAGGTTATCCTAGCCGAAAGTGTCCTGTAGCCATTTGATGTTGGCGCGGCACCAGTCATCAAGGCGACCGCCGTTCGTAAGAGCCATCATCTGCTCATGTGTGCCGGTCAGAAGCACTCGGACGGCGCGGGTCTGGTTTTTGCCGACTTTTCTTTGAAGTCCGGCGGTCTCAATACGGTGTTGAATCGCCTGAGTGCGGTTGTGAACACCGTCCGGGAAAGTGATAAGTTCACGGTTGAGGTATGTTCTGCTCTCGTCGGCGTTGTTGGGAATGTGCGGTTTACCCTCGGCGGTCTTGCGCTCGATGTGGCATGACATGCCCGAATCGTTGCCTGCGCCACGCTCCAGATGGCACACTGCATATTGTGTTGTCATATAGTCTTGAACACATTAAAAGGCATTAAATAGGCGTAGGGATAAAGGGAAAAATGAAAAAAATCGAAAAATAAATAATAAAAAATTTGGCAGGAATAAAAAAACTGCGTACCTTTGCAACGCAATTCGGAAAACGCCCTTTGGCTATCCGATAATCAATTGCAACATGACTCCGTAGCTCAGTTGGTAGAGCAACTGACTCTTAATCAGTGGGTCGAGAGTTCGAGCCTCTCCGGGGTCACAAAGCAAAATGGCAAAACGCCGCAAAGCACTGAAATCACTTGATTTTCAGTGCTTTTTTAATTTGCCAAAATTTTAGAACGGCGCAGAATACAGAGGTGGTGAGTGAGTCATTAGTGAGTACTCACGTTTGTGAGTAATTCGACTCACTGTTGGCGGAAATCATCAGTGAGTCGGCTGACACAGCGTAAGTTAGACCGTAATCACGCCTCACAAAGTGGGGTTTTGAGCATGGGAGCGAACCTCTGACCCGGTTGGGGTCGCAATTTTCGGAGTTTCTAAACACTATTTAACTCTTGAAATATTCTTTAACTATAAATCCCGCTTAAAACTTTTCCATGATACCGATTTCTGCGCTTTGCACCATTTTGCACCGTGAGCCGTACTCACGGTTTGCCGGCGAAACAGTCGTGAGTCGCCGTAATGATCATTCCTGCAAAGTCAGATGTTTTTCTTCGTTTTGATATGTCGGGGAAAATGATTATATTTATGTAACCATTAAACCCACAGAGAAATGACATCCGATTCTTATTTCACCCTGACTTTCTACGCCAGAAAGCCCAAGACCGACAAGAGCGAATATCCGCTCTACGCCCGCATCTCGGTCGGCGGGCAGATGACCGAGTTTACAATCGGTCGCTCAGTGAACCCGAAGCACTGGAACCAGAAGCGTAACGTGAGCGACGGCACATCGCGCCGCGACAAGGAACTTAACAAATTCCTTGAAATGGTGCGTGCCCGCTTCTGCGAGATCCACAACATGCTCATCCGTGAAAACAAGCTGGTGAACCCTTCTGTCCTCAAAGCCCATTATCTCGGCACTATGGAAAAGCCGAAGATGATGTGCGAGGTTTTCCGCGAGGCAAACGAGAAACGCAAGGAAGAACTTGACAGAGGCGACATAGTGAAACCCACCTATCAGCGCTGGACTCGCTGTGCCGACTATCTGGAAGATTTCTTCAAACTCCATTACAATACTCCCGACCTTCCAATAAAGGAGGTGACATCCGGGATGCTTGATGATTTCGAGCATTTTCTCCGAATGAAAAAGGGATGCGCCAACAATGCCGCCGTGCGCTATCTGCGCTGCGTGAAAAATGTGTTGCAGTATGCGCTGGCGCACAAGTGGATTACACACGACCCGTTCATCGGGAAAAAGTATCAGCGCACATACAGCGAGCGTCAGTTTCTGACGGAGGCGGAACTCAAGGTCATAATGGAACTTGACTTGAAAGAACTGCCCCGTCTGGAGATAGTACGCGACACATTCGTGTTCTGCTGCTTCACCGGACTCGCTTTCTGCGATATGAAAGCCCTCACGCCCGATGACATTCAGGACGACGACAAGGGTAACACATGGATACGCAAAGCCCGTGCAAAGACAGGCGAGATGTGTATAATCCCCATGCTGGAGGTTCCCCGTCAGCTCATTCACAAATATGCCGAGCATCCGGTAGTCAAGACAAAAGGAGTGGTGATGCCTGTGATAACCAACCAGAAGATGAACGCTTACCTCAAAGAGATTGCAGATCTGGCAAAGATCAAAAAGCATCTCACGACCCACGTTGCCAGACACACTTTCGCATCCATGTCGCTGTGCAACAATGTTTCGATAGAGGTAATTTCAAAAATGCTGGGTCACAGCGACATCAAGACCACGCAAATCTACGCCAAGATGCAGGATCAGGCTGTCTATGACGGCATGGCGACAATGCGTAGCAAGTTCAACAACATTCAAGTTGTATAAGACAACCCTCACAACGTAAAAATGCGGTCATCGGTATTATCCAGTGGCCGCATTTCAATTTCAGTATTTGGGGCAATAGGTGCTTTTCAAAAAAGCCTCCACATCATCGTCGGCATAAAGTATCTTACCGTCAAGACGATAATATGCTATGAGTCTGTTGTCGCGGTATTCCTGCAAAGTGCGTCGTGAAATGTTGAGTATCTCCGAAAGCTGGGCATCGGTATAGAATCTTTTGCCTAAGAAAGAAGGAGTGACATCCTTGTTCAGACGCTCCATTATTTCAAGAATTGCCAGACTGTCGGCATAAAAGCCTTTAAGGTGTTCTGCGGAATAGATTTCTGCCATTACCGGTATCTGCGTCTATCCGTTCAAGCAATCCAAAAGCGTCACTCGCGCTATAAAGGAAACCTTTGCCACATTTCACAAACCCGATACGACCGCTTTTCTTCAATGAGCGTACTTTGGATTCCGAGATATGGAGCAATCCGCATAGCTGTTCCATTGTAAGCCAGTCGTCCGGTTCTTTGTTTCTTACGCGCTCATATAGAGAGCGCGATACTTTATGAAGATAGTTAATCCGACCGAACATGTCTTCAAGTACGGATTTTTCTATCTGGATAAATTCTGCCATAAAATTATAGTGGATTTGAGTGGTGGTTTGGGATAATAATTGTAAAAAGGCAGCGGGTATCCCTCCCGCTGCCTCACCACTAAATCCACAATCAAAAATAAAATTTATGACTGCGATTCAGTGGCAAAGTTAGCGATTTCTATCCGATTTCCGGCTATGTTGGGCCGGTTATTTTTGATAGAAATGCGATTTACAGCGGATTGCAGCGTTTTACTCTTCGGCTTCGGGGTCGATTGTCTCTATCATGCACAGCAAGGAACCGGAAAAGTCCTCGATTACCGAGCGTCCGGACTGCTCGCCTTGATAGAGGTCGTTGGCCTCGAACTGCCATGTGAGCAGCATCTCTGCGAACTCGCGGCCGGCAAACTCGTCATATACATACTGGCCTTCGGGCGAGAGATAAACATCGTCACCGTCGAGAGTGACGAGCCCCTTGCGTATGAGGCTGTCCAATGCGCTGCCGTAGTCGCCGGTTTCCAGCGTGTACGGCACGTTGGTGTGCATCATTTCATCGACATACTCCGCTTTTGAGGTCACGGCGCACATCACATCGGTGAAGGCGTTGGATTCGGCTACCGGGGCATCGCAGGGATATACAGCCGCGTCTGCGATTATCACTCCGGTCTGGAACGTGCCCGTCTCGGTCACTGCATACGCCTCTCCGGTAAGCTCCCACCGGCGGTAGAACACGGCTTCGCCTATCTTGAACTCGACGGTGGCATACTTGCGGCTCGGCTGTTGCTCCACAACCGCCTTCATGCGGTTGAATATAAGCCAGTAGAGTTGCTTCTCCTTTTCAGGCAGTTCCTGATCTATGGCGCGGAGGGTGATTATCGCATGGTGGTCGATGGTCGCGTCGTTCTCGCCCCAGCGGTAACCGGGCGTGTCGGGGAATACCGTCCGGATATGTCCACGGAGCTTTTCGGGAAGATGCGAGCAACGTGTCAGGGGCGACGAGATAAGCCCCTTGTCATAAAGGCTCTGTGCCAGTCTGAGAGTCTGGGCGGGCATGAAGCCGAGATTGTTGAAGGCATCCATCTGGAGCGTGAGCAGTGTGTGAAAACGGATATTGAAGCGGTCGGTCTCGTCAACCGTCAGCGTGGCCGATACCGTTTCACCGACAGGGATTTCTTCGGCTACCGCGAGGGCGTCTTCCTCGGCCTCCCAGACGGCTTCGGATTCAAATCCCTCGCCGCCGTTGACATTGACACGGATTGAATGTCCGTCGGGGATACCGTTATGGTTGTCGAAATGGCCGGTAAGGTCGCCCACATAATCGAGGGCGATTGCCTCCTGACGGGTAAGGTCATATTCGGGTAGTCCGATATGGAGAAATGTCTGGTTGATGTTGTAGGTGAACATCAGATCCATGCCTTTCGACACAAGGCCGGTCTGTGCGAGGCGGTGCAGGTGTCGCCCGGACTCGCGGAAATGGAAGGCTCCGCGTATGGCACCGTAGCTGAGGCGCGTGAGCCACATTCTGCTGCGGGGGCATCCGACACGGAAATGTCGGCAGATGTTGAAGAAGCGTGCCTGTGCGTCGGCTCCGCCGTCGGAGGCGAATACCACTTCCCCGGCTGCATGGAACAGGGGTTTGAGCTGTCGTTCCAGCTCTTTCATCGTCACCGACATACGGAACTTGTCGGGCATGAAGGGATATTCTCCATCTGCCAGTTCGCACAGCGGAGTCTGGCGTATGAAACGGGGCGGGATGTTGGCGACGGTGACGGTATCTGATGTGTAGATTCCGCTGACGGCTTCGGTGTTCGCGCCCAGAGAAAGGGCGACGGTCTTGGTGGCGAGAATGTTCTCGCAGATAATAAGAATCATAAATTTAATGTGGGTTTAGGGGTGATTTTATGAAAGTCACGGGGACGGTCGCCCATCCCCGTGACTTGGGGATAGTTGTGTTTGGGTTGACACGGTTGGCCGTAGGTTGGGATACTTATAGCCTTGCTGTGGACATAGTGGTTGGAATTGCGGCTATGCGGCGGCAATCATGTCGGGTGAATCGCAGTATAAAACTGATTGTGGAATATGCGCGGTGAGTGGCGGTCAAGGCTTGGGGCCTTTGGGCTTACGCTGCTGCCTCTGCTGGTTTTCGTCCTTCGGGGCGGTCTGCCCGCGCTGGAGTGGCTCCTGCACGTTCTTGGTTGCCTCGTTGGTCGCCCCGTTGTTGTTCACTGCATACTGGGTCTTGCTTTCCTCGGCGATGCCCACGACCTTGTCGCGGTCGGGATATACCCGCGTGGTCTCTGGCTGACGCTTTTCGGGATTGTACTGGAAATAGACGGTGCAGTCGTTGCCGAATTTGTCCTTGGTCTCGCCTACGAGGACTTTCTTGCCTGCGAGGTAATCGGCCTGCTGCTGTTCGTTCAGCGGCAGCTTGCACCAGTGTTCGAGGCGCTTGACGGAGCCGTCGGGATTGTGCCATGAATCCCGGACTTGCTGTTGCTGGGAACTGTTCTGTTCCTGCTTCTGGCGGTAAACATCGGAATTGACGAAAACGATGTCGCGTTTTGCGGCGTTATATTGCAGGTCGGCGGTGAATTTGGCACCGTTGGGTAGTTCCACGTGCTGTTCACGTATCATGCCGCCGTTTTTGAGTATGCCGATGGCCTGCATATCGAGGTTGATGTTGGCGACTTTGGGCTTGATGTAGATTTTATCCACCGGCATGGCCTCTATCTCATTGGTGAGCCTGTCGATGCTCACGAGGCACTCCTTCGTTTCCCCTGTCTTGGGGTCGGCGAGTTCAACTACTTTGCCGAGATTGCCGGTCTTGCGGAGTTCCGCCTTGTCCTCCTTTGTGAAAGTGTAGCCCTTGAATTCCTGATCGAGCTGCGGCTCATTGCGGATGAAGTGAGGCACGAGTGAATATGAGCCGTCGGGGTTGGTGCGGAACGAGAGCTTCGCCTGAAGGGAGTATGTCTCGTCGCCGAAACGGGGCGTGACTGTGAATAGCTGCGGCGACTTGTGATTATATACCATCTGGTCGAGGGCCCCTGATTTTTCAAGGTCGTCGCGCTTTATGCCCCACTGCTGTTCTATTTTGTCCCAGTCGATGCTGTCGCGGTCGATAGGCGGCTGCTTGATGCCGGTCGTTTCCGGCTGCTGTGTCTGAGCCGGGGCCTGTTCCTGCTTCTCTGCCTGTGCGTTGGCTTTCAGTTCAACTTCGTAAGGCTTGAGCATTTCGGCATTGTCGCCGGGATTCTTGATTATGTCTGCCATTGCGGGGCCTACGAGGTCATATTTGTCTTCCTGCAATCTGAAGAAGCTGAACAGCGTGGGGTTCCTGGCCTGCCGCATAAAATTCGACATGAACGCTTCGAGGGGGTTCTGCCCTTTGTTGAACTTTATCAGTTCGCTTAATGGCGTGGATTTGACATCAGCCATCTTGGGAGTGCCGTCGGGATTCTGCCCTACGACTGCTCCCACCTGCCCGCTTGTGTTGTCGCGGGCGATCAGCACTTCCTGCTGGTCGGGAGTTTGGTCCATAATGAATTTATGATTTAGTGGTGGTGTGTTTGGCGTTTCCGCCGTTGGTTGATTTCTTCTTCACAGTCTTATAGTCTGGATGGGACGAACTGATGAAGGAGTTTTCGAGAAACCTGTCGAGGTCGCATTGAAGCACAAACTTGATATTGCCCTCTATACTCTCGTAAACCTTGATTTTTCCTGCGTCGCGGTAGCGTCTTATTGTTTTCTCGCTGACATCAAGCCCGGTTACGATGTCTTCGAGAAGAATAATCGGCTCTCCGTGAAAATATAATCGCGGTCGGTTTCCCGTCGGGTACTGGCCGGGACTTCTGGCGCGCTGCTCCACAAGTGAAACGTATGCGTTTGCGGCGGTCTTGAAATCCGCCTCGTGCGTATCGTTCTGTTGCATAAGCTCAGTCAGTGGCTACGTCTGTTTTGCGGAGTGCCGGGACATCGAACCCGATAACCGGGCCGAGTATCTTTGCGGCGGCGATGAGAAACATCGAGCCTAACATCCATGCCTTCGCTTCGTCGGGCATTCCGGCAAGCGGATTGAAGCCGGACTTGCGGGTTGCTGACTTGCGCCCGTTGATGCGCTTTCTCTGTTTGGGCTTCCTGCTGAAGCCTGTGGCGTTTGGGGGAGTTGTTGTTTCCATACGGTTATATGTGTTTTGAGTTAGACTTGTCGAGGATTGCGCCTCGTTTGCAATTATAACCGACTGGATTTTAGAAAGGGCGATTTAAGGAGTGTTAAAGTTGTAATGCGTTGAAATAGTGGAGATTTTAGTGTTGGAATAATTGTGATGTTAAATCTTGACTGTTGGCGAACAACCAACCGTGTTTTTCCAAAGGTAAAGGATTTGAGTGCTTTCAGGGTATAATATTTGATATAAAAATAGCGTATAGAAACCTACGCTTACCATTGTCGGCTCTGCAATGCCTTGGACGAAAGCTTGAGTGACTATACGCTATGCGATAAGCATAGCATAAGCCTCACGCCAAGTCCGTCCTTTGATAAATTTGCAGATTTACAATGGAACTTCTGCGGAAGTTATGTTATCCTGTATTTTTGATGCGGCTGACTCCTCAGTCGCTATTCTTTGCTATTTTGCGTTGCAAAGTTACGCATTTTTATTGAGGTAGTCAAGCCTCAATTTCTCCGTGGGAATTGATATGGTGCTTCTTACGGAGCTGAATCAGTGTCTTTTCGGAAACATTCAGCAGTTTTGAGGCACCTCTCCATGTTCCGGCACGGTGATATGCCTTGATGATGCGGTCTTTCTCCGCTTTCGGATTGCGGTGGGTCAGATCTTCGGCAGTTTCTGGTTGGATATCGCTGAAAACAAGGTCATCGGCTGAGATTGTATCGTCGTCGGCATGGAAGGCGGCGAAAAGAACAGAGTCCTTCAACTCACGAATGTTTCCGGGCCACGAGTGCAGTTTCAGAGCCTTGACAGCCGAGGTATCGAGCCGTTTCTTTCCTTGTGATATTTTCTGCGCATATATGGCAAGCAGATAATCGGCTATGTCCGGAATATCGTCCGTCATCTCGCGCAACGGCGGTACGTTGATGGATGACTGACGCAACATGAAGAAAAGATTGTCGCGGAAATCTCCCTCGGAAAGCATCTTCATCAGCGAGCCGTTGGCGGTGCATATCATCCTGACATCTGGGTGTTCCTCCGAGAGAATATGCAGAAGAACCGATTGTTTCTCGAAGTTAAGCAACTGGATATTCTTGACGATGATTGTGCCGCCGTCGGCGTTCTGAAAGTAGCTCTTGATGCGGTTATACATCTCATTGTGGTCGGATTTCGGGTCGTGAAGCCCGACGAGTTCGGCACCGCCGGCCTCGATTACAGTTATCGGCTTCTGAGTCCGTGAGCTTTGAAGATAGATTTGCCGTGCTATCTGCTCCTTGCCCATGCCGCTTTCACCAAAAATGATGCAGTTGGCATTTGTTTCGGCGATACGTCCGATTGCCTGTTCAATCTCCCTGAACTTCGCGCTCCGTCGAGGAATCAGTGCATTGTCAAGCTGGATTACAACACTTTCCGGCTTGACATATTTGTCAACCGTTTCCACGAGCTGCTTGTCAATAGCAGGACGTTGGATGACATCGACAGCTCCACCGTCACGCATGAGCGAGAGAATATCGCCCGGATTAAAGTTGTCCACTATGGCAATGACGGGAAATTTGTATCCCTCGTGCTTTTGCCAGTTGATTAACTCCTGCGCCATGCCGCCGGTGAATTTCATCGACGCGACAACGACAGCTCCCGGTGGCAGTTTTGCCACCTCGTCTTTTGCAGCCTCCATCTTATCGACGGCAATCGGCTCATATCCGGCCCGCGTGAGCAAGCCCGACATAAGCCGACGGTCGGATTCGGAGGCTTCGACAATTAAAACTCGGTTCATTTCTGTTGATTTATATTACATTTTTGTTGATGGTGTTATGTTGTGATATAATAAAAGGCAGGTTGCCCCGCCTTTTGATCGTAAAACAAGGGAGTTTACCTATACGCATTTGGAAGCATTGCATTGGTACTGTTCAGACTCAATTTCCAAAGTCGGATGTGTAATTCCTAATTTATATATCTTCTTTTCTATGCTATCCCTGATTTCATCGGATTTTGAAATGTCGTCAACGATTATGTGTGCTGTCATAGCCGTGTTCGTAGTGCTTATAGCCCAGATGTGTACATGGTGTATCCCTTTGACATGCTTTGCTTCCAAAATAGCATTGACAACTTTATCATAATTGATATTTTCAGGCACGGCATCCAATGACAGGCGCATACTTTCAGCAAGAAGTTTCCATGTCGATATAAGTATCGTAGCAGCTATAATGAGGCTTATTATCGGGTCTATCATATTCCAGCCCGTAAATGTTATGATCAGACCAGAAATCACTACGCCGAGCGAAACAAGTGTGTCGGCTGCCATGTGAAGAAATGCACCACGCACATTGATGTCATGTTTCTGACTTTTCATAAGCATCCATGCCGTTATGCCGTTTACAACTATGCCGACACCGGCCGTCCAGCTTATAGCCTCTCCGTTTATCGGCGTAGAATTCTTGAACTTATAGATACTCTCTACAATAATTGCCCCGACAGCCACAAGCAATATGATTGCATTGAGTAAGGAAATCATCACGGTACTTTTCTGATAGCCATAGGTGAAACGATGATTACCATGCACTTTCGTTAATCGAAAGGCAACCATTGCAAGAATCAGACTGAACACATCGCCAAGGTTATGACTGGCATCGGAAAGCAGTCCGAGAGAATTTTCATAGAAGCCTACACCTGCCTCTATAATTACAAACGCAGCATTTAGAATTATCGAAAATACAAAAATACTGTTTAATGATTGTATTGGATGATTATGTTGGTGATTGTGATGATGTACCATTATTCTGATATTTTTGCCAGAGGCGTCTGGTTACCAATAACTCTATCTCCCAAATTTACATATAATTTATAATGTGTGGGAATGAAAATATCCATTCGGGAACCAAATTTTATAAATCCCAAAGGAGTGTTCTGCGTTGCCTTATCGCCAACCTTGGCGTATGAAACAATCCGACGGGCAATGAAACCGGCTATTTGTCTAAACATTATACGATGGTTGTGTATCGTTTTCACAACCGTCGTTGTATGTTCGTTATCCTTTGAAGATTTTGGTAGCCATGCCATTAGAAATCTTCCCGGATGATATTTGAAATATTCTATTTCACCACCAACGGGAAACCAGTTCATGTGTATATTTGTCAGGGACATGAATACCGATATCTGCATCATTTCTCCGTGTAGATATTCATCTACAGATACTTTCTCAATGGCGACTATACGACCGTCACAAGGCGAAAATACAAGTGAAGGATCATTGATAAGTACCCTCTTAGGTTCTCTAAAAAACGTGATGATGTATAACCAAAATATTATAAGGAATGCAGTAAAGCCATAGAACATCCCTGTTGACCTATGATTGACAAACATATAGAAAATCATAAGCCAGCAAATCAGGAATAATATGCCGGAGATACCGATGATTCTATGTCCTTCACGATTGATTTTCATATTTGGCTATCAATTCATTACAAATGCTCTCCCCATGCACAATGTTGGTAATCTCTTTAGCAAGGCGAAACTGCATGGCCTTTGAGGAACTATTATTTTCATGGACAGACACAAGTTCGGCTATTTCTGCTTGTGAAAGGGTCGTGAATATTTTGATATAGCGGCAAGCGTCACTATAACTCACGGATATCCAGAACTTGAAGAAATCATCAGGAGTAGTGTAATTGGGATCGAGCCAAATATTGCCTGATTCGGTTTTACCAAATTTTCCTCCGTCAGCTTTTGTTATAAGCGGACAGGTAAGCCCGTATGCTTCCCCGCCGCCCATTCGACGTATGAGGTCTGTGCCAGATGTGATATTACCCCACTGATCGGACCCTCCAAGCTGGAGTTTGCAGTTTTTTGTTTTATTCAGATAGTAAAAATCATACGCCTGCAGCAACTGGTAGCTGAACTCTGTAAATGACAGACCGTCACGAGCCTCCCCATTCAATCGCTTTTGGACAGAATCCTTAGCCATCATATAGTTTATGGTCACACGATTGCCTACTTCTCGCAGAAATTCAAAGAATGAAATCGGTGTTAGCCAGTCATAGTTGTTTACAAGTTCGGCTCTATTGGGTATGTCGGATTCAAAGTCAAGGAAACGTGAAAGCTGCGTTTTGATTGATTCCACGTTATGACGTATAGTATCAAGGCTCAACAGGTTTCGCTCATCTGACTTACCGGAAGGGTCGCCTATCATGCCGGTCGCACCTCCCACAAGGATTAGCGGCTTGTGGCCACACCGCTGAAAATGGCGCAGTATCATCACCCCACAAAGATGTCCAATATGTAATGAATCTGCGGTCGGATCTACTCCGAGATATGCTGTGACCTGTTCCTTTTCAAGCAATTCTTCAACGCCGGGCATTATCTGATGAAGCATACCTCGCCATTTCAGTTCTTCTATAAAGTTCATTTCATTATTATATTTCAACAGTTTCTCCGTCGGCAGGAATTATAAGTTTCTCTCTCGAAATGCCGGCATTGTCGGCCTCGTTGCGCAAAATGCTGCGGGTTGTCTGGCAATGATCTATCGCATCCATGTGTACTGCAATAAAACGGCATTTATCCGGCGAATCCTTAATCATATCCACTACATCCTTCTCATTCATTATGAGAGTGCCATATTCAGGCGATAAATCAGGAATGATTGCTCCTCCAGAATTTATTACAACCCAGTCAGGCTGATATTTGGCGATATTTGCCTTGATTTCATCTGTCCACAGACAATCCCCTACGATATATACTGTCGGCGCTCCATCGGCCTGCAATACAAATCCCGACACATTACCCATAAGCTCCTTTATCTTACCTTTGCCATGCTCTCCGCCGGTTCGGTAAATAGATAATCCGTCAATAGTCTTGCTCTCAGCGATAATCTCGGTATTGTTCATGCCGAACTCGTTGAGAAAGAACACACTGTCTGCGGGCTGGACATAGAGCGTGATGTCTTTGCCGATAGCAACAGAAGCAGGCTTGTCAAAATGGTCAAAATGTGAATGGGTGGCGAGAACAAACTTCACGCCGCTCATTATCGAGTCAATAGGCATGGTGAGATGTACCGTCGGATTCTTGTTGACTCCGAGAACCGACATCAGTTCTCCTTTCCCTGAGAATACAGGGTCAACAAGGAAAGTAGTGCCGGCATAATCCACCTTGAGGGTTGCGTTGCGGATAAGCTGAACGGTATTTTCTGATTTTGGAACTGTCTGTTCCTCTTTTGAAGTCGAGCAGGATACAAATCCCAATACGACTGCTATTGCAAATACTATTTTTTTCATGTTTTTGAGCATTATTGTTTCGGGTGCAAAGTTACAGCCTTTCAGCGATGCGATCCCTACCCGCGAGTGCAATAATGCTACCGTTTTGATAACCGCCCTATAAAGTGTGTCAAATTATGCCAAAATGAATCAACGCATTATATATCCCGTCATCATCAACGGAATCCGTTACATAGTCTGCGATATCAATCAATGACCGGTTGGCATTGCCCATAGCGACACCTATTCCAGCCTCCCTTATAATTGAGATGTCGTTACCTCCGTCACCGAAAGCCATTGTATCACCGGGGTTGAAACCGCAGTATCGTGCTATTTCTGCCAATCCTTTAGCCTTATCCACTCCTTTGGCGGTTATGTCTGCAAAATCGGGACACCAGCGTGTAATTTCCACAGATTTAAGAAGCGGCTGAAGCCGGCGTTGCTGTTCCTCATCAATTACAGGTGTCAGTTGCAGTATGGCTTCCGACTGTGCGCAATGAGAAAAGACATCAGTCCGCAAACCATGCACATTCAACAGCTTACCGAATATATCCTCGGCCTTTGCCGTGGGATTGTGCATTACTATATCTTTCTCTCCCACAATCATGCAGCTCACACCTTCCATATCTGCGAACTCTATAACACGCTTAACTTCTTTATGCGCGATGGGAGATAACGAAACAATCTTATCTCCGAAGAAAGAGTAAGCACCGTTTGTCGTTATATAACCGTCTATAAGGTTCTCAATCTCGCTGAGGTTGTTTATCAGAGAGAATGGGCGTCCGGTCGAGATAAAGATTTTCACGCCTCTATCCTTTGCCCGGTGCAAAGCTTCGACCGTTGACGTGGGAATGGCGTGGGTCTTGAAACTTACAAGAGTTCCGTCTATATCGAAAAACAAAGCCTTAATCATCTGTCTGTTGGATCGTTATCTTGTTGTGGGGTTTTGTCAAGAGCATATTCCTGAAGGTAATCGCCTATGGTCTGGCCGGTCTGTGCCTTGAAAAAGCGCATTAGGTGGTTGGGTTCTGAGAAGCCGAACCGGTCAGCTATGGCTTTGGCCGTGCATTGCGAGCGTATTATATGGTTCTTGATTTCGTTGACAAGGCGTTGGCGCAGCATATCGGTGGCAGTCATTCCGAATTGTGCCTTTACAGCCTTGTTGAGCGTTATCCTGCTCACGCCGAGAGCCTCTGCATAATCGCCAACCCGTTGTTTGCCAACGATGTTTTTCTCAATCATTTCCTTGAAACGGTAGGCTACGGTATTGTCGAGTCTGACAGATGGCAGACTGTATGTTTCCGCGTATGTACGGTTGAGTTTCGACAGCAGATAATACAGCAATGAACGCAGGATAGGCTCTACATTGGTGAGAGGCCGGTGAAGCTCGTCGCCAATCTCTTCAAGAGTGTCGAAATATCGGCTCATCTGTGTTTCGCTCACCGTCATGACGGGTGGAACGGATGTCTGGTAACTGTAATGCAGCCGGTATGTAAAATATTTATCGGCGAGAAAATCAAGTAGAAAATCCTCTCTGAAAATCAGGAAGCGGAATGTATCGCACGACGCCGTGATATTGAAACTGTGTCTTTGATAAGGCGAGAGGAACAACACGCTGTTCGGGGCTATTTCAAAATGCCTGTCGTCAATCCAGACGCTGCCTCCCGCCTCCCGGAAAAACAGAATTTCAAAAAAATCAGTCGCATAGACTTTTCCGCCGTAATAATAATTCTTCAGGCAACATCCGATATCGGTGTTGATAAGGAAGTCCACACCACACTCGGCTTTGTTGAAGTAGACGTTCCTTATATCATTTTCTATATGTTTCATCGCTCTAATGTTTTCTTTTTGCAAAGATAATAACTTATTTGCATATATTAAATCTGAGTTATCAAAAAGGTATTACTTTTATGCTTAGTGGTAGTGTTTTAGGCTCACATCATTTGTAACTTTGCATTAAAAATAACACGCCATGAAAGATAACAAGATAGATAAGTTCAAAGAACTGATAAAAGAGGCTGATGCAATCGTCGTTGGTGGTGCCGCAGGAATGTCGGCGGCATCCGGATTCAAGTTCTATTATCAGGACGATGATGTGTTCCGAATGCTTGCCGGTGGTCTTGCCGATAAATATGGTTTCAAAAATATGTTTGACGGCTTTTATGACTCCAGACTTACCGATGGAGAACGCTGGGCATTAGTCCTTCGCACGATAAAATATATCTACGAGTGCGAAACGGGAGAAACCTACATCGAACTCGCCGAAATTCTTAAGGACAAGAATTACTATGCCGTAACCACCAATCAGGACGCTCAGTTCTTCCGCGTGTTCCCCGCCGACAAGATAACCCGTCTGCAGGGCGACTGGCGTTATTTCCAATGCAAAAACCGCTGTCATGATGAGATTTACTACAATCATGACCTCGTGATGGACCTCTGCGACAAAATAGAAAATGATACTTTGCCTGACAGCCTTATACCCCGTTGTCCCCATTGTGGCGGTGAGATGGCGCCGTGGGTCAGAAGCCGTGAATTTCTCGAAGGCAAGGACTATATGAGGGAGTTTGAACGGTATATGGATTTTCTCAAGGCCAATATGCACCGCCGCGTACTGTTTCTTGAACTCGGGGTCGGCATGATGACCCCGATGTTCATCAAGGAGCCTTTTATGAACATGGTTTATCAGTGGCCAGATGCTTTCTATGCCACCGTCAATCCTCAGCACGCCATAATTCCGAAAGAGATTGCCGCAAAGAGTCTCGGCATTGACGAGGACATCAACATTGTGCTCAAAAAGATCCTCGGCAAGCCAATCGACCACATAAAGGCGGATTCCAAAATTTTCAACCCCAAACGAATATACTGATATGACATACAATATAGATAAAGCGCGTGAGGCTATCGCCAATGCCGACGCGCTGATAATAGGCGCAAGCAACGGACTTTCCATTGCCGAGGGCTATAATATTTTCGCCGACAACGAGATGTTCCGGACCCAATTCGGTGACTTCCGCGACAGATATGGCATAAGGAGCGTCCTTCAAGGTTGTTTCTTCGACTATCCCACGGCTGAAGAACGTAAGAGATGGAATGACCGACTGATAAAATACTGGATTACTGACTATCAGCCGTCGGTTGTAATGAAAAACCTGAGGCGTATCGTCGGCGACAAGCCGTATTTTATCGTTACCACCAATGCCGACACACACCTCGAATTGTCGGGTTTCGATGCCAACATGGTATGGGAACTTGAAGGCACGTTCCTGAAGGGAATCACCGACCATATAGTTACCGACAAACAGCCAGCGTTCAATGATTTTGTCGCCCGATATGCCGACAAGAATGTAGTTATTCTCGAACTTGGCATAGGCAGTCGGAACACACTGATTAAGCAACCTTTGATGCAACTGACGGCGCAATTTCCCCACTGTACCTACATAACTCTTAATCTGCCACATGAGATTTACATTCCCGGCGAGATTTCATCGAAGTCAATAGCCCTACCGGGCGATATTGCTACAACTTTAGAGTATTTACAGATGTTGTAATATCATGAATCCAAGATACCGCACGCACCTTTCAGGTTCAAAAGCCTTTCAGTCCTTTATTCCGCCGGAGATAGAGGACTATAATTTTATTGTTTCGCCGAACATGAAAACCAAACTCGATAATCTCGGCAGGATATTCGGCGAGTTAGACAGTCACTTACGCACATTGTCAGATGACGATGTGAAGCGGCTTGTCGGACTTGAAGCCCGTGATTCATTGCGGCTTGCGTCAGACGTAGTATCCAATCCTTTCGCTTTCAATCTTGCTGTTGACAATACCAATGAGAAAGCCATCGTCAAGGCAACTGAATATGGAGCCGAAGCAATGGATGAACTGCCGATAAGTGGCAGACTTATCCGCAACATTCATTATCTTGTATGTGAAGGAGCTGATTATGATAAGAAGTATAGGGGTGATTTCCGTCGCTCCCCGGTGTGGATCGGGCGTAAAGGTGCCGGTCTGACCGATGCGGCCTTTGTGCCTCCTGTCGGCGAGGATATGGACAGAGGTATTGCCGATCTGGAGCGGCATATCAACTATTCCGATGACAATGCGTTTGTCAAAGCGGCTGTGGCACACTATCAGTTTGAGATGATACACCCTTTTATCGACGCAAACGGAAGGGTCGGACGACTCCTTAATACACTGATTTTGCTCCAGGCCGGTATTATCTCCAAGCCGGTATTGCTCCTGTCGCATATCATAGCCCGCGATTATAACGACTACTGCGAGAGGATTCAGCTTGTCAACACTACCTCCGACATTGAAATCTGGGTAGATTACTGGCTTGATATTTTACTTCAAAGTTCCGAATACACCACTCAGGTACTGACAAATTATAATCCTTAAGATAGTTATTTAATAGACCAAATTATACAAGTCTGCCAACCAATGAGATTGCGAAAACTCATGGCTGGCAGACTTTTTTTATAATTTAGGACCGGCTGCGCGAAACCCTCCGAGTGGAGTGGCACCGAAACGGTCGATGATTATTCGGGAACTTAGCGGTTCTCGATGTTGCTGACGGTAGCTGGGACTTGCTGGCTCCGCTACCATCGACTCCTTTGAGCCGGAGGATTGAGCCTGATTCTCGACTCGCTGTGATTGCTGTGGCTGATCATCCCTCTTGACATCTTCGCCGTCCTTTTCATCGTGTTTGGGAGCAAGTTCTGCGGTGATCTTGCGGTCGAGGGCGGCAAGTTCGGATTTGAGTTGCTTTAACTCATCTTCTTTGCCCCATGTCTTTGACACGATGCCTTCAAGGGTCGGAACATCTGCTTTGAGTTTGGCTGTACGTTCCTCATACTGGGCGATGATGCCGAGGATTTTCTCCAGAGCGTTGACAAAGTTCATGCAGGCGGCATGGGTGTCGCTCATGGCTATGAAGCCATTGTTGAACTTGTATTTGTAGTTGCCTTCGACAACAAAACGATTCTGGACTCCCTCTCTGCCGTCAACGAGGGTTCGCTCCGAGATAATGCTTATCGGGAAGCCGTAAACCTCGCCGACACGGACATATTTACCGTGGGTATCGGTCTTTCTCACCAATCCTTGCAGATAAATACCCATGTTCTGCTCATCCTTATACTTGAAGTCGTCAAGCACAAGACTGTTGACGGGATTGCCGTCCTTGTCTCGTTGTACGACCGCCTCATAACGGGCATTGTCGGCTTTCATTCTCTCAATAGCCGCTTCGTTGTTGGCAATGTCATGGCTGATGGTCTGGAGTCGGAACCGGGAATCACCTATACCCTTGTTGAAGGATTTGCGCTCACTTTCCAAAGCCGCGATACGCTTCTCCAGCTTTGCCTTTTCAAGAAGGTCAGTGTTGCCGCTTAGAATAGCCATATACTCCGAGAAGTTCATGCCGTTTTTCTCGTCCATCGCCCCCTCGTCGATTGTTCTCGCTCCGAGTGCGCCGGATTTGAGCTGGTCGATGAATGTAGCCTTACAGTGGAGAAGATTGAACTTGTAGGAGTCCAGCGACTTCTCGACAGCATAGATGATTACATCGACCTTATTATCAGCATATAGCTTGGCAATCTCGTTGCCGGCGCGTATGGCTCTACCTTCACGCTGAGTCAGGTCTGACGGTCGCCACGGCGTGTCAAGTTCATGGACGCAAACTGCTCTTTTCTGAGCGTTTACGCCAGTTCCGAGCATACTGGTTGAGCCGAAAAGCACTCGCACATCACCACTATTCATAGCCTCGATGACAGCCTTTCGGCTACGTTCAGTCTTACATTCCTGAATGAATCGTATCTCATGCGCTGGTATGCCGTAATCCTCTATCAGTTTTCGTTTGATTTCAGAATATACGTTCCACTCGCCGGGCTTGTATGTCGATAAATCGCTGAATACGAACTGTGTGCCACGCTGTGCGTCATATTTGTGATAATATTCCGCTATCATCCGTGCGCAGTGGCTGGCCTTGTTATTGGGGTCATCGCCATATTCAGGGTCAATCATGCGCATATCAAGTGCCATTTTGCGGGCATAGTCTGTGGCAATGAGCATCTTCGCCTTTTCTTCGGTCTCGCTCAACGGAGACCGTCCGAGGATAGTTGCGTCGCCACTTTCGGCAAACTTCATCAGCTTCTCAATGAACGCCTCCTGTGCCGGGGTCGGAGGAATATTGTGGAGTATCTCGTTCTTGTGAGGTCGGTCAACGCCGACATCTTCCGCTGTCCTATAATCCGTGATTTCATTATAAAACGCCGCTAACTCCGGCACCTTGATAAAGTAGCGGAATCTTTCCTTGGGGACTATGTGATTGGTCACATTGAACTCGTAATCCGTTGTCTTTTTGGCGAAGATGGCAGCCCACGCATCGAAGCATCTAATCTCCTGTCTTTCAAGTTCATTCGGACGTAGATACTTGAACAACAAATACAATTCAGTAAGCGAGTTACTGATTGTAGTACCCGATAGGAAGGTTGCACCGAGGTCTTTGCCTGTGCGCTCCTGAATGGTGCGTATAGCATACAACAGGTTGAGTGCCCTCTGACTTCCCTCACTGTTGCCTAATCCCGCCACACGGTCGTGTCGAGTGTTGAACATCAGGTTCTTGAACTGGTGCGATTCATCAACGAAGATATGGTCGATACCCATCTGCTTGAAATCCACCACATTGTCCTTGTTCTGCTCCATCTGGTACTGGATGGTGGCGATTTTGGCGGTCAAGTTCTCCTTACGCTTTATCAGACCTTTGAGCATACCACGGCTGATGTCGTGGCCCTGTTCCTTGATGACATTGAGATTTTCCTCGACTGTATCAAGCTCCGCCTGAAGAATCTGCTGCTGCATCTCCGGCGACTGCGGTATCTTGCCGAACTGGTCGTGCGACATTATCACGCAGTCATAGTCGTTGTTCTTGATATTGTTGAAGAAATCCACACGCTTGTCAGCCTTGAAACTCTTTTCGTCGGCGAACAGGATACGGGCGTTTGGATAGGCAGACTGATATGTCATGGCAATCTCGGCTACATTGGCTTTCAGACCGATAATCATCGGTTTGTGTGCCAGTCCGAGACGCTTCATTTCATGTGCTGCAATGCACATTATCAGCGTTTTACCTGTCCCAACCTCGTGGTCGCAGATGCCACCGCCGTTCTGTTTCAGCATCCAGATACAGTCTTTTTGGGATTGATAAATGGAGCTGATTCCATATCGGTCGCCGAGAATTTTCATGTTCAAATCCGGGAAGGTCTGATGCGAACCATCGTATTGCGGGCGCACGAAGCAATTGAACTTGTTGTTATACAAATCAACGAGTCTTTCCTTGAACTCAGGCGATTGAGCCTCCAGCCATTCCGAGAATCCGTTACGGATTTCATCAATCTTGGTATTGGCGAGTTGGATAGCCTCGTTGTCAGGAACTTTTATGTCGTGTCCGTCCTCATCCTTACCGATTGACTTCTTTATGTCAGGTATGGTATTGTGAAGAGCGTGTTTAAGAAGGCTCATGCCGTCATAGACACGATAATAACCTTTGACACAGAACTCCTCCCATATCTTCATGTTTTTCTGTGGTGCATCTGCCGAATATTCATCCATAGAGGAAGAATATGCAATTTTAATCTCTGTTTCATACAGATGGCTCATATATGCCGAGTATATGCCCGTCGGGATCCATCGCTCGCCGAAGTTGAAATCAAGCTCGTCGAACTCGATACGTCGGGGCCGGGCTTCCTCCAACGCTTTGAGGGAATCCTGCGACATTGCGATGAACGGCTCGATGCCGTCGTAACCGGGAAAACCTTTGATTCGTTCCTCCTCGCGGTCTATCCACGCCTTGACTGCCTCGGCTTTGGCAACGACATTTCCGGCTATAAAGCGGTCTTTTATCTCGTAATTGCTCACAAGCGGATTGTAGTAGATGTGTCCGGCAAGGTTCTCAACCATTGCGTCCTCATCCATGTCCACCAGCGACGACATATATTCGAGATTGACCTCACCGTATTTGTTGAGCGACGCGGTCAGTGCCTCCAGAGGTGTATCTACACTTGTAACCTCGTCAAGAGAGAATGAAACGGGGTGGTCGAAGATGTCAGCCTTGACAAACTGACCGTTCTCACCGCGCTCCAAAGCCAGTGCGTCACGACCATTGGCGTCCATAAGGATGAACTTGACATTCTGTTTCTCATTGAGATTGCCATACTTAGCGACAAACTCATCGTAATACTGATTGAGGTGTTCGCGTAGATGTTCACTCGGCTCATGTGTCTCTGCTTCGTAGTTATAGAGTTGCTGGTATGTCTCCGACATGGTGATATACAGCATGGCACGTTTTTCCTGCTCAGGTTTGAGACCAAGAGGCGTGAAGGTGGCTCCCGTCTTTCTGACATCTGACAGAAATCCGACCATGCCATCGGCAACGACCATTGAGCCGTTCTTGTGAAAGAACTGAATATCCTCCGAGAACGGACGCGGTGACATATCGCGCTCGATAGGAATTGCCGTAACTTTCGGTTGTCTGGCACGACCACCGGGAATGAAATCGCCTTCGGTCTTTTCGATATAAGTTTCTCCGGGGGCTATTCCGGCGACTTGTGCCGCTTCCTGAGAAGCCTTTTCCGCTGCCAACCTCTCACGTTCAGCAATCTGGGCATGGGCAATCGACATCATGGCTTCATAAAAGCCGTTGATGGGCGGGTTATCATCCCAATTCAGTGAGCCATAAAACTCCAGTTCTTTGTCTGTTAGTTTACGGAATCCTGATGATTTTATCGGCTTTGCCTTGGTCGCAGGATTGGCAGGCTTCGGCTTCTCCTCCGGCTTTGTCATTTGCTGACGACGGTTGTTCTTTTGCTGAACAGGCTCCAGCTCACCGAAAAGATTGTAGGCAAAGAGCCGAGGGTCAGGATTGTCCGAATAATCTGGCCTACCGTCGGTCTCTATCTCTTTGGTAGGTTCCGGCTTCGGTGGCTCAACAATTTTAGGCTCTGTTTTAGGAGGCTGGTTAGGCGTAACTGTCTCGACAACTTTCTGCTTGGTAGTCCTTTTGAGTTTCGGATCTTCAAGTTGCTCACAGATAGCCACACGCTTACCTGCCCGCACAAGTTTGGGCAGATAGGTGTCAAGAGCATGATACGGGAACCCTGCCAATTCAATGCGGTTATCAAGACCGTTCATTCGGCGTGTGAGAGTTATACCGAGTATTTCCGAGGCTTCCACAGCATCCTTGCCGAAAATCTCGTAGAAATCGCCGACACGGAACATAAGAATGGCGTCGGGATGCTTCTTCTTCATTTCCTGATACTGTTTGAGCAAAGGCTCATTCTTCTGCTCAATCTTCTCGGCGAGTGGCTTTTGTTTCGGCGGTTCCGGCTTTACTTCGGGCGTAGGTATAGGTTTCGGCTTTACAGGGTCAGGCGTAGGCGGCTTGATACCATTTGAATTATATAATTCCAGATTAAGGCGCAAGCGCAGCGACTCATCGAGAGCCTTGCGTAAATCCCCGGCAATGCCATTAACACCACCTGTATGTGTATAGACAATCGCCGGTTTTCCATACTGATCGGTGCCAATCTTTGCATCATCGCTTATCACATTCTGCGGAAAAGCCTGAAAGAACTTGTTGCCCGGCACCTTCGTACCACGGTCAATGACAGATTGGATGAAGAACTCCTCGTCTGCCGACAATGCTTTCTTTCCTGTATGCTTCTGGAGAATAATCAGGTCGGACCCGGCATCTGTTCCGGCGTTCTCGCTAAACGTATTGTTAGGCATACGCAAAGCCGCCACAAGGTCAGCACGTTTTACAAGCTCCATCCTCACGAAAGGACTGCCGGCATTCATCACACCCTGGGATGCTATGAAAGCTACAAGTCCACCCTCGCGCACTTGGTCGAGTGCCTTTAAGAAGAAGTAATTGTGAATTGTCTTTGTCGCCTGACGGTAGGCAATATCCTTGCTCACGGCATACGCCGGGTCTGCGACAGCAAAATCTCCGAAGGGGACATTGGAGGCAGCGACATCGAAATAGCCGTTGAAGTCGCTCTCTATCTTCTCGAAGCCCTCTATGCGTGTAAGAATAGACGGATGCAGAGCCGAAAGGATTTTACCCGTGAGCAAATCTTTCTCGTACGCCAACACCTCCGCGCCGGGATAACGGTCATTTCGCAGGAATGAGTCGATGAAGGCACCTTGTCCGGCAGAAGGTTCCAGAAAACTTTTCACTTCGACGCCGGAATATTTCAAAGAGTCGGAGATTGCATCAACTATGCGGTTGTCGGTATAGAACGCCGTCAGCACCGAGGCTTTCAGTGAGTCCATATATCTGGCAAACTCCTTGTCATCTTTGGAATAGTCATGGATAAGGCGACGCAGTTCCACCGTCGGTGCAAACAGCTCAATGTCCGATTTGCTCCACTTTGCGGCGTCAGCCAGTTCATTGGCATCGTTGAGTATGCACTTCAACCCTCCGAATCCGGCATACTTGCATAGTACTTCCCGTTCTTCAGCATTTTGCGCAGTGCGTCCGGCCACACCGAGATGCAGGACGAGCCTTATCGCCTCGATGTTGTCGCGCATGGTCTGTAACTTATTGTAGGCCATTGTCGGAAAGATAGATTACGATTCTGCCTACAATCTCGGTTTCCATCAGTTCAAGGTCAAGGGCATCAACGCCTATTGCCATGCGGTCAACACCGTCGAACAAGTCCGGTATATCTGTCGTGACCTGATTTGTCCAGTATTCCACAGCCTCCTCGCTGTCAAGGTCGATGGTATCTCCGAAATTTTCAAGGATGAGTTCCGATATAGTGTCATACTCCGATGCTCCGACATTGGAGAAAAGCACGGATATAGCCTCGGCTTCCGCCATTGGCACATTGGCCCCGTTGCGCCGTGCATTTTCAAAGGCGTCAAGTGCGGCGATAGAGTTGGCGATAATCTGGGGATGGTCAGGGTCAACATGATATTTGTTGAGCTGGAGATACTGCAACAAATAGAAATAGTAGTAATTGAAGTCGGTAAGACTTCGGTCAAGTTCTAACATGATTGTGGATATTTAGTGGTGGTTTGTGATTACTTCGGGCCGAACAGGTGTTGCAGTGCCGGGTCTGACATTATGCGCTCTTTCTCGTCGGCGATGATTTGGATTACATCGGCTTTCACCTGCTCGTAGTTGCGCTGTATTACAGCCTTCATGCGCGACTTGTCCGATGAGTCGTCCTTGAAATCGGTCAGTACGGGTATAGGCTTGTATCTCGATGTTTCAGCCTTTACCCTCGCGCTGTCTATGACAATCTCGGCATGAAAAATCTTCTGGTCTATGCGCTCGTTGATGTTGTCGCAGACCGCGCCGACGAACATTCCCTGTGTCAGAGTTGAAATCTTGCTCGGCGGGATAAGGCTGTCCATCTGCGTGTTGATGGAGTGGCTCACATCCTGACGGTTGATTGAGATTGACTGCCGTTTCTGTAGAACCTTGCCGAACCTCTCTGACAGGGTCTTGGCGGTTTCGCCCACAACCTGCCCGGAGAAGATGTTGCCGACGGTGTTCATCACCACGGCCGCCTCCTTGTCGCCGTAGTCGCGTTTGAGCTGTGAGAAGTCCTGAAAGCCAAGGCAGACGGCGACACGGTTGCTTCGGGCGGTGGCAATCAGTTGGTCGAGGCCCTTGAAATATATAGTCGGCAATTCATCTATGATAACCCCGCTTTTCAGCATTCCTTTCTTGTTTATGATTTTGACGATTCGGGAGTTATACAGTCCGAGTGCTGCGCCATAGATGTTCTGTCGGTCGGGATTGTTGCCGACGCACAGGATTTTCGGCTCTTTCGGGTTGTTGATGTCAAGCGTGAAATCATCGCCGGTCATAACCCAGTAAAGCTGCGGTGAAATCATACGCGACAGCGGGATTTTCGCTGACGCAATCTGTCCCATGAGCTGCTCCGCCGCGCCTCCCTGCCATGCGTCCATAAACGGTGACAGGTAGTTTTCCAGCTCCGGGTAGCTCGTGAGTATGGGGAACAAATCCTCGTATCTTCTATTCAAAAGCTCTACGGCATGGGGAAAAGTGCAGTAAATACCGTTCTTGTAGATACGGAGATACCAGATTATCGCCGCGAACAGCACAATCGGGGACTCCACGAAGAAATCGCCTTGCTTGCTCACCCACGATTTATTGAGGTTGAGCATTATAGTGTATGCGCTCTCGTATGCGTCGGCAATATCGGTCATAAAATCGGGGTGGATAGGGTTACACCTGTGGCTACGCTCCGGATCGTCAAAATTTATCATGTAGAATTTCGGCTTGACTTTGCCGTAACCATTCTTGTGCGTCAGCAGGTGGTTGTAGGCGATCTCGCTCAGATCCGGGCTTTTGAAATCATAGATATAGCCGCTGTAACCTTTCTCTATCATCTGTTTGATGAAGGAGTTGATTACGGCGTATGATTTGCCGGAACCGGGGGTGCCAAGCACGATTGTGGCGCGGAACGGGTTGACGACATTTATCCAGCCCTTGTGCCATTTCTTCTCAAAGTAGAATCTGGTCGGCAGGTTGATGGAATATTCGTTGTCCATAAGCTCCGTTTCCTGCATGAAGCTCTCGTTCTCGTCGTTGAAACGGTCGTCCATCATGTTGTTCTTCAGCATACGCCCCGCCCATATACCGCCCATCATCAGGCAGATGTAGCCCGTGACGGTGGTGATTATATAGGTGTAGCGCATACCGGCATCGAGTGTCCACCAGTTCAGCAGGAACAGCACACAGCCTATGGCGAGTGTCACGCCGATATGCCGCCATGTGATGTTCTCGCTCCTTACGCCTCTGGTGCCGAAGCACGACAGACCGAGAAGCAGCAGCGCGAAAAGTTTGGCGTTGAAGGTTGTGTTGAAAAGTCCGCAGGTGCGGTTGAAGTTGGCGCAGATCTTATGGACGGTCGAATAGAACCAGCCGCTGTCCACGGTTTCCACGCGGGTGAACCAGTAAAGGTTGGCGACAACCAGCACGATACTGACTGCCCGCAGGAAGTCCATGATCTTCGCCAACGCTCTGAGGTCGTCCTCTTGTTGGCTCATAATAAAATGTGGGATTAAGAATTAAAATTTCGGGCGACGCCCTTTCTTTTTCTTTCGCTGCATACGGCGGCGGAACTCTTCCTCGTCGGGATTGAACGACTGCCCCGGCTGGAACAGGTCAAGACCCGGAAGGGTGAAATCATTGTCGCCGTAATCCGTGGCGGAGTGGGTTGTTGCGGATTGGCGCTGTCCATCCGACGGTGCCTGAGTGTTGCCAGATTGTGACTGAGTGTTCGAATGGGTGTCGGTGGTCTGCTCCGGCTCCGGCACAATAACGGGAGTATCGGGAACCGGCACATCGTTTGTCGGCTGCGCCTGCGGATTGTTGAAGCGCTCGTTGAGAGCATTTGCCGAGAACTGCTTGCCGAGGCGGGAACCGTTCAATACAGTCATGGTGTTGTGGTCGATGAACGTAACGCCGTATATGCGCCCCTCGTCGGTGTAGCGGAAAATAACATCTATGCCGCAGTCCTTCAGCTTGGATGTAAAATCCTCCTTATCAGTGATGCGGGAAAGCACATCGGCAACTCTGTTCCTTGTCGATGCGACATCAATCTTGTCTTTGGCGCGCTCGAAGCGTCCCTCCACGGCGGTACGGCTTGCGAACTTGCCGAGACGGGAAGCCTTGAACGGATTGGCGATAACCTTGCCATCATCATCGGTGGAGAAATACACCAGACCGTGATATTCGCGCCCGTTAACCCTGCCGTCGGTCTGCTCACACCTTATATTATATAAGGAGAGAACGGCGTTATACTCGCCGAGAGTCTGGAACTTGTATCGCATACCGACCATTTTGACGGTGTTGGCAACCTGCCGCTTGATGTCGCCCAAAGGGTCAACCTTCTTGATGGGCATATCGGGAGTGATTTTCTCGCGCTGCGCCTTGTGGAGATTGTATTTTTCCTCCAGCTCGGTGGTAATCTTCTTGCTGCGCCGGAAAAGAAAGTCCTGATTGAGCCGCTTGCCCTGCTCGTTGACATTGACGGTCACTATATGGATATGGTGGCGGTCTATGTCTTCGTGCTTGTAAATTATGAAAGGCTGCTCCCCGAAGCCAAGTTTCTCCAGATATTCACGGGCGAGGATTTCAAAATCCTGATCCGTGAGCTTATCATCCGGGTGCGGATTGAGCGAGATATGAAGGACAGGCTTTTTTGTCCGCCCCATCATCGGCATGAACTCTCTGAAATTTTCGGCAATACGACCGATGTCGATTTGCCCGTCTGCCGGAAGAATGATTTTGTTGGCTCCCAACAGACGGCCTTCCTCCTTGTTGATTTTCTCGGAATTATATGCCAATGCACCGTAGAGCGACGAGCCTATCGAGATTTTTGCGACCATTGTTCATCGAATTTCTCAGACAGAGCCATGACATCGGTCATCACGGCAATCATGTCGATTGTGGCTTTCTCCAGCTTGTAGAGGGATGCCATTGCTTTCTTTTCGGTGAAATTGGCGCGAAGCTCCTTCACAACGAGGTTGTAGTTTACCCCGATTGTGCGGTACTGGCAGAAGAATTCGGATAGTTTGGCACAATAGACGGCAAGCGATTTGTCGGTGGTCAGCACCCTGAAAGGCTTGCCGAAGATGAGCTGCTTGATGAAAGTGGCCTTAACGGTCGCGTTTGCCCTTTCCATCATCCGGGACAATTCATCCCATTCGAGGTCGTCAAAACGTACCTTGACGCAATGGCTGCACTTGTTGGCAACCGGCGGTCGTCCGCCCTTGTTAACGAAATCAGTCATAAAATGTGGATTATAAGTGGTGAGTGCATCAAGGGTGTCAATGCCTACGCAGTAAAATCGAGGGATATTCGACTTTGGAGATATATCCTACATAGCAAGGTCGTTTCGTGTGGACTGCCGGTCCCTCGAAACCTTTTCGGACCCCGAAAAGACACCTTGCTATGTACGTGTGTACATCTTTCATATTATGAAACAGACTGTTGAATCCCTAATGACTGCCCGGTTTGCCATTCGGGGTGTACGAAAGTCGTACTTTTGCCTGTTCCATGCCTGCGGAGGTCTTTGAGGCCTCTCGGTGCTTATATAAATTTACGAAAATTTACGGTTAAATCCAAACGACGAGAAAAAATTTTGACGCCTTATACCTGATTTCAAGGCTCTATAGGAAGCTGCAAGAAAAAAATTTGATATCGGAATGTTAAATTTTTAGTCCCGTTTTGTGGACATACTTGGACATAACCGGACATAGCCGGACAACGGCGAATCTGAGGCATTTGACTGACAAAATACATACAAAACTATTCGGATTTTTATTTGTATCTTTATATAGAGATTGATTTACAGAACTGTCTTCAAGGAGTTCAATTTACTTGACTATATGAGGAACTGCCTTTTGAACTATGGATTTGGCAATCAATCTTGATTACATTCTTTTTATCTGCCTGTATGCCATACTCTCTATAAATCAAGATATAGATTTAGGTATAGTTCAAATGAGTTATATATTTAAGGAACTGCTTACCTGCCTATTTCTACATTTGTACGTTTGTATGTTTACAGAAAGATAGAATTATAGATAATTCAATCGTACGTACGTTTGAAGTTGTCAAGCCACGCGACTATTGAAAAAATAGTCATATTGTTTCACCACTCTAAATCCACCGTTATGACAAACGACCGTCACCACGATTCCTCCCATTTTTGGGAAACGTATCTCCGCAAACGGGATACAAGTCAGTTCAGCCGCCGTTTCTCCGAAATCGGCATAGAACCAGACTTCATTCTGAACATCCGCCGAATCCTAAGCTCAGGATACCGGCCTCCCTGCTGCGTCCGGGACTTCATCAACAATGTCCTCGAACAATTTTTCAAGGACAACGAGGAAATACTCAAAGAAAAGATGTAGTCCGACATCGCTACCCTCGACAGTAATCACCGCCGAACTTGCTCCAACCGACGAAGTGCCGGACGACCGAATGGGAGTCAACCACGATGAAAAGGACGGCGAAGCACTCAAGCGCGATGAGCAATCTCAGAGAGTGGAAGCTCCCTCTCAATCCACTGGCTCAAATGAATCAATGGTGCAGAACCCTTCAACACCATTACAGGTATCAGAAAGTCGCAAGCGGATATAAACACGCATCTGCCGCAGGCTTTCGTACATCCGGACCTAAACTATAGTATCGTGAGCCAGTCTTCAACCCCTGTCGTTGACTGGCTCACATAACAATTTTACAATCGCGTTCTCAGCCAATCGAGCATTACCCGATACATTTCCTGACGAATGTCTTTTCTTGAAAGAGCCAAATCATGGAGGCCCCCGGCAAAATCTACCTCAGTCACATTTGCTCCTAATTTTTTACCGTAACTTGATATTGCCTTAACCTCAAGTATAGCGTCGGCTCTACTGTATTTTTCCTTAGCATCGCCGGCATGAACTGATTCTTTCGAGTGCATGAGCAAAACCGGAACCAATACTTTCCCACGACGCAACTCCTGTTGTCCTTTCTGGATGGCTCTTATCCATCCCATGTCCGGGTCAGGGAGAATATCGGGTTTCCAGTCTTTTCGGTAAGACCATTCGCCTCCGTATTCTTCCAGAAGACATTCAGCGTAGCCGCTGTCAGGTTTCTGATGAACTTTGACATTTGGTAAGTATTTACCCAAGAAGGCCACAACAGGCATCATGATTCTTCTCATAAAAGGCTTTAGATTCCAGTCAAGGAAAGGACTGTTAAGGACTAGTGCCTTAACCATTGGCGAGGGATTTTTTGCCATATACAGCGAAGATGTCAGTCCGCCGGTGGAATGTCCTAACAATGCGACACGCAAGTTACCGTCTTCCTTTATAATCTGGAGAGCAGCTTCTATATCTGCGAAATACTCTTCCAGATTCCTTACTTGAAACAAGTGCTGATGCTCCATAAAAGAGCGTCCGTATTTTCGGAGGTCAACGGCATAAAAATTATAACCGTTTGAAACTAACATCTCAGCCATTTCTTTCTGAAAGAAATAGTCGCTGAAACCGTGTACGTATAGGACGGCTTTTGTCGTATCCTTGTCCGATTCCTTGCGGATTACCGTACATCTTACTTGCCCGCTATAATCATCGGGTAATTCTACATACCTTTTCTCGAACCCGTCGCCAAGAATATCGGGATGCCAGTTGTAATTGTTCTTACATCTATTCATTTTTATCACTTTATCGGTTAAAACCGACTAATCGGTATTATAGTTTCTCTCTGTATTGCTTGGGGCTTATACCCACCTGTTGTTTGAAGTATTTGCCGAAAGCCGACTGGGTGGGAAAGTTCAGGGCATAGGCGATTTCCTGAACTGACATTTCGGTATAACGCAGCATTATCTCTGCTTCGAGCACCACATATTCGTTTATCCAGTCCAACGCCCCTTTGCCACTGAAGGATTTGATTGCACCCGAAACATATTTCGGGGTCAGGCACATCTTGTCGGCATAGAACTGTAGGCTTCTCTCTTTCGTGTGGTATGCTTCAAGCAATTTCATGAATTTGTTGAAAAGCTGTTCGATGCGTGATTCATCTTTCTCTGATTCACCTATGTTTATTCCTTGATATTTTTTCAACAGGGTGGTTATAGTATACGACAGGGCAATCGAGAGCCCCTTTATCACTTCGTCATTTCCCTCCTCCATGTTCTTTTTCAAGAGGACATAGTATGGTTTAAGGTATGTCAGTTCTTCGTATGGAACTGAAACAGGACCATTATCCCGAAGAGTCAGATAGCTTTGAGCTCTGTAACGGAAGTCAAGCTGAATATGTTGAAGATAAGTTTTGGAGATTATTATAGCATAACCTTCTATGCTTTCAGCTTTGTTTATGTGGATTATATCACCTGCCAGACTAACAAAAATCTGGTTTTCGGTAATAAGGAACTGGTGAAGATTGATACTGCAATCAATCACACCTTTAAGGCAGACGAGAACAATCGTAGCCTTCAGTCGCACGGGATGCGCAAAAAGACTCAGGTCTCCAAAATTGTTCAACATCACAATGTCTTTGTGATAACGCACAAGCTGGGGGATGTCCTGCTCCAGAAGGCGCTCTACTGAAATTTCATTTGAGGTCCATTTCATGATGCTAAATTGATTAAACTTCGCAAATATAACAATATTCCGACAATAGTTAGTACTATATAGGATTAAAATGCGAGTTTTACTCCAATTAGCCCGAAAAATCCGCCTTTTTTGATGCCGGTTTTGTGCCGAACTTTGCAACATCAAAAAATTAGAAAAATGAAAAGACTAAAACTCACACTTCTGATGACGCTTCTGCTTGGACTTTCGGAGATTCAGGCTGACCCCTGCGTAATGTCGTTGGACAGCTGCCGTAGTCTGGCAGTTGAGAACAATAAAGAACTCCGGATGACAGACATGCAGAGGCAGGCTGCCTATTATAATCGAAAATCTGCATTCACATCTTATCTCCCAAAAGTTTCTGCATCCGGAATGTATATGCACACGGGCAAAGAACTTTCTCTTCTCAGCAACGAACAGCAGACAACTTTGTCTCACTTAGGCGATGCTCTTTCGATGCCGGCTCTCAACAATGTCGGTGAGGGTCTCGTCGATGCTCTCCGAACCGATACGCGAAACATGGCAGGGGCGGCAGTGATTCTTACCCAGCCCATCTATATGGGAGGAAAGATTCGGGCATACAATAACATTACACGCTATGCCGAACAGATTGCTGCGGATAAACACAATATGCAGTATCAGGATCTCATCGTTTCGGTCGATGAGACATACTGGAATATTATTCTGCTGTCATCACGAAAAAGATTGGCCGAAAGCTATCTTCAACTTGTGAAGACCCTTGACAACGACATTTCACAGATGATTGTCGAAGGCTTTGCCACTAAAGCCGACGGCCTGAGTGTCAAGGTAAAAGTCAACGAGGCAAATGTGGCATTAATTCAAGTTGACAACGGTATCGAAATCTTGAAAATGAAACTATGTCAACTCTGTGGACTTCCCCTTGATACACAGGTGGTATTAGCAGACGAGAACAACGAGAATCTTTCAATCATCGCTGACAGTGAAATTCCGGAAGGCGACTCATGGGAAAACCGTCCAGAACTTTCAGCGTTGGGTAAATCTATCCATATTTATGATGAAAAAATAAAGATAGCACGGTCCGAGTTTCTTCCTACCGTTGCATTGACAGGTGGATATTTTGCAAACTACCCCTCGGTATTCAACAGCTTTGAAAAGAAATTCAAAGGCACATGGAATATCGGTGTTGCCGTCAATATCCCCATACTGACATGGGGAAACCGCAGTTACAAAGTCCGTGCGGCAAAAGCCGAGGCTCAGGTCGCAAGATTCAACTTTGATGAAACGCGAGAAAAAATAGAGTTGCAGGTATCGCAAAGCCGACAAAAAGTGCGGGAAGCACAGGAACGTTACAGTGCATCTCTCAGCAGTCAGGATGAAGCTGATGAAAACCTCCGATACGCCAATCTCGGTCTTAGCGAGGGCGTGATCCCCGTAAGCAACGTGCTTGAAGCGCAGACTGCATGGCTTTCGGCGAAAACAAACCTCATATCATCGGAGATTGATCTCCGCCTCTCTTATCTCTATCTGAAAAAATCATTAGGACAAATCAAATAACGACATAAAAATGAAAAAGAATCTGAACATCATTCTTGTCACTGCATCTATCATCACCTTCGTAATAGTGGCAGTAATCGTGGTAGGCCTCACTCTGCCCACACCAAAAGAAATTGTGCAAGGTCAGGCCGAAGCTACCGATTATCGTCTCTCAAGTAAAATCCCGGCACGAGTCCTTGAAATAAAAGTGAAAAAGGGCGATATGGTGTCGAAAGGGGATACTCTCGTCATTCTGGACGCTCCAGATATTGATGCTAAATTATCTCAGGCCCAGGCCGCTTACAGTGCAGCTCAGGCACTGGAACTCAAGGCACGCAACGGAGCCCGTGACGAGCAGATACAGGGGGCCTATGCCACTTGGCAGAAAGCCATAGCCGGCCGGGATGTGGCACAGAAAACATACGACCGTGTAAACCGCCTCTTTGAGAAAGGTGTGATGCCGGAACAAAAACGCGATGAGGCTTATGCTCAGTACCAGGCTGCGGTTGCAACAGAAAATGCTGCCAAATCACAATACGACATGGCGGTGAATGGTACGAGACATGAGGATGTATCGGCTGCACGCGCACAGGTCGAAAGAGCGCAGGCTGCCATAAACGAAGTAAGCTCATATGTTTCGGAAACTGCGCTTGTGGCTACAGCCGACGGCGTTGTAACGGATATTTTCCCGGAAGTCGGAGAGCTTGTCGGCAGTGGTGCACCGATTATGAATGTTTCGGTAATCAACGACATGTGGTTCACATTCAATGTACGCGAAGACATGTTGCCCGGTTTGACTGTCGGCACCGTAATGGATGTATATGTTCCGTCATTCGACAAGACCGTCAAAGTAAAAATCGACAGAGTCAAAGAAGTCGGAAGTTTCGCCACATGGAAAGCAACAAAGGCTCTTGACAAATATGATCTGAAAACATTTGAAGTTGAGGCATATCCTGTCCATCCGGAAGAACTTCTCGGACTTAGGGTCGGTATGACCGCTGTATTTGAAAGATAACAATATGACTCGCACTCCGATATACAAACGCATTCTGGCTATAAGCAGGAGAGAGTTGCAGATCTACTCCAAAAGACCGCTTTTCCTCTTTTGCCTGCTTGTGGCTCCGCTGATATGCGTAGTTTTCTTGGTGACGCTGATGGGCAACGGCCTGCCGACCAAACTCCCGGCAGGTATCGTTGACGAAGACAATACTAAAATCTCGCGTACCATAACCCGTACCATCGATGCAATGGAGGAAACCGACATACGGTATTCTTATCCTGATTTCAGCTCTGCGAGGAACGCCATGCAGCGAGGAGAAATATATGCCTTTTTCTACATTCCGGAAGGAACGACAGAAGAAGCCATTTCCAATCGCCAGCCAAAGATTTCCTTTTACACAAATGAATCTTATCTCGTTCCGGGCTCATTGCTGATGAAAGACATGCGCACGGCGGGTGAACTTTCCGGGCTTGCTCTTACGCGCGAAAATCTTTACGGACACGGTGCCACCGAGGAGCGTGCGATGGGCATCATTCAGCCTATCGTAATAGAGACCCATCCGATGAACAATTCGGAACTTGATTATTCGGTGTATCTCAACAATATTCTTGTGCCGGGCATCCTTATCCTGCTTATCATGCTCTCTACGGCATATACAATAGGACTCGAATGGAAACAAGGAACGCAGAGAGAACTCTATGCGCTCGCCGGCAATTCTTCAACTGTCGCACTCATTGGCAAGCTGTTGCCTCAGACCGTGATATTCATTCTCATGTTTTGCCTGTATGATGTATATTTCTATAAAATAATGCAGTTCCCTTGCAACTGCGGAATAGCCGTCATGATGGCAATCGGAGCGTTGACTGTTTTTGCATCGCAAGGATTCGGAGTATTCTTTTTCGGAGTGTTCAGCGGCAAGATGCGTCTGGCATTATGTCTTTGTTCTCTTTGGGGAATACTGTCGTTTTCTCTCGCAGGGTTTACTTATCCGGTACTCGCCATGTCACCGGTTCTGAAAACCGCATCATGGCTGTTTCCGCTGCGTCAATATTATCTGCTTTATGTCAATCAGGCATTGAACGGTTATCCCATTGCATACGCCTGGACTTCTGTCATAGCTCTTGTATGCTTCGCACTGTTGCCTGTTGCGATTATGTGGAAATACAGACTCGCCTTTCTGAAATATAAATATCAGGAATGATTATTATGAAGACAATTCTTAATATAGCTCAGATTTGGTATAATGAGCTGAGAGGAATCATCAAAGATAAAGGGATACTCATTTTCATTCTGTTTGTGCCTTTGGCTTATCCATTGCTGTATTCTTACGTTTACACCAACGAAGTGGTGCGCGATGTGCCTGTCGCAGTTGTCAACGACTGTGATAATGCAATGACCCGAAATATGCTCCGTAAGATTGATGCTTCACCCGATGTGAAGATTATTTCAGATTGTTGTGATATGGAAGAAGCAATGCAGCTCGTAAAAGAACAGAAAGTATATGGTGTAATTCATATCCCCCAATCTTTTTCGCGTGATATATCCAACGGCGACCAAACTACCGTAGGTGTCTATTGCGACATGTCGAGCCTTTTATATTACAAAGCAATTCTACTTACTGCAACCAATGTATCGCTCGACTTGAATAAAGATATAAAGGTAGAACATCATCTTGCAGGCTCAACTGACAGGGTTGATGAAGTGATAAGAACGCCAATAGAATATGATTATGTGCCGCTTTACAATCCTCAGAGCGGATTTGCCGCTTTCCTGATACCACCGGTACTCATGCTGATAATACAGCAGACCCTTTTCCTCGGAATCGGTATGTCGATGGGAAATTCGCGTGAACGTTACCGTGGAAGTGTCATTCCGTTCAACAGATGGTATAAGAATCCGGTAAACATCGTTTTCGGCAAAGGCCTCCCGTATTTCTTCCTCTATCTGCTGCTCGCCATATATATGTTTGTGGTAGTGACCGATATGTTCGCCCTGCCGCGTCTTGGCCATTACACAACGTTCCTCGTGTTTATCGTGCCTTACCTGCTGGCATGTATCTTTTTGGGCATGGTTCTTTCATCTTTTGTATATAGGAGAGAGGACTGCATAATGCTCTTTGTATTCATGTCAGTGCCCATGCTTTTCCTTTCGGGGCTTTCGTATCCACGTGCTTCAATGCCGGAATTTTGGAAATATGTTTCTTACATTTTCCCCTCCACTTTCGGCATGAACGGATATGTGAGAATTACAGCAATGGGAGCATCTCTTCAGGACATCAAGTCTGAGTTCTGTGCTTTATGGATGCAAACCGGAATATACTTCGTCATGGCTTGTCTGTTCTACCGCAAGCAGATTCTCCGATTCGTCAAAAAGGGGAAGCGAACCAAGGGTATTACAGCTTCAGATACTTCACAATGTCTGGAGTCATGATTGAAACAAGAATAAACTCATCAATAACTTCAATATCATGGATGCAAATGTTATCGCCACAAATGCCACGCGCATCTGGCAACTTATGAATGATGGCGCCACTTGGTGCTTTGAAGCCCTTAAACGTGTCACAGGACTCTCAGGACGAGAGATAAATGCCGCCCTCGGCTGGTTGGCACGAGAAGATTCGGTTGAGATCTTACGTGACCCAATCACACGGGAAGACACCTATAAAGTGCGACATTTCTGGGAAGGTATCTAAACCGTGATGAATTGCTGACGTCGTTCAAGCTGATTAGGACAGCAGTAGGGCATATGCGATAAACGGCTACTGAAAACACAGGTTTGAATCCTGTCGTCAGCACCATTCATCAATGATTTTAATAGTTATTATCACTGAAAACATGGAGAGATTTCATAACAGTAATGCTAACAGTAACAATCACTACGGGCTACACAATTCAGTCATGATATGCGGACGTTTACTGATGGTATTTTTTCTGCTGCTATCATGTCCGCCACGCCTCTCGCAGTTTTCGCAGTGCCTGACAATCGACAAAGATTTTTTCATGGCTGAATAATCTAAAATCCGAATTAAAGTGTTATATTTGCAAAATAATTCCAAATACAGCATTTGAAATGGTATTAGAAATCGCTCTCACCAACTTTTTCTCGATTAACGAGAAAATAACGCTTGACTTGCAGGCAGCCAATATACAGACAAAGGAAGCCCGCGCGCTTGACGGCAATACTTTCAGTGTCGGCAATGAACGGCTTTTGAAAACAGTTGCCATATACGGCGCAAACGCTTCCGGTAAGAGCAACATAATCAAGGCTGTAAAGGCTGCTGTTGATATGATTCTCGACTCCCACAACTATAATGAGGGGGACAGTTTTGGTTTTAAGCCTTTCAAATTTGGCGCGAATGATGCTCCGAGTGAGTTCTACATACGTTTTATCGTCAACGGGATAGAACATGAATATTCTTTTTCCTGCACCCGTGAGGAAATCATTACCGAAAGTCTGTACTATTATCCCAAAGGGCGCAAGGCTCTGATATTCTCCCGTGATGAGCGTAAATCCGGAGGGAAGAAAGAGAAATATGAGTTTACGACTGTAATACGCCGTCCGATGGATGTTGCGTCGAATACTTCACGCAAAACGCTTTTTCTGTCGCGTGCGAGCCAGATGGACAGGGAAAAGGCGAAAGAGATTTACCGATGGTTCAACGAACAGCTTGTATTCAGTTATCGCGGCAATACATCAGCGGTGACAGACAGATTTCTCGGAGATAACAAGGATGCGGTCCTTCGTGTCCTTAAAGCCGCCGACAGCGACATTGTGGAGTTTTCATACAAAGACGGCGAACTGACGACATTCCATCGCCGCAATCCTTCACTTCCGTTTGACTTCAATACGGAAGAATCCGAAGGTACAAAAATATTGTTCAGGATAATGCTCACGGTAATGGATGTTGTCCGCAATAATAAGACAATGTTTCTTGACGAAGTGGAAACGAGCCTGCACACCCGGCTTGTTGAGTATCTCATCAACCTGTTCCACAACAGCAGGTCGGCACAGCTCGTATTCACCACCCACAACACACACCTGCTTGACATGACCCGCTTCCGCAAAGACCAGATTTTCTTTGTAAATAAGCGCGATGACGGTTCCAGTGACCTTTATTCACTTTTCGACTACAAGGACTTCCGGGAGAAGATGGATCTGGAGAAAGCCTATCTTCAGGGTCGTTTTGATGCCGTGCCGTATGTCAACGAATTTGAGAATATCTGACTATGGCACGAAAAGCGAAACAGCCAAAAGGCAAGAGAATGAATCCGACCTTCTTCGTATTTTGCGAGGGAAAGACCGAAGCTGCGTATGTGGATCTCCTGCGCCGCAATTTCCGAGTTCCCGTTGAAATAATAGCGAGAGTAAGCGATTCCAATATATCCCAACCGTATATCGACAGATGCAAGCGCGACAGGTTCACCACACCGGAGGATAAGACTTTCCTGATGTTCGACCTTGATGTGCCGGGGATGCTTGACCGTCTTAAGAAAATTAAGGATGTCACCCTTCTGCTTTCCAACCCCTGCATCGAATATTGGTTCCTGCTGCACTATGTCGATGTCAACCGTGAAATATCATCATCGGAGTGCCTTGCACTTTTGAGAAGTAAAGACCCTGCTTATTCCAAAGGAGAATTCTCAACAGCGATGAAAAGAATACTGATTGAGAACATAGACGATGCGGCGGCACGCGCCAATGGGAAAGAGGTCTATTCCAATCCTTCCTCGACTGTTCATCTCTTGACAAAGGAGATAGCCAGTATTTGAAACTGACCGAAAAATCTGTCGATTTTATCCTCAAATAATCCGTGAGTCGTGCAAGCGGAGAGATAGCGGTTATCCTGACAATCTGGCATTTTGAACCGTGAGCCTGAAAAATCCTCTTAGCGTGAGTAAAAGGTATTTTTAACGCTTTGGCTCATTGAGGATTGGAGATAAAGTATTAACTTTGCAACACCGAAATATTATTTCGGAGAAGAACATTGAAATCGCAGAATGAGGCATTAGTGAGTCGTTCCTCTACTAATCTACTAAGCCTCTGCAAATCAGTGCATATAAAGAAATAACCCTGAAATCTCCGGGGTCACAAATTCGAAACTCAACTACTTATAAATCAAGTAGTTGAGTTTTTCGTTATAGACATTTTGTCCACAAATTGTCCACCAAACTGAATCTTACACCCCACCGACATTAAAATTTTATGTTTTTGAATGTAGTTTGTCGGTGCTGAATGTCGGCGACATTCAATCTCGCGAACAAGTGAACGCTATTGGATGTTTTAAGAATCGTGAGTTAATGTTGACTCCCGTTAATTTTTACATAGCCAATGAGCGCCGACACAATCCCACCACCCCCACGACACAAAGAGCTACTCGACGAGTGGATTTCAAATAACTATGAAGAATACTGTGACTTCACTGAGATGATGCACTCGGTCGATGGCATCGGATTTGAGCGAGTATTTAATTTTGCGAGCAAACTCGCCCCCGGCTTCAAGAAGGCCGTAATACTGCGTATGAAAGATGACCGAGCGACTGACTTCAAGAATCTGGAAGAAATGCTGCATGAGGCTAAGATTGGCAACAAACTACTTGCCGGTTTTGAGAACCCTCTGCCCGATTCCATGACTACACCGATGCTTGCGTGGCTTTTTCGCGGGCGCAGTTTCGAGTGTATGGTTGAACTTGGCGAGGAACTCATCAGAAGTGGAAAGATGAGCTTTCTACGCCGTATGGCCGCCAAACTTCTTATCAAAGGTATCATCAACACCAGTATCTCTATTGATGCCCGTACCGAAGATGATTGGCGACAGTTCTGTGAAGAACAGGATGATTTAGGCGTGGTTCCCACTGTGACACTTAAAATCGTAAGCAAATTCAAATCCGCGTCAACGGCTGATGAAACTGAAAATACCGAGACCGCCGAAAAGAAAAAGCCTAAAACGAGGTCTGCCGAGCGAAAACCGCTTAAAGAGCTTCTGACAGAAGATTATTTGTTGGAACTAATTGAAGAACGTGTCACTGTCAAGAAAAGAGCCAAAGATATAGCTATGCTTTATATCGCGCTTGACAAGGCTCACGTATTGCACAGCTGCACCATTGTTGAATTCCATTCCGCCCTTGATGAAGCCTTCGGCGAAAAGGCCGGTTATAAGAAAATCCATGTGCGTGGAGTGCAGGATGCCCACAGAACCTTCATGTCAAGGGTACAAAACAGACTGGTAATAGATTTCCCGGAGAACAAAGCGGAGTTGGCCGACATAAGAGATTTCCTCGATCTTCCGGCATACGCAGCAGTATAAAGACACCCGTTTTTCATCATCTGCCAAAAGCCATCTGACAAATTCTGTCAGGTGGCTTTTGGCATTTTTTGCCCTATGGCAGTACCTATTTTGTCAGGTTGTCAGTCGTGAGGCAGCCTCATATAAATTCGTTATTCTTCGTTTTCTTCGTTTACGAACTGAAACGAATTTAATCACCTGTCAATCAGTGTTATACATTTGCAACAGCACGAATTTTGTGCTTTCTTTGCACAGCTATTCCAAGTGGAACAGCCGACGGTTACGGGTAAAGTTGCCTCTCGTCACCGGGTATAACAATGGCGACATATAGGAGATTCTGAATGACAGATATTCTTAGCATTTTACAAACCGGAGCCAATGTCTCTCTGACAGTAACTCCACAAGACCTGTTCGATTTCGCCAAGAATGTAATCGAACTGACGAAAGAGCAGATGTTGCCCATAATGGTGACGGCTGCTCAGACCACTCTACTCTCACGCAAAGAGGTCATGGAAAAACTCGGTGTGTGCGAGGTCACTCTCTACAACTGGCGCAAAAGCGGATACCTTGAGGCGGTAAAGGTTGGGCGTAAAGTTTTCTACCGTCAGGAAGATGTATTGAAAACACTGGAACTGCATGGAGACAAGAACGGAAAATAATGGAATAGACCCCATGCTCGTACTCGGCAAAGCCGTCGATATGAGTGTAAGTATCCGGGGCGGGGATTTTCCTCTGGGCGCGTTGCCGTTGAAGATTCAGATAATCGTAAAGGAGGCACACGACTGTTACGGCTATCCGGTGGATTATCTTGCCGGAGCTATGCTCGTGGCAGTCGGACTTGGCATCGGCAACACCCATTTCGCACGGCTCAAAGGAAAATGGGATGAGAGTGCCATACTTTTTATGGCTCTTGTCGGAAGACCGGGAGCCTGCAAGTCGCATCCGCTGAATTTCGCCATCAGACCGTTCGCCGAGCTGGACGGAATGGCAACACGCGCCTATGTTAAGGCGTGTGAGGAATATGAGCGTCAGCGCGAGTTGCCTATAAAAGAACGCTCAGAGCCTCACCCTGTCGCCCCTGTCTGCAAACGGTTCCTGATTTCAGATGCGACACCCGAAGCGATGTTGCTTATCCACTCGCAGAATCTGCGTGGCATCTGTATGTGGAATGATGAACTTGCAGGCTGGTTCAAGAACTTCAACCGATACAACAAAGGTTCGGATGAAGAATACTGGCTAAAGCTGTTTAACGCAAATCCTTCCTTCTCTGATCGCAAGGGAGTAAAGAACTCGGTCTATATCAGCCGTCCTTTCATCTCGGTGGTGGGAACAATCCAGAACGGTATTCTCAACGAGCTTGCGCAAGGGAGCCGCACATCCAACGGTTTTATCGACCGCTTGCTGTTTGTCATACCCCATAATCAGGACAAACAGCCGTGGAGCGATAAAGAGCCGACTTTCGACATAGAAGAGGCATGGGCGCAGATTATAGAAAGGCTCGTCGCTATCTCATACGAAACGGATACAGACGGAAATATCATAGCTAACATCCTACCCTTTGCGCCGGATGCGAAAGCGAGACTTTACGAATGGCAGCGTCGGAACACCGAGGAATGTAACCGGGAGGAGTGTGATGCCCTTAAAGGAGTTTATAACAAATTCGATTTCCATGCCATACGGTTCTGTCTGATATTGCAGATGGCGAGATGGGCCTGCGGCGAAGCCGACAGAGAGGAAATAGACCTTGTATCGGTAGAGAACGCCATATCGCTCGTGGACTACTTCAAGGCGACAGCCACAAGGGTGCAGGGAATTATCCGCGATCTGTCGCTTTCGGAAGTGCAAAGGGCAGTAATCACGGCTCTGCCGGATGAGTTCACAACAGAGCAGGGAGTGGAGATTGCATCAGCCAACTCCATGCCGGAGCGCACATTCAAGGATTTTATTCGGAGATTTATCGGAATTCACTTTCAGAAAGTCCGTCATGGCGTTTATTCCAAACTTTGACCCTAACCCCGCATTTTCTGCACTTTCTGCATTTTCTCCCCGCCAAAATGCGGATAATGCGTAAAATGCGACCCTAATCTCGGAGAATCTATGAACGCACACCGATTCATGCTCCAGCCTTATAAGGGCGTGGCGACACGGCACACTTGCCCCGCCTGCCACAAGAAACGCTGTTTTAGCCGCTACATCGACACCGAGAAACAAATCTTGTTTCCTGATGATGTAGGAAGATGCGACCATGAGCAGAGTTGCGGCTATCATCTTACGCCAAAGGAATACTTTGAGCGCAATCCGCAATCAAAGCCAAAGCACTGCGATTTGGCCACTCCGTCAGCATGGCGAGCCAAGCCGACCGAGCTGCGAAAGCCGACATCCTTAATCGCGGCAGAGACTGTTTCACAGACTCTGCACGGTTATGAGAAGAACAATCTCTTTCTTTTCCTCCGCTCTAAGTTCGGAGCAGAGGACGCTCTCAGGCTGATGAAAGATTACCGCGTCGGCACCTCTAAGCACTGGCCGGGCTCATGCGTATTCTGGCAGACTGACATCAAATGCTGTGTCCGCACAGGTAAGGTCATGCTCTACGATGCAGAAACGGGTAAGCGCGTAAAGGAGCCGTTCAATCATGTTACATGGGTTCACTCGTTGTTGCGATTGCCGGATTTCAATTTGCGTCAATGCTTTTTCGGAGAACACCTTTTGCCGAAGAACAGGGGCAAACCGGTCGCCATTGTCGAAAGCGAAAAGACCGCGCTTGTGGCAGCTTACTATCTGCCCGAATATGTGTGGCTCGCTTCCGGCGGAAAAAACGGATGCTTCAATACTGATGCACTCCGTGTTCTCAAAGGCCATCAGGTTATCCTGTATCCCGACATCGGCGCGGCCGACCAGTGGCGGCAGAAACTGAGTTTGCTCCGCAATCTCGGTATCGAGGCAAGTATCTTCAACTACCTTGAAGAAGTTGCCACTGACAACGAGCGAACAGCAGGACTTGACATAGCAGACTATCTCCTGCAAATCGAGCCGGACCAAGCTGTCCTGCAATCTATGATACGCCGTAATCCGATGTTGCAGAAACTCATTGATGACCTGCAACTCACTCTTGTGTCAGTTGAACGGTACAACCCGGATACTGATACTATTCACAAACCCTCATAAACAGAAAAACAATGACTGCGAAGAAATCTCCGTCAACACTCGCATCCAAGTCAACCGAGTTGACCGATGCAACCAAATCCAAAGTATCAACTCTTAATCCCGATTTTATTATGAAATCAGATAATTAAACCAACTCCACTTCCACAGTTAACAGCGATAACGATGTTAACAGCACCACACCTGCCAATGCTGACAATCTGTTTGGCAACGAACAGACATCAACCGAGGTAACCGCCCCAACCGAGCAGCCGAAGCAACAGCGAATCGGCAAACAACAGCGCAAGTCGGACTTCGCCGAGTTCAAGGCGGCCTTCCTTGCTCCGGCAAAGCTGGTGAACCGCCATGCCCTGAACATTGAGGGCGACCTGTGGGACCAGCTTGAGCGCGTCTCCAGAATCCTCGGCGACCGTGGTACAACGGTAAGCAGCTACGCCAACGCCATCCTCGCCGAGCATCTGAAACAGTATGCCGACGACATCGAAATCTGGCGTAAGCTCTGAGATAGAAAGTCGGGATACCACTGCACCCGGTACACTGTGGGGCAGCTTCCCGATGAACGTAGTGAATTGGGAAGGCAAGGATATGTTTCGGGATTTCTTTTTCTCCGAAAACGACTCCCAAAACTGCGCGTTAAGAAACGCTCTTTGCCTCCACAATTCACCTAAACCATCATAATGACTACAATGAGTAAATCAACTACCCGAAAGGGCGGTCGTACCTCTAAACCGACCGACGAGAAGCGCACCCATGTTGTGACAATCAAGCTCAACGATGCCGAATACTTCGACCTCTTGTCGCGGTCAAAAGCCGCCGGGGTAAAGATGGCAGAGTATGTCAGACACGGTGCGTTCCGCCTCACTATCGTCAGCCGTCTGAACGAAATGGAGACTGGAATTGCCAGAGAAATACTGAATCTCAGTTCCGATTTTAATCAGGCAATGACTTGTTTTCATCAACTCAAACTCCGCAGCGCGGCCAATAAATTAGCGGCTGTCGTTGACAGAATGTTTGACATTCTCAAAAAACTTAAACCCAACAAGGAGACCGACTATGTTTGCAAGAATCCTTAAAAGTGGCTCGTTTCACGATGTCGTAGGGTATGTGACACGCCAGTTTCACGACCCGAAAGAATACACGCCCGACACTTGGCGCATCATCGGAAGCGAAAATATATTCACCTCCGACTATGCAAAAATGGTGCAATCGTTTGAAGCTATACACGGATTTATGCCCGGCAAGGAGAATCCGGCGGGACATATCTCCATCAGTTTTGACAGCGCCGACGCTCCCCGTCTGACCGATGAATTCATGACTCAACTCGCAAAAGAGTATATGAAGGGTATGGGTATAAAGGACACTCAGTATCTCGTTGTGCGCCATCTTGAAACCGAGCATCCGCATTTTCATATCGTCTATAACCGTGTGAATATGTCTGGGAAAGCGGTCAACGAGCGCAACAATTTCAAGCGTAGCGATAAGGTTGTCAAGGCTCTGAAAGACAAATACGGACTGACATATTCGCCTCTCAAAGAAAAATATGAGCAGAAAAAGCCCGTATTCAAAGCCAAGATTTCTGCGGCCATATACGGCTGTAAGTCGTGGGATGAGTTCTCCCGGCGTCTCGCCTGTACCGGAATTGATGTGAAGTTCCACGATGATCACAACACCGGTGAGCATATCGGCGTGAAATTTTCCGATGGCGATATAGCGATGAACGGCTCTAAAATAGACCGAGCTTTCACATACCGCCGACTGAACAATCTCTTTGAGCTGAACCGAAAGCAGGGACAGAGCCGCTCCGCATCTCCGACACCGCAACCCAAAGTCAAGGTTGAATATATCCAACAGAAAACACCCTCTCTGATTGAAAATGTCGCGGAGGCTACCATTGGCGCGATAGGCAATCTGTTCACTCTCGGTCCCGGCTTCGACCCGGAGGAACAGGCGTTCCAAAACGCCATCAAGAAAGAAGAAGCCAAACGTAAACGCAAATCAAGAAAAATCTGAATATGTCGAAATTCTATGATGACGTCAAAAAACAAGGCACGCAGATTGACGACCTGCAAAAGAAAGTAACCGACCACGGCACCCGCATCGAGACTTTGGAAACACAGGCAATGGCGATACCCCCGGCGCAAACCTCGGCTGTTCCTTCCGAAGTCAAAGTGGTGCTTCCTGATGATATTGCCCGTAAATCGGATATTGACGAGGCTGTAACCCTAATTGTCGGGAAATGTAAGGCTGGAGAAAGTCAACCCGCTGCCCCAGCGTCGATAACGGTCAGCCCGATGTCTGCCCTCGAAAAGGCAGAATTTGAAAAGACAACCCGACAGGCCGTTAAAGCCGAAATCGAAGATAGCCGAAAAATAGTAAGGGATAACAACTCAATGCTCAGGACTATCGCTAATCGTATTAACCGGGCAGATAACGAAGATGCCATGCGCCGCAAACTATATGTGACCATAGGCGGGTATGTGGTTTACACCTTTCTTCTCATCGTGACTTTGGTTGAGCTGCACAAGCAAGACACCCAAATTGAGCATCTCAAACGTGTGGAGTGGCTATACCGCTGGAGCCGCATATATGTGAAAGACACCGAGGAGTATCAGGACTTTGAACGCCGTATGCTCAATGGCAAGAAAGAGGAGCGTGAAGGTATGAAGGCTAAAATCTTCAGTATGGAGCGCGATGCCCCGCAGTTCCTCTACTTCAAACCGGTCGATGATTGGATGCCCGAACCGCCCGCACCTCCAAAGGCAGAAGAAAAAGAGCAACCAAGCAGTCAGACTGCATCCACCTCTAAGCCACAATATCACAAACAAAGTTCACGACTGACACCGGCCGAGATAAAGGCAATCAAAGATATGCGGGCCAATCCGCATATCCCCGAAGACGCCAAACCCGAACTTCCCGAAGGCTACGAATAACACAACCTGAACGATACTCATTAACACCCAAAACGACAGACAACCCCGACATCGCTCTGAGGTTGTCTGTCTTTGTCTATGGTTGTCTGTCTTTGTCTATGTATGAATAAGCTGCTCTCTTTTATCTACCTCCAGCACTTGAACGGTCGGCGTTGGCATCAACATTTATTAGTTTCTGAGCTCCGCGTTTCTGATGTCCCCATTGTAGGTTATAGGATACAGATATATAAGGGATCCGAAGGTCAACACGCATATGCTTTACATTCGAGTTATAGTGATTGAGCTGCTTGGAGCCTTGGTCATATTTCCCGAATGGCATCAGCATACCGACTCCAAACTGCCATTTATTCCAATTATATGACAGGTCGATAATAGATAAATCCTCGTGCCATGATATTCTTTCGCCGTATAATGTTCGTGCGGACTTGGTATATTGAGCGGAAAGTACAAATCCATAATGGCTCAGCATCAGCTGTGCGTTTCCACTCCAGTTGTGGTTCCATAAGTAATAACCGGAACCTTTCATGCGCTCGGCTCGATATTCGAGGCTTCCTGCGGCTGTGAGCCATTTGGGGATAATTTCCACCTGTGGCGAGAGATTAAACACTATGTTCTGAAGTCCGCGGCTATTCTCAAACGTAGTAATCAGGTGGCTATCATCCCAATAAAGACTGGGTGCGATAGCGTTGGGCGATGAAAATGCCCTGATACCGAATGTGCCGTCAACTCGCGGAAGACTGAAACTGTAGCGAAAACTTAACATATATGAATTAGACGTTTTCAGATTCGGGTTACCAATGTGCCACTGGAAGCCGTCAATCTGTTGCGGTGCTATGTTAGTTTCAGATAGCGAAGGAGCCGTCTGCCATGAAGAGAATCCTAAGCGCAGGCGGTGATTTGAATTGATTGAATATGTGATTGATGCCTGAGGACGAATGTTCCATGAACTATTCCCTTGATTGGATTCGCGAAAATGGAATGAGGTATATTGAGTACCTATGCCGGCTGTGAATGTAAAATTATTGATGCGCTGATAGTATTCGGCAAAGAAATAGGCTTTGTCCTGCTTTTGATGGAACACGCTGTTGTCAAGGTTGCGATAGGTGGATCGGTTGCGGTTAGCATTGTAGGAAGCACCGACTGTTAGACGTTTCATGTTCCATTGCTTGATATAATCAGCTTCGACCGCATATGCCTGATTGCAATCCGTGATGTATGTGGATACATCGGTCAACACATTCTCAGATTCCGGCATAAGTTCTCTATAGTTCGAAAATGAATGTCCGTTGTAGAGCGAAACTCCAAAATCAACCACGAGTGTCTGCTTATGGGGAAAATGATGTTCTAAATATGTAGAGAAGGAAGGCGTGGTGCCTTGCGAGCCATTGCCGTTATCAAGATAAATGTCACTGCCGTCGTTACTAAGCCGGAGCATTCCTTCATATCTTTCTTTTGCCGAGATATTTCTAAACCCTTGTAATGAGGCGTAAAACACTGTTGTATCGGGTTTGATGTAGCTGTAGGTGAGCCATGCGGAAGCACGGTTGTCGTCAACTGAGCCACCGAGCGGCTGCTCTCTGCGTGTCAGCGAATTTCCATCGGGATATGTAAATGTTTCGTTATAGTCACGATGGGCTTTGATGTCATCGGTCATTTTGTAAGTGGCACCCACGCTCCACTGCGATTTGCCATTGTTTAGCTTCACATCGGCAAAATAGTTGCCGAACCGTGTGGTCAGAGCGGGTTGGGCGTTTAGCATAAGCGATCCTCCCGCCGAGGGATTGGTTATAATGACGTTAAGAACATACGCAGCTCCGTTGTAGCGCAGTCCGGGGTTATCTATCCATTCCACTCTCTTTATCGACTCAGGTGAAAGTGAACGTACCTGTTCAATAGTTGCCTCTCGACCGTTGATGCGTATCTGCACAGCCTGTCCGCTTGCAGAAATCGAACTCATCACATCATTTACCGTGAGTGTGGGTATCATCAGGTTGTTGAGCAACTGCATACCGTTTTTAGAATTTTCGACAGCACTTTCCGATGGATAGAGGACATCCATGTCGGCTTTACGGATTACTTTTGGAGCCTGAATGACGATTTCGTCAAGAGTTTGTGCCGTAATTGTATCGGCACTTTCCTGCGCGATTGCGACAGCGGGAAGCAGAATCGCGAATACCGCTGTCATGATTTTTCTAAAGATTGTCGTTCTCATATTGCGATATGTTTTATTGATTTCACACCGCAAAATTATTGCTAAACCAATCTTAATGCCAAAGGTAAAAGTCTTAATAGCCTCATTCTAATTTACTGATAACCAGTATTAGTCAATGATAAAAGTCTTAACGATGCTCACTCGGCTCTAAATTCGTCTTAATTGTCAGCTTCCTGCCGCAGGAAAGCCACTATATCCTCTTTCTCTACGACACCGAGTTTTTTTCTCACGGATGATTTGCGCACATAAATCGTGGCGGTAGTCTGCCCCGTGATGACACTGATTTCCTTGGTAGAGAATCCTGCTACCATAAGAGCGATAATCTGTTCCTCTTTATCTGTAAGTATACTCCCATGCCGTTTATGAAGACGGGAGTAGAAGCCGGAATAAAGATTGTCGATTATACCATATACGCTTTCCCAGTTCACAAGGGAGGCGCCAGTATCACTTTCCACCGAAGACAATTTGCGAAGCATCTCCCGGTTCTGCTCAGTTGGTGTCTCGGCAACCATTTTTATAATGCCGAGCTGTTGAAGCATTGCTCTGCGCAAGATTTCGTTTGGAGATGAATCTTTTTGAGAATTTTTTGATTCATCAGCCAATCTCTGCAAAATTTCATTACGCTCCAGAACTTCCAGTGTCTTACGTTTCTTATTTAACGCATACCATAACAACGCTCCGGAAACAATCAACGCAACGAGAACGATTATAATTATCATGGCCGTCTGGCGGTCGTTCTTCGATTTGAGAATCAATCTTTGATTTTCAATTTCAAGTGCGCGTTGGGTTGCTTCCTGTTGTAGATACTGGGCATCAAAGAGGTTGTCTCTTTGGCTGTTGTAAATCTTAGCAAATGGAAGAAAACTTACTGTTCCCGTCCGTTGGTAGTCAAGCACTGTCCCTATTATATGCGCGAAACTATTGAAGTATCTTCTTTCATCTGTCGGGATGTTCAATGTTAAACTGTCAGCCTTAGCCAATTCGACAGCACTTCCAGTGAAATCGTGCATATTAAGTTTGGCCAAAGATTTCCAAAGAAGAATATATGGGATTGATGATTCGTTTGTGCAGGTATTTACCAGACTGTCTGCCCGATGAACGCTCTCCTCAAACTTTCTCAATTCAATGAGTACATCCAACTTTTCATATTCATAGACAAAGCGCTCCTTCGATTCGTCCTCAGCAGTTGTTGAATTGATAAGGTCGTTAATGACATCAAGCGCCTCATCGCTCTTTCCATTGAAAAGCAGTGCAAAATATAGCCAGAATTTATATTGTGATTGCCGATCCGGGCTCTTATCTATAGCCATTAGCCGCCTTATATACATTTCGTTATCATTGTCGTAGGCCGTCAGTTGAACCTGCTTTGATAAGGGCTCAATCAGAAGGCTATCAGGAACATCTTTCAGTGACGAAAGTGAATCGAGCATTTCGAGAGCGGTCGCTCTTTCGCCGATACGAAATTTATAAGATGCCAATAATGTCGCGCTCCTGACGCTTCGCTTCAAATCCGTTCCTCTATAATAGTCGTTTGAAAAACTTATCATTGAATCGGATAAAGCGATATGACTTTGTCTGTTATGCGCAGATGCCGACACATAATAGTATTTTGCTTTAAGTGAATCCTGCGTCAGTTCGGCAGGATCAATAGCCCCCAATAGAACCAATGCACTATCAGGATACTCATCAACAATTCTTTCAGCGTTAGAAATAATTTTGGCATTTTGCTGGAAATGGGAACACGACACGCCGACACTTGCCACAAAAAATGCGACAAGCAGAAGCAGTATTGGACATCTATATAATAGTTTCTTTGTAACCATATTCAATGTAATTCATCTCTGTCCATTTGGCATTAAGGTCGTTATAATTAAATCTCAAAATGCGGATAATGCGGGAAATGCAGGTTTTAATCTTGATATTTACCAGTTTGCAGGGCAAATATCTCTTTCTGACGCTCAATTTCTGCGGTTAATTCTTCCTTTGTCGGGAGATAAGTCAGATATTTGGCTGCATAGAGTTGTTTGCTGTCTTTAAGGATTGAATACCGTGCTAAATCCTTACTTGTTTCCGAGCAAAGGAGTAAACCGATTGTAGGATTGTCGCCTTCAGAACATTTCAACTCATCGTACATTCGGATATACATATCCATCTGCCCGATGTCCTCATGCGTGATTCTTGAGGTCTTTAAGTCGATTAGCAGAAAACATTTAAGGATATAGTTGTAGAATACGAGGTCTATATAATATTCGCCTATGTCGGTTTTTATTCTCTGCTGACGGGCAACAAAGGCATAGCCTTTGCCAAGTTCAAGGATGAATTTTTGCAGATGGTCGATTATAGCGGATTCAAGATTGGTTTCCGAATAAGCAGCCTCCTGCGAAAAACCTAAAAATTCAGCGACAACAGGATTCCGCAGGAATTTATGCCGGTCTTTCTGATAATCTGCTGTCAATCGCTGCATTTCATCAATGACTTCGCCACGTTTTGATTCCGGTGTCTGGAGCAGACGATGATAATATTGGGAGCCTATGTTGCGGTCAAGGGTTCGGTAGCTCCAGTTTTCGGTAGATGCTTCTCTCAGATACCAATCTCTTTCATCCTCATTCTTTACACGCATAAGACGCTCATAGTGCATCCATGAAAGATTATTTGGCATTGGGCAGACACACTCCATGTCTGATATGGTTGTCAGAGATTCAGCAAGCAATGGTTGCTGATTCAGAAAACAACTCTTAAATTCAGCAAGCAGTGGTTGCTGAATTTGCAATCCCCTGAAAGAAAGGTAGAACTTTCTATAATTGCGGAGAGTGGTAGCTGAATATCCTTTGCCATATTCAGCCGTCAACGCCTCGGAAGCAAGCTCTATGATTCGTTTGCCGTATTCGGCACGCTCCCGGCCATGCTGCTCCTGTTCAACGATTCTTTTTCCAACAAGCCAGTTCGCAGCGACTTGAAAGAGGTCGGCGGCCTGATATGCCTTTTGTTTGGCGGTATATACTATCGCCTTTATATCGCTGATAAATTGGGCGTCATCAGCGTTGATATTATCGTATTTCTTCAGCTCGGATTTCATTTTGCAAAGTTACGAATTTTGTTGGGAATCAGGACTATTATCCGAGGATATTCACAAGATCCTGTTTCATTTCTTCGTCTATATCACGATAGCGGGCAAAAGCCTTGCTGCCCTCTTTGTGGCCCGACAGCGCACCGACAAGATTGGGGTCTTTGACCTCCTTATAGATATTGCCGATGAATGTTCGCCGGGCGAGATGGCTGCTTGCAATTTCGTTGATAGGCCGCTTTTCCTCATTGCCCGTGGTGGGATTCAGTACAGTCACAATACGAGTGATACCACACTGAGTAAAAATCTTTTTAATGGCATCGTTGTATTTTTGCGGGCTGATGAAAGGCAAAAGCATATTTCCTTTCTTACTGTCAGCATATCTGGAAAGGATATCTTTCGCACGGTTGTTGAGAGGCACACGAAGCACCTCCGGGCGTTCACCTTTGGTTTTGTCGGGAATATACTCCACAGCGCCGCCAATAACGCTGTCATCAGTCATACGCATCAAATCGGAAACGCGGCATCCGATAAGGCACTGAAAAACAAATATGTCGCGTTGCACCGCCAAAGCCGGATTTGCCGAAAGGTCAAAATCGGCAATCTTCTCAACCTCGGCGACGGAGATATAATACGGGCGCCCATATTTTTCAGTGCCGATTCCTTTGAAATTGGCAAACGGATTGTTCTGAGTATAGCCGCGCTCAATGCACCAGTTGTAGAACGCGCGAAACCGCTTGAAAGTGCAACAGATGGTATTAGCACCTTTTGGCAACGGACGCTTGGGCTTACGTTGGGTGCGTACTACCGCCGGAACCTCTTTATAAATTTCGGGATATTTGTCAAATAGCTCCGTTTCCGCTTTAAGAAAATCTCCAAACTTCTCAATCCATTCGGTCGTGAAATTGTCGATAGTCATCTTGTAATTGCGGTTTTCCGTTTTCTGAATATACATCTCAAAACGACGCAAGGCACGAGCAAGGACTTTGTAATGATTGGCCCTCGCAGCCGAAAGCGGATGCTTTTCAAGATACTCGTTAAACAGTCCGAAAAATGTCAGCTCCACTTTCTTAACCTCATATTTATCGGGGTGATTGAAGCGGTCTATCATGTCGCGGAAAAACTCCTGCGACAAATCTTCTTGCGGATTGTCGATACAGGCAGAGACAATGAGTTGCTCCAGAGCTGTCAGACGCTTTTCTATTTCATTAAGCACCTTTGCCTCTTTCTGATTGGCTCGCGGCATTATGATTGCGCCATCCTTGAAGCGTTTTGGATTCATATAGATGCCACTTTTAAGACGCAGACGCAGGGAGCGGGAAACAGTCAGTCGAAGCAGAATTTCCGCATCGCCCGAAGTGTTAACTTTTGTAGATATGTTTCTCGTGATTGTTGCCATAAGAAGTAGTTTAGATTAAGAACGACCCAAAGGTAAGCATTGTTGTCCACCACTCCAAATTTTTGTCCACATTTTGTCCACCAAACTTAAATCTGGGTACTGCTCGCTAAACTTCACCAAGACACAATCATCAACATTTATTCGCTTATATATCTCTATTATTCAATAAATTACATAACACACCATATCATTCCGAATATTTAAGACAATTCATCTTTATTCATATTTATTGTTCTCTCCGGGGTCACAATAAAAAAATTCCATGCAATCGCATGGAATTTTTTATTGCCTTTTTGAGACCTGTAACACTCTGATAATCAGCTAAGTAGTGCAAACATAATTTGCGAAAGTCTGTCGGAGAACATAGCCCGGAATTTCAGTAGATTTGATTTTGGTAGTCAAACGGTAGTCCAAAATTTTTTTAAATTTTTGGCGAGAAAATTTGGTTTATAATATAAACCTTGCTAACTTTGCATCCGAATCAGGAGCGGAATCGCGCGACCGCTCTTTTTTCAAAGCTAAATGGTTTATAAAATAAACCAAGCGTCAATCCTCAAATTCCTATAAACAACTTTTAAATTCCTCACATATGGAAGAAAGACAACTCACCGAAAAAGAGAGTCTCGAGGTGATAACTTCGATGATCGCCCGCACCAAACAACGTTATATAGGGGATGGCCGCATCATGCTTATGTGGGGCTATCTGACAGTAGCCCTTTCGGCTCTTATATGGGCTCTTATCGGATTCACTCATAATCCGGTATGGAACTGGCTGTGGTACCTGCTCTGGATTATCGGAGGCACGCTGACTCCGATAATGGACAAAAAAATGCAACGCGAGAAGGGTGTCAAGAACTATTCCGACATCGTGACGTCGCGCATATGGTCTACGGTTGGTTTCAGCGCAATTGCCGCTACAGCTATCTGTCTCGCATTGTTGCTTGTCGGAGGTATTGACGCATGGTCAATGATGTTCGCTATCGCGTTGATAATCGTCCCTTTCGCCGAAATTGTGTCAGGAATTGTCGTCAAGGAAAAATCTCTGATTATTGGCGGCGCGATAGGTCTGTCGGCCGGTCTGTTTACAATGGCTTGCATTGCCGGCCATATTGCGCTATATACTTCTTGGTTTATGCCTTTTTTCATTATCGCATTTGTAGCGATGATGATAGTGCCGGGACATATTCTCAACAATAAAGCACGAAAAGCAGCATGAAAGAGCTGAATCCGCTTCTGCACTCGCAACTCCGGCTTGCCGTCATTTCCATTCTGATGAATGTGGAGGAAGCAGATTTCGTGTATCTCAAGGAGAAAACCGAATCGACCGCCGGAAACCTTAGCGTTCAACTCGACAAACTTTCATCGGCAGGATATATTTCTGTTGAAAAAGGTATGTCGGGGAAACGCCCCAGGACCACCTGCTCCATCACTCAGGAAGGAAGAAAAGCATTTGAAGAATATGTCGATGCCTTGAAGACGTATCTTCATATATAGAGATTCCCGCAAGACCCTGTTAGTTCTGACAGCCCCCTGTCTACAGTTTTCAACTTTTGGTTAATCAGGGTTCTTTCGATGCGTTCTTTTTTTGCTCATACTCCTGATAAGAGGCTGCATAATTGCCGGTTCTGCTTACATAGCCCCATACATCATCTTTTGAAACTTCATACCATCCGTTGAACATATCGGACATGGAGTCATAGACACATGGAATGGTGGCGATGCCTTTGCTGTCGATCAATCCCCATTTGCCGTTGAGACACACCATTGCATGGCCATTCTCGGTGTAATCTTTGGCATCGTCGTATATGGCCTTGACAACAGGATAGTTGGTGACATCGATGAAGCCGAATTTACCTCCGGTCACAATCCGCGCAAGACCGGTCTCGGGATTGAACGGGTATGCGTTTTCATATTGATAACCTATCTGGAGCACAAACGAACCATCTTCAAAGCTCAGATTATAATAACCGAAAGCATTCTGCCCCAAAGCCTTATCCGTTTCCATATTCTCGATGGGCATGGGGAATTCCATTCTGTACCGGCTCTGGGCAAAGAGCGACAGGCAGCCGTATGACAGAAGTGCGAGAAGAATTGCAAATTTTGTTTTCATAAGCTCTTAATTATTCCCCGGAATGGCATCATCTCTGAACGAGGACGCCATCCCGGGGAAATTGTGTTTCAAGTATTTGACAGTTATTACAACTTTTTAGTGTCAAGTGCAAGTGTGACTGACTTTACGCGGACATAGTTGTCATAGTCATTGTCGCTGTAGGGGACAGTCTCAAGTTTGGCCTTCGTGCCCGTCGGGAGGACAAGTTTGCCGTCAACCACTTGGAATCCTTGGAAGGATCCGATTCTGGCACTTGTCACTTCGGTGCCCTGTTCGTCGCAGCCGATCAGCATCAGCGGCAGCATCAGATATTGCACATCGTGAGAACGCAGCCATGATTCAGTCACATCCAGATTGATATCTTTAGCGGTCTCGATATCGCCCTTGACATCATACATTGAATTCACGCTGTTGGCAAATTCCTTGAACGACAGGCTGACGGGGCTAACTACTTTGAAATCCTCGCCGGTAGAGATCTCGATTGGTTGACCGTCGAGCTTCTTCCCGGCTTCTTCGATCCTGGCACGATATTGCTCTTTAAGCTCATCAATCTGCGACGATGCTTTTTTGTAGCTGGCTTCAGATTTCTGAGCCGATTCTTCGATTTTGTCACGCTGAGCCTGATAGTCGGCGTAGATGGCCGGGACCTCGCCGAACACCAGGCAGTTCTCGGAAGAAGAACCTCCTCCCGAGCAGGCCGTCAGGGCAACAGCACCCAACAGAGCCATCATTGTCTGTTTGAATTTTTTCATGATAATTTAATTAAATTGCAGGAAATTTATTTGATGATGATTTTGGAGGAAGTGCCATTGGCAAGGCGGACGATGTAGATGCCGGGGGCGAGGTTGTGGCCGGCGAAGGTGCCGGTGTAGACCCGGATGCCCTGCAGGGTGGTGATGTTTACTTCGGTGTCTTCATCGATGACTACATTGTCGATGCCGCCCGATTTGGCTTCTACGGTGAGTTCGCAGCTTGCCGACAGTTCTCCGCAATGCACGGTGATAGTGGCTGTGCCTACGGTAAGGAGGGAAACAAGTCCGTCGTTGTCGACACTTGCCACTTCGGGGTTGGAAGAGCTCCATGTCAGTGCGTTGTCAGTGGCATTTTCAGGCTCGACTGTGGCTTTGATCAGCAAGGTTGTGCCTGCTTTGCCTGTATATTCCGTGATGTCGAGTTTGAGTCCGGTAGCAGGGATTGTGGTTTCGTCGGGGTCGTTTTCAAGACCGGGTGCGGTCCAGCGGAGATATGGGTATCCGTCGTTCAGGTCGTTGCGCCGTCCCCAGATTTCAGCAAAGTCAAATCCGGGCTTGGTGTCCATACGTTTCATGTCGGATTCGGAGAGCCCGGTGCCGAGTTTGTAGGGGTTGGGGACACATTCCCAGGAGGGAAGATTATCCCAGTCGGATTCGGAACCGAAGATGTCGCCGAGCCGGGACATGTCGTAGTAAGCGCCGTTGTTCGTGTGAGTACCGCCATAAACGGCGCCACCCGGACGTTTGTTGTCCTCCATAGTCCATGTCCAGTCGAGACCGGAGGCGCACCAGCTGTTGTTGATAACCGACTGGTCGCCCTGATTGACTACAAGGCCGCCGAAATTGCCATATTTCGCCCACCGGACATCGGAACGTGCATATGAATTGTCGATGTTGACCTCGGAGAAATATGTCAGGCCGCCGAAACTCTGGCTTTTGAGGTGAGCCTCAACAATGGCGTAGCACTCTTCCACGGGGGCGGCTGTGGAAGAACTGTTTGCCAGACAGATAAGGCCGCCTACACTGCCGGTCTCATTGGCTGCATCGTTCATGACGATCTTTCCTTCGACACCGCAACGGTAGACACGTCCGTAGGAATGCGCGGCGAGAATACCGATCTGTAAATCGCTATAGGTATGGCCTGCTTCCACGTAAGCATTCTTGAGAATAAGGTTTTCAACTACGGCATTTTTCCCCAGGCCTGTGAACATGCCGAAAGTGCCGCTCCAGAGAGTTTCGTTGATATAGAGGCCGATGATGCTGTGTCCCTTGCCATCGAAAGTGCCGTTGAAATGATCATTGCTCCCTTTGCCTATGGAGCGGAATGCGACAGGCACCACGCCGTTGCCCCAGCTGTCGTAATCGTCGACGGGGTTCCATTCGATGTCATTGTCGAGGACCACGGTGTATCCTTCGAAATCTTTCTGCTCCACGCCATCCACGCTGTAATCCACGTCGCCATTGACTATATTGGCGAATGCGAGCAGATGAGCCGGAGTCTTGATATGGTATGTGGTCGCGAATTTATTCTTGAACGGAGTGTAGTCGGGAGTGATGCCTTTGGCCCATTTCGCCCGCAGAGTCAGCGGAGCGGTGACGGGTGTGTTGGCAAAATCATAGGGGAGGGAAGTGTCGGCATTGTACCACCCGCGGAAAATCATGCCTTCTTCAGGAGCGGTGACCGAGGGCGCGGTGAGTTTGCTGCCCGGAATGGCTTTGAACAAAATGCTGCGGGCATCGTCAATCTCGAAAGTAACATCGATTGAGGGTGCTGTGCCGAAGAATGAAGCTGTCTGGCCTTCGGTGTATTTCCACGGCGATTCCAACGAGGATGCCGAAGCGGCAAAAGAGAGTTCATTGACAAATTCGGGGGTTGTCATATAGGCCGAGGAGCGACCGCATGAGAAATATTCGTAATCGTTATAGGAATATGCGTCGGTGGAATAGTAGCTGTCGGTGACCGTGCACATATTGAATATATCGGGGACGGCAGAGTAGCCGTTCTTAATGAGAGTGCCGTTGAAGTACGAGGCCTGCAGATCCACACTTGTTGTTCCCGCATATTCATCGGCAATAAAAGCGCCGCCTATGCGGTAACCGTTGCTCAGCAAGGTTGCCGTGGTGTAGCAGTTGCTGATTGTTGTCTTGCCCCATTGGGTGAGACCGCCGATAAATCCGCTTGAAGCGAAGCTTTCCACAGACCCCGAGGTCCAGCAGTTCTCGATATGGCGCCGACCGTAACTTTCGTCGTTGAAAAGACCGGCCGAGCCGACAAGTATGCCGGAGACGATGCTGTTTTTAGCTGCGCTGTTGTCGATATAAACGTCGGTGACACCTAAGTTTCGGATGCAAGCACCGTCGCCGATCACGCCAAACAGACCGGAATAGTTGACGACATTGCACTCCTGATACATATTGCTGACAGTGTGCAGCTTACCGTCGTAAGTGCCATGGAACTGGAATGCTCGGTTGCTGTGTTTGCAGTATTCGCCGATAGGAGTCCACAACTCAGGCATTTCTTCGCCCCACTGTTCTTTGGGTGCGTTGAGTGCAATGTCGGCTGTCTGTTCGATAAACTGATTGCCGAAAGTCCAGCCGTGGTTGGTCAGACGCGCCAGATTCAGCAGATGCTGTTTTGTCGTAATCCTCCATGGCGATGCCTCCGTGCCCTCGCCGCCGGCGAACGGCGCGTATGATGCCTGTGCTATAACCCCGGTGGGTGTGGGATAAGCGCCGGGGTTATATTTCCAAAGGCTCGAGCCGATGACGCCGGCCATCTCGTTGAGCTGGTCGACAAAAGCCTGCGACTGCATGTAGTCGGTGGTAAGTCCGAATTCAAACCACAGGGGCTGCGGATCCTCGTCGGACGGCTGAATAGAATTGATGCCGGTGGCGGTGTCGGAGTTGTAGAAACAGTTTGCCGCCTGCGAACCCACGTACAGGCCGTTGGCAAAACCGCCGATGTGGTTGCCGGTGGTTATGACATCCGAAGGGCAGGGCTGGTAGGTGTACTTTGCAGCTCCGTAGCAGTTTCTCACATAGCCGTGCACGGGATCTTCGCCAACAAGGACAGAGGCTCCTATGTCGCCCACAAATGATGCCATTGTCACGGCATAGCCATCCTTGACAATGTCGCACACGGCGTAGCACGATTCCACAAGACTTTCGTCGATGACGCTTCCTGCAAATCCGTAGCCGTTATATTCCACTTTCAGGTTGCCTGTCGACGAGCAGCATTTTACAGTAGAACCGCTGACCGAGCCTACAAAACCGCCGATGTTGGGACCGGGGCGTTTTGATGTGAGCTGAATCACCTGTGCCGACGACCGGCTGTCGGTAATCTCGCTGCCGCTCAACACAAAACCTGCAAGGCCGCCGGCTCCTCTCATCGAAGCCACCCTGCCGGTAGAGACGCAATCCTTGACTGTGCACGAAGTCAGTTGTGCCGCCAGACCGCCGGCGCCCGATACCGAGCGCACCGAGGCCGCCGAGGAGCAGCGCTCGAATGTGGTCCCTTCGGCTTCTGCCACGATGCCTCCGGCCGCACCGCCTTCTCTCTCGGATGTGCCGCACATGATGAGACCATCTACAGCTATGTCGGTAATGGTGGAATTCTTGGCCACGCAGACTAATGCGGCACCTTGAAGGACACTCTGGATGTTTGCGTTCTCAAGCTTGAGATTGGTGATAGTAGCATTTTCGATATTGCCGAACAGCGATTTGCTCCAGCCTGTGAAATCGAAAGTTCCGTCGTTGAACGGGTCATCAAAATTATCAACAAATTCCGAGTCGTGAGCATACCACAGATTGTGGATTGTGTGGCCGTCGCCGTCGAAATTTCCTTTGAACCAGAAATCTTCGCTCCAGAAACCGCCGGGGTTCTGCTCGGGGTCATCGTTGTTTATGTTCGACATGCCGATGGGATCCCATAGAGGTTTGTCCTTGTCGGGAGTGGCGGTATCGCTCAGCCAGAGGTCGGCCGTGAGTCGGAAGTATTTGCCTTCAAAGGTCTCGTTGGCATTGGTGCGTTTGGCCAGACCGGCCAGTTCGGCCGCGGAGCTGATAAGATAGGGATTCCCGGGACTTCCGTCCCCCTCCCACTCTGTGTCGGCCGAGCCGTCCCATATTGTCCGGGCTGACAGACAGGGAGAGGCGACTATGGCAGATAATGCCACGACAGCCGCCTTGGATAACAGTTTAGTCATGATAGTATAAGTAAATTGGTTAAAAACAAAAGAAATACAGCCCCCCCATTGATGCAGTTGATTACAGCTTTCTGTAATTGATATAGGAAAGATGTCTAAAGGGTTCTATGCAGGGATGTTCAGCGGTTGCAGCTTTTTTTGATATAGCCTTTGTCGATGGCCTTGACGATGAGGTCGGCCACATTGACCGCCCCGAGTTTGGCAAAGAGCGATTTGCGATGTGCTTCGACTGTGTTTTCGGAGACGAACATGGCGGCTGCGATTTCGCGTGAGGTTTTGCCTTGCGAAATCTGATACAGCACTTCCAGCTCACGTGCCGACGGGTGGAGGCTGTCGTCTCCGGCTGCCTTCAGGGTCTTGTGCACCTCCTCGCAGTAGTAGTTGTTTCCATGCAGAATTTCTTCTATGGCCGTGATGATTTCACTTCCTTCCCCCGATTTGTAGATTATAGCGTTTACGTCTCTGGCGAGCAGCTTTCGGAGTGTCCAAATTTCATCGTGGACGGTGCTGACGATTATATGCGCCACAGGGTTCCGGGCGCGAATCATCTCTATCAGCACAAATCCGTCGAGGTCGGGCAACTCGAGATCTATGATATAAAAATCGAATTCATTCCCGGCATCGAGCTGTGCCACAAGGGCCATGGCTGTGCTGAATTTAGTGACGTTGTTGGCATTGCGGCTTGCAAGAATGGCAGTCATGCCTTCCCTTACAAGGTCGTGATCGTCAACAACGGCTATCTTCATTTGTGATAGTATAGATTGGTCGTCCATAAGCGTGTGAAAAATTGCATTTGGTTGTAAATGCAAAATTACCTCGCTTATGCACGCTCGTCAATTACGGATTTCCGTAGTTTTTCACAGTCTCCGCGAGATAAGTTTAAAAATTCAGCGTCAGTTTCACTGTTGTGCCTGTCGGTTGGTGTGATTCGATCGAAACGTCACCCCCGATGGCGTTGGCTCTGCGGCGGATGGAGTCAATGCCGATTCCCTTTCGGCCGGCAGATGCTTTCGGCTGATATGTGCCGTTATCGGTGATGGTGGCCGTCAGCGTTTCTTTTGTAAGAGTCAGTGTCACGTTGATGTTTGTGGCGCCGGAGTGTTTGACGGCGTTGCCTACGGCTTCCTGAATGATGCGGTAAATTTCGAGAGCCGTGGCATCGGGCACTTCACCCCAGTCTGCGTCATCGGCCGATGAATCGTAACTTAAGGCTGTTTCCCCCTTGTTGGCATCGGCCTGCTTTGATATGAAGAATCTCACGACTTCATCGAGTGAGGCGTAAGAGAATTCGGGCGGCATCAGTTCGTGGGATATGCGGCGCACCGATTCGCGGCAGGTGTCGATCATTTCCGCGGTGGAGTCGGCGGGCTTTCCGGCATTTATGTTCATCCTGATAGCGAGGAGGTCGTTGCATACGCCGTCGTGTAGTTCGCGGGCCATGCGCTGGCGTTCGCTCTCAAGCCCCTCGACGTATTGTTGTGTGAGTTGTCGGCCTATGTCGGCACGGATTCTGGCAAATTCCATTTCGCGTTGCATACGGCGACGTTTCTGGCGGGTGGCATATATCACGAAAATCACCGCGCCGATCAGCAGAAGTGCCAGAGCTGCAAAAAGCCACATCAGCGTGCCGGCTCTCCGGGCTTCGCTCTGCGCCAGGGCAAGCTGGGTTTCTTTCGTCTCATATTTGATGGTCAGATCGCGCAGGCTGTCGGCTTTTTCCTGCGCCCAGAGGCTGTCACGGATCTCGTTGCTCTGTAGAAGGGTTTTGTAGGCATTCCGGTAGTCGCCAAGATCGGCATAGGCCATGTGCAGATTGTTGTAGCAGTCGAATTTCACAAAAGGCAGATTGTCGATACCCTCCAACCCGAGAATTTTGTCAAACCACACTATGGCGCCACGATTATCACTGTTTTTCAGGCAGATTGAGCACTCGGCCTGATAATATGCCATTTTGGATGTCATGGAGGTGATTTCAGGCATCAGTTCCAGACATTTCCGGCGCCATGACTCTGCCCCGGCTTTGTCGCCGCTGCGGTCCGACAGCAACATGGTGTAGGCCGCGGCGCGAAATGCGGCATCGTTGCTTCCGCTCTCAATGGAGTTCTGATATGCAAGGTCCTGATATTTCAAAGCGCGGTCAATGTCGCCACACCCTGTGAGAACGGAGCCTACGACGCCATAGACCACACCTTTCAGCTCCGGATCATTGCTCTTGGCAACCCAGTCGCCGGCCAGCACGGCATTGCGGCCCGCTTCATCCTTGTTCTGCATGTCGAGGTTCAGCACCGACAGATTGATATAGAGCGATGCAATCTCCTCGATAGCTTCCTGGTCCGGATTTTCGCGGAATTTGCCCGATGTGATGATTGCCAGCGCGGTCTCATATTTTTGCAGCGCCTCGTCGATGCGGCCTAAGGAGCGGAGAAACACTCCCTGGGCGGCATTGGTGCCCACTATCTGAACAGGGTCGCCGCTTTTCACGGCCCGACGGATAGCTTCCTCGCCGACAACGGCCGCCGAATCGGTGCGGCCTATGCTGTGCAGACTGTCGGCCGCCTCCCGCAGGCGGGCTATCCCGGCAATGTCGTCGGCCGATGCGAAAGAGATCAGCGACGTGAGGGATAGCAGCAAATATATGATTACACTTTTCATGGCATGTCGGGTTAATATTCCCGGCAAATATACGTTTTATTTGTAAAATATAGGGCGTTGTTTCAGATTTTTTGTAACTTTGCATATCTCATGGAAAACATCACCTCATAACCAATCAGATGAATAAAAAACTTTTGTTATCACTTTCGTTAGCGGCGATCTCGCTCACCGGAGCGTATGCTGCCGACGACTCATTCCGCGCACCGGCTTATCCGCTGATAACTATCGACCCCTACACGAGCGCCTGGTCGATGTCTGACAATCTCTATGACCAGGAGGTAAGACACTGGACCGAGTCGGCCTACCCGCTGATAGGTGTAGTCACTGTCGACGGTACTCATTATCGTTTCATGGGCACTGAGACTCCGATCCTCGACACGGCCCTGCCTACGGCTGCCGAAAAGGGCTGGACAGGGAAATACACTACCGACGAGCCGGCTGCCGACTGGTATAAGCCGGATTTCAATGACTCGGCGTGGAAAACCGGCGTGGGTTCGTTTGGCGACATCCCCGAGGAGCGGCTGGCAAGAACTAAATGGGACACCCCGAAGATCTGGGTGCGCCGCGATTTTGCTCTCCCGTCCTACGTCATGGGGAAACCGATATACCTCCACTATTCGCACGACGATGATGCAGTGATTTATATCAATGGCATCAAACTCGTCGACACCGGCTCTTTTAACAGAGATGTGATTGTGGAATTGCCTCAGAAGATTGTCGACACCCTGAAACCGGAGGGTAACGTGATCGCGGCATTCTGCCATAACCGTGGAGGCTACGCTTTCATTGACTTCGGGCTGGACTATGAGGCAAATAAATCACGCTACTTCACCGAGACTGCGGTCCAGACCAAAGCCGAGGTGCTGCCCATGAACACCGTCTACGGGTTCAGATGCGGCGCTGTCGACCTCACGCTCACTTTCACATCACCCGCTTTCCTCCGTGATCTGGAACTGCTTTCCCGCCCTGTCAATTATATTTCGTATGATGTGAAGAGCAATGACGGGAAAAAACATGACGTGAAGTTGTATTTCGAGGCCGGACGCCAGTGGGCTGTGGAAGATCTATCACAGTCGAGCGTCTCCGCGATAACCCGGCGTGAGGGCCTGACATTTGTCTCTACCTCCAACCGCATTCAGAACCCGCTCAACAAGGCGGGCGACCATACCCGCATCGACTGGGGTACATTCTATCTCGCAGCATCCGACAAGAACAGCGAGCCTTTCATGAACGACGGAAGAGCGGCACGCACCGGGTTCCTCTCAGGTAAAAAAATAGGGGAGAAATCAGGCGAAGAGATCGGTCTGGTGATTGATCTCGGCAATGTCAAAGCCCATGGCGGATACATCATGGCCGGATATGACGACAACTATTCCATCCAGTATTTCGGACAGAATCTGCGCCCCTACTGGAACCGCAACAATGATTCCGACATCTTCAAGCAGTTTGCTCTCGCTGCCCGCGATTATAAAAAACTGATGAAAGAATCAGCACGGTTCGATGCCGAGCTTCTAAAGGAGGCCGCTGAAGTCGGCGGCGATGAATATGCCACACTCTGCGCCCTCGCCTATCGTCAGGCGGTGGCCGCACACAAGCTGGTGGAATCGCCCAAGGGTGAAATCCTATGGCTTTCCAAAGAGAACGACAGCAACGGCTCGATAGGAACTGTCGACGTCACTTATCCCTCGGCCCCGATGTTCCTGATCTACAATCCGGAACTGGTCAAAGGTCTGATGAACCATATATTTGATTACAGCGAAAGCGGCCGATGGACAAAGCCTTTCCCCGCGCACGACGTGGGCACATACCCTCTCGCCAACGGCCAGACCTACAGCGGCGACATGCCCGTGGAGGAGGGCGGAAACATGCTTTGCCTCACAGCTGCACTGGCTGCCGTGGAGGGTAATGCCGACTATGCCAAAAAACATTGGGACGCGCTGACCACATGGACCAACTACCTCGTGGAAAAAGGGCTCGATCCTGAGAATCAGCTCTGCACCGACGACTTCGCCGGCCATTTCGCCCATAATGCCAACCTGTCGGTCAAAGCCATTCTCGGCATCGCATCCTATGCCTACCTCGCTGATATGCTCGGTGAGAAGAAAACTGCTGAGAAATACTACAAAATCGCCCGTGAAATGGCCGCCGAATGGGAAGTTATGGCAAACGACGGCGACCACTACCGTCTGACATTCGACAAACCCGGCACCTGGAGCCAGAAGTATAATCTCATATGGGACAAACTGCTCGGGCTCAACATTTTCCCCGATAAAGTAATAGCGACCGAAATCCCTTACTACCTCACGAAGCAGAACATCTACGGCCTCCCGCTCGACAATCGCGAAACCTACACCAAGACCGACTGGATAATGTGGACCGCGACACTCGCGCCCGACAAGGCAACATTCATGAAATTCATCTCCCCGGTATATAAATTCATGAATGAGACGGTGGATAGGGTTCCGATGAGCGACTGGCCATATACCGACCGTCCTAAACGCCGCGGATTTAAAACACGTTCGGTCGTAGGCGGATACTACATAAAGATGCTCGAAAACCGATTGAAAAAATAATCCCCTGACCAACACCAAACTCTAAATAAAGACATCCGACTGCCTGGAGATTCCATTGCAATCGGATGTCTCTATTTCATATTATTCCGGTAGCATCTATGCTGTCAAAAATATCTTAATATTATTTAGCTTTGATGTGCCATATTTTTGCCCATGCCGATGCTAATTTTGTCGGTGAAAGTCACAGTGGCTTTCCATGGTACATCTAAACTCAATAATGTATGACATTTATCATTGTTATTCTCTGCGCTTTTGCATGGATTGGTAGGCTCTCAAAGATGGAGCTGATGTATAACGTAACCCGATAATATTTGTTGAAATGACTTTCTGGAATTTTCTTGGCGGGTTCGCCCTGTTCAACATGATTTGCGACTGGTTTTCCGGGAAGCCGAAGTCGCAACATCAGTCATACCCACCGGCGCACTACGATGACCGTGATGCTGAATATGAAACTCGTATTGAGGAATTGCAGCGGGAAATAGAGCATTCTAAAGCGAAGATTGCCGAGTATCAGCAAATCGTTGACAGCGAAAGCACGTATGGCATTGATGACGCAGATGTAGATGAACTAGATGACCTCTATGATGACTTAGCCGATTTAGACGATGATTGGTGAGAATAACCACTGAACATATTTGCTCCAAGTTTTTAACTTCCCACGGTTCGGTGAAGCCGGGGAAACGTAAAGCGGGTGATTTAGGACGTGGATTTTTCGAGGGCTACAGAGGTGTGCCAATCAGCGGGTGCGGGCGATGATGAAATCGAGCAGGGCGATGAATGAGGTGCGGGCGGGTGTGTCGGGGAAGTTGGCGCACAGGATGTCGCATGCCTGGTCGCGCAGCCGTTGCATTGTGGCGTGTGCATAGTCGATGCCGCCGCAGCAGTGGGCGTAGTCGATCAGTTGTGTGATTTCGTCGGGAGTCAATTGCTCGCGGTGAGCCAGTTCCACCATTTCGCTATGGAGCGTGCCTTCGCCGGTGAGGAGGGCATGAAGCAACGGCAGGGTGATTTTCCCTTCGCGAAGGTCGTTGCCGGTGGGTTTGCCGATGTCGGCATTGTCGTAGTAGTCGAAAATGTCGTCGCGAATCTGGAAACAGAGGCCTAACAGGCGGGCAAATTCGCGCAGGGCGTCGATTTTTGCAGCATCCTCTGCTCCGGCGGCGTAAGCGCCTACTTCCGCGCAGCTTACGAAGAGTGATGCGGTCTTGCGATAAATGATTTCGAAGTAGGCTTTTTCGTCGAAATTGTTGAACCGGGCAGTGTAGATTTCGTCGAGCTCGCCGATGGATAGCAGACGCCCGAGAGATGCGATGGACCCTACGATACGCAGGTCGGAGGTTTCGGCCGCCAGCCGCAGGGAGTTCGAGAGGAAGAAGTCGCCTATGAGCACTGCCAGATGGTTGTCCCAGATGCCGTTTATTGTGGCGGCGTCGCGGCGCACGCGGGTGTCGTCGACCACATCGTCGTGGATTAGCGAGGCATTGTGCAGCAATTCCACTGCCACTGCACCTTTTATCACCTTGTCGTTCACCTCTCCCAACAACCGGGCCGAGAGGAGCACCATAATGGGGCGTATCTGCTTCCCTTTTCTTTCCAGATAGTTCGCTATAACCTTATTCATCAATGCGTTGGGCGAGCTCAGAGTAGCTCCGATAAGATTATTGAGCTGCTCGAGTTCCGGCGCAAGGGCGTGTTGGATAGCTTGGAATGTGGTCACTCTACTGGAAATTTTTGCGCAAAATTACGAAAAGTTCCCGAAAACACCCTAAAATCCACGGGAAAAAGTTAACTTTGTGGTCGGATTGCATCGCGGGCGCTGCCTCAGAGGCAATTCATGTCCATGAAATACACAACAGAACAATTAAAAAAACTTTCATTTTATCGGACACTGCATCAGGCAGTAAGGCATTCGACATTATGGACAACAACAAACAGAGAGTCACAGAACTCGACAAAGTCGCCGTAAGATTTTCAGGCGACTCAGGCGACGGCATGCAGCTGGCCGGAAACATTTTCACCAATGTCTCCGCCGGGCTGGGCAACTCCGTCTCTACCTTTCCCGACTATCCGGCCGAAATCCGCGCCCCGCAAGGTTCGCTCGGCGGCGTTTCCGGCTTCCAGGTGAGCATTGGTGCGGGCGTACATACCCCCGGCGACAAATGCGACGTACTGGTGGCCATGAATCCCGCGGCTCTCAAACAGAATTATAAGTTTCTCAAACCCGGCGGCGTGATCATTACCGACGTCGACTCCTTCCGCGAGGAGGGGCTTAAGAAAGCACAGTTCACCACCGACGATCCCATCAAGGAGCTGGGCATCACCGCCCAGGTGGTGGAGGTTCCCGTCACCTCCATGACCAAGGCCGCTCTGGCCGATTCGGGCATGGACATCAAGAGCGTGCTCAAATGCCGCAACATCTTCACTCTCGGCCTCATCTGCTGGCTCTTCGACCGCCCCGTCGAGGCAGCCGTGAACATGATCCGCGACAAATTCGCCAAGAAGCCTGCAATCGCAGAAGCCAACACCAAAGTGATCCTGGCCGGATTTGACTACGGCCACAACATCCACGCTTCCGTTTCGACCTACAAAGTGCAGACCGAGCCGATCGTGCCCGGCACATACACCGACATCAAGGGCAACCAGGCACTCGCATGGGGTCTGATCGAGGCTTCCGAAAAAGCCCACATGCCCCTGTTCCTCGGTTCATACCCCATCACCCCCGCCACCGACATTCTCCACGAACTGGCAAAACGCAAAGACCTCGGCGTGAAAGCCTGCCAGATGGAGGACGAGATTGCCGGCGTATGCTCGGCCATCGGCGCCTCTTTCGCCGGTTCGCTGGCCGCCACCTCCACCTCGGGTCCCGGTCTGGCGCTCAAAAGCGAGGGTATCGGTCTGGCCGTGATGGCCGAACTTCCGCTGGTGGTAATCGACGTGATGCGCGGCGGTCCCTCGACCGGTCTCCCCACAAAGACCGAGCAGACCGACCTCGCACAGGCACTCTACGGCCGCAACGGCGAAAGCCCGCTTGCAGTGGTGGCTCCCGTTTCGCCCACCGATTGCTTCAACATGGCTTTCGAGGCCTCGCGCATCGCTCTGGAGCACACCACTCCCGTCATCCTTCTGGCCGACGCTTTCATCGGCAACGGCTCATCGGCATGGCGCATCCCCGACGACAATGAATTCCCCGAAATAAAGCCCAAAGAGGTGCCTCAGGAGCTTCGCGCATGCTGGACACCCTACATGCGCGACCCCGAAACCCTGGCACGCTACCGCGCCGTGCCCGGCACCGAGGGACTCGCACACCGTCTGGGCGGTCTTGAAAAAGACGAGAAGACAGGCGCCATCTCCACAGCGCCCGCCAACCATGCCCGCATGGTCGAAATCCGCCGCGAAAAAGTGGCACGCATCGCCAACGACATCCCTCTGCAGGAAGTGGTCTGCGACTCACCCGAGGCCGACACACTGCTCATAGGCTGGGGAGGCACCTACGGCCATCTCTACGATGCCGCCGAGGAACTCAACCGCCGCGGCATGAAAGTGGCTCTGGCCCAGTTCCGCTACATCAATCCCCTCCCCTCCAACACCGGCGAGATCTTCAGCCGCTACAAAAAACTCATCGTGGCCGAACTCAACACCGGCCAGTTTGCCGACTATCTGCAGGCCCGCTTCCCCGAGCGCCTCTTCAAGCGCATCAACAAGGTCGAAGGCCAGCCCTTCCTCGTAGGCGAACTGGTGGAACAGACCATCGCCATCCTTTCAGGCAAAGAAGAGGCCTGATCCTTCTCATTTTCACTCACATTCAAGACTTTGAACTTTATGGAATGTAACGAAAAGCAGCAGGGTCAGCCCTGTGAAGCATATAAAGCATCGGACTACAAAAACGCCAGCCCCGTGCGCTGGTGTGCCGGCTGCGGCGACCACGCCATACTCAACTCTCTCCACAAGGCCATGGCCGAATATGGCGTGGCTCCCCACATGACCGCCGTAATCTCGGGTATCGGATGTTCGTCGCGACTCCCCTACTACATGGACACCTACGGCTTCCACACCATCCACGGTCGCGGCGCGGCAGTCGCCACCGGCTTCAAAGTGGCCAACCCCGCGATGACCGTATGGCAGATTTCGGGCGACGGCGACGGTCTGGCCATCGGCGGCAACCACTTCATCCATGCAGTGCGCCGCAACGTCGACATCAACATCATGCTGCTCAACAACCGCATCTACGGCCTCACCAAGGGACAGTACTCCCCCACCTCGGCCCGCGGCTTCGTGTCGAAATCATCGCCCTACGGCACCACCGAGGATCCCTTCATCCCGGCAGAACTGGTGTTCGGCGCCCGCGGCAATTTCTTCGCCCGCGCCATCGACGTGGATCTCACAGGCTCGCGCGAAGTGATGCTCGCAGCCGCCCGCCACACCGGATGCTCCGTGGTGGAAATCCTGCAGAACTGCATGATTTTCAACAACGGCATCCACTCGGCAATCACCGACAAGGAGCACCGCGCCGACCGCACAATCCACCTCGTCCATGGCCAGAAAATGCTTTTCGGCAAGGAGAACGAAAAGGGTCTGGTGCGCGACGGATTCTTCCTCAAAGCCGTTGAAATCGGCAAGGACGGATACACCATCGACGACGTCCTTGTGCACGACGCCCACACGCCCCAGAACTTCCTCCACCAGCAGCTGGCCATGATGGATGGCACCGCGCTCCCGGTGGCTGTAGGTGTTATCCGCGACGTCGACGCACCCGCTTATGATCAGGAAGTTGCCGCACAGGTCGAGGAAGTGCGCTCCCGCAAAGGCTTCAAATCGCTCCGCGACATGATCCTTGCAGGCGACACCTGGACCGTGGAATAATCCGCGCCGACATCGAAAATCATATACACCGGAACAATACCGGCCGATTCGCATTATATTATATATGAGCAATCAACCCACCACCCCTCCTCCCTGTCCGCCCCGCCAATCTCCCGGAGAGCCTCAGCAGCAGCCCCGGCAACCATGGCAGGATCAGAACTGTCAGCCGCCTTACGGCTACGGACCGCAGCAATCCTATGGACAACAGCAGCCCTACGGCTACGGGCCTCAGCAGCCCTATGGTTATGGCCCGCAACCTGCGCCACAGCCATGGCAACCCTACGGCCAGCAGCAGCGCCGCTCCAATTCGATGGGCATAGTCGGATTCATCTTTGCCCTGGTGAGCATATTCTGCGGCTGGATTCCCATAGCAGGCTGGATAGTCTGGCTTGTGGGAGCGGTGTTCTCGTTCATCGGCCTGTTCTCGCGTCCGCGCGGGCTGGCCATAGCCGGAGTAATCATATCGCTTGTGCTTATTCCGCTGATAGTGACCGTGCTGATTGCTCTGAACTCTGTCTCCGACATCCTCTTTTACGACACATTCTGACGTCATATCATCATTCTGTCATTTTTAACACATCATCTCCATGGGTAAATTTATTCAGGAATTCAAGGAATTCGCAATGAAAGGCAACGTTGTCGACATGGCCGTCGGTGTAATCGTCGGCGGTGCTTTCGGCAAAATCGTCAGCTCTCTGGTCAACGATGTAATCATGCCCCTCGTCACCCTCTTCACAGGCGGTGTGAATTTCACTGAAAAGAAACTGGTGCTCCGCGAAGCCGTGATGAACGGGCAGGATATAGTCAGCCCCGAAGTGGCACTCACCTGGGGCGTGTTTGTGCAGAGCATTGTCGATTTCATCATCATAGCCCTCTGCATCTTCATGGCCATCCGGTTCATGAACAAGCTCAAATCGGCCACAAAGAAAGCCGAGGAAGAGGCTGCCGAAGCAGCTCCCGCCGGTCCCACCGAACTGGAAATCCTCTCGAAGGATCAGGAGCTTCTCACCGAGATCCGCGACCTGCTGAAAGAGAAATCCGCAAAATAATCCCCCCGTTCCGGCACAGAGCATATGGCTTCACCTGTTTTCCTCCTGGGCTTTATGGGCACCGGCAAAACCACCTTGGGGCGTGCCCTCGAAGCCCGTATGCCCCTTTGGCGCTATCTCGACCTCGACGACGAGATCCAGCGCCGGGCCGGCATGTCGATTCCCCGAATCTTCGCCAATTATGGAGAGAAGGTGTTCCGGCAGATGGAACGTGAAGCCCTCGACGAAGTGCTCCGGCTTGAGAATGTGATCATCGGGTGCGGCGGCGGCACGCCCTGTTTCTTCGACAACATGGACAGGATGAACGCCGCCGGCATCACCGTGTGGCTCCAGGCGCGCCCCGACACCCTGCTGCGGCGCCTGATTGTGGCGCAGGCCACCCGCCCGAAGCTCAACGGCATGTCGCACTCCGACCTCGAAGCCTACATCGCCTCGGAGACAGCCGCCCGCGAACCCTTCTACTCCCGGGCGCGCCACACATTTCCTTCCGATCTGCTCGAAAGCCCGGCCGAAGTCGAGGCGTCGTGCCGATTCTTCATCCGTAAATTCATACCTGAGCCATGAACGCCCCCACACCGCTTGAACAGGCTGTGGAAACAGCTGTGGCACGCCGCCGGCTATCGATAGGTCTGCCGCGATGCGTCAACTCGTCGGAACAGCGTTTCCCGCTGACGCCCGAAGCTGTCGGCGCTCTCACCGGACGCGGATTCAGAGTGGTGATCGAGGAGAACGCCGCCGCCCACATCCACTATGCCGACACGGCCTACATGCGCGCCGGAGCGGTCATAGCCTCGCGCACCGAAACGCTCGAGGCCGACATCGTGATCCATCTGGCACCCCTGCCGGCAAATGACATCGCATGCCTGCGACGCGGTGCTCTGCTGCTCACCCTCGCCAACCTCGGGCGCGATGACGGAGCCGAAGTAATCAGGCGACTTCTCGACCGGCATATCATCAACATCGCCATCGACCTCATCGCCGACGACGAGGGGCATCACCCCTTTGCCGACATCCTCTCGGAAATCGACGGGCGCGCGGCCATGGTCATGGCATCATCCATGCTAGCCGACCCCGAGCGGGGCAAAGGAATCCTGTTGGGAGGCATCGCCGGCGTGATACCGTGCGAGGTAGTGGTATTGGGAAGCGACCTTGCCGCCTGCGCGGCCGCCCGAAGCGCCGTCGGCCTGGGAGCCACGGTGAAAATGTTTGACGACGACGTCTACCGCCTGCGTCGCGCCCTGCGCCGCTTAGGCGAGGGCGTTGTTGGGTCGTCGCTTCATCCCAACGCTCTCGAGAACGCCCTCCACACTGCCGACGTGGTCATATGCTCCTCGTCGCAATGTCGCGTGGAAGTTGACTCCGAGGGGGAGAAGATAATGAAGAAAGGGGTGCTGGTGTTTGATATCACCTCACAGCCTGGCCGCACATTCCCCGCCATGCCCCTGATCGATCTCGGGCGCAGCAAACCCGCCTCGCCGCTTGCCGGGCGCCGATGCTGCCACTGCAACGTGGGCGCGGCGGTGCCCCGCACAGCCGCCATGGCGCTGAGCGACACCTTCATCACCCTGCTCGACGACATTGCCGGAAAAGGCACTTGCTCTAACGCGATCCAGCTCACTCACGGCATACAACAGGCGGCGCTCACATTCCTCGGCAAAGCCGTCAACGCCCGCGTAGCCGCCATAGCCGGTGTCCGCTACACCGACATCAACATCCTCCTTTCACTCAGCTGATCCTCATGGCAAAACAGAAATACTATGTAGTGTGGGAAGGTCGTGAGCCAGGTGTCTACGACAACTGGGATGACTGTTTCGAGCAGGTCAACGGTTTTCCCGGCGCGAAATACAAAGCATACCCGTCGCAGGAAGCAGCTGTCAGCGCATACCGCGGCGACGGCGCCGCCGAGGAGGAACTGCTCACACGCATCGCCCTGCACACCAGCGAGGCCGTAAGGTCGGTTGAGACCGCACAACCCGGCGCGTCGGTTTCCGCCAAATCGCAGCCGGTTTCCGGGCCGGCCTCTTATCCCGATTACTCCAGGATTCCCGAAATCAACCTGTCGGCCATCGCCACCGATGGCGCCTGTGCAGGCAACCCCGGCGCGATGGAGTACCGCGGCGTGAAAGTGGCGACCGGAGAGGAGATCTTTCATGTCGGCCCTCTGCCCGACGGCACTAACAACGTAGCGGAATATCTTGCCCTGGTGCATGCGCTCGCATTGCTGTTCAAACAGAACGACGGCACCACCCCCATCTACACCGACTCGGGCACAGCCGTGGCGTGGGTCCGCAACCGCGGATGCCGCACTAAGCTGGAGCCAACCGAGCGCAACCGTCGCATTTTCGAGATGATAGCGCGCGCCAATGTGTGGCTCCGCACCCACACCCCCACCAACCCCATACTCCGTTGGAGCACATCGCTCTGGGGCGAGATACCGGCTGATTTCGGCAGAAAATAATCTGACTGTTATTTCTTTACGCGGGAGGGATTGGCGGCCACAAAAGCCGCCCACGACGAACTGCCGCGGGTGGATTTAGGAATCGCAGCGCCGCCCGCACTCCCTTGCGGAGCCGCCGGCATAGCAGCGGCTTTGGCGGTCTCATAAAAATGACACAGCGCTGCCGCCAGAGCATCAGTGGCGTCAAGCTCGGGCAACAGCTGTTCGGCTGGAATGTCGAGGATACGCCTCAACAGCTCCTGCACCTGCTCTTTCGATGCCGCGCCGTTGCCCGTGATGGCCTGCTTGATTTTTCTCGGCTCATATTCGGTGATAGTGAGGTCGCGCTCGAGAGCTGCGGCCATCGCCACCCCCTGGGCGCGGCCCAGTTTCAGCATCGACTGCACATTTTTACCGAAAAATGGTGCCTCGATGGCCAGTTCGTCGGGCACATACTGATCGATTAGCGAAGTCACACGCTCGAATATACGCCGCAGGCGCATATAATGGTCCTCATATTTCGACAGCCTTATCACTCCCATGGCCACTGCCCGAGGGCGGCGCCCGTCGATGCCGAGGATGCCGTAGCCCATAACATTGGTGCCGGGGTCAACCCCCATGATCACCCTCTGGAACTGCCTGACCGACAGCCCCGAGTTGCTTTCATGAATCTGCGAGCCGGCTTCCATGTCGCGGCTCGGGATATGATTTCTGGCATCCATCCGGGTCAGTCTACGATTTCCATATAGGTGGTGAAGAAAAGCGCCTGGCCGTTGAACCGCGCCACAAGGTCGTCGCGCAGAATGGCGGCGGTGTCGTCGTGCCATCGCTGTCCCTGTTCCATGGTTGCGGTGCGAGCCTGAATGGCCACGGATGTGGCACCCGGCTCAACACGGGTGGTTACACGGGCCATCATCTTGTCGGTGAAGATACCCGCAAGGTCCATGGCCGGGAGATAGGTGTGTCGTGCCCAGGCATAGAATTCCTCCAGCCGGGCATCCTCTACAATGAACGTGGTATTGAGAATTATCATGAGGTGAGTTTTTTCTCGAAGCGGCGGCGCCGCAGAAAGCGCGGTATGAATTTGAGATGACGCCCTATGGTGGGGAGGGTGCCGTAGTAATAGCACATTATGCGGAAGCGCTCGATCAGCGACGCGCGCCGGTTGCGCGTGGTCATCCCTTCCATGAGATAATCGACCAGCACACCATCGATATAGACATTCATGCGCGAATGCTGCAACACGCGGATACACCAGTCGTAGTCGGCCGAGAAACGGAAGCGAAGATTAAACGGGGCTGTGATCCGGCGCAGGGCGAAAAAGGCCTGATGACACACCACCATGCCGTCGCGGAACGAGTTGTAGTCCAACCGCGCGGGCGCCTGAAGATGACGTCCGGCAAGCCGATGCCCGGCGGCGTCGACAAGATCGGTCTGACCGTAGACCACCCCGGGAAAATCGTTGTCCATGATGGTGTCGGCCACACATTGCAGAGTCTTGGGGGAGTGGAACGCATCGCCGGCGTTGAGAAACACCACATATTCCCCTGTGGCGCGTGCCAGCCCCTTGTTCATGGCGTCGTAAAGCCCCTTGTCGGGCGAGGAAAACACCTTGCGGCGACAGTTTGTGTGGTTGCGCGCAATCTCCATGGTGTGGTCGTGCGAGGCGCCGTCGATAATCAGATGCTCATATATGCCGAACGACTGCGCGTCGACACTCGCCAGTGTCACCGGCAATTCCTTTTCGGCGTTATAGGTGACGGTGATGATGGAAAACAGCGGGTTAACGGCTCTTTCGCGATCGTTCATAATTCTGAGTTAGAGGTTACACATATTCAAGACGGGCACCTTCATCGGTGACGGTGAGCGTGGCGTCGCGCCCGAGCAGCACCGGGCGGTTGTCATCGTCGATATGCCCCGCCGGCAGATCCATTGCCACGGGATAAGGGGCGCCCTCGGTCATCCGGGTTATCATCTGATACATGTCGGCATAGTCGGCCGACGGCTTGCGGTAGTCGGTGAACTGCCCCACGAGCAGCCCCGCGAGGCGGTCGAGGATGCCGCTCAGACGCAGTTGCCACAGCAGACGCTCCACCTTATATATAGGTTCGGCAATATCTTCTATCAGGAGTATGGTGCCGGGGGCTATCTGACTGTAGGGAGTGCCGAGCAGGCCGCCGATCACAGCCATATTGCCTCCGACGACGCGTCCGGTGGCCACGCCGGGTATATTGCGGGCGTAAGGAGAGCCTGAATAACCCGACGGGAGCACCACTTCGTCGGTTTCGCCGGTCAGCAGCGCCAGCAGGCGGCGGTTCTCAGGCATCCCGGGACCGTTGGCCAGATGCTTCGTCATGGAGGCGTGGACCGACTCAAGCTTATGCTTGCCCCAGAGGGCGTGAAGGGCCGAAATGTCGCTGAACCCAACCAGCCATTTGGGATGTCCGAGCACCTGAGGTTCGGCAAGAACCTTGTCGAGCTGAGGCAACAGATGCACCGCGCCATAGCCTCCGCGCGAACAGATGATTGCTTTCACTTCGGGATCGCGCAGAGCATCGGTGAAGTCGGCGAGCCGCTCCTCCACGGTTCCGGCCATGGAGCCGCAGGCGCCGAGCGTGTGGGGCATCACCCGGGGCATGAAGCCCCATTGGCGCAGCGTTTCGCATGCGCCCTCCACATATTCCTTATGGATGATTGATGCAGGCGACAGGATGGCTACCCGGTCTCCTTCGTTCAGTTTCTGCATGATCCGGAACTTGTTTAAAGCTTGATGGAGCTTGTTTAAGTCTTGTTAGCGCTTGTTTAATATTTATCAGTTGACCTGCACGGGAATGCCGGTGGCGGCATGGATGCGTTGGCCGATGGCGCGAAGCTCTTCGGCGGGTATCTTTTCCAAAGTGCGCGCAGGTGTGGGACGGTCGATGGAATAGAGCATGATCTCGCGCGGAGCGATGCGGCGGTATGCCTCAATGAGAGCGTTGACCTCCGCATCGGTTGTGTTGTCGATGTGCCGGCCTTCCCACTCACCGCGGAGCATCATGGTCTGTATGATTCCTGTGCCCGCGAACTGCCGCAGCGACTCTATCACTTTATCGGCGGTAAAACCGGGCGAATTCGGCCTGTCGAGCACACGGATGGTATCATCGAGAGCCGAGTCGAGTTTCAGAATGTTGTTGTCGACCTTTTTGAGCGCGGCGGCCACCGCGGGATCGAAGATGCGTGTGGAGTTGGTGAGCACGCTCACCTTTGCCTCCGGATAATAGCGCGAGCGCAGAGCCAGAGTGTCATCGACGATGGCCGGAAAGTCGGGATGGAGCGTGGGTTCGCCGTTGCCCGAATAGGTGATGACATCAAGGTGTTCGCCGGCGGTGTGCATAGCCTGCAGCTTCCGGTTGAGCAGACGGGCCACCTCGGCGCGGGGAGTGAAACCGGTGGTGCCGGCACCCTGCGCGTTGAAACCCGCCTCGCAGTAGAGGCAGTCAAAGGAGCAGATTTTCCCGTCGTCGGGCGTGAGATTCACTCCGAGTGAAGTGCCCAGACGACGGGAATGTATCGGTCCGAAAATGGTATCGTGGAAAAGTACGGTCTGCATCTGATGCTCAGACAGTGAGGATTTCTTTTTCCTTGGCGGCGAAAAGGTCGTCGATTTTTTTCAGATATTTGTCGTGGATTTTCTGGGCGCTGTTCTCGGCGTCCTTCTCCACATCCTCGGGCATACCCTGCTTCACAGCCTTCTTGAGGCCGTCGATGGCATCGCGGCGGGCGTTGCGCACTGAAACCTTGGCGTTTTCCGCTTCGCCTTTCGACTGCTTCACCAGCTGCTTGCGGCGTTCCTCGGTCAGAGGCGGAATGGAGATACGGATCACCTCGCCGTTGTTCTCGGGCGTGATGCCGAGGTCGGAGTTGATGATTGCTTTCTCGATCTCCTTGAACATCGACTTTTCCCAGGGGGTGATGGTGATGGTGCGCGCGTCGGGCACGGCGATGTTTGCCACATTCGACAGGGGTGCCTGCGAGCCGTAGTAGTCCACGCGGATGGCGTCGAGGATTTTGGGATTGGCCTTTCCGGCGCGGATGCGCTGGAGTGTTTCTTCGAGATAGATCACTGCCATCTCCATCTTCTCCTCAGCGGGGGCGAGGTAGGTTTTGGGGTCTGTCATGGTGTTTATGCTGTTTTAATGATTTAGACTGATCAATACACTAAAGTGCCGATAGGTTCGCCCTGAAGCACCTTTGCGAGGTTGCCGGGGGTGTCCATGTCGAACACGATTATGGGCAGATGATTCTCCTTGCACAGGGCTGTGGCGGTGAGATCCATCACTTTCAGGCCGCGGGTGTACACTTCGTCGTAGGTGATTTCGGAGAATTTCGTGGCAGTGGGGTCCTTTTCGGGATCGGCGGTATAGACGCCGTCGACACGCGTGCCTTTGAGCATCACGTCGGCCTCAACCTCCACGCCGCGCAGCGCGGCGCCTGTGTCGGTGGTAAAGAAGGGATTGCCGGTGCCTCCGGCCAGAATGGCCACCTTGCCCTCGGTCATGGCTTTGATGGCGCGCCACTTGCTGTAGTGGTCGCCGATGGGGTGCATGGCGATGGCGGTAAACACCTGCGCGCCCTGTCCTATGGCCTCGAGAGCCGAGCTGAGCGCCAGCGAGTTGATTACGGTGGCGAGCATACCCATCTGGTCGCCCTTCACACGGTCAAACCCCTTGGCCGCGCCCTGCATGCCGCGGAATATATTGCCGCCGCCGATGACGATGGCAACCTCCACGCCTCCGTCGGCCACATCCTTGATCTGACGCGCATATTCTTCAAGCCGCTGGGGGTCGATGCCGTAATGTTGCTGACCCATAAGCGATTCGCCGCTGAGTTTCAGCAGCACTCTCTTGTATTTGGTTCTCATATGTAAATTCAGGATACCCCGGAACACGCGTCCCGGTTACAATTTCACAAATTTACACCATTTTCCCCAAAAAATCAACACCCCGCAGAAAAACTTTTCACTCTCCCCTCAGCCAATGGCGCGAAATCAGAGCTTTAGACGGGCGATGCGGGCCACCGTAATAAAGAAAATTTTCATATCGAGCCACAGAGAGTAATTGTCGATATACTCCAGGTCGGCCTTGACGCGCTTCTCCATATCCTCGACATGGGGTGTGGCTCCGCGGTAGCCGAGGATCTGTGCGTAACCGGTGAGACCCGGACGCATATCGTGGCGGCGCATATAGTCGGGGATAAGAGCCGAATAATATTCGGTGTGGGCCAGCATGTGGGGGCGGGGGCCTATCAGCGACATGTCGCCAACAAACACGTTCCACAGCTGCGGAAGCTCATCGATCGAGCTGCGGCGTAGAAAACGTCCGAAAGCTGTGGTGCGGGGGTCGTTGTCATCATCGGCCTGCTGCTCGTCGGCTTCGGAGTTGATCACCATGGATCGGAATTTAAGCATCTTGAACGTGCGTCCGTGATAGCCTGTGCGTTTCTGCGAGAAAAAAATACCGCCCGGCGAGGAAACAAGCACCGCCGCAGCCACTATAATCCATAAAGGCGACAGGATTATTATGGCGCTTAGCGAGAAGGTGACGTCGAATGCTCTTTTTACCGCGCGTTGCATAATTGAGTAGAAGTCACAAGGTTTAAATATGTGTTCATATAGGTTTCCGGCATGATTTGCTAACCCTAAAGCGCGCCGGAAACGAGAATTAAGACAGGAGCGCTAATAAGTCGCTGCAAATGACTTCACAAAGTTACAAATTATTCTGAAAAAATCACTAATTTTGTACGTTGAAAAAGCGATTATACACTCAAACCACAACATGGGCAAGAACAAACTGAAAAAATTTAGCGAGATGGAAACCATAGAATGTGTTTTCCAATATCCCTACGGCGTGTTGTCGCGCGAGCCGTTTCCCATGCGCGGCCGATGGCGCGATGAATTTTTCCACAACGACGGCCCTGTGGTGCTCGAGCTGGGGTGCGGAAAGGGAGAATACACCGTGGGACTTGCCCGCCGCTATCCCGGCCGCAACTTCATAGGGATGGACATAAAGGGCGCCCGCATGTGGACCGGCGCCTGCGACGCCCGCGATTCGGGGCTGAAAAATGTGGCATTCCTCCGCACCAACATTGAGCTGCTCGACCGCTTTTTCGCGCCCGGCGAGGTTGACGAAATCTGGATCACCTTTCCCGACCCGCAGATGAAAAAGGTGCGCAAACGTCTCACCGGCACCAACTTCATGGACATCTACCGCAAGGTGCTTCGCCCCGACGGAATCATCAACCTCAAGACCGACTCGCCATTTCTCTACACCTATACGTCGCTTATGGCGCGGCTCAACAATTTCCCCGTAGTTGCCGACTTCGCCGACCTTTACGGCGCGGATGCCGACGCCGAAGCCGACCCCGCTCTGCGCGAAATCCGCACCTACTACGAGCGCCAGTGGCTCGCCCGCGGTCTCACCATCAAGTATCTGGCGTTCGGCCTCCCTGCCGAAGGCGACCTGCAGGAGCCGGCCGACGAGATTCCCTTCGACACTCACCGCAGTTTCTCGCGCGGCACCCTCGAGACCATGAACATCTGACACGCCCGACACATTATTATATATTATGACACTATACCCCAACCTCATACTCGACGCACTACGCAATGTGCGCTACCCCGCATCAGGAAAAGACATCGTTTCGGCCGGAATGGTGGAGGACGATATCCGCATCGACGGCATGAAAGTATCATTCTCCCTGATTTTCGACCGACCCACCGACCCGTTCATCAAGTCGCTGGTCAAGGCTGCCGAAACCGCTATCCTCACCTACATCTCGCCGGAGGTCGACATCCGCGGCAACATCGCCGTGAAAACCCGCATCGCCGCTCCGGCGCCGGTCGAGAAACCGCTGGCAGGAGTGAAAAACATCATCGGCATATCGTCGGGCAAGGGCGGTGTCGGGAAATCCACCGTAGCCGCCAATCTGGCAGTGGCTCTCGCCCGCGAAGGCTACAAAGTGGGACTGCTCGACGCCGACATCTTCGGTCCGTCAGTGCCCAAGATGTTCGATGTGGAGGATGCCGAACTTTATATGCGCAAGGAGGGGGACCGCAGCCTCATCATCCCTCTGGAAAAATATGGCGTCAAACTCCTGTCGATCGGGTTCCTTGTCGACCGCAACGCTCCGGTGCTGTGGCGCGGCTCCATGGCTTCCAACGCCCTGAAGCAGCTGATCACCGACGCCGACTGGGGCGACCTCGACTATTTCCTCATCGACATGCCCCCCGGCACCAGCGACATCCATCTCACTCTTGTGCAGACTCTCGGCATCACCGGTGTGGTCATCGTCACAACACCTCAGGAGGTGGCGCTGGCCGATGCCCGCAAAGGCGTCAACATGTTTCTCGGCGACAAAATCAATGTGCCGGTGCTCGGCATCGTGGAGAACATGGCATGGTTCACGCCCGAGGAGCATCCACAGGAGCGGTACTACATCTTCGGCCGCGAAGGCGGTGTGAAACTCGCCAAGGAGCTGGGCGTGCGCATGCTGGCGCAGATTCCGCTTGTGGCGAAGGTGTGCGAGGATGCTGACAAGGGGCACCCCATAGCCCTGCGCGACTCGGTGATGGGACATGAGTTCCTGCACCTTGCCCACGAAGTGGCCGATGCCGTGGAGGAGCGCAACGCCACCCTCCCCGCCACCGAGAAAGTCGATATAAAGCACAAATAACATCTTTACCGTAAATACTCTCTTTCTCACAACTTTCCAATGGCAAAAGTACTGATCATCAACGGGCCCAACCTCAACCTGCTCGGCATACGCGAACCATCGATCTACGGCAGTCTGTCGATGGAGGAGTATCTCACCGCCCTCCAGAGCGACTATCCGCAGGTAGAAATCGATTATTTCCAGAGCAACCACGAGGGCGACATCATCGACCGCATCCACGAAGTGGGATTCGAGCCCGACCTCAACGGCATCATCCTTAACGCCGGCGCGTACACCCACACATCGCTCGCCATCGCCGACGCCATCCGCGCCGTGGAGCGCCCCGTGGTGGAGGTCCACATCTCCAATATCGCCGCCCGCGAAGAGATCCGCCACCGCTCGCTGCTCACTTCGGCATGCCGCGGCATCATTGCCGGATTCGGTCTCGACAGCTACCGCCTGGCACTGGAATCACTGCTATGAGCTACTGTCAAACAAGCCCCGAACAAACCCTGCCCCTCGAACAAGCCACGAACAATGGATCAGGCCATCGAAGAATATATCGCAGCCCACTCCCAGCCCGAGCCGCCCATGCTGGCGCGTCTCTCGCGCGACATAAATCTGCGGCTGCTCTATCCCCGCATGAGTTCGGGTCATGTGCAGGGACGGTTGCTGCGCATGCTCACAGCCATGATTGCCCCCCGGCGGGTGCTTGAGATCGGCACCTATGCCGCCTACTCCACTCTGTGCATTGCCGAAGGGCTGCCCGAAGGTGCCACCCTCGACACCGTGGAGATCGACGAGGAGATGGAGGATTTCATCCGCCTGCAACTTTCGCGATCTCCTTTCGGCTCCCGCGTGACACTCCACATCGGCGATGCCTCCCGCGTGGTGCCCGGTCTGGAAGCGCCTTTCGACATGGCCTATATCGACGCCGACAAGCGCACCTATCTGCCGACCTACCGCATGGTGCTTCCGCGTGTGCGTCCCGGCGGCTTCATCATTGCCGACAACACCCTCTGGGATGGCAAGGTGCTTCGTCCCGACCTCAACCACGACCCTCAGACCGCCGGCATAATGGAGTTCAACGACTTCGTTGCCGCCGACCCGCGCGTGGAACCGGTGATGCTCCCCCTTCGCGACGGCCTCACCTTAATTAGGGTCAAACCCTGAAATAAAAGTCAAAAACCTGACTTTATTGATTATCTCTCCATCGATCTGAATTTTGAAACAATGAATCACGACGAAAAGAAACCGGTGCTGCTCTTCGACCTCGGAGGAGTGATAATGGATATAAAGCGCGACAACTGCGTCAGCGCGCTCAGGGAATTGGGCATGCCACACCCCGAAAACTATCTCGGCGACTACGCGCAGACCGGCGTGTTCCGCCTCATCGAAGAGGGAAAGATCACACCCGCGCAATTCCGCGACCAGCTGCGCCGCGACCTCCCTGCAGGCGTCACCGATGAGCAGATCGACACGGCTTTCAACGCTTTTCTCACCGGAATTCCCCTCCACAGGCTCCGTTTCCTCGAGCAGCTGCGCCAAAAGGGCTACCGCATATATCTGCTATCCAACACCAACCCCATAATGTGGAATTCGCGCATCGCCGAGGAATTCCGCAAGGACGGGCACGACATCAGCTACTATTTCCTCGGGTGCGAGACCTCGTTTGAAGCCCACTGCTGCAAGCCTGATCCCGAGATTTTCCTCGACACTCTCAGGCGATTCTCGCTCGAAGCTTCCGATGTGCTTTTCCTCGACGATTCCGCCGACAACTGCGCCGCAGCCGCCCGTCTCGGATTCCGGACTCTCTGCGTGCTCCCCGGCCAGGATTTCACACAACTGCTCGCCGACTTCTGAATGGATTTCAAAGCTGAGGACAACCGACCACGCGCCGCCGTCACCGGCATGTTCGACGGGGTGCACCGCGGACACCGGTTTCTGCTCGAATGCCTCCGCACCGAGGCCGCGCAGCGCGGTCTCCGACCCGCCGTGTTCACCTTTCCGTCGCATCCGCTGCAGCTGATAGCTCCCGGCTCGGCACCCCGCCTGCTCTCCACCCCCGCCGAAAAACTCTCGTTGCTTGCAGCCAACGGCATTGCGCCTGCCGACATCCTTTTCCTCAACTTCACTCCCACGCTCCGAGAGGCCACGGCCGCCCGCTTCATGCAGTTGCTCCGCGATATATATAATGTGCGGTTTATCCTCCGCGGCTTCAACAACCGTTTCGGCACCGAGCGCCATCTCACGCCCGACGACTATCGCCGCATCGCCGCCGAAAACGGCATCACCCTCGTCGACGCCACCGGTCTGGAGGAAGAATCGGACGGAAGGGTCATATCAATCAGCTCGTCGGAGATCCGCAACGCCCTTGCCGAGGGGGATGTGGCCCGCGCCGCGCGGCTGCTCGGACATCCCTACACTCTTACCGGCACTGTCGTCAAAGGGCAACAGTTGGGACGCCGCATCGGGTTCCCTACCGCCAACATCAGAGTGCCGCATCCCGCCAAATTCATCCCCGCCAACGGCGTCTATCTCGCCACCACAAGCATCTGCGGCGAACATCACCGCGTGATGCTCAACATAGGCACACGCCCCACTGTCTGCACTCCCGGCGCCTCTGCAACCATCGAAGCCCATATCCTCGACTACGAGGGCGACCTCTACGGCACCCGGCTCACGCTGCACTTCCACCGCCATCTGCGCCCCGAACAGCGCTTCCCCTCGCTCGACGCTCTCGCCGCGCGCCTCGACCGCGACCGCGACGCAGCCCGCACTCTCCCCCTCTGATCGGGCCGCAACAAGTGTCCCCTCCATTGTTAAACATCGCAAAATCCGAGGCCGGGCGCACAATTCAGCCGCAAAAGCACATTTCATTACATATCAGCAAATTACATATGGTTTAACCGGCGTAACAAATTAAAAGTGTGTTTTGCAACATATTTTTTTCACAAAATTCTTAAAAAATATTTGCACGATTAAAAATTGTGTCTTAACTTTGCACTGTTTTTGAAGCACAAAAAAAATTGTTTTATTATTTTAATTAAAAAGAAAATGAAGAAATTATTTCTTTCTTTCGCTGTCATCGCCGGTATGTCGATGATTTCCTGCGGCAACAAGGCTGAGCAGGCTGAAAACGCTGCTGACTCCGCTGCTGTAGAAGTTGTTGAAGAAGTAGTTGACACCACCGTTGTAGCTCCCGCTGACACCGTTGTTGCTGACACCGTTGTTGCTGCTGTTGCTGAATAATTTCGGCTTACACATCAACCGACAGCTTTAAGAAATTACAAGCACAAGGCTCCCGACCTCAGGTCGCGGAGTCTTTTTTTATGCCCGTAGTGTTAATTAACCGGATAACGCCAACTTTAGCCTGAAACACAGTGTTTGAATGATATACCCGCCAATCCGGCAGGTATTTATAATCTTTCAGGCAATGAAACTCTCCAACATACTATTCACGGCACTGGCGGCCGCATCGGCCATCATCGGACAGTCATGCTCACGGCACGGCGCCCCCATCGACCCGTTCCGAAATTTCCCCGACGATTCTGTGCTTCAAGAAGTTACCTCAGTGGTGCGCACCCCCTTTTCGGCCGACACCACTTTCAAATTCGATGGCAGGGAAGTACCGACACTACAGATTGCCCGCATCTTTCCCACACAGTATAGCGATGTATTCTACTCCATACGCGTCTTCGCCATCAAAGGCGAGTCGCCCGTCAATACCTGTCTGGCACGCATCATAAGCGAGGATTTCGCAGCCGTGGCCGGAGGCGACATCATCTATAATCACAAGGCACGCACGGCAACCGATGTCAACGCCCAGATCGACTACTACGGCAAGGTATTCAACGACACCATCTTGCCACAGTTGCAACAGTCGGTGGTCAACGGCTTCTACGTCAACACCGATCTGCGCCCCTGCTGGGTCTCCGATGACTCCACGCTCTACACCTTCTCTTCATTCCAGGAATCGGCCACCGGCGGAGGCCCCACGCGCATCGCATGTTATTATGTCACATTCTCAACCCTCCTGGGTCGCGCCCTCACGTTCGACGATCTGGTGCCTGCGGCTGATCGCGGCGAAGTGCGCCGACAGCTGCTCGACGCCATAGCCTCCGGAGCCGGCAAATCGCCCGACGAATATCTGGAATGGCTATCGGACTATGCCGACGTAGCCGATACGCGCTACACCGTCGACACATACCCCATTGCCCACGTGGCACTCTACAACAACGCCCTCGTCTTCTCTTACCTCCAGGGCGTGGTGGCTCCCGTCTCTGCCGGCTGCCCCCTCTACTTCATCAATCCCCGTCCTTAAGAAACGCGCCCTGATTTAAGATTTCCTCCCGCACAGTCGTAATTCTTGGGGAAATTTTGTAAATTTGCACTTGGGTTAATTAACCGAAAGCGACGCGATGAGAGGGAACCACTCCAACACAATCCTTGAGGTGGCTGTGGCTACCTGCGGCCCCGAGGGCGCCGAACGCGTGGCGGCCATGGGGCTGCCACGGCTTCATGGCGTCGGCTATCTTGTGTCGTGGCAGCTCTCCGACACCGACATCGCCTCGGCTGTGGTGCCCGACTCCCTGACGAGCCGCGACGATGTGAGGGTGGTCACTCTCAGAGGGTTGGGGCTGAGCCGCAATCGCAACAACTGCCTCAGGGAAGCCTGCGGTGAGCTGATGATGTTTGCCGACGACGACCTGCGTCTCAACCCCGAAGGTCTCGCCGAAGTTATAGAGACTTTCCGACGCATTCCATCGCTCGACTACGGGTCGTTCCGCTTCGACTCCGACGTGCCGAAGCAGTATCCCCCCTCCGCGCCCGACGGCACCCCTCTGCACCGACTGCCGCGGGGGTTCTATCAGTCGTCGGTCGAAGTGGTGCTTCGCCTGCGAAATCCCGACGGCACCCCGGCGCCCGCCTCGGCTCTGCGTTTCAACGAAGATTTCGGACTGGGCGCACCCCGTTATACCGCCGGCGAGGAGGAACTGCTGTTGCGCCGCGCCCGCAACGCCTCGATGGATTGCCGCGCTTTCGACATAACCACCGCATTCCACCCCGGCGCCTCGACAGGCATGAGCATGTCGCCGGGATCGCTGATGGCCCGCGGCGTGTGTGCTGCCGTCGAATATCCGCTCACCGCACCTTTGCGCATAATGCTCACCGCTTATAGACTCTCGAGGCAACAGGGAGGCAGGTTTCTGCCGTTTCTCGGCTCAATGGCGCGCGGTTGCATCGAGGGATACACCTCCCACAAGCTTCGCCGGTATCTCGGCGGCAAAATATCACAACCCGACAACCGACCGTTGCTGACGATAGTCATCCCGGTGTACAACCGCGCCGGGATGGTAGAGGACACCCTACGCTCCATCGAGGCACAGACGCTGAGCCCGCTGCGCGTGGTGCTGGTCGACAACGGTTCGACAGACGGCTCCATGGAGGTGCTCGCCCGATGGAAACAGCGCGCGGCCACGCCCGACTTTCAGATCACCCTACTTGAAGAATCGCGGCCGGGAGCCTGCGCCGCCCGCAACCGCGGATTACGCGAGGTCGACACACCCTACGTGATGTTTTTCGACAGCGACGACACCATGGCGCCGGGCCATTGCGCCCGGGCAGTGGAAGCTCTTCAAGCCAACCCCGGCGTAGAGGTGGCAGGCTGGGATGTGCTTTGTCGCAAAGCCGGCGGCAATGCTTTCAAAGCGCGGTTCAGCACACGCAATGCGCTGTGGAACAACATCCAGCACGGTTCGATGGCTACACTGCGCTACTGCCTTACGACCGCGCTGGCCCGGAAAGCCGGCGGATGGGACACCGCATGCGCCGCATGGAACGACATGGAGTTCGGCGTGCGCCTGCTGTTGCTCTCGCCAAGGATGATCAAACTCGGCGGCAAGCCCACCGTGTTTGTCAATGTGCATCCGCAGTCGATCACCGGCACATCCTTTGCCCGGCGTTCCGATCTGCTTGAAAATACCCTCGACACCATAGAAGACACCCTCGCCAAGGCAGGCCGGACCGATGCGGTCAGATGGGTGAATCTGCGTCGCGCAATTCTGGCCGGCCTATACACCCGCGAAGGCGCCACCGACAAAGCCCGGCGACTGATGTCGGTCACCCTCGCCAAAGAGCCGTCGCGAAGGCGCCGCCCGGCACTGCGCGGAGCCATGACAATCACTGCCCGCGGAATGCGGGGTGCAGCCCGCATCTTCAGGCTTCTCATATGACACTCTCATAAACCCCTCATAACACAAATTACAATATCAGCGAAACACCAATACACTACATATCATAATCTTATGAATTTTTCAGATTTAAAACCGGGCACCAAATGCTTCCTAAAGGTGGTGCCTGAAAAATGCAAGCTAAAAGAGATTGTTGTCGCCACCGACGACGGTTATGAATTTTCAGTCAGAAAACTCGCTTTCCAGCGCAACTCGGAATTGCCCGACACTCTGGCCTGCTACATTAAAGAGAGTTTCGACGGGCATCCTGTGGTGCAGCAGGACCTTATGTATATTATTTCCGAGAAATATGAAAAGGGCAGGACATATACTTTCACGATAAGAAAGCTTCCTAAAAAGAAAAATGAATTATATGGTGTAGAGGACAGTCTGGGTCTGATTATACTCATGGGGGGCGCCCCCGCCGGGTTGTCGTTCGGCAAAAAGGTCACCGCCCGTTTCGATCTGATCACACCCGACAAAGTGCGTCTGCGCTACGCCGGAAATTTCGAACACAAGTCACCCCTGGAGTTCCGCCCCGTGTCATATTGGCTGGAAAATGCCCGGGCGCCACATTTCGAGAGGATTTTCCTCTCCATGCTCAAGAGCGAGGAGGCCTATGCCGGCATCCGCAACGCCTACGAAGCAAGCAATGCCGACTGGATTTTCATGGCGCTGAAGACTTTCGCCGGCGAAATCACGCGTTACCTCATCAGCTACCGCAACAATCCGAGACGCTTTTCGATGGTGCTCCGCGGCATGGAGGCCGCCCGCAACATCTGTCTTTATATAATAGAGCGTTCAGACTATCTCGGCAATGCCAGCTCGGAACGCCGCGCCACCATCCAGAAACAGCTCTCGGGATATGTGGAGAGTTTCAGCCAATATTCCGAAGCCGCCCGCATGATTGCCGAGCAGACCGACGAGGCCTCGATCGACAAAATGTTTGCCTGCCTCAAATGCGCCGGCTACCTCTACCATCCCGCCCGGCAGTTCCGCATCATGATGACGATTCTGCGCCTGCGCCCCGAGCTGATTTCGCCCCGCATGACCGAGCTTTTCGAGGCGCTGCAATCATGGCCGATGTCAAACTGGCTCGAGGAGCCTTTCCGCACGGCCCTGGTGGAGCAGCTCGAGATTTTCATCAGACAGAACAACAGTCTGGTCGACAATCTCTCCGACTCGGAGTTTTCATCCGTCGCCACCGACAGCGATCTCACCGGCACACGCGCCGACTCTCGCCAGCTCAACCGCGTGATTTCGGCCATCGCCATACAATCGCTTCTGGTCAAGAACAACGACCGCGTGGACATGCTCCTCAACCGTGCCATGCTCTATCGCTATCTCACCTACTTCCCCGGGGCGCAAGGGGGCGACAGCGAACTCGACCGACACCTCTACAAGGCCGTGGAAGCTCTTTTAGGCAATAATTTCAACACCGATTTCCGATGGCAGGACACAGCCGCCTTCCCCATGCTGCTGGCCAAGGCATCGGCACCGGTCACCTCGCCTCTCGACCCCGACAGCTACCGCAAGGTCTATTCCACAGCCGACGTGACAGTGGAACTCGCACCCCGGTCGCTCGTAATCCGCCGCCGCAACGCCACCGACCAGGAGAGCAAGCTCCCCCCCAACCTCGTGAGCTGGATGGATCCACGCATCTTCGTGTCGGGCGATGTTCCCTCGATACCCGCCGCCAAGTTCAAGAGCAAGGATCTCGACGCTTTCCGCAAGCTCTGGGCCGCCCTTGAACACAACCTCACCGCCGAGGCTTCGACGGCGGTGGTGCATGAACAGACCCGCAACTACCCCGAGACGGGCGACAGCGTGTTTGTTGTCATCGACCGCTTTGAGATCGACCCCGCGCGACCCGAAAAGCGCCGGCTGCGGTTCCATGCCACCATCACCGACGAATACTACAAGGGGGAGGGGTGGATAACCTCATGCCCCGAACGTCTCGTACCCTGGCTCGAAGAGAAAGATGTGCCCCGAAACTACGACGGCGGCATGGAAATCTTCCGCGACGAGCAGGGACGCCTCCTGCTGTTTGAGGCCCGGGTGGTCAAAGGCGGCCCCGTGTGCGAGCTATCGCTCAAGCAGTTTATCGACGACATGCTTCGCCGCAATGTCACCGTAGGCGAGGAGAGCCGTGGCATCATCCGCTTCATCGACCGGAAATCGAATGTCTACGTGGTGCTATCCGACAACGGATATTCGCTGAAAGTGCCCTTCGACCCCCGGGGCGAAGTGCTCGGCACCGGCACCGTGGTCACAGTGAGATATATCCAGGAGGATCACGCCGTCGACGCCCTCAACCTCTATATGGAGGGCGAGCTGGTTGCGGCGTCGGGTCCATTCTACGGGGGCAACTCCAAGAAGCGCCCTCTTGAATCCATCTTCCGCAATCTTGCCGAGAGTGTGGTGGAAACCGAGGATGAGGATGAAACGCAGCAGGAGCAGACCGTGCAGGAGTCGGCCGAAGTGCTCCCCGCCGAGCATCTCCATCAGATCATCCGCATGCTCCAGCGCCGCGCTTTCGCCGAAAAGGAATATCTCAACGCTTTCAACAGTCTCGGGCTGGCCGCCATTCTGGCCAGAATCATGGAGGACATGCAGCTTTACAACACTCTGAAACTGCATCAGGAACTGATAATGCAGCTCGACTTCTACGCCCGCAACCGCCGCATCAACCCCGAGTCGCTCGAGTCGGTCAAAGATGAAATCGGCCGGCATCCCATTCTCGAGAAGCTCTACAACCGCCTGATGCTCGTGTCAGCTCTCGACGATCCAGAGCGCAATCCCGATCTCTGGAAGTATGCCTGCAACGGCGACACGGTGGAGCGCCAGCTCGCCTCGCTTGTGCTCTCCTACAACATGGTCGACGGCACCGACGACAACATGCACCGCGACATCAAGGGGCGCATCGCCGACATCCTCAACGTCAACTCAGCCGAAACCAAGCTTAAATATTACGGCGACGAGGACCAGTATGTGGAATTCAAATCGTCGCTCTACTACACCAACAAAAAATCAGACCACATGCGCGCCAACCCCAAGGCGCAGGGGCTGGAAATCCTGCAACAGATTTGCGGTTTCATGAACTCCACCGGGGGCACCCTATATCTCGGTGTAAACGACTTCGGCTATGAAGCCGGCCTCGACGACGACCGCCGCTACCTCGCCCGACAGAACCGCAAGGACTCGCTCGACGCCATCCGTGTCGATCTCGACAATCTGGTCCACAACAATCTGCCCGGATTCGCCACCGGCCATGTGCGCAGCTTCATCGACTCCGAGAGCAAAAAGGGCGTGATCAGAATCGAAATCGACGCTGTGGAAACCCCTGTGATTCTCGGTGACACTTATTTCGTGCGCCAGAGCACATCTACCCGTCCCAAACTCGACAAAGACCTTGCCGACTTCCTCGCCGGCCGCAAACGCGAATTCGAATATCTGCAGCGCCGGCGGGCCGACGCGCTCGGGACAGCCGCTCCCGCCGAACCGGCAGCCGCCACATACGTAGCGGATGATGCCCGGCCGACTGAAGCAGCGACCGCTGCGGTCAGCGAACCCGCGCCGGTGTTCGACACCCCCGCACCTGAAACGGCGCACGAAGCTCCCGTAGGCACCGGCATCCACCGCCGCAACGTGCTCCATGACTACGAGACCGGTTTCTGCGAGCCTGCCACCTATCTCTATTTCACTGCCGACAAGATGTTTACCGGCGGCGATCTGTGGGTGGAGGAGGATCCCGAATACCGCCTGTCGCTCGCCGTGGCCGACCCTGAGATGAAGCAACAGCTGATTGTCAGCTACGACGACGGCACCACCGTACGAATGGATATGCGCGCCATCCCCTACTACACCCAGAGCGCTCCGCTTCAACTCCCGGCCGACCGCCGCATTACTTTTGTCAATATAGGCCGTCGCGACGACTATCTGGTCACCATCTTCTCCCAGCCCTCGGGCTATCTCGCCTACCGCCTCGACAAGGTCGGCAGCCTCGTCCTCACCCACGGGCTGAAAGAAGCAGGCAAATCGGTGCTCCCGTCGGCCGACTGCTCCATAATCCGTCAGGACATAGTGACTCCCGAGCTTGCCGAACCCCTCTTCCCGCTGGCGCTGGAGCGCTCGACACCCGGAGCGTTTATCAATGTGCGCCCATCTTCGTCGTCCAACGCTCCGACCATGGCCGACATCGAAGCCATGCTGGCGCCACTGGCTCCCCACGACTGACACTTTTTTTTGCAATTCAAAAGCGGATTTACTAACTTTGCTACCATAACAGGCCAAGTGCCTCCTCTCTGCTCCAGTCTCTTTTTTCTTAATGAACTTGTGCCAATTCTAAAGGTTTAATATGAAAACGGTTCTCCGAATCTGGATTCTGGTCGCCGCGATGCTCTCAGGGGCATTGACCCCGCTTACGACCCGCGCCGACTCTTTTTCCGGCGAGAAAACCCTCGGCATACGTGCCGGATACAACACCTGGAACGAACGCCCTCTGGCCGGCGTGGAATTCTCCTACCGTTTCAACCGTCTGCTCCGTCTGGCCCCTGCCGCCAACTATGTTTTCAGGCACAGCGGCCTCGACGCCTTGCAGATCGATCTCAACGCCGAATTTGTGTTCCCTTTCGCCGAAGGGAGATTCGAGGCATTTCCGCTTGCCGGCATGCAGTTTGCCAGCTGGAACTATCACCAGCCCGCCAACGCATGGCAGACCGACGATGTCTCTACCCGCCTAAACCGTCTGGGGCTGAACCTCGGCGGCGGCATGGGGTTCAACGTCAACGGCTCCATGAAACTCTCGCTGAAATGGGAGGCATCGCTCATCAAGGATTTTTCGGGGCACAACATCACCGCCGGTATCAGCTACCGTTTCTGAAGCTGCCCCAATATAGCAAAACTTCTAAAAAACACTTATAACATCATGATTTCTCAAACACTCGAAAAAGCTATCAACGATCAGATCAATGCTGAATTCTGGTCGGCCTATCTTTATCTGTCGATGTCAAACCACTTCGCCCACGAAGGCTACAACGGCATCGCCAACTGGTTCCGCGTTCAATTTCAGGAAGAGCAGGCTCACGCCCAGATCTTCATCAACTATCTGCTCGCCCGCGACGGCAAGGTGACACTCCAGCCCATCGCAGCTGTCGACACCGAATGGGAATCGCCCGCAGCAGCTTTCGCCGCCACCCTCGCCCATGAGCAGAAAGTGACCGCACTGATCAACAATCTCAACTCCATCGCCGTTGACGAAAAGGATTTCGCCACCCAGGCCCAGCTCCAGTGGTTCATCACCGAGCAGGTCGAGGAGGAGGAGACTGCCCGCGACTACATCGACACCCTCAAGAAAATCGGCGATAACGGCTATGGTCTCTACATGTTCGACAAAGAACTCGCCGCCCGCACCTACGCTGCTCCCGCGCCCCTCGCAGGCAAGGAATAACTCTCTGAATAACAACCGCATTATTTACCGCCCGCCCGATGCTACGGGCGGTAAATTTTTCTAATACCCCGTCAAATCACCCCACTCCCCCCTTCGCAATGGCCAAGAATGTTGTAGAAACCCCGCTGATGAAACAATATTTCGAGATGAAGAAGCGGCACCCCGATGCGGTGCTCCTCTTCCGCGTGGGCGACTTCTACGAAACTTTCTCCGATGATGCCATAGCGGCGTCGGAAATCCTCGGCATAACCCTCACCCGCCGTGCCAACGGCTCCGCCTCGTCGGTGGAACTGGCCGGATTTCCGCACCATGCCCTCGACACCTATCTCCCGAAACTGGTCAGGGCCGGAAAACGTGTGGCCATCTGCGATCAGCTCGAGGATCCCAAGACGGTGAAAAACCGTCTGGTCAAGCGCGACATTACCGAACTGGTGACGCCCGGAGTGGCTCTGAGCGACAATGTGCTCGAAAACCGCGAGAACAACTTTCTGGGCGCCGTGCATTTCGGCAAGGAGCGCGTGGGAGTGTCGTTTCTCGACATCTCCACCGGCGAATTTCTCACTGCCGAAGGCTCGGCCGACTATGTGTCGAAACTCCTGACCAACTTCGCGCCGAAGGAGGTGCTGGTGGAGCGTGGCAACCGTCAGCGCCTCGAAGATAGTTTTCCCGGGAAATATTCGGTGTTTGAACTGGAGGACTGGGTGTTCACCCCGCAGGCGGCCACCGACCGTCTGCTCAAACAGTTCGGCACCACTTCGCTCAAAGGGTTCGGCATCGCACGGATGCCGTCGGCCGTGATTTCGGCAGGCGCCATCCTGCACTATCTCGACCTCACATGCCACACCCAGACGGGCCATATCGCCAGAATCGCGCGCGTGGAGGAGGATCAGTTTGTGCGCCTCGACCGGTTCACCGTGCGCAATCTCGAACTTATTTCGCCACTGGCCGAGGACGGGCGCAGCCTTCTCGACGTCATCGACCGCACGGTCAGCAACATGGGTGCCCGCATGATGCGCCGCTGGGTGTGTTTCCCCCTGAAATCGCCTCAGGAAATCAACCGGCGCCTCGACATCGTGGAGTATTTCTTCCGCGAACCCGACCGACGCGACGCGCTTGTCGAACTTCTTCAGCAGATCGGCGATCTGGAACGCCTCGTGTCGAAAGTAGCCACCGGCCGTGTCACACCACGCGAGGTGCTTCAGGTGAAGAACGCTCTCGCCGCCGTCGATCCTATGCGGCGTCTCTGCATGGGTGCCTCGCTCGAGGGATTGCGGCTTATGGGCGAAAGTCTCAATCCATGTGAGCTGATTCGCGACCGCATCGAGCGCGAACTCGATCCCGACGCCCCGGCGCTGCTCGCCAAAGGGCACGTGATCCGGCCGGGAGTCGACGAGGAGCTCGACCGCCTGCGTGCTATCGCGTATCAGGGAAAAGATTATCTTGCCGGTATACAGCAGCGCGAAGCCGGGCGCACCGGCATCTCCTCGCTGAAAATCGGATACAACAATGTATTCGGCTATTATATCGAGGTGACCAACACTCACCGCGACAAGGTGCCCGACGACTGGATCCGCAAGCAGACACTGGTCAACGCCGAGCGCTATATCACCGAAGAACTGAAGGAATACGAGGAGAAAATCCTCACCGCCCAGGATGGCATAGAATCACTTGAAAACCGCCTGTTCAATGAACTTGTGGGCGCTCTGGCCGAGTATGTCACCGTGATTCAGGCCAATGCGCACACCATAGCCCGACTCGACTGCCTGCTGTCGTTCACACGAGTGGCCCGCGAAAACCACTACAACCGTCCGGTGGTCGATGATTCGCTTGTAATCGAGATCACCCAGGGCAGGCACCCGGTGATCGAACGCGAACTCCCCCCCGGCACCCCCTACATCTCCAACTCCGTCACACTCGACAACGCCGACACGCAGATAATGATGATAACCGGCCCCAACATGGCCGGCAAATCGGCGCTGCTGCGCCAGACAGCCATCAATGTGCTCATGGCGCAGATAGGGTGCTTCGTGGCGGCGGAAAGCGCCCGCATAGGTGTAGTTGACAAGATTTTCACACGCGTGGGTGCGTCGGACAATATCTCGCTGGGAGAATCGACATTCATGGTAGAGATGAACGAGGCGGCCTCGATTCTCAACAACGTGAGCGAGCGTTCGCTGATTCTCTTCGACGAACTGGGACGCGGCACTTCAACCTACGACGGCATCTCCATAGCCTGGGCCATAGTGGAATATCTCAACAAATGCCCGCAGCGCCCCAAAACGCTCTTCGCCACACACTATCACGAGCTCAACGAGATGGAGAAGAACTATCCCGGCGTGAAAAACTTCAATGTCAGCGTCAAGGAAATCGACGGCAAAGTGGTGTTTCTGCGCAAACTGCGCCCCGGAGGCTCCGAGCACTCGTTCGGCATACATGTGGCGCGTCTGGCGGGCATGCCGCGCAGCATCGTCGACCGCGCCGACGCAGTGCTTCGCCAACTCGAGGAAGCCAATGCCGGTGCCGCTCCCGATACTTCGAAAGTAGCCGCTCCGGCCCAGCCCGTTGTCGAGAACGGCATGCAGCTCAGCTTCTTTCAGCTCGACGACCCGGTTCTCTCGCAGATACGCGATGAACTTTTAGGGCTCGACATCGACAACCTCACTCCCGTCCAGGCTCTCAACAAGCTATCCACCCTACGCGAAATACTCTCGGGGAAATAACCTCCGGAGCGAGCAGACGCGTCACTGGCTCCCCGCTGTCATGTGATATCCGCACTATTACGTGTAAGGCCGCACTATTACGTGCTAAGGGCGCACAGTCACCTGTGTGGCGCCGTAGCCATATTCCCTGAACGAGGCATCCTGCACGTCGCAGCGGCGGTAGCGGTGCGCCAGCTCTTTCATGAGGGCCTGACGCAGCACGCCCTCCCCTTTGCCATGGATAAACACTATTTTCTTGCCCGCGTGGCGCAGATTCTCGTCCATCACCTTGCGGAAGGTGTCGATCTGGTAGTTCAGAATGTCGGCCGCTGAGAGTCCGCGGGTGTTGTCCAACAGCTCGGATGCGTGGAGATCGACCACCAGAGGACCGTCGGCAACTGCCGCGGCGTGACGGCGCACAGGACGGCGGTCGGGGCGCATATCCTCGCGGCGCTTGCTTCGCATGGCATCCTCCATCCGTGAGGAGTCAATCACCATGGGGCGCTGGGGAATGTCGTTTTTGACCAGCTCCACCGCTATGACGGGTGTATCGAAATACACGTTTTCGCGAAAACAATGCAACTTAAAGAACTTGGTGGTGTCGAGCGGCCGCTCCACAGCCACCGGGGCTTTCAGCGCAAACTGCCGGTCGCGTTTGAAAGCCACATACTGCAGCGCCACGCGGTCGAGACGCCCGGTCTGTGCTCCGTCGAGTTCCTCTAAAAACAGCTGTATATTCGGCTCGACTATGCCGGCGAAGCGGGTGGTCCACCCTTCGTCGCCGTCGGCCCGCGAAAGATAGGTGAAATAAAGATAGTAATTGGAATCGTTGACCAGATAGGCCTCGTAGGTAGTGGTATTGAGATGCTTCGGCTCAACCGGCACATAGCCGAGCACGAGGTTGATGCTATCGCCTGTCGGGGTCTCCTGCACAGGTATAGGTTTTTCGGAGAACGCCGATGTTCCGGAGTCTGCGGTGTCGTCGGCATAGCCTGTCAGCTCGGGCACCTTGGTAGGCACGAATTTCGACTGCTGCTCGGCCCGGCGCTTCTGCTGCGCCTGTCGTGTACCTCCGAACAGGTCTTTACGCTCAGCCGTGTCGCCGGCCGGAGTCACTACAACAAGTTCCTTGAGAAGAACCGGAGTTTCGAACCCGTCCTCTTCCTCCACATGGGCTATCTGCCCTTCGATTTTAACTATCCTGCCGCCCCCGGTGGAGCTGAGGAATCTGACTATGTCGCCTACCTTGGCCATGATGTATGATTTTGGGGATATTAAACCAGCTCTTATTAAGCTGACATGAATGATGATGACTCTGAATCCAACTCTGAATGATGATGACACAGGCGGTGTGCCGGGAGCCGACACACCGCCTGTGACATATTTTGGGGAGATTACTCTGCTGCAGGAGCCTCAGCTGCGGGGGCTTCGGCCTTGGGAGCTTCAGCAGCAGCCTCGGCCTTGGGAGCCTCGGCACCGGCCGACTTGCGGCTGCGGCGGGTGCGACCCTTCTTGGCGGCTGACTTGGAGTCCTTGAACATGTTCTCGTTGTAGTCCACGAGTTCGATGAAGCAGGTCTTGGCGTTGTCGCCCAGACGGTTGCCGGTCTTGAGGATGCGGGTGTAACCACCGGGGCGGTCGGCGATCTTCTGCGAGATTTCGCGGAAAAGCTCGGTGACGGCCTCCTTGTTCTGCAGGTAGGAGAAGACGAGGCGGCGGTTGGCCATGGAGTCTTCCTTCGAGCGGGTGATCAGGGGTTCGGCGTAAACGCGGAGTGCTTTTGCCTTGGCCAGGGTGGTGAAGATTCTCTTGTGCTTGATAAGAGAGATGGTCATGTTGGCAAGGAGGGCGTCGCGGTGCGCCTTCTTGCGCGACAGATGGTTGAAGCTTTTATTATGTCTCATCGTTGTGTTTCTTTTGTCAGTTACTCTTTGTCGAGTTTGTATTTGGAGATGTCCATGCCGAACTGGAGGCCGAGGTTGGCCAGGAGTTCGTCAAGCTCAGTGAGCGATTTCTTACCGAAGTTGCGGAATTTGAGCAGATCGGTTTTATTGAACACCACAAGTTCGCCGAGTGTCTCCACTTCGGCCGACTTCAGGCAGTTGAGAGCGCGCACTGAAAGGTCCATGTCGACCAGCTTGGTTTTGAGCAGCTGGCGCATGTGGAGGGCGTCTTCATCGAATTCCTCGTTGGTGTCGACATCCTGAGTCTCGATGGTGATCTTGTCGTCGGAGAAGAGCATCAGATGGTAGATCAGGATTTTTGCAGCCTCCTTGAGGGCGTCCTTGGGGAGGATGGAACCGTTGGTGGTGATTTCGATGATGAGTTTCTCGTAGTCGGTATGTTGGTCGACGCGGAAGTTCTCAACGGTGTATTTCACATTCTTGATCGGGGTGTAGATCGAGTCGATGGCCAGGGTGTTGATATCGGTGATATCCTGCTGATTGATGTCGGCGGGAGTCCAGCCGCGGCCTTTCTTGATGTTGACCTCGATGTTGAAGCTTGCGTCGGGATCCAGATGACAGATGACCTCCTCGGGATTGAGGACCTCGAAGCTTGAAAGAGCTTTGCCAATGTCACCGGCTTTGAACACCTCCTGACCCGACACGTGAATGGTAGCTTTTTCCGTTTCAGCGTCTTCGGTGATCTGTTTGAGGTCGACCTTCTTGAGGTTGAGGATGATGTTGGTGACATCTTCTTTGACACCGGGGATGGTATCGAACTCGTGTTTTACTCCGTCGATTTTGATAGCGGAGATGGCATAGCCCTCGAGCGATGAAAGAAGTACGCGACGAAGGGCATTGCCCACAGTGATACCATAGCCGGGTTCCAAAGGCTTGAACTCGAACTTGCCGAAGAAGCTGTTAGCTTCTAACATTACGACTTTGTCAGGTTTCTGGAATGCTAAAATAGCCATGGATCTTTGGTGTTTACTGATTACTTAGAATAGAGTTCGACGATGAGCTGCTCCTTGATGTTTTCGGGGATGTCCTCACGGGTGGGGACATGAAGCAGTTTGCCGCTCTTTGTTGTCTCATCCCATTCGAGCCAGGGATATTTGCTGTGGTTGAAGCCTGCGAGACAGTCGGCGATTACTTCGAGCGACTTGGATTTCTCGCGGACACCGACCACATCGCCGGGCTGTACGGCGAACGAGGGGATGTTGACAACCTTGCCGTTGACGGTCACATGCTTGTGGAGCACGAGCTGACGGGCTGCGGCGCGGGTCTTGGCGATGCCGAGGCGGTAAACAACGTTGTCGAGACGGCCTTCGAGAAGCTGAAGCAGAATCTCACCGGTGATACCCTTCATCGAGGATGCTTTCTCGAAAAGGTTGCGGAACTGACGCTCGAGCACACCGTAGGTGTACTTGGCTTTCTGCTTCTCGCGCAGCTGTGTGCCGTATTCCGAAGTTTTGCGACGACGGTTCTGGCCATGCTGGCCGGGGGGGAAGTTGCGACGGCTCAGGATTTTGTCCTCGCCGAATATGGGTTCGCCAAATTTGCGTGCGATTTTGGTCTTGGGACCTGTGTATCTAGCCATTGTGTATTTTTTACTTTAAAGTAAGTTGTGAATGAGGCCGTGCAGGCCTGCTGATTAGATGGGTTATGCCTGAAAGCGATTATACGCGACGGCGCTTGGGAGGACGGCAGCCGTTGTGGGGCAGCGGAGTCACGTCGATGATTTCGGTGACTTCGATTCCCATGCCGTGCACGGTGCGGATTGCTGATTCACGGCCGTTGCCGGGACCTTTGACGTAGGCCTTTACTTTGCGGAGACCAAGGTCGTAGGCCACTTTGCCGCAATCCTGTGCGGCCATCTGAGCGGCGTAGGGGGTGTTTTTCTTGCTTCCGCGGAAGCCCATCTTGCCAGCCGACGACCAGGAGATTACCTGACCTTCGCTGTTGGCTAAGCACACGATGATATTGTTGAAAGAGGAATGTACGTGAAGCTGGCCTGCGGCGTCAACTTTGACGTTACGCTTTTTGGCTGCGACTGTTTTTTTTGCCATAATACTTTTCTGGGGTATTTATTATTTAGTGGCTTTTTTCTTGTTGGCGACTGTTTTCTTGCGGCCCTTGCGGGTGCGGGCATTGTTTTTGGTGGACTGACCGCGCACGGGGAGACCGTTGCGGTGACGGATGCCGCGGTAGCAGCCGATGTCCATGAGTCGCTTGATGTTGAGCTGTGTCTCGGAGCGGAGGTCACCTTCTACCTTGTAGTTCTCCTGGATAACCTCGCGCACTTTCGCAGCCTGGGCGTCGGTCCAGTCTTTCACTTGGATGTCGGGGTCCACGGCGGCTTTTTCCAGGATGGTGAGTGCGGCCGAGCGGCCGATGCCGTAGATGTAGGTCAGCGCGATAGCGCCTCGTTTGTTTTGGGGGAGGTCAACTCCCACGATTCTTACTGCCATAAATGGTTTGTTGGTTGAGTCTTGAAATTTTACGCAAAAATAACAAAAGTCAGCGAATTACGGAAACCTGCGGGCGGTTTCATTGACTCGGAGGGAGCACCGGCGGTGCGCCGGGGTCAATATCCTGACAAATCGCCGCGGTTTTTCCGCTGCGGTTGTTATCCCTGACGCTGTTTGTTCTTGGGATTCTTCTTGTTGATCACATAGAGGCGTCCTTTGCGGCGCACGATTTTGTCGTCGGCCGAACGCTTCTTGATGGAAGCTCTTACTTTCATTGTGAATGAGGTTGGGATTATTGATGGTTCGTTGTTGCTTATTTGTAGCGGAACGCAATTCGTCCTTTCGATAGGTCGTAAGGCGACATCTCCACTCTCACTTTGTCGCCTGGCAGAATCTTGATGTAGTGCATGCGCATCTTGCCCGAGATATGGGCCGTGATTTCATGACCGTTTTCAAGTTCCACGCGGAACATTGCGTTTGAGAGGGCTTCGAGGATTACGCCGTCCTGTTCGATTGCGGATTGTTTTGACATAAATTTTTCTGTTCAGTCTGTTTGATTTGCCCGGGCGGGAGCCGCCCCAGGGTGTCGGTTGTGTTCCGCCGGCTGATGCCGGATGATAACCGTGGAGGTCAGATAAACCGGTCGCCGAGCACTTCGGCTATGGGGTCGAACGAGGTCAGAATCTCGGTCTCCCCGCCGAGGATGGCGACGGTGTGCTCGAAGTGAGCCGATGGCTTGCGGTCGCGGGTGCGGGTCTGCCAACCGTCTTCCTCGATGAAGATGTTGCGGCTGCCCATGTTCACCATAGGCTCGATGCAGAGGCACATGCCGTTTTTGAGCAGCGGGCCGGTGCCCCGGCGCCCGTAGTTGGGTATTTCCGGGTCTTCGTGCATCTTGCGTCCGATTCCGTGGCCACAAAACTCCCTGACGATAGAAAATCCATGCTTCTCGATATAGAGCTGGATGGCGTTGCTGACATCGCCGAGGCGGTGTCCCTCGCGGCAGGCGTCGATACCGGCATAGAGCGATGCCTTGGTGGTCTGGAGCAGCTCGAATACCTTGGGGTCGAGGTCGCCCACGGCGAAGGTGTAGCACATATCGCCGTTGTAGCCGTCGAGTTCCGCCACGAGATCCACCCCTACGATGTCGCCCTCGCGGAGGGTGTAGTTGGAGGGGAAACCGTGGACGATGATCTCGTTGACTTCGATGCAGGCTGTGGCGGGAAATCCGCCGTAGCCGAGACATGCGGGCCGACCGCCATGGCTGACGATGAATTCGCGGGCGACGGTGTCGAGCTTGTGGGTGGGTGTACCCGGCTTGATGTGGCGTGCCACCTCGCCCAGTGTCTGCGATGCAAGGATGCATGCGCGGCGCACTTTTTCTATTTCATCGGGTGTTTTGAGATATATCATCGGTTATCATTCAAAGGGAATTTACCCTTTGTGGCGCGGCTTCAGGGGTGTGAAGCCGCGCCGGGGGTATTTGGGTTTCGGGCCTTAGGCATCTGGGCGCCGGATCAGGCCGGGCGCCAGGCGCCGATGGCTTATCAATAGGCCGAACCTGTGGTGCGACCCTTGATTTTGCCGTCTTTCATCAGGCCGTCGTAGTGGTGCATCATCAGGTGCGACTCGATCTGCTGCAGGGTGTCGAGCACCACGCCCACCATAATGAGCAGGGAGGTGCCTCCGAAGAATTGCGCGAAGTTCTGGCTGATGCCGAACAGACGGGCAAAGGCGGGGAGAATGGCGACGATGCCGAGGAAGATGGAGCCGGGCAGGGTGATGCGCGACATGATGGAATCGAGGTATTCGGCTGTCTTCTTGCCGGGCTTCACTCCGGGGATGAATCCGTTGTTGCGCTTCATGTCTTCGGCCATCTGGGTGGGACGCACGGTGATGGCGGTATAGAAGTATGTGAAGGCGACAATGAGGATGAAGTACACGAAGTTATACCAGAAGCCGTTGATGTCGGCAAAGGTGGCGAAGAAGCCGGTGGCGCCTTCACGTGCTCCGAAGCCCGACAGAGTCAGGGGGATGAACATGATGGCCTGGGCGAAGATAATGGGCATTACGCCGGCTGCGTTGACCTTCAGGGGGATGTACTGGCGCACACCGCCGACCTGACGGTTGCCGACCACGCGCTTGGCATACTGCACAGGCACTTTGCGGGTGCCCTGCACGAGCAGCACTGCGCCTACGGTGACGGCAAACAGCAGCACCACTTCCACAATGAACATGATCAGGCCGCCTTCCGAGCCGGTGGAGCCGGGCATGCGGGAGGTGAACTCATAGACCAGTGCCATGGGGAGGCGGGCGATGATGCCCACGAGGATGATGAACGAGATGCCGTTGCCGATGCCTCGGTCGGTGATGCGCTCACCCAGCCACATGATGAACATGGAGCCTGCGGTGAGAATCACTGTCAGGAACACTACCATCCAGAATCCCATGTCGGAGCTGCCGCCTGCGTTGACAATCTGTGCTTTCAGATTGTAGAGATAGGCGGGACCCTGCACGAGAAGCACCAGGATGGTGAGGTAGCGGGTGTACTGATTGAGTTTCTGACGGCCGCTCTCTCCTTCACGCTGCATTTTCTGGAACGAGGGGAGCACCATTCCGGCAAGCTGGATGACGATCGACGCGGTGATGTAGGGCATGATGCCCAGCGCGAAGATCGAGGCCTGGGAGAATGCGCCACCCGAGAACATGTCCAGCAGCTGCATCAGGCCGGTCTTGTTGGTGAAATTGCTGAGCGCCTCGAGGTCGGCGGGGTTGATGCCGGGGAGGACGACGTAGCATCCCAGACGGTAGACCAGCACTAACAGCACCGTGATCGTGAGGCGCTGACGCAGTTCCTGGATTGTCCAGATGTTTTTGAGTGTTTGAATGAATTTCATTTAATCGGGGAGCTTAAAGCGGAAGGGAGATGATTACTTCACTTTGGTTGCCGTGCCGCCGGCCTCGGTGATGGCTTTTTCAGCGGCTGCCGAGAAGGCGTTGGCCTCTACGGCGATGGCGTGGGTGAGGGTGCCGTTGGCAAGAATCTTCACCAGCTGCTTGCGGTTGATGAAGCCGGCGGCGCGAAGCTCGTCAAGGCCGATTTTCTTAAGATCCTTCTCGGCGGCGAGTGCCTCGAGCACGCTCAGGTTGATGGCCTTGTATTCAACGCGGTTGATATTCTTGAAGCCCCATTTGGGGAGACGGCGCTGGAGGGGCATCTGGCCGCCTTCAAAACCGATTTTCTGTTTGTAGCCGGAGCGCGATTTTGCGCCTTTGTGTCCGCGGGTAGATGTTCCACCCTTGCCGGAACCGGGACCGCGACCGATGCGGGTGCTGCGGGTTGTGGATCCTACGGCGGGTTTTAAGTTACTTAAATCCATAGTGTTGTTGTGTGATATTGAATTAAGCGTTTGTCACTTCTACCAGATGACGAACACGGTTTACCATACCCATCACGCTGGGGGTGTCTTCTTTGACCACCACGTGATTCATTTTCTTGAGGCCGAGGGCATCGAGGGTGCGTTTCTGCACTGCGGGGGCGCCGATGCGGCTCTTTATCTGTTTGATTTTAATCTGTGCCATTTTGTGGATGCTCTTTGGATTAGCCGTTGAATACCTGGTTTACGGAGATGCCGCGGTTCTGGGCTACCTGGGCGGGCGAACGCATTTCGGAGAGGGCCGAGATGGTGGCTTTCACCAGGTTGTGGGGGTTGGAAGAGCCTTTCGATTTGGCCAGCACGTCGGTGACGCCGACTGACTCGAGCACAGCGCGCATAGCGCCACCTGCCTTCACGCCGGTACCGTGGCTTGCGGGTTTGAGGAGCACTTCCGAGCCGCCGAAGCGGGCTGCCTGCTCGTGGGGGATGGTGCCTTTGTGGATGGGCACGCGGATGAGGTTCTTCTTGGCGGCTTCCACGCCCTTGGCGATGGCAGCCTGAACTTCGTTGGCTTTGCCGAGGCCCCAGCCGATGATGCCGTCTTCATTACCTACTACCACGATTGCGGCGAAGGTGAATGTGCGGCCGCCCTTGGTGACTTTGGTCACACGGTTGATGGCCACCAGACGGTCCTTGAGTTCTATGTCGTTGGTTGTTTTAACGCGGTTGTTCTTGTTTACCATTGTCGTTTAGAATTTAAGTCCGCCTTCGCGAGCCGCGTCGGCCAGTGATTTAACTCGGCCGTGGAAGAGGTAGCCGTTGCGGTCGAACACTACTTCGGGGTAGCCTGCGGCGATGGCCTTTTCGGCGATGGCTTTGCCTACCTTTGCGGCGATTTCGGATTTGGTGCCTTCCTGGATTCCCTTTGAAGAGGCGGAGGCGAGTGTCTTGCCCTGCAGGTCGTCGACGAGCTGCACGTAGATCTGCTTGTTGGAGCGGAACACTGTCATGCGGGGACGCGCTGCGGTGCCGGAGATGCGGCCGCGGATGCGGGCCTTGATCTTATTTCTTCTTTGTTGCTTTGAAATCATTTTCTTGTGGTCGATGTTGGTTCACAGACTATGTTTACTTGGCACCGGCGGTCTTGCCGCTCTTGCGACGGATTACCTCACCGACAAACTTGATACCTTTGCCCTTGTAGGGTTCGGGCTTGCGGAACGAGCGGATCTTGGCGCATACCTGGCCGAGGAGCTGCTTGTCGTCGCTCTCAAGGATGATCAGAGGGTTTTTGTTGCGTTCCGACTTGGCCTCTACCTTCACCTCGGGGGGAAGTTTCAGATAGATGGCGTGGGAGTAACCGAGCGACAGCTCGAGTACCTGACCGGTGGCGGCGGCACGATAGCCTACGCCGACCAGTTCAAGCTCCTTGCGGTAGCCGGTCGACACGCCTACGACCATGTTGTGGATTAGCGCGCGGTACAGGCCGTGCTGTGCGCGGTGCTCGCGGTCGTCGGAGGGGCGGGTGATGTGGAGATGACCGTCGGCTTCCTCGATTTTGAACTCGGGGTTGACAGCCTGTGTGAGAGTGCCTTTGGGGCCTTTGACGGTTACTACGTTGTCCTTGGCGACTTCGATTTTTACGCCAGCGGGGATTTCGATGGGTGCTTTACCTATACGTGACATATCTAATTTCCTCCTTTCGATTAATAAACGTAGCAGAGAACTTCACCGCCGACTTTCTCCTGGGCGGCCTTTTTGTTGGTCATGACGCCCTTGGAAGTGGAGAGGATGGCGATGCCGAGACCGTTGAGCACTCGGGGCATCGACTTGTAGCCGCAATACTGGCGCAGACCGGGACGGCTTACGCGCTTGAGACCCTTGATGGCGTTGACGCGGTCAACGGGGTCGTACTTGAGGGCTACTTTGATTGTGCCCGAAGGAGTTTCACCTTCGATGAATTTGTAATTGAGGATGTAGCCCTGCTCGAAGAGAATCTTGGTGATCTCTTTCTTGAGGTTCGATGCGGGGATTTCGACCACGCGGTGCTGGGCCTTGATGGCATTCCTCAATCTTGTCAGATAATCTGCTATTGGATCTGTCATTGTTTTGAAATGTTTTAAACTCGACGGGCGCCTTGGTGCCCGAAGGTATTTAAAATTGATTGTTTTTGCGGGTATCGTCGGATACCCTTTGCTTTTCAGCGCGGAAACTGGGCTGGTGGGCTGCAGACGTCGGCGACGCTGCGGCTCGAGCGGCTCCCTTCCATGAGGTCGGGATCATTTCCGCGGCCCTTGGTGGCGGAGTAAAGAGCGGTGATTGCCTCGCCGGGGGGTCCCGCAGATGGGCTTACCCGGGGGATTGGCCGCTCCGTGCTTCGGCCGGGCTGGTTGCTGACACCGGGCGCACGCCTTGCGCTCCCCCGGTGCGGTCGTGAGGATTAGCTCCGACTCTGTGAAGTGCCTTGTCTGCTTACCAGCTTGCTTTCTTCACACCGGGGATGAGGCCTGCCGATGCCATTTCGCGGAACTGGATACGCGAGATGCCAAACTGGCGGATGTAGCCTTTGGGACGGCCGGTGATGGAGCAGCGGTTGTGCAGGCGCACGCTCGAGGCGTTTTTGGGCAGGAGCTGGAGGGCTTCATAGTCGCCGGCGGCCTTGAGGGCAGCTTTCTTGGCGGCATACTTTGCCACGAGCTTCTGGCGCTTCACTTCGCGGGCTTTCATTGATTCTTTTGCCATGTCCTGAAGTTAACGGTTAATATTATGGTTTACTGTGATCGTTACTCTTAACGCAGTCATTTTCAAGGCTTCTGTGAGCGTGGCCGTGGGCGGTGTCCGCGCCGCGATCAGCGCAAAAACTTCCGATTCCTCACTGCTCCCCGCAAAGGCTTCCGTAGCCGGAAGGCGGAAAGTACCTCGGAACCGCAAGTGACGTCGAAGTCTTTAATTTACAAGCTATTGCAGCCGTCGCCACGTCTGTCGCACACTCATCGCTGAGCTTGAGACAACGGGCAGAAAGCGGCATCGGCCTTATAATCAGGTGCAAAGTTCGCAATTTTTTACGAAACCACCATCATCCGCATCTTCAAAAGCGGCTGAAAATAGCCGAAAATTATGTTAAACTTTCTTAAATAACAGAAAAAGAGCGGCCGCATAGTCTGCGGCCGCTCTTTATGGCGGTGTCGCCTCCGTTGTCAAGCGGGCAACGCCGAGCGGGCACGGAAACCGCAGAGGCTTCCGCGCCGACGCGGGTGCTTACTTCTTGAAGGGGAGACCAAACTGCTTGAGCAGTGCGAACCCCTCTTCGTCGGTGTTGGCCGATGTCACGAAAGTGATGTTCATGCCCATGAGTTTGTTGATGTTGTCGATATTGATCTCGGGGAAGATGATCTGCTCGGTGATGCCGAGGGTGTAGTTGCCACGGCCGTCGAGCTTGCCTTCGATACCTTTGAAGTCGCGGATACGGGGGAGGGCGATGCGCACGAGGCGCTCGAGGAATTCGTACATTTTGTCGCGACGGAGGGTTACGCGGGCGCCGATGGGCATCTTCTTACGTACCTTGAAGTTCGAGATGTCTTTCTTCGAGAGTGTGGCCACGGCCTTCTGGCCAGTGATGGCGGTGAGCTCGTTGATCGAAGTCTCGATGATCTTCTTGTCCTGGGTGGCTTCGCCAAGACCCTGGTTGATGACAATTTTCTTGAGGCGGGGCACTTGCATGGGAGTGGTGTAGTTGAACTCCTTGGTCAGTGCGGGCGCGATTGTCTCTTCGTATTTTTTCTGAAGTGAAGTCTGGCTCATTATTTGATTTCCTCTCCGGATTTTTTAGCGTAACGGACTTTCTCGCCTTTGTCGTTGACGCGGATGCCGATGCGGGTGGGCTTGCCGCTCTTGGGGTCGATAAGGCTGAGGTTAGAGATATTGATGGGGGCTTCCATCTTTACGATGCCTCCCTGAGGATATTTGGCGGTGGGCTTTGTGCTTTTCGACACGATGTTGACGCCTTCAACGATGGCGCGGTTTTTGGTGGCGTCGACAGAAAGCACGCGACCCTGTTTGCCGCGGTCCTCGCCTGAGAGAACGTAAACGGTATCGCCCTTTTTGATATGCATTTTGCTCATTGTTGGGGATTTCGTCGGTTAATGATTACGTTTTATATAGTTTAGAGGACCTCGGGAGCGAGGGAGACGATCTTCATGTTGGTGGCGCGGAGTTCGCGGGCCACGGGGCCGAAGATACGGGTGCCACGAAGTTCACCGGCGTTGTTGAGGAGCACGCAGGCGTTGTCGTCGAACCGGATATAGGAGCCGTCGGCGCGACGGATTTCCTTCTTGGTGCGGACGACCACAGCTTTGCTGACGGTGCCTTTCTTGACGTCGGAGCTGGGGATGACGCTCTTGACAGAGACAACGATGATGTCGCCTACGGAAGCGTAGCGACGGCCGGTGCCGCCGAGCACGTGGATGCACAGTGCCTCTTTGGCGCCGGAGTTGTCGGCAACGGTTAAGCGGGATTCGGTCTGTATCATGGCTTACTTGACTTTTTCGATGATTTCAACTAATCTCCAGCGCTTTGTTTTCGACAGGGGACGGGTCTCCATGAGGCGCACTTTGTCGCCTACGGAGCACTCGTTGTTCTCGTCGTGAGCGTGGAATTTCTTGGTTTTGTTGACGAACTTGCCGTAGATGGGGTGTTTCTCCTTCCATTTCACCGTAACGGTGATCGACTTGTCGCCCTTGTTGCTGGTCACAACGCCGATGCGCTCTTTGCGCAGGTTTCTTTTTTCTTCCATTGTGGTTGAGTAAAAGAGTGTAGGGGTTATTACGGTTAATATGGGGATTACTTGGCGGCGAGTTCGCGTGCGCGGAGCTCGGTCTTCACACGTGCGATCATCTTGCGGTCAGCAGTGATTTTCGCGGGGTTGTCGAGGGGGGAGACGGCGTGGTTGGCCTTCATCTGAAGGTAGTCCTTCTCCATCTGCGCCAGGCGCTCGCGAAGATCGGCCGTAGAGAGCTCTTTGATTTCTTCTTTCTTCATAGCTTTCTTTGTGGGCTTTTGTTGTTTGACTTATGGATGATTAGAGTGTGAGCGAGGGATCGTAATCGCGTGACACCACGAATTTGGTGGTGACGGGGAGCTTCTGGGCACCCAGGCGGAGTGCTTCCTTGGCTACGTCGAAGGGCACACCGTCGATCTCGATGATCATGCGGCCGGGGGTGACGGATGCCACGAAACCTTCGGGGTTACCTTTACCTTTACCCATACGTACGTCGAGAGGCTTCTTGGTGATGGGTTTGTCGGGGAAGATGCGGATCCAGAGCTGACCCTGGCGCTGCATATAACGTGTCACAGCGATACGGGCTGCTTCGATCTGACGGCCGGTAATCCACTTTGTCTCGAGTGTCTTGATACCGAACGAACCGAAGGCGAGCTGGTTGCCGCGCTGCGCGTTGCCTTTTGCGCGGCCTTTCTGTACTCTGCGAAATTTAGTTTTTTTCGGTTGTAACATTTCTTTGGGATGTTGTGATTTGGTTTCTCTCCTTGGACACCGCTCCGAGGAGCTTGTCGATCAGCCTCGGTGCGGTGCTTTATGGCCTGGAGGCCGGGCCGGGGGCTCTTTTGAGGAAGGGGGTGAACCGCCGGCGGCCGGAATGCCTCGGGAGGGTTACCGGTTGGGTTGGTGGATGAGAGGATTAGCGGCTGTTGTTGGAGGAAGCGTTGCGGGGCTTGCGGAAGCCGCCGCGGCGCTGGTTGCCGCGGTCACCGCCCTGCTGGCGGCCGCCCTCTTTGGGGGCGGAGGTGAAGTTGGGGGCGAGATCGCGCTTGCCGTAGACTTCACCGCGGCAGATCCACACTTTCACGCCTACCACGCCTACCTTGGTGTGGGCCTCGACCAGAGCGTAGTCGATGTCGGCACGGAGGGTGTGCAGGGGTGTGCGTCCTTCCTTGAACATTTCCGAGCGGGCCATTTCGGCGCCGTTGAGACGGCCGCTGACCTGCACCTTGATGCCTTCGGCGCCTGAGCGCATGGTGGCTGCGACAGCCATCTTGACGGCACGGCGGTAGGCGATTTTGCCTTCGATCTGACGGGCGATGGTGGAAGCCACGATCTGGGCGTCGAGTTCGGGGCGCTTTACTTCGAAGATGTTGATCTGAACATCCTTGTCGGTTATTTTCTTGAGCTCCTCCTTAAGCTTGTCGACCTCCGAGCCGCCCTTGCCGATGATGAGACCGGGGCGCGAGGTGCACACTGTGATGGTGATGAGCTTGAGGGTGCGCTCGATGACGATGCGTGAGACGCTTGATTTGGCCAGACGGACGTTGAGATACTTACGGAGCTTAGAGTCTTCCAGAAGGGTATCGCCGTAGTTTTTGCCGCCGAACCAGTTGGAGTCCCAGCCGCGGATTACGCCGAGGCGGTTGCTGATAGGATTTACTTTCTGTCCCATAGGTTAGTCTTTGTCCTTGATGGTTACGTCTTTTTCGATGGTGTCAACTACGAGAGTGACGTGGTTGGCACGTTTGCGGATACGGTAACCGCGGCCCTGGGGAGCTGTGCGCAGGCGCTTGAGCATGGGGGCGGGGTTAACGAAGATTGTGGAGATATAGAGTTCGCCGTTTTCAGCTCTGCGGTCGTTTTTGGCCTCCCAGTTGGCGATGGCCGAGCGCAGAAGTTTCTCGAGACGGGCGGCAGCCTCCTTGTTGGAGAACTTGAGGATACCCAGAGCGCGGAACACTTCCTTGCCGCGGACCATGTCGGCCACGAGACGCATCTTGCGGGGCGAGGAGGGCACGTTGGTGAGCTTGGCGAAAGCGATTTCCTTCTGGGCATCTTTGATTGCCTGAGCGGAGTTTCTTTTTCTTACACCCATTTTATTGTTGATGTTCGTTTTTTTGTGGGGAAATTTTGTTAAGCCTTTTCTTTGTCAGCTATGGCCGGCGGCCTATGCTGCTGAAGGTTGAAGGTTGCGGAGAAGCCTGTGTGCCTTTGCGGCAGCTGTTACTTCTTCTTGTTGCCGGCGTGGCCGCGGAAGGTGCGGGTGGGGGCAAATTCGCCGAGTTTGTGGCCAACCATGTTCTCGGTCACATAGACCGGGATGAACTTGTTGCCGTTGTGGACGGCGAAAGTGTGGCCGACGAATTCGGGGGCAATCATCGAAGCGCGGCTCCAGGTCTTGATGACCGACTTCTTGCCGGAAGCTTCCATTGCGTTAACCTTCTTTTCGAGCTTTACGCTGATAAAGGGGCCTTTTTTAAGTGAACGACTCATTCTTTAGAGATCTGGTTAGAAGTTAGCTGACGGATTATTTTTTCCTGCGTTCGATAATGTACTTCGAGGAGCTCTTCTTCGGGGCACGTGTCTTGAGACCCTTGCTGTAGAGACCCTTGCGCGAGCGGGGATGACCGCCGGAAGCGCGGCCTTCGCCACCGCCCATGGGGTGGTCGACAGGGTTCATGACTACGCCGCGGTTGCGGGGACGACGGCCCAGCCAACGGCTGCGGCCGGCTTTGCCGGAACGCTCGAGGGAGTGCTCGGAGTTGCCTACAACGCCGACAGTGGCCTTGCAGGTGCCGAGGATCTTGCGGGTTTCGCCCGAGGGGAGCTTGACGATGGCGTAGTCGCCGTCGCGGCTGACGAGCTGGGCGAAAGTGCCGGCCGAACGTGCCATGAAGGCACCCTGTCCGGGGCGAAGCTCGATGTTGTGGATTACAGTACCGACGGGAATTTTGTTGAGGGGAAGCGCGTTGCCCACTTCGGGGGCGGCTTCGGCGCCTGACATTACTGTCTGGCCAACTTCCAGTCCGTTGGGTGCGATGATGTAGGCTTTAGCGCCGTCGACGTAGTAGAGCAGTGCGATACGGGCCGAACGGTTGGGGTCGTATTCGATGCTTTTTACGACAGCGGGCACGCCGTCTTTGTTTCTCTTGAAGTCGATGACGCGATATTTGCGCTTGTGGCCGCCACCGAGGTAGCGGTTGGTGAGGTGGCCTTCTGCGTTGCGGCCGCCTGAGCTGCGTTTGCCGACTGTAAGAGATTTTTCAGGCTTCGTGGCGGTGATTGCGCCTTTGAAGACTGAGATTACTTTGTGTCTTTGCCCGGGGGTGGTGGGCTTGAATTTTCTTACTGCCATTTTTACAGTGATTGATGTTACTCGGTGCAACGGGCGGGAGTGGGTTTTGCGGTCCTATTGATGGGCAGCCGCGGGGGCTGTTCTTTTCAGGACTCCGGGTTTTACGCCGGGCCGACATAGGCTCTCTGTCTCATGCCTGTCGCGAGGTCATGCCGGGCTGCTTTTGCCGGAGCCTCCGGGTTGTCGCTCCATTCATGGGGAGGTGCGGAGGGCAGGTCTGTGCAGCTGGCCGCTTTTCGCGGCGGGTGAGGCAGGGGCCGCGCCGGTCAGGCGCCGCCCGCTGCAGGGGATTTAGATGTTTGCGTAGAAGTCGATGGTCTGGCCTTCGGCGATGGTGACGTAGGCCTTTTTCCATTTGTCGGTTTTGCCGCGGAGCAGACCGCTCTTGGTGTAGCGGGCCTTGTTTTTGCCGCGGACGTTGCTTGTGTTGACAGCTTCCACCTTCACGCCGTAGAGTTTCTCAACGAGATCTTTGATCTGGAACTTGTTGGCGTCGGGGGAAACGCGGAAAGTGTAGCGGTTAAGCTTGTCGGTAAGCTTGGTTGCTGCTTCTGTCACAATGGGTTTGATAGAGATTTCCATTATTGTTTCTCCTGAAGGTTAGAGTTTGTTTACGATTTCGAGACCGCCTTCGGTGATGACGATAGCTTTGTTGTTCATCACGGCGTAGGTGTTGATGTCGGCGGCAGCCATCACGCGGGTGTTGGGGATGTTGCGGGCCGACAGATGCACGTTGCTGTCGGAAGCGGCGTTGATGAAGAGCACCTTGGTGCCGTTGACTTTGAGATTCTTTTCAACGTCGATGAAGCTCTTGGTGTGGGGGGCGTCGAAGGTGAAATCCTCCACGATGGTGATCTGGTTTTCCTGAGCCTTGAGGGTCAGGGCCGAGCGGCGGGCCAGGTTCTTGAGCTTTTTGTTGAGTTTGAAACGATAGTCGCGGGGACGGGGACCGAACACGCGGCCACCGCCGACGAGCACGGGCGAGTTGATGTCGCCGATACGCGAGCCGCCGCCGCCCTTCTGCTTGTGGAGCTTACGGGTTGAGCCGCTTACTTCGCTGCGTTCCTTGGACTTGTGTGTACCCTGACGCTGGTTGGCAAGGAACTGCTTCACGTCGAGGTAGATGGCATGTTCGTTGATGTCGACAGCGAACACCTGGTCATTGAGGATGGCTTTGCGGCCGGTGTCCTCACCTTTAATGTTGTATATTGCGAGTTCCATTGCTTATTTTTCTATCTGTACGATTGAACCTTTACTTCCGGGGATTGAGCCCTTGATGATCATCACATTGTGTTCGGGGATGATTTTCACAACCTTGAGGTTCTGAACGGTGACACGCTCGTTACCGGTCTGGCCGGCCATGCGCATTCCCTTGAACACTTTTGCGGGGTAGGAGCAGGCGCCGATTGAACCGGGGGCACGCAGACGGTCGTCCTGACCGTGGGTGGCCTGGCCTACGCCGCCGAAACCGTGGCGCTTTACAACGCCCTGGAAGCCTTTTCCTTTCGAGGTGCCTACGATGTCGACAAAGTCGTCTTCGTTGAAGATGTCGATCGAGATGGTGTCGCCCATCTTGTATTCGCCTTCGAAACCTTTGAACTCGGCCAAGTGGCGCTTGGGGGTCACGCCGGCTTTCTTGAAGTGACCGAGCTCGGGGTTAGTGCAGTGCTTTTCTTTCTGCTCCTGGAATCCGAGCTGGAGGGCATTGTACCCGTCGGTCTCAACAGTCTTAACCTGGCAGACAACACAAGGACCTACTTCGATAACAGTGCACGGAAGGTTCTTTCCGTCGGCACTGAAAACGGATGTCATTCCGATTTTCTTTCCTAATAATCCTGGCATTTCAGTGTTATGTTAATTGATTGAGATTCTGTAGTGTGAATAAAATCCTGCGGCATCAGACCTTGATTTCCACTTCCACACCGCTGGGGAGCTCGAGCTTCATGAGGGCGTCGACGGTTTTTGCGGTGGAGTTGTAGATGTCGATGAGACGCTTGAACGACGACAGCTGGAACTGCTCGCGGCTCTTCTTGTTGACGAAGGTGGAGCGGTTGACAGTGAAGATGCGCTTGTGGGTGGGCAGGGGTATGGGACCCGAGATTACGGCGCCGGTGGCCTTTACGGTCTTGACGATCTTTTCTGCCGACTTGTCCACGAGGTTGTGGTCGTAGGATTTGAGTTTGATTCTGATTTTCTGGCTCATTGTGAGAGCAATTGTTGATTGTTGGTGATTATTGGGATATTGGGGCGGGGGAGTCAAGAATCATTTGCTGCCTCCCCCGCCTTGGATTATTTCACGAGGTCTACGCGGCCCTGGCACTCGGTGAGCACCTGCTTGGCGATCGACGAGGACACTTCGGCATAGTGGCTGAAGGTCATCGTGGAGGTTGCGCGGCCCGAAGTGATGGTACGCAGTGCGGTTACATAGCCGAACATCTCGGCCAGGGGAGCCTGAGCCTTGACGATGCGGGCGCCGGAACGGGCGGTTTCCATGCCTTCCACCTGACCGCGACGCTTGTTGAGGTCGGAGATCACGTCGCCCATCGACTCTTCGGGGGTTACCACCTCGATCTTCATGATAGGCTCCATGAGCACGGGGCCTGCCTTTTCAGAGGCTTTCTTGAAGGCCTGGATGGCGCAAAGCTCGAAGGAGAGCTGGTCGGAGTCCACGGGGTGAAACGAACCGTCGATCACGGTCACTTTGAGTTTCTCCACGGGGTAGCCGGCAAGCACGCCGTTCTTCATAGCGTTGGTGAAGCCCTTCTGGATGGCGGGGATGAATTCCTTGGGGATGTTGCCGCCCTTGACTTCATCGACAAACTGCAGCGAGCCTTCGAAACCTTCGTCTACGGGCTCTACGCGGCAGATGATGTCGGCGAATTTACCGCGACCACCGGTCTGCTTCTTGAACACTTCGCGGAGTTCGACAGGCTGGGTGATAGCCTCTTTGTAGGTAACCTGGGGACGACCCTGGTTGCATTCTACCTTGAACTCGCGACGGAGACGGTCGATGATGATGTCGAGGTGAAGCTCGCCCATACCCGAGATGACGGTCTGGCCGGTCTCCTCGTTGGTCTCCACGCGGAAAGTGGGGTCCTCTTCGGCGAGTTTCTGCAGACCCACGCCGAGTTTGTCGAGGTCTTTCTGGGTTTTGGGCTCAACGGCGATACCGATCACGGGATCGGGGAATTCCATAGCTTCGAGCACGATGGGATGGTTCTCGTCGCAGAGGGTGTCGCCGGTGCGGATATCCTTGAAGCCTACGCCTGCGCCGATGTCGCCGCAGCCGATCTTCTCCATGGGGTTCTGCTTGTTGGAGTGCATCTGGAACAGACGCGAAACACGCTCCTTCTTGTCAGAACGCGCGTTGAGAATATAGGAACCGGCTACCACTTCGCCCGAATAAACGCGGAAGAAGGTGAGACGGCCCACATAGGGGTCGGTAGCGATCTTGAAGGCCAGAGCGCACATGGGAGCGTCCGACGAAGGCTCGCGGGTTTCGATCTTGTCGGGATCGTCGACTGCATGACCTTCGATAGCGCCGGAATCGACGGGCGAGGGAAGGTAAGCGCAGACGGCGTCGAGCAGGGGCTGCACACCCTTGTTCTTGAACGACGAGCCGCAGAGCATGGGCATGATCTCCATCTTGAGGGTGGCGGCGCGGAGGGCGCGGCGCACCTCGTCTTCGGTGATGGTGGAGGGGTCGTCGAAATATTTCTCCATGAGAGCGTCGTCGAATTCGGCGATTTTCTCAAGCATCTTGTCGCGCCACTCTTCAGCGTCGGCGCGGAGATTGTCGGGAATTTCGTCAACCTCATATTCGGCGCCCATGGTTTCGTCGTGCCAGTAGAGAGCTTTCATGCGCACGAGGTCGACGATACCCTTGAAGGTTTCTTCGGCACCGATAGGAATCTGGATGGGGCAGGGGTTGGCGCCGAGCACGTCGTGCACCTGGCGGACAACTTCGAAGAAGTTGGCGCCCGAGCGGTCCATCTTGTTCACATAGCAGATACGGGGCACACCATACTTGTCGGCCTGGCGCCACACGGTCTCGGACTGAGGCTCCACGCCGCCTACGGCGCAGAAAGTGGCGATAGTGCCGTCGAGCACGCGGAGCGAACGCTCCACTTCCACGGTGAAGTCGACGTGTCCCGGGGTGTCAATGAGGTTGATTTTGAACTTGTCGCCCGCATATTTCCAGAAGGTGGTGGTGGCGGCGGAGGTGATAGTGATACCACGTTCCTGCTCCTGCTCCATCCAGTCCATGGTAGCGGCACCGTCGTGCACCTCGCCGATCTTGTGGGTCAGGCCGGTGTAGAAGAGGATACGCTCCGAAGTGGTGGTTTTACCGGCATCGATGTGGGCCATGATGCCGATGTTGCGGGTATATTTAAGATGTTCGTCGTTTTTGTTAGCCATTGTTGGTCTGATTGGAATCTTTGTTGTTCAATGATTATATAGGAGAGTGAGTTGCTCAGGCTTTCAGGCTCGATCAGAAACGGAAGTGGGCGAATGCGCGGTTGGCCTCGGCCATCTTGTGCATGTCTTCCTTGCGCTTGAAGGCACCGCCCTGGTCGTTGAAGGCGTCCATGATTTCAGCGGCGAGTTTGTCGCTCATGGTCTTGCCGCCACGTTTGCGGGCGTAGTTGATGAGGTTTTTCATTGATATGGATTCCTTGCGGTCGGGGCGGATTTCAGTAGGCACCTGGAAGGTGGCGCCACCGACGCGGCGGCTCTTCACCTCCACCTGGGGAGTGACGTTCTCGAGGGCTTTTTTCCAGATTTCGAGAGCGGTCTTCTCTTCGTTCTGCATCTTGGCCTTCACGGTCTCGAGTGCGGAGTAGAAGATGGTGTAGGCAGTGTTTTTCTTACCGTCGTACATCAGGTGATTGACGAATTTCGACACCTTTACGTCATGGAAGACGGGATCGGGCAGTACGACGCGTTTCTTTGGTTTTGCTTTTCTCATTTGTTTAAGTAAGCTTTGTTTTTGCTTTTTCGTGGCTGTTGTCTCTTCAGCTCCCGGGGCTATCCCTGCGGGGGCTTACTCAACCGATGTCAGCTCGAGGAATCAAAAACGGGTTGTTAAACTGTGGTTTGGATTTCTCGCGGTGCTATAAGTTAACTTCACCGGGCCTTTTCAGGGGCGCGATTACTTCTTGGCAGCACCAGCCTTGGGACGCTTGGCTCCGTATTTGGAGCGACGCTGAGTGCGGTCCTTGACACCGGAGGTATCGAGCGAGCCGCGCACGATGTGGTAGCGTACACCGGGGAGGTCCTTCACACGGCCGCCGCGCACCAGCACGATCGAGTGCTCCTGCAGGTTGTGACCTTCACCGGGGATGTAGGAGTTGACCTCCTTGCCGTTGGTGAGGCGCACACGTGCAACCTTACGCATAGCCGAGTTAGGCTTTTTAGGGGTGGTGGTGTAAACGCGCACACACACGCCACGACGCTGAGGGCAGCTGTCCAGAGCGGGTGACTTGCTCTTGTCAACAAGAGTCTCGCGTCCTTTTCTTACTAATTGCTGAATAGTAGGCATCTTAGTTTTTTAGTCTGTTTTTAACTATTGATTATTCTTCGTTGTGATAATTTTCAGTGTCGAAGCCTCCGGGAAACATCGACGCGACTATACACGCCGGGCGCACTTCGCGCCGCTGACTATCAGACAGTTACGGTTCGAAAAAGTGCACAATGCTCCGAAAAGCGTTGCAAAGTTACCACTTTTTTCGCTGACTGCCAAACATTTCCGCAATTTTTTCACACTTTTTCTGAGGATCAGGCAAATTAGTCCAATTAGGCCAATAAGTCCATTTAGTCTAATAAGTCTAATTAGTATAATAAGTCTAATCAGGCCAATCGGCCAATCGGTTCAATTGAGACAATCGGGCGGCGGGTCGGTTTTCAGAAAAATTTTGAGGCGCAGCGATGAAATTCCGGCATTTTTCCCTAAATTTGCCGATATGGAAGAAAACTACATTGTTTCGGCGCGCAAATACCGCCCATCGACATTCTCGTCGGTAGTGGGGCAGAAAGCGCTCACCGCCACCTTAAAGAATGCCATAGCAGCCGGGCGCCTCGCCCACGCCTACCTCTTCTGCGGCTCACGAGGCGTAGGCAAGACTTCCTGCGCCCGCATATTCGCCAAGACCATCAACTGCGCCCACCCTACCCCCGAGGGAGACCCCTGCAACGAATGCCCCTCGTGCCGCGCATTCAACGAAAACCGCTCGCTCAACATCATCGAACTCGACGCCGCTTCGAACAACTCGGTCGACGACATCCGCAACCTCACCGACCAGGTGCAGATTCCGCCGGTCGACGGCCGTTACCGCGTATTCATCGTCGACGAGGTGCACATGCTCTCCACCTCGGCGTTCAACGCTTTCCTCAAAACCCTTGAGGAGCCGCCGGCTCACGCCATATTCATCCTCGCCACCACCGAGAAACACAAAATCATACCCACCATTCTCTCGCGCTGCCAGATCTACGATTTCAAGCGAATCACCATCGCCGATATCACTGACCATCTGGAGTATGTGGCAAAAAGCGAGGGAATCAAAGCCCAGCGACAGGCACTGGCAATCATCGCCCGCAAGGCCGACGGCGCCATGCGCGACGCTCTCTCGATTTTCGACCAGGTGGCGGCATCGTCACGCGGCGACATCACCTACGACTCCACAATCGAGAACCTCAACATCCTCGACGAGCGGTATTACAGCAAACTGGTCGACGCATTCAAGGACGCCGACATTCCCTCGGCACTCCTTATATATAAAGAGATACGCGACCGCGGATTCGACTCCTACTTCTTCTTAGGAGGTCTCGCCGCATATCTGCGCAACCTCATGGTGGCGCGCGACCCGCAGACCCTGCCGCTTCTCGACACCGACGAGGAGACCATGCAGAAAATGGCCGCGCAGGCGGCATCGCTCCCGCCGCGTTTTTTCTACTCGGCCATGAGCCTCTGCAACGACGCCGACATGGACTACCGCACAGCCTCATCAAAAACCTTCCTCATCGAGCTGCTGCTCATCAAGCTGTGCCAACTACAAAGCCCCTCCCCCGACTCTGAAGCCGGCGACGGGGAGGGGCTGACCCGGGAACCTGCCGGCCTACAACCTATAACCCCTGCCAACACCCCCGCGCCCGCACCCGCCGAAGTAACGGCGATTAAAAACCGCTGCCCCACAGGCATCACCACAGACATCCCCACAGCCCCTGCGTCGGCTACGGCGGTTAAAAACCGCCGCTCCACAGGCCTCCCCACACCCCCTGTGTCAGCACTTTCCACCTCGCGCAACGGAGTCAGACCCCACGTGTCGATGCGCGATGCTTTCGCTCCCGAGAAATCCGCGGAGAAAGCAGCAGCACAGTCGCAGCGCACACTCCGCGACAAAACTTTCACCGACGACGATCTGATGCGTGCGTGGGAGCAATACATGGATTCCAACCGCCGTGCCCACGTTCTTATCAACACCATGCGCGCCAGCCGTCCGCTCCGCGTGGATGGAAACGCTCCCGCCACGTTGAAAATGACCGTGGCCAACCAACCGCAGGTCGACATCATGCTTCAGGAGATGCCGCGGCTGCTCGAATTCCTACACAACACCCTCGCCAACGACCACATCACCATCGACGTGGCCGTCAGCGATGACCCGAACTCCCCTGCCGGCTGGAGCGACCGCGACCTTCTGCAGCATATCGTCGACACCAACCCCCACGCCCTCGATTTCATCTCGGATTTCCGTCTGACCATCTCCTGAGGTCTCAAAATAGGCAATTTTCGCAAGATTTCCGATTTTTGCTTGCAACTACCGGTTATTATCCGTATATTTGCAGGCTGAAAATTAGGCGATTATGCCCCGCGGGGTGTATCCGCCCTTAAGCACGTAGAGCCAACGCTCTACCAACCAATCATTTACGTAAAAATAAACAATAACTTCATAACATTTTTTACATCTAACACATGCAAAGCAAAGGAACCCTCGGAAGCATCATTGCCGGTGTGATTGCGATCTTCTTGGTGCTCGCGTGCCTGTTCTACCTCTCCTTCTCACTTGTAAGCAACAAGCAGGAGGCCAAGGCCGAGCAATACGCCACCATGATGGCCGGTCAGCAGGGCAAGAACTCCGAGCAGTACAACAAGGCTTACAAGGCCTACATCGACTCAATCAGCAAAACCCCTGTCTGGTTGGGTTATAACTACAACGAAGTGCAGAAATGGGGTGTAGGTCTCGGTCTCGACCTCAAGGGAGGTATGAACGTCATCCTCCAGGTTTCTATGCCCGACATGCTTCGCTCCATGAAAAACGCCGAGCCCGACGCAAGCTTCGATCAGGCTCTCCACTTGACTGACTCAATAATCAAAGGCAACCACGCCACCGATTATGTGGGCACATTCGTCAACCAGTACAGCCGTCTGGTGCCCGATGCCGACTACTCCGTGGTTTTCAGCTCGATTATCCCTGAAAAGATCGGCCACGACCGCAAGGCTGTAGCCGCCACCCTCAAGTCGGAAGTCAAGGACCGCGTGAACAACTCCGCCACCAACGTGCTGCGCAACCGTATCGACGCCTACGGCGTGGTTTCGCCCAACATTCAGGTGCTCCAGGACAACGACGGCCAGATTCTTCTCGAACTCCCCGGTGTGAAAGAGCATCAGCGCGTGCGCGAGCTTCTGCTCCGCTCGGCCAACCTCGAATTCTACGAGTGCTACGGCGCAGGCAAGCTCACACCCAACATCATGCAGCTCGACAACGCTCTGGCTGCAAAAGGGATGCCCACACTCCGCCAGAACCTCCTTTCGGCAGGCTCGGGTGAATCGCCCGTAATGGGTATCGCCACCGCCAAACAGAAAGAGGTGATTGACTCGATCCTCAACACCCCCGAGGCCCGTCAGTATCTTCCCACCGACCTCAAACTCCGCTGGGGCGTGAAAGCCACTCCCGTCACCTACCAGGACACCGTCACCGGCAAGGAACGCCAGCTCGACACCTATCAGCTGGTGGCACTCAAGACCAAGAACGGCAAAGCAGCCCTCGAAGGCTCATGCGTGATCAACGCTTCGAGCGACTACGACCAGCTGCAGGGCAACGTAGTCTCCATGACTATGAACAAAGAGGGCGCACGCCAGTGGGCCAACCTCACCGCCGCCAACATCGGCCACCCCATCGCCATCGTTCTCGACGAGCAGGTTTACTCCTACCCCAACATCCGCACCGCCATCGAAGGTGGCCGTTCGCAGATCACCGGCGACTTCACCGTAGAGGAAGCGCAGGACCTTGCCAACGTGCTCAAGTCGGGTAAGATGACCGCCAAGGTCGACATCATCTCCGACATGGTCATCGGTCCCTCGCTGGGTCAGCAGGCCATTGAGGCAGGCATCTGGTCGTTCGTGCTCGCCATCGTGCTTCTGATGGTGTTCATGTGCGTGATCTACGGCTTCATTCCCGGTCTGGTCGCCAACTTCGGTCTTATCTGCAACCTGTTCTTCACCTTCGGCATTCTGGCATCGTTCCAGGCCGTGCTCACCCTGTCAGGTATCGCCGGTATCGTGCTCGCCCTGGGTATGGCCGTCGACGCCAACGTGCTCATCTTCGAGCGCGCCAAGGAAGAGCTCCGCGCAGGCAAGAACGTGCGCACCGCCATCGCCGACGGTTATTCCAACGCCTTCTCGGCCATCTTCGACTCCAACCTCACCTCGGTGATCACCGGTGTCATCCTCCTCTTCTTCGGCACAGGCCCCATCAAGGGCTTCGCCACCACCCTGATCATCGGTATCATCTGCTCATTCTTCACCGCCGTATATCTCACACGAATCATCTTCATCCTCGGCGCCAAGAAGAAAGCCTTCCAGAAGCTCACCTTCGACACCAAGCTGTCGCGCAACATGTTTGCCAACAGCAACTTCAACTTCCTCAAAGGTCGCAAGCCCGCATTCTTCATCATCGCCGCTTTCGTGGCAGTGGTAGTGATCAGCCTCTTCACCAAGGGACTCAACCAGGGCATCGACTTCTCGGGCGGCCGCAACTATGTGGTCAAATTCGAGAAACCCGTCCAGACCGACGCCGTGCAGCGCTCGCTCGCCGATGCGTTCAAGGCTCAGACCGGCGAGCCCGTGGCTCTCTCGGTAATCACCATCGAGAACTCCAACCAGGTGCGCATCTCCACCAACTACAAGATCAAGTCGACTGAAGACGCCACCGACATCGAGCAGGAAATCACCGGACTCCTCTACGACACATTCAAGAAAGACGGACTCCTGCCCGAAGGAATGACCATCGAGGATTTCTCCACCACCGACGAAACTCAGGGCATCCTCTCGTCGCAGACCGTAGGCCCGACCGTGGCAAACGACATGCGCAACAAAGCCTACGTGGCCGTGATCCTGTCGCTTGCAGCGATGTTCCTCTACATCCTGCTCCGCTTCCGCAACGTGGCCTTCTCGCTGGGCGCCCTTGCCGCCGTGGCATTCACAGCATTCTCCATCATCGGCTTCTACTCCATCTTCTGGGGTCTCTTCCCCTTCGCCATGGAGATTGACCAGAGCTTTATCGCGGCCATCCTGACAATGATCGGTTATCAGATCAACGACACCGTGGTGGTATTCGACCGTATCCGCGAAAACCGCGGCCTCTATCCCAAGCAGGACTTCGGCTCGCTGGTCAACAAGTCGCTCAACTCCACTCTGGGCCGTACGATCATGACCTCCGCCTCCACCTTCCTGGTGCTCCTCTGCATCTTCATCCTCGGCGGCGACTCGATCCGTTCGTTCATCTTCGCAATGCTCTTCGGTGTGGTTGTCGGCACCCTCGCCACCATGTTCATCGCCACCCCAGTGGCCTATCTGACCATCCAGCGCCGCTCCGCAAAAGCAGCAACAGCGAAATAACCCCTCCGGAAAAAAATTCCACTATATCAGCGAGGCTGAGCCGATTGACGGCTCAGCCTCGCTGTGTTACAAATAACATTAAAAATAATTGGATTTTGAAAAATTATACTTAAATTTGCACTTTAAAATTCAATCATTAATTCCAACCGATTTCATTCAGTATTATCACATTACGTATGAAAAAACTCTACTCGTTACTATCTTTGATGGTGCTTTCATTAGCCGGTGTGTTTACCGCATCGGCCGCCCAGGTCACCGTCATTGTCGACAATCCCGCAGCCATAAAGATTGGCAAAAACGTCTACGACTACTCCACCTGGACTCAGCAATATGTCTCTCTGGTCGACGAGGTGACTGAAATCAACAATTTCGAGATTGAAGGCACAGTGCAGTTCGACATTGCTGCAACCGACGACTATGTCATCACATCGGTAAAGGACGCCAACGACTCGGAAAAGGTCAGCAGCGCTCCTACCAGAACCTGCAACATCTATGAATGGAGCGGCGACACCTTCACTTATGTAGTCACCACCAAGAGCATCGAAGACCTTTACACCGCCTCGTGCACCATCAACGTCGATGCCCCCTCGAAAGTCAGACTCCGCACCGGAGGCTCACTCGGCAAAGACATCACACTGGAGAGCACAACAACCATCCTGAAATTCGACCCCGTGAGCAGCGGTGCAAACCAGTTGCAGCTCGGCCCCGTTACCTCGAGCGTTCCTCTCTATGAAGTGAAACTCAACGACGAGGTGCAGACTCCCCTCTACGGCAATTACACTCTCACCCTCACCGACGGCTGCACAGTCGACATCACCGCCATCATCCCCGACAAGGATGTCACCCTCAAGGTGAACGTCCCCGACGACTGCAAGGGCGTGTTCAAAGCCATGCAGAAGATGAAGGATGGCAGCACCTACGAATATGAAGACATTGAGGGCGACTTCCTCGCAGGCGCCACTCTTAAGGCCGGCACCCCACTGCGACTCGTCCTCGACGCCGACGCATACTCCATCGACAAGTTCCAGGTCAACGGCACCGACGCATACATTTCAGGCGGCACATACAGCTTTGCGATCATGGACAACACTACCATCGATGTTGAGGCTCATGCCTACAAATCTTTTGATGTCGATTTCACTTTCGACGACTACACCCATGTGAAGATGTACAAAGGCACCAGCAGCTGGGGCTCGGCTTTCGACCTCAACGACAACAACGCCACCTTCTCATTCAACGAGAAATCATCCGACAATCACACTGTCTACATCCAGGCCGCCACAGGTTTCTTCATCAAGAAAATCACCCTCACCGACGCCGACAACAAAAAGACAGAATGGACATCAGCCACTTCGGTAGAACTTCATGAGGGCTGCTCCGTCAATGTCACCACCGGCGTGCAGACCACCGACGGCATCCTCCATGTATGGCTCGATCCCGCTCTGGCTACCAATATCACCAAGATCAAAGTGACCGACGGCTACGGTTCCACCAAAGCCAGCTGCGACGAACCGGTTGCCGGCGTGAACACACTCGACATCTCTTCGCTGGTCAGCGGTGGCGGTTACAGCTACAACACCCTTTCGCTCGAGCGCACCAACAGCGACCCGATGTATATTTCCATCAACGAAGGCGATGCATACCTTGATTACTACGGGAGCGTGACAATCGAATCCACCAAACTGCGCGGCACCGATCTCTACCGCTTCTTCGCATCCAATCCCGACCGTCACGACGTGACTTTCGATGCCGGCGACCTCAACAAGGAGGATTTCACCATCACAGTCGACAAAATGCCTGTAGACCAGTGGGAATCCAACCGTCTCTTCGCCGGTTCGGGCGTGAACATCGTTTCCAACAACGGTGCCAAATTCTATGTGAAACTCAACGATGCAGCACCGGTAGAATCAGTCGAAGGCGCCCACACGTTCACTGTCGAAGGAAACACCGCTGTGAGGCTCAGCGCCACAAACTCCGCCGTCATTGCAGTTGAGGCCGAGGATGCCGACGCCGCCACACGCACCGTCTACAACCTCCAGGGCATCCGTGTCAACGCCGACAGCCTTCCCGCCGGCATCTACATCATCGACGGCAAGAAGGTGGCTGTGAAATAATCCAAATTGGCTCAACGGCGCCGGGGCCACATACCCGCGCCATTCCATACAATCTATAGAGAGGCTTGAGCGGCCCGGATGGTCGTTCAAGCCTCTCAAATTAACCAATCATCACAATTTAATGAGAAAAGCTTTACTCCTGACTGCAGCCGTAGCGATAGCAATCGCAGCGGTGGCAGGTGACGGGCTCGACCTGCTTAGCAGCGCCCGTCTGCGCAAAGCCCGGGCCGAGGAAAGGCAACTGTCTGCTGTGACAGCGGCGACGACCGCCGCCAAAGGCAACGGCATCTCCACGGCTACGACAGCCACATCTCCTGCAATGATCGGTGCATTTGTAGAACTCGCTGAAGGGTGCACCGCCGACGACCTGCGCGCCACCGGTTTCAGCGTGCTCACCGTGCGCGGCAACATCGCCCTGTGCATGGTCCCTGTCGATTCGGCCGACGTCATGGCACGCCACAGAGCCGTCCACACCATGAGCATCGCCCGTGACCTCCAACCCTCCATCGCCACCGCAAAAGCCGCTATCGGTCTCGACAAAGTCCATGAAGGCATCGGTTTGCCCGCGACATACACCGGCCGAGGCGTTGTGGCGGGCGTTGTCGACCAAGGCATAGACCCCAATCATCTTAACTTCCGCAATCCCGACGGCACAACCCGCCTGGGATATTTCTACAACATCAAACTGGCCAATACATCCACCGGCTACGAACACATCGGTTTTTTCGGCGATGACGTGAAAAATTTCACCACCGACTCCAAAGAATCGTATCACGGCACCCACACTCTCGGCATTCTTGCCGGTTATCACCGGGGCAATGTGAAAATGGCCGACGCTTCAAAATTTTCCGACGCCAAAATCCCTGTACCTGTTACCGAGCAGCCCAACCCCTACCTCGGCGCCGCTCCGGGCGCAACGCTGGCAGCAGCCGGGTGCTCGTCGCTCAACGACATGTTTATTGCCATGGGAGTGGACCAGATCTGCAGCTACAGCTACGAACTCAAGCAGCCCGCCGTAATTTCGCTGTCGCTCGGCTCGAATGTGGGTCCCCATGACACCAACGGAATTCTCAACCGGTTTCTCGACCTTACCGCCACCAAAGCCGACGACAACCCGATGCCTCCTGTGCTCTGCGTGTCGGCCGGCAATGAGGGCGACCGCCGCATAGCGCTGAAAAAGCGTCTGAAAAAAGGGGAATCGTTCAAGACTCTCCTCTGGCCCTATCTTTTCCAGAAAACTGCAGAATCCCCTGAGACCCCTACAATATATCAGGACAACTTCGCAATCTATTCTCCGGATCTGACACGTCTGGTGGTAACGCCTCACCTCTACAATGTGGACCGTGGCTATCGCGAAGCCGGCACATTCCCGCAGATCGGCGAAGGACACGGCGCCTACTATATCACCGACGAATATTTTCAGATGGATGAAAGCGACCAGATCAATGACATACTTGCCAAGTGGTTCCACGGCTTCATCGGTGTGGGCGGAATGGTCGACGAGGATGTCAACCGCTATTATGCCATGGTCGACATCGCCCTTCAGGACAGTGATTTGAATTTCGCCACAACGGCCGGCGCGCTCACCTCTTCGCGCTATATTCCCGGTTTCGAGATTAAGATTGCCGACGACGCCGACGTGCCCGAAGAGGGCATCCTCATCGAGTGCTACGGTTCGGGGCAGTCTACCGAAATGTTTGACTACAAGCAGAGCGCTTTTGAAAACGGCGATTATAACGGCACCATCTCCGACATGGCCGTCTGCCCCAAACTAATTGTGGTAGGCTCATATAACACCGCAGATGAATGGTTCTGCCTCGACGGTCTTAAATCACGATATGTGGGCGAAGGTGACTATTTCACACCCGGACGCGTGAGCGGCTTCTCTTCCTACGGCACACTGAGCGACGGCCGCAACCTACCCACGGTCTGCGCTCCCGGCTCAACGATCATCTCGTCGGTCAACAGGTATTTCACTGAACTGGACGATGTAAAAGACCAGGCCGCTCAACTCTTCCAGGCCTGCGCCACCGACCCCGAAGGGCGTCTGAACTACTGGAAACAGGAAGTGGGCACCTCCATGTCGTGCCCACTTGTGGCCGGCGCCATAGCCTGCTGGCTCGAAGCCGACCCCACACTCACCTACTCCGACATCCAGGACGTAATCGCCAAGACAGCCACTGTTGACGACGACGTGCGTGCAGGCGACCCCGTGAAATGGGGCGCCGGCAAATTCGACGCTCTCGCCGGCATCAAGGAGGTGCTCCGCCGCGCGGCTCTCCCCTCCGTCTCGGCCGACAGCGACTCCCGCCTGATCATCACACCCGCCGGCGAAAACCGATGGACAATTTTCGTTGCCGGCGAGCAGAATCTCTCGGCATCTGTCTATTCCATGCAAGGCTCCCTGATGAAAACCGCCTCAGCCATGGCCGACGAGATCACTATTGACCTCAGCGATCTCACTCCCGGCGTCTACGCCCTCTCAGCAAACAATCTAACTTCTAAAATCATAGTAAAATAATGCGATCCATCACTAAATTCCTTATCGGTCTGGCAGTGGCAGCGGGTATATTATCCCCTGTTTCCGCTCAGGATACAGAGGTGCCAGCCATATCTTTCAAGACCAACATCTACAACGAATATGGCGCCGAAAACAAGTTCCACTTCATCATCGGTTCCACCAACGGAAGCGAATACTATGATGTGGACATGGGATTCGGCAACAACGAAGTGGAGGTAGGCTACGCCACGGTGGTCGACGGAGCCTGGGAAGGCACCACCGTCAAATGCCGCGTGTCGGCCGACGGCGTGGTGAACATCTACGGCGATCCTACCAAAATCGATGTTTTCATCGCCGACGGCTGCTACATCTCCGACATCGACCTCAGCCGCTGCGTCAACCTCGACGTGGTGAGCCTCGAACACAACGAACTTCAGTCGCTCGACCTCTCGGCCAACACCAATCTGCGCGCCATCTATATCTCTGACAATCCCGGCACCGAGGCTTCCCCGCTGAAGATCGGCACCCCGAAACCCAATCTGCAGATCATAGAGGCCGACATCATAGATCATTTCGACCCTCAGTTCAAGCCTGAATATCCCAATCTGGTCTCGCTCGACCTCTACCACAACATGTCGGTGAAGTCGCTCGACCTTTCGGGATGCCCCAAGCTGGTCAATCTCGTCGTAGAGTTTACAGGCGTCGAAAAACTCGACCTCACTCCGGTTCCCAACCTCTGGCACCTCAACATTGCCGAGAGCCGCATTACCGACATCGACCTCTCCAAGACCCCCGACCTCATGGAGTTTCTCTGCAGCCACACCTCAGGCTCCATCAACACCGACTGCAAGCTCACGAAACTCGACGTGAGCAAGAACCCCAAACTCACCTATCTCGCTGCCTCCGACAACCTTCTGGAGAAGATCGATGTCTCGGCCAACCCCAAGATCAAGAATCTCTATCTGCGCAACAACTGTCTCGGCGACATCGACGTATCGGCCCTGCCCGACCTTTACTCGCTCGACCTCACCGGCAACCGTTTCGGGTTCTCCACACTTCCCGCAGAACGCGAGACTTTCGGCGAATACTTCTATTCGCAGAAGCCCAAGACCATGAACAAGGCAATCGCCAAAGGCACCACACTTAAATTTCCCGAAATGCTCCGCACCGACGGCGCCACCTACGCCCGCGTGATGATCGCGCCCGAAGGTAAGGATGCCGAGGAAATGGCCGAAGCGAACTACACATGGAACGGCACCACCGGCGACCTGGTGATCAACGACACCCCCTCTGACTCGGTATATGTTGAATTCGCCAACGCCGCCCTGCCGTCGTATGCCCTCACCACATCACGCTTCATGGTCAAGAACGCTGACGACCTCGGCAAGCCCTCGAAAATTGTAACACTGGGCACTCTGCGCGGCCACGATGTATCGCTCAAAGTCGGTATCGACGGTGCCACCGCCGCTTCGCCCCGTAAAATTCTTGTCGATTTCGGCAACGGCGAACTTAAAGAGTTCAATGTCACCTCCACCGATGCCGCCAGCACCATTGCGGGGACCGTCAATTCAGCCGACATGCTGGGGCAGGTGAACGTGTATCTGCCCGAAGGCGAGACGCTCACAGCCCTCGACATCGACAACCTGCAGCTGGTTTCAATCGACCTGACCGCCGCCCGCGAGCTGCGCTCGCTCTCTATCACACGATGCAATCTGTCCAAGATAGATCTCTCATACAACCGCTGCCTCACATCGCTCAACCTGGCCGACAACCGTCTCTCCTCTCTCGACCTGGCAGGAATCGAGGGTGGCGGATATGAGAAGAACGTGCTCACACGCATCGAGGCACCCCGAAACCGCCTCACATCGGTCCACATCGTCAACACCGGCGGCCTGCTCTGGCTCGACCTTGCCGACAACCGTCTCACGGAATTCAATCTGAAAGATTACGACCTGATGGAGCACCTCGATCTTTCGGGCAACCGGCTCTCGGTTCTCAACCTCGCTTACATGGGCAACGCCAACTACATCTCCCTGGCCGACAACAACATCACCCTCCTTGAGAACATCACCGAGATGCCCCGGCTCAACGATTTCATTGTCACCGGCAACCGCCTCACCATACCCACTCTTCCCCTGCTATCCTGCAGCAACTATGCATATGCGCCGCAGCAGCCTGTCACCATCGCCAAGAAAGCGCCCACTGTGTCGCTGGCCGATCAGATTGTGGACATCAAAGGAGCCACCACTTCGCTGCATTGGGTATTCGCCGACGGCACTCCGATGATTGCCGGTACCGACTACACCATCGCCGACGGCAAAACACGTTTCATCACCATTGACAAAGGTCCTGCCATATGCCACATTTCTCACCCCGCGTTCCCGGCTTTCTCGGGCGACAACATCCTTGCCACCACCCAGGTGCAGCCTATGGGCGCGCCTACCACAGTGGTCGCAACTTTCAAGGTGTCGGGTCTCGACGAGGCCGGTAGCTCGGTGGGGTTCACCACCAGGGATGTCACCAATCTCTACATCGACTGGACGGGCGATCGCATCGACTACTGCGATTATCCGGCCTCTGCCGAATTCTCTTCGAGCGACAATGTGCCCGCTGAAGCCGTAGGGCACACCGCCACCATCTACACCTATGACTCTCCCGAAGATCTCGGCGTGGTGTCGATCAGCGGCATCGGCATGTCGGAATTCAACGGCGCTCCCCTCACCGGCTGCTATGCTTTCATGCTCTATGACTCGGACATCGATGTGGCGAATATCGCATTCCCCAATGCCGCCAACCTGCGCGAACTCTCTCTCTCCCGGGCAAAGGCCACAGCCCTCGACCTGAGCAAATTCCCCTCGCTCACCAACCTCGCGCTGCTCCACACCGACCTCACATCGATCGATCTGAGCAAATGCCCCGCGCTGCTCACCGCAGCGCTCGGCAGCAACGCGCTTGAATCTGTTAAATTCAACAATCCCAAAATGTGGGGTCTGGATCTCTCGTCCAACAATCTTTCGTCAATCGATCTCAACGGTCTTCCCGCGCTCTCTCAACTTCAGATTGCCAACAACGCCCTCAAAGAGATCGACCTGTCGCCCGTAGCCTCCACACTGCAGGCCGTGATGCTCTCGCAGAATTCATTCCGCTTCAGCACTCTGCCCGACCCGGCATCGCTCCCCGCACTTGGCAACGTGTTCTTCTACTCCAACCAGGCCAAGGTGCCCGTGGAGCTCGTCGACAGCAAAATCGACCTCTCGGCCGAGGCCAAAGTGGGCGAAACTGCCACGGTCTACAAATGGTACTATGGTGACATCACCGTCGACCTTACCGAAATGACTGTCACAGGTGAGGAACTGCAGTCCGACGGCGACGACCCCGAAGTCACTGTAGAGAACGGCATCACCACTTTCCATGTCAGCTACGACGAGCCCGTCACCTGCGTTATGACCAACGCACAGTATCCCAACCTCATGCTCATCACCGAGCCTGTGCGACTCTCGGGCATCGCCGACATTTTCGCCGACAGCGCAGCCTCAATCTGCGATGTCTACAGCGTGTCGGGCGTGATTGTCCGTAGCGGTGTCGAAGCCTCCGCAGCAATCGAAGGTCTCGATCCCGGCCTCTATATAGTCGCTCCACGCAACGGCGGCAAGGCCACCAAGGTAGCCGTCCGCTGATTCTGACATTACAACACCCCTCTACAGAGGGCCGCGCGCCGCAGATGGCGTCCGGCCCTCTGTTTTTTATTATTAAACAAGCTATAAATAATAATTCGGAGGTCGTTACGTTTATCTATTGAGGTAAACCACACTTTCACAGCCATATGCCAGCTTCAATCGTTTTCGCAACCAACAATGAGCACAAACTGCATGAGATGCGCGACATCCTCGGCAGCAGCTACAGTGTGTTGTCGCTCAGCGACATCGGCTGCCACGACGACATTCCCGAGACCGCTCCCACGCTTGAAGGGAACGCGCTGCAGAAAGCCCGATGGGTCGCCGACCGATATGGCTGCGACTGCTTCGCCGACGACACCGGTCTGGAAGTGGAAGCCCTCGACGGCGCTCCGGGAGTGCTCTCGGCACGCTTTGCCCGGGCATGCGGCCGCGGCAACAGCCACGATTCGCAGGCCAACTCGGCGCTGCTGCTCGAACGCCTCGCAGGCATAGACAACCGCCGCGCCCGTTTCCGCACTGCCATCGCCCTCATTGCCGGCGGCAAGGCCACTGTGGTCGAAGGCATTGTCGAAGGCTCGATAGCCATAGAGCCTCGCGGCACCGACGGCTTCGGATATGATCCGCTGTTCATCCCCGAAGGTCACCGGCGCACTTTCGCCCAGATGTCGGCCGCGGAGAAAAACGCCATCTCGCACCGCCACAACGCCGCCATGGCGCTCCGGCGCGTGCTCGAAGGAGCCGGTTCAGCGAACTGACCGGAAGCCCTACGCCCGATGAAAGTAAAAAAATAATATCACTGCACGTTACAGCATAACTCTTTGTCAACACCACGATGATCAAGAAAATCGCCATACTCCTCTCACTCATCCTCTGCGCCGCCGGCGCCAAGGCTCAGCTCGCCACAGGCAGCTGGACTCTCCACACCCCTTTCAGCGGAGTGACGACTCTCGCCGAAACCTCCGACATGGTGTTCATCCAATCGGGGTCCTCGCTCCTTTCTGTCGACAAAGCCACTTCCGAGGTGCGCACCCTCAATATTTCCAACGACCTCAACGGCAGTCTTGTCAGCGGCATTTACCCCAACCCGTCGGGTGAATACATTATCGTGGTCTACAGCGACGGCAACATGGACCGCATCAACAACAACGGCTCGGTGATAAGTCTCTCCGACATCTCCGACGCCAACATCATCGGCAGCCCCTCGATCAAGGATGTAGGCTTCGGCAAAGACCGCTTCTACGTAGTCACCTCTTTTGGCCTTGTAACCTACAACGACCGCAAGAACGAAGTGGTGGAAACCCTCTACACCGACCAACCGCTGACTTGCGTCACCGGTCTGGGCGATAAGGTGGTGCTCTTCTACAACGACCGCCCCTATGTAGCCAAAGCTTCCGACCACCTTGTGTCGCTCGACAAATTCAAACTCTTCAAGGATATTTATGTCGCTCCCCGCGGCGGCGTATATCCATTAGGCGAAAACCGCGTTCTGCTCCCATCCAGAAGCGGCACAAACAGTACTTATGTACTCACTTTCGATTGGGAAAACGGCACGGTCACCTGGCCGGTGGCAACCGACGCTTCAGGCAACGCCATCACCAACTCATCGCTCATGCCAATGGGTCCCGGGAAATGCGCCGTAGTCAACGACTCCCATATCGCCATCTATGATGCCGAATGCGCCCCCGGCGCGCCTGAGCGCATTGCCGCGCCTGCGGCTCTCAAAGGCTCCGTGAAAACCGCTTTAAAGGGTCTTGGCCAGGTGTGGGCAGGTTTTTCCGACGGCGTCTGCTCATTCGACCTCACCGATGCATCCCATCCCGTTCAGACATCCGACAAACTCGGCAAACAGCCTTTCTCGGCCATTAACCTCGCATTCAGCCTCCGCCAGCCCGACGGTTCGATATTCTTTTGGAACGCCCGTCAGAGCTTACTGAGTTCATATATACTCACCACTCCGGTGTCGCGCTTCAACCTGTCGCGTTACTCCAAAGGCGAAGGATTTGCCGACATCACTCCCGACATCAATGTCTCCGACCAGCAACAATGGGTGGTGCAGGATCCCATCAATCCATCAGTCATCTATGTATCTGTTGACAACCAGGGCATTTACCGTTTCAAAAACGGAAAAACAGACTGGCTGCTCAACAAGTCAAACTCAACGCTCTACGATAACTGGGGATACCGTATAGCCTATCTCGGATTTGATAATTTCAACAATCTGATCGCCATTCAGGAAACTCCCGGCAGCGATGTTGATCAGCTCAAGGTCATCCCCTACGACAAGCTTCACGATGCCGCGGAGGCCGGGGCCGCAATGAAGAGCGTCACCGTGACTAACGTATACCGAACCACCCGCGCCCTCACTCTCCGGAAATCCAACACCATAGTGGTAGCCCGCGGCGCATGGGCCAATCAGCTTTCATTCGTCCATCAGGGAGCCTCGGGCGACCCTGCCGGCTATAAGGTTGTCCTCGTCGACAAGTTCATTGACCAGGACAACATTCAGCTTGACTTCCAGCACATCCAGTGGCTGCACGAAGACCGCGACGGACGCCTGTGGGTTGCCGTCAACAACGGTCTCTTCGAAATCACCGATCCTTCGAAAGTCACCTCCTCCACCGCCACCGTACGCCGCCTGAAAGTGCCCCGTAACGACGGCACAAACCTTGCCGACTATCTCTGCAACGCGCAGTCGGTAAGCTGCATCGACTCCGACAACTCCAACCGCAAGTGGATCTCGACCTACGACTCGGGCGTCTACCTCGTCAGCGAGGATGGCACCCGCATCATCGAGAATTTCACCAGCATGAACTCTCCCCTTCCCTCCAACAAAATCAACTCGGTGGCCTGCGACCGTAACTCCTCGAGCGTGTTCTTCACCAGCCTCGAAGGTGTTTCGGAATACAGCTCCACCTCAGCTCCCGCATCCGACAATCTCGACGAAGTCTACGCCTATCCCAACCCCGTGCGCCCCGACTACACCGGCTGGATCACCATCACCGGTCTGATGGACAACACTCTGGTAAAAATCGCCGACGCCGCAGGCAACGTCTTCTTCCAGGGGCGTTCAGAGGGCGGTCTCATCACGTGGGACGGCTGCAACGCCGCCGGCGACCGCGTCAAGACCGGGGTCTACTACGTTTTTGCCTCCTCGGGAACTTCGGATCAGAGCGGCGACAGCTGTGTCACCAAAATCATGGTAATCAATTGAAAAGTAAATACACCCTCAGGCACCTGACGTGCATTTACACATCGAGTTCTTAATATGCCCTCAGCTTCTCTGAAATATGCCGATGCCGAAGACCGGGTCTACGGTCTTTGCGGCATGGCGCTCGCACTCTACATCTACGACGCCGAGCAGTTTATCGACAACATCAGCATCGACGCCCCCGCCGACCTCGGGCTGACCCTTTCGGCCGACTTCTTCGCGCCCTCCAATCCCAATCTTTCGGTCAAAGCAGTGTGGAAGGAATCGTTCCGCAATTTCCAGATTCTTTCTGCCATGGTCATCGGCAACGTGCTCTCGCGTTCCCTGTCGCGCCGCCACTCCGAGCTTGCCAACAATGTAAAATCGCTCGTGTTCAGCGCCCTGACCGACGAAGGCGACGCTTCGTGCGGCCTCACCGAGACCGAAGTCGAATCGGTCTGCAGCCGGTCATTCGACTATATCGCACGCGTGCTCCGCAACCCCACTGTCGCCGCAGCCGTCGATTCCATGGTCCGCGAGCTCAACTCGGCCCGCTCGCTCGACCGCGACCGCATTCTCGCCCATTTCCTCCCCCTGCAGCGTCTTTAAGAGCTTGTTTAATACGAAATCATTCAGTCAATGAAAATCAGCCTCCCAAATACTCTCTCCGGCCTTGCCGCCCCGCTCATCGCAGCAGCCCTCATAGTACCCTCCACGGCTGCCGCCAAAGGAGATGAGATCAAAAACGATTTCAACCCCGTGCAGACCGGCGTCCCCTCGCTCAGCATCGCTCCCGACGCCCGCGGAGCCTCGATGGGCGACATCGGTGCCGCCTCCGATCCCGATGCCAACTCGCAGTACTGGAACCCCTCGAAATATGCTTTTGCATACTCGCAGGGGGCCGTGGCGCTGAGCTACACCCCGTGGCTGCGCAAACTCGTCAACGACATCTTTCTGGCAAACCTCGCCGGATACTGGAAGATAGGTTCGGGCGACAATCAGGCCATTTCGGCATCGCTCCGCTATTTCTCGCTCGGCGAAGTCTCCTCCGAGAGTTTAGGAGGTGTGGTCGAAACCATCAACCCCTACGAGCTGGCGTTTGACCTCGGTTACTCCCGCAAACTTTCCGAGAAATTCTCCATGGGCGTGGTAATGCGCTATATCTATTCCGACCTCGGGTTCGGCTCATCATCCACATCGGCACAGCCCAGCGGCGCATCGGCCTTCGCGGCCGACATTTCAGGTTATTTCGTCACATATCCCATTATCGGGCAGAGCGAATGCCAGTTTGCCTGGGGCTGGGATATCTCCAACATCGGTACTAAGATCTCGCCCGAAGGGATGGCTCCCGCATTTCTCCCCACCAACCTGCGCCTCGGCACATCTTTCACCTTCCCCCTTGCCGACTACCACAACCTCGCCATCAACCTCGATCTCAACAAACTTCTGGTGCCCACCCGTCCCCGCCGCAGCGATTACACCGACGAAGATGGCGTAGTCGACGAAGCGGCCTACTCCAAAGCCGTCAACGACTGGGAAAACATCTCGCCTATTTCAGGCATCTTCAAATCATTTACCGACGCGCCGGGCGGCTTCAAGGAGGAGTTGCGTGAAATCAACTACTCGATCGGCGCCGAATACAACTATAATCAGCAATTCTTCCTCCGCGCCGGCTACTATCACGAGAGCCAGTACAAAGGCAACCGCCAGTATTTCGGTTTCGGCGCAGGATTCTCACTCAATGTGGTCCGGCTCGATGCGGCCTACATGCTCGCGACCTCCCAGTCATCGCCCCTCGACCAGACTCTGCGCTTCACCCTCACATTCGACATGGACGGCCTGCGCGATCTCCTCGGCCGACGCAAATAAAATGACACGACCGCCGCGAATAAAACGCGACGGTCTTCCCGCGATATTCATTCAAGCTACAGCAACATGTTCAGAATCGGTAACGGCTACGATGTGCACCGCCTTGTCGAAGGGCGGCAACTGATTCTCTGCGGAGTCGATATCCCGTTTGAGAAAGGACTTCTCGGACACAGCGATGCCGATGTTGCCCTCCACGCCCTCACAGATGCGCTCCTGGGCGCCGCAGCCCTGCGCGACATCGGTTACCACTTCCCCGACTCCGATCCCCGTTACAAAGGCGCGGATTCGCGCGTGCTGCTGCGCGAGGCCCTTGCCATAATCAGGCGCGAACGCTCGCTGATTCCTGTCAACGTCGACGTCACCATCATCGCGCAGGCGCCCAAGCTCCTCCCTTTCATCCCGCAGATGATAGCCAACGTAGCCGCCGACCTCGGCCTGGCCGCCGACTGCGTTTCCGTTAAAGCCACCACCACCGAACACCTCGGCTTCACCGGCCGCGCCGAGGGCATCGCCGCCCAGGCATCGGCACTCCTTACATCCCTGTCTCGGTAACCCTCTCACGTTTCACACATTTTAACTCAGCAGGGCACGAATATCACACATCCGTGCACTATCTTTGCATCATAGAACATAAATCCAGCGAAAAACAAACAACAACCACCATACATGGAAAAGAAAACCGAAAAAAAAGCAGCCGTGAAAAAAGCCGGCAAAGAGATTGACCCCAAACAGGCCAAACTCAACGCCCTTACCCAGGCACTCAACAACATAGAAAAAGATTATGGCCGCGGAGCCATCATGAAACTCGGCGACGAAAACATCGAACCCGTCGACGTGATTCCCTCCGGTTCCATCGGCCTCAACTATGCCCTCGGAGTGGGTGGTTTTCCCCGTGGACGAATCATTGAGATCTTCGGCCCCGAATCTTCCGGCAAGACCACATTGGCTCTCCACGCTATCGCCGAAGCGCAGAAAATGGGAGGCATCGCAGCCATGATCGACGCCGAACATGCCTTCGACCGCTTCTATGCCGAGAAGCTCGGTGTAGATGTCACCAACCTGCTCATTGCCCAGCCCGACAACGGCGAGCAGGCGCTCGAAATAGCCGAACAGCTAATCCGCTCATCAGCCATCGACATTCTCGTGATCGACTCCGTGGCCGCGCTCACACCCAAAAGCGAAATCGAAGGAGACATGGGCGACAAGAATGTAGGTCTGCAGGCACGCCTGATGTCGCAGGCAATGCGCAAACTCACAGGCACAATCGCCCGCACAAACACCGTCTGCATATTCATCAACCAGCTCCGCGAAAAAATCGGCGTAATGTTCGGCCCCTCCGAAACCACCACTGGCGGCAACGCGCTGAAATTCTACGCATCCGTCCGCGTAGACATCCGCCCGGGCACCGCAATAAAAGATGGCGACAATGTACTCGGTAAACACGCCAAAGTCAAAGTAGTCAAAAACAAAGTGGCCCCTCCGTTCAAACGCTGCGAATTCGACATAATGTTTGGCACCGGCATATCGCGTGCATCAGAAATCATCGATCTCGGAGTTGAATACAACATCATCCAGAAATCAGGCTCATGGTTCAGCTACAACGGCCAGAAACTCGCCCAGGGACGCGACGCAGCCAAAGCAGTGATCGATGACAACCCCGAACTCGCCGAGGAACTGGAGGCAAAAATAATGGAAGCTCTTAACAATCCCGAACTACACAAGACCAAGAAATCCTCCAAATCCTCTGCCGGAAGCTCATCCGCATCCACAGGTAAAAGCGCCGCATCAGCCTCAAAAGACTCCTCCGACACCCTCTATGAAGGCGAAGAAGATGATCTGAGCGACGTCAACCTCGATGATGAACTCGACGAAGACTTCACCCTCGAAGAAGAATAAACCGCACGCCAAACCTTTTCCGGGACGCATTCAGCGACACTCACCACATTTATTCAGGGCATTCCCGGCAGACAGAAAAGAGATCATCAACAAAAAAAAGTTCAGTCTTTGCGATTTTTTTTCGCAAAGACTGAACTTTTTTTATTGCCTGTCGTTTAATAAGTACATAGCAAAATTACTTTTTCCATTGCAAGAAATGTGATAATGATTGGTTTATTATTTAACGAGGAGCACCGTGAGGCGAGCCTCGTTTTTTTATACCACCCCAAAAACGATCACCCACAAGGCCCCGATTCCTGCGTCAGCTCTTGCGCTGCATTTAAAATCTGACTTTACTTCTAAACTATCAATTCTAAATAACAAAGACGCCCGGGGTCGATATGACCTCGGGCGTCGGTTGATAGGGGGCGGTTACCTACTCTCCCACTTTCGCAGTACCATCGGCGCGGCGGGGTTTAACTTCTCTGTTCGGAATGGGAAGAGGTGGA